>Ga0197142_1000004_pt1 | contig 224958 bp, 178 predicted proteins | sample GBS60_MetaG_FD_148614 | JGI IMG/M metagenome (GOLD analysis project Ga0197142, IMG submission 148614) | Sediment microbial communities from Great Boiling Springs, Gerlach, Nevada, United States - GBS 60_MetaG | ecosystem: Environmental > Aquatic > Thermal springs > Hot (42-90C) > Sediment... | reverse complement strand
TACGTGGATGTCTATGGCGTGCCCTTTGAGGTCATTCCTGTCAAGAAGAAGCCCATTAGCCGAACGGAAGTACAGAAGGTTTCCACGCTCGTGCGGGCGTTGCCGGAGCGCAAACACTTAGAAATTACCTTTCCCCGTGTCGAAGGCTACATCGTGGATGTGCGGAGCCGCATCCGATTGAATTTAAACGGCGTGCCCTTTTTGCAAATCGGCGGCGATGAGCCGACCGAAGTCACTGTCAAGCCTCAGGTGGGTTACCGCATTGGGCGACCCGATCGGCTGGGACCGGGTCCGGAAGTGGTGCACGACCGCAATCCATTCCATCGGGAAAAGCGCCTGCAGGCTACCGCGTACGAGATCGCAGCAGAGCTCACTCACAGGCTCAAAGAGAAGCGGGAGGAGTGGAGTGCACGGCATGTGCTCTTTCCCCAAGTGCTCGATGCAGTATGGCGCTATTTGGAAGAGCGTGTTATCGTTGACAGAGATGTTCCGCTGGAGGAGATCGCCCTCCTCAAGTACAAGCAGCGGATTATCGAGCGGCTGACCGAGGCGATTGAGCCGGACACGGAAGCCGGCGAACTGCCCATCCTACCCGTCATCGAACGCTTCCGTCCCATCGGCTCCACATCCGAGGTCCTCTTCCGCACCGTCCGCCCCTGCGTGGGCACGACCAAAAGTCACATCAGCCACGTGGTGCTCGATGCGCCGAAATGGGAGCACAGCGTGGCATATCAGCTGGAGCGGATGCCGGAGGTGATTGCCTATGCCCGCAACGACCACCTGGACTTCACCATCCCTTATGAATGGCGGGGTGTGCGACATGAGTATCGGCCGGACTACCTTATTCGATGGCACCTTGAGAACGGACAGGAAGTGAGGGTGATTCTGGAAGTAAAAGGCTTCGAGACGGAGCAGGAGTGGCAGAAGGAGGCTGTCGCGAGGTGGTGGGTGAGGGCGGTGAACTACCACGGGGAGTTTGGCCGGTGGGCATTCGTTCTCTGTAAAGACCCTGCGCGCGTGAGAGAAGCCCTGATGAACGAAATCAGAGCATGCCTTGGTATGTCGGTTTAGCGTGCCAAGAACGAGCAGGATTAATTGCAAAGGAGACCTATGACTCTGGGTTTTGCCAAACTCTTCTGAAGAGGACCTCGCCTTCTACGATACCTTGGAAACTCACAATAGCAAAGTGAAGATCCGAGGCCCAACAATTGTTGCAAACACCGATTGCCTCTTGGAGACCTACAATAGCAAAGTGAAGATGCTCGGGAGCCAACCTTAGAGAAATGGGGGAGCGCGAGGGGGCTGTAATCCCCCTCAATGAATTGAGGGGATACACGAGCACTGGCTTGGGTGCTGAAACCTGGTTACGGTATGTTACCAGAGTATTATGACGTCTATGAAAGGGCGCATCAAGTATCTCCAGTAAAGTGGAGTAGTGGCCGTGTGGCGCGGGTCCTGATCTTGTCGTTCCAAACGGGATGGCATACGGTCCACGAACCGAAGTGCAGGCCTCAAGCGCATCCGCTTGAGGATGCCCCCGAATTCATTCGGGGGAGGACGTCACAACAAATCGTACGAAGGGTCAGTGTAAACCGTCCGCCACAATGTAACCATTGACTGGGTGAAACGGGAGAATATGCGAGCTCACCTGTAGCACTAAGTTAAGTGCGCCCTGCCTCAAGTGAGGTTACCCGCCTGGTGGGCAAGAGAAGACGGCAAGAACCGTTGAGCGGAAATAACCAGCATCGAGTAGTGCGTTGACGAATACAAACCGCTCATCGGAAGGATTTATGTTGCTCGAAAAGAGTGTTGATTTGCCAGTAGGTTTTTATTTATTTTCTGTATTTCAGAAAAACGCTGAGCGGGTAAACTACAGCTATGAGCGCTGCAGATGCAAGAAATGAGTAAAGAAGTAAGGTATCTGAATTTGACTCTGTTATTAAAAAATTGTCGGATCGTCGTGGTGGAATCGGAACTATAATGCTACCGGTAACCTTTGATACCAGCCATGCCAGCACGGAATAAACAGGAAAGAATGCTGCCGAAGCAAAAACACCCTCGACCCTGAAAATTGCTTCCCATGCATCTTCTCCCATTTCTCTTTTCTTTTTATTTACCCTGTATTTCCAAACTAGATAGGTCGCATAACCAGATATTGCTACGATTGCCATGCTTAGAATTTTTATGTGATTCCCCACATTAGAAAGTTTGGGTGTTGTAAAAACGTAAACCCAGTAAAGGCTGTATAGAAAAAGCATGAAAACTAATACCCAAAAGGATACTCGCTCTTTGGATTGAGCACTAAATTTTCTCTTGTTTATGATCATGGGTTTTATTAGTTCCTCAGGAATTATAGCATCGGAAAGGATTTTTTGAAAAATAATCAAGGCCTCGTATTCCTTTCCTTTAGATTAACAGGCACCAGAAATTTGTGAAGTAATGTCGGATTAGGTTTATCTCCGCACTCCGATACGGCTTTTTGTGAAACTATTTAAAGCTGTCAATCAGAAAAAAAGTAACTGTCAACGGTAAAAATCTAGTGAAACATCCGAGGAAATCAGCAACAAGTAGTAGGAAACTGTGATTATTGCTATAACGGTCATGATAATTTTATTCTCGTAGTGATAGGAAGATTTTTGCGATCAGATGGGAGATATCAAAAGTTGTAGCTTCAACGGCGGAAAGAAAACGGAAATTGGTGTGCGTCATAACGGTATCGGGCAGAGTTGATCATGTGCGGTTTACGAGCCTGACAAGCAAGCTGTGGAGAAGAATTCAGGAAATTTATGCCAGGATCAGAAGGCTTAATCTACAATTTTTATGCCCAGTTCGTCTAGTTGGGATTGATCAACTCTGCCAGGTGAATCCATCATTAAATCCTGTGTTGATGAAGTTTTTGGAAAAGCCATAACATCGCGAATGTTTTCTGTTCCGCATAGAAGCATGCAAATTCTTTCGATTCCGGCAGCAAATCCACCGTGCGGTGGTGCTCCGTATTCCAAGGCCTCAAGAAAAAATCCAAACCTTTCCTTTGCTACTTCTGACGGAAGCCCTATCGCTTTGAAATTAAGCTCCTGAATTTCTCTTTGGTGAATACGAATCGAACCACCGGCGCATTCATAGCCGTTTATTACGGCGTCGTAAGCTTTTGCCCTAACCTTGCCAAGTAGTTCTTTTTCATCTCTCTGGACAGCACGGCGGAAAAGTTCTAGGTCTTCATCCATCGGAGACGTAAACGGATGATGCGCAGGTTCATACTGCCCGTTTTCATCATTGTATTCAAACATTGGGAAGTCTGTTATCAAAACGGGCTTGTAGGAATTTTTGTCTATCAAATTTTCACGCTTTGCAATCTCAAGTCTTAAAGCACCTAGTGCCGATGATACAATCGGTTTTTTTCCTGCTACTATCAATACGATATCGCCTTTTTCGGCTTCTGCTTTTTCGGCAAGTTCGACTACTTTGCTTTCACCGAAAAACTTCATCAGCGGTGATTGAATTGCTTCTGTCAGTTTTATCCAAGCCAAACCACCTGCACCGTAGCGCTTGACGAATTCTTGGAGCTCATCTAATTGTTTTCGTGAATAGTTGGCTTTACCCTTGACTGTAATTGCCTTGACTACACCGCCGTTTTGCAGTATGGATGCAAAAGGCGTTGAATCGGTACTTCCAAAGGTTTCAGTTAAGTCTTTCAATTCCATGCCGAAGCGCAAATCAGGCTTGTCTGTGCCGAATCTCTCAATTGCTTCGCCGTAGGTCATTCTTGGGAATTTTTCCGGCAGTTCAACGTCAATCAATCGAAAAACGCTTCGGAAAACACCTTCAATAACGCTATAAACCATTTCTTGGTTTGCAAAAGACATTTCAACATCAAGCTGGGTAAATTCAGGTTGACGATCTGCTCGTAGATCTTCGTCACGAAAACATCTGGCGATTTGGTAGTATCTGTCGAACCCTGCAATCATGCAGATTTGCTTCAAAATTTGTGGTGATTGTGGCAAGGCGAAGAATTTCCCGCGATAGATTCTCGAAGGAACGATAAAATCGCGCGCACCTTCAGGCGTTGACTTTAGCAGAATTGGAGTTTCTATCTCGATAAATCCCAGGCTATCCATGTAGTGACGAATTTCCTTTATTGCTTTGGCGCGCATCATTAGATTTCGCTGAAGTTGTGGGCGTCGCAGGTCTAAATAGCGATATTTCAGCCTTAATTCTTCGCTAGCTAGATTCTGTGAACCAACTTTTTCAAGTTCAAAAGGAAGCGGTTTTGAATGATTCAAGATGAGAATTTCTTTTGCCAAAACTTCAATTTTGCCGGTTGATATTTTGGGATTGACGGCCTCGGGCGCACGTGCTACAACTTCGCCTTTAACAGCTATGACGTACTCGCTACGTGCCTGTTTTGCCTTTGCGTGGGCTTCAGGCGCAAAGTCTTCTCCGACGACTACCTGTGTGATGCCCTCTCTATCGCGAAGATCAATGAAGGTAAACACACCAAAATCGCGCTTTCTGGCAACCCAGCCCATTAAAACGACGTTTTGTCCTACATGTTCTTCACGCAAACTTCCGCAGCTGTGAGTTCTTTGTAAGTTTCCGAGCAAGTCCAACATAATTGCACAAAACTTTAGTGTATGAAAAAGCCATCAAAAAGCAAAAGACGTTTGCCTTACGCTGAAGTGTGCAGCAAACTAGAAACTGAAAAATCGCTTGTAAAGGTAAAAGAGCTGTGCAAACTAGAAATTGCAAAAGCAAGAAAATCAAGAAAAATAGAACCGAGCAAAATAGTACAAAATTGGAGCGTTAAAGAGTAAGCTGTCGAGGCGATCTAAAAAGCCGCCATGTCCCGGTAGGGTGGTTGAAGCGTCTTTAATGCCGGCACTTCGCTTGATTGCACTTTCTGCTAAATCGCCGAAAAATGCGACAATAGACATTACGAAAGCCAACGGAATAGAAATCTTATAACTAAGTTCGGGAAAGAAAGTTACACTAGCTATCCCGGCAAAGATGCAAGCAACAACGATCCCACCGAATAACCCTTCCCAAGTTTTTGATGGTGAAATTTTAGAGGCTAGCTTTCTTTTGCCGATTGCCTTGCCGACATAGTAAGCGCCGGCGTCAGCTCCCATTATGACTAGAAAGAAAAATCCTAAAAGCTTGGGAGAAAGAAATGGGATTGTAGTTTTTTCAAAACCAGTGCTTATCGAAACAATAAATCCGCCTAAGAATGCTATGTAAAAAACACCGAAAACCGTAACTGCTGTGCCTGTAATCATTTTTGAAAAATCTTTTTGAAATCTAAAAGTTTGCGTTATCAAAGAAGTAATAATGAAACCTACAGAGATCAAAATTAGCAAATCGGGCATTTGTTGCGGGGCATCAAAAAGAAAAGCCATAAAAAACGCAGTTGCGCCAAAATAGGCGATCGCAGCGTCTGCTTTCAACTGTAACTTTTTCGAGAAGCTGAAAAACTCAAAAAGTCCCGCTCCCAAACCTATTGCGGCGATAACGACGAAGAGAATATTGGCAAATTCAACGTTCGGCAAAAGATATGGCAAAATTATAGATAATGTCAGAATCGGAAGTGCTACAACGGCAGTCAAAATTCGTTTTTTCATCTCAAAAAGCCTTTTGTGTAGATTTCAAGAAAGCAAATTTTCTTTGACTATTGAAGCAAAGTCAAATTTGCAGGAGGTTTGTGCGGTCAAAGTAGCCTGCTTAGGCGTTAAAAATCAAGTAGCTGCGAATGTAGAACCCTCTTTGTGGAGGCTTTTCAGAAATTCAATTCCGACGGAGAAAAAAGCGAAAAGGGCTTTTAATTAAAGCAGTGGTTATGTGCTGATCCGTAAAGTTCATCTGGATGTCCCAAAAAGCGAATAAAAAGAAATTTTCTTCAAAAATTTGCACAGATTTTGAATGAAATGAATCAAAAAGCCTTAGGACCGGATTGGATTGAATAGTTGGAATCCAAAGTATATTGCAAAAATAATTGAAGTAGGGAGGTCACCATCTTTGATGATCTCCCTACTTACCTTGTGTTCAGTTAACTCAAGCTTTGGTTAGCTTTGCTTTTCTTGTTGCTTTTGGTGGCAACAAGCACCATCGTCACAGCAAGAAGCTCCGCTTTCACAGCAATCATCAGTTTTTGCTGAGTTTTCAGCAGACTCCTTGGACGAAGACTCACAGCAAGATTCACAGCAAGCACCACCGTTTGAGCATTTGCCATCTTTACAACAATCGGGTATCCCGCAACAATCTTTGCAGTTGTTGCAGTGCTTAGCTGTTTTCTCACAATGGATGTTGCTAGTTACTATCTTGTAGCCTTCTTCTTTGGATTGTTGGTTGAAGCTAAAGGTTATTGTGGTCAGAGCGATTAACAAAAACGCTATAGCCAGACTTGAAAAAATCGTGACTTTTTTCTTCATATTCATACGCATTCTCCTTACTTTGAATTTTCTTTAGGTTTTGGGATTTCAGCGATTCAGAGAACCGCTTTTTGGTGTTTCTAGCTTTTAGAAAATCCGGTTCTTTTCAGCCTAAGATATACCGGATGCTATGAAGTTTTGCTTGCCAACTTGAACTTGCAAGCAAATTTCAAGTGCGGGAAACAGAAAGGGCTTTTTGATTCAAAAAAGCCCTTGGACTTTTTAGATTAGGAGAATGCGATTTTTCAGATAGATCTTCTCAGAACGTTTGATTTTCTGAGAATAGTGAATTTTGGGGGCAGGAAGATAATTCTGTATCACTTGGATTTGAGGGCTAGAATAGAAACCGACAAAAATCTTTTTACTTTTTTCAAAGCCCTTCGGAACATCGAATAAACTTGTTATAAAACCACAGCAGTTATGACTCTTTTCTTGGGGTTCTGGTATTTCTGAGTTGGAAGACTTTTCGCAGTTATTGAGACCGTATTTTGCAAGCGGACAGTGACTTCGCTGTTCAGCTCTAATATCAGTGCAACAAAACAGACAAAGCAAGCCGGCTAGGCAAAATATCTGGATTGTTGCGAAAGTCTTCTTCAGCACGGTGATTTTTTCTACCCTAAATGCTATCATCAATTCTTCAGCTGGGTCAAGTTTATATTGTTAGAATTTCTTGAGTATGTATGAATTTGCGGTAACACCGGCAGTAACGCAAATCAGGCGGCCAGGTGTGATGATTACAGCCGTAGAACCCGATGGGCTTGGGGCTGAGTTAGGGCTTGAGCCAAACGATAGAATCGTGCGAGTCAACGGGCATTTGGTGCGCGACTACCTTGATTTTCGCTTTCAGACTGCCGGTGAAACTAAATTAAAGCTGGTCGTAAAAAAAGCTAGTGGTGAGACTTGGGAAATCGAAGTAGAGCGCGATGAAGCGGAGGATTTCGGTTTGATTTTCGAGCAAATCGCTCCACGTCAATGCGCAAACGACTGCATCTTTTGTTTTTGCAAAGGGAATCCAAAGACGGCACGTCCCAGCCTTTTCGTGCGAGACGAAGATATAAGACTTTCATTTCTTTACGGAAATTACACGACTCTAACTTCGGTCACGCAGGACGAACTAAATCGGATTGTTCAGCAAAGACTCTCACCACAGTATGTTTCTATACATGCTACGGACTTAAAAACCAGAGCATATTTGCTCGGAGTAAGCGAAAAGCGTGCCGATATTTCCGATAAACTCAAGTTTCTTCTTGATAACAACATCGAAATCCATGCCCAAATAGTTTTGTGTCCTAAGATAAACGATGGTGATATTCTTCAAAAGACGTTGTTTGATCTTGCGAAACTTTATCCCAAGATTGTTTCGGTTGCAATTGTTCCCGTTGCATTGACGCGCTACAACACCGATGAAAGGCTTACGCGCGTAACACCTGAATTTTGCAAAGCTACCGTAAGGCAAGTCGAAAAATTTCAAAAAGAGTTTCGTCGTCGTTTAGGGACAACATTTGCATTTTTAGCCGACGAAATCTACATCAAGGCAGGCCTAAAGATTCCTTCACGTCGTCACTATGGTGATTATCCGCAGATTGAAGACGGAGTAGGAATGGTGCGCACGTTTTTGGATTCGTTCAAGAGGTTCTTGCAAAGGCTTAAGAAGAGTAATCCTAAAGGAGTTGAGAGGATTGTGCCGAAAACTTCTAGAGGGTTTGTTACACAAGACCGCAATTTGGCAACTAATTCGGGCTTTCAGCTTAGCCAAGGCAGTTTTTACCGAACAGTTTATCAGGAAATTTTGAGTAGATCACCCTATCCCAAAAGTTTACAAGGAACTATCTTAACTGGCGAAATGTTTGCACCGATTCTTGGCCGACAAATCGAAAGTTTAAACCATTTAATAGGTTCGAGACTTGAAGTTATGGGCGTTCCCAATACTTACTTCGGCGGTGATGTGGCAGTTGCGGGACTTTTGACGGGACAGGATTTTGTAGCATTTAGAAAAAAGGTCAAAGGCGACTTTGTAATAATCCCTCAGCATACGATTAAATCTGATGAGCCGATTTTTCTCGATGGAATGACGTTTGATGAATTATGTTCAAATTTTGCCGTGCCAATTTACCCATTGGATTTGAAGGAATTTATGAAATTCGTTATGGTGTGTAGGAAAGCATAATGAAGGCACTTCGTTTTGTTGGAAAAAAGTTGCGTCTTGATGAAGTCGAGATTCCAGAGAAAAAATCAGAGACACTGGTTAGGGTCATAAAGTCGGGTATTTGCAATACTGATCTCGAAATAATTCGAGGTTACGCTGGTTTTGAAGGCACGATTGGGCATGAGTTCGTTGGAGTAGTCGAGAAATCAGATGAAAGACCTGAGTTAATAGGCAAAAGAGTTGTTGGAGAAATAAATGTTGGCTGCGGTAAATGTGCTATTTGTCAAACAGGGGATTTGAGACATTGTCCCGACAGAACAGTTTTAGGGATTCATAAACGTGACGGTGCACATGCTGAATTTTTGATGTTACCGGCAAAGAATCTTCTTAAGGTTCCGAAAAACATTGCAGATGAAGAGGCAGTTTTTGTTGAACCTTTGGCAGCAGCTTATGGCATAACCGAGCAAGTTGAAATCTTGCCTGAAACTAAGGTTGCTATTGTCGGAGACGGAAAATTGGGTTTGCTCTGTGCCATGACACTTGCTTTGATAAGCAAGAATGTTGTTCTAGTAGGAAAATATCGAGAAAAGTTGAGAATTGCCGAGAAAAACGGTATTGAGAGTTTGTTGATTGGGCAAATCAAAGAAAAAATGAATCGGAAATTCGATGTCGTTGTGGAAGCTAGCGGTTCGGAATCCGGGCTTTTAACAAGTTTGGAATTAGTAAAACCACGTGGAAAGCTGGTTTTGAAGTCAACATTTCACGGAAAAACGAGTTTGGAAATGTGGAAGATTGTAGTTGATGAGGTTTCGGTAGTCGGTTCTAGGTGTGGAAAGTTCTCACCTGCCTTGCAATTACTTAGTCAGAAAAAAATTAGTGTTCAGGATTTGATTTCTGAAGAATTTCCTTTAAGCAAAGGACTTGAGGCTATTGAAAAAGCTCGTCAGAAAGGCATTCTTAAAGTTCTACTGAAAACATAGTTTCTCCAAAGTATCACAGCCGTTTTGGTTCTAAGCTATATCTTTCGCAAAGAATATCCTCGATTTCAGCCAAAGAGTTTTTCAGTTTTTCTAGAGAGGCAAAGCGTTGTCTTTGGCTTGAGTGTTTGTATGAGAATTACTTGGATAACTAATTTTTGGAGAAGCTTTTTCTGGTATAATAATGCGTGAAAATTTCGACGAAGTTTGTAAAGGATGCTTATGATGTATCAGTCAATTCACTTTCAATCCAAGGGGCGAGCGACGACGAATGCTTCTAATCCAGAAGTGATAAGGAAGATGAAAGAGATTGTGGGTGAGGAGAACGTTTGGGTTGATCCCCAGAAGGTTGAACCTTACGGCGCTGATGCGGTCAAGGAAAAGTTTCCGCCGGAAGCAGTTGTTTTTCCGGAAAACACCGAGCAAGTTTCCAGAATCTTGAAGTTGGCTAATGAATATCGCTTTCCTGTGACGGCTAGGGGAGGCGGAGTCGGTTACACGGGTGGGGCAGTGCCGATAGAAGGCGGAATAGTGCTTGGAACTGATAGGATGAATAAAATCATTGAAATCAATGTTGATGACCTTTATGTTATCTGTCAACCAGGAATTACGACATACAGTCTGCAAAAGGAAGTTGAGAAATACGGATTGATGTTTCCGCCCGATCCGGCAAGTTACAAAGAAAGTTACATTGGTGGTAACATTGCCGAGAATGCAGGTGGTATGAGGACTCCGAAATACGGCGTTACAAAACATTATGTCTTGGGGCTTGAGGTTGTTACGGCGACGGGAGAAGTCATCAGGACAGGTGGTAAGACTGTGAAAAATGTTGTTGGTTTCGATTTGACGGGTTTAATTTGTGGTTCGGAAGGGATGCTGGGAATAATAACCGAAGCGACTTTGAAACTTGTGCCGATGCCAGAAGCAACAGCGACCGTTCGAGCTAATTTCAGAACAATGGAACAAGCTTGCAGGGTGCTTACGAAGTTCACGCCGGCAGGGATTTTACCGATGGCTATGGAAGTTGTTGATAAATACTGCATCGAAGCAGTTGAAGGAAGTTTTGCCTTCGGTTTGTCGAAAGAAGCAAATGCAATTTTGCTTGTAGCTGTTGATGGTTCAAAAGAAGAGGTTGAGAAACAAGCGCAAATAATCGAAAAAATCATAAAGGAAAACGGTGGTTTTGATGTGATTCGTTCAAGGACAAGAGAAGAAGAGGACAAGCTTTGGGATGTTCGTCGTGCCATAAGTCCGAGTTTGACAAAATACGGAGAATTGAAGATCAACGAAGATGTAGTCGTTCCGCGATCGAAAGTGCCTGAACTTATAGCAGGAGTTGAAGCAATCGCAAAAAAATACAACACCTTCGTTGCAAACTTTGGGCATGCAGGTGATGGAAATATACACGTTAACTTTGTTTGCAATCGCAATACCGAAGAGATTAAGCGTGCAAGGGCCTGTGTAAAAGAAACTTTTGAACTTGCTCTCAAGTTGGGTGGGACCATTTCAGGAGAACATGGTATCGGTTATGTCAAAGCTCCATACCTTGACATGGCTGTTGACCAACCTACTCTTGAAATAATGAAAGCTATAAAGAAAGTTTTCGACCCAAATGGAATTCTTAACCCTGGAAAGATGTTTGTTTAGGCAGATTTGTAAGTTTTTAGTATCGGCTCTTTGCAAATGTGATAGAATGTTGTAATGCAAAGTGGTATGAAAGTTGAAGTGATGTAGGTAAAAAATCAGCTTTTTGACAGAAAAGGTTATGAGACAAAAAGGATTTTCATTGATAGAGCTTTTGATCGTCGTAGTGATAATCGGTATCATCGCAGCGATAGCGATACCGAATCTTTTGGCAAGCCGCAGAGCGGCAAATGAATCAAGCGCAATTTCAACTTTGAGAACTTTTGTAACCGCACAAGCTACTTACAACGCTACTTACGGAAGGTATGCTACAATAGCTGAATTAGGTGGTGCTGGATTGATTGACAGCACCGTTGCTGGTGCAACAAGCCCTTTTACTCCAAAAAGCGGATACTATTTTGCCTGTAGATACGTGACAAACTATGAAAAGATTTACTGGAACGGTACCGCATTGCCTGTTTATCCGGGTGGAGGTTTAAGAGGAACGGGAACTCGTTATTTTTATACAAATGAATCGGGCGTTATCTATTATAGATCAGACGGATTGCCTACGGTCGATCCAAACACCAGGCAAGTCATCCAAGGCACACCTTTAAATCCATAGACTTTTAAGTTGACAGAAAATGTCAATTCTTATGTGCCAATAATTGTTAAGAAGCCGGTGGTGGAAACAAGAATGAATTTTAAAAAAAAACGATTAGATCGCAACTTTATAATGTAGAGTTTTTTGGCACGAAGTTTGATTAAAAAAGTAGTGACCGATGTAAGAAAAAGGTCAGAAAATAAAAAGGAGAAAATAAGAATATGAGACAAAAAGGATTTTCATTGATAGAGCTTTTGATCGTCGTAGTGATAATCGGTATCATTGCAGCGATAGCGATACCGAATCTTTTGGCAAGCCGCAGAGCAGCAAATGAATCAAGCGCAATTTCAACAATGCGCACATTTACAAGTGCACAGGCGACTTACCAAGCAACCGTTGGTGGAGGTAATTATGGAAATTTATCAGATCTTAAGAATGCTGGTTTAATTGATAGTGTTGTTGCAGGAGCAACCAGTGCTGCGACTGCTAAGAGTGGGTATTATTACAATGTTACTCCTGTGTCTGGTAGTACAAGATTCTACTGGGATGCTAATGCACGACCTGCAGTTCACGGGACAGGGCTTTCAGGTACCGGCACTCGTAGCTTTTACACAAATGAATCAGGAGTTATTTACTTCAATAACACTGGCACGCCACCGAGTGGAAACGCCTCTACCAGAGCTATAACCGACGGTTCACCTTTGAATCCGTAATGCAAAGTTTAAAAAGCAAAGAAAATCGAAAAAAAGGCGCTGCTTGGTCAGCGCCTTTGTAGTTTTCCTGGATAATTGAAATAGCATTATTTATGGGGAGATTTAGGCGGAATGACTGGTTTTGTTATGTCTTTTTGTGTCTAGTTAATTTACTTTTTGACTTGTTCTTAGTGGTATATCTTTTTTCTTCGTGATTGCAATTGCATTAAGAAAAAATTTTGAATTGACAAGGATTCTGACGCTAGACTACTTTTTCTTGCTTGTGCTAAAAGAGCGATATGGAAACAAAGAATCTGAGAGAAACGCAATGGAAGAAGCTATTTCTGTTTATTTAGAATCAGTTTTTTCAAGGTTAAATATGCGTTGTTTTTGTGGGAAAATGGATTCGATGAGAAAACACGAAGACAATGGAAGAAAAAAGCCTAGAACTGAGTGAAAAATAGGCGAGAGGGCGATTTAATAAGTTAATGAAATTTGGGAGCTTTACAAAAGAATAAAGTGGTTCATACAGAATGTAAATTCATTTCGTCTCCCATGAGCTTAACACCTTTTAGACTATTCATGCCAACTTTAATTTCTCTAGAAATATGTTGGAAGCTAGTTTGCTTACTAAGCTTCATGAAATTCATAAACATAGAGTGCAAGGAGTTTTATGTTCAAGAGTTTTTTTCAGAAAGTGTTTGTAGTAGCGAAAAATACGTTTCGCGAAGCTGTTAGAGATAGAATCCTCTACAATTTAATTTTATTCTTTTTTGTGATGACAGCCTCGGCTATATTGTTAGGAGATTTGACGGCAGGAAATGAAGCCAGAACGATCGTCAATTTTGGACTCGGTTTGATGCTTCTTTTTGGTGTCTTCATTGCAATTTTTGTGGGAGTGGGATTACTTTGGAAAGAGATTGACAGAAAAACTATCTATGCTTTTTTGGCAAAGCCTATAACTAGGACGGAGTTTGTCATAGGACGTTATTTAGGCCTTTGTTTGGTGCTTTTGGTTAATACTTTGGTCATGGCGATAGGAGTTTCGCTTGCATTGATATACGTGCGTGCATTTTGGCTTGCTTTTGCGATTTGGGGAGCTGTAATTCTGATCTATTTACAACTAGCTCTAATGGTATCAGTTGCGATAATGTTTTCTTCATTTTCCACGCCGATACTTTCGGCGCTTTTTAGTTTCTCGATTTTTCTTATAGGTCATTTTAGTTCATCGCTAAGGGACATAGCCGAGAGTATAGGTTCAAACTCGGCTAAGATCTTTTTTAATGTGCTATATTACGTCTTGCCTAACTTGGCGCATTTTAGCTTTATAACAAACGCTGCTCATGGTCAATTGCCAATACCTATATTTTTGCTAAGCAGCTTTTTTTACGCAGTTTTGTATATTTTCATCCTTGTAACAATTGCTACTTTAATCTTCAACCGTCGTGATTTTAAATGATTTATGAAATCGAGCAAATTTTCTTTTGCTAAATTGTTTTTGATTCTCGTTTTTGCTTACGGGATTGTTGGGATTCTAAGTAACTATATCGAGCGAATTCGTCCTACTATACCTGCAGATGAAGATGAAATGATTATTCTGGCCGGCGGGAAACTCAAAGGGTTCTGTTTAGGACTTGAAGGTCTTTTTGCAGATTATTACTGGATGCAATCACTTCAGTATCTCGGGAAAAAGATAATGGCTTACGAGAAAGACATCAATATAGACGATCTGGGGGTTTTGAATCCAAAATTGCTTTATCCTTTGCTTAATAACGCGACCGAATTTGATCCTCATTTCAAGGAAGTTTACTTTTTTGGAGCTGTTGTTTTGCCAGCAGTGGGTTCAGATAATGCAATTGAATTACTCAGAAAGGGAATTCATCATAATCCTGAAGATTGGCGGTTTTTCCATTATCTAGGTTTTATCTATTGGAGGCTTGGAGAGTATGAAAAGGCAGCGGCTATGTATGAAGAAGGGTCGAAATTACAGAATGCACCTGAGTTTATGAAAATGATGGTAGCACGTTTGAGATTTGAAGGCGGAAGTCGTTCTACTGCTCGTGCAATTTATCAAGAACTTTTAGCAAACGCCGAATCGGAGGAAGTAAGGAAGGTAGCAATCTTAAGGCTGATGGAATTGGATTCTCTAGATGAGCAGGATGCAATTAGGCGAACTTTGAAGCGTTTTCAAGCTATTCACGGGCGATGCGCTCGCAATTGGCGTGAGATTCTACCCCTTTTGACCAAGGAAAACATCAGTTCGCTCAAGGTTGATAGGGAAGGAAATCTATACGATCCAACGGATGCACCTTATATTCTAGATGAAACTCTTTGCGATGTTAAACTAGATGCCGAGAAAACTAAACTGCGACTGACGATAAAATAAGTTTTTGACAAAACTTCAAAGGAGCGCAAGTTTCATATTAACGAAACCGATAAGTTTTTCTGAAACTCCGATATGGACTTTGTGATTGAAATAGAAAATCTTACGAAAGATTTTTCATTGGGCTTTTTCAAAAAGAGGAAGGTGCGTGCGCTTGATGGGCTTTCTTTGAAAGTCAAGCGTGGAAGTATTTTTGGTTTTCTGGGTCCGAATGGAGCAGGGAAAACTACGACGATAAAAATTTTGATGAGACTTTTATTTCCTACTTCGGGACAGGCAAAGATTTTGGGTCGTGATGTAGCAGATATAGAGGTTCATCGGTTCATAGGTTATTCACCTGAGAATCCTTATTTTTATGATTACTTAACGGCTTTTGAATTGATGAACTATTTTGGTGCGCTTTTCGGATTGGAACAAAAGAAGTGCTCTCAGAAGGCAGAAGAACTTCTGACAGCTGTAGGTCTTGAAAAAAGCGCATGGCATCAGCAGTTACGCAAGTTTTCAAAAGGAATGCTTCAAAGAGTGAGTTTAGCACAAGCACTTTTGAACGAGCCAGAAGTTGTAATTCTTGACGAGCCGATGAGTGGTCTCGACCCGGTAGGACGAAAAGAAGTTCGGAACCTAATACTTGACCTAAAAAAACGAGGCATTACTGTTTTCATGTCAACTCATATTCTATCTGACATAGAAGTTTTATGCGACGAGGTTGCAATTTTGCGTCGTGGAAAACTAGTTGCGGTTGGTGATCTTGATGAGTTATTGATGAGAGATCAACAGAACGGCTTTGAGGTAAACCTGAAGAACGTCTCGAAAGAGCAAATTACACAGCAGATAAGACTTGAATGCATAGACAAGCCCGGGGGAGTTACCGTCCATTGCGAAACACAGGAAGAAGTGGAAGAAGTCATCAGATCGGCTAGACTGCTTGGTGGCAAACTTGTTTCTGTTCAGCCTGTCAAACTTTCTCTAGAGGATTTCTTTGCCAAAGAAGTCAAGGAAGAATAAATTTTGACACTGTTACTCAGCAGATAGAATTAGCCTCGGACGGTTGCATAAGTTTTTGAGTGATTAGGAAAATTAAAGAAAATTTATATCTATGGAAAGGATGAACCAGAAAATAGCTTTGCTTTTTGTTTTGATTCTAGTTTTATATGGTGCTTTTGCTCAAGACCGCAAAGAAAATTCACCGCAACAATCTTTACGGTCACAGGAATTACAAAAAAGGGAGAGTTTACAGCCAAACGAAGTTTTAACAATACAGCAGGCATCGCAATCAGCCATTGCTTTAGCAAAAGCTGCGCTGGAAGCGCACGGTGGTGATAAATTCAGAAACATTAAATCTCTAGTAATAAAAGGAACAGCCGAAGTTTCGGGTTCTCCCACGGCTACCTTTCCAGCGAATTTTTACATAGTTTTTGCTGGTGATAAATATGTCCTCGAAATAAACAATCCGATTCAGCCCTTTAAGCAAGTATACGACGGTAAACAAGTATCTTCGAGCTTTCCGAACTTTAGTTTACCTCCGATCAACAGACTGGGTTTGCCTCTCTTACAGAGACTTGACGAGGAAGGCTTCGTGGTTTCAGAACTGCCTTCATCGGGAAAAAACAAAAAGAAGCCGGGATTCCGCATAACATCTCCTGAAGGCTATTACACAGATTTTTTTCTAGATGAAAAAACCAAAAGGGTTAAATCCTACGAAGCAAGCTACTTTGTTGCAAGCCGAACCGTGACAACTTCCGTTGAAATAGAGAAATGGCGGGAGGTAGAAGGCATTGTTTGGGCAGAAAGGTATTTCCAAAGATTCGATCTAGGAAATTTAACCATTTATGTCGATTTCAGAACAAAAGAAATACTTGTCAATCAACAGATTGATGATGAAGTGTTTTCGATACCGTGACGTCCTCCCCCGAATTCATTCGGGGGAGGACGTCACACGCAAAATCGAACTTTTTGTCTTTGCTCCGCAAAGCGGGACGCCAGAAGCGGGCTTTTCTAAATTAAATTAAGAAATATGCAGTGCTTTACCTATTGCCGAAAATCAACAGATTCAGAAGAAAGGCAGGTTTTTAGCATTGAAGCTCAGCTTGCTGAAGTGACGTCCTCCCCCGAATGAATTCGGGGGCATCCTTAGGCGAATGCACGCGGGGCAGCGCGCGCTTCGGTTCGTGGACCGTATGCCATCCCGTTTGGAACGACAAGACCACGGGCCGCGCCACACGGCCACTACTCCACTTTACTGGAGATACTTGATACACCCTTTCATAGACGTTATACCATTATGGTAACATACCGTAAAACGGTTGTCAACACCCAAGCGAGGGGTCCGTGTATCCCCCTCAATAAATTGAGGGGGATTACTGCCCCTCGCACTCCCCCACTTCTCTAAAAGATGTAGAAACGAACTTTTCATGGCTTTAAAAGTTTTTGCCAATTTCCACTAGTGAGTGCAATGGGCTTTTTTTCCTTGAACAAGGCTTATAGCATGTTTTAGGATTGGTTCGATAACTTCAAAACATTCCACAACTGCATTTGGTGAACCAGGGAAGTTTATTATCAAAGTATTTTTCCGAATCCCACAAACTCCGCGCGAAAGTATAGCCGTCGGAGTTTTCTTCATTGTTTGAAACCGAATTGCTTCGGCTATTCCCGGAACAATTTTCTCTACAACTTTTAGAGTTGCTTCTGGAGTGTTATCGCGTGGTGAAAGCCCCGTTCCACCAGTGGTTAAAATTAAGTTTACATCGCTACGATCTGCCATTTTCTCTAAAATTTCTGCGATTTTTTCTAGATCATCTGAAACGATGATTTTATCTACAATTTCTGCTCCGAAAGAAAGTAATAATCCGACCAAAGTTACACCTGAAACATCGGTTGATTCTTGACGGGAATCACTAACGGTTATGACTACAGCTTTTATTTTCTCTTCCATTTTTGTTCCCAAATCGTTAAAGGTTTCTTGTTTTCGTCAAATATCACTTCGGAAATAACAGTTGGTTTGTAGAAACATTATCATGATTAAAATTACTTTGTTGCTATGCCGATGAATTCTTTACCTTTTTTGAATCTGGCAAAATCCATTGCCCAGCATCTATCCATAACGACTAAAAGCCCGGCTTTTTCGGCACGCTCTGCTGCTTTTCTATCAATTACTCCTTCTTGCATCCATACAGCTTTTGCCTTTATTTTAATAGCTTCGTCGACGACTTTGCTAACTTCTTCAGGACGTCGAAAAATACTCACAAGGTCTATTTTTTCAGGTATAGCTAAAAGATTTGGGTATGCTTTTTCGCCTAAGACTTTCTTTTCGTTTGGATTTACCGGAATTATTACGTAGCCTTGTTCTTTCATGAAAGATGCAATGCTGTTTGAAGGGCGATAAGGATTTGAAGAAAGTCCGACAACGGCTATTTTCCTGCACTCGATGAATATTCTCTTGATAGTTTCTGCTTCATTCATCTTTTTCAAAAACCCGTTGTTGAAGGTTGAATTCTGAGCATGTAACTACAAACTTTTATCATAGTCAGTGGTGGTATTGAAACTTTCCGACCGACTGGAACTTCATAGTTATCAATAAAAGTCGGATTTTTGCCTTCGCTGATTATAAAGAATTTGCCATTCTCATAAAGAATTTTCAGATGATGACGACTGATTTCCAAGTCCCCTTGAAGAGCTATGTCAACAGGTTTTGAACGTGAGCCACGCCCTACAGTTATTTCTGGTTGATAGATGGGAACGACATTTTGTCTAACACCGCCACGCCAAATTTCAAGTCTGTAAAGCTCTAAATTCTTTTTGACGACTCGTGTTTCTTCTTCAGCATCTCTTTGTATCAGAGTAGGTTCGACTTCTTCCAAGTTTCTTTCGATCAAGGTAGAAGATGCTTTTTCAAAAGACTTTTTTCCTGATAAATTTTGAGTTTCGGGAATAATTGGGGCTTTCATTCGAGGGATTACAGTTGTTTTTCCGCTTGAGCCATCTTCCCAAGTATGTTGAACTCTTATTTCGCCTTTTGGCAAAGTTCCATCAACTCGTATCTCTAGTGATAGCCGTTTAAGCTCAAGAGTTTTATTGCCGGCAAGTTCTGCAGCTCTTTGTCCAAGCATATATTGGAGTGCTTCTTCTAGTCCTTTCCTTTTGAGGCCTTGCCATTCTTTGTCGTCTTCTTCGCTTATGAAAACAGTGTATTCAGAAGGCATCAAAACCTTTCCTTGAGGCAGGGGCAAAAGTTCTCTTCTCATAACTTCTTCAACGGCTCTCGCCACTTGCACGATAAATTCTTCAGCGGGGTTTCTAGGTTTTTCCTTCAAAATTGCTTCTTCTAACACTCTTTCTGATTGTTCATCGTCTATCCAGCGTCTGATTTTTTCCAAGATGCCCATCGCTCATGTCCCCTGAATCTCTATATATTTTTTGTTGACCCAACCTTTGTCTGCACTTTTTGGCTTAGTTTTTGGACGACTATATTCTATCACATCAATTAAATACCAGTTATCTTTCATATCAAGAATTCGAACTTTTGAGCCTTTTGGCAAAAGCCCTATGGGTGGTTCTTGAGTTCCTGCACTAGGTCTTATGTTAACGTCAGTTGTTGAAATTCCTACAAGCTCTTTGTTTTGTCGTTCGATACCTGTTGGGACTAAAACATAGTTTCGCAGGTAATGTTGAGTAGCAAATAAAGCCATAGCAAAAACTAAAATAAACGCCGTTGTTTTCAAAATCTTTGGTGTTAAAGGTTCTTCATCTTCTGAAAGATTGATTTCAAACTCGTTCTCCTTTAGATGCACCTGATTTCCCGACCCTATCGCTGTCGGAATTGGATTAGAGTTTCTTATAGGCTCTTGAGCAATTTGTGTTTGACCTAGATCGTATGAAGTTTTAAACTCTGGTTTTTGAGGCAATGTTTGTAGGGAGAAATCGGCAGAAACTTTTGCTTGCGGTATTACTCGAGTAAGTAAAGTTTCGCCGTTCTTTTCGTAAGAATCTTGTGAGTCAGTAGTAGTCTTGAGTTTTTGTTTGATTTTAATCAACTCAGCCCAGAAACTCTGCACTGTTTGATAGCGTTTTTCCGGATTGGTTTGCGTGGCTTTTTCTAGCACGGAAAGAAGGTCATCTGCCCACATTTCTTTTTGAAAACGTTCCGGTAGGTTTGTAATAGGCTTTCCTGTGAATTGTTTCGGTAGTTCCCCCGTGAGTAAAACGTAAACAGTTTTCGCAAGCGAATAAATGTCCGCTGCAGGAGTGATTTTTCTTGCTGTTCCATCGGCTATCAACGGATTATGTTCTGGGGGAGCATATACATTGGTTCCGACTAAAGTCACTGGAGTGTCTAGATCTGCAAATCTGACTACACCGAAATCCGTTATTTTCACGATTTGCCGATCGGCTGTAAGAAGCAAGTTTTGCGGTTTAATATCGCGGTGAATTATCCCTTTTTCGTGCGCATACATCAATCCAGCGCAGACTTGCTCTAGGTAATAAAGCACTTTGTCAAAGTCTAACCCATTAGGTTTGCATAGTTTTGACAAATCACCGCCGGGTAGATATTCCAGAATTAAATAGTGAAAAGTTCTATCCTCTAAGTTTCGTGCAGTGCCGTGTCCTAAGCGACTGACTATGTTTGGATGGTGCAATAAATCAAGAGCAATGGCTTCATTTTTGAGATTTTCGACCAAGGTTCTTTCCAAATCCGGATCGGGTTCACCTTGCAAATATACATTCAAAGCCTTAATGACAACCCAAGCAAAAGGTGCATTAGGAGCAGCGAAAGTATCACGTGCCAGGTATATTTCCGCATAACTGCCTTCTCCGAGCAATTTGTGAACTTCATACCGATTGTTGAGAAGACAATTTTCTAGATGAAGTCTTGTAGTCATTGTCCAGAATGCTCTCTTAATACATTTTAGCTCAAACCTTGAACAAACTAGATGCCATTTCTAAGTTAAAATTGAGTTTTTGTATGAATTAGTTAAACTAGTCCGATTTTTGGAGATCGAGCTTTTTCAAAGCCTCGGCATTTCTTTTTAATCCCTGAAGTTTTGCTCTTTTCATAGGGCTTTTTCTAAATCTTTTGATGTATTCTTCATGAGTCATTGAAAGGATGAAATCCAAGTCAATCGAAGTTTCTTGGTTGCGTGGATGAAAGTTTCTTTCTTTTGTTTCTTTCTGAAAGCGATTCCATGGACATACTTCTTGACAAATATCACAGCCGTAAAACCAACCATTTAGGTTTTTCTGGATTTTTTCCGGTATCTCTGCATCTGGAAGTTCTATTGTGGCGTAGGAAATGCAAAGACGTGAGTCAACAACATAAGGCTCTAAGATTGCGCCTGTTGGACATGCATCAATACAGGCTGTGCAACTACCACAATGGTCGGTTTCGATTGATACTTCGTCTTCGATTTCAATGTTTACCAGGATTTCACCTAAAAAAACCCATGAACCGTAGTCTTTTGTAATCAAATTTGAATGTTTACCTATCCATCCCAAGCCTGCACGCACAGCCCAGGCTTTCTCCATTATGGGAGAAGTATCAACACAAATTTTCCCTTCTGCTTTTTCGTCAAGTGTTTTTATGAATGCCAGAAGTTGTGATAGTTTTTCTCGAAGAATTTCGTGATAATCATCACCCCAGGCATAACGTGAGATTTTTCCCTTTCTTGAGCTTTCTTCATGCCGATGAGGTGTGTAGTAATTCATTGCAACAGAAATTACGGTTTTGGCTTCAGGAAAAAGTAATCTTGGATCAGTTCTTTTATCGGGTTCCCTTGCCATCCAAGACATTTCTCCGTGAAAGCCTTCTTCAAGCCATTTTTTCAGATGTTGTTTTTCAAGTGTCAGGGATTCTGCTCGGACGAAGCCGATCTTCTGGAATCCCAGTTCAAAGGCTTTCTGTTTTATTGTCTCCGCTAGTGTTGACATTCTTCTTCATTCTAGTGTTGACATTCTTCTTCATTCTCAAGTATAGGTTTTTTATAGAAAAAATGGCCAGCCTTTTTGCTTAGGCTGGCCATTTTTTGAGGTATAGATGCGGAATTACCGTTGAGATTTAGAAGTTCAGCTTAATTCCGATTTGGAACTGTCTTTGATCGTAAGCTGCAGTTGGACGGCTCAAGTATCTTCCGTTTCTCGTTCTTTTTCCGAAAGCGTTTACATCCTGGAAGAAAGGAGATGCAGCAGCTTGGTTAAATCGGTTGAAAATATTGAAAACTTCTCCGATCATGTCTATTCTTATCTTTTCTCCAAAGTTCAAAGCTTTAGTAATGCGTAGATCAACAGAAGCAAAGCTCTTTGTTAGGCCCATATTCCGTCCGAGATTACCTATAGAGAATCTACCATCGGTTATCAGAGGAGTGCATCCCGCAGTTCCCGGTAAGCACAAGGTGCCGTCAGGACGCACACTTGGACGATCGGTTTGAGTTGATAGGTCGTTGTTGGTATCAACGTTTGTGATTATGTTGAATGGACGTCCAGAGGAAATTTCTATTATCGGGGCTACCGTGAAATTGGAGAAAAGTCTTTTTATCAAATCATCAGATTTACGCCAACCTTGCGGTGAGGTCAAAATGCCGCTAAAAACGAAGCGATGTCTTTGGTCAAATAGAGAATTTGCTTTTTCGAGTTTAGGCCTAGTTACGTCTTGGGCGATCAAGAGTGTTTGAAGGTCTGATGAGTCATCAATTGCATGAGACCATGTGTAGGTTGCAAAGAATTGAAAATTGTTTGCAAATCGTCTCTTCAGCTCTACGTTCATTGCATCATAATTTGAAAAGCCGCTGGAGATCTGTGCATTGACCGCTCCAAAAGGACTTAGTATTCCTGGAGTTCTCAAAGTGCCTGCAAGTTGGGCGTCTAGCACAGCTTTGGTTACGGCACCTCCGGATAAAGCTTGAGCTAAGAAGTAGTTCGGAGCATTTGGACGGAAGAAGTTGGCTATAGCTGGAACTATGACTCGCCCAGCAGGGCATTGCGCTATCATACCCGGAATCACTACAATGCAGTTGATGCCATAAGCATTTGTAAACGGCGTTCCAGGAGCTGATGTTGGAATTGATATTCCTGCAATTGCTTCTGTTGTGCTATTCGGGTTACGACCTGCAAAGCGAGCAAAATTTTGTATTTGAAGAGCCGTATTGGGCGGATTAACGTCTGTCGGTTTGGGTAAGTGTCGAGCAGCAACTCTTATGTAGCTTATCGAGAATGCCGTGTTTTTAGTTAGTTGCTGTTCTAGTCCCAAATTAGCTTGAAATGCTGATGCGTATTTGAAGTTTTTTTCGATTGGTAGGGTAAAAGGTAGAACAGGTCCAAAGCCTGTGAATGTTTGATCGTTGAAACGTTGACGTCCAAACTGGTATTGAGCAGTTGGTGCTACTCCTGGAGTAAATACACCAGTTGGGCAAATAGGATTAGAACTTGCCGATGTGCAGACGGTTCCATGAAAAACTTGAGTAGCATTGAAGAGAGCAGTTGGAGCAGGGCTACCTGGAGTTAAAACTGTTTGTTGTTGTTGCGCGGCATCGGCAATATCGGAGTTGAAAGCAATGGCTAAAAGTGGATGATCGTAGAACAGGCCTGCTGCTGCCCTGATTAGAGTTTTTCCTGTTCCGAAAACATCCCAAGCGATAGCCAGTCTGGGGGCGAAATTGTTTTTATCTCTTGGGAATCCCTGTTGAACCCCTACTGCATCTTGTGCGGCAAGCAGATCGGAGGTTGAAAGGGTTATTCCTGTAAGCGGATCGCGGAAAGGAGTAGGGGCTATAGTATCTGTTAACTCTATGTCATAGCGAATACCGTAGTTTAAGGTGACTCTGGGATGGATTTTCCATGAGTCTTGGGCATAGAAAGCCAGTGGGACATTTTTGATTTTGCTTGTCGGATTCCCGAATCCTTGAATGAAGATAGAAGGGATGCCTAATCCGTATGCTTGGACTGGAGTAAGATCAGGAGCACCTAATGCAGTGAATGCAGGATTTAGATTGCCCGCAGCGAGAGGACCAAAATTGAAGAGTCCGGCAAAATTCAGCTCGAATCTTGCCGATGGAATTTTAACGTAGTTTATATCTACTCCAAACTTGAAACTATGTTTTCCGACAATCAGGTTGAAATTATCTGCTATCTGGAATCTTCTTTCTGTTCTGACAACAGGAGAAAAGAGTTCGCGTCCTATAAAGGCTGTTCCAGAAATGTTGAAGGCTACTGCATCGCCGTTTTGTGAGCGAAAAGTTGTGTTTCTCTGCCCGTAGCTGAATCTGATTTCATTCAAGATATTTGTGGAAAAGTTCGAGTTGAGTCCGACCGTGAAAGCATAGTCTTTCGTATCGGTAACCCCGGTGCGTGAGAAATCATTTTGACCCAGGGCTTGGTTTTGTGATTCGACTTGAATACCAGTAACTTTACTGGGATTGTAGCTGAAACGAATCGTCAATTGATTATTTGCATCAAAGGTGTGATCGCCACGAATTGAGAAGAAATGTGTTTTGTCCGTGACAGGGAAAACTCTTTGTAGCTGAGTTAGTGGGCGGAAGGCTATGTTGCTTATAGGAACAGGCGCTCCTGAAAGCAAAAATCTTGAGCCAACTTGCTGTCCTGCTGGTATCGGTATTGTCCCACCTGGACTAAGTAGAGGATTAAAACCGTTTAATGCAGTGTGGGAGCCGCTCGAGGCAAGATAAAGATACTGAACAGCTGCACTTATCAGAGCAGGATTGCCAGTGGCAATCAAAGACTGTGCGAATTGAGCTTGTTGAGGTGTAAGGAACTCAAATCTTTGTGTAAATGGTAGGATGGGAGGTCCTACTGTTACCGAGGCAGTCAAACCTTGTGTAACGTCACTGGTAAAGAAACCAGATTCACGACGTTGTCTTCCTTCAAATGCCGCGAAAAAGAAAGTTTTGTCCTTTTTAATAGGTCCGCCTAAGGTAGCTCCATATTGAACTCTTGTGAAATCGGGCTTTTCACTTGTTGGGGCAAAAGGAGGTCTTGCTTGTATTGACTTGTCTCTAACGAAGAAAAAGAGATTACCACGAAAATCATTTGTCCCACGTTTTGTGACAACATTAACAACACCACCGATTGCTCTACCGAATTCGGGCATGTAAGAGTTTGTTGAAATTTGGTATTCCTGAACCGCTTCTTGTCCAACGGTTGAGCGTGCGGTGTTTACAGAATTATCTGTAAAGTCAACGCCGTCAACTTGAACGAGCGTTGAACGTCCACGCTGTCCACCGATGTTTAGACCTGACGTAGGAGCAGGACCTATTGGACGACCGTTATCGCGATTTACCGTGGAAATTGTCAAAGCAAATCCTATGGCACTTCGTTCATTTATCGGTAGATTTTCAATTCTAGTTTGTTCAATGGTTGTGGAAACTGCTGTTCTACTGGTTTCTATTAGCTCCACCACGTCACCAGAGACAGTAACAATTCCTCCAACTTCACCGATTTCAAGTTTTATCTGTAACTCTGCCCTTTGTCCAACTGTAAGTTGAACAGGTGATATAACTACTTTCTTAAAAGTAGGTGCTTCCGCTGTTATTTCGTAACTTCCGGGAATTAGGCCGATTATTTGGTATTCTCCTGTGGCATTTGACTGAACAGTTCTGGTCAGTCCCGTAGCCAAATTCTTTGCAGTAACGGTTGCTCCTGCTATGACAGCACCTGCCGGATCGGTAATCGTTCCTACTAAGTCTGCGGTGCTAGCTTGTGCTTGTGAATAGCTCGCTGTTGGTAGAGCAAGAACCGCAATACCAAATCCTAAAATAAATGTTGCTACCGCTTTGAGCAGAGGTCTGCTTTTAATCATAGAAATCGCCTCCTTTGTAATTTTTTCTAGCTTCCAAAGTTTGTAACCTAAAACTAAAATAAATGCAAGTCCAGAAATCATGTTGGTGTGAAATATCAGGAAAATTTACCAAATTGCAGTAGGATTTTGGAAAGCTATGTTTTGTTAGATCAACGTGGTAAAATCAAAAAATCTCGGATTTTCGACTAAGCTGTTTCAGCGATGGAAATAGTGAAAATTTCTCTACCTACGCCTTTACCTGTAGGCGACGTAAATGTTTATCTGATTAAAGATGATCCGATCACTTTGATTGACACAGGTCCTAAGACGAAACAAGCTTTAGAGGCTTTACGCGAAGGATTAGCTCGATGTAAGGTTAAACTTTCCGATATTCGTAGAATCGTTTTGACGCATTCCCATGAAGACCACTGCGGTTTGGCAAAGACTATACTTGACGAAGCTAAAAGTGCGAAAGTTTTTGTTCATGGTTGGGAGACCAATCACCTGTTTGGTAGATTCGACAAAAAAGAAAGCGAAATACTTCTTCATCGAGTCGGAGTTCCTATAAACTTAATAGAGAAAATGCATGAGTTTTACCAGCAAATAAGACTTTTGACCGATCCTCTGCAGGAAGGTGATTTCGAAACTTTGTCAGATGAGTTGGAGTTAGAGTTTTCAAGGGGGATTTTGCGAGTCTTACACACTCCAGGACATACTCCTGGTTCTTGTTCATTTTTCAGGCAAGCAGATAGAACTTTAATTTGTGGTGATTGTGTGCTGAAAAGAATTACACCTAACCCTATGCTTTCACCCGATCCCTATGATTCAAAACATCGGTTTCCATCTCTTGCCGAGTATTTGGTTTCATTAGTTCGTTTGCGTTCTCTTTCGCCAACCTTAACGCACGGCGGACATGGAGATTCAATAATGGACTTTGAAGAGATTTTTAATCGTTACTTACGGGCAGTTGAAGAGCGTCAACGTAGAATTATTTCTTTAGTGCCAAAAGAAGGCATTACAGCTTTTGACATGACCGTTAAAGTTTTTCCTTCAGCAGTTGAACGAGAAGAACAAAGGTTTCTTGCAATTTCCGAAATAGTTGCACACCTTGATTATGCGGTAATGAACAAAAAAATTGCTATTGAAATTAGAAATGATGGATTAGAGTTCTACAGACGAATCTAACACCTGTGGTCCGCAGGACTGCCTGGATTATTTGCTAGGGAAAGCAACTAAAATTACAGAGCAACATCTGCGAGCGCTTTACATTTTAGAATTTAGTCTTTGGATGTAAAGTGGTGAATTATGTCTACCAAAAGAACCAATATCGGCGGATAAAGGATGAATTCTGCCTGAAATGTTGGAGAAAAAAATCTCGGCATAGAGGCAGCAACAAACATCTCAAGGTAGTCTCCTATTATCCAGCCTAAACCTAAACTTATCCCAATACCTAAGGTTATGAATGCAAATGCTGTTGCCCTTGAATAGGGACGTGTTTCCTCTTCTTCTTCAAAGATTGAGTTATGCAGTTTTTCTGGGTCGTAAGTGTATTTTTGAAATCCCTCTCGAAGCCTTGATATTAAGTGGACCAAGCCGATAGCAAACAAGATGATCAAGATCGTTTTTCCGAAGAATTCTACACCTGCAAAAAATCTCGGTCTAAAAACTGCCACGAAAAATATAGAAAGAAAAAGCGCAACCAAAGGAAATATGACTTTCTGAAGTGCCAAAACCTCTTCTCTTTCGGCTTGTATGATTCTGTCAATTATTTGATTGTAGTGTCTTTCTAGTGCTATTTGACGGAGTTTTCTAGCGTAGTAGTTGCTTGAAAACAAAATTGAACCTTCGCCGTAGATGCTTCGATTTATCTGCCTGTCAAAGTCAGCCCTTTTTTGTGGATCAATTAAAGTTTCATACGCCTCTACTATAAGTGTGAATTTTCTGGTAGCTTCTTCCGAGCCACCATGCAAGTCAGGATGATATTGCTTTGCTAGCCGCCAATAAGCTCGTTTTATCTCTGCCGTCGAAGCCTTCGGTGAAATTCCTAAAACTTTGTAGTAGTCAATCAGCATAACAGATTATGGCTTCAGAAACTTAACAGAAGGCAGTAAAATTATAACACAAACTGAATTTACCAATAGAAAAATCTTTCCGATTGTCGTTTCCGAAAGCAATAATCAAGCAATTGCCATTCTTTTTTGAAAATTATACTCTTATTTTTTGATTATGATAACGCAAATGGTTGACCTAAAAGGTCAATATGAAAAAATCAAGGATGAAATCGATAAAGTAATTCTCGACTGTGTTAGTTCAACTGCCTACATAAACGGACCTCCCGTTGAAATTTTCAGTAGAAACTTGGAGAAATATCTAGGAGTAAAGCATGTAATCCCTTGCGCAAACGGGACGGATGCTTTGCAGATAGCATTGATGGCTCTTGATTTAAAACCAGGAGATGAAGTAATAGTGCCAGCGTTTACGTTTATTTCAACCGCGGAAGTCGTAGCTTTGCTTGGGTTGAAACCCGTGATGGTTGATGTTGATTTTGAAACGTTCAACGTCACGGTAGAAACCATAGAAGCCGCTATTACACCTCGGACAAAAGTCATAATACCAGTGCATTTGTTTGGTCAAGCCTGTGATATGGAATCAATTATGAAACTCGCCGAAAAGTATAATCTCTATGTCATTGAAGATAATGCTCAATCAATCGGTGCAGAGTGCATTTTTTCAGATGGGACAAGAAAGAAAGCAGGAACAGTCGGCCACATCGGCACAACATCGTTTTTTCCATCGAAAAACTTAGGTTGTTATGGCGACGGTGGAGCTGTTTTCACCGATAACGACTTTCTAGCAGAAAAAATGCGAATGATAGCAAATCATGGACAATCCAGACGTTACTACCACGACTATGTTGGTGTTAATTCACGCCTTGATTCGATTCAGGCAGCGATTTTGAATGTTAAACTGAAATACCTCGATCAATACTGCCAAGCGCGGCAAAAGGCGGCTGCATTTTATGATGAAGCGTTTTCCCGACTAGAAGAAATTCAAATTCCTGCTCGTGCGCCTTATTCGACTCATGTTTTTCATCAATACACTTTGAAAGTGCATAATGGTAAGCGTGATCGGCTAATCGAATATCTCAATGCTCATGGAATTCCCGCGATGATTTACTATCCGATTCCGCTGAATCGTCAAAAAGCTTTTGCAAGATTTGTCGATCCCGATTTAAGCCTGCCAATTACAGAAAGACTTTGTAGCTCGGTCGTTTCTTTGCCGATGCACACCGAACTTAGTGAAAGCATTCTAGAAATCATAACCAAGAAAGTAAAAGAATTTTTCACAAGCCGAGATTAAGCATAATGAAACTATCGCCGATAACCTTGATAAGGCGTCTTGCCGACATAGAAGTCGGTTTAGGCAAAGCTTTTATTGCAAATTTTTGTTTTTCTTTTTTGAATGCTCTCTTGAGTATCGTTTTTACCCGTATTTATGTCAAGTATCTTGGAGCCGAAGGATATGGGATTATAGGTTTTTACAACTCTATCGCTGCTCTTTTTCATATTTTTGATTTTGGATCATCGGCTGCGATTAACCGAGAGATGGCGAAGGCTTTAGCTCAGCCTCAAAAACTTCAACAAGCTAGAAATATGGCTCGCTCGCTTGAGATTGTAGTTCTGATCGGTTCTCTTCTGACTTCAGTTGTTCTTGTATGCTTGTCTTTTTTAGCCGCTTACTATTGGGTCACGCCTAAATCTATTACTCGATATGAAGTCCTAGAATGCTTTTTTATGATCGGATTATCACTTTCCCTTCAGTTGTTTTCTGGCTTTTATTTAAGCGGTTTGATGGGAATGGAAAAACATGTTTTGGTCAATTTCTTTTTGTGTTTAATGTCCGTACTTCGCTACTTTGGTTCTGTCGCAGTTTTGATTTTCATTTCCAGCAAAATACAAGCATTTCTGCTGTGGCAGTTGCTCGTAACATTTCTTCAATCTGCAGTTTTGGGATTTATTTTTTGGAAGACTGTTTCTGGTTTCTATCTATCAAGATTTGATCTCGGCCTTCTGAAATCGGTTTATCGCTTCACGCTTGGAATTTCACTTGCCGGATTGCTGGGTTTGTTTGTGCTACATGTAGATAAAATTATTTTAAGTAGAATTTTGGACTTGGAAGAATTTGGTTACTATTCGTTTTCGATAGGTGTGGTGATGATGGTTTTGGGAGTTCTTATAGCTCCTTTATACAATTCAACATATCCTCTTTTTTCAAAACTCGTAGCTTCTGGAGAAATAAGCCTCTTAGTAAAAAATTACCACAGGAGTTGTCAGCTTTTATCATTCTTTGTAATTCCTGTCGCTCTTTTTGTAGCTTTTTTCTCAAGAGAGATTTTGCATATATGGTTGAGAAAAGAAGATTTTGTAACCAATGTATCTCCTGTCTTGTCGGTCTTATCAATTGCATGGATTGGTGCTTCAGGTAAAATTATTCCACATCGTCTTCGTCTAGCTCACGGCTGGACAAGGCTGGACTTTTATGAAAATTTATGTAATGCCTTACTGCTGTCAATTTTGATAGCGCTGGGAGCTCATTTTTACGGTATATTGGGGGCTGCTACTGCTTTATGTGCACTTGCTTACGGTAGCGCCTTGCTTGTTGTTTACCTAACACATCGCAAAATCTTAAAGGGAGAATATAAAAAGTGGCTTATGTCACATAATTTCTTACCCTTTCTAGTTTCTTTGTTTGTTATAGGGTTAGGGGAATACGCACTAGAAGCACTTTCTCTTACGGAGACACTCAAAGTTGTAATCGGATTAATGCTTTTACTTCTGTCGATGATCCTTTTAGTTTTGATTATGAGAGATTTGCGAGAATATATTTTTGATGTTCTTGTGCGTAAGTTTTCTTGATTTGCGAAAAGGGAAGTGTGGTTTTTCTAGTAGCCGTAGCGAGAGAATTTGAAAAGATGACATCATTGCTGATAGCCTTAGATGTATGAAATTGTTAAGATTTTCGGTAATCGTATTTGTTTTGATTTTTGCTTCTGGGGCAACGGAGTGTTATAAACCAGTCACAAAATCTGGATTACCCACGCATATTAAAACAATTGCTGTCCCAGCTTTTCAATTTGAGCCTAAGGGGTTGCGCTATCGGATAGAGTCCAGATTCAGTGAGGCTATAATAAAAGAATTGATACGTCACGGCCGAGGGATAAAGGTTCAAGGAAGCAGAGAAGGCGCAGATGCTGTGATAGAAGGAACAATACGTGATTTCAGCTTTACGGGAGTTTTACTTGATAGAGAAGGTCGAGCTAGAATCTACGAAGTGACAATAGTAAGTGCCGTCACTTTAGTGGACACAAGGGAAAACAAAGTCCTTTTTGATAATCAAAATCTCATTTTCCGTGATTCATTTGATTTTTCACAAGATCCGCGCTCATTTTTTAACGAGGAAGATCCTGCGGTTGAAAGGATAGCCCGTGCTTTTGCGGAGTCGCTGATTTCCTCAATTATAAACGGCATTGATGTTCGTAGAGAGAAAAACAGCAAATGATAATCGGGGTAGAAAAACTCCGTCAGCAGATAAAAGCAGAAGATATAAAGCCGTTTTATCTTTTTTTCGGCGATGAAACCTTTTTGTTAGAAAAAGCAGTTGAGGCAATAAGAGAAAGGGTTTTGAAAGGTTCTGAGCGCGGATTTAACGAAACTGTGGTGGATTTGGAAAAATCCAGCATCGAAAACGTCGTTTTATCGTCAAAAGAACTATCTTTGAACTATACACACAGAGTTCTCATAGTTAAAAATGTTAGAATTTCTTCAAGTGTTTCAAGAGACACTATCAAAGAGCAAGACGAGCCTGCTTTGCTTAAGCTTTTTAGTTCAGAACCGGCAGCTGTGGTTATTTTCATTGCTGACGAATTTGACAAAAGAAGAAAAGTAGCAAAGCTCTTTTTGGAAAAAGCGACGGTAGTTGAGTTCACGAGATTGCAAGCAGACGAATTGACTGCATGGATTAAACAAAGGTTTGAAGAACTTGGATCTGCAATTGAGCCTCAGGCGCTAAGCCAACTCATTGGACTAGTTGGAAATTCGCTAAGGGAACTCAATCTTGAATGCGAAAAACTTGCCATAGCTTCATACTTGCAAAACAAAATTGTAACGCCTGAGCTTGTCAATAAACTTGTTGCAGACTCAAGAACACCTGAAACTTTTGAAATAGCTGATTGCTTGCTCGAAAAAGATACAACGAAAGCTTTTTACACTTTGAAAAGATTGCTTGATGAAGGTGTAGAACCTTTGATGTTATTGGGTTTGATTGCAAGTACTTTCCGCAAGATTCTGATTACGAAGGAAATGATGAAAAACGGCATAGATCGAAGTCGAATCATCGGCACTGTTAAGATTCCCTATGGTAAGCAGGAAGAATTTTTTAGGGTAGCAAGGAGAACAAGCAGTGAAACGCTTTTGTCTATTTTGAAAAGAATCAGCAGGACAGATATTGCGATGAAAACCTCAGAAACTACGCCACGCCTTCAACTAGAAATGCTGATTTTGGAACTTACCATGACAAGTAGCGAATAACAAAACAATGAATGTATCCTCTATTTTGAGTTGTTTCAACTTCAACGCTTTTTGGTTGATTTGAAAAACAAAAGTTTTAGGTTTTCCTCTTTTCTTGAGCCTGAGAAATTTCAGGTAGACTCAGCAGAAAAATTCAACCACACTAGCTTCTTACGAGTTTGAGGATGCATATCAAGAATGCTTTCAGATCTCAAAGCAGAGATGCTAAGAGGTTTCAGGATAGACACTGATGAACTTACCTAGTTTGCCTTTATCTTCAAATTTGACGATACCGTCAATTAGGGCAAATAGTGTATCGTCGGAACCGCGTCCAACGTTTTTCCCCGGTTTCCATTTAGTTCCACGCTGACGCGCCAAAATGTTTCCACTACGGACTCTTTCACCACCGAATTTTTTAAGTCCTAATCTTTTCGACGCCGAATCTCTTCCATTTCTGGAAGAACCTACACCTTTTTTATGAGCCATAACTTCCTCCTATATTTTCTGAAATTCTGATATTTTTTCAAAAAGCTAAAAATCACCGATTTTTAGTTCGGTAAACCCTTGACGATGGCCTTTTTTACGCTTATATTGCTTACGACGTTTTTTCTTAAAAACAATTATTTTTTCATCTTTACCATGTGAAACTACGGTTGCTTTTATCTTTTCAGAATCCTTCAGAATTTTATTACCGTCAAACCCAAGAGCTACCTCGATTTCTACTTCTTCTCCTTCTTTTTTGTTGGCAATTAAAGGAACTTTTATTATTTGTCCGGGTTCGACAATGAACTGTTTTCCGCCGCTTTTTATAACTTTATAAGCCATTCCCTATCTCCTTTTACTTTAGCTGAAAAACTAAATTATAAAAATCAGAGCAATTAATATCAAGTTTGCTTTCAAGCTTTGCCCGCACACATGTTTTCTGAGATACATCAGGAAAAATAGCGGGGGTTGAATTTTTAAGATCGAAACTATAGTAGTTTTTCGAAATTAAGTTCAATTTTTGGTGGTTATTTCACTAAAACACACTTACCTCTGGGCTTTGAATAAAGCTTTCAGTGCTTGTCCCGTGTAAGATTTTCTAACTTTTGAAATTTCTTCAGGCGTTCCTACAGCTACGATATTCCCACCGCCTTCTCCGCCTTCAGGTCCTAAATCAATAACATAATCAGCAGATTTAATTACATCCAGATTGTGTTCTATGACGATGACTGTGTTGCCAGTATCAACAAGTCTTTGCAGAACATTCAAAAGCCTGTGGACATCAGCAAAATGGAGTCCCGTTGTTGGTTCGTCCAAAATATAAAGGCTTCTTCCGGTTGCACGCCTTGAAAGCTCCTTTGCTAATTTAACACGCTGGGCTTCTCCACCGCTCAAAGTAGTTGCAGGCTGTCCAAGCTTAATATATCCAAGTCCGACGTCTATCAGCGTTTGAAGCTTTTGCTTGATCTGCGGGATGTTTTCAAGAAGCGGTAGTGCGTCTTCGATTGTTGTATCAAGCATATCTGCTATTGAAAGCCCTTTGTATTTGATTGCCAGAGTCTCACGATTGTAACGTTTACCTCTACAAACATCGCACGGAACATAAACGTCGGGCAGAAAATTCATCTCGATTCGCTTCAAACCGTTGCCTTCGCAGGCTTCGCATCTTCCACCTTTGACGTTGAAAGAGAAACGTCCTGCTTTGTAACCGCGCTCGCGCGATTCTGGTAGCATTGCGTAAAGCTCACGTATCGGCGTAAAAAGCCCTGTGTAGGTTGCCGGGTTCGATCTTGGAGTTTTACCAATCGGTGATTGGTCAATTTCTATGACCTTATCAATGAATTCGAGACCTTCGATGGAATCGTGTTCAAGCGGTTCAACAGAAGAACCGTAAATATGCTTAGCCAAAGCGGCATACAAAATTCCTTCAACCAAAGTAGATTTGCCACTGCCGGAAACCCCGGTAACCGCAATGAAAACTCCTAACGGAAATTCAACATCAATGTTTTTCAAATTTCGCGCTCTTGCTCCTTTTATCTTGATGAATTTTCCATTCGGCGAGCGACGCTGTTTTGGGATTTCGATCTTTAACTTTCCAGAAAGATACTGCCCCGTTATAGAATCGGCATTTTTTTCTATGTCCTTCGGTGAGCCTTTCGCGACGATTTCTCCGCCTTCTGTTCCCGCTCCAGGACCTAAATCAACGACGAAATCCGCTTGTCTGATAGTTTCTTCATCATGTTCGACAACAATCACCGTATTTCCGAGGTCGCGTAGTTTTCTTAGTGTTTCTAAAAGTTTGGCATTGTCTCGCGGATGCAGACCAATAGAAGGTTCATCTAAAACATACAAAACTCCTCGAAGTTGCGAGCCGATTTGGGTTGCAAGGCGAATTCTTTGACCTTCACCGCCACTTAAAGTTGCTGAGGGTCTGTCAAGCGTCAAATATCCAAGCCCAACCGTTTTCAGGAAATTGAGTCTGTCTTTTATCTCTTTCAAGATCAACCCAGCAATTTTTTCTTCGCGTTCGGTGAGCTGGAGTTGATCGAATTTTTTATAGGCTTCTTCTATGGTCAAACTTGTGTAATCGGCTATACTAAGCCCTCGAATCTTTACGGCTAATGACTCTGGTCTCAAACGTTTGCCGTTACAATCGGGACAAGGAGTTGGCATGATGAGTTCTTCAAGAGCTATTTTGACTTTTTCTGACGGCGGATTTTCGAGCCTATCTTCAAGCATCTGTATTGCACCGCACCATTCTGACTCATACTTATAGCCATTATAAGTGAATACCAGTCGCTTGTTCGTTCCGTTAAAAAAAGCCTCTTGAATATCGGTGGGCAATTGTGAAAAGGGAGTTTCAAGAAATTTTTTTACTGCATTGCTTTTTCCAACGGAAACCGTGTCTTCTACGTATCTTTCAATTATGGCTTTCAAAGCGTTTTGCAAATATCTAGCGCCGTTTTTATCACCATCTGTGAGAAACTTTATTTGGTTGACGGGTTTTTCAGGATCATCAATTATTTTCGACGGCTCAATTCGCATCAAAACGCCCAAACCTTGACAGGTTTTACATGCTCCGTATATCGAGTTAAAAGAGAATGAACGCGGTTCAAAATCAGGAAGATTGATCCCACAGTTTATGCAGGCCATTTTTTCCGAAAATAATTTTTCTTCACCGTCAATTATGGAAACTATAACGGCTCCGCCTGTAAGTCTTAGAGCCGTGCGAACCGAATCTGTAAGTCTTTCTTTTACATCACTTTTTATAAGCAAGCGATCAACGACGACTTCTATTGTGTGATTTTTCTTTTTATCTAGCTTTATTTCTTCGTCGAGCTGTCTTATTTCGCCGTCGATTCTGGCTCTCAGGAAGCCATTACGATAAAGTTTTTCAAGCTCTTTTCTAAATTCGCCTTTGCGCCCGCGAACAATCGGCGCTAATATCATCACTCTCTCGCCTTCAGGAAGTAGCAGAATTCCATTGACTATTTGGCTTAGCGACTGCTTCGTAATCGGTAGTCCACAAATATGACAGTGGGGCTGTCCGATTGAAGAAAAGAGGAGGCGTAAATAGTCGTAAATTTCGGTTACCGTGCCAACAGTTGATCTCGGCGATTTTGAAATAGTTTTTTGTTCGATCGAAATGGCTGGAGATAAGCCTTCTATCGAATCAACGTCTGGTTTTTCGAGTTGGTCGAGAAATTGTCTTGCATAAGCGGAAAGAGATTCAACATAGCGCCGCTGACCTTCAGCATAAATGGTGTCGAACGCAAGTGAAGACTTTCCAGAACCGCTTAATCCAGTAATTACGGTCAGCTTGCCTCTTGGAATCTCAAGATTTATATTCTTCAAATTATGCTGACGCGCACCACGAATGATGATTTCGTTTATACTCATCTTTAGTAGGAGTTTTTACTTTATAGCAAAATTTCATTCTATCAACTCATTTCACCGTAACAAAATATAGTTTGAGCTGACCAAATAACTATCCGCTGCACCTACAGGCAACACGGTAAGAAGATTTGAGCAGGCTCAAACGCGACCTAAATGTAATTGGCATAGATATGAGCATAATCGTGCGAAAGTTACTTTGAATCTTTTTTGTCGAATTCATTGGTTTTGAAAAAATTACATCCGCGTTAAATCTGCTTTGTAATTTTGATCTTGAGCGATTCAGTTTGATCTAGGATTTTATGAAAGTCGTGGTGCTGTTGGGAAAAAACAGAGCCTACATCTAACTATGCTCATCTCAAAGCACGACTCTTCACAATAGTAGCCTGACACGCAAGGAAGGCACCAGCCTTTTCCGAGTTAGGGCAATATTATCGAGCTTCTGCCACTACTTGGGAAGCTTTGATCTGCCACTCAGCTTGATTCCTCAAGATGCCGATTCTGAAGAACGGCATTGCCGATCACCGTTGGCTACTACGCTTACCTGCTATGGTCACTGTACTCACAAAGCGTGTTTGGATTTTTAAGAAGCCGCTCTAAACCGTCGTCCCCACTTTCAACACCTAGTTGGAGAAGTTCTGTTCTTTGAGTTTCATCAAGAATCTTTTTGCTTGCCCAGATAAAGATTAATAGAAAAAATATCCAAAGAGTGTAGGAAAGAAATTTTGTAACTATATGTAAAACATAAGCCCTAGGCGCAGGTGGTGCGTTAGTTTCTCCATAATGATAAGTAGAAAAAAGATCTAGGATTTGTTCCTTAGGATATTTATTGTAAGCCCTAATCAATATATCCGGCCGCTTGGTCAGAAATTCTACATCTGGGTAGTTATAGGCTTTTAATATAGAATCATCGGGCTCTTTATTGATGTCAAAAAATGCCAACTCCCGTCATAGAAGACTTCAAAACAAAAATGCCCTCCCATCTTACCCTCTAACCCTACTTTGCGGACTTTAAAACCTTTGCGTTTAAGTACTTCCATCATAACTATAGCTTGCTGACTGCAGGCAGCGTAGGGAAACTTCAATATATCGTCTGGGATCACAATTGCGCTATAACCGGGATTTGTGGCGTTTGAAAACAAAAGCAGCAGGTAATTATCGCTGAAACTATAATGTGAATAACCATGATAAAACCTTTTCCTTAGAACTGAAGAAAGAAGGTTGACATATCTTTTCTCAAATTCGGCGTTGCCTTCATTAGCGTATTGAACGCTATAAAGCCTATCCACATAGGCGATCAGTTTTTCTATACTATCAATTCCTGAAAGCTCAATATCGAATTCCTCTTCTCCGTTGTAAAGGGGTTTCTTTTCATCAAACCGAGTTAAAGGATTGGCATTCCCCAATAACTGGAGCAATGTTAAAGTTACCGTTACAATAAAAAGACCGAAAGAAGTAATTTGTATCCAAAAGAGTTTTCTTTTCAAGTGATACATAAAAGTTAACCAGAGTTTAGACGAAATCGTAAGCAGTTTTGGTCTTAAGTAAAGTCGAATTTTGACCAGGTTTGCAAAACCACCAATATCTAGCATGTTAGCTAAACCTATCGAATTTAGTCAAGCGTTAGTCTATTCAACTCGGCATTCGCTTGCACAAAGAGGTTTTGGATTGAAACTTAGCCTGCTTTCGATCCGCCAAGACAGGCGATACCTAGGCCTAGCTAGTGGCGTTGATATATTGGATGCTCTTTCCGACGCGCTTCATCGTGCAAGGCCATCTCCTGCCCTGAGTATAAAGCAATCTTATCCTGCATCGGGTGCGCCAGAGACTGAGGTTTTCGAGGATTAACCGATCAAAAAGATGGGATTTGACTTGAATTGAAACAATCACAACAAATGAATTGCCAGTTCGTCTTTTTTGTGAATTTCTGTCATATTCGTATCTGCGAATATGTTTTCTTTCCTTAAATTCTTTTTTGTAACAGGTTGAAGTTGTAGAAGCTTTTGATAATCTTTCTGCATCTTTTGGTTATTTGAAATCCATGCAATTAAGTTGCTTAGAATTTCCTTCAGATGTTCATTCTTGATTTCAGCCATTTCGTAATAAATCCATTTGCCTTCGCGTCTGGTGGTAACAAGTCCAGCTTTTCTCAAAAAGGCAAGATGTCTCGAAATCTTCGGTTGGCTTTCACCAAGAATATCCGTTAAAGTATGAACAGAAATTTCTCTATGTACCAGCAAATTTAGAATTCTTAAACGAGTTTCATTTGCCAAAGCTGAAAATAAGGTCGAAAAGTTTTCTTTCATAACGAACTTTGTCGATTGATAGATCCATATTTCAAGCTGTGGTTTTAAACTTTGAATTCGATAGTTCTGAATTTTAACACAAAGATTGCAGAAGTTGATAGTGAAAAGAAAAACATATTCAATTGTGCGTATATTAAATTAACTGGCCAATGCTTTTCTTACTGTATGTATTTCTTGAAGGCTTCTAACTTGCAGGTTTTGTTGCTTGCTTTTTGCGATGATAGCTTCAACCAAAGCTTCTGCTCCTGTCATTGTGGTAACGAAAGGCACGTTGAATTGGAGTGCGGCTTTACGGATGGCTTTTTCGTCAAAGTGAGATGTTCTTCCTAAAGGTGTGTTTATGATAAGAGCGATTTCGCCTTGTTTGATGTAATCAACTATGTTCGGACGTCCTTCATTGACTTTGAAAACAGTTTCGCAATCTAAACCAACTTCTCTCAGGCGAAGAGCTGTTCCGTAAGTTGCTATCAAACTGAAGCCGAGCTTATTTAATCTACGTGCCAAAACTGCGGCTTGTCCTTTATCGGAGTCATTGACGGAAATGAAAGCCTTGCCTTTAAGCGGTAGAACTATTCCTGTTCCTTCCATTGCTTTCCCATACGCTTCGCCGAATGTGTCACCAATGCCCATAACTTCTCCCGTTGAATGCATTTCTGGACCTAAAATCGGATCGGCACCGTCAAGTTTTTTGAACGGGAAAACAGGGGATTTCACGAAGATTTTCGAAACAGGAAGTATTTCGGGTAAGCCAAAGTCTGATAATTTCTTCACACCAGCCATAATTAAAGATGCAATTTTCACTATCGGGACTCCTGTTGCTTTTGCAACGAAAGGAACGGTGCGTGAAGCTCTGGGGTTAACCTCTAAAACATAAACCCTGTCGTCTTTTATTGCAAGTTGTAGGTTCATTAGTCCTACAACATTCAAAGCCTTTGCGAGAAGTTTGGTGTAGTGTTTGATTGTTTCGATGTGTTCTTCGGCGATTTTTTGTGCCGGAAGCACGCAGGAAGAATCACCTGAATGAATTCCAGCTTCTTCGATATGCTCTTGAATACCTGCTATAACTACTGCTGTTTCATCTGCCAAAGCGTCAACATCAACTTCAACAGCGCGTTCTAAGAATTTATCAATCAAGATGGGCTTTTCAGGGGAGGCATCAACAGCTGTTCGCATGTATTCAACCAGTGACTCTTCATCATAGACAATAGCCATAGCTCTTCCACCCAGAACAAAGCTGGGGCGAACCACAACCGGATAACCTATTCTTGCAGCTGTTTGTCTGGCTTGCTCGAAGGAAATGGCTGTTCCGTTGCTTGGCTGTGGTATGTTTAGCTCATACAAAAGTTTTGAAAAGCGTTCCCGATTTTCAGCTAAATCTATCGAGTCGGGCGAAGTTCCAATTATCGGCACACCAGCTTTGTGGAGTTTTTCAGAAAGGTTCAAAGGAGTTTGCCCTCCGAATTGAACTATAACGCCTTCTGGTTTTTCTTTTTCAAATACATGCATTACATCTTCAAAGGTCAAAGGCTCGAAGTAGAGACGGTCTGAAGTATCGTAATCGGTCGAGACTGTTTCTGGATTGCAATTGACCATTATAGTTTCAAAACCAGCTTCTCTGAGCGCAAATGAGGCATGGCAACAGCAATAATCGAATTCTATACCTTGCCCGATGCGATTGGGTCCAGAACCGAGAATCATAATTTTTCTTCTTCCCGTTGGTTCTGCTTCACATTCCTCTTCGTAGGTTGAATAAAGGTAGGGTGTAAAGGACTCAAATTCGGCAGCGCAAGTGTCAACACGCTTGTAAACGGGTTCAATACCTAGGTTTTTGCGTCTTCTTCGGACTTCCATTTCGTCGGATTTTGTCAAATATGCGATTCTACGGTCTGAAAGCGCGTATTCTTTTGCTGTGCGTAAAACTTCGATAGGAATGTCTTCGAGTTTCCTACCTTCGATTCTAGTCTGAAGATTCATTACTTCTTGGATTTGGGCCAAGAACCAAGGATCAATTTTGGTTAAACGATGAATCTCGTTTATCGAATAACCTTTGAGCAAGGCGTAGGTTATGTAGGAGAAGCGTTGTGAATTAGGACGTGCGAGTTTACGTTGTAGAACATGGTCAGGGACATTCTCCAAACGCAGTGGTCTAACAGCTTCTAAAGAGCGTAAGCCTTTGAAAAGCGATTCCTTAAAAGTTCTACCGATTGCCATTGCTTCGCCTACCGACTTCATTTGAGTTCCGAGAACATCTTCGACGCCTGGAAATTTTTCAAATGCCCATTTCGGAATCTTTGTTACAACATAGTCAATTGTCGGTTCAAAGCTTGCTGGGGTTTTCTTTGTTATGTCATTTGGGATTTCATCGAGCGTGTAGCCAACCGCCAAAAGTGCCGCTATTTTAGCAATGGGAAAGCCTGTTGCTTTTGATGCCAAAGCAGAGCTTCTCGACACTCTGGGATTCATTTCGATGATTCTCACATCTCCGTTTTCAGGATTCACGGCAAATTGAATGTTTGAACCTCCTGTCTCTACGCCGACTTTACGAATGCAAGCAATTGCCATATCTCTTAGGCGTTGATATTCGACGTCTGAAAGTGTTTGGGCTGGTGCGACCGTGATTGAATCACCCGTATGAACTCCCATCGGATCGAAATTTTCAATTGAGCAGATGATGACGACGTTATCTTTCAGATCTCTCATTACTTCCAACTCGAATTCTTTCCAGCCTAAAACGGATTCTTCAATCAAAACCTGATGAATCGGAGAAGCAGCGAGTCCACGCTGAACGATTTCCTCGAACTCTTCGGGGTTGTATGCGGTGCCACCGCCGGTTCCACCTAAAGTGAAAGAAGGACGAATGATTGCCGGATAGCCGATGTCTTGTATTATTCGTTGGGCTTCTTCCCAACTATGGGCAAACCCACCGCGCGGAACGGGAATGCCAATTTCCTCCATCGCTTTTTTGAAAAGCTCTCGGTCTTCGCCTACCTTGATAGCATCAACATTTGCTCCTATCAACTTAACGTTGTAAGCCGATAAGACACCTTTTTCGTAAAGTTCAACGGATAAGTTAAGCCCGGTTTGTCCGCCAACAGTCGGCAAAAGTGCATCGGGTTTTTCTTTTTCAATAATGGCGGAAACGGTCTCAAAGGTGAGTGGTTCGATGTAGGTTTTATCTGCCATTTCAGGATCAGTCATTATCGTTGCAGGATTTGAATTGACTAAAACAACCTCAAATCCTTCCCGTTTCAAAACTCTGCAGGCTTGTGAGCCTGAATAATCAAACTCACAAGCCTGTCCAATCACAATTGGTCCTGAACCGATGATCAATACTTTTTTAATGTCAGTGCGCTTTGGCATGGTAAACGCAAATTATATAGCAGAACAGCCTGATTGGAAAAACAAAGGATTAATGATGTGGCGACGGATAGCAAAACTTTTAGAGAAGTGGGGGAGTGGGAGGGGCAGTAATCCCCCTCAATAAATTGAGGGGATACACGGACTCCCTCGCGTTTGTGGTATCATGATGGTATGAGGAAAAAACTAGGGAGGGCAGCTATGGAACCCATCCTACTACACCGGGACCGCCGGGCGAGTGAGCGCGAAAACCATCAAACGCTACATTGAGGAGCAGAAGACGGATGCCGATGCTGACGATCAAGGCGCAGATCCACGCTGATCCCGAGACCGAGCGGATTCTTCGGGATGCGATGTTCTGCGCTACCAAAGTCTATAACGGACTGATGTGGCATCTGCGCCTCCAGCAGGAGAAAACCGGCCGGGTCAATGTGCGCCGGTCCAACCTCAACCGCATCCTCGCTGCTCTTCCTAGGGCGAAGGGCTACTACTCCATGTCCGTGCAACTTACCCGCGATGAGGTGCGGCAAGCGTGGCGGTCGTTTTTTGCCCTCCGGCGCAACGGACGGACCGCTCACAACGCGCCAGGGTTCCGGCCCAAGTCCATGCTTTCCCCGCTCAAGTACGTTCAGAGCGGGTTCAAGGTGGAGGGCGACCGCCTGACGCTCTCCTTGGGAACGGGCCGGGAGGATGGCGTCCGCTCCGTCACGTTCCGCATCAGTCACCGTCCCGACGTGGAATACGAGCGGGTGCGAGAGGTCTGCATCACCTACGACAAGCTTACCGGGCGTCTGGAAGCCCGTCTGGTGGTGGAGGTCAGGCCCTGCGAGAATCACGGCAAAGAGCGCGTGGCGGTGGACTTGGGTGAGACGGTGCTCCTTGCGGCGGTCTTCGCGGATGGCACGGCTCTCCTGTACTCGGGGCGCCTCATCAAGGCGATCCGCCGGTACTGGCAGAAGGTGCGGTCGCATGTGAGGCCGCCGTCCCGAGAGCGTCCGCGCAAGTCCCGACGGTTTTGCCAGATCGCCCACCGGGAGCACAGGCAGGTGGAACACCTCTTGCACATTGTCACCTCGCACTTCATCCGCGAGTGCGTCAAGCGCGGTGTCGTGGAGATCGCTGTTGGAGACCTTGCTGGTATCCGCGACCGGATCGACTATGGCGCTCAAATGAACCAGCGGCTCCACGCTTTGCCCTACCGGAAGATCATCGACATGATCCGGTACAAGGCCGCTCTTGTTGGGATCGTCGTGCGGAACAATGTTGACGAGCACAGAGCACAGCACAGCACAGCACATCCCGCACCTGCCATGCGTGCGGTAAGGTGCCAGAGTTCAGCCGTGTGCATCGTGGCCTGTACCGTTGCCCTTGCGGGTGGACGGCGCAGGCGGATGTGAACGGTGCTCTGAACATTTACGAACGGGCATTCCAGGTATCTCCCGTCAAGGGGAGTAGTGGTCGTGTGGCGCGGCCCGTGGCCCGCGGTCATTCCAAACGGGATGGCATACGGTCCACGAACCGAAGTGCATCCTCAAGCGGATGAGCTTGAGGATGCACCCGAATGAATTCGGGGGAGGACGTCACGACTCAACTTTCTCGATCCAACCGCCCCCAAGAACTTCTTCATCGTTGTAAAAAACCGCAGCTTGTCCGGGAGTAATGGCGCGTTGTGGTTGATCGAAAATTATTTTTGCCTTTCTTTGCGGAAGCGAATAAATCGTTGCCATTGCAGGTTCGTGACGATAACGCACTTTGACCTTTGCTCGCACGGGTTCTGATGGTGGTTGTTCAAAAATCGTCCAATTGACGCTTCTTGCCATAAACTCGCAAGAAAAAAGTTCTTCTTCTTCGCCGACAATGATTTGATTTTTTGCTTTTTCTATTTTCAAAACGTATAGCGGTTTTTTGTGTGATATGCCGATCCCACGCCTTTGTCCAATCGTGTAATGATGAATTCCCTTATGCTTTCCCAGAATTTCACCGTTTGAGTTTACGATCTCGCCTGGTTTGGGGATTTCTTGAATTCGATTTTCAGCCTTCAAATATCTTTCAATGAATCCCGCATAGTTACCATCAGGAACGAAGCAAATTTCTTGCGATTCGGGCTTATTGGCCGTATAAAGGCCTAGTTTTCTAGCTATTTCTCTGACTTCAGATTTTGTCATGTCTCCAAGCGGAAAAATTGCCCGTGAAAGCTGATCTTGAGTTAATTCCCACAAAAAGTAACTTTGATCCTTCCAGTGATTGCGACTACGGAAAAGCCTATAAATTTTTTTTTCGGTATCGAATTCTATTCTTGCGTAATGACCGGTAGCAATTTTGTCACAACCTAAGCTTCGAGCCAATTTGTCAAGAGCAGAAAACTTCAAGCGCGAGTTGCAAGCAACACAGGGAATTGGTGTTTCACCGAGAAGATAACTTTGAACGAAAGGTTCTACAACGTCTCTTTCAAATTCTTTTTCCAGATTTAAGACGTAAAACGGTATTTCCAAACTTTCGGCTACTCGGCGCGCGTCATAAACATCGTCCAGAGAACAACAACGGCTTGGAAGTGGATCACCGTTTTCGTCAATTGAAATGTTTCGGTGTTGATTCCAAAGCTGCATTGTAAAGCCTATGAGTTCGTGCCCTTGTGATTTCAAAATGGCTGCTGCAGTCGAGGAATCAACACCACCGCTCATTGCCATTGCTATCTTCATTTGCAAACCTCTAAATTCTAAGTTTAGCTTTTTTCGGCCTCTAAAGAAACAAGCTCTAGATGATTTGTCTAGACAACCTACAAAAATTTTTCTGCTTTTTGCTTTTACGGATGAAGCTATGATATTCTTTTAGTTTCATTAGGCTACCGCTTAGAAAACAAGTGGTCAAAGCAAACAGTCAAGGAGCAATTGAAATGGAAAATAGCGGAAACAATCATGTTGGGCGTGTTGTGCAAATAATTGGCCCCGTCGTTGATATTGAATTTTCAGGTGGATATTTGCCACCGATTTATCAAGCAATAAGAATTACATCAGAAGGCTTTGACGTTGAAAAACCGATAAACGTCGTAGCTGAAGTTCAGCAGCACATAGGCGAAGGCAGAGTTCGTGCTGTTGCGATGGCACCGACCGAAGGAATGGTTCGCGGAATGAAAGCCATAGACACGGGTGGTCCGATAACGGTTCCTGTAGGTGAACCGACTTTGGGAAGGTTGATGAATGTTATCGGCGAACCAATAGACGAGCTCGGAGAGATCAAATCTGACATTCGCTATCCGATTCACCGTCACGCACCAAGCTTTGAAGAACAATCCACTGAACTTGAGATGTTTGAGACAGGCATAAAGGTTATTGACCTTATACAGCCTTTCTTGCGTGGTGGAAAAATAGGACTTTTCGGTGGAGCCGGTGTTGGTAAAACAGTTCTCATAATGGAACTTATCAATAATGTTGCCAAGGCCCACTCAGGATATTCGGTTTTCGCAGGTGTCGGTGAACGGACCCGCGAAGGAAACGATCTTTTGCGGGAAATGGTCGAATCTGGAGTTATCACTTACGGTGAAACTTTCATGAAGCATTTCAAAGAAACCGGCGATTTCGATTTGACTAAGGTTGATAGAGAAAACCTGCGAAATTCGCGCGTGTCTTTGATATATGGGCAGATGACCGAACCACCAGGAGCAAGATTGAGAGTTGCTCTTACGGGATTGACCGTTGCCGAATACTTCAGAGATCAAGGAAGAGATGTTTTGTTCTTCATTGATAATATCTTTCGCTTCACGCAAGCAGGTTCAGAGGTTTCGGCGCTTTTAGGAAGAATGCCTTCAGCAGTCGGTTACCAACCGAATCTCGCAACGGAAATGGGTGAATTGCAGGAAAGAATTACTTCGACAAAGGTAGGTGCTATCACGTCAATTCAGGCGATTTATGTTCCTGCCGATGACTACACCGATCCGGCACCAGCGACAACCTTTGCGCATCTGGATGCTGTTACAGCTCTATCGCGTCAAATAGTCGAGCTTGGAATCTATCCAGCAGTCGATCCGCTGGCTTCAAGTTCGAGAATTCTCGATCCCAAGATTGTGGGTGAAGAACATTACAGAACAGCTCAAGATGTTAAGCGAATTCTACAGAGATATAAAGACCTGCAAGACATCATTGCAATTCTCGGCATTGATGAATTGAGCGAAGAAGACAAGCTAATTGTTGCAAGAGCACGCAAAATCCAAAGATTCTTATCTCAGCCTTTCCATGTCGCAGAGCAGTTCACGGGGCTTAAAGGAAAATACGTTAAAATCGAAGACACAATTAAAGGCTTCCGTGAGATTGTCGATGGAAAATGCGATGATATGCCAGAGCAGGCATTTTACATGGTTGGAACGATCGAAGAAGCGCGTGAGAAAGCCAAAAGGCTTGCAGCAGTAGCTTAGAAAATTGAATAAGCAGTAGCTTAGAAAATTGAATAAAAGGTGTGCTAGCTTAAAGAATTGAAAAGGAGTTGAACTTAATAGGTTCAACTCCTTTCAGAGTATTGAGGAAAGAGGTATGTTGAAGCTTGAGATAGTCACTCCCGAAAAGAAGGTTTTGAGTGAAACTGTTGATATGGTCACGATTCCGACGGCTAGTGGCGAAATAGGAGTGCTTCCAAATCACGCTCCTTTGATTTCTAGCTTGAAGCCTGGAATTTTAACATACACTTGTGGCAATACTTCAGGTAAATTGGTTGTAGCGAGCGGTTTTGTCGAAATCAACAACAATAAAGTTTCCGTGTTAGCCGATATTGCTGAAACTGCTGATGAAATAGACGTGGAAAAAACTCGTCTTCAAAAGGAAGAACTAGAAAAACTTCTCAGCAAATGGGGTGGATCAGAAGAAGATTTTGAGAGGGAAAAAGAAAAATTAGATTGCGCTCAAGCCCGATTGCAACTCGCTACCGGTGGAATCTCATGATTAAGATTCACGTTTTTGCCGAGTTTTCTGCATCAGAGTTATCGGGATTTCCTTAGAGTCTTTCGATAATTCTTGATTTGCTGTTAACGTTGGCTTGCAAGCGAGAAAGTATTTTGTAAACATAGAACTGAAACATTTCATAACAAGGAGGAAACCATGCCCAACAGACCGCCACCTTATTTTCCACAAGAGCAACTCTCGCCTCCTGATCCAAAACGTTATCGTGCTTTCAAAATAATGGTCGCACTACTTGTCATCTTTCTGCTTGCTTTGATAGCAGGAATTGGCATAGGAATTTATTATCTACTCAGATGGATTTTCAGCTAAATCTTTCTGAAATTTTTACCAAGTGTTCGAGATTTTCTCGGATTAAAGTGGTTTTAACTCTGCGTGAAAGTAACGTTTGCCACGTTATTACCTGTTCTCAAAATTGTTTTAAGCCTGCCGATGAAGACTCAAAATAATCTACGCAGTTGTCTTGAAAGAGCGTAATTGTTCACGGTGTTCTTTATTTTGTTTTGGTTTATTTTTATGCACGGTGGGAAAGCATTGGCGGACCTTATCGCATGGTCTCATCAAAATTGGATTGTCTTTTTAGCAACACTTTAGGGTCTAGCTTATGTAGAAAAACTTTTTTGACAAAAGCAGTTTGGCAAGAACATAATTGGCTTTTCGGTGAAAATTAGCAGTTGGAGAGTTGGAAAGTTTATCTTGTTTCGTTGCTTGGCGGGTCGCAAATTTCGCATTATATCCTTAATGGTTTCATCTGGGGTAGAAAAAACAGTCAAAACCTAGAATTTTTGCAATGAGAAATTGGCAGAGAGTTTTGTCGATTCTTTTGTGTTTTATTTTAGCTTGTCAGGTTGAGAAAAAGCCTACGAGACCACTTTCCATCTTTGATGAAACTGAAGATGCAGCAAAGCTGGTGGCGGATGCAAACGAAGACTTAAAGAAAATTCGCAAAATGTATAAAGAAAATGAAAGCAAACTCGAAGAAATCAAGCAAGCTATAAAGGAAAACAAGGTCGATGAAGTTAGAAAAATTGCGGATGATGTAATCTATTTAATAAATGACGGTACTTCTTTAGGCGAAAGTGCATTAGAAAAACTAAGTAAGGCTGAAGAAATGAATATCAATGAAACTTATAGGGAATATCTTCAACTGAAAAGAGCAAGTTTAGAGAAACAACTTGAAGCATTTGAATTCAGAAGACAAGCCGCTATGCTCTTGCGCGATAGTTTCGGAACAAAAGATAAGCTTACTATTGAAAGAGCAAAATTGGAGTTCAAAGAAAAAGAAGAAAACTTCCGCCGGTACATGGAATTAGCACGTCAAATGAGTGCGGAGGCTAATCAAATAGCAAAAGAAGCTTCACAAAAAACGCAGTGATAAGCTCTTTAAGATTTTGCTAGACTCGAAAAGCGTTCTAAGCTATATTCTATTTTGTTAAGTGTCTTGTTATTCCCTTAGGCTATGTCGAATCAAGCGGAGCAAAAGCGTGATTTGCGTCCAGCGTTGATTTTTCTGAACGGAGATTTGTTTGCTGCTCCGATTCCTTTGGAACGTGAAGAAGTGATTTTGGGACGGGCTATTGAAGCGGATGTTAGAATCAATGATCCGAAAGTTTCGCGTCTTCACGCTTGCATAAACACCGAATATGACAAGCAAACAGGCGATACTGTATGCACTATAAAAGATTTGAACTCGCGTAATGGGACATTTCTGAACGGGCGTCGTGTGGAAGGCAAGCAAATACTACAAAAGGGTGATAAGATAACCATTGGAACACATATTTTGAAATTCGAGATGTTTGATGAAATTGATCGAGAATATCATTGGCAAATCCGCAGGCTTTTGTCTCATGATGATTTAACAGGATTACTCTCAAGCCGTTCGTTTTTCTCGGAACTTAGAAGGGAAGTTGCCCGTTCCACTGTCGAAAATCGTAATTTTTGCGTTTTGATGATTGATGTTGATGATTTCAAAAGGGTTAACGATACATACGGGCATTTGACGGGAAGCAAAACAATCGAAGAACTCGGAGCTTGTATCAGTAGTGTTATGCGCAGCGGTGACGTTGCAGCAAGATTCGGTGGAGAAGAATTCGCAGCCTTTTTATTAGACGCAAATCTTGCACAAGGATTGATAGCTGCCGAAAGAATTCGCAAAGCAGTTGAGGAATACAATTTCAGTGTGATTCGACGCGGCAGAAAATCATCTGAATTTCATAAAATTACCGTCAGTATCGGTATTTCATGCTTTCCTGACGATTCGCGTGATCCTATAGAGCTTGTCGAGATGGCTGATTCAGCATTGTATCGTGCAAAACGTGAAGGCAAAAACAAGGTTTGCTCTTACAGAGAGCTAACCGAAGAAGAATTGAAAAAAATGCCACTACCACCGCGTCGCATTGCTGAGATTTGATCGTGTTCTCTGTTTTTATACATTTTTGCGTTCTTAACCAAATCAATTGAGTTAGTATTAATTAGAAATTCTAGAAAAAACCTGTAAATCACGGGGAAAATCTTTGCAACTCTGATCTTTCCACCATGTTAGCGTGACTATATTAGAAGAAATTATTCGTTGGTTGCGGATTGCTTTGCCGAATTGTGCAAAAGCGAGGCTTTAGTATTGAAGTTCTGACCAAGTTGCCAGTCTATCGGTGTTGATATAAGCGATATTGATTTCGCTTGGCAAAGACACAAATTCCCCAATTCCAGATGGGTTCAAACCCGATCTCTTCATGCAGTCTTTTACCGTCGGAAACTTTTGGATACTTATGAGACTGGCTTTCAGTGTGTTTTCACTTGGAAGTCTTTTTTGGGATTTTAGTAAACGATAAAATACTAGAAAAGGGAATTTTTGTTAAGAATTGGATTTAACGACTAAAAATCGGATTTAACAACTTGGATCAAATAATGCTAGACTTGCATTTGAGTAATTGGAGAGGTTTGTGGGAGTAGGAAGAAAAATGCTCTCTTTGGTGGGCAAGCTTGTCGTCTTGGCGATATTTGCATTTGCTTTTTTGGCGGGGATGATCGGGGCAATATGGTTTTCTTTGCGCGGAGAAGAAGTGAAAGTTCCGGAAATCGTGGGCAAAGACTTTTACGAAAGCGAAAAAGAGTTGGCTTCTTTGGGATTGAAAATCAAAAGACGAGCTTATCGCTACAGTAATGAGAAACCAAATACGATCATTGAACAAGCTCCGCGTCCCGGTGAAACTGTGAAAACCGGGCAAACCATTTTAGTTGTAGTAGCTCAAGCAAATCCTGAAAGCACGGAAGCACCTGCAACTGTAAAGAAAGAAACTGCTGAAGAAGATTCATCATCAGAAATTCCTACTGAAGATAGCAGAAAAAGTCGAAATTCCAATCTCAAAAAGCTTGAAAGGACACGTGACGTTATATCGAACAAAGCTAATAAAAATTCAAACACTGATCTGACAACAGTTAATCTGGGCGTTAATAAATCTTCAAACGAAAATAAAGGCGTTAATAAATCTTTAAATGAAAATAAAAACAAAGATAAAACAGAGAAGAACCTATCGGAAACTAAAGTAGAGCCAAAGCCGACAAGATCGCCAGGTGTTCAAAAGTCACCAACACCCCCAACGGGCGATGTTCGTAATCGTCGGGTTATTCCTTGAAAGCAACTGAAAAATTTTCTTGGACAACAAAATGATTCAGATAGCACCATCGATTCTTTCGGCAAATTTTGCTCATCTTGAAGATGAGATTCGGGCAGTCGAACAAGGTGGTGCGAGCATCATTCATTTCGACGTCATGGATGGTCGCTTTGTGCCGAATATAACCGTCGGTCTGCCTGTGCTGAAGTCGGTAAGAAAAGTGACGAAACTGAAAATTGATTGTCACTTGATGATTGTTGAGCCAAGCCGATATGCGGTCGAGTTTGTCAAGGCAGGAGCTGATATGGTTTCAGTTCACGTGGAAGCAGATCATCATCTTCACCGAACCTTAGCTCAAATTCGACAAGCTGGTGCTATGGCTGGAATTGCTATAAATCCTGCAACTTCGTTGGCTACTTTGGAAGAGGCTTTGCCTTTTGCGGATTTTGTTCTTTTAATGTCCGTAAATCCGGGTTTCGGCGGACAGAATTTTATACCAGCTTCGCTCGACAAACTGCGCCGACTAAAACGAATGATTGATGAACGCAAACTGAATACTAAAATCGAAATTGACGGCGGTATTGGAAAAGAAAACATTTTGAAGGTTGTTGAAGCTGGAGCCGAAATAATTGTTGCAGGTTCTGCCATCTTTGACAATGGAAATCCGACTCATGCAGTGCGCGAATTACTCGATGCTGCAACTATCTGGATTTGAAAGCAAAAGCGCTTTTGAGTCGAAGAAAGAGTGACTTTTTGAAAAGATTTTGGAATTTTGAAAAGAGATTTTTGATTCGGGAAGAAAAGAATTTTTGTGGAGAAAGGATCACGGGTTTGGAGAGAAATTCGAGTTTTGATAGGAGAAATAGGTTTATGATTCGTATTTTATTATTCTTCTGCATCATTTTGGGATTTGTTTTTATCGGGTTTTCACAACAGCGAAAGATTGAAGGAACACCGTTGCAACGCCTAAATGTTATGAGCGAAAAGCTCAACGCAATGAGGCGTTCTCTAGACAGCATGGCTTCAACTTTGAAAGAAGACCAAGAGGAGGACAAATCTCAAAAGAACAAGAAAGATGACAAATCTCAACTTGAAACACCCTTAGGGCGTATAAGATCACTTGAAAAGGAAGTATCAAGTTTGTTGAACGAGGTCAATAACTTGCGCGGCAAGGTTGAGCGATCTGAAAAATACGAAATGAATGATATTGACCAGTTGGAAACAGCAGTTGCAGAAATCAACACGAGAGTTGACAATGCCTTAACAGAAATTGCACGTCAGCGTGCAATTCCAGTTTCAAAGGTAGGGAAACCGCGCGAAGTTAAAAGAAAAACCAGAAAGCTACTGGGGCTAATTCCGATTAGTAAAGAGCGTGATGAATATGAGGAGCTTATCGGGAATGTTGCACCAGGACGTGACCGGGAGCTTTTCATAGCCGCTACACGTGAAGTGCGTAAAAACAATTACGAGGTTGGACGCTTGCTTTTCCAGACCATTGTCACGACCTATCCTGATTCTCCTTATCTTCCGATGGCAAAACTTGCCATCGCAGATTCATTTTATCTTGAAGGAACCTCCAGTTCTTTGATTCAGGCGGCAGCGGCTTACCAAGAATGGCTTACATTTTTTCCAACTCATCCGCTTGCTTGCAGAGTGTTGTTAAAAATAGCCGAATCCGAGATGCGACGGATCGGGCTTCCAGATAGGGACATTACACGTGCAAAACGTGCGGAACAGAGACTGAAGGCTTTCTATCAGCAATGTGCAAATTCTCCTTTGAGGCCTGAGGTTGACAAGCGTCTTGAGGAAGTGCAGAACAATTTAGGTCTTCATAGCCTGGACATAGCAAATTATTACTACAACCTTTCTGTAAAACAAGGCAAGGGTGGACTTAAAGGAGCACAATCGCGTTACCGTGAAATTTTAGAAAAATACCCGAAGTTTGCTTACATGGATGAAGTTCTCTACAAATTAGCCGTGACTTATCAAATCGAAGAAGAAACAGATGAAGCCGTCAAGTATTTTCAAAGACTTGTTCGTCAATATCCAAACAGTGAATATGTTGAGAAAGCCAAAGAACAATTGCAATTGATGGGTGCCAGCGTTCCTGAACCCGATCCTGAACGGCTTAGTGTTATGCCACCGAAAAAACCGTCCTTTTTTGAGAATTTCAAAAATCAGTTTTTAGGGATTTATCCGTTGACGATTGATAAAGACGGCGTGTTAATGACCGATGATTTCGATAAGTCGAAATTTGAATTGATAGACCAAGTTATTGAAAATCAAGGTGACTTAACTGCATCGCAAATTCCACAAGCTCTGACTACGGTTGTCAGAGTCAATAGACAAGAAAAATTGGAAAACCGGGAGGAATAAGAGATGATGAAATCTTTCGAGGCTGATGAAATTCTAAATCAAGCGTACAGAATGACGGCTACAATTGTTTTTGTCCAGATATTTTCGGTTTTTCTTCTTGTGATGTTGGTTTGGGGAATTCCGCTTGAGGAGCAACAAGTAACAAATACTGTTTTGAACATTCTTTGGGTGAGTGTTTTAATGGTAGCGGTAGCCGTTGTTTTCTTGCGGAGATTCTTTTTCTCTGAGCGAAGACTTTTAGAAAAGGCGAAAGATGGTGCGCAGGCTGTGATCAGAGCATTGAAATCTAATACAATTCTTTTAGCAGCTTTGGCAGAATTAGTTGGAATCTTAGGTTTTTTGATTGCGATATTAAGTAGTAACAAGATGAATGTTTTGCGCGCTACTGCGGTAAGCTTGTTGCTTTTTCTAATAACTTTTCCGCGCAAATCTCGTTGGCAGAGAATAATTCATCGGGTATTGGATTTTCAAAATTATGGAAAAAGTATCTAGAAAGTTTTTAGCAGTAGTCTTTCTAGCTTTTTCGGCGGTTGTTTTTTCACAGACGCCTTCCGAGGTTGCAAAAACTCTTAAAAGTGAGACTCCAAAGGGTGAAAATCAAGAAGAAGTAACCCGCCAGCGGAAGGTACAGGCCTATACGAAGCTCATGGAAGGGCAGCGCTATTTTTGGCAGATGGGACGCTCGCGTTTCAGAGGTAATGTTACTGCTTTAGCGCGTCAAGCCAAGCAAGCATTTTTGAAGGCAATCGAGCTTGATCCGAATCTGGCTGAAGGCTATACGGCTTTGGCTGAACTAGCACTTTATGAACAACCACCAAATTATGACGAGGCTATTTCGTATGCACAAAGTGCCGTAAAAGCAAATCCGAACAATTTTGGCGCTAGAAGAATTTTAGCAGGGGTGTATTCAATCAGAAGCGGACTCAATTCTGGCAGATATAACGAAGAATTTGCTCGGAAGGCAAAAGCCGAATGGTTAGAGGTGACGCGCCTTGATCCTAGAAATGCGGAAGCATGGGCATTTCTGAGCGCTTTTTACGAGAAGGAAGGCGATCAGGAGAAAACAATCGAAGCTCTTCATCAATGGCTTGCTTCTGCATCGCCAATTGAGGCCAGATTTTACAAAACGGTTTTCGGGAATCTCGCCGATTTATCATCTGAAACTGCAAGTCTAAAACTCGCAAACGCTCTCGTCAAAGCAAATCGCTTGGAAGAAGCTATTGAGATTTTGAGTCGGTTAGTCGCTGATCAACCTGAAAACAGGGAAGCGGTGGAATTGTTACGTGAGGTTTTCAGTTTTGCCGATGCAAAATTAGTATCGAAAGCAATCTCGGCACTTGAACGAGCAGCTTTGTCCGAACCGAAAAATTTTTCTTTGGTTGATGTTTTGGTTGAAGCGCAGATTCATACCAGAAAAACCGAAAATGCAATAAGAGTTCTGCAAAGCATAATAAAAAGGCTTTCCGATTCAGAGAAGGACAAAACCCAGTTAGCTCCATATTATTTCAAGCTAAGCGATGTTTATTTTGAAGCTGACAATTTGGAAAGTTCGATAAACTCGTTAGAGCAAATTTTCAGGATATACGGTATTGGTGATAAGCCGGTAGACTCAGCTGAGAAAGTAGAAGTAGCCGAAAGAGTTTTCGGCAGAATGATATATTTCTACAAGCACTTTGGACGTTATACCGATGCATCGGCACTGATAGAGCGAGCCAGAAAGGTTTTGGGTGAAGGAAATTTGTTTCCCGACAAGGAGACAATTGATTTACTAGCGGAGTCAGGCAGGAGGAAAGAGGCGCTACAATACATCTACTCGGTCAGAAAAAGGACTCAGTTTTCGAGTGTTTACCTGCAAGAGGAAGCCGAAATCTTGGCGTCTTTAGGACGGGTGGAAGAAGCAGTTTCTTTGATTAGGAACGCATCGAGAAACACAGTCGCTTCTACAGATTCTCCGAGTAAAGAAAGTCAAAAGAAAATCCCAGGTGCTGTGGACATCGAGGTTTTGATTCGTTCTTGTCAGATTTATCTACAGGCTGACATGAATCAAGAAGCAATACGAGAAGCCAGCAAAATTTTAGAACTCTCTCAAAACGATCAACAAAGAATGATAGCTAAGATGTTGCTTTCGGTTGCTTATCACGAAGTTGGTGATTTTGTTACTTCCGAGAGAATTTTGCGTGAGATGATACAAAAATCGCCCAACAATCCCATTTTGCTTAATAATCTAGGTTATTTTCTTGCAGAGAGAAACGAAAAACTTCAAGAGGCTCTTGAAATGATAAAGAAAGCCGTCAAAATAGAGCCGAATAATCCTTCGTATTTAGACAGCTTAGGATATGTTTATTTCAAGCTCGGGAACAAAGAGGAGGCTGAAAAGTACTTCCGCAGGGCAATTCGGCAGGGAACAAACTCGTCAGAAATTTATGAGCATTTGGGTGATGTTTATCAAATTTCTGGTAAGGTGGAAAATGCCCGTATGGCTTGGCAACGTGCAGTCTATCTGGCTACAAACGAAAAAGATGCAAGCCGAATCAGAGAAAAACTAAGAAAAATCAAGTAGCAGATAGTCTTCAGTAGAGTGTCTTTTTCTCTGAGAAAAATCAGAAATCCTATTTTGAAAAGTTTTTATTCATTAAGCCTAAAAAATGCTCTCTGCATGAGAGATGATGCGGCGAGAAGTGAGGTAATGGATATTAAGAGCCGAGTTACATACCACTTTCGATGTAAGTACCAATGAAATCTTTCGAAAATATCATTTAAGAATCTTTGTTTTCAAGAAAGCTCAATGTTAATTCTTTATTCTTTTCACTAACTTTGACAATACCGCCTTTTGTTAGCTTGCCGAATAGGATTTCTTGTGCTAACGGTTGTTTGATCTTTTCGTGAATTAAACGTGCCATTGGGCGTGCGCCGTATTTTTGATCAAAGCCATTTTGGGCAAGCCAGTTTCGTGCGCTTTCATCAATCTGGATTGTTACGTTTTTCTCCTGTAGCTTTGTATTCAATTCTTTGATAAATTTGTCGACGATCATTTTTATTATGTTCAGGTCGAGAGGTTTAAAAGGAATCCAAGCATCAAGACGATTTAAGAATTCCGGAGTGAATGTGCGTTCAATTGCGCCTTTTGCATTGCCTTTTGTGTCGGGAGAGTTATGAAATCCGATGCCACTGGCAGAAAGATCGCGCGCTCCGGCGTTAGTTGTCATTATTAGAATCACGTTTCGGAAGTCTGCTTTCTTACCGTTATTGTCGGTTAAGGTAGCCGAATCCATAACCTGCAAAAGCAAATTGAAAAGGTTTGGATGGGCTTTTTCGATTTCGTCAAGTAATAAAACTGAGTGCGGATGGCGCATAATCGCATCCGTAAGCAATCCCCCTCGATCGAATCCGACATAGCCTGGCGGAGCTCCGATCAGACGCGAAACTGTGTGAGATTCTGAATACTCGCTCATGTCGAAGCGAATAAACTCTATTCCCAAAATTTTTGCGAGTTGCTTTGAAAGCTCTGTTTTTCCTACGCCTGTTGGTCCTGAAAAGAGAAACGATCCGACTGGCTTATTTTCATTGCCGAGACCAGCGCGCGAGATCTGAATAGCATCAACAACTTTATCAATCGCTTCATCTTGCCCGAAAATAACAGCCTTTAGTTCTTGGCGTAAGGTTTTCAGCTTTTCCTTCTCGTCAGAAACAACCGTTTTAGGCGGAACTTTTGCCATTTTAGCAACAACTGCTTCGACCATTTCAACTGTTACGACCTTCGGGCGTTTTCCTATTGGCATGAGTCTAACGGATGCACCGACTTCGTCTATCACATCAATTGCTTTATCAGGCAAATAACGCTCGTTTATGTATTTTCCTGCAAGCTCTGCTGCTGCTCTTAAAGATTCATCGGAATACCTGATCTGATGATGTTTTTCATAAAACTTCTTTAAGCCTTTCAAAATCTGATAAGTTTCTTCAACACTCGGTTCACCGATTTCAATTTTTTGAAAACGCCTTGCCAGAGCTCTATCGCGCTCGAAAGATGCTTTATATTCGCTGTAGGTTGTTGAGCCTATACATCGCAATTCCCCTGATGCCAGAATGGGTTTCAGGATGTTTGAAGCATCTAAAGTTCCGCCTGACACTGCTCCAGCGCCAACAATTGTATGAATTTCGTCAATGAAGAGGATAACGTTTTTTTCTTTTTTCAGTGCATTGATTATTGATTTCAAACGTTGCTCGAAATCGCCTCTGTATCGAGTTCCTGCAACTAATCCACCCATGTCAAGAGAGTAGATTTTGGCGTCTTTCAGGTTTTCGGGCACATTTCCGCTTGCGATTCTCAAAGCCAGACCTTCTGCCAATGCCGTTTTGCCGACACCCGGTTCACCTACATAAAGCGGATTATTTTTCTTCCTGCGACACAAAACCTGAATGGTTCGTTCGATTTCAGCTTCTCTTCCAATTATCGGATCAATCTTGCCTTTCCTTGCTTTTTGAACCAGTTCTTCGGTGAATACCTCTAAAGGATTTTTGCTGCTTTTTCTTTCAGCTCTTTCTTCGGCAAATTCTTCGTCTTCATCCGCTTCCTCGAGAATAAATTCTTGAAGAAGATTTTCCTCTTCCTCTTCGAGGTGAGCAATTTTTGAAATGCCGTGTGAGATGTAATTCAAAATATCGAGTCTCGAAATACCTTGTTCTTTGAGCAATTGAACGGCGTAAGAATGCTCAACTTGATACATTGCGGCAAGTATATTACCGACATCAACCAAGTTTTTATCGCTACTTTCAACCTGAAGAATTGCATGTTGAATCGTAGACTGAAAAACCAATGTCAATTCGGGGATCGCTTTGTAACCTTTGGGAAGTTTTTCTACGACCGTTTCCAAATAATTATCCAAAGCAGTCCGAAGTTCTTCGAGATTTGCTCCGCAGTGATAGAGTATGTCGCAGGCTTTTTTGTCTTCAAGCATTGCGTAAAGCAAATGCTCCAAAGTAACGTATTCATGTCTACGCTTTGTGGCTTCTTCAACTGCAGAACTCAAGATTTCTTCTAATTCTTTGCTTAATCTGGTTTGTTCCGACATAAGCTTTACTCTGGTTCGACTGTGCAAAGTAGCGGAAATTCCTTTGATCTTGCTAAACTCATTGCTTTCTCCGCTTTGGTTACAGCAATTTCATAGGGATAAATCCCTGCTGTTCCTTTTCCTTCGTTATGCACTTTCAACATAATCCTAACCGCATCAGCTTTTGGATGCAAGAAGATACTTTCAAGAATGAAAACGACAAAATCCATTGTTGTATAGTCGTCATTATGTAGCACCACCCTGAAAAGTTTTGGCTTTTGAAGTTTCGTTTTCTTCTTGGTTTTAGTTTTTACTTCAGGAAGCCCAACCATAACTCAACTTACACAAGCCAGTAAGAAAATCAATTCAGGTAACCGCCCTTAGGTTCGATTTTAAGGAACCTTGGCTTTGGTGCTTTTTTCTAAAGTTTTATTGCTAAACAGATTCAGAAAGATCCTATTCAACTTTACTCTTATAATATACTGCCTTATTGGCGGTTTTTTCAAGTTTTGAAAGATAAACAAAGGTTTTTGAGATTCAGCCAAAACTTAAGAATCACCGAAGTTTAAGGAACTTTTCTGAGCGCAAAGTTGGGAAACCTATTTTGTTTTGATGAGCTATTCTCGATTTGATGTTATAATTTCTCATCAATGACGGCAGTTGCTACCGAAAAAAAGGAAGGTAAAAAAATTGAGGTTAAAAGGGCAGAGAATCAGATGCCCAAATGGATTTTGCCTTCTGTCAAGATTGCTATCATAGCGATTGATGCGCTCTTAGCTTTTGCATGTTTCGCCTTGGCTTTCACTTTACGAGAAGGCAAGCCTATACTTTCAAAAACAGCTTGGTCTTGGTCGAAAGCTTTTTTGCCTTATGCTGGCGTGGTAATTTTCGCTATCCCTGCACGCATTACGACATTAGCTTACCAGCGAGTCTATCGGTTTCAAGGAGCTTTCTCTTACGTTGCAGAAGCAATAAAAATCTTCAAGGCTACTGCTATCGGTTCACTTCTTCTTATTGCTTTTACTTTTCTTTTTCGCGGTGGTTTTGCCTTTCGTGAGTTTTCATATTCGCGTGGCGTATTTTTGCTAGATTTCGTATTAGCCTTGGTTGCTTTCACAACGTTTCACCTTACAATCCGCTATGTTCAAACGCTTTTCAGAAAAAGAGGCATCAACCTGATACCGACTTTGGTTGTGGGCGTTGGAAAAGACGCAAAGAACACTATAAGGGAAATCATCGAAAATCCTGAGCTTGGATATAAAATCGTTGGAATCGTTTCGGTCAATCAGGATGAGAAAAAAGATAGGATAATAGGGATTCCCGTTATAGGGAACCTAGAAGATTTACCTAAGTTTATTCGTGAGCTAGAGATTCAGGAGGTAATAATAACGGACGATAGGATTTCTACTGAAAGGTTGTTTGAGGTAATGATGCAAATCGGACGGAAACAACGGGTAGAGTTTAGATTTGCCCCATCGCTTTTCAATCTGATGCCTCAGAAGACGAGTATTGAGCAAATAGGGGTTTTGCCGATGGTTCGACTTTTTTGCGAACCTTTGTCCGAGACTGAGAGATTTGTAAAAAGAAGTTTCGATATTTTGGTTTCGGCTTTGGCCGTTTTGATTACTTTGCCAATCTGGCTAATAGCGGCAATTTTAATAAAGCTAGATTCCCGTGGAAGTGTATTTTTCAAGCAAGAGCGCGTTGGAATGGACGGGAGAATTTTCCTTTGCTATAAGTTTCGCACGATGCAAGCCGATGCAGACGAATCTATTCACAGGGAGGTTTACAAGAAAAATATTGCAGGCTTGATTGCGGAGGCGAATGCTGGGGATCACAAAAAGCCCGTATTTGGGAAGGTAAAAGACGACCCTAGAGTTACTAGAGTAGGAAAGTATTTGAGACGTTTCAGCATAGATGAACTGCCTCAGTTTCTTAATGTTTTGAAAGGCGAAATGAGTATTGTAGGACCGCGTCCGCCGATTCCCTATGAGGTTGAAGAATACAAACCGTGGCATCGCAGAAGATTGGATGTCAAGCCCGGAATCACAGGACTATGGCAAGTGTCGGGAAGGAATCGTCTACCCTTTGAGGAAATGGTAAAACTTGATCTTTACTATATCGAGAACTGGTCGCTTTGGCTTGACTTGAAAATAATTTTGCTTACCATACCGGCTATTTTGCGAGGTGATGGCGCTAGATAAAATTGAACATATAATCGAGGCTTAAATCTTATGAAATTTATTTTGCTCGGTTCTGGTTGTTCTGTTCCGCATTCCGAAAGAACGAGTTCGGCATATTGGATTGAAACTCAACAAGGAAAAAAAATTTTGCTTGATTGCTCGGCTTCAAGCATTTTTCGAATGGCACAGGAGAATCTTGATTGGTACGATTTGGATTCGATTTGGATCTCACATTTTCACCTTGACCATTTTGGCGGTGTTATGCCTTTTCTTTTTGGGACGAAATGGGCACCACAAACGCAGAACAGAAAGAAGACAATGCGGATTTTCGGTCCTGTAGGACTCGAAAAAAGGCTTCAAGACTTTGATTCAATTAGTAATTATGACCTTTTCAATCAGCCTTTCCCATTGGAAATTGTCGAAGTTGAACCTTTGGAAGAGTTTGAAATTTCTGATGGGGTAGTAGCAGTAGCTTACAAAACACCTCACAATCAAGAAAGCCTTGCAATAAGCTTGTGCGATTCTTCCGGGAAGCGAATAGTTTTTACTTCTGACACAGGCTTTGATGAAGCCTTAGGAAATTTTGCTTACGGAGCTGATTTGTTTGTTGTAGAATGCTCATTTGTGCAGAACAAGCCCGTTGAATTGCATCTTGAACTTCAAGAAGCGATGTATTTGGTTCGCTATGCTAGACCAAAAAGAGCCGTATTAACGCATCTTTACCCCGAATGGGATTTGGTAAACTTTGAAAGCGAAATCAATAGATTTTCGCCTCCCTGCGAGGTTGTCGAAGCAAAAGACGGTTTAAGACTTGAGTTGTAGGAACTGACGAATCCAAAGAAATCTAGGCTAAAGCGGGTATTTCATCAGATGATTTCTTCGGAAAATTCAGCCATAGAAAGGCTGGAGAGGTTTTTAAAAGAAAAAAAGCTTGTCAAGAAAATAGTTCAGCTTACGCCTGACGCCTCAACACGCGAGTATTTTCGGATAAGCTGGAAGGACAATTCGGCCATTGCTTGTGTTTACCCTTTGGATGAAACAGGTGTGATGCAGTTTGAGGCTTGTCTTGACGTAACAGCATTGTTTCTTTCCGCTGGTCTGCCTGTTGCGAAAATTTTTTTCTCCGATGGCGAAAAGAAGATCATCATTCATGAGGACTTTGGCGATACGATCTTATATGATAAATTTCTTAAGTCTGACCAAGTAGAATGTCAAAGATTGCTCGATGAGGCTATCTGTTTGATTGCGAAGATTCAAGCTGCAACAGACAGAGCTTTTCAGATGAATTCGATCGCTTCGCGTTTGAAATTCGATAGAAAAAAGCTACTTTGGGAACTTCAGTTTTTCAAAACCCACTATTTCGGGAGTTTTCTGAAAAAGAGTCTCTCTGCTGACGAAGATGAAAAACTTACATTAGAATTTTTCGAGATTTGCCAAGAATTGGAAAAGCGCGCTAAATGTTTGACCCACAGAGATTTTCATACTGCAAATTTGATGTATCATGACGGAAAAGTAAAAATCATTGATCATCAAGACGCCAGAATCGGCACGGCAAGCTATGACTTGGTTTCACTTTTGCTCGACAGAGTAACTGAAAAGCCTCCTGCAGGGTTTTTAAGCGAGAAAAGAAAATTTTTTCTCAAACAGAGAGAGGCTTTAGGACTAGAAAAAATTGACGAAGAGGAGTTTGCCTACGAATTCCAACTTCAGGCTATTCAAAGATGCTTGAAGGCGATTGGGACTTTTTCTTATCAATCTGTTTTTCGTAACAAAAAAGGATATGTCAGGTTTATGAAACCGATGTTTCTTGTTGTCCTAGATGCTTGCGAAGCTCTAGGGAGATTTTCTTTTCTACGCAAGCTTATAAGAGAAGATTTGGTGTAGAGTGTTGTTTCTTGAAATAGGATCAAGAAAAACAATCTCCGATTTTCACTCTTAGAACTTGAAAATTTTCTCAGGAGTAATGCAGAAATCGAGTTTTACATCGTATTCTCGAATATCAGAAATTTTCTCGACAGGCTCAAAATAGCTTAGCCCGACTTTTTCGGCATCTCGACGACATTTTTTCAGGAATTTGTCATAAAATCCCTTCCCGTAGCCTATACGAAATCCCCGCAAATCAAAACACAAAAGCGGCACTAAGATCATGTCAATTTCAGTTGGCTGAATACTTTCGTTTTCTTCAGGCTCTTTGATTTTCCATTTGTTTTCCCGAAGCTGCATCTCTTCGGCAAATCTTACGCTCTCGATTTGACCGATTTGGAAATTGATTTTCGGGACAAAGGTTTTAACGTTAGGAAAATCTTTCCATAACTTTTCAAAAATCTGCATTGTGTTTACTTCGTTAAATTTTTCTATGGGCAAAAAGCAATGCAAAGCCTTGACGTTGCTTAAATCGAAACTATCAAAAAATTTTTCTGCTATCTTTCGGCTCAAATTTTGCCTTTCTTCCGGACCGAGGGATTTTTGCCGTGCTAAAAAAAATTCTCTCAGTTGTGATTTGTTCATTGAAAATCTCAGTGTGTTGTTTAATTGAATTATTTGAGTTATAAAGTAGTTTCGTCCGAAATTCAAACGAAAAATTTGACTCGATGTTTAAAACTTCAGGCTTGCTTAGCGTTTAAGGCATTCAGAAGGGCGCGTACGATGGCGCGTTTTGTAAGTTCGACCTTGAATTTGTTATGGGCAAGTGGCTTGGCTTTCTTCATTTCTTCTTCTGCGGCAGCTCTGAAGATATTTTCGGAAGGTGCTTTTCCTAGGATAATTTTTTCTGCATCGCTTGCGCGCCAAGGTTTGTGTGCAACTCCGCCGAGAGCAATTCTGGCATCTTTAATTTTGCCGCCTTCTAATTCGATACCTACTGCAACCGAGACCAGTGCGAATGCATAGCTGGCTCTGTCTCGAATCTTCAAATAATACGACCGATTTGCAAAGTTATTTTTGGGAATTTCTATTGAGGTTATCAACTCCCCATGATTCAAATCGTTATCTTTTTCAGGGTTGTCTTCGGGAAGACGGAAGAAATCTGAAATTTTCACAATGCGTTCTGCGTTTTTGCCTTGAATTTTAATGGAAGCGTCCAAAGCCGTTAATGCGACTGCCATATCTCCAGGATAAACGGAGATGCACTTTTCAGACCAGCCTAAAATTGCGTGAGTTCTGTTCAAGCCTTCTAAAGCAGCGCACCCACTCCCCGGATTTCTTTTATTGCAGGGCATGGAAATGTCATAAAAGTAGGGGCATCTAGTTCTTTGCATTAGGTTACCGCCGTTTGTTGCCATGTTACGGATTTGTTGGGATGCACCTGAGAGAATTGCTTGAGAGAGTAACGGGTATTTTTGCCGAATTATTTGATGATTTGCAGTTTCAGTATTTCGCGCCAATGCACCGATCGAGAGATTCCCGTTTGGAAGCATGCGAATCTGTGCTAGTGGAAGTCTAGAAATATCGACAAGCTCATCGGGTGATTCGATGCCTTCTTTCATCAAATCCAAAATGTTAGTTCCACCAGCGATAAACTTAGCCTTTGGATTCTTAGCTATTTCTTCAATCGCTTCAACAACGCTACTTGCTCTTTTGAACTTAAACGGTTTCATCTTGGTTTGTTGAAATGTTCCAATCTTTTGATTGTTCTTTTTCTGTGTGAACTTCTTGAATTGCCTTAACTATGTTTGGGTAAGCTCCGCATCGGCATAAGTTTCCGCTCATTCTTTCTCGGATCTCTTCTTCGGAAAGTTTGATGTTTTTCGTTACAGTCTGTATATTTTGAGTTACGTAGCTAGCCTGTCCGTTTTTAGCTTCTTGCAAAAGCGCTACGGCAGAGCATATTTGACCAGGCGTGCAATAACCGCATTGAAAAGCATCATACTTCAAAAATGCTTCTTGCATAGGATGTAGTTTCTCACCCTTTGCTAAGCCCTCGATTGTTGTTATATCGCATCCATCACACATTGCCATCAGGGTCAAGCAAGAAAGAATTCTTTTTCCGTCGAGTATTACTGTGCAAGCTCCGCATTGTCCGTGGTCACAGCCTTTTTTAGTGCCTGTAAGTCCCAACCTTTCACGGAGTGCATCAAGCAGTGTCATCCGTGAATCAACTCTCAAGGTTTGCTCTTTGCCGTTGATTTTTGCTCTTACGGTTACGGGATTAAGATCGGCATCTAAACTGTCAACAGTTGATTTTTCCAGAATTTCTTCCATTTTAGTGGCTTGTTCTGGAGTAATGAGACTCGCCGATAGCAGAACAAAAGTCGTTGCGGAAACTCGCCCCAGAAATTTCCTCCTTGAAGCTCCAACTTCAGATAAATTTTCTTGATTCATTTTCTCGATATTTCCTCAACAAAACCCGATAGCTCAATCATAGAAGAACCCTAAAAAAATTGTCAAATGATTTTTAGCAAGAGATCGCAAACACCTCAATTATGATTTCTAGATACTGCTTCGTGTAGCTGGCAGTGTTTACGATGGTTAAGTTTGCCTTTTTGAATCGTTTCTTTCAAGGCAAAATAAAAGATTTTGCAGGTTGATTTGAGATGCGCGCTATGTTGAAGGATTCTCCAAAAAAGAGGTTTGATTTTTGACTTGGCAGCTGAAGGTTTCTTTTAGAGGTATTGAGCTTGAAGCAAGGTTTTATGACGAGTGCATGACCTATCTTGAAAATCGACTTCTTTCTTCCATTTTTTGGATGATTTTTTCATGAAGATTGTGTTTTTGAAGTCCGCTGATTTTGCCTTTTCATTTGAAAAAATTTGAAAAAAGAGAAGTTATTCTATCGTCATATCTGTTTGATGATGATTTTGTAATGATTAGGGAAGCTGGGAGATAGAAAATTTAAAGAGGGATAGACCGATGATGCTCTAAAAACGGTTTGCACTTTTGTGAATACATGCTGTGATAGGGTATAAGCGATGACGGGAAAACAAGTAGGAGATATCAAGAAACTTCTCAAGGATTTACCAAAAAAACAAGAGATAAACCGAAAATAACGCTGTCTATCTCTGTAAAGCAGGAATCGAACCGTTAGTTCACTCAATTTGATAAGTCGCAATACTGGTAGGAGTTTCGTAGCAACGAACTTTGTAGACCTGCACTCGTTCGTCGTCGACTCTAGAAGCAATGTATTCCAGAATGAAACGTGCTATGTTTTCGGCTGAAGGATTTAATTCTTCGTCGAAAGGTGGAAGTTCGTTCAAATTCCGATGATCTAGGTATCTGACGACTTCATCAGCCGCTTTTTTTAATTCTCCGAAGTCAATCAAAAGCCCTATGTTGTCCAATTCCCGGCCACGCACATAAATTTCAACTTTGTAGTTATGACCGTGAAGGTTTTCACACTTTCCTTTGTAGCCTCTGAGTTGGTGGGCACTGGAAAATTCTCTTTCTATCATCACTTCGTAGAATCCAGGCATACTTAATCAGCGTTTGATAGAAACTTTTCTACATCTTTCAATTTTGCCGTAATTTTCATCTTAGGTAAAGATTGCAAGAATTCCTTGCCGTAAGGTTTTGTTAGAAGTCTGGCATCCAAAATGGCGATTACGCCTTTGTCTTCTTTGCTTCTTATTAGTCGTCCAATACCTTGTTTCAAAGTGATGATAGCTTGCGGTATTGAGTATTCGTAAAAAGCATTGCCGCCGTTTTGTTCAATGAAACTGGCGCGTGCCGAAACGAGCGGGTCTGTTGGAACGACGAACGGTAATTTGTCAATTATGACGCAAGAAAGCTGTTCACCACGCACATCAACACCTTGCCAAAAACTTGAAGTGGCGAACAAGACTGCATTTGGAGTTCTCTTGAATCTTTCCAAAAGCGCTGCTTTCATCATTGAACCTTGAACAAAACATGGAAAATCAACTTGACTGCTTACGATTTCGTAAAGTTTATTCATTGATTGATTGCTCGTGCAGAGTATAAATGCTCGTCCCTTTGTGATTTCTAGGAGTTTGACGATTTCCTCGGCTGCCCGTTTGAAATAATTAGATGAACGCGGATCGGGCATCCCTACGGGCAAATAGATTATGGCCTGCTTTTCGTAGTCGAAGCTGGAAGGAGCTATCAGAAAATTTGTGTTATTATCATTCAATCCGAGACGCTGTTTGATAAAATCGAAATTTCCGTTAGATGAAAGCGTCGCAGATGTCAAAATCACTGTTTTGACTTTGCTAAAAAGTTTCTCATTAAGGATTGAAGAGACATCTGTTGGAGCTGCACTCAAGGTGATGGTTCTAGCGTATCTTTCCATCCAGTAAACCATTTCTTTTTTCGTTTGAGTTGTCATCAAAGCTAGATTTTGTCGAATGGTGGAAAGCCTTCGTAGAAGGCTGTCGGCTTCTTCAAATTCTTCCATTTGAGAGAGTCTTTCTTCTAGTCTTACCAAATCGTTGTCCAAAGAAATGTAAGCCTCGCCGATAGGTGTCGGAGAAAGCCGATCGGATTCGTTTGCCTTAAAAAACATTTCTGACCTGAGTGGGATTCGGCTTTCTTCAACAGAAACATTGCCTAAAAGTTTTTCCCAGAAATCACCCGATGAATTCAAAATTCTTGTGGAAAGTTTTTTCAGTTCACGGTTTTTGTTTGTATCTTTCACCGTTAAAAATTCGATATCTCTTATCAATTCTTCGATTTGGTAACTTGAGATTTTGTATCCAAAGTATTCTGAGGCGATGTCTTCTATCAAATGAGCTTCATCGAAAATAACTGCGCCGTAATCCGGCAAAACTTTTGCATAGTCATTATCCCGTAGGCTCAAATCGGCAAAAAACAGATGATGGTTGACAATGACAATATCGGCTTCTTCAGCCCGGTTGCGCATCTTTGTTACGAAGCATTCATAAAAATTCGGGCAACTTTGACCTAAACAGATTTCTCCCCGCGCATTGATACGTTGCCAAAATGAAATGTTCTCAGGTATACTGAGTTCGGTTACATCGCCCGTTTCGGATTTGTAGGCCCATTTTCTTATTTGACGGAAATAGTCAATTTCTTCCATGTTTTCAAAGAAAGGTTGAACATCGGCTTTTCGCAGGCGGTAAAGGCAAACATAATTGCTTCGCCCTTTCATATAAGCAACCTTAAATTTTCTTTTCAGAATTCCTTGCAAAAAGGGAATATCTTTTTCCATGAGTTGTGCTTGGAGATTTTTCGTTCCTGTTGAGATAATCACACGAATGTTTTTAGTGAGTGCTGCCACAATAGCCGGAATCAGATAAGCCAAAGTTTTGCCAGTTCCTGTTCCTGCCTCGACTGCTAGATGTTTTCCTTCTTCAAAGGCTTGCAAAACAGCCTTTGCCATTTCGATTTGGCTTGGGCGATACTCGTATCTTTCATGATGAGTTGCTATCAACCCCTTCGGGCCAAAGATTTTTTCCACTTCTTGTGCTATCGAATTTTTCTTTTTTTCTATCACGTTTATATGCTATCCGTAAAGGATTTAAGAAGTTTCTTGTGTTATCTTCTCACACCGTTTTTTCGTCAAAAACGCTATTTTTCTGATGATGTAACTTTAGCAGAAGCAATTTCCTCAGTTTTTATCGTTCTATTTATGCCGATGACTTTAGAAGCTTGGGATATAGGTGGAAACTCTATTACGACCGTGGTTCCTTGACCTTGTTTACTGCGGACATTTATCGTTCCACCATGGTCTCTAACGATTTGATAAACTATCGAAAGTCCAAGTCCGGTTCCACCTGTAGTTGATTTCGAAAACGGCTCGAAAAGTCTTTCTACTTGTTCAGGGGGCATACCACAGCCGTTATCCTGAAAAACTATTTGAATTCTTTGGCTGGCAAGCTTGTTGATCGAAACAACGATTTCTCCACCGTTTGGAGTTGCTCTTATGGAGTTTTGTGCGAGGTTCCAAAATATCTGTTTCAGTTGCATCGGGTCTGCAAGAACTTGAATTTGTTCATCTGAAGATATCACCTTAAAAGTATGGTTTACGGTTACTTCGGGACTGTGGCGTAACAGAGTAAAAGTATCTTTTACAATCTCGCAGATGTTTGTTTCGGATAGGTTGCTGATACGCGGTCTGGCGTAGGCTAAAAAGTCGGTAATAATACGGTTGAGTCTATCAGATTCGCGTAATATGATTTCCATCAAAGCCGATTGTGATGAATCTTTCGGTAAATTCATTTGCAAGACCTGAATTGCTCCTCTGATGGCTCCAAGCGGATTTCTAATTTCATGGGCTATTCCGGCTGCAATGCGACCGACGGCTGCTAAACGTTCCTTTCGACGAAAGCTTTCTTCCATCGCATAAATTTCCGTCAAGTCCTGAAAAGTTATAATCAAACCGCTGATTTCACCGTTTTCCAAGTAGAGTGGAGCGATGTTATAACCAACATGAACGGCAAAGCCTTCGGGGGTTAAAATATCGGTTTGAAACCTCGGTAGCTGTTCATTTCCGATCGAAGCCGCTAGAGATAACTCAATTGCTTGTTCTATGTCGCCTATCAACTCTTTTATGTTTTTTCCCTTTACTTCTTCAGCTTTGTGACCTGTTATTTCTTCTGCTGCGGGATTGAAGGTATAAATTGTTCCTTTTAGATCAGTTGTAATCAAGCCTGAGCGGATTGACTGGACGATTCTTTCATGCAACGCTTTTAGATTTGCCAGAGTTTTGGCAGTTTCTTTAAGCTCTGAGGCCGAAGATCGTCTTTCGGCGAGTTTCATTGAAAGTAAAGTTACTACAAGAAAGGCTATGATTTGAAAGCCTACTGTTTGAACACTTCTCAGATTGCTTATTAACGTTGTGACTGATGGTATGAAGCCAAAAAGAGTTGTGAAAGATATGGTGGAATAAAGGAGTGTCGAAAGGGTTGCGAAGACTAAGGTTTCTTTGGGCGATAGAAACAATGCTGTGATGCTGATTATAACTATGTAAAGAGCAACGTAAGGCGAGCTGATGTCACCTGTTTGCCAGACAAGCCATGTTATTAGCATTAAGTCAATGAAAAGTTGAGTTCGAGTTTGCCACGAGTAGCCTGAACTCATCCTAAGAATGAAGAAATAGACTATTGTTAAACCAACTGAAATGAGAAAAAAGAAAAATAGCTCTTGAGGAAAATTGTCGAAAGATAATGGTAAATGTCCGCTTTTCCAAATCCATGCGGAAACCAGAAGTAAAAATGAAACAACAAGACGTCCGATTATCAAATTTTGCAACTTTTGCGCCGTAGTAGCTGAAAGTTCAGCGGACTGATTTGAATTAAACATTGGCATATCTCTCAAAACATAGATTTTCAGTTAGATTATCGGCATAAGGAAAACGATTTACAAATCATTTTGTGTCGTTTTGCTTTTTTCTACAGTTTATGCTAGATGATTAAGAAATGCGAAAATGTAGCTGAAGGCATTATGATTGAGAATAACGCTTTTGTCGAGAACGGTCAATTGTGCAGAGCGGAAGACTCGGAAGGCGAACTGGAAGAATCAGAAAATGAGCTTTATAAACCGATTTGGGCAGTAATTACTTTTGATTCGGTTATAGCCCATCATCTAACCTATGAGGAAGCAATAGCATGGGCAGAAAAGCTAGAAAAACAGATGCAAAACGGTGTTTGCATTGTTACAGACGAAGCCGCGGAAAAATTTACCGCTTCTTTTGCACCTTTATCTTCCAAAGAATAGTAAATACTTGAATATGTTTAGCCCAACAATGTTAAATCGGACGTTTGTTTTGTTAAACACTGCGTTTTTTAAGGTTGCTATGAGCGATGATGATTGTGAGGTACATCCCGAAGAATAAGTAATCTCGTCAAGGATTGCTTCGGGCTGTAAAGTCCGAAGTAACTTATTATGAAGTATGACGTTGTTGAGCTAATTACTTATAGTCAAGACTACTTTACCGAAGTTTCTATTAGATTCGACATATTCGTGTGCTTGCATTACTTGATTCATTGTAAAGACCATATCAACATTTGGTTTTAGTTTTCCGCTTTGAAACAGTGGCAATGCGTATTCTGCAAGTTTTCTTGTGGCTTCTGCCTTTTCCTCGATTGAACGCGAGCGTAAGACCGTGCCGATGATTCGCAGCCTTTTTGAAAGTGCCATACCGAGATTAAACTCAGCTTTGCTTCCACCTGTTAAACCTACTAGAATCAATCTGCCTTTTGGTGCGAGGCTTTCGAGATTCATCTGAAAATATGAAGCTCCAACTAAATCCATTATGAGTTCAACGCCTTTCCCTTTGGTTTCAGCCTTGATTATTTCTGCAAAGTTTATGCCATCTTTTATCAAGATGGCTTCATCCAGTCCGAATTGAAGAGATTTGTCTAACTTTTCCCTTGAACGTGAAGTGCCGAAGACACGTGCATTAAAAGTTTTAGCAAGTTGCAATCCCGCCAGCCCGACGCCTGAACCTATGGCATGAATCAATACATTTTCTGAGGTTTGTAACTGACCGAGGGTAAAAATTGCATCATGAGCGGTTATAAATGCTTCTGGAATAGCTGCTGCTTCGATAAAACTTAAATTTTCCGGTATTTTCATCAGTAAGTTTTCGTGCGAGATAATCATCTCAGCTTGTGCACCACCGGAAGTTATGCCGAAAACACGATCGCTAATTCGGAACTTCGTAACTTCGCTGCCTATGGCGATAACTTCACCTGAAAACTCCAACCCCAGAATTCTTTCGGGTGCGTCTTTCGGAGCAGGATAGAGTCCTTTGCGTTGCAGTATATCAGCTCGATTAACTCCGGCAGCCTTGACTTTGATTAAGACTTCTTTACCTTTAGGATAAGAAGGTTCACCAACATCTCTGATTTCCAGTCCCTCGATCCCACCGAATTCTCTCACAAACACAGCTTTCATTTTTCCAACTCCAAAGCATTGAAAAGTAGCGGAAAGGTAGCAAAAGTTTGTCCACGATGTTGCGGACGAAAGGCGAATAAGATAATTTTGCCTTTACCGTAAAAAGCTTCGGCAAGTGCTACTTTACCGTTTATGAAGTTTTCGCCCAACATCCATCCAGAAAGCAGAGCATTTTTTTCGGCATAAATCGCTATGGGTTTTACTTTTTCATCGTTCAAAATTTCATACGCTGAACTGTTGATGAAATAAGCCGGAACTTTTTCAGGCAATTTTTCTGTTATTCGAGAGAATTTGTTAAGCTTTATTTCAACTATCGAACCGGGATTGTAAAACTCACTTCGTTTCAGGTTTTTTAGCACGTTTTTTATCGGTAGATCAAATGTTTTTATCATCAGTTCGCAAGAAGCATCAAAGCAAATTAGTTTACCACCGTTTTCTACAAACCTTTTTAGGTTTTCTAGGCCTTTTTCACCAATTCCGCCGGCAATGCTGTTTGGATAACGTTCTGAGTTCAAGCCTTTCAATATCGCATCTTCACTTTCAGAAGGGAAGATCAACACGTCTAAATTCAAATTGCCATTTCGGATGTCTTCGTTAAAAACCGATGAAAACTCGATTTGAAAGGTATCAAAGACAAACCGTGTCCATCCCTCATCTGCTGAGGTCACAAAAGATTTGTAGATGCCGATTCTAGGTTTTGTTTTTAATGGATTTGGCATTTTCGCAAAAGGCTCTTTGTTAGGCGGTAAATTCAAGCTCTCACGAGCTTGGTTTATCGTCTTGATTTTTTTCAAAGTCTTGCGAAATTTGTCGAATTCTTTTATTTCCCAGACTGGCTGGCATTCAATTCCCATTTGTAAGGGTAAGGTCCAGCCTGTAACGTCATAAGGAGCTTCCGCTTCGCCGTTTTGATTGATTCGATTTGGGTAAACCTGTCTTTCAAGCAAGCTCAAGATGTTGTTTTTCTGAGGTTGATTGACAAGAATCAGAAAAGAACGCATAGGAAATTCATGAAATTCACTACGCTTGTCTTTTTCAGTTGCAAAATAACCTTCTTCGGTCATTTCAAAGACTTCTATTCCTTGCCACATTAGAATTTCTAGAAATCTTGAGATAGTTTCTGTGTTTGGTTGTCCTGCTGTGACTACATAGGCAATGGGATCGTCGCTGTTTCTGATGAGATTCGATTTATTGAGGTTATAGAAAAGTTGCAGATATTTTTTGCGAAATTTTGAAGCCATTTCCAAGACTGCTCTTGAGGCGATCATCTGCATTTCAGCTATATCTTGCGGTCGCCATATACCACCGCGCCAAGGGTTCGGATGATTTGTGGTCGCTTCGAGTAGAGAATTAAGGCCACGTGCAGGACGTGCCTTTTTTAGCTGTTCGAGGGTTATCTCGACTGGTGACATCAAATCGGCGCTTGCCGCTTCGCTTAAGATTCCGATCGAGTTGTGATAATAAGGTGCAGTGCGGAAACCTCCATGCCACCATGTATCGAAAATCGCATTCGTAGCAACACCGGCAAAATTTGCAGCCTGCAAGTCTGCTGCGATTTTGTAACCTATCAACCCAACTTCACGAAGTATTGAGGGCGGGATTCTTGGATTCGGTGGATCGTAAAACGGCGGAACAATAAATCTTGCACTTTCTTTTCCCATCTGATGAATGTCATAAACGATTTGCGGAAACCATTCTTGCCAGAAAAGTTTTGTTATGTGACGCGTTTCTTTTAGGTTCATCATGAACCAATCACGATTGTTGTCGTGACCTGCATAAAAGTGATAAAGCTCAGGTGGATTTGTGCCTTCGGATTTTGTGTTTAAGGTTTCTCTATACCAATTTGCGACAATATCAATACCGTCTGGGTTTGCCGAAGGTATCAGAAGCAAAATCACATTACGCAGAATTTCGAGTGTTTCTGGGTCTTTTGCCGTTGCAAAAGAGTAGGCTAGATTCATTGACATTTGCGAAGCAACGATCTCGGTTGAATGAATCGAACAGGAAATGGCAACAATAACTTTGCCTTGTTCGATTAAACTCGATACCGTTTCTGTTTTTTCTATCAAGCTCGGATTAGCCAGTTTTGCATTTATCTTACGGTATTTTTCCAGTTGCTTGATATTTTCGGCATCGGAAATAAAGACAACGAGCATTTGTCTTCCGAGAGTTGTTTCTCCGATCTTTTTTACCGAAATTCTTTCGCTTGTCTCATCAAGCTTGAAAAAATAACTAGATATTTGTTTCCAATCAGCTATTGTTCTTTCCGTTGTTGGATTAAATCCGAGAAATACTTGTGGCGACGGTATTTCTTCGGCAAACAGTTTTGAACAGAGAAGAATGATTAAACTAAGGACCTTAACGCTGTGGTTTAGTAATTTGTAACTTCGATTTTTCGGTAATAAACTAAAACCTGTCACGGATGCACGACTCCTTTTTGAAAAAACTTGAAGGAAACGAGAAAATTAAATTTCCTGTAAAAGAGTGTAGCAGATCGGCATTTGTTGGAAAACTGCGATACTGGTGGTGTTGGCTGGTTGCCGGAGCAATGATTCTTCTGATCGGTGGACCGGCTTTGATTTTTCTCTGGCTCATCAATCGCAAAACATGGCTTTATCCTTTGGCGAATTTAGGAGCTAGGATTTGGCTAAAAGCTTGTGGAGCGAAAGTTAAAGTAAAAGGAACAGAAAATCTCGATCCTTCAAGAAGCTATATTTTTGTTTCAAACCATCGTTCATATCTTGATACTGCTGTGCTTTTTGCTTTTACGGGAAGAAAAATGGGTATCCTAGCAAAGAAGGAGTTATTGAAAATTCCGATTTTTGGACAAGGCATGAGCTTTGTTAACATAATTGCCATTGACAGATCAAATCCTGAAAAGGCGCTGGAATCAATGCAGAAAGCCAAAAAGATTTTAGAAGAAGGCTATTCGGTCGGAGTATTTGCCGAAGGAACAAGAGCAATGCCAGGTGAGCTTTTGCCGTTTAAAAAAGGTGCTTTCCATCTGGCTTTACAAACGCAAACTCCGATAGTGCCTGTGGCTATAAAAAACACTGATTGGATGATGGGGAAAAAGGCAGGAACGCTGTTTCCAGGCACCATAGAGATTGTTTTTTTGCCGCCGATAGAGACAAAAAAGCTTACAATGGCGCAGATTCCGGAGGTTTTGCAAAAGGTTAGAAGTTCGATTGCAATGGAGTTGGCAAAATGAAGGTAGTAGTATTTGGTGCAGGAAGAATGGGTTATGGAGTTGTTTATGATTTGATTTACAACTCTGGAGTTGAATCCGTGATGGTTGCAGACCGTTTTCTTGACAAAGCAATGGCAGTTGTCAATAAAATCGGTAGTAAAAAAGTCTGTGCCTGTCAGGTTGATGTTTCAAATAGTGAAGAAGTCACGAAGTTAATGAAGGATTACGATGTAGCAGTATCATGTGTTGATTACTGGCACAATCTTCGTCTCTCGGAGGCGGCAATAGAGGCTGGGACACATTTCTGCGATCTCGGCGGGAACATTTTTGTTGTAGAAAGACAACTCAGGCTCAATGAGAAAGCTAAACAAGCGGGTGTAAGCGTGATTCCTGATTGTGGACTTGCTCCAGGAATGGTTTCCATTCTTGCAGTTCACGGTGCAAAGGATTTCGACAAAATCGAAAAAATCCATATCAGAGTTGGTGGATTGCCTCAAAACCCTAAACCGCCATTGAACTATCAGCTTGTTTACAGTGTTGAGGGTTTGATAAATGAATATGTTGAACCTGCAAGAGTTATTCGTAATGGTCAGATAGTAGAGATACCCTCGATGACAGAAGTAGAAGAAATTTACTTTGAAGGCTTCCCTCCACTGGAAGCATTTCAGACATCAGGGGGAACCTCAACATTACCCGAAACCTTTTTCGGAAAAGTCGAAGAATTGGACTATAAAACCATTCGATATGCGGGACATTGCGAGAAATTTAAAACAATGATTGATTTAGGGCTTTGCTCGAATGAACCTTTGACGATTGATGGGCAAAGAATCGTCCCACGTGCATTTTTCACAAGGCTTCTGGAGAAGAAATTACCTTGCGACGAGCCTGATCTGGTATTAGTTAGATTGGATTTCATTGGTGAAAAAGACAACAAGAAAAAACATTTGAGATATGAGATTGTTGATAGGTTTGATGAAGCAAGCGGACTGAGTGCAATGATGCGCACAACGTCTTTTCCGGCTTCGATAATTGCTCAGATGATGGCCAAAGGCGAAGTTACTGAAAGAGGTGTAACGCCGCAGGAAAAGGTGATTGACGCTGAAAAATTCATTGCCGAAATGGAAAAAAGAAATATAAAAATGAAGAAAATCCTGCTCGGTTAATTACTGTTTGGCTTGCGGTTTAGCGTCTTTTGCACTTTTGTATGCTATTGCTTCTAATTCTTCACCCAAATTGCCAAAGAATGCGTTGAGACCTAATTCGAGGAAATAAAACCACCAACAAGAGGTAAGTTCTTCATCTCGCTTGAAGTTTCCTAATCGAATTTTCTTTGAAGCGGGATATATCCAACGAGCCGGGAAAGAAAGCGTGCGTATCTTTACATTCAAGTAGCCTGATTTTTCCAGTAGAATTTTTAGAGATTTTGGATTGAACAGATGAAGATGCCAAGGTGGTGTCAGACCTCTCCAGTAACGCCCGAACCAGTGACTTCCTAAACTCCTTCCGTTAGGCATCGCAAGGGCCAACACGCCTCTGGGTTTTAAGAGCCTGTTGCATTCTTTCAGGACTCTTACCGGATCGGGGACGTGCTCGAAAACATGACGCATCACAATAACATCGAAAGAATTATCGGGAAAATTTTGATCTTCTAGTTGACCTTCCAATATCTCTACACCGAGTTTTTCTCTCCCACGTTTAGCCGACACTGAGTTCCCCTCAACTCCTTTGACTTCCCAGCCCCAATCTTTCATGAGTTTCAACAACCAGCCATGACCACAACCTATTTCCAGTAGTTTGCCTTCCTTAGTGTAATCAGGAAAAGTCAGTCCGAGACCGTAAACTGAGCGATTATAAATAGGCGGAATTAGCCCTAAACCGATTCCTAAAAGCTTTGCTAGAGATTTTGGAAGAGAGACTTTTCTAAGGGGGTAGCCTTTGTAGGCGTTTAAAATCAGCTCTCTGATCAAATCCTTGAGTGTTCTGCTTGCATCAGTTAAGTTTGGTGTAACTAATGTTTCGTCGTAATACTGTTCATAAAGCATTATAAGTTCTTGAGCTGTCGGTTGTGGAGAAACCCAAAGAAGATGGCATTTTGGGCATCTCAAATAATCATAGGTTCCTGAAGTTTTGCAAAAAAAGTCTGTGCAATCTTTATAGATTAGTTTCCCTTCACTACCGCAGCTCAAACACAATCTTTTTTCAATCATATTTTTTCTTTCCCTGATCAAGCTGGTTTCACAAAGCTCTAAGAGCTTTTTCACAAGCTCTAAAATATCTCTCTTCGTAATGTTCAATCGAAAAGTTCTCTTCTACGGTTTTTCTGGCTTCTATTCCTATTTTTGATCTGGTTTCTTTGCATTCGATGAGCATCTCAAGCTTTTCTTTTATTGCTTTAGGATCTCTTATGGGAATTACAAACCCATTTTTGCCATCAACTACAACGTCATACGCACAACTGTTCTCAGTAGTAATTACTGGTAGTCCGCAAGCCATAGCTTCCAGCACTACAAGTCCAAAAGCATCATTGATTGACGGAAAAACGAATAGATCGGCTTTTTGATAATAGTCAGGCAAATCTTCATGAGACACACTACCGAAAAGCTTTATTCTTTCATCTTGGTATTTCTTTATCAGAGGAAGTATTTCCGGCAAGATTGGTCCAACCAGATGAAGCTCAACCTGTTTGTGTTTCAAAGTGATAAATGCTTCGAGCAGATATTGCACGCCTTTCAACAGTTCTAATCTGCCAACATAGAGTATACGAATTTTGCCGTCAGAATTTCCGAGCATCCTTTTTGATCGAAATTTTACAGTATCAACTCCATAAGGTGTGACTATGATTTTTTCTGGAGTCACTCCTTGTTCAGTAAAGGATACCTTCGCATAACTAGATAAAACATTGATAAAATCACTTTCTTCATATTCCTGAACCATTTTTTCCACCAGTTTTTTAGGAAAGAAACTGTATGAACCCTTAGTTATTTTTCTCCAATTAAAATATTCTTCATTCACGATTTCAGACCATTTTAAGACGTGACTCATTTGGTGCTCTAGCATTACTTTCGTGCCGTGCTTTTTTATTTCTCTAATGCTCTGAAGGCTTATTTGAGACCAAGCTATGAATAAAGAGCATTCTTCTAAGTTTTTTTTGATGAGGTTATCGGCTAAATTATAGAAGAAAACTTTAGGGATTTGGCTTGTTTTCAGAAAGGGCAAACGTAACCACGAAGCCCACACTGCTCTTTGTAAGATTTTGTAAAGTTTGATTTGAGTTTCACCGATTTCAATGCCATCGTTGTATTTTCTTATAACGAAATTCGGATATATGTGGAAAGATTGTTTTAGTTCATAGTGCTTTTTTAGTGTTCCAAGAATATAGGAAGAATGCTGACCAGGACCGATAGAAATACTTACGGATGCTTTATTCATATTCAAAACTCATGAAGTAATTCTTTTCCAAAACTCATGAAGTAATTCTTTTGTAGAAGTATAAACGAACTGATTTAGGAAATTATAGCAAGAGTCTCAAAAGAGTAGTAAATCAGTTCTCAGCCTATGGGAAATTCTCCAAAAACATATATCAAACGCTTGAACAAAAAGGCTGATACTCTGGGGTTACAGAGTGTTTTTCTGCTTATCTTCATCACGTTTTAACTCAAGTAACATCGGCTTTCTATCTTCTGAGGATTTTCTAATTCCGATTTCCCTGACCAACCCTGCTTCTATCAAAGAATTTACCGAAGATGAAACAGTCGAACGCCGAAGTGCTATGTGTCTGGCTGGCACAATCTCAGCGCACAAGGCGGTTCATATTCTCTAATGCATTTAAGCACTACGAGTTTGTTGATGCTCCGAATCGTATCCGAGTGAACTACCTGATCTTTTCTTACTATTATGTCAATCTTCTTCATAAAGAAAAGACAAAATAATGATAAGAAACGGTAAGTCTAGAAAGGACAGAATTTCAAAAGCCCTTTTGTTTGACCAAATATTCTAAAACCAATCTTCACAAAGAATGCATAGCTTAGTAACAAATCGGAAGCGAATAAGTTTTGATGCTCTAAGACGGCTTCATAACTTATGGGAAGTTTTATCTCATTTTTCGTCTTGCAAAATTCTAAGCCTGTGTGTTTTTTCTTGTTGCAAAGCAGTTGGCAATTAAGATTTTAGGTAAGTTTATTATCGTAAAGCCCTCTCTGTGACTTGTGTTGATTGCCGTTTCGATTGCTTTTTTGAGAAAACATGAAGTAACATTTAGTTTTTCAGCACCTATGAAGGAAAAGAAACAGAAAGCGAGCAGTTATTGTTTACCGCGTCGTTTGCAAGGCGTTCAAACAACTTTGATTCGTCAAATTTTTGAGAAGGCTTTGCCAGATTCGATAAATTTTGGTTTAGGAGAGCCTGATCTTCAAACACCAGAGTTTTTACGTCGGGAAGCCGCGAGAGTTACTTTGGAGGAACACAACGGTTACACTTCTCATGCTGGTCTTTTGGCTTTACGAGAGAAAATATGCGCTGCATATCCGCATCTTAGTCTCAATCCGAATCAGGTTTGTGTCACGGTCGGTTCGCAAGAAGCTATGACAGCTGTGTTTCTTGCGCTTTTAGAAGATGGCGATGAGGTTTTGATACCGAATCCTTCATTTCCAGCATATGAAAATTGTGTCAAGCTTGCCGGCGGTGTGCCTGTATTTTACAGATTGCCTGCCGAAAAAGACTTCGGTTTTGATGAAGAAGAATTCAGTTCAAAAATCACTCCAAAGACAAAAGCGGTTGTTGTAATTTCTCCATCAAATCCTACGGGCAGGATTTTGAGCAAAGAAGATCTAGAAAGAATTACCGGAATTTTGAAAACCAAACGAACAAGCATTTATCTAATCTCTGATGAAATTTACTCAGATCTTTATTTCACCGACAAGAAACCTACTTCAGCTTCTGAATTTTATGAAAAGACAATTATTGTTTCGGGCTTATCGAAATCCTTGAGTATGACGGGTTGGCGTTTAGGCTGGATTGCTAGCTCGCAAACAGAAGTCGTTCAATCGGCTTTGGTAGTGCACGGTTTTTTAACCGTTTGCACTTCGACTATTTCGCAAAAAGCTGCTCTTCTTGCGTGGACTGAGGAAGCAGAAAAGGCGAAAGCCGAAGCGAGAGAAACCTACAAAAAGCGCGGGGAGTTTTTGATTGAACTTTTCCAAAAAGAATTAGGCGTAAAATGTACAAAGCCTGAGGGTGCTTTTTACACTATGGCCGATTTTCGGCAGTTTGGAGATGATTTAGAACTTGCAGAAAGATTTCTGCAAAATCGGGTTATTACGGTTCCGGGGATTGCCTTTGGATCAGAGGCAAAAGGTTTTTTGAGAATCTCTTTCTGCAACGATTATGAGAAAATCTGTGAAGGTGTCAGGAGAATGAAGGAAGTTTTATGATGAAATACAGAGTTGGGATCTTAGGTGCAACGGGAACGGTCGGGCAGAGGTTCGTTCAACTTTTGGAATCTCATCCATATTTTGAGATAACAGCACTTGCGGCTTCTGAGCGTTCTGTAGGGAAAACATACGTGGAAGCGACTCCATGGAAACTTCCCACACCGATGCCTGAAAAAGTAAAGGAAATAGTTGTTTCGCCGATTGAACCTCCGCTTGATTGCGATTTTGTTTTTTCGAGTCTTCCATCAAGTGTTGCACGTGAAACGGAAGAAAAATTTGCAAGAGCGGGCTATCCGGTCATAAGCAATTCTTCCTCGTTTCGCATGGAAGAAGATGTTCCGCTTTTAATTCCAGAGATAAACCCTGATCACTTGGACCTAATTGAAGCACAAAAACACCGAAGAGGTTTTGACGAAGGATTTATCGTAACAAACCCGAATTGCGCAGTAACGAGTTTTGCTCCGCCTCTTGCAGCTTTGCACAAGAAATTCGGCGTTGAATCTGTCGTAGTAACGACGCTTCAGGCAATTTCGGGAGCAGGTTATCCTGGTATATCGGCTTATGATATAACCGATAATGTTTTTCCGTATATTTCTGGTGAAGAGCCTAAGGTTGAGACTGAAGCCCAAAAAATTTTGGGAAGGTTTCAAGATGGGGAAATCGTAAAAGCCGACTTTACAGTTTCAGCACAATGTTTCAGAGTTAATGTTATGGACGGTCATTTAGCATCTGTTCGAGTTAAACTCAAAGAGACGGCAACACTTGAGGATGTCAAACAAGCTATTACTAACTATCCTAGACTTAATCTTCCTTCATCACCACCAGAGTTCATGTATGTTTGTGATGAACCCGATCGTCCCCAACCGCGTCTTGACAGAGATAGAGGGAATGGAATGACAATCACTGTCGGGAGACTTTTTCCCGACAATGTTTTCGATTATCGTTTTGTTTGTCTCAGCCACAACACAATTAGAGGCGCTGCCGGAACGGCAATCCTAAATGCGGAACTTCTCGTTGAAAAAAGAATGCTCAAAAGAAAAAGTTAAGTCAATGCTTGTCTAAGTTTGGATTTCTTTCTTTGAGTCTGTATTTTTCGTTTCAAGTTTACTCTGAGGCCTGTGCAGTATCGGCATAAAAAGCAAAGTTTTGAAAACCAATAGATCAGTGAAAAAGTTTCAAATGATCATGTGTTAGCCTTGAAGGGTTCTTACCTTTGCTTTTTTCTTCAAGTTTATATGTCATCTTTCATGGGAATCTATTGTGATGATATATTTGTTACAGCGTTATGTTCTCTTGAATCAAGATTTTTGGGAACTTGCCAGTTTTTCTGAATGTTTCTTTAGTAGATTTTCGGCCGCATTGTAACCTTTTGATTTTAGGAGATGGATTTTGACAGCAGTTTCGACCAGTGTTGATAAGTTTCTGCCGGGACTTACAGGCAGTAGAACCTTTGGAATAGAAATGCCAAAGAATTTTTCTTCATGTGTTTCTAAGCCGAGTCTTTCGATTTCCTCGACCTCTTCCCAATTCTTCAGTTCGATGCATAGGTCTATGTTTTTTTGTTTGCTTACAGCTGAGACTCCAAATAAATCACGGATGTTTATGATTCCTAGTCCTCTGATCTCTAGATGTTCATAGGTTAATTCGGTTGCAGAGCCTTCTAAAACATCGCCGATTCTTTTTATTATTACAACATCGTCGGAGATCAACTGATGCCCTCTCGCTATTAAGTCAAGAGCGCATTCAGACTTTCCTATGCCTGATTTCCCTTTGATCAAAATTCCTAAACCATACATGCCTAGAAGAACGGCGTGGACGGTCATCTGCGGAGCTAGAGCCTTTTGAAGAAAATCTGAAACTGTTCCGATGGCAAGTGAGCTTACCTTTGACGTTCGTAGAACAGGAACTTTTGCCCGTTTCGTGATCGAAATGAATTCTTCTGGCGGTTCAAGCTTTTTTGTTATAAGAATGCAGGAAATTTTTTCTAAATCAAGGTTTTGGATAGCTCTGATTCGATCTTCCTTTGAAAGCTGTTTAAGATAAGAAATCTCACTTTGTCCTACTATCTGGATGCGCCCTTCGTGAATGTAATGAGCAAATCCTGCGAGAGCAAGTCCAAGTTTCTGAATTCGTGCTGAGGTTATTTTTTTTTCAGTTAGAAACTCACCTCCAACAATCGTTTCTAACTGCAAATCAGCAGGCGATTTTTCAACAAACTCTGCAACCGTTATACTCGGGTGTTTAGCCAGCTCAAACATTTCATTATGGCTGAATCAAACCGCTTAAGGTTTAGTGGGATGTAAATCTTAAAAACATTGATTATGGTTAAGCTAACTTCTCGTTTTAGCGCATTTCTTGTTGCGCTGTAAAAGCCAAGCGTTAGATTATGGTTGAATTAAACCGTAGTTACCGTCTTTCCTACGATAGATAACGGCGATCTTTTCATGATCGTTTGCATTACGAAAGACCAAAAATTCTTCTTTTCGATCATTGAGCTCCAAAACTGCTTCTTCAGGTGTCAAAGGTTTAACAGCATAACGTTTGGTTTCGATTATCTTAGGACTGTTTTGTGCAGGTGCAACTTCTTCATGTGGCACGGCCTGACTGGTCTTAGTGGCTTTGTGATGTTTATCAATCACTTTGTTCTTTAGCTTTAAAGCTTGCTTTTCAAGTTTTTCAACGGTTTTAGAGATGGCTTGATACATATCGGAAAGCATTGAAGTCGCCGTTAAAATATGATCGCGCCACTTTAGAACGATTTCGGCACGATGACGTCCGCGAACAACCTCTATGATCACGTGAGCTTTTGCTTCTTGACCATCAAGAATGTTTTTTACTTTTTTGAATTGTTTTTCAACGTGTGAACGTATGGCAGGAGTAACTTCGATGTGTCTTCCGGTGTATTCGATTTTCATAAGAAATTCACCTCACTTTTATCATAAAATGCTTTTTCTGTTGCGAGAGCTTGGAATTTTCATCTGTTCTCTGTATTTTGCAACGGTTCTTCTTGAAATTTTTATACCTTCTTTCGCAAGCACTTTTGAAATTTCGTCATCTGTTATCGGATTTTTCGGGTCTTCTTCTTCAATGATTTTCTTGATTTTAAGTTTTATTATCCTTGTTGAGATTTCCTCACCATCTTCGTTTAGCATTCCTTCCGTAAAAAACCGTCTCAGTTCTATAATCCCCTGTGGGGTATGTGCGTATTTACCATTGACGACACGGGAAATGGTCGAAAGATGTAAACCTGTATCTTCGGCAACATCTTTCAGCATCATCGGCTTGATATATAGAGCACCTTTGTCAAGAAATTCTCTTTGTCGTCTAACGATGCACTCTACAACTTTGTAAATTGTTTGACGACGATGCTCGATGTTGCGGAGCAAATCAATTGCACTGCGAATTTTTTCCTTTATAAAGTCTCTCGTCTCTTTAGAGGTTTCTTGATCTTGCAAAAGACGTTGATATGAGGGATTGATACGAAGATGAGGTATTCCGTCATCGGCAAAGTAAATCACATACTCATCATCAACCTTTTCGATATAAATTTCGGGTGTTACATAGATAGTTTCGTCTTTTCTGGCAAACCGTCTTCCGGGAAAAGGGTCAAGTGTGCGTATAAACTCTAGTTCAGCTTTTAAGGTGTCCAAATCAATGCCGGTTTGTTTGGAAAGGTGCGGCAAGCGACTTGGAACCAAATCGTAGAAATAATCCTTGATCAGACGAGCAGCCACAGTCTCGCTTTTTTCCATCTGTTCTAGTTGAGTTAAAAGGCATTCTTGAACGCTTCTAGCACCGCATCCCACAGGGTCCAAGGTCAAAACGATTTTTCTAACTTCTTCAATTTCTTCTGGAGTGACATCTCTCAGGTCAAGACTTTTCAATATCTCTTCCTGATTCTCTGTAAGTCGTCCGTCTTCATCAAGATTGCCAATTATTGCATAAGCAATCTGCTTTTGTCTTTCTGAAATCGGACAGAGATTTATTTGCCATTCTAGATATTCCGTTAAACTTTGTGAGCGGCTTAAAAATTGCTCGAATTGCGGTAAGTCTTCATTTATTTCTATCTCCTGAGTTTTGTAACCCGGATCGAGATATTCTTGAAAGAATCTGTCAAAATCAACTTCTTCAAATGGATCTTGCTTTTCAAACAAAACATCTTCTACTTCATCGAGACTTTTTTCAGCTTCGTAGGAATTTTGAATCAATTCAACTGATACGTTATTTGAACCGTTCAAATTTTCTATTTCGATTTCTTGCAAAGAACCTTCGGAAATTGCTTCTTCGTAGGTATTTAAATTTTCTTCAAGACTTTCTTCTTGGAGTATATCTGGTTGAACTTCTTCTAAAACCGGATTGTTGACTAGTTCTTGCTGAATCAATTCCGAGAGCTCCAGGTTATTCATTTGAAGCATTTCAATCCGCTGTCTTAGTTGAGGCGTTAAGATCAATTGTTGCTTGAGACTTTGAGTTAATCTCAATGTCGGCATAACCTGTTGCTAGGCTTTTCAGCTTTTTCTCGGTGAAAATTATAACACAAAGTCTTAAAATTCTACTTTGCAGATGAATTTTTTTTTCAGGGGTTTTGATTTGAATTTATTGCTTGGCTGTTAAAATGGCTGTGCAAAGATAAGCCGATCTTGTAAAATGAAATAAGAATTTGGTTTTCCGAAGAAAATAATGATGAAAGACTCCGTAGGCAACAAAACTACACCAACGCTTGAGTTTAGGTATATAGCGAAGATTAAGAGCTTACAAAAGGAAATAGAAAAAGTAATCAAGGGTAAGCCTGGGGCGATAAAACTTTCTTTGGTGACTTTGATTGCTCGTGGGAACCTTTTGATAGAAGATGTTCCTGGAATTGGTAAAACAACCCTTTCAAATGCTTTAGCACGTTCACTAAATCTTTCATTTCAAAGAATTCAGTTTACCTCAGATCTTTTGCCTTCTGATGTTATAGGACTTTCCGTTTATAACCAGCGAAGTGAAGAATTTGAATTCAAACCCGGTCCGATATTTGCCAACATTGTTTTAGCTGATGAAATAAATCGGGCCACTCCCAAAACTCAATCGGCTCTGTTAGAAGCTATGGCTGAAAGGCAGGTAACCGTAGATGGTATTTCCCGTCAGCTTCCAGAGCCTTTTATGGTTGTTGCAACCCAAAATCCTACTGAACACCATGGAACGTATCCACTTCCTGAATCGCAATTAGATAGATTCACGCTTAGGCTTCATATAGGTTATCCGAGCCGAGAAGAAGAAAAACAAATTTTGCGAGATAGGGAAAAATTCGATCCGCTCGACTTTGTTCATCCCGTTATGGACAAAGATGAAATACTGTATTTGCAGAATCTGGCAACGCAAGTGTATGTTGACGATTCGTTGGTTAACTATCTTCTTCAAATAGTCGAGCAAACTCGCAACAACGAAGCTATTGAGATAGGCATAAGTCCGCGTGGTAGTCTCTCACTTTTCCGTTCTGCACAGGCTTTGGCTTTGATTGAAGGGCGAGATTTTTGTATTGCCGATGACATCAAAAAACTTGTGTTACCTTGTTTTGCTCATAGATTGATAATGAGCTCGCGTCATTCAAATGCAGTAAATCGGACCCGTGAAGCAGAAAGAATCCTCAAAGAGATTCTTTCTAGGACAAGAGTGCCTGTTTAGCCGAAGCTTTCTTTTAGATTTGAGTTTTTTGCAACTCCTAAAACAGCCGTGATGAGTTCAAGGCTGAAAATCCTTATAGAAATCATAAATTTTCGCGACATTCGCAACGCTGTTCTGGGCTTTTTTGCTGTAGTTACCGGCTTAGCATTGGCGATTTTAACCGTTTGGGCTAACAAAACAGGGAATTTAAGGCTTGCAAGCATCCTGGCGGCTATTTCGTTGATATTTGTCATAATAATTCTCATCTTTGTAGTGCCACCATTGGCAAGAAGTGCCAGTGCGGAAGCTTCTCAGCTTGATTTGCCTTTTGAATTCACACTCGGTGGAGCTTTGTTCACAGGATTGTTGGTCATTGTAGGCTTTGCTGCATGGAACACAGGGAATAATTTGCTTTTTTTGGTTCTGTCTGCTTTACTTTCTGCATTGATTATAAGTTTCGTTTTCGGTAGTTCGTGCTTGAAAAAGCTCGATGTGAAAATGCGGTTTCCCGATACAATTTTTGCCGGAGAATCTACTCCGATTTCGGTTACTTTAATCAACAGAAAAAAACTTTTTCCAACAGTTTCTGTTGTCGCTGAAGTGCGGGGTAGACAAAAGAAAAAGTCCATTCTCTTTGATGAGCTTAGCAAACTCTTTCCGGTGTTTTTGATCGAGAAGTTTGTTTATCCACCGATTTTGAAGCACACTTTGAGCTATTTCATGCATGTGCCACGCTCTGGTTCGGTTGAAAGTCAAGTTGCCCATGTTTTTGAAGATCGAGGCAGATTCATCATCAAAGACTTTGAGCTTTCAACACAGTTTCCTTTTGGATTTTTCCGACATAGAAGAAGACTTTTGGCTGAGGAAGTAGAAATCCTGATTTTACCGAAGATAGTTCCTGTCGAAGAAATAATCTCTGGATTTGAAACGGAAATAGGTAAACTGCCTAGACTTAGGCGCGGAAGTGGCAGTGATCTGCTGTCTTTACGCGATTATCAACCACAGGATGATTTGAGGTATGTTGACTGGAAAGCAACTGCAAAGACAAGACGCCTGATGGTTCGTGATTTCGCCTCCGAAGATCAGAAACGATTTCTTTTGATTTTCGATACAAGAATCTACGTGGACGAAAAAGACAAAGGCAAGTTGTTTCGGCAATTGATCGCAGAAGAACAAAACGGAACGAAAAGCTCATCATTCTCATTAAGATTTGAAAAAGGAGTTAAACTAGCTGCTTCTTTGCTTTATCATTTCAACAAAGAAGAAGCCGAATTTTGCCTAATAACAAAAGACTTCGCAAACGAATTCAGCACTGGTAAAGCCCATCTTTACTCAACTCTGAGGCATTTGGCAACTGTAGAACCCTGTTTTATCTATCAGAAAAATGGTAGTAATTTTTCAGAAGATCTTTTAGAAAAAATCCTCACAAGAAGTTCATCTGGACATGCGTTGCTTTTGACTTCAATGAAAGATGAGTTCATTCCATCATCATTGAAGCAGAGTGTGGAAACCATCCGATTTTGAGAGTGAAGCCTTTTGCCATTATGAACCGCAGGTTTCATTTTTTGCCGAAACCTTTGCTGAGGCGTACACATTACTGATTTGTGGGGTAAGATAGCTTGTTTTTCTGTTTAATTGATAGAGATTGACCTCAATGCCCAGATTCCAACCGTTACGTTGCATAGATTTCTCCGGCTTCTATTAGCAAATATGCTGTTTCTGTAAATGATCCAATCGTTGTGCTGCATAGATCTTTGTGCCATAGGTATCATCCATCCTAGAGGATGCCACAAAATCAGTTTCTGCCTTGTCAAAATGCGGAATGTGGGTTATTACCATCGTCCTAACTGATAATTTGGGTTAAATTTTCTTTCTCTCCAAAGCACCAAGAGTGAAAATTAAGAACCGAAGTAGTGATTCACCAAGTAGGCCGCTTCTTTTAAAAGCTGGGGACTTTTTGTGTGGCTTTTCCAGCGCCTAAACGGCTGACAAAATTTTGCGCCATGTTGAGTGTGAGACATAAACAGGCCTCTTGGCTTCTGTTTCTAGCTTAAACGGTTGACAAAATCTTGCATCGGGTGTTGCACTTTACTCAACGCGTTGAGTAAAATTACTCATTATGTTGAGTAATTTACCGGTCGAGTTTCAGCGTCCCTATGCTGCCGAACTACGGCGGCGACTGGAAGAGCCGCGTCGTTTTATTCAAGTTGTTATCGGCCCCCGCCAAGTTGGAAAGACAACGCTCATCGCGCAAGTGACGCATGAACTGGGGTTGCCTGTAACTTGGGCGAGCGCCGATGAACCGACGCTACGCGGGCCGGGCTGGATCGCCCAGCAGTGGGCGCGCGCGCGAGCAACGCTCGACAAGAAAGGAGCGGTTCTTGTCATCGACGAAGTGCAGAAAGCGGTCGATTGGACGGAGGCCATCAAACGCCTCTGGGACGAAGATACGCGTGCCGCCTTGCCACTCAAAGTTGTCCTTTCGGGCTCTGCACCGTTGCTGATCCAACGAGGCTTATCGGAAAGTTTGGCTGGACGCTTCGAGACGCTCTACCTACCACATTGGTCCTACGATGAGATGCGCCAAGCTTTCGGCTTCAACTGCAAGCAATACATCTTCTACGGCGGTTATCCGGGTGCGGCTCCGCTCATCGTAGAGCATGAAAGATGGATGCGTTACATCCGCGATTCGCTCATCGAAACGACAATCGCGCGCGACGTGCTGTTGCTGGCGCGCATAGATAAACCGGCTCTGCTCAGGCGGTTGTTCGAGCTTGGGTGTCTTTATTCAGGACAAGTGCTTTCATACACGAAGATGCTTGGCCAGTTGCAGGATGCAGGCAACACGACTACACTGGCGCACTACCTAGAGTTGCTCGCTGCTGCAGGGATGCTGATGGGGCTGCAAAAGTACACGGAACAAGCCGTCCGCTCTCGTGCTTCGAGCCCGAAACTACAAGCGCTCAACACAGCGCTCATCACCGCGCAGATGGGGATGAGGCTGGAAGAGGCGCTGGAAGATCGCGAGACGTGGGGGCGGCTGGTGGAATCGGCGGTGGGAGCCCACTTGGCTAACGCGGCGTTGGCAGGCCGATGCGAGTTGTATTATTGGCGCGAGCGCCATCGCGAGGTCGATTTCATCGTTCGCATGGGGCGTCAGTTGACGGCGATTGAAGTGAAGAGCGGCAGGCGAAAGGATGCATTACCGGGGATAGAGGCCTTCTGCGCTACTTTCAACCCGCAACGCGCGCTTCTTGTCGGTAGCGATGGTATTCCGCTCGAAGAGTTCTTGGCGCGCCCAGTCGAGCACTGGATTGCACGTCGGTAGGATTCAGCAAATGCTATGCGACCACTGGGAATGGAAAAACGATGATCCACAATGGATGATTTCCCTGGTTCTCGAAGTTTTGATACAGGCATTGTCTGGTATGACGAAATGATTTCTGAGTCTGCGGATTTCACGCAGATGTTCAACAGCTACGTCGTATTCGGCGATCATCGCTCCGATCGGATTTTTTTCATTGATCTAAAGAGGGTGGAGGCGGAACAGAGTGTCCGAAATTTATAGAGCTTTTCATAAGCGAAATATACGCATGTCCGTTCTTCCTTCGGCATGTGTTTTTCGAGTTCGAGCTGCAGCGTGCTCTGAAAGCTTTCTATATGTCGAAAAGTTCAGGGTGATTTTTTCCGTGGACCAGGCAGACTTTTTCGAATAGAACGTTGATTTTTCTCGCTTTGTTCATGCGCGAATTTGTGATGTTTTTCGCGTTATGTAATCTGTCAAAACGGTAAGCGACATTTCATTACTACGTTAATTATTGCTTTTTAACTGCCTGCAAACACCGTCTAGCCTGGATTTTGCTCGGCGGCAGGCTTCATCAAGCGGCAATTGACCACCACAGCAATAATCAATCTGAAATTTTCCAAACACATGCGTCACTGCCGGACTTTTGATCACCAAATCTCGTTTTGATCACCAAATCTCGTGCGACTTTTGCTTTATCAATCAACATAGTTCATACAACATAGTTCATATTCCTCCGATTCTGGTTTTCAGTCTATTTTCAAGACTTTATCTTTTGAAGCTCTTTCAGGCAATTTCAAGATTAGCCTGCTGTAAGTCTTTTGGATTTTTTCTGATAAGCATCAAATCGAGCGTGAAATAGGCAAAAACAGTTGAGCCTACACCAAAAATCGTATCGCCGGTCATTCGCGTCCAGCGCAATAACTGCATTGCGTTGGTCTGCATAATAAACTTTTGGCTACGGCAATTTTGATTCAAACGGATTAGCCATTGGCTATAATACAACTTAGCGATGACAACCTTAAGAATCACAGAAATTTTTCTTTCAATACAAGGTGAATCTTCACATGTTGGAAGGCCATGTGCTTTTGTTCGCCTGACCGGGTGCCCGATGAGATGCGTTTGGTGCGATTCCGAATACACTTTCACAGGCGGAACCAGAATGACTTTCGAGCAAATTTTTAACAGACTTGAACAATACAACTGCAAACTTATCGAGATCACCGGCGGAGAACCTCTGGCACAGAAAAATGTTTTTCCTTTCATCTCGGAGCTCTGCGATAGGGGATACGAAGTTTTGGTAGAAACGGGTGGATATTTTTCAATCGAAAAGATTGACAAAAGAGCAAAGGTAATTCTGGACGTAAAATGTCCGGCTTCTGGAGAAAAGGAAAGAAATTACTGGCAAAATCTGTATTTACTCGATAAAAACAAAGATGAAGTAAAGTTCGTTATTGCCGATTTGGTAGACTGGGAATTTACCAAGGAAATTATAAAAAAATACTCGCTTCAAGACAGAGCTAAAGAAATATTGATCTCGCCAGTGTGGGGAATTCAAAATCTTCCAGAAATAGCAGAGACAATTGCAAGAAGCGGTCTAAAAGTTCGGTTAAATCTTCAAATCCATAAGTATATCTGGGGTCCCGATGCGCGCGGAGTCTAATATAACCAACTTGATAAACTAGTTTGATGGTTTGAAGTTACCTTATAATACCCTGATTAAAGGTGCTTCAGGAAATCAAAACTCAAAAAATTTTATCGGAATTTACATATCTGATGATACTTTGAGATTTTGAATCATTATTTCTAGTTTTGCATATAAAAGTTCACCCTCTGGATCTGACAAACACACGGTGTCTGATAACCTTAGATAAGTCTTTAAGATATTTTGAAAGCTGGCGCATCCGATGGGAGTAGGTCGTTGAGACGTCCTGGAATTGAATGCATTCGATTTTGTTAGTTTAAGTTAATGGGTGTTTAAGATTTATTCGAGTTGTGAGCGTTAGGAGCGTTTGAATTAATGGTTGGTGTTAAGCTAAAATGTGCATGCGGTGAGGGAGTTTGAAGATGATAAAAGACTGTTGAGGGATTCAAGGAGTAACGTATGAAAAGGTGTCCAAAGTGCGGTCGTAGTTATGATGAAGGTATGAACTTCTGTCTAGAAGATGGAACACCTCTTTCTTTGGGTTTTCAAGGGGCAATACCTCAAGAAACTCAAACAACGGTAATTTCTAGCTTAGGGATTGACAGTCTTCCTCATGCTAAAAGTAGCAGCTTGAAACTTCCCTTGATTATTGGAACTTTAGTTATAGTTTTTCTTTTGTTTTTTGGCGGTGCTTTAGCTTTAATTTTCTATTCAGCCTTTCCCAAGAGTGCAACAAGTAGTAAAGGTCAGCAATTGTCTAATAATCAACAATCATCCAATGCTCAGCAATCATCTGATACTCAACGATTGTCTGATACCCGACGTTTATCGGACAATCAACTGTCAGAAGGCGATGTTTTCAACGACCAGAATCAATCTGAAGATCGAAGTTCTTCACAACAGGAAGACAAGAATCTATCGTCGGTTGAAGAAAAAAACTTAAATGACAATGAGGTTGATAGTTTAGAGAAAGATGATGATTTAAGAAAAGATGAAGAAACCGCATCAACCACTTCAAAAGACACGAAGGGTACATCAGGTGGAGCAGAAAAATATGAAGGCGACAGTGAGAAAGTTAATTTGCCTAGTGGGAGATATATTGGTAGTGTTACAAACACGACTTTTGGTCAAACTGCTGGCTTGTCAATAAGAATATCGCAAAACGCTGCAGGGGGCATAAGTGGAAGAGTTGATGTTGCAAAACCTTACTTAGGTTCAGGAAATATAACCTCTGGTTATGCCGACAGTAAAATTATTTCGTTTATTTCTTACGATAGAAAAAACGATATAACCATCTATTGGGAAGGGAAGGTAAAGGGCAATTCTATGGAAGGCACTTATACAGCGACAACGTCAAATCCTCTTATATATCCAAATACTCAATATGGCGTTTGGCGAGTTAAGAAGGCGGAAAAACGGTAATCGGGAAATTTCAAGATTTGCATCAAATTTAGTGGCTAACAAATGAAAAGCTTTCTGAATTAGGAAGCTCGGCAAATCAAAAGTTTGATTCTTCTAGTTTTTCAAACAGTAACGCTGTTAAGAAGTTATTCTGAACGATTTTGTTGTTAACCAAATCGCCGTGTTCTTCGCAGAAAAAGTTTATAAAATTAGGAGCAAATCTTTTCACAGATAGATTGGTAAAAAGATTCCTTGCAAGTAATGATTGACGTGTAACGCGTCCATCTCCTGGCGAAAAGAGAATCTTTTTGATCTGTTCTGGTTCTATTTTTTTACCGTCTGAAGTTTTATAGCCTTTGGTCTTGTAGAAAACAAACCATTTATTGGTTTTCTTATTTTTTCTGATGATAACTCCGTCGAGCGTTTTTGAGCAATCACTTCCGAAGACGAAAAACAGCAAACCCGAAGGCGGAGAAGTTTCTGCGTCCAGCGCTTTATGAAACATCAAAGCTCGATGCAAGACTGTTTCTAGGTATTTGTCAATTTCCTTCATTTGAGATTCTGAATCTTCATTGTTTCCTGTCAGTTTCTTCAGTGCTTTGGGGTTTGACAAAACGCCCCAACCGTATTTCTTCCAAGTTGCTGGATTATACAGGTCGATTTCCAAAGGTTGCAAATTCTCATCATAAAACTTAGCAGTGTCAGGACTAGGAAGCAGTTGAAACAGTGAAGGAAAACTGAATAAAACTTCTGGCGATAGGTTAGGAAATTCAATTTTTCCAGTCAATGTTTTTACATAGTAACCTTCAAAGAATCCGACAAATGCTCCCATCGAGCCTTTGTTGGGCGTTCCGAACATAAAGATTTTGTTAAAGTGCTTTGCACCAGACCAATCTGGATTTATATCTTCAACTCTTTGTGGTAAATCTTTATCACCATACATTGCGGCGTATCTTACTATCAATCCGCCCATTGAATGCGCCAGAACATTAAATTTTAGATTGTTTCTGTTAAGTTTTTTCTTTAGGTTCTCGATCTTTCTTATAAGTAACCTTGCATTTTCGACATTATCTTTGCGCCAGTCGTATGCGAAGACGTAATAAGTGTCCTGAAAACCATTTTCTGGCGGATTGTTCCAATCTCCTTCTTTGTAGCCTCCATAGATTTTTATCGCTTTTATTAGAGCATCGTAAATTTCAACTTCTGGGAAAAACTTGAACACTTTTGCTTTTTCCATGATTCGAGTTGGGATCAAGGAGTCAGCGTTCGTTTCTAATTTGGGTGAGATCGGCAGTGCAAGCGAGTCGGTTTCAGCAACCGAGCGGCTAAACCAGACCTTTTCTTCAGTTTGTTTGTTGATAAGTTCCGTTCCGAGAATTCCAGGAATAATTATTATCGGGCGCTTACCGGGCTTTGCATCGGCATTTGCAAAAATCACATCCAGAGGTGGCGTTTTTTTTGGAAACAATAGACAACCAGCCTGAAAGCTCGAGAGAAAAACTATCAGGAAGATAAGAAGAAACTGAAAGCTTCTGAATGAAAAACTCCTCATCATTTTCAGATACTGACTTTTGGGTTTTTGCTGCCCAAAGTTTCTCGAAAAATCATTCTTGCGTTTCAATCACAAAAGACGCTCAGAGATATTATAGCGTTGCTGAGACTAAAGCAAGTAAGGCTTTGTGGTTAATTAGATTTAACACAAGTCTGATAACTTCGTTGATAGATGGGTTAAGTTCAATTAACTGATAACGGTTTCTCACAAAAGGCGATTTATTATGAATTGAACTCGTGTTTGGCTAAATTATTGGTTGAAACGTCAATCGCTCTTGTATTTGGCATAGAGGTTTTTGCTGAATTATCCTGTCCTTTGGCAAAAATTATTCTCCATACGGCATAAGTTAACAAAAAGCTGCTATAAGAACTTCTTCCGTCTTAAAAATCCATTTTTGTTTTTGCTTAAATTAACATCAAATGAATTCTCGATTTTTTCAAACTTGGTGTGTTTGCGGTTTTGCATCGGATTTTACTATGAGTACAATTTTGATTTTCTCAGACAAAATGCAACAATAAACACAAATGCTGAACGAGTTGGTAGAGGTTACGAATAAACACTTCAAAGCGGCTGTTGAAAAAAATATCGAGAGGTTGCTTGATTCGTATTCAAAAACGGAGAATCTACTGGTTTTTGTCGAAGGTCCTCGTTGGGCTACTTTTGGTTACGATGCTGTTGCAAAGGGATGGCGAGATTTTTGCAATTCCGCTATAAACCTAAAAAATTGTTTTTGGGCTGAAGGTTTGCGAGTAGAAGTTCATGAGAAGATTGGATTCATTGCTGGAATTGTTGAACTTGAAGCAGAAATCAACGGTATTTCAAGACGAATTCGCTTTCGTGCAACTTTTGTTCTACGAAAAGAACAAGATGAAAAATGGCGGATAATACATGAACATTTCTCTCAACCGGCGCCCGATCCTTACGGCATCGGCGATTGGTTGAAGAAGGATTAAAAAAGCCGAAGAAATTTAAATACACAAAAGATCAAAATATTCATCCAAAATTTTACAGCCCAAGAATTCATGATAATTTAACGGCTTTTTAGGATGAATTTTTGAGGATTTGTGATACAAAGGAAAAACTAAGAAATCTCTGAAATAAGAGTTCCAGAAGATGAAAAATTTCAATAAATTTGCTATTTTGCTTGTTTTACCTGTTGTTTGTTTTCAGACGATAGTCTCAAAGCGGGAGGATACCACTCAAGCTAAGGAGAATTTTGTTTCTCAAAACATCGTAATCAGCCAATTCTACGGTGGTGGTGGTGTTTCCTCGAGTTCGCCCTATTCGCATGATTTTGTAGAGCTTTTCAATCGAGGCGATCAGCCGGTAAGCTTGAACGGATGGTCTGTTCAATATGCTTCGGCAAGCGGCACGAATTGGCTTGTTACGCCTTTACCCGATGTAACACTTCAACCAGGACAGTATTTTTTGATTCAATATGCTGGTAATAACTCAGGAGGAGCTAGTCTTCCGAACCCTGACATGATTGCTCCGCCGGTAACGGTTGGTAGTAATACCTTTATTCCGAATCTTTCTTCATCAACCGGAAAGCTGGCATTGGTTAGTTCAACGAGTCAACTTCCTGCGTCGAGTTGCCCTAGTAGTCCGTTAATAGTTGATTTGGTTGGTTATGGTTCCTCTGCTTCGTGTTATGAAGGTTCGAGAACACCGAATCTAAGTGCAACGACTGCCGGCATAAGAAATGGTGGTGGATGTATTGATACGGACTCCAATTCATCGGATTTTACGATTGCATCTCCCAATCCGCGAAATACTTCAAGTCCCACGAATTCTTGCAATCTTGCTTCTACTTTGCAAGCAGGTGGTTCTGTAACACCAGCTACAACAACTCCGGGCGGAGTCGTGCTTTTTACTGTAACCGTTTTTCCAGCAACAAGCCCACCAAGCACGGGTATTTTCGTAACGGCAGATTTAACTTCTATTGGTGGGCCATCAAGCCAACAATTCTTCGATGATGGAACTAACGGAGATGCAACTGCTGGAGACAACATATTTTCATTTGTTTATTCGATTCCTTCAAACAGCACCGGCGGTTTAAGGAGTATTCCCGTCTCTGTTACAGATGCACAAGGTAGGTCAACAAGTCCTACTATTACTTTGAATATCTCTGCTCCGCCAGTTAACGACGATCCATTGCTTTTAGGCAACCCGAGCAATGCAACGTCGGATTTATCGAACGAAAACAACTATCTCATGATAAAACCACAGTATTCACTTTCTTATAACCGTAGTCGGGCAACTCCAAATTGGGTAGCGTGGAGGTTAGATCAAAGCTGGTTCGGAAGTGCTCCGCGTCAAAATGATTATCGTCCCGATCCCGATCTCCCTGCGGGTTGGTATCAAGTTACGAGTGAAGACTATAGCGGTTCAGGCTACGATCGTGGACACATGTGTCCTTCAGCTGATAGAACGCGCTCAGTTGCAGACAATTCGGCGACTTTCTTGATGACGAATTTTTTACCTCAACTTCCTGCAAACAATCAAGGACCTTGGGAAGATTTTGAAAGTTATTGTCGCACGCTTGCAAATCAAGGATTTGAACTCTATATCTTTGCTGGTGGTTACGGAAATGCTGGAACAATTGCACAAGGTCGGATCGTTGTTCCACAATACACATGGAAAGTAGTTTTAGTTCTGCCAAACGGCGACAACGATTTGCAGAGAATCAACAAAAGCACCAGAACCATTGCAATATTAGTTCCTAATCAACCACCACTAAATCAAAGTACTCCTTGGAGACAATTCCGCGTTTCAGTCAATCATATTGAAGCTCTGACGGGACTTGACTTTTTCTCAAAAGTGCCAAAGAATACACAGGAGATAATCGAAAGGAGAAAGGATAATCAATAAAAATGACGATTCTGAAAAAAGCTTTTGTAGCTTTGGAATTGATTTTTCTATCAATCTGCGCTTTAGCACAGACTGTTTTCGTTCCTATACACAAAATCCAAGGCGATAAAAATATATCGCCTTTTGCCGGAAAAACCGTAACGACACGCGGGATAGTTACGTTTGTTTCAAAGCGCGGTTTTTATATCCAAACGCCAGATTCAGAAGTAGATGATAACCCAAACACCTCTGAAGGAATATATGTTTTCACAAATCAAATTATTCCTCCGACAGCAGTTGTCGGTAACTTGCTGGAAGTGACGGGTACGGTAACTGAATATCGTCCACAGGGTGAGAGGTATTTTTTGACAATCACGGAACTTACAAATCCCGGTATTAAGTTTATTTCCAAAAATAATCCACTTCCCAAGCCTGTTACTCTAACAACTGATGATCTGAATCCACAGGGCAAGATAGATCAACTAGAGCGCTATGAAGGTATGCTGGTTAAAGTTGATAGTTTAATCGTAGTTGCTCCAACCGGTGGGTTTGAAGATGAGAAAACGAAAAAAACCGTTTCCAACGGAGTATTTTTTGGTGTTTTGCCGGGGACTCCGAGACCTTTTCGTGAGCCGGGTATTCCTCTTCTGATGTGGTTGGTTGACAAATTACCTCAGACAATTCCTTATTTTGACATGAATCCAGAGCTTCTTCGGGTAGATAGTAGCGCTCAGGAAAAGGGAACACCTATTGATGTTGCAGTAGGGATGACGGTAAAAAATCTGGTCGGAGTTATTGATTATTCACGCCGTTTTTACACTCTTCTTGTAGCTCAGGATATTCAAAAGCCTGTGGTTGAAGGGCAAAGGAGTTTTATAAAAGCTAGTCCCGCTGGTCAGCGTGAAGTGACTGTTGCTTTTTTCAACATGGAAAATTTTTTCGACGATGAAAAAAATTCTGAAAACCTCAAAGAAGAAATGATTTTTCCGAAGGAGGTTTTTCAAGTCCGTTTGAATAAAGCTTCGCTAGCGATTCGCAATGTGCTTTCAATGCCTGATATTCTTGGAGTTCAAGAAGTTGAAAACATCAAAGTCTTGAAAAAACTTGCCGAAAGGATAAACAAAGATGCAGAAGCTGTCGGACAAGAAAATCCGCTTTATGAAGCCTTTTTGGAAGAAGGCAACGATGGCAGGGGAATTGACGTTGGTTTCTTGATAAAAACTTCCAGAGTCAGGGTAATTGAGGTAAAGCAGCTTGCGAAAGATGAGAAACTAAAATCATATTTCTCAAAGGCTGAAAAGGATGAGCCGCTTTATGATCGTCCACCCTTAATGATAAGAGTTGAGGTCAAAGATGAAAAGTCTTCTTTGCCCTTGACGGTCATCGTAAACCATTTTAGATCTTACAGAGGAATTGATGATGAAAAAATAGGTGAATTCGTAAGAAACAAAAGAAGATTCCAAGCAGAATGGCTAGCGAAATTTTTGGTTGAAAGACAAAGAGAAAATCCTTCTGAAAGAATCGTAGTCGGTGGTGATTTTAACAGTTTTCAGTTCAATGATGGCTACAACGATTTGATCGGTATTTTAAAAGGAAGCCCAAGCCAAAATGTTTTAGTGCCTTCAAACACGACGTATCAAACAGGCTTAGTTAATTTAGTTGATTTTATTGATCCTAGAAATCAGTATTCTTATGTTTTTGAGGGCTCTGCACAGGTGTTGGATCATATCTTGCTTAACAAGCCTGCTCAAGAAAGAGCTTTGAAATTCGGTTACGCTAGGCTCAACGCCGATTTCCCGCAAGTCTATGCAAACGATGCTTCTAGACCTGAGCGGTTATCTGATCATGATGTTCCGATAGTTTATCTTTCTTTAGATGAAATTGTAAGTCCTAATTAAGGACTAAAAGTTGGTTTGATTTTGATCAAACTTTTTGCGGGACTTCGGTGCCTTTCGGGAAAAAGTCAAGCGAAGCTGAATTGACGCAGTAGCGAAGACCTGTTGGCATAGGACCATCGGGGAAAACATGACCTTGATGTCCATCGCATCTGGCACATCGAATTTCGATTCTTACCATTCCGTAGGAAAAATCCTTGTAATATCTGAGATGTTCTTCATCAAAAGGAGCGAAAAAAGAAGCCCAGCCTGTTCCGGAATCAAACTTTGCTTCTGAAGAGAATAAAGGCAAACCGCAGAGTTTGCAGGCATAAGTTCCTTCTTCTTTGTTGTAGGTTAAGTTACTGCAAAAAGGTGGTTCGGTGCCATGATTTATCAAGACGTAATACGATTCTTCATCTAAACTTTCGGCAAGTTTTTTTCTTGTTTCCGCATCAATCGGCGTAATATCGTATCCTGATTTTGAGATTTTCCTTTTCATACTATCTTCATTTTTTTGATTTTTCAATAGGTGCAACACTATGTAGTGCTCTTCTTCCTACCAGAAGTGATGTGAATTCTGTCAGCATTGGAACAATGAAGATAACACAAACGGTTCCAAGCAGAAATGCCGTTATTGCTCTGGAAAGATGGGTATTGTTCCAGATACCGAAAAAGCCGAGTGACCAATCGGTTGCGGTGGGGATTACTGATAGAATAAGCCAAATCGGATGCGGAGTGTCACGGTTTTCTATTGTAAAAACGAACGGATAAGCGACTAGGCCTACCAGAAAGCCGATGTAGAAGCCGAAACATCTAGCACAGACTGCAAAAGGTGCATCGTGTATATGAAATGAGCGCGAATCTATTTGATGACAACTATGGCTGAAAAAATGATAGATTGCGCTTGCCACTTCATCATAGCCGTTTATTTTGGCCAGCGGTGCAGCAATTATGGCAAAATTCCAAGATATAAAGAAAATCAAGATCAACGACCAAAGAAGAAAGACGATCTTTCTAGTTTTTAGCCGTTGTTGATGTTGAAAAATTGCTGGCGACGGCGATGAAAGCACCTTTGCAAATGAAACTGGCTTTTTGAATCGAACATTCATCACTTTTTCCCTGAGGCTCCGTTTTTTGTAGCTCAAAAACTGATAAACCTGAGTTTATCTATATTTTCATGCATCTTTGACTATTTGTGTTTTCAAAACCTTATAACCGTATCTGCTCCGCCTTCGACGTAAACGGTGTCAACGAAGCGAATAATTTTGTTTTCTGTTGTCATTACCAGAGAATGAGTTCTTTTTCCGGCACCGAAGAATCGCACTCCTCGAAGCAATGCACCATCGGTAACTCCGGTAGCGACGAAAATAATTTTTCTTCCTGGTGCAAGGTCATTTGTGTCATAGATTTTGTTGGGATTATTGATACCCATTGACTCAAGCCGCTCCATTACTTTCTCTATCGGCGGGATTTTGGATTTGTCAATCCCGAGTCTTTCAGGGTCGAGAACAAATTTCGCCTGCATTTCACCATTTAAGCATTTAATGGCAGCAGCGGTTAAAACCCCTTCCGGTGCACCACCTATTCCCATTAGTGCATGTATGTTGGTTCCCGCTACCGCAGCGGAAATTCCTGCCGAAAGGTCTCCGTCTGAAATGAGTCTTATTCTAGCACCTGCCTCGCGGATTTCTTGTATAAGTTGTTTATGGCGTGAGCGGTCAAGAACTATGACCGTTAAATCTTCAACATCGCGTCCCAAACGTCGGGCAATGTTCTTGAGATTGTCTTTGACTGGGGCTTCTATGTCAATACAGCCACGACTGCTGGGACCGACGACGATTTTATCCATATAAATATCAGGTGCATTTAGCAGACCGCCTTTTTCCGAAGCAGCTATCACCGAAATTGCATTGTTTGCCCCAAGTGCACAAAGATTTGTTCCTTCTAGAGGATCAACAGCTATGTCGACCTCAGGAAAATTCGCTCTTTCAATCTCCGAAAATAGCTTACCTCCGACTTCTTCGCCGATATAAAGCATTGGAGCTTCATCACGTTCACCTTCACCGATGACGATTCTACCTCGCACTGGAACTGTGTCTAAAACCTCGCGCATTGCCTCAACAGCGACATGATCGCTGTGTTTGCGATCACCTTTTCCCATAGTTTTTGCCGCTGCAATCGCTGCAGCTTCCGTTACTCTCAGAAAATCAAGTGATAAGTCTCTTTCCACCTTTTTCATCTTTTTCCTCAGAATTTTTGCTTAAAAGAATTTTTGCCTTTCTAAGAGATTTTGCTCTAATCGTCGGGATAAATGCAAGGAGAGTCATGCAGTTAACGTCAAGACTCCGACACGTTTTTGAGTTTCTTAACACAAAAATCAATACTGGCAGGAAGACTTTGAGTCTCAAGTTGGATTTGAACTAAAAGACAGTCCTTAGATTGATTTGTTGAGATGAGAAAGCCGTTTTTCTCTTCGTAAGAATGAGAAGATGGGTTTAGTAAGTGGTTTCATCGTTTGTATGTTTGATTTTGGCGGGTATAATGATATTTTAATCACCAGGAAGAGGAGAAAATAAGGGAAGATGGCATATATCGTAACAGAGCCTTGCGTTGACTGCAAATATACTGATTGTGCAGCGGTTTGTCCAGTAGAAGCATTTCACGAATTGCCGGACCGTCTTTACATAAATCCGGACACATGCATTGATTGTGATGCTTGCTTGCCGGAATGCCCGGTTGAAGCTATTTATTCAGATATGTCTATTCCAGAAGAATATATTGAATGGATTGAGAAAAACAAAGAAGCTTATAAATATCCGATTATCTCGACAAAACAACCAGCACTCTACGGACCGAACTGCAAGGGACAGCCAGAATAACGGTGGGCGGGTAAGTATTGGACGGTGTGGTTTGTTTTCAGAGTTTGTTTTCAGGAGAGTGAAAGATAGTTTGGTACCGCAGGTGATTGGGAAAATAGAAAGTTTTAGCAAGAAAAGTTGATGTAAAGCGACACGGATAGTCGCATCATCACACATTAGAGTCTTTAGTCTAAAATGAGCTTCGTCGAAGTTACACTTTATCGAATGTTTTGCGTTCGTAAATGTTTTTATGTAGACCTTAAAGCGCTTCCAGGTTAGCGATTGCGATAATCACGAGTAGATCGGAGAGTTTTAGAACTCAACCATTGGAAATTTTCTTAACTTGATGTGATTTGCTTAATAATCTATACTTAAAGCTTTGTTTATGTTTGTTGTTCGGAGAAAAGCGCTATGAATTTAACGCTTGGGATTATCAAACCTGATGCTGTATCGAAGGGATTAACAGGAAAAATAATTGACAGAATTTTGTCAGAAGGATTTCAAATTCGTGCAATGAAGTTAGTGCATTTGACCAAAAAGCAAGCAGAAGGCTTTTACGCAGTTCACAAAGGAAAGAAGTTTTTTGAAGAGCTAACGAATTTTATGTCAAGCGCACCTTGTATTGTGATGGTTTTGGAAAAGGAAAATGCGGTTGAAGAATGGCGGAAGTTAATGGGGGCGACGAATCCGGCAGAAGCTGCAGAAGGAACATTACGTAAGCAATTCGGATCTTCAATAGGAGAAAATGCCGTTCATGGTTCTGATTCAGAAGAAAATGCTTCAATCGAGATTTCTTACTTCTTCAACAAACTTGAATTAGTTTGACAAATGGAATAATTTATGTTTTGAATTTTAGCAAATTTTGTTATTCTATTTGCGTTGTATTTTTCGGCTAAGCTTTTGATTAGGAGATTTTTAGATGAAAGTAAATCCGAATTGCACTCGTCCAGAATGTCCAAAAGAATTTCCAGATGCTCAGAATTTCTGCAATGTTTGTGGTGAGAAACTTACATCTGTTGTAGAGTCAGGCGATCCTTTCAAAAAAGGTGCTTTTCCAAAAGGAGAAGCTAAAACCTTTGTAAGTGGAGGGACCTATTTCTCTGATATTGAAGATGTGCTTCAGCTTCCGCAAGAGCCTTTTGATCCGATGAAAACATTTGTATCCCCTCAAGGGACGAGTTTCCCGTCGTTGCCCAAATTGGAGTATCATGAAGCCGAAGAAGAAATAATTGATGTTCCCGAATTAGGTGATTTGGCTACCATAGTCGCTTATCCAGAGTTTCCTGAGGCAAAACCTTCAGAGAAACCAGCAGAAAAACCTCCTATCATATCACCACAGAAGACAGAAGTTTTTCAAAAGCCACCAATCTACCAAGAGCCTCAAAAAGCTTTTGTTGATCAGGAGCTTCAAAAAACTATTATTGACAGACCTTATGAATCACTAGGAACGGCAAGCGGACAAGAAATGATACCGGGACAAGAAACTATACTAGAACCTGTGGTTGAGCCTTATGAATTATCAGAAGCAGTCTCTAAACAACAGCCGGAGACAATCATTGAGCAACCATTTGAAAGTTACACAGAGCCACCTGAGACAATCGTTGAGAAACCAATTGAGAGTTACACAGAGCCACCTGAGACAATTGTTGAAACTACGTATAAGCCTTATGAAGCGCCAGAGACTCTTTATGAACCCCCTTCTTCGATTTCTGAGTCGGAGTCGGTAGAATCAAAGTTTCCTAGTGTTCAAGAAAAAACAATTTTTGAACAGCAAGTTTCTACAGCTCCATCATACGTTGCTGAAGATGTTAAAAGAGTTGAACAACCGCAGGCGCAAACCGATTTTCCACCTCAACCTTCGTTGCCATCTTTCGCATCCTCCGCTCAAAAGAATCAGACGCTTGCGATGGTCTCATTAGGCTTAGGTGTACTTTCGATTATACTTTCGATATTCGCTGTCGGATTCATTATCGGAATCGCAGCGATAATTACTGGTTATATGGCTAAGAACAAGGCCGATTCGCAATCACAAATTTACGGTGGGCGTGGATTGGCAATATTCGGAATGATTTTAGGTGGGGTTTCCCTGCTCTTATCTTTGGTTATTATGGTTCTTGTAGGGGTAGCAGGATTAGCTTTGTTAGGAAGGTAGAATCTCGTTTTCGTTTGTGAGCGTTTTTGTTTATAATTAAATTTCCGAACAGAAAGAAGATGTCAATTATTAGTGATGTCATAAACTCTGCTAAGGCCGTAATCAAGGGGATGAGCATCACTTTCTCGCAGATACCTCGCGAGAAATGGACAGTTCAATATCCCGATGTTCCCGTAACGGTTCAGCCACGCTACCGTGGGATGCATATTTTGCATGTTGATGAAAACGGCAAGGAAAAATGCGTAGCCTGCTATCTTTGTGCTGCTGCTTGCCCTTCGGATTGCATTTATATTGAAGCTGCTACAGACCCAAGACCCTATGAAGAACGCATAGGCGTTGACGAGCGCTATGCAAAAGTTTATAACATTGATTACGGTAGATGCATCTTTTGCGGTTTTTGCGTTGAAGCATGTCCAAAGGATGCTATAACACATGGATATAATTTTGAGATCTCCGTTTATAACAGAGCCGATCTTTTGAAAACCAAGGACGATCTCCTAATTACGAAACAAAAACAATCTAAAAATTACAGAGTAGCTCTTTCAAGCGAAGATGTAGATTCTGAGTTTAAGGTAGTTTAGGGAAAATTTGTGCGGCTACGGGCTGTGAATGAATTTTGTTGAAAGTTTGTTTCTGTAAGAGTATTTCCTAAATAGATCAACTCTACTGAACAGAAATTGCTTTGATAGATTTTTTACCTGTTGCAGGATTTGTTGCTGAGTTTCTCGATTCTGAAATGTTTCTAAGCAAAAGTTTTGCTTCTTTGTCGTTCAGAGCATTAGCTAATTCCTCTGTGATTTCAATAGCTTTTTCAAGATTGTTGCATCTAGAGATGAGTTCCAAAAATCTGCTTCTTGCTGATTTGAGATGAGAATCTATTTTTCGGTTGTTACGACGTTGTATGCATTTTGTGCCTACTATAGGCTTGGGATGACCTGATATTTTCAGAAGCTCAAGACTTTCTTTTTGTGATGTATTTTCATTTCGCGCTAGAGTTAATGAAACGTAGTGCTGGATAATCTCACGACTTTGCAGGAAATTTCCGTTTCGAGAGTTTTCTTTTATAAAATTGCAAATTTGCCTTTGAATCTTCAGGATTTTTTCTTCTGGAGATTGATTCTTCTTGGACTTTGTCTTGACGAGGATCTCAAAAGCATATAAGAACCATGTCAGCAATACTAGAACGGAGTTTATGATGGTGCAATAGCTTATCTTTTTATCGCTTTTGGTAAGGTAGTGAATGCTGAAAGGTACTCCACAAGCAAAATAGATGATTAAAAAATGCGAAAATTTCATGCCCTCTCTAGTCGGCAAATTTAATACCAGAGTTTTAGAAGGGATTATAAAAAATTGTTTTTGGCTCAGATCGGCTAGATGTCGTGATTAACACATTCTTTTGGTTTTGTCAGGTTTGAATGTGCTACTAGCAAATGGCAAAAACCGGAGAATACATACCTTGCACTTTGCAAAGTTTTGATTTTTGTCCGTCTTCAAAATTCAAACAGATAGAGATTAGGAAAACTATGACCACAAAGAAGATAAAAGTTATAAAAAAAGGGACTAATGTTGAAGAAACGCAAAAGAGAGATGAAAAAAGCGTTAAAAACACCGAAATAGCTTTGAAAGTATCAGACTGGATCGAGGATTTTTACAGAAAGAAAAGCGAAAATGAAAGATCGCTTGCCATGTTCGTAGGAGAGAAAAATTAAGCGGTTAGCTTTACAAGTTCCTGTTTTTTTAAGTAATTTTGGTTTGATTTGTATGGAAGGAAAAGTAGCAATAGTTACGGGTGCAAGTTCGGGCATAGGTAGGGCAACGGCTGTTTTGTTTTGCGAAAGAGGAACAAGAGTTGTTGCTATTGGCAGAAATGAAAAGGACCTAAGTTCTTTACGTGATGAAATCCGTGATACAAACGGGCAGATAAGGACTTATCTTGCAGATGTTCGGGAGACAAGGCAAATCGAGAAGTTGATTGACGAAACTGTTGAAACCTTCGGCAGAATTGATGTTTTAGTTAATTCAGCAGGGATTATCTCAAATGGCTCAATAGAAACAACGACTCTTGAGGAATGGGATAAAGTCATGAGCGTAAATCTGAGGGCCGTTTTTTTCTTAATGCAAAAATGCATACCGCATTTAGAGAAAACAAAAGGAAACATTGTAAATGTCTCTAGCGTTGCCGGCACTAGGGCTTTCTCTAATGTTTTAGCTTATTGTGTCTCAAAAGCTGGTGTTGATCAGCTTACTAGATGTGCTGCTTTGGAACTTGCACCAAAGGGGATTAGAGTTAACGCTGTAAATCCGGGTGTTGTGGTTACGAATCTTCATAGACGTGCTGGAATGAACGAAGAAGAATACCAGGAATTTCTCAAGCGTTCGAAAACGACCCATCCTCTTGGAAGAGTTGGAGAGCCTAGAGAGATTGCCGAATTGATTTATTTTCTCGCTTCGGACAAGGCCTCTTGGATTACAGGCGCAACTTACGAAATAGACGGAGGTAGAGCACAAGTCTGTGCTAGATAATTTAAAGCCTAACATAAAGCTTTGAAGTTAAGATTTTTGCTGAGCAAAAATAGCAGTAGAAATCTTATGAAACTTAAACTTCTGCCAACGAGCTTTGATTTATCCGGCTGTGCCACTTTGCATCAGCATCTTTCTTGTTTTCTTATTGATGAAACAGTGGCAATTGATGCTGGAAGTTTGGCAACCTCAACCAATCTTGAGCAGAAGAAATCCGTCCGCCACGTTGTGCTTACCCATGCGCATATTGACCACATAGCCGGGTTACCTTTATTTATTGATGATCTTTTCGTAAGTTTACGAGAACCTGTAAAAGTTTATGCTTTGGCAGAAGTGATTGATATTTTGGAGGCTCATATTTTCAATTGGAAGGTTTATCCCAGATTTTCTGAGCTTAGAAATCAATTCGGCAAAGTCCTAGAATATCAAACCTTCTCTAAAAATGAAGAGTTCAAAATAGGCCATCTGACTTTCAGGGCTGTAGAAGTTAATCATAAAGTTCCATCGGTTGGTTTGATAATAAACGATGGAAATTCAAAAATTGCCATAACAGGCGACACGACTTCAATGTCAGACTTTTGGGATGCAGTCAATTCTGAAGATTATCTAAACGCACTGTTGATCGAATGTGCCTTTCCGAATGAACTGCTACAACTAGCAAATAATTCATACCACCTGACACCTAGCCTTTTGGAACAAGAACTGAAGAAATTCAAACACAAAAGATGCCCTGTGTATGTGATTAACTTAAAACCAATGTATCGTGAGAAAATCTTAACCGAGTTAGGAGAAATCAATAATTCGAGAATAAAAGTCCTTCAGATCGGTGAAACTTACGAGTTTTCGAATAAATAGCCGATAGATTTTAGTAAATAAATCGATGACAACCCTTCGGTGTAAACAACAAAATCCTAGCGGATTTTTTAAGTAAGCATGGCTTCCTCTTTTATTTGTCTGAAATTTTAGCTTTGCCAAATTTATTCTTTGGCTCGCTATTCAACTTTGAATAGATCTTGGTTGCTATCTGCACTAAAATCTGTTTGTCAAACCGTTGATTTTTTCCTTAACTACTTGTCTGCTATCGCCTAAAAAGTTGGTATTGGCTAAGGAGTTGAAAAATTTTTCCAGAAATTGAAAAATCTATAAAAAGTACTTCCGCTGAGGTCAAAAGAAAGGTTTTTTGTGGCTAACTCAAAAGAAAACGTTAGAGCTTTCTACAGAAAGCCTTTTTGGTTACCAGCTATTCATTACTATTTTTTGACATCGCTTTTTTCTGTTTTGCTTTTCATTTTTTTGTTAGTAATTTTGTACGAAAGTGACGGTAAATCGTTTTTAGTTGCCGGCTCCTTTTCCGTGATTCTGGTGGTTGCGGCTTTCGTTTTTCGTGAGTTTTTCCTGAGAAAGTCGAGGGATGATTTCTTAAAAGCCCAAAGAAAGCTTGATGATAATCTCAGGATATTCACAGATGATAAGAAAAAGCTGACTTTGGAACAGCACTCGTTTTTAATTAAACGAATCGAGCGCAAATCTGAGGCTGCTAGAACCCTAGTAGATTTATCTGAAGCTCATCGCAACGTTTTTGAGTCTTGCAACGAATATCTAAATTTGATTAGGGAAGAACTCAAAGAGGGTTCGGTAGAATCACCTCGCTTGACTCTTCTTTTGAAAGGTAAGCGCAAGGTGGAACAGATTCGCAAATATCATATTCTAGTTTGGGCAGAATTAGAGGCAAAAAATCTGATGAATAATCTAAAAAAGTTAAAAAAGGCGTCCGATAAACTTCGTCTTGCCTCTCAAACATTAGAAACATTGAATGTGGCTTTGTCTTACTATCCGACCGAGCGAAAACTTGTGGAATCTGTGAGGGCAGTAGAAGAGTTGATAATTTCTATCAAGGTTTCTAGTTGTATCAAAAAGGCCAATCGTGCATCTTCGCAAAAAAAGTATGACGTAGCCGTGGAACATTATCAGAATGCTTTGAATGCTTTGAGTCAGTCTAAAACTGTCGAAAAGCAGGCATTGATTGAGAAGATAAATCAGGAGATTCAAAGACTGGTTAAGGAAAAGCAAAAGGAAGAGTGATCAGTCAGAGATGTCCCAGATGTGGAAGTAAGCGTATAAAACGCGGTTACAAACCGACTCCCTTTTTTGCAAAGTTATTTTTCTACTTTAATTTATTGTGCGATAACTGCAATTGGGAGTTTCGAGGGTTTGCTATACCTTTTCTGGGTAAGAAAAAGAGCAAAAAGTATGCTCGAAGAAAAGAGTCAGATCCGGCTTTTTCAAGTGTTAAATCTGAGCAGGAAATAATAGACAAAGAGTAGCTTCAGTAGGATATTTCAAGAGAAAATCAGTCTGGTAAGAGTGGTTAGCGATACAAAAGGTTTAGGAAAAGAAGTAAATAAACAACAGATCGAGAAACACCAGCCTAACAAGAACTTAAAAATAAAGATTTGCACAAGCTTTCTCAGAAGAATAATCTGAAACTATATGAAAGCTTTAAGTTTGGGTAAACAATTAGTTTCGTTTGATCCGGCAACAGGGGAGCAGATTGGACAAGCAAAAATTTTTACACCAGAAGAAGTCGCAGAAGTCGTCAGCCGCAGTCGCAGGACTTTCCAGAAGTGGTGCAAGACTTCATTTGACGAAAGAAAGCGCCTAATAATGCGAGTGCGTGAAATCATACTGGCAGAAATAGACGAAATAGCGGAGTTGATTTCAAGGGAATCTGGGAAGCCTTTTGCAGAGGCCATTTCAATGGAAATCGTTCCTGTTCTTGACTTGATGCAGTATTTTGCACGAAAAACAAAGAAACTTCTAAAACCTCGCAAAATCAACATTGGACTTTTTTCTCTTCTGGGACGTTCTTCAAAAATAATCTATGAGCCTTATGGAGTGGTTGCGATTATTTCTGCGTGGAATTATCCTTTTTCGATTCCGCTTGGCGAAGCTACGATGGCTTTAATGGCAGGTAATACGGTCGTTATTAAGCCGTCAGAGCTGACGCCTTTGACAGGTTTGAAAATAGGAGAGATTTTTCAAAAGGCCGGAGCTGACGAAGATTTGATTCAGATAGTAACGGGTGATGGCACAACCGGTGTCGCTTTGGTGGAAGCTCCGCCTGATAAAATCATGTTCACAGGTAGCGTTGCAACCGGCAAAAAGATAGCCGAAACGGCAGGGAAAAATTTAACACCCTTCGTTTTGGAACTTGGTGGTAAAGATCCGATGATAGTTTTCAAAGATGCTAATCTTGAGATGGCGGCGAGCGCTGCTGTCTGGGGAGCTTTTTGCAATACTGGTCAAAACTGCTCTTCTGTGGAACGTCTCTATGTTCAAGAAGATGTAGCAGAACAATTTATCAATTTAGTTTTAGAAAAGACAAAGAAACTCAAGCAGGGAAACGGACTGGAAAGGGACGTTTCCGTAACCGTTCTTTCATCAGAAAGGCAGTTGAACATCGTCAAAAGCCATGTAGAAGCCTTCAAGAAAGAAGGTGCTAGAATTTTAATCGGTGGTGGTCACAAAGGTTTATTTTTTGAGCCTACGGTGATAGTTGGTGTTAAAAATTCGATGTTAGCGATGCAAGAGGAAACATTCGGACCGACGCTCCCCATAGCAACTTTCAAAACAGAAGAAGAGGCAATAGAACTTGCAAACGATTCAAAATTTGGATTGACAGCCAGTGTATGGACAAACGACTTAGAAAAGGGAAAGCGAGTAGCTGAGAAAATTCAAGCAGGTACTGTTTGCATTAACGAGGTTTTATACACTCACGGGATTGCTCAAACTCCTTGGGGCGGAATGAAATTTTCTGGACAAGGCAGAACGCACGGACTTGAGGGGCTGATGGAGCTTGTTCAACCGAAACATATTCATCTAAACCGTTTCCCAATTCTTCCAGATGTCTGGTGGATGCCTTATTCGGAAACTGCTATAGAAACTTTCAAAGCACTGGCAAAGTATTTTGCTTCAGGCTCTTCGTTGAAAGCTAGTTTGGCTCTACCTCAAATAGTCAAGAGGCTTAAAGAATTGATCGGCAAATAGACTTGTGATTTTGTTTGTTGGGAGACTTGTTTTGGAGTTTCTAGAAGACGAAGAAATTTTGTGGTGTTGAGATTTTTGAATTCACAACAATTGCGCCGACAAGAAAGACTTTTTCATCATCTTCATTTTCCAAAACAAGCGTGTATTCGCCCTCAGGCGTACCTTCTTTTACCTCAAGACCTAGCGATAAGCCAGTAAAGTTTCCGTCAAAATTTTCAAAAATGGACGTTTCAGAGATGATTCTAAAATAGTTGGAAGTTATTTTCACCCGAACATTTTTCGTCAAATTTTTTCCGCCAACATAAATCAAATAACTTCTTTGATCATTGACAGGAATAGCAACTTTTGAAACTTGACCGTTTATTCCTATTGAGTCGGCATCGAAACTTCTTTTTTTCAATTGGATTTCTTCGTTAAGAACCAATGTTTTTCCTGCTTCGATGAAAATCACACCCAGTTGTTTTGCTGCTGCGAACCTACTTTTGAATGTTTGAGCGAAAATTCGATATTTTCCTGTTTCGACACCGCCGATAAGAAATCTACCACTTCGGTCGGTCAAAACAACCGCTTGAAGTTTGCCGGTGTCGAAATCTTCAAGCCAAACTTGAAAGATCACTCCTGCTTTGGAAAATACTCTTCCCTTCACTACACCGCAGCAGTTTTCAGTTCCTGCAGGCGGACCGTAGAGAAACCTTACTTTTGAGATATCGTCGGCAGACAAAGTTCTGAAGAAAAATTGTGGGATGCTGTAAAGACCATTTTTCGGTTGATAGGAATTCATTACGGCACCGTAGCTTGATGAGTGCGTAAGTCCGAGAATATGACCTATTTCATGCGTTAATGTAGCTTCAAGATCGAATGTTCCGAAAGTGCCATCTGTTGAAAACTGAAGATATGGATTCAAAACTATATCTGCTTCTGTTATGTTGCCTTTGGAATCAAAAAAGATTTTTGTTTTTGCAGCGACTTCGTTTATTTTGCCATCGAGAAATGCCATATTTTCAAGCGTTGAAGCTATGGTTATCAGATTTACTCCATCGGGTGCATTCATGGAAACGGATTGATTGCTAGTTTGGTTATCAGAAAGTTTAACCTCAAACTTTACATTTGCTACTTTTTCCCATTTTTTGGAGCTTTGCTTTACGATTGCCAAAACATCTACATCTTTGAAATTCTCAATCAGAGAGCGTGAAACGGTGAGTTTTATGGGTTGGTCTTTCCATTTCAAAAGATTTTGAGCTTCAACACCAAACGACGAAAAAAACAAAAACATGAGGAGAAAGAATCTAAATCGCAACGAGGGACACGATAAGTCATACAAGACTTTTTTTCTGCCTGTTTCATGAGTTGGGCAATTGAAATTCACTGTTCACTTTTATTTTTCACTTTATGCCGACTTTTCTCTGATTACTTTTTGCGATTTGCTAAAAAGCTGTTTTCTCTTGCTCACGATTTGCTTTTAGCTGCTGTTTCTTCCTACTTTTTCGAGATCTGAAAAAGCTACGATCAAGAGCAGGATTATCAATGCGATTGTTGCTAAGATGTATAGAACGGCAATTTGCTGAAGATAAACCAAAGTGCCTATGACTCCGCCAATCAATGATGACCACAAAAAAGCTTTTGATCTACGACTCATTTTTCTCCTTTCCTGTTTGTGAATCTTCTTTTAATTTAATCCCTTGCTAAGAGTTTTCGCAAGTTTTCAAAACATTATTCTATGGTCTTCAAAGGCAGTTGAGAAACCGCAGCTCTTTTCTCTTCGATATCTTCAAGTCTTATTTTCTTACTTGGCTTTCCTTTTTCGCTTACCTGAATGACATCGTATTCTTGGATGATGAAACTTTCGGCTTGTTTGTTTAAGTCCACTTCTATGGTTTTAATTTCATTCTCTTCTTTTCTAAAAACAGTTGCTTTTTTGTTTGATTGTTTCGTTAATCCGCCGACTGAAGCTATTGCCTGTGCCAAAGTCATGTTGGAACGCATGAAAATTTTGCCCGGGCTTACAACCCCACCGATAACATAAACAGGTTTAGCTTCTAGGACGTTTACGATGTCGCCTGAAAATATGAAAGGATCGCTTTCTTCTTTGCCTGCCAGCAAATCGGAGATTTTTATTTTGATTATCTCGGTTGATTTATCAGATCTTCGCAATGAAGAGCTACAACTAGCGTTTTTAGAACGTAGAATTTCAATTTCGCCGCTGGCATTTTCAGACAAACCGTCTACAAACCTTATCAATTCGCTTAATCGGACAAGTTTTTTTAGGCGAAATCTAGAAGGATTGCGAACAGCTCCGAAGACAACAGCAATTGGACGATTTTCCATACTGACAATTTTTACTCTAACTTGAGGATTACGAAGAAATTTTGAATAGGCTTTTTCGATTTTCTTTGCTAATTCCTCTTCGGTGCTGCAAAGTGCATAAATCGGTTCTTCTGCCAATTCCAGTCCGTCAATGAAACCTTCGGGATTAAGGTTTCCTTTCCAATCATACTCTGGTGAGCCGATTACGGCTATTTCTAATACATCGCCGAAATGAATCCGATTGATTGTATCTTCTAAAAGATCGGACTGGGCTAGATGAGAATTAATTAAAAAAAGAGCCGAGGTTAAAGTTCCTAGCAAATATCTCATGAAACTTTATTTTATCGCGGCAGACCACAGTAACTTTACTCCTTTTGGACGAAATTTTAGACGTAAAATTTTCAAGAATAACGGAATTGAAAATTTGCTTGAAACGAAATTTTTTGGAATAATCACGTAAAAATGTGGTTTTTGTTATGGCTATTTTGATTGACGAAAAGAAAAGTGTAATTGTGCAAGGCATTACTGGAAGAGAGGGAGCAGTTAGAACGAAGTTAATGCTTGATTATGGAACTAAAGTAATCGGTGGATGCACCCCTGGTAAAGGTGGACAGAAAGTCCACGGGCTTCCTGTTTTTGATACGGTAAAAGAGGCTTGTGAGGAGTTAGGAAAGATTGATGTTAGCGTTATTTTTGTTCCTGCGCCGAAGGTAAAAGAAGCAGCAATTGAAGCTATAGAGGCAGGCATACCACTGATAGCTTTGATAGCTGATAGAGTTCCGCTTTACGACGTTTTAGAAATATGCGAGGTGGCCGACGAAAAAGGAGCAAAATTTATCGGTCCTAACACCGTTGGAGTCATATCACCCGAAAAAGCGGTTGTTGGGATGATGGGTGGGAATGCCCAAACTGCTAAGAGTTGGTTTTATGCAGGAAGCGTTGGAATTGTCTCTCGTAGCGGTGGGCTTTCTGCTTCAACTGGCTATTATATTTGTCAGATTGGCATTGGGATTTCGACTATATGTCATGTTGGTGGCGATTCGGTTGTGGGCTTAACGATTCCGGAAGTTGTTCACATGTTTGAAAAGGATGAAGAGACTAGTTTGATCGTGATAATCGGCGAAATCGGAGGACTTCAGGAGGAAAAAGTTGCAGAATTAGTCGAAAAAGGAGAAATCAAAAAACCTATAGTTGCCTACATCGGTGGTAAGTCAGCTCAATCAGGAACCAGGTATTCTCATGCGGGAGCCATTATTGAAGGCGGTTGTGGGACATGGGAAAACAAGGTCAAAAGCCTCAAAGCAGTTGGTGTTGAGGTTGTGGAGAAATTCAATCAAATCCCCGAAAAAGTGAAAGAAATGCTTTCAAAGCGTGATCGTAATGTCTTAATGCGGATTCAAGATGAATCGTTCTTGTAAAAAATTAGAAGATAAAGAAAGTAGTTCAATAGCTTCACTTTAAAAAGTGTACTTTTCTTCTTGACTAGATTTTTGCTGGAAATTTTGTAATTGAGCTAATCTTTGTCCGACATCTCTGTAATGGACGTCAATTGCATAGATTTGCTCAAAGAATTCTCTTGCTCTTTCTTTTTCACCGCTTGCTTCGTAAGCATTTGCTATTTCGTAGCGCAAACCTTGTAATTCATCCTCCGTTAGATTTTCAGTTTCCATTGCTCGATGATACCACATTAAAGCTATATTGGGCAGACGCTTTTCCATAAAGCATAAACCGAGCATGTTGCAACAATAAAAATATCTCTTCGTGCCATCTTTTGGTGAAACCATTTTCACGGCTTCTTGAAATTCGCTAATAGCATCTTCTAAAAGGCCCATTTCTCTGAATGCAATACCGAGTTGATAGCGAGTTTCATAATCGCCAGTTTCTGTAGTTTCTTCAATTTCGAGGCCAAGCTCTTCACATATATCTTCAATAAGCGAAGTCGGTTCAACCTTCTTTTCTGCAGGTTTGACTTTAGAAGTTTCGACGGGTTTTACTTCAAGTGGCTTAATTTCTGCTGGTTCGATGGGTTTAACTTCTGCTACTTTAGAAGTTTCAACAAATTCTTTCTCGGCTGGTTCGATGGGTTTGGCTTCTACTACTTTAGAAGTTTCAACAAATTCTTTCTCGATGGAGGTGGTTTCTATAAACTTTGTTTCAATATTTTTGACAGCCCTTTGTTCTGTCTTTTCAGGTTCTGCTTTAACAAGTTCTTCTGAGGCTGTTTTAACTTCTGTTTTTTCAAGTTCTTTGGGCGTGACTTGAGGAGCTTTTGGTGATTCTTCGATACCAACTGCTTTAGCTCCGGTTTTACTCAGAATTAAAGATTTTAGAGATTCTATTTCAGGCAAACTTCCATATTCTTGCTCCAAGGAGGCAAGAGTTTTCATGGCTATATCAATACAGCCGAGATTTATGAAATACTCGATTGCTTCTATTTCTTCCTTTATCTTTGCTTTCTTAAGCTGATCAAGCCTATCGAATGAGGTTGGTTGAGCTGATTCTTCTTGCGTAGTTTTCTGAGGTTCTGTTTTTTGAAGTGGTAAACTACCACCATTTTCTGTTATGTCTTCGAGTATGTCGTGACTGCCCAGAGCGGGTTGTTGATAAAGTTCTTTGTAGTCAAAGGTTATGTCTTCGTTTGATTTCGTTCCGTATACAAGTTCTTCTTGAAATTCTTCATAGCCGAAGCTAGGCTCCGTGGATGATTCTCCAAATCTCTCAATAATGTTGGTGAAATCTTTTTCTTGCTGATATGAAAGCTGTGGCGTGTAAGACGCATCTTTATGACTTTCGACAGATGTTTCTTTAGTCCTTGCTTCAGAAGCTTCTTTGACCAGAATCATCTGAAGTTGTTGCTGATAACTTTGTTCGTAGGGAACTATTCTTGTTAATTGTAGAAGTGCTTGTTTTTGGTCTTCGATAGAGCCTTGTAACTTTGCTGCTTCTAGAAGTCTTTCTAAAGCTAATTTAGCTTGTCTTTCATCTTTTTGCCAGAAGCAAAATCTAACTAAGAGCCTCAAAGCTTCTAATTCTTCTGGATTTTTGGCTAATATTTCATTTATCCAGCGGCTAAGTTCTTCAGCTTGACCACTTGCTAAAAGATGTTCTGAGGTCATTGCAAGAACTCTAGCCGCACCGTTCGTATTTGAAGCTTTCAAGTATGCTTTTACGACGTCTAGGAATTTCGGGTAACTTGATGGCTCTTGCTCGACCAATTTTATAACTGTTTGTTCAGCCTGAGCAGGGTTATTCAAATCCAGATAGCACTCAAGTAATAACAAAAGAATTTCACGGCTATAGGGCTGCCGTTTTTGTGCTTCCTCTAAACTAATAATAGCTTCATCGGTGTATCCGAGTTTCATTTGGGTTTTAGCAAGTCCGCTTAGAGCGGGCCATTCGTCTTTGTTTATATCAATCGCTCTACGATATGCGTATAATGCTGATTCAAATTGCTCTCTTGAAAAGAACTTATTGCCGGCATCCACGAAAGCATTGACGGCTTCCACCAGTTGATTTTCTTGAACGCAGGCTTCACCTATCTTTAAATAAACTTCGGCACTGTTCGGATCAAGCTCTGCTATGATTTTCCAAATTGCAAGAGCTTCGTCGAGTCTACCTTCCTTTTTATAGTGTTCTGCTACGGCCGAGTAGTAGTTGCGGGCTTCTGCAAGTAATCCTTTCTGGCGATAAAGGTCTGCCAATTTGTGAGATACATTTATGTCGTTCGGACGATATCTTAAAATCTTTGTATAAACTGCGATTCCTTTTTGAATAAAGCCTTGTTTTGTCCATATTTCAGCTGCTGCTAAGAAACATTCTACGGCTTTATCAATGTCTTTTTCTCTTATGTATAAATCGCCGAGTGTATTTAGGGTAACAGCGTCTTTAGGGTCTTTTTCAACTATCTTTCTGTATTCCTTTATAGCACTTCTTACATCACCCTGCGCCAGGTATTTTTCAGCGTTTTTAGTTATTTTTATCTTGTCCATTGCTAGCACCACCTGAGATCAATTTCAGAACCTACCTAAAAATAGGTTTTATCTGTATTCATAAAACTATCACGTTTTTACAAAAAGTGTCAACGGTTTTTTAACAAATTTTGGAACTTTTGATCATTTTTCTTTGTATAACTTATTCCTCTAACTTATTCCTCCTATAATTTTCTCCAAAATACCACTTTTGACAAAAATTGTAATCCGGATTTTTGCCAAAACGGTGAAAAGTCGGCGTATCACGATAAAGATATTTTTTGATCGAAGTAACTTAACTTTTTATTAACTTTTTGTTAATTGAAAATTCAGGTTTTAAGTCTTTGTTCGAGGTGCTTCTGGAAAAGATTTGTGATACAAAGAATACTTTAAGTTTCTGAAATTTTGATTTTGAGAGGGGTATGCCACAGACGATTTTAATTATTGAAGATGAAGCTGATATTGCAGAAAGCTTGCGCTATAATCTTGAGCGCGAAGGTTTCAAAACCCAAATAGCCGAGTCTGGTGAAAAAGGTTTAAGACTAGCTTTGAATGAATCTTCATCTCCGACGTTGATTATTCTAGATTTGATGCTTCCTGGAATGAGCGGACTTGAGCTTTGTAGGCGTTTAAGACGTGAGCCGCAGACTAAAAAAACACCTATAATCATGTTAACGGCTAAATCGTCAGAATTGGATAAAATCACCGGACTGGAGCTTGGGGCAGATGATTACATTACGAAACCTTTTTCTATGAAGGAAGTTATAGCAAGAATCAACGCCGTTCTTCGCCGAACGGATGGTGATTCAGCCCGCCGATATGAAGACGAAAAACTTTCGATTGATTTTGACAATATGCGTGTGTTTTGTTGTGGACAAGAAGTTAAGCTGACTCGCAAAGAGTTTGCATTACTTGAGAACCTTGTCAAAAATTCTGGGCGTGTTGCTACGAGACAAAACCTTTTAGATAATGTTTGGGGATACAGTTATTTTGGTGACACTCGCACATTAGATGTCCACATTCGTCGGCTCCGTCAAAAGCTCGGTCCTTGTAGCGGATGCATTGAAACTGTAGTTGGAGTCGGCTACCGCTTTGTTGGAAACAGAACTGTTGAGAATAAGGAAAACCTTGCGTAAGTAAAGTTTCTTATGAGAAATCTGTTAGATTTAGTTAAACCTGCTTCTAGAGCTAGAACTTCAATGTCTTCAAAAGATGTTACCCTAAAGATACTACAGGCAATGCGCGAGAGTGCAATCGTTGCCGATAAAGATACATACATTATTTGCTCTAACAGCGTTGCGTATGAAGAGTTTGCACGTTTTGGAAAACCACTTGAAAACTTCCGTATTTCAGAGGTTTTTAGAGACATCTTAGTTCATGAATCTTTCTGCAAGGCTCTGGAAAAAGGTGAATCTTCTGAGATAAATTTTGAATTTTTCTCAAATGAAAGAAGAACTTACAAAGTTTTTGTCAGTCCGCTTGAAATGGACGATGAAAAATATGCAATAGGCATTTTTTATAATGTTACTCGGCTTGAAAGACTGGAAAAGATCAGGCAAGAGTTTTTGGAAAATGTTTCGCATGAGCTTCGCACACCGCTTACTTCAATTTTGGCTTCTGTTGAAACCCTAGAAAGTGGTGCCATTGAAGACCCTGTAAATAATCGAAAATTTTTAAGTGTTATCCGTAAAAATGCAGAGAGAATGCATCATCTGATTGATGATATTCTTGAGCTTTCATCAATTGAGTCCGGAAGGATAAGAGTTCATTTCCAAGAAGTGGTTTTAAGAAAGGTGGTATGTGGAATTTTCACCGATCTGGCTAGGAAGGCAAAAGACAAAAGAGTCAGGCTGAAAAACAATATTCCAGAGAATGTTTGCGTTTTTGCCGATGCTGTAAGGCTTGAGCAAATGCTTACGAATTTGATAGACAATGCAATAAAGTTCAATCGTGAGGGTGGTTTGGTTGAAGTGAGTCATCGTCAAACTGAAACCAGCGACATAATTAGTGTAAGCGATACTGGTGAGGGAATTCCGCCAGAACATCTATCCCGTATTTTCGAACGTTTTTATCGTGTTGACAAAGCACGCTCGCGCAAAATAGGCGGAACGGGTTTGGGTTTGGCGATAGTCAAGCATCTTGCGAAGCTACATGGTGGAGAAGTTAGGGCATCCTCAATCCCTGGCAAAGGTTCAACATTTTTCATAGAATTACCAAAAAGACAATAACCTTATTTTTCAGGGCTAAACGACCAAGATCAAACGGCTATCTTGCTTTTCCGCAATCAAAACATAATCTGCGATCTAAACAATTAAGGGTTGAATTTCAAGCCAGAAGTCAAATCTCAAATTAAAAACCGAATCTCAAACTAAAAATCGAATCTAACTCCCAGTCGAATCTGACGTGGGCGGTAAGTTCTTGTGGGAGCTAGGAAACCTTCCCTTGCTCTTTGAATGGTTAGAGGATTTTGGCTGTTAAGCAAATCGAAGTTTATAAATTCCGAACCGAAACTAAAAACGGTTAAATTGAAAACATTGTCGAGTTCAATAGAAGGTCTTAAACGAAGTCTTTCCCTTTTGCCGAATCGAAACTCCCGACTAATGTTGAGATCGAAGATGTATTGTCTGGGACCGCGACCTGCATTTCTTGGTAAATTGCCTGGACTTCCGATTGGTGCAAGAGAAAATTGACTTGCCAAAAATTCGGGAAATTGACTTCCGAATCTGCGCCATTTTATGTCTTTTAGATTACCGCTAAAGTTAGGTCTGTCATTGCTGATGTCGTCTAGGTTTCTGTCAATACCGCCTATAGAGATATTGAAAGGAGCGCTTGAACCAAACCTAAAAAGTGGTGAAAGTCTTAGTTTACCGAGCCACCAAGGTAAATCAAAAGTTCCCGTGAAGTAAATCCGGTGGCGTCTGTCGAGAAGACTTCTTGACCATTCAGCAGAAAAATTGGCAGGTGTTGTAGCTTCAGAAGTGTTAACTATGCCATCGTCTTTGAGGCTTGAAAGCGTGTAAGCTAGACGCATTGAACCGGCAAAACCGTATGCAAATTTCCGATAGCGTGTTCTGACTTCAAAAATTGCACCGATGTAGCGGCTGTTTCCGACAGGAATAATTTGCTCAAGTTGAATAGGACCAAGAGTTGAGAAAAACGGACGAAGAGGATTTACAGCAGCAAACGCTCTGCAAATCGGATTGTTTGTTACTGAAGTAGCTGAACAGTTTGAGCTACTATTTGTTGTTCTTAGATTCACAACACAAAGTTGTGTCCCACTGGTGCAGTTACTGCCGTCTGGAGTTCTCAATCCTACCGGATCGTTTGGTGAACCAAGTTCAAACCGAGAAACACCAGTATTAACTCCAAGAAGGTAGTCTGTTAGAGTTATTCTGCCATCACCGTCTCTGTCCGGTGTGCCTGATGGAATTACAGGCGCATTTGGATTATATTCGCGCCAAAGATGGACGGTTTTGTTGTATGTTAGATTGGTTTCAAAAATTATGCCCTTTGTCAGCTCTCTTTCAAAGCCTAGATTGAATTGATAGCTTTCAGGAATCTTCAAGTCAGGCGACAGGCTTCTAAATACACCTACCGGGCGTGCAAGTTGTCTTACAGGAAAACTCTGTGTTGGATTAATAGGAATTTGCGTATCCAAAGTTAGCGGATTCGGAAATTGCGAACTTAAAAACGTTCTTACAGTGTTTAGATCAACCGTAGTGCCAGGTGGAACATTTAAGCTATTTGTGTCTAATCTCAATCTTTTCGTTCCAGAAGTAAAATCATCAACTGTGCGCAGTAAAACGCGATTATAAAAAATCCCAGCACCAAACCTTATGACGGTTTTATTTTGCGATGGAAACGGATTCCAAGCTACGGCAAATCTAGGTCCAAAATTATTTCTATCGTCCAAGATAGTTTCTCTTTCGTATCGCAATCCGAAGTTGATACTCAAGTTGGGGCGCGCACGCCAATCATTTTGAATGAATAAGCCATAGTAGGTGTTCTTAAGCTCTGAATCGGTGTTGAAGTTGTGTTGGTATCTTGAAACCGAATTTATGTTGAAGAAAACGAAATTCGTGAAGCTGTAAGTGCCGGTTGCGTCGAACCGGTCAATGAAAAGTGTCTTAACACTCTGAACGTCTGTGCCGATTCTGATAAGGTTTGAGCCGATTGAATAACTGAAAGTGTTTTGAAATTGGACTCTGTCTTCTTTTCGATCGATTGAACCGCTTGTTGAACCATAAACCTGAGTTTGTGTTGATTCCCCTGGCGGAGTGAAAGTTACCAGCACAGCAGGTGCTGTATCTCCTGCATTTTGATTTGATCTGGGTCTCAATCGAGAATACTGAAATCTGAATTGATTTACAGATTGTGCAGAAGCTATGAAGTTGTGAGTGAGATTAAAGGCGTCTGAGTTTCTAATCCTTCCGATCAGAGAACTTGCAATTCGGTTTGTTCCACTAAATTGTCTTAGATCTTTTTGTCTTCCTAGCTGGTAGTTGAGAGTAAAATTGTGTATCTGGTTTAAGTTCCAATCAATTCTTCCCAAGAAAGTATGTTTTTTCAGTGGAGTATCGAAAGGTGCAATATAGGGAGCAACCTGAACGCTTTGGCTTCCTGAAGTGACTGTTACGGCGCGTTCAGGATTTGTCGGTGCCGGTAACGGAAATCTTGTATTTTGGTTGTTTACTGGCACCCATGCGTCGAGAATTGTATCTTCCAAAATGTTCGCATATTCGTAGGAAGTGAAGAAGAAAAGTTTTTGTTTTATGAATGGGCCGCCAAGCGTGAAGCCAGGATTATGATCGGTGAATTTAGGTCTGGCGATTCCACGTCGGTTGTTGTTCCAGGTATTTGCGTTCAAATTATCATCACGGAAAAAGTAAAAGAGTCTTCCGCGGAGTTTATTTGAGCCACTACGAGTTCTAATGTTAATGCGTCCGCCAGAAGCTCGTCCGTATTCGGCAGAAAACTGATTTGTAATCACTTGAACTTCTGCAACCGCTTCAATCGAAGGTTGAAATCTAAAAGTAGCGGCTCTGTCGTCGTTATTGTCGAGTCCGTCAATTGTGATGTTATTTGAATAAGCCGCTCCGCCTGATAGACCAAAGATACCTGCTTCTTCGGGTGTAGTTCTGGGTGAGGAAATTCCACGTAGTCCTCTATCGCTTGCTAGGTCGCGAGTTGAGAGAGGTTCTTCCGTGACACCGCCTAAAACCAGTATCAAATCAAGCGGATTGCGTGTATTGTTCGGCAGTTCCTCTAATTCTCTTTCTGTCAAAGTTCCACCGACAACAGTTCGAGTCGTATCAATAGTTAGCGGATCTTCGTCGGTTATTCTGATTGTTTGCTCGGCAGTAACCGTAGCTGGCGAGAGTGAAAAATCCACTTGGATGTTTTGCCCGGAAAGAGTTGTAATTCCGGTTTTGATTTGTGTTGCAAAACCCTGCATTTCTACCTTGATCGAATATTCACCAGGTTGCAAATCAGTTATCCGGTAAATCCCTTCTTCGTTGGTGACTGTCATTCTTTCAGCACCAGTTTCAGTTAAAGTTATCTTGACTGTTGCGCCCGGAACAACTGCTCCGTTCGGATCGGTTATTTTGCCTCTGATAGTGACTAAATCAAGATTTTGCCCGAAAATACTTACCGCAAAGAAACACAAGATAAAAATTTTCAGATATTTCATTCTACTCTCCCCAAGATCACGAGATTTTTCATCTAACAAGATAAACTATCATGCCTGAATAAGGCGCTTCAAACTAGTGACAAAGGCTGACTTTAAATATGAAGTAAAATTCCAGTAAAAATTTCGTTTTTAGATTGACAGGCATCCATGTCTCGTGAAATAATCTAAAGTAAGTAAGCACTTACTTATTTGAGAAGATACAAAAAATAATGACGAAGAGCGAAGTAAAGGTTTCGAGACTGTCAGCTGATGAAAGGCGGAACCAGATTTTACAAGTTGCCATCAAATTGTTTTCGCGCAAAGGTTTCAGTGGCACGACCACCAAAGAAATTGCTCAAGCTGCAGGTGTTTCGGAAGCGATTATTTTTAAGCATTTTGCCACTAAGAGCGATCTTTACAATGCGATTCTGGATTACAAATGTTGTGAAGCTGGCATAGAACAAGCCTTCAGTTTTCTTGATGAAGCTATTGACTCAAAGAGCGATTATGAAATTTTCTACGAGCTAACGCTCAATGCAATAAGCCATCACGAAAAAGACCCTGAATTTTTGAGACTTCTAATACTTTCGGGTTTGGAAGGACATGAGTTTTCGGAGATTTTCGTCAGAAGAAAAATCGAGCCGCTTTATGAGATTTTAAGTAACTACATTTCTCAACGACAAAAGGAAGGTGTTTTTCGTAGTGATATAAATCCAAGACTAATCATTCGTGCCTTTTTTGGGATGATAACTCATCATGCGATGAACAAACTCCTTTGGGATTTTCAACAGCGGATACTTAAGGTTTCTGACGAAGAAGCTGCTAGAGCCTTCTCAGAAATTTTGCTTTCCGGAATCAAGAGAAATCAGGAGGAAAAATCAAATGCTAAGAGTTAAATTTTTGCGGTCGAAAAGAATTTTTAAGTTTGTAAGAAGTCTTAAATCTATGAGAGGCCTTGAGTTTACAAGAAGTCTTAAATTTACGGGCAATGATAGCCTAATCGCAATAATTCTTTCTTTAGTTGTAGTTTTAGCTTTATTTTCTGGTGCTTGCAGTTCCTCAAACGCAAAGGAAGAGAAAAGGCAGGAGTCTAAAACCGAAGCAATAAGAGTTTCCGTTTTTAAGGCAGAGATAAAAGAAGTTTCGGATTATTTTGAGGCTACAGGTAATCTCATTGGTGATACTCAGACAGACGTAGCTCCATCTGTTAGCGGTAAAGTTGTCGAGATCAATTTCGATGTTGGAAGCTATGTTCGCAAGGGTGATATATTGCTCAGGCTTGACGATACAGATGCTCGAATAAGACTTCAGCAAGCTTTGGCTCAACTTGAGCAGCAACAAAAAGTAGTTCAACAAGCTGAAGCAAATGTAGAAACGGCGATTGCAAACTTGAATCAGACAAAAGCAAGATTGGGACTAAAAGAAAGCGAAGAAAATTATAACATTGAAGATTTTCCACAAGTTGGCTCAATTAAAGCACAGTTGGAACTTGCCGAAAGAGAATTAAGGCGCGCTGAAAAATTATTGGAATCGGGCGATATTTCACGCTCGATATACGATCAGCGAAAATCGCAATACGATGTTCTTGTAAGCCAGCTTGCCGACGCAAGGGCAAATGCGATGGTTGCTCTAAGGGCTGTAGAGTCGGCAAAAGCTCAAGTGAAAACGGCAAAAGCAGCCGTGGAACAAGCGCGTGCAGCCGTAGTAGCGCTTGAAAAACAAGTTGAACAGGCTAGAAAAAATTTGTCTGATACAATCATCACAGCTCCGATAAGTGGTTACGTTGCCGAAAGGATTGCCGATTTAGGTGAATACGTATCTCCGAACAGCAAAGTTGCTACAATAGTTCGAACTGCTATTCTGCGGGTTCGCATTGATGTTCCCGAAAAAGATATCGGTTTAGTTACCATCGGGCAAACCGTTTTCGTTCAAACCAATGCATATCCTGATAAAACTTTTAGCGGAAAAGTCGTAAGAATTGCGCCCAGTGTAAATCAAACTTCACGTGTGCTGACGGTTGAAGCTGAGATAGAGAACAGCAAAGGACTCTTAAAGCCCGGACAATTTGCTTCGGTGAAAATAACAAAAGACAAGCCAAAGCCAACCGTCATGATACCGACTTTAGCAGTGCGAACTGAGGGAAATGTCAGCAAAGTTTTCGTGGTTAAAGACGGACGTGCAGAAGAGAGAACTGTCAAGCTGGGGGTTTTAGACGGCAATTTGATTGAAGTTCAACAAGGCGTTAAAGCGGGCGAAATGGTTGCCATTAGTAACATCGAACAACTCTTCGATGGGGCCGCTGTTGTGGAAAGCTGATTTTCAAACGATTTCAAAGACTCAGTTGTTTCAAGACTCAGGGTAGTTTTGCCTTTGTAGATGAACGATTTTTTTTGGAGGTAATTCTATGCAGTGGTTAGCGGAAGTTTGTGTCAGACGTCCTGTATTTGCAACGATGCTTATACTTTCGCTTGTGACCGTCGGTGCTTTTTCTTTTCTTTCTTTGGGAGTCGATCTTTTCCCAAAAATTGACTTTCCAACAATTACCGTAACGGTTGCAAATCCAGGAGCTTCACCCGAGGAAATAGAAACGGAAATCACGGAAAAAATCGAAGAAGCTGTCAATACAATCAGCGGGATTGATGAAATTCGTTCGAGTTCCGTTGAAGGGCTTTCGCAAGTGTTCATTCAGTTTGTTCTAGAAAAAGACGTAGATGTTGCTATGCAGGAAGTTGAAAATCGCGTTCAAACTGTGATTCCTCGACTTCCTGTTACGGCAAAACAGCCGACGGTGCAAAAGCTCGATACAGATGCGGCTCCAGTTTTGCGAATAGTGGTTTCTGCTCCTACATCACTTAAAGAAGTTACTCAAGTTGCCGAAGACCTTGTTAAAGAGCGCATAGAATCGGTAAACGGTGTTGGGCAGGTAACTATCATCGGCGGAAAGAGAAGACAAATCAACGTTTGGGTTGATCCAGATAAAATGCGCGCATACAACATAACGCCGGGTGAGGTCGTGTCGGCTTTACAAATTCAAAATGCAGAATTCCCAAGCGGAAGGCTCGATGAAGGCACGATAGAAAAAAGCATCAGGACAGCAGGAAAAATTAAAAATCCCGAAGAATTTGCTGATGTGGTTGTTGCTACGCGCGGTGGTTATCAGGTGAAAATCAAAGACATAGGTTACATTGAAGATGGAGTTGAGGAAGTCCGCAGTGAAGCAAGGTTAAACGGAAAACCTGCAGTTACTCTCATCGTATCGAAGCAGTCCGGACAAAACACGGTTGCGGTTGCACGTGCTGTCAAGGAAAGGCTAAGGGAAATCGAGCCGACGCTTCCACCAAACTATGAACTCCGAGTCATTGGTGATAACTCAATCTTTATCGAAAATGCCCTCCATTCAATCGAAGAACATTTAATTGTCGGGAGTATATTGGCGGTAGTCGTCGTGTTTTTCTTCTTACGGAATCTCCGCTCGACTTTTATTGCGGCACTTGCCATTCCTACTTCGATAATTTCTACATTTGCGTTGATTTACGCAATGGGCTACACGCTTAACCTTATTACAATGCTTGCTCTTACGTTAATGGTTGGCGTTGTGATTGACGATGCAATCGTGGTTTTGGAAAACATTTATCGCTATATCGAAGAAAAGGGCATGGAGCCTTTTCAAGCGGCGGTTGAAGCTACGCGCGAAATAGGTCTGGCCGTTTTGGCAACGACTTTCAGCCTGATGGCTGTTTTTGTTCCGATTGGCTTCATGCAGGGAATCATCGGCAGATTCATGTCTTCATTTGGACTCACAGCTTCTTTTGCTGTAGCTGTTTCGCTACTTGTTTCTTTCACGTTAACTCCGATGCTTGCCGCAAGACTTCTCAAAAAGCTTGGATCGAACGAAAGCGCAGCCAGAACAGAAAAAGAGGAAGAGTATAAAGTTAGAACATCCAAGGACACAAGGTTTTTCCGCTATCTCGACATTTATTACACGAAGCTTTTGAAATTTTCGATGGCTCATCGCTGGTTGATAGTAACATTGTGCGTTTTGACTTTCTTAAGTATTTTCCCACTTTTCATGTATGTCGGCAAAAACTTTTTGCCTGTTGACGATCAATCGCAGTTTGAAGTATCAATCCGCGCACCTGAAGGGTATTCCTTATCGGCAACTTCGGCAGTTATGGAAAAAATTGCCGAAGAAATCCGTAGATTTGAAGAAGTAACCGACACTTTGGTCACAGTCGGAGGTGGGCAACAACAGGTCGTAAATGCAGGCACAATCTACGTCAAGTTAAAACCCATCGAAGAAAGAACCAAAACTCAGGAACAGTTAATGACCGAAACCAGAGAGCTTTTGAAAAATTATCCTAATTTGAGAACATCGGTTCAACAAGTAGCTGCATTTTCGGGTGGCGGCTTCCGCAATGCGAACGTTCAATTTTTGATTTCAGGTCCCGACCTGAAAAAACTTGAAGATTACTCAAACGTTCTTTTGGAGAAGCTAAAATCAGCTCCTGATGCGGTTGACGTTGATTCAACTTTGATAAGCGGAAAGCCTGAGGTGAGATTGGAAGTTGACAGACAAGCAGCGGCAGATTTGGGAGTTCGAGTTGGAGATATTTCCCAAGCATTGAATATTCTTGTTGCAAGTCAGGAAGCCACAACCTTTAATCAAGGAAACAATCAATACGAAGTCAGAGTCAGGGCTTTAGAAGACTACAGAAACAACATTGAAGGGCTTAAAAAAATTGTGATTCCTTCGACGAAGTTGGGAGTTGTTAGTTTGGAAAGAGTTGTTAAAATCACTGAGAGCACCAGTCCAAGTTCAATAGAACGCTTGAACAGACAAAGACAGGTTACGCTTCTTGCAAACACACGTCCCGGCGGCTCGACAACAAGCATTCAAGAAGTTCTCAACAAAGCTGTTGAGGAGTTGAAATTGCCGCCTGAGTATAAAACTGGCTACGTTGGCCAATCGAAAGAACTCGGCAAGGCATTTTACTATTTCGCATTGGCTTTCGTGCTTTCTGTAATTTTCATGTATATCGTTTTAGCGGCACAGTTTGAATCTTTTATTCATCCTGTAACAATTTTGCTGACGCTTCCGCTGGCAGTTCCTTTCGGAATCTTAAGTCTTTTGATAATGGGACAAACTGTCAATATATTCTCCGGTTTAGGGCTGTTGTTGCTTTTTGGAGTCGTGAAGAAAAATGCCATACTGCAAATTGATCATACAAACGCTTTGAGGGCACAAGGAATGAGTCGATATGAAGCGATAATTCAAGCAAATCGCGATCGTTTGCGTCCTATTTTGATGACTACTATTTCACTGGTTGCAGGCATGATTCCACTTGTAGTTTCCAAAGGTCCGGGTTCAGGAACGAACCGCTCGATTGCTGTGCTTGTTGTCGGCGGACAAACGCTTTGCCTGCTGTTGACACTGGTTGCAGTGCCGGTGTTTTATTCGATTTTCGACGATTTGCAAGAATTGAAAGTCTTTCGTCGGATCGGTGAGTTTTCCACCTTTATTTTCGGCGGTATCCGACGCAAAGTCACAACTGCCACCGCCTGGCTTTTTGGCAAAAATTGATTTGGTGGGGTTCACAAAGAATATCTGTCAAAATCGGCAGAAACTCATTAGGCGGAAAATCGAAATCTTGTGGAGGTTATACGTATGAAGAAGATTTTTCTAGTGAAAAAGATTTTTTTGACTTTGGTGTTGAGTTCGATTTCATTGCCCGCTTATGCGCAAGAGTTGCCTCAACCGACACCTAAGAAACCTGTGCAGCCCGAAGCATTATCTGATTTCCCAAGGGTTGTGGTTGACTTTCAGGCTGACAAAAAGCCTTTACCTGATTTGGAAAGAGTTGGCGTTGATATGGCGAAACAACGAAATTTGACTATGCGCGAAGCTATCATCTTAGCATTAGAAAACAACAAGGATATAGAAGTTTTTCGACAGAACGTAAAAGCTGCAGAGTTTGATTTAAAGGCTGCGCGTGGTGTTTATGAACCCCGCCTTACGGGACAAAGCTATTTTGAACGTTCAAAAACGCCGAATGTAAGTATTTTCAGCGACATTCCGACAACGATAAACGAATCGGTTGTTAGTTCTGCAGGATTTCAGAGTTTCTTACCGAAGTTCGGGACAGTTTTCAACATCAATGTCAACAATCAGCGTGTTATAACAAACAATCCGATCTCGATTCTTAGTCCTCAGGAGAACACGAATTTTAGCTTCAACATTACGCAGCCTTTACTGCGAGGAAGAAAATTTGATCAGCAACGCCGAGCGATCGAAATAACCAAGCGAAATTTGAGTCTGACGGATGCCCAATTTCGGCAAAAGACGGTTGAGATAATAATAAACGTTCAACGTGCTTACTGGGATTTGGTATTTGCTTTGAAAAACCTGCAAGTGCAAGTAGAAGCAGTTCGTGATGCGAAACAACAGCTCGAACACAGTAAGAGATTAGTTGAGCAAGGACAGCTTGCGCCGATTGATATAGTTGCAGCAGAAACTCAAGTTGCAAACTTTGAGCAAGGCGTTTATGATGCGTTGAATTTGGTGCAAATAACTGAAAATAATTTGAAGAATCTAATTGCAAAGGACAGGGATGATCCGATTTGGAACGAATCGCTTGTTCCGACCGATCCGGTTGAATTAGAAGTGCCGAAGATTACTTTGTCTGAAGCGGTTCAAACCGCAATTGAAAATCGTCCCGAGTTAGAGCTTGCGAATTTACAGAAAGAGATAAACCTTATTGATCAAAAGTTTTACAAAGAGCAAGCCAATTCGCAGATTGATTTGACAGCAACTTACATCAGTGCGGGTGTTGGTGGAAAAGAAAATCCAGGCTTTAGAACGCCTTTTCCTCTACCTTGTCAAACTGCACCGAGATCGCCCGCTTGCCAACAACAAATTGCGCTTTTGAATTCTTTAACGGGAAGTTCCGTAAGTGATATTTTCATCAATCGCTATCCGACCTTTCGCATCGGTTTGACGGTGAGCTTGCCGCTTTTCGGCAATAAAACAGCAGATGCACAACTTGGCAAAGCATTAGTTGAAGCTGAGAAAATAAAAGCTCAGCGTGAACAGCTGGAACAACTGGTTCAGATTGATGTTCGCAATGCTCTTCAAGTGTTGAAAACGGCAGAGGCAAGACTTCGTTCTTCAGTGATAGCAAGAGAGAATTCTCAGAAACAATACGAATCAGAAATCAGGAAACTCGATGCAGGGCAATCCGATATTTACAAGGTTTTAGAACGACAAACAGCTTTAACCATCGCCAGAGCCAATGAACTCCGTGCGCAAATCGAGCTCAACAAAGCCATAGCAGATTTGCAACGTGCAACAGGAACATCGCTCAGAGCAAACAATATAGCAGAAAGAGTTCAAAAACGTCGGGTTTTTTGAGTTTCTGCCTTAATGAATTTATATTCTGAGTTATGGCTGAAATACTCAAGAAAGAGTTTTATTCTTCCAAAGCTCCTGAACCTGTGGGACCATATCCACATGCAAGAAGGGTTGGTAATCTTCTTTTTCTGTCTGGCGTTGGACCTAGAGAAAAAGGCACAAATAAAATTCCGGGTGTAGAGTTTGATGAACAGGGTAATGTGATTTCTTATGATATTGAAGCCCAGTGCCACTCGGTTTTCAAAAACGTCAGATATATTTTAGAAGAAGCGGGGTCAAATTGGGAGAACATTGTTGATGTAACGGTTTTTCTGACAAACATGAAGAAAGACTTCCCTATTTTCAACAGAATCTATGCCGAGTATTTCAGGGAAAATAAACCGTGTCGAACAACCGTAGAGGTCAATGCACTTCCAACACCGATTGCAATTGAGCTTAAAGTAATTGCAACGATTGATTGAATTCTTGTCGCTAAGTTTAATACCTGACAAAGTTTGCGAAATTTTTACAGGTTGACATTTTGTCGGGATAAATGGTTCAATGAATTATGAACGTGGTGATTTATGGCGACTTGCAGCCACGTTAAATAAGTCGCTAAACAGCCGCTAAAAAGTAGCCAGTTTACAAAAAGCGCCTGTTTGGCGCTAATTTTTTAGGCTTTTCCGATTTCGAACCGATTTTATTGGGAATCAGTTTGATGAATCTGGCAACGAACAGTTTGTGTTTATGAGTAAGTTTTTAGAACTTTTGAAAGAAAAAATCATAGTGTTTGACGGTGCAATGGGTAGCAATCTTCAAGCCCAAAACTTATCGCTTGAAGATTGGGGTGGGGCGCAATTTGAAAACTGTTCAGAGAATCTGATTTACACAAAGCCGGAAGCTATTGAGAAGGTGCATCTCGGATTTTTAGAAGTCGGATGTGACGTTATAGAAACAAATACTTTCGGTGCTAATGGTGTTGTCTTAGGTGAATACGGTATAGCCGACAAATCTTATGACATAAATAAGAAGGCTGCGGAACTTGCAAAAAGGTTAGCCAGTGATTTTTCAACTTATTCGCATCCACGTTTCGTTGCGGGTTCAATAGGACCTGGGACCAAACTCCCAACATTAGGGCATATTTCTTATGACGATTTGAAGAATGCTTATCGTGATCAAGTGCGTGGGCTTTTCGATGGCGGCGTTGACATGTATATTGTGGAAACCTGCCAAGATATTCTTCAAACAAAAGCAGCACTGGCAGCTATTTTTGAGTTCTTTCGGCAAAGGCGCGTGCGAATTCCGGTTATCGTTCAAGTAACAATAGAAACTTTCGGCACCATGCTCAACGGAACGGAAATAAGCGCAGCCTTGACCGCACTAGAACCTTTTCCAATTGATGTCGTTGGGATGAATTGCGGAACAGGTCCCGATCAGATGACAGAAAATGTCAAGTATTTATGTGATACATCGCCATTTCCGGTTTCAGTCCTGCCGAATGCAGGGCTACCGGATGTCAAAGATGGAAAGCAATTTTACCCGGAGACCCCTGAAGATTTTGCTCGAAAAATAGAACACTTTGCACGCGATCTTGGAGTGAATATCGTCGGTGGTTGTTGTGGAACGACGCCTGCCCATCTAAAGCTAGTCGTTGAAAAAATGCAGCATCTTTCGCCAAAGCAACGTAATCCAAAGTTTACGCCGTCTGCTTCTTCGATTTACATTTCACAGCCTTACATACAGGACAATTCATTTCTGATCGTCGGTGAAAGAGTCAATGCGTCGGGCTCGAAAAAGATGCGTGAGCTTTTGCAGGAAGAAAATTGGGATGGGCTTGTTCAGCTTGCAAAAGAGCAAGAACGTGAAGGCGCTCATATTCTTGACGTTAACGTTGATTTTGTCGGGCGAGATGGCGTGCGTGATATGAAGGAACTGGTTTCAAGATTGGTCACAAGCGTTAAGATACCGCTGATGCTTGATTCGACCGATTGGCAGAAGATGGAAGTAGGACTGAAACTTGCAGGCGGAAAATGCATATTGAATTCAACAAATTACGAGGATGGCGAACCAAGATTTCTCAAGGTTTTAGAGCTTGCTAAGACGCATGGAGCGGCAGTTGTAATCGGCACAATTGATGAAGATGGAATGGCACGAACAGCAAGTAAAAAGCTACAAATAGCACGCCGAGCTTACAGACAGGCAACCGAATACGGCATAAAACCACATGACATATTTTTTGATCCGTTGGCTTTGCCGATTTCAACTGGCATCGAGGAAGATAGACGAAATGCAGCGGAAACCATCGAAGCCATAAAGCTGATTCATGATGAAATGCCAGATGCAAATATAATTTTGGGTATCTCGAACATTTCATTTGGGCTAAATCCAGCAGCCCGCATCGTTCTAAACTCGGTTTTTTTGCATGAATGCGTGCAAGCTGGTATGAATTCTGCCATAGTTAATGCTTCAAAAATCTTGCCTTTGAACCGTTTTAGTGAACATGAAATCGAAGTTGCTTGTGATCTGATTTACGATAGACGCAAATTTGAAGGTGGAATCTGTATTTACGATCCACTTGCCGAATTCACGAAGCTTTTTGAGGGGAAAACGGCGAAATCAATCAAGCCTGATACTTCCGCATTGCCGATAGAAGAAAAACTAAAAAGGCACATAATTGACGGTGAGAAAATTGGGCTTGAAGAGAATCTGAAAAAGGCTTTAGAAAAATATGCTCCGCTTGAAATCATCAATGAAATTTTGCTCGACGGAATGAAGACAGTCGGGGATCTTTTCGGAGAAGGTAAAATGCAACTTCCGTTTGTGCTTCAGTCAGCGGAAGTTATGAAAATGGCGGTTAGGTTTCTGGAGCCTTTCATGGAAAAGGTTGAAGGTGTTCAAAAAGGAGTGATGGTTTTGGCGACAGTCAAAGGTGATGTTCATGATATCGGAAAGAATTTGGTTGACATCATTCTAACCAACAACGGCTACAAGGTTATAAACTTAGGTATTAAGCAACCAATTGAAGAAATTATCAAAGCGTACGAAGAGCATAAAGCTGACGCAATCGGCATGAGTGGACTTCTGGTTAAGTCAACTCTTGTAATGCGTGATAACCTTGAAGTTCTAAATGAGCGTGGAATCAAAGTCCCCGTTATTTTGGGTGGTGCTGCTTTGAACAGAAAGTATGTTGAGGAAGAACTAATACCGCTTTACAAAGGTAAACTCTTTTACGCTCGTGATGCTTTTGACGGACTCCGAGCGATGGATTTGATAACAGGAACAAGTTCTGCAAGCGTTGAACAAAAGTCCTCAAGCGTTCAGAAAAAGCAAGGAGAAGATCAGAATAAAGCGCAACAGTTCACTGATGATAAGGTCTCTATTTTATCTAACGGTGAAAGTAACCACAAGGCTTCAGAACCATCAGATAGCAAAGAACAAAAGAGAATCGCAGCTTGCGGTAAAGTAAAGAAATCTGTTTTGTCGGCTAAGTTTTATTTATCTGACGAAACGAAACACACTTTGCGTTCAAACGTCTCCACAGATGTTCCAATTCCGAAACCACCGTTTTATGGTTCAAAGGTGGTTGAAATCAAGGACCTGAACAAAGTTTTTGAATACATCAACACAACAGCGCTTTTCAAGGGACAATGGCAGTATAAACAAGGAAGAAAATCCAAGGAAGAATACGAAGAAATCTTGCAAAAAGAGGTTTATCCGAAGTTTAAGGAACTTAAGGCTAAAGCTATCAAAGAAAAATTACTTGAAGCTAAAGTCGTGTATGGTTATTTCCCGTGTCAATCGGATGGCAACGATTTAATAATCTATCATGACGATGAGAAAACTGAATGGCTAAGGTTTACATTTCCGCGACAACCTGCAACAATGAGGGGTAGCCAGAATCTTTGCATTGCAGACTATTTCGCCCCCAAGGGAAGTGGTAAAACAGATGTTGTGGCTTTTCAATTGGTTACGATGGGACGAAAAGCTTCTAAGTATTCGGCCGAACTGTTCGAGTCGGGGCGCTACTCTGAATATCTTCTTTTTCATGGTCTTTCGGTTGAAGCAACGGAAGCATTAGCAGAATACTGGCATAAACGCGTGCGTGAAGAGTTAGGAATTGCCGATATGGACGCTAATGATGTTGAAAAGCTTTTCAAACAAGCCTATCGCGGAGCGCGCTATAGTTTCGGCTATCCTGCATGTCCAAATCTAGAAGATCAGCAAAAAATTTTTGAGCTTATAAAGCCCGAAAGGATCGGTGTTGAGCTTACGGAGGAATTTCAATTGGATCCCGAGCAATCAACATCGGCAATAATCGTGCATCATCCAGAAGCGAGGTATTTTAACTTGTGAAATGTTTTGAACGAAATATATCGTTCGAAGAAGCCGTTAGGTTGCAGAAAGAGTTGGCGAAAAAGGTCATTTGCAGAGATGATTTTGAAGAACCGATCAGAAAAATTGCAGGTGTTGACCTCGGATATGTTCAAGGTTATGGACATGCTGTAGTAGTTGTTCTGAGTTTCCCGAGTCTTGAACTTATTGAGGTGGCAGAAGCAACTTTACCTGTTGAATTTCCTTATATTCCAGGATTTCTTTCATTTAGGGAAACACCGGTTGCATTAGAAGCATTTAGCAAGCTGCAAAATGAACCTGATCTTATATTCTGCGATGGACAGGGCATTGCGCATCCGAGAAGATTCGGTATTGCCTGTCATATTGGGATTTTAACAGGAAAACCATCTATTGGGGTTGCTAAATCAATCCTTGTTGGAGGCTTTGAAAGCTTAGGCACAAAACGAGGAGATTCGGCAAACCTTGTTCACAACGGTGAAGTTGTGGGAGTTGCTTTGAGAACAAAGGACAAGGTTCAACCTGTTTATGTTTCTATCGGGCACAAAATCAGCCTTAGCACAGCAGTCGAATTAACCTTGAGATGTTGCATAAAAACAAGGTTACCTGAACCACTAAAATTAGCCGATAAACTCGCCTCTTTCAGAGGGAAACATAAAAGACAACAAAGACTTGGCAACCGATAAACGCTTTCTATATCTTTCGTTTCTGCTCGGCAGAAAATTTTTGCATTGTTGACCATCCTGGGCTAATGCTTTCAAGGAAAAGCAAATCAAGATGGTTTTTGAGAATAAAGGGGGCGAATTCCGGGAAGATGCAATAGTATGTTGGTTAAACCTAGGACACTTATCGTTTAGAAGGCGCCTTGTTCTAACAACCACAATGTTCGTAAATGAATTTGTTACCGTCAAAGGCTATAACAACGCCGGCTGCTTCTTCACCGGAATAGATAGCATCTCTTTTAGCTTTTCTTGGGATGCATTTTGCTATGCTATTTTCATCCTTTTTACTTTTCTTTGAAACAAGTAACAACCTTTGGTATAAAGAAACATCTTCGTAATATTTACCTTCATGATATACCTCATAATAAGCACCTAGAAGCAAAAATTTTCTACCTTTATTATTTTCTGACCACCAACCGTTTTTGTCACCGAATACTACAAACAAAGCAGAGTTTGTAGCAGAATCATACAAATCAGGGTTTGGACGCACGAGCCTTTTTACTTGGCTACAGGTACGTTTTTTACCGCCGACTAAAAATCCTTTTTTCATTGCAATATTCTGGATTGTAATGTCGGTCGGCACCGAACACAATGCTTTAGCAAACACTCCTGATTCACGTTTTGTTTCTACTTTTATTTCGTCGTGGCTTGCATGCCGTTTTAGTCTGTTTATAACATTCGGTAAAATATCAGAAGTAGTTACAACAACGGCAAGGTCTTGGAAGGAATCACCGTTGAAGTCGCCTATTAAATAAGTTTTGTGATACGATTCCAAAACAGCAAAGCCGTTTAATATTTTCGGTATATTCTTTTTGATTTCTTCCAAGTTGGTATCATCACTTTGAGCATTAGAAAAAGTAAGAAACACAAGAACAAAAAAGAAAAGAATGAAAAGTTTGGAGTTTGACATTTTTCTTTTATACCTCTCTTTCGTTTTTGTGTTAAGCTAAGCGACTCTAAAAATTTCAGTCTAAAGCTATTTTCATTTAGCTTCAAAATTAAATCTTATGTGTAGATTCATGATTTACCCAAGAAGTACACAAACTTTTTTCTATCAATTCTGGATCGTTAAATAAAATAAGTTTGGTTCGGTAAGAACTTCTAATGAGTTCAATTAGTTCTTTTGTTTTCTTTTGATCGTAAGCTTTGTCCCTCCATGTTACGGGCAAGTCTTTGTTGTCAGAACGGAAGGGCCTAATGTCAACGTCTATGCCTGTTTTATGTGATTTGTGAGGAGGAAAATCACCACCGCCTTTGCGTGAAATGTTGCCTATATAGATGGGCGTATCGGGATGTTTTGTATGCCACATTTTAGCAATATCTATAAGAGCTTTGATTGTAGAAGCTGTTCCCCATCGACCGTCTTCTCTACTATAGGTCTTATAACCTAAGCCCTCTTTCGGTAATAAGGTATCAACAGGTTCAGTTTTTGGGAAAGCTGCTGTTGTATCAACTTTTTTGCCTGTAAGCAATGCCCAGGTTTTCGGACCTACAATTCCGTCAGCCATCAGTCCTTTTGACTTTTGGAAGCGTATAACAGCTTCGTAAGTTTTCGGTCCGAATATGCCATCTATTTTTAGATTGGGAGATGGGATCAGTTTTTTGTTCAGAAGGTTTTGCAGGAATTCTACATTTTTACCGCTACTTCCTTGTCTTAAAATTTCCATATACCTATCCTTGTCCTTTTTAGGAAATTACACAAGCAAAGACAGTGTGCGAGGAGTTTTTTTTGCGAAAAAGTTCAGAGTTACTTAACGGATGTAGTTCAGTTGGGTAGATTGATTTGCAGGCGGGTAGTTTTTGACAATTTTTTTGCTTGAAGCATAGAATTAAAAACTTTGCAGATTAGGCTTATGCTAGCTTTTCTCATTTTGTTTCTCTTGACACTAAGTGGTTTCATTATTGTTTCCTTTTGTAAAAAGGACGAACAGACTATCTTCAAAATTGCTTTTGGGCATATAGTTGGAGTAGTTTTATTTTCCTTCGTAACTTTTTTAGTGGCAATTGCTACAGGTTTATCTGTTTTCAATGTTGGTATTGGATTGATTTTTTCGCTTTTGCCTTTGATTTTATTGCTGAGAAAAAATGGATTGAAAACTTACCTTCAAAATTTCAAAGAAAAAGCGATTAGTTTTCAAGACATTGCTTTTTATTTTCTTTTAATGATATTGATGTATTTTTTCTTCGAGCGAGCGGTTTTCCAAAATAAAAGAGGCGTTTTTACAGGTACTGCTCACAATTTAGGAGATCTACCGCTTCATCTCGGCATAATCTACTCCTTCACAGATGGAGACAATTTTCCTCCAGAAAATCCTTCTTTTGCAGGCACTCGATTAACTTATCCGTTCATGGTTGATTTTGTAACCGCTTGTTTGGCAAAACTTGGGAGTGATGTTGTAGAAGCTATCTTTTGGCAAAATCTTTTTCTTATTTTTTCGGTTATCTTGCTGCTTGATTATCTGGTTTTCAAAATCACTAATAACAAAGTAGCTGGTAAATTATCGGTGTTAATTTTGTTTTTTTGTGGTGGCTTTGGTTTCGTAGAGTTTTTTAGAGACTATTACAAAGACGGTAGAGGAATTACCGAATTTCTATGGAATCTTCCAAACGACTACACAATTCGCAGTAGTGGGCTTCGATGGGGAAATTCTCTTACGACGTTGTTCATAACGCAAAGAAGCTTACTTATGGGATTTCCTTTAACTTTGGGCATTTTAACATATATTTGGTGGCTTTTTTCTTCAGGCAAAGTAGAAAGGTCTGGAAGTTTCGATAATCAAAACCTTGAAACTACTAGGAACTCTGAAATCACCAAGATTTTTCTGCCTGCTGAAAACTTAGTTTCTGCTGTTTTCTTCGGTTTGCTGGCAGGAAGTTTGGTTTTGATTCATGTTCACAGTTTGCTGGTTTTGTTTTTAGTTTGTGCGGTGCTGTTTTTCTTTAGAATTGAAAGATGGAAAGAGTGGATTTTGTTCGGATTCTCAGTTTGTTTAGTAGCGGTTCCACAATTTCTTTTTCTAATGTCGAGAAGTGCAGTCAACACAAAAAACTTTATCGGTTGGAATTTTGGATGGGATAAAGGGGATGAGAATTTCTTCATTTTCTGGTTTGCTAACCTAGGGCTTTTCATTCCTTTACTTCTGATTTCTTTGTTGCTGACGCTGAAGAACAAGGAATCAGAGAAATTGATTTTTTACATACCTTTTGCGTTATGCTTTTTGATTGCAAATGTTATAAAGTTAGCGCCTTGGCAGTGGGATAACGTAAAGGTTTTAATTTATTGGTTTACCGGTTCGCTGCCGTTTGTGGCACTGCTTTTAGCAAGGATGTTTGAGGCAAAAAAGCCCACTATGATGTTCCTTGCATTGATTTGCCTGATTTCTTTGACTTTTGCAGGGGGGTTAGACGTTTGGCGAACGGCATCCAGACAGATAAGCTATGAAGTTTTTAGCAAAGATGCCGTTTCAATAGCCGAAATGATAAAGCAGAAAACAGCACCAGACGCGCTTTTTTTGAATGCACCGACTTACAATTCTGCGGTTGTTTTGTCTGGCAGGCGTTCCTTGATTCGCTACCCTGGACATTTGAGTTCTTATGGCATTGATTACGGAGAACGTGAAGAGGATGTTAAAAAAATCTACAAGGGAAGTGCAGAAGCAGATTCGTTGATTGACAAATACGGGATTGATTACGTGATGATCTCTCCTGAAGAATACGCAAATTTATCATTGATCAATGAAGATTATTTTCAAAAATTTCCGATAATAGCTCAGATTGGAGCTTATAAAGTTTACAAAGTTCGATGAATTCTGTGAGTAAGGAAAAGGAAAAAAATTTTTCGCAGACCGCCTTTTGGATTTGTGGTAGTTTGATTGTTGTTGTAGCTACATTTCTTCGATTTTATCAGCTCACACTCAGACCGCTTCATCACGATGAAGGAGTAAACGGATACTTCTTGCTGACGCTATTTCGAGAAGGAATTTATAAGTATGATCCAAGTAATTATCACGGACCAACGCTTTACTATATTGCGCTTATCTTTACTAAAACCTTTGGTCTAGAAGATTTTTCGATCCGAGCTTCGGTTGCAGTCTTTGGTATTCTGATAGTTGCCTTGGCATTATGGCTCCATAACTATCTGGGTAAAATCGGCAGTTTATCCGCGGCACTTTTTTTAGCAGTTTCACCCGGAATGGTTTTTGTTTCTCGATATTTCATTCATGAAATCTTTTTCGTTTTCTGTAGCTTTGCGATAGTTTTATGCGCTCTATTTTTTCTGGAAGGTCGAAAGCCCGGGATCTTTGCTATCACATCTTCTGCTTTGATTTGCTTTGTATCTTTTCTTCCAGCTTTGAATATACTTTCGGCGATTGATAGCAAGAATGAAAATTTGATCTTGATTCTAAAGATAGCATTACTAGCAGTTGAGTCATTGCTTGTATTTCTACTTTTGCAGATTGCTTTGAAATGGGATGAAGGCAGAAGAATTTATTTGTTTCTTGTTGCCGCCTTCCTGGCTTTACTTTTTGCAACTAAAGAAACGGCGTTTATAACGGTTGGCACTTTTGTGCTTGCTGTTTTTTTTACGTGGGTTTGGCTCAAAGTTTATTTAAGTATGCTTGCAAGCAAACCAAAGAAAGACGAATTGGCACCGTTTGACTTAACGTGGGCGAATTTTCTGGAAAAGATCGGTCCGAGAAAACAAGCTTTCTTGACCATTTCGATCTGCTTAATTGTTTTCTCTTACGTCGGTGCGGTTTTCTTTTCTTCGTTCTTTACATATCCGGAAGGCATAAAAAAAGCATTTGAAGCATACGCTTTCTGGAGCAAGACGGCGGTTACAGATCATCAAGCCCCGATGCTCAGATATCTGGAATGGCTCTGGGTTCTCGAGTACTCTTTGGTTATCCTTTCTGCGTTGGGAATAGTAATAGCTTTTCTTAAAGCCAGACACCGTTTTGCAATGTTTACAGGGCTTTGGGCTTTTGGGCTTTTCCTTGCTTATTCTTTGATTCAATACAAAACACCGTGGTTGATACTTTCGTTTTTGCTTCCGATGTGCTTGATAAGTGGCTATGCAGTAAATGAAATCGCACGTAATCGGAACCTTATGTTTAGAATGATAGCCTTGATTGTGATTTTGATTACCACCAGCAGTTTACTCTATAACTCTCTAGAACTTAATTTCCAGCGATACGACGATGAAAGTATGCCTTATGTTTATGCGCACACGAAGCGTGGCTATCGAGAGTTTTTGCAGCAGGTTCAACATTATGTTGAGAAAAGTGGAAAAGGAAATAATGCGACAATTCAAATAGTTGCACCGGAATACTGGCCATTACCTTGGGATTTGCGGGATTACAAACATGCAAATTTCTACGGGTATGTCATACCTTCAAGCACGGCAGAACTAATAGTGGCACAAGCAGGAAAGCAGGAAAACGAAATTATGCGTGAATATAGGAGGCATTACAAGTACGTTGGGGAATATCCGCTACGTCCCGGCGTGGATTTTATTTTGCTGGTACGTAGAGATTTAGCCGATGCGGATGCGAAAGAAATCAAGGAAGCTTTGTATTATGAAGATTCCGAAAATTCTGATGACAAAGGCTCGATGCAATTCGTGCCTTTGTTCAAGCAAAACTGAATTTGAAAAACTCAAGCAAAGCTGAGCTTGAAATAGCAAATTGAGACCTTAGAGGTGAGTTTTTATGCATTATCATCTGATCGGAATTTGCGGAACAGCGATGGGGAGTCTTGCAGGAATGTTGCAGGCTAAAGGTCACAAGGTGACCGGTTCAGATCAAAACGTTTATCCGCCGATGTCAACACAGCTTGAAAAGTTGGGAATAAAAATTTTTGAAGGCTATAGAGCAGAAAATATCAATGTTGGCGCTGATTGTATAATTGTTGGAAATGCAATATCGCGTGGTAATCCCGAATTGGAAGAGGTTTTGAATAGAAAGCTTCTGTATCGTTCACAGGCTGAAGTTGTTAAGGAAGAATTTATCAGGGGCAAGAAAAGTTTGGTTGTTGCAGGAACTCACGGCAAAACAACCACAACAAGTCTTGCAGCGTGGGTTTGTGAGGTAGGTGGTTTGAATCCGTCGTTTTTGATTGGAGGTGTTGCTCAAAACTTCGATTCTAGCTTTCGTGTTAGCAATAGCGATTATTTTATCATCGAAGGCGACGAATATGATACAGCTTATTTTGATAAAAAACCGAAGTTCATGCATTATTTGCCTGAAGTCGCCATAGTAAATAACATTGAGCTTGATCATGCGGATATTTATCGGGACCTACATGAAATCAAGTATCAGTTTTCGCGTTTGATGAATTTAGTTCCGGGAAACGGTAGGCTCATTTGCGGTGTAGATTCTGAGGCGGTTAGAGAAGTCCTAAGTGAAATGCACGGGAAACTTTACACGGTGGTTGAGACTTTCGGGATAGATCATGATGCTAATTGGAGAGCACGTTACATTGAGTTCGTTGATGGCAAGACCAGATTTGCTGTTTTCAAAGATGATCACTTTTTCGGTGAATTTCAGATGAGTTTGATAGGCGAATTCAATGTCCGTAATGCTCTTGCCGTGATAGCAGCGGCTTCGTTTTGGGGAATTTCTAAGGAAAAAATCCAGCAAGCATTTAATACTTTCAAATCTGTGAAGCGTCGGATGGAAATTCGAGGTGTTGAATGTGGAGTTACAGTGATAGATGATTTTGCCCATCATCCGACTTCTGTAGAGGAAACACTCAAGGCTTTAAGACTGAGGTTTCATGAGAATCGTCTGATAGCTGTTTTTGAGCCAAGAACATGGTCATCGCGTCTTGCTGTTTTTCAACAGCAGTATGCAAAGGCTTTTACATACGCCGATTATGTTGTAATAGCTGGTGTTTACAACATAGCGAAAGCAAGCGAGCTTGGGAAAATTTTGGATGTTGACGAATTGGTCGAAGACATAAAACTTCAGGGAAAGCCCGCTTTTTCTTATCCCGATGCCGATACAATCGTTGAGAAATTAACCCCTGAACTGAAAAGAGGTGATGTGGTTGTCATCATGTCAAACGGCGGTTTCGGAAGCATACATGAAAAATTGCTCGAAAGGCTGAAAGATAAGTGCTGAATTAGCTTTTGTTTTTGTAACACAATCAATCTGCGAGTTTTGAATACCGTTTTCTTGAGAAAGCAAAATATGAGCTTTGTTTTTTTTCATAGGTTTTGTTGGGATTGCTTTTAATTATGTTCTTCATTTACAGGAATCTAGAAAATTGTTTTTCAAAGCTAGTTTGCCTTCAAAAAGATACTCTATCATTTCTGATACTTTGTTTCGGAAAATCTCAATAACTTTACGTTCATCATGATTTTCTTTAACAACTTCTCTTGATCGCTCACTTAACTTTTTTCTTTCTGCGCTTGTTAGAGAGAAATACCAAAGAATTTTTTCTGCTATTGCTTCTGGTTCAAGAGGAGCAATTAGGTTTTCATCTACTTTTTTAACTGTTTCTCTTGTTCCCGTCCATTCAGAAATTAGTGCTGGCAGTCCAGCTGCCATTGCTTCTACTACGGTATTGGGCGAAGCATCACCTCTAGCGCAGTGTATGTAAAGCGAACTCTCTTCAAAGACATTTTGAAGCGATGGAACATAACCTAACCATTGAACATCTTCAGTATTGCTACTTTGACTGAAACTGTCTTTGACTTCATCAGACCAGTCACCGACTATGGTCCAGGAAAGATTTCTTAAATGCCTCTTAGCGATTTCGAAAGCTTTAAACATCAAGTCTAAGCCTTTGTAGTAAACTCTGAAACCAGAAGGACCGTTTCCTACGAAGACCATCCTGAAGTTTTGAAGTTTTGGTTGAACATTCTGTAATTCGACAAATCTTTCTTGTCTGATGAGATTTGGCACTACGAAAATTTCATGGTGTCTTTTCGGTGGAATCAGTTTACGAATTAACTCCCCGGTCATCTCACCAGAACAAAGATAGGCATCCCAATTGGAGAACCAATTTAACAGTATTTTCGTTTTTCTTTTGCCATAGTATTCAGTTGCTAGAAAATATGCAAATTCACCGGCCAGATATGGCACAATTTTTTGATCCGAACGTAGGAGTTTCAATTTTTTCATCATGACAGGCAAATGTTGAGGACCATCGCCGATAATTAAGTCCCACTTACTTCTTTCGGGAAAGAAGATAGATGATAGGATCAAACTTGAGAATTTGCGCATCCTTGGTGGGTTTGATAAGTGGAGCCAGGGCAGTTTATAGTCCGCTGGAATGAAGCCTGAGCCGATAGCTGGAAATAATTTCAGCCGGTTCGGGTGAATACCGTGTCCATGAACATAAACTATCTTTGCTTCTCTGGTTTTCATTTCTTCTTGAATCCGCTTACGGTAACGGGTGGATCTAAAACGCGAATGTTTATTAGACCGTTTTCTTCAAACCAGCTGAAAACTTCTGCGTATGTATGATGCCATTGGTATTTTGGTGAATACCAATCGAAAGTGTCCAAAACTCTCCATTTCCAATTCTTGTGTTCGGCTATGTGCCAGAGTCTACCTGTGAACATTCTTAGGATTGGGATCCGGTTAAGATAGTAATAAGGCACGGCTAACCAACTTATGCCGTAGAGTAATTTTTTTGGGAGTTTCCACGAAAAACGTCTGTAAAAGTTTGAAAGCTTCATTCTCATTGATTCATCGTTGTAGGCGCTGTAGAGCCATACTACTATGAAGCCACCTGGTTTAAGGAAAGGAACTAGAGCCTCAAAAGCTTTTTTTGTGTCGGGCGTGTGGTGGAGAACTCCTATACTAAAGATTACATCGAAGGTTTCTTCCGCAAACGGTAAATTCATTATGTCTGCTTGAAGAATTTTGACCCCCTTGTGTGCAAGATTTTCGTAGCTTGCTTCAACCGCTGAACTTAGATCAACTCCTACGACGTATCCTCCCCAACGACTCACGACATCGGAGTAGCGTCCAGCACCACAACCCGCATCCAGCACCAGTTTATCTTTGACAAGCTCAGGTGTCAGGCCTATCCGTCTCAGGAAAGTCTCAGAAGGTTTTTCTTTTTCGTCGTCAAATTGTGTGCGTTTGTGTTTGTTCCATTGAAAACCGAAATTTTCAACATAAAATTCGCTATTTACAAACCTGGGTATTCCTCGAATTACCGGATATTGAATGTTACATTTCTTGCATTCTAGTTTTCCCGTTAAATTCGACTTGCAATTAGGACATCTGAGAATGCTCGTTAAGTCAATTTTTTCTTCTGTTTGCATAATTGCTTATAACTTTAAAACAGTATAGAAACTAAGCTAACACATTTCTTGAGTTTGATAAAAACCTTAACTTGGCAAAAATTCGGTTGGCAGAGGTATATTTTGACAATAAAGAAGCAGATCCTCCAGCGTTCACACTGGAGTTGTTATTCGGAACGGGGGTTAATGAGAGTTGTTTTTATCTTGTTGATTTTTTGAATTTGATTCGGATTTGAGTTAGATTTTCCGTTCAAAGGTTTTATTGTTGATGCAAAGAGTAGAAAATCGTCGAAAACAATATGATTAATCCTTTTTGGAAAAAACCTGTTCGTGCAATCTTTGGAATTTTTCCCATTGTTCAGGTGTTAGGACTTTTTGTAGTTTTTCTGAGGTACGGTTGCGGATCTCTCTGATCCTAGGTTCATTTTCTTTGAGAAGTGCTTTGATTTCTTCGCGCGTTTCACTAATTATTTTTTCAACTTCCGTTTTCTGCTGCTCGCTTAAATCTAGCTGGTTTAAAATTTGTTGGTATTTGTTCTCTTTTGACAAATTTCTGTAACTTCCAGACCAGATATAGTAAGCGTTGAACGCCAATGCACCAGCAATGAATCCTAGCAAAAAGATTGCCAGCGCGGCTAATCTAATCTGCCATGTAAGACTTTCCCTGATTTTCATAAAACTATTTCCTTCTTTCATTTGCATAAATTGCTCGGAAAATCTGATCATTCGTTAATTCGGAAAATTGTTTTTCGTCGCTGATTGCCATTTCTGTCGAAATAATCTCCGAACCTGAAACATCATCAAAATTTCTAAAGCCATCGGCCCTAAGGTCGCTGGAAGATGACGATAATGCTACTGTTAAGCCGAATAGACTTATGACAAAAAGCAAAAGTAGCAAGATCAGCGGCGCAGAGGCTCGCCACCAGAGAGTAAAAATCTGTGAAACCTTTGCCTTTTCCTGATTTAGCGCAGCAATTACGCGCGTATGGAAGAACGGTGATGGCAATAAAGCTTGTGAAACCAGCTGTTCCGTGCGTTTTGCTTGCAGAAGTTCAAAAGAAATGTGCGCGGCTCGAAAGGCCTGTTTGCAACTTAAACACGTTTTGCAATGTTGCTCGATTTTTCTCAATTCTTCTGCCGTCAATTCGGCAAAAGGTTTTTCGTCCAAAAGATCAAGAATGTGTTTCATGTTCGTTTACCCTCTTTCATGATTTTTTCTATTGCTTGGCGCATTCTACGTCTTGCTCTAAAAGCTTGAATTTTGACTTTTGACTCTTTCCAACCTGTTAGTTCTGCCACTTCTCGAATCGAGCGTCCTTCAGCATCAATTAAAGTCAATACAATTCTGTCTTCGGCAGACATCGTTTTTAAGACTCGGTTTACAAGATTCAGAGCAATAATTTTGTCTTCCTCGGAGGAATGATTTGTTGCAAAGTTATCCAATTTTCTTTCAATCCACTCAGCTTCTTGTTGTGTTAGAGCCGAGAATGTCAATTCTGTTTCCCTTTTGCTTTCTCGTAGTTGATTGATGCAGGTGTTCACGGTTATTCTCGTTAGCCAGCCTTCAAAAGAACCTCGATTTGCAAAAGTTTTAAGTTGAGTAAAAATTCGTAAAAAGACTTCTTGAGCGACTTCTTCAATGATGCTTTGACGGTGAAAGAACTTGCTTACAAACAAAAAAACTCTTGGAGTGTAGCGGCGAACAATTTCTGTAAATGCGTACTCATCGCCGTCACAGCTTCTTTTTACTAGTTCAGCATCGGGCATTTCTTCGTAGTTCAGAAACTGCTCCTTTGCTTTGTTCGCAACTTCACTACTTTCAGCCACGATGATATTCACTTTTGTCCTCAAGTCAATGTCAAAATTGCAGCCTATCAAAACCTCTGCTCTTAAACAAAATAGACAACCTACAAACAAGAGTAGTTACACGGGATTCGAAACAAAAATTCTTTATTTCTTGAGACTGAGCAATGAAGAATTAGTGCCTATAAGAAGCTTTGGGACCTTGCCTGGATATGATACGACCTCTGATTCGAAAATACAAAATTGTCAATTCACCTGATAACGTGTTTAATTACGTTTGATAACCTTTTCTTGGGAAAAGGAGTTCATGCCAGTTAAACGAGGAAAATTGGCGAACAAATAGAGAACCGTTGGACGGCAATTTTGAAATCAGCTCGGTAAGGAAAACTTCATCAGGGGCGGAAGTCGGAAATACAGTAGCAATCAAGAAAGCCTTAATAGAACTTTGTAACCTTTTTCTGAAGAGTTTTGTCTTTACTTGATACGGACGTTATAGTTTCAGTTGATGTTGGAATTTATGAGACAAGCAAAATCTTTGGTGCTTTTTTTTATATTGGCAATTGTGTTTTTTTCTTTCGGTTGTGCTGGTAGAAGCATGTCGGAGGTTCGTGGTGAAAACTCTGGGGAGGCGAGGAAAGATTCTTCGGCAATAAGCATAACAACGGCGAAGGCACAAATGCGTCAGATGCCCGCATACATTCAAGCTACCGGAAGTCTTGTGGCTTTTGAAGTTTCAAATGTAGCACCCAAAATAGCCGGTAAAGTTGTAAACGTCTATGTTGAAGTCGGGCAGTTTGTCAATGCAGGTTCGATTGTAGCTAGGCTAGACGATAGAGAAGCAAAATTGAGACTTGCAGAAGCAGAAGCAGCGATAAAACAAGCAGAATCAGCAGTTCGCCAGGCTGAGTTGAGATTGGGACTTGTTTCGACATCGGAATTTAACGCTTTTGAAGTTCCTGAAGTTCGACAAGCACAAGCAAATTATGAACAAGCTTTAGCGGAATTACGTCAAGCCGAAGTTAACGAATTACGCTATAGAGAATTAGCGCAGACGGGTGATGTTCCCTTAGTGACTTATGAACAATATCGAACTATGCTTGAAACAGCGAAAGCCAGAGCAAACGCGGCAAAGCAGAATTTGGAGGTTGTCATAAATCAAGTAAAGCAGAGTAACCAAGCGATAAAGTCAGCTCAAGCGGCGGTCTTGCAGGCTAAAGCGAATGCTGAAACTGCTAGACAGGCAGTTGCCGACACTATCATAATTGCTCCTTTTGCTGGTTTTGTAAGCGAAAAAAGAGTTGCGCCAGGTGAATATGTGACTTCTTCAAATCCGGTGATAACACTCGTTCGGACAAATCCGATAAAGGTTCAAGTTCGGATTCCTGAATCAAGTGTTCCTGCTGTTTCTTTGGGAAGCAAAGTTTTTCTAAAGGTTGATGCTTACAAAGATCGTGAGTTCGTTGGAGTTGTTACGGCAGTTAATCCTTCAGTCGATCCTGCTACGCGTTCAGCTTTAGTCGAAGCACAGGTTGAAAACGGCGAGAACCTTTTGCGCCCAGGCATGTTCGCAACCGTAAAAATAAATTTGAAAGAAAGCAAATCGGGGATTTTTGTTCCGAAGTCGGCGGTCTATAACGATAAGGTAACACAAAGCTATCGCGTTTTCGTCATCAAAGAAAACATAGCGAGACTTAGAGTTGTTCAAATCGGCAACGAGGAAAACGACATGATAGAAATTCTCGACGGCGTAAGTGCTGATGAAACGGTTGCGACGAGCAATCTTGAACAACTTTACGAAGGTGCATTGGTTCAGGTAGTTTCAAACGATTAGCTTCGAGAAAATAGTTTTAAGTATCTGATTTTCCAAGGAGTTTTATGCAGTGGTTAGCCGAAATATGCGTTCATCGTCCGGTTTTTGCAACCGTAATAGTCTTATTTCTAACAGTTGTTGGCGGTTTTTCGTTTTTTACTCTGGGGGTTGATAGGTTTCCGAAAATTGATTTGCCTACAATCACGATTCGCACTACGAATCCAGGTGCTTCTCCGCAGGAGATAGAAACCGAAATTACCGATATAATCGAGGCGGCAGTTAATACAGTTCCCGGCATAGAGGAGATGCGTTCAAGCTCTTCGCGAGGTGTATCGAATGTTACGCTTACTTTTAACCTTGAGAAAAATCCAGATCAAGCTTTTCAAGAAGTTCAGCAGAAAATCTCTGCAATTTTGAACAGACTTCCGCAAACGGCTGATCCTCCCATTGTTCAAAAAAGTAGTCCTGATTCGGATCCTATCCTTCAGTATTCGATAAGTGCACCCCGCAACGTTGTTGAGTTAACAACACTGGTAGAGAATCTCATCCAAGAAAGGCTAGAATCTGTTGACGGTGTAGGTGAGGTTTTTCTGTTCGGTGCACGCCGTCAACAAGTCAGAATTCTGCTAAATCCCGAAAAACTTCGCGCATTCAATCTTTCTGTGACCGATGTCACAAACGCCGTTAGACTTCAAAATCAAGAATTGCCGAGCGGAAATTTAGTCGAAGGTGCAAAAACTTTCGGACTCCGCACCATGAGTAAATTGACTTCTGTAGAAGAATTCAAAGATATAGTCATAACGACGCGCAATGGCTATCCGATAAAAATAGAGGACGTGGGAAGAGTAGAAGTAGGGGGAGCAGAGCCTACAACAGCAGCATCGCTAAACGGTGTTCAGTCGGTTTCAATCGGAATCCGGAAGCAACCTGGCGCTAATACGATTGCTGTGATAAACAATGTTAAAGCCAGAATGGCAGAGATAATGCCAACTTTACCGCCAGATATGAAAATTGCGATCATACGTGATCAGTCTGAATTCATACAAAATAGCCTTAGTGCAATTGAAGAACATTTGATTATCGGCGGAATTTTGGCTTCGATTGTTGTTTTTATCTTTTTGCGGAATTGGAGATCAACTGTAATCGCATCTTTGGCAATCCCAGTTTCAATAATCGCTTCTTTTGCTGTGATTGCCGCTTTCGGATATTCGCTTAATCAAATGACCATGCTTGCTTTGACCTTGATGGTCGGAATTGTCATTGATGATGCAATTGTAGTTTTGGAAAATATTTATCGTTTTGTTGAAGAAAAGGGCATGAGTCCTTTTCAGGCTGCAATCGAGGGGACGCGTGAAATCGGTTTTGCAGTTTTGGCAACGACATTTTCTCTGCTTGCCGTCTTCATTCCCGTTGGCTTCATGACGGGGATCGTTGGAAGGTTCATGTCTTCCTTTGGGCTTACAAGTGCTGCTGCAATAATTGTCTCTTTGATAGTCTCGTTTACACTAACTCCAATGCTTGCGGCGCGCTGGATCAAGCCCAAAACAAAAGAAGAAACGCCTAGATCTAAACAGTCATGGTTTTACAGTAGATTGGAAAGTGTTTATATCTACTTGCTAAAGCTTTCGCTTCAGTATCGCTGGATTGTTGTTTTGATTTGCATTTTGACGGTAGCTTCGATTTACCCGCTTTACAGATACGTTGGAATGTCGTTCTTGCCCGAAGAAGATGAATCTTTGTATCAAGTTTTTCTCAGAGCACCGCAGGGGACCTCTCTGGCGGCAACTCAATCAATCCTAGAGCGGATTGCAAGAGACATCAGAGAGCAAATTCCCGGTGTTGAAAGCACTTTGGTTCTAGCGGGTTTTGGACGTGGTTCAGGAACGAACAATGGGTTCATAAATGTTCGCCTCAAGCCAGTCAAAGAAAGGGAATTTTCACAGTCGGAGTTGATACAAAAAACGCGCGCTTTGGTGAGGAAGTATCAGTCAAAAGATTATCAAATTGTTGTTTCTGCTCCGTCATCAATTGCAAGTGGCTTGGGGTTCGGACGTGGTGGCACGGGAATAGGCTATTACATTTCTGGGCCTGATATGGAAGTTTTGACCGATTACGCGAAACGACTTGTAGAAAAGATGAAGCAAGACCCAATGTTTCGCGATCCCGATGCTTCAACAGAAATTGGTTCACCTGAAATCCGCATTCAGATAGACCGTCAAAAATCTGCTGATCTTGGAGTTAAGGCTGGTGATGTTGCACAGGCCTTGAACATACTTGCTGCAGGGCAGAGAGTTTCGGCTTTCAGTCAAAACAATGAGCTTTACGATGTTGTGGTGCAGGCAGATGAGCCTTTCAGACGTGACAGGAACAATCTCAAGTATTTTACGGTTGCATCGGCAAATGGCACTCCGATTGAGCTTGAAAAGTTAGTAAAGCTGGAAGAAGGATTAAGTGCTGCTTCGATTAACCGTTTGAATCGGCAAAGACAAGTTACAATTTCATCCAGCTTGCCGCCGAATACTTCTGAAGCCGATGCTATAGCAAAGATAGAACGATACGTAAAGGAATTAAACCTGCCTGCTGGCTACAGAACCGGTGTTACTGGACAATCGAAAGAATTGCAGAAAGCTTACGATGCTTTCATGCTCGCCTTTTTGCTTTCGTTCATCTTCATGTATTTGGTTTTAGCAGCACAGTTTGAATCTTTCGTTCATCCGATTACGATTCTTTTAACATTGCCCTTGGCTGTTCCATTTGCGTTACTTTCGACGGCTATTGCAGGACAAACCTTGAATATCTTCTCTGCATTAGGAATTTTATTGCTTTTCGGGATCGTGAAAAAAAATGCAATTTTGCAGATTGATCACACGAACAATCTTAGACAGCAGGGGATGAATCGCTACGATGCAATAATTCGGGCAAACCGTGACCGTTTGCGTCCGATTTTAATGACTACCATTTCATTGGTTGCAGGGATGATTCCGTTAACGCTCGGAAGTGGAGCTGGAGCAGCGACAAACCGCTCAATCGGAATCTTGGTTGTCGGCGGACAATCTTTGTGCTTGCTTTTGACATTGCTTGCCGTGCCTGTTTTTTATTGGATTTTTGATGACATTCAACAGTGGGTTAACCGAAAGGTCTCCGTATGGCAAGGAATCTACGGACGTTTTGCATTTATCGGTTCGTGGTTTCGTCCGATAAAGATTGCATTAAACGGTAGTCTAAAAAAATTTGTTTCTGCGTTCTTTTCACATCGTCAAGACACCGGAACGAAAAAAGAAGAAACTCAAACTCCGTTTTAGGCTAGGATTTTCAGAGCCTAAGACGAGATTTTGATAACAAATTTAATCCGTCAGATAGACGTAAGTGAGAAAATTTCAAGAGTTTGAGGTTTTGAGAAGAAGGAGAAATTTTTATGTTGTCAAAAGCATTTAGGCTATCACTCTTGCTTTTTTGTTTTTTAGTTGCAATAAATTCGGCTCAAAATGAAAGGATTGAATCGAAAACCTTACAAGGAAATACAAAAATCGAGAGAGTTGATAGTAAAGATTCTGCTTTAGGTGGTCAAAACGAATTAGACGAAAACAAAAAATCAAAGGGAAGAAAGAAAAGCCCAGAAAATAGCAGTAGTAGGGTAAAAGAAGACGAAGGCAGATTTGGGAATTCAATTTTAGAAAAGGAACAATCGAATCTTTCGGTTGATTCTCAACAAAGCGTTGTTGACTCTCAAGGGTCGGTTGATTCTCAAGATACGGTGCAATTTGTGTCGAAGATAGGACGTCGAGAAGTTTTGCGAATTTTATCTTTTGGTTCTCTTGAGCGAGTTGACGTGCAGATTACGAATCAAATTCCACTGACTTTGGAAGACGCTATAAAACTTGCGTTACAGAACAACAACGATATAGATTCGTCGAGAATAGACGTTCGGATTGCAGAATTGAATCTAAAGATTGCACGCAGTGCTTACAACCCAATAATTTCTAGTGAAAATTATTTTGAGAGTAGAGATGTTCCTTCAGCTTCGACCATCGGAGGTGCAGGAGCGAGTGGAAAGTTTACACAGACAGATTTGAACGCTTCTTTCAGTGCAAGCGGATTTTTACGTTTTGGCGGTGGAAGTTATCAGATTGATTTTTCGAGCGCCAGAACAACAACAACAAACCAAAATGCATTGCTGAATCCACAGTTTCCAAGCTCGGTTTCATTGACCTATATTCAACCGCTGATGCGCGGGTTTCGATTCGATTTTCGCCGTCGGAACATTGAGATTGCCAAAAAGAATCTTTCTTTGACAGATGCGCAGTTTAGGCAAAAAGTCATTGACATAATAACCCAGGTTGAACAGGCATATTGGGATTTGGTATTTGCATTGAAGAACCTGCAGGTGCAGATAGAGGGTGTTCAGCAAGCAAAACAGCAACTTGAAAGCAACAAAAGATTGGTCGAAAAAGGCATTTTAGCGCCTGTTGAGATAGTAGCCTCGGAAGCACAAATTTCAACTTTGGAACAAAATGTTTATTCAGCACAGGAAACTGTAACGAGAGCAGAGAACAAGCTGAAATCCCTGATCTTGAAAGACAGAAATTCGAATCTTTGGTTTGCATCGCTTGTGCCTGTTTCACCTGTTGATATGGAAGTCCCGCAGATTTCACTCGCAACAGCCATCAATGAAGCACTCAAAAATCGCCTAGAGTTGCGATTGCAACAAGTGCAAAGCGAGATTCGAGAAATAGAAGAGCGGTATTACAGAGATTTGACCAAACCGCAGATAGATTTAGTAGGTACATATACGGCGTTAGGAATTGCAGGAACCGCGAAAGAAATCACCAGGACAACAAACACCGTCAATCCTGATTTACTTGCACGCGTAAATCAGCTTTCAGCTTTACAGCAATTGCCACCTTTGAACATTCCGACGACGGTAACAAACATAATTCGTCCGCCTGATGTTTTGGTAGGTAGTTATTCCAGTTCGCTTACGGACTTATTCACAGCTCGTTATCCGACATATCGAATCGGGGTTAGGATTTCACTGCCTTTGAAGAATGAATTAGCCGAAGCAGAGTTGGGGAAGGTATTAGCCGAGAAAAATAAACTTGAAAATCAGAAGTTACAAATTGAGCAGGCAATACAAGCGGAGGTAAGAAATGCGTTACAGGCAATCTCAACAGCACAAGCGCGATTGAAAGCGGCACAATCATCAAGGAGTGCTGCTGAGACTTTGTATGAGAGCGAACAACGACAATTTCGGGCGGGAGTTTCAACCTTTTACATGGTGTTGCAGAGACAAAAAGAAGTTCTAGAGGCAAAGGGACGAGAACTTCAGGCACGAACAGATCTGAACAAGGCGATTGCTGATTTTCAACGCACTATTGGTTCCACTCTTTCTGCCAAGCAGATTGAAATCAAAGAATGGGAGAACAAGTAGTGCTTATGGACTCTAAGTTTTAGACGGAAGAATCCGTTATTTCGGCAAAAATGCTACAATCCGTAAAGGCCCGCCGCTACCGCCTTTGATTTTCATCGGCAGAGCCACTATTGTCATTCCCTTTACGGGCAATTTGTCGAGATTAGCAACATTTTCAAAAGCTGGGATGTTATTTTCCATCAACTCAACATGTGTTTCAAAATTTTCCGATGCACCAAAGTCAATGCTTGCTGTGTCAATCCCTACAGCACTTATTTTTCGGTTTTCTATAAGCCATTTCGCCGCTTCCTTGCCTAAGCCTGGAAAATGCCTTACGCCATTTTCATCAATACCCATGTATCTTTTACGATCGTTCCAGAATTTCCCATAGCCAGTTTGAATTAGAACAATTGCACCTTCAGGGATTCTTCCATGAGCTGATTCCCATAACATTATGTCTTCAACACTGAGTTGATAATCTCTATTTTTAGAGGCTTTTTCCGAAATGTCTATTTTAACTGCTGGTGCAATAAGACGTGATAGTGGGATTTGTTCGACCGATTGCTTACCTTCAGCAAAATGAATCGGAGCATCTATGTGAGTTCCACCGTGTTCAGGGGCGCAGAATTTGTATGCCGAATAGTAATAGCCTTTCGGTGTTCGACCTTCGGCTACCGTTTCTTTTTTGAATCCGTCAGATTCGTTCCAGTAGATCGTTTCGTTTGAAAATTCATAGCTCAAATCAATCCATTCTCCTTGAAGAAGATTTTTGGATGCGTCACTGTCTTGTTGTGATTGATTCTTTGCTGGTTCGATGTTTTGCGATGAGGTGTTGGGTTGTTGACTGATTTGTTGGTTACATCCGATGAAAAGCAAACAGAAAATCAACCAGATAACCACATTTTGCCTTTTTCTTGTTGCGCTTTCCTCACTGACTTCACAATTTTTCTCAGTTATTCTGCAACTTCTTTGAATTTGAATCATTTTTGTAATCGGCTCCTTTCAATTGAATTGATATTTTATGAATCCTTTCAATTGAATTGATATTTTATGAAGACGTTAAGCCCACCGTTGACTATCTGGTGTCTTAATCCGATGGCTTTCATCTTGATTTCGACTTTTGCATCATCTTTTATCGGGAAAGTAAAAGAAAGTTTCTCAAGTTGCAGAAGGTTTATTGGATTGATCCTTTTGTCAATGGAGCTTTGAACGAGTTTTGCAAGCAGAGTTCCACCAATTCCGCCAGTTCCTGAGAGATTTACTCTTGAAACAGTAACTCTTCCGAGTAAAGTTTGGGTTTGTTTATTGAAATAAAGATCAAGATTAGTTTCTGCAATACCTGAAAAGTCAACACAACCTATGATTGGTAGATTGTAACTACCCATGAAAGCAACAGGCATGAAGATTTTGCCTTCTCGAAAATAAACGGCCGTTTTTTGCTTGCCTACTTGCCTTTGTAGTCTTATTTTTTCGTCACATCGAAGTTCAATAAAAGAATCTTTGAATCCGACTTTATGAAATTTAGATGTTTCTGATTTTAGAACTTCATCGAATTCGGCTATGGAAAATTCCAGTTGTGCATTTTGACTGAAAAGCGCATCAAGAAGCGACTCGAAAAATCTTTCGTTCAGATGCAACATTACTTCCGATTGCGCTTTTACTGAGCATGCAAAAAGGATTGAAACAAAAATCAGTTTGACAATCTTGACAACCATTTTGTCTTCGTAGGTGATGTAAAATAGGCTGCTTGATTTTTCAGAATTTTTCTTTCTTCAAAACTTTCTAAAAATTTGCAAAGAACTCTTTTGATTTCCTGCTTTGCAGAATTTTGTTATTTATTGAACGGCATTGGTGGAGGTTCTTCGCCTTCCTTTGGTGGTTGGCGGTTAAGCGAAGCAAAAATTTGTAAAATCCTATCATGCATCTTTTGAGCGTCCTCATCCTTTTTAAGTTTCAGGCCCTTTCGGAAATCACCGAGTGCAGCTCTGTATTGGGCTGCTTCTGTTAGAGCAAAGGCGCGTTTAAAATAGGCATCTGCAAGTTTTTCTTTGGCTTTTTGACTTTTCGGATTTTTCTCGTATTCTTTTTTCGCTTTCTCGATTTCTGCCGTCAGTTCTGAAACATCAATCGGGCGTGCCATAGGGCTTTCTGTGTTTTTGGAAGTAATGTCAGTTTTGTTTGTATCTTGCGAATGGCTCGAAACAATCAAATCATCAGCCCTATTTTCCGAATCAGTTTGCTTACCAGCCTGCTGATACTTCACTTCAGAGCTACAAGCAACCAAAAACAAGACCAAGGTGAAAATAAGTAATTTCTTCATAATTTGCTCTCCTACTTTTCAATATAAGGACGTGATTGAACAATGTAAACCACGCCTTTTATTATTCCCCATTCAATATCTTGAGCCCTCTCACCACCGAAGACCCGTTCGATTTTTTTTGCGATTTTAACAAGGCGTCGAACTTCATCGTCGTTTAAGATTCGTCCGTTTGTTCTTGCACATCTGTCTCTTGTTTCAACTAGATCACCTTTTTTGCTGAAAGTTAGGGCATTTTCTTGTTGCGATAAAGTTTTAACAACAATGGAATCCGAGAGTTCACTGTAAAGGATTTGTTCTGGGATTCCTTTGTTATCGGGAATTAAGGAATTATGACCGCAAACTACAGAAATATAAACTGCTCCTTTGTTTTCATTATCAAACGGGTCTTTTGTAATCATAACGCCGCCTTTGTCCATGTTTATGCCGATCTGGACAAGTGCAGACATATAAACACCTGTTTGGCTAACGTAGTTTCTGAGCCTAGCTTCATAGGCTTCAAAATTCCAAAGCGATGCCCAGACATATTTAATTCCCTCGATGAGCTTTTGTGCAGTTCTGACATTTCTAGCCGTTGAATAAAGCCCAGCCCCAGAAAAGTTGGGCAAGTCTTCTGTATTCGATGAACTTCGCACGAACACCGGTAGACCACGAAGTTGAGTTCTCCAGCGTCTTATAACTTCTGCTTGGAGTTTCGGATCAAATTTACCTTTTTGAATTTTTTGCCTAAGTTCGGCGAGTTTTTGTCGGCGGACTCTTGGATTGTGGACAAAATCATAATCATCAATAAGTTCCTCAACTACACTATCGAGGCCGTTGTCCTTCATGAATTTATCATACCAGTAAAATGGAATCGCGAATCCATCGGGAATTTTGAAATCTGTTGGTTGATGAAAAAGCATTTCCCCCAAGTTTGCGGCCTTTGAACCATAAGCAATGCTGTCCTTTTTTCTGATTTGTTTTAATCCTGCGATTTTTCTAACCTGCAAATTCACAGGTGGGATCTGTTCAGCTTCTTCGGCAGGAATTTCGGGGCGGTCTTTGGGATCGTAGTCAACAAGCCGTTTTAGCTTGTAGCCTTCCATCGTTACTTCGAACTCGGCCCACCAAGAATGGTATTCCGCAAACAACTTATCAGCGTTCTTAATATAAGCGTTCGGGATTCCCCATCCTTTCGCCAGAATGTTTACGTGAGACAATGGAGTCGAAGGCTTCGCAACTATGATTCCACGAACTGGTGGCAGGCTAAGCGGAAGTTCTTTCAAGATTACAATCTCGTTGGAGCCTATTTCAACCGTATCGTCGAGTTTCTCAATAACATGAACTCTGCCGATGGTTTTACCCGGATTCAAAGCCATGAATTCCTGATTCCTGATAATTTCACTTTGTAAAATGCGTTTTATTCCCAACTTTTCTGAGATTTCTTCCTGGCGTGTCGAGTTTGGCTTGAAATAGACTTCTTGAAAAAAGTTTTGGTTGATTATTTGGTGAGCAAGCTTAATGTGTTCAGATGTTGCCATGTCGCCTTCCCAAAGTTCCCATGTGAATTTTCTGAGGTTTTTAGTTTCGTCATCCTGAGTTTTGGCAGTGTTGAGAAATTGCAATGCAATCGTCCCTACGATAAATCGGCGATTTTCATCAATGTATAAGGGTTTATGCAGATCGACACCACGTGGTATCAGGTAATTTGCAAGCAAGAAGTCTTTGTGAAAACGATAGCGTTTCGAGTTTATAAAGTAAATTTTATTGCCATCTTTTCTATCAATTGCAAACATTACATAAGGCAAAGGATAGGGCATGTTTCGATGAAGTGTATTTGCTATTGAGTCAAATTCTTCTCTGGATTCTATTTTTTCCAAAAAGCGAACTGATGATTTACCTTCGGGGGGACTTTTGGTTTCTTGTATAGTTTCTTCAGATCTGGCTTCTTTTGTGAAAACGTCAGGACTGGTCTTTTGTGCAAGCACAGGTGAATATAGGCAAAACAGGACAAAAAAGACCGAAAAAAATCTCTCGAAAATTGCAAGTCTTTGTTGTATTACATGCTTTTCGAGTATTACGAATTTTCCATTACTGCTACGGATTTTCCCAGACATTATTGTTAACTTTCTGAAAAGCAATAAGTTTTTCGTTTGCAACTAAATCAAATTTTACGAAATAGTGCCGCTCAGAATTAAACTTCGCAGCATTCAATGTTTGCGGTCGGCTCATATCTCTTTTAAGTTTATTTTCTATTAGCTTCTGGAAAAATTCAAAACCCCTTTTGCCAAGAAGTTCCTAAAAGGCAAGCAATCTTTGAAGAATAAAACTTTTCCGCATTGAGGTGTTATGCTGAATTCAAGTTATATTTAGCTTATGAAACTAGTTGAAAAAGTGCCACCGATGGTGCTGATCTTGCTGGCTGTGCTATTGTGGTCAACTGGTGGGATTTTCATAAAGTTGACCGGCTTGAATGCTTTTGCTGTAAATGCTGGTAGATCTTTCCTGGCCGCTTTAGTTGTTGCTGTTTTTACTTACAAAAAAGGCTTACGACTGGATAAATTTACTGTTTTAACTTCGCTTCTTTACGCAGGGACACTTTCTTGCTTCGTATATGCAACAAAAACAACATACGCTGCAAATGCAATTTTTCTTCAATACACTGCTCCTATTTACATTTTGATTTTGTCGCCTCTGATTTTAAAAGAGAAATTTCGATTTCTAGATTTGTTGACGGTGATCGCTTGTTTAATCGGCATGAGTCTGTTTTTTCTGGAAAGCGATTCTGAGGCTTTGACTGCTCCAAATGTATTTTTAGGAAACTTAATTGGACTTCTTTCAGGACTTTTCTTCGGGCTTTACTTTGTTCTTCTCCGACATCCAGAATCATTAAAGAATTCAAATACAGCTCTTTCAGTTTTCTACGGCAATTTGTTGGTAGTTTTGATGATGATTCCATTTCTTGTTCAAGACCTGCCAAAGCCCGATTTGAAAGATATTTTTGCTATCAGTTTCTTAGGGATTTTTCAGATAGGCTTAGCATATATTCTTTTTACTGAAGGCATTGCGAAAGGGGTGCGAGCTTTGGATGCAAGCATCATCGGATTCATCGAGCCACTTTTAAATCCTATTTGGGTATTTTTATTTCTCGATGAAATACCTTCTAAATGGGCTTTGATCGGTGGTGTTGTTATAATCACGGCAGTTGCCTTCCATACACTTGCAATCTCACGTTATGCTAAAACCTCAGCCTCAAACATGGCAATTTCGGAGACAGATTGATTACCTGAAGAAGCAAAACTCTACTTGCATTTATTTCTCTTCCTTTTTAACTTTCGGTGGTTTTGGTGGTTGTGGAACATTTGTATTGACATTGACGTTTGTTGTGTCAATGTTGGCGATAGGTTGTTCAGTTGCAAGGTTTGCTGCCTCTCTTTCAATTTGAGATTGTGATTTTCCAGGAGATTTGTAAGTTCCCCTGAAAACGTCACCAACGGCTAACCGCCATCCGACATTCTCTACTTTTACATTTGCGCCTACTTCTGTAAGTTTTGTTTTTATTTCTTCAGCTTCACCCAAAGTGAGGCCTTTTTTCCCTCCGCTGACTTTTTTATCCTCTTCTATAATTTCCATTTCCGGGATTGATTTCGCCACTTCCAAAATCCTAGTTTTATCATCACCGACAAATTCAAATGAAATATCTGCTTCTCTCATGAAAGGCAAATCTTCCCAAATTCTTCTTTTTTCATTCCAAACTTCTATTGCTCCGAAATCGCCGTTGATTCTTTCATCACGGATCTTCGGCATACTACTTGCGAAAGTCGTTTCGGTAAATCCGTTTTTGAAAACTTGTTCAGGAGTTTGTTTAGTGATTTGTGCCTGAAATTCGGCCAACTTCAAAGTTGATTGTGTGCACATTCTCTTTATTGCCTCTGTGTCTTTTGCTTTGACAGCTTTGTAAAGCATCTGATAAGCTTCTGTGGGTGAATCGGCGTTCGCCTTTTTGTTGCAAGCAGCTCCGATAGCTATAATTGCAAAGCAAACTAGATAAAGAAAGTTTTTCATCTTTGGTGCTCCTTGTTTCGATTTCCTTGTAAATCAAGATTTTTTATGTTTTGTTAAGCAAAATCAAACTCTCAGAGTCTGATCGCTATAAACTTTTTCGATTTTGTCAATCATTGATTCGATATTAAATTTTTCTATTGTCGTTTTTCTGGCGTTTTCTCCGTAAGTTCGGCACATTTTTTCGTCCAGCAAAAACAACTTTACTGCCTGAGCGATTTCAAGAGGCGATTCTATAGGGACTAGTTTGGCTGAGAAATTGTCTTGCAGAAGTTCCAAAGCTCCTTTGGTTTTAGTTGCCACGATTGCCTTCCCGCTTGCCATAGCTTCTAATATCGCCAGTCCAAAGCTTTCCGTTCTGGATGGCGAAACAAAGATATCAACGGCTTGGAAAAAGTCAGCAGTGTTTTCAACCCAATCCAGAAAGAGGAATCTTTCTTGAAGACCAAAAATTTTAACCAGGCGTTTCAACTCTCTGCGAAATGGCTGACCGAGCAAATTGTCACGTCCCACGACAACAAAAAAAGTTTCAGGAAATTCTTGTGCAAGGATTTTCGCCGCCAATATAAATTCACGTTGTCCTTTAAGCTCTTTCAGCTCTCCAAGCGTTGCTATGATTTTAGCATTCTCAGGAATATTATGAAATGAAAGAAAATTTTTTCGGGCTAAGTCGTTGACTTTTGTCCAGTTCTCAATGTAAATGCCGTTTGGAATGACAACAATTTTTTCTTCAGGAAAAGTTTCTTTTAGGTTTTCTTTGACCGGTTCTGAAACAGCAATAGCTTTTTGCACATTGTTCAAAGCGAATTTTTGAAGTTTGAACATCGGAAACAAGACATGTCTTGTCAGGAAAAATTTGGATTTTCTTGTCAAGCGGCAAGCCAGGCTCGCGGGAAAATAGTCCTTTGCCGAATGAGCGTGGACAATTTCGATGTTTTGTTCTTTGCAAATTCTGGCGATTTTTACAGCACTAAAAATATCAAGAGAGTTTCTTACGGCAACCGAGAAAACGTTTTGTTCTAGAAAAAAAAGCTTTTCCCGCCAAGTGCTTTCAGGATGGATAACTGCGAAAACTTCATGCCCACGTGCTTTTAGAGCAAAACAGACATCAACAAAATGACGCTCCCCTCCGCCAAAATTCTTTGTCGAATTTATCTGCAGAATCCTCATTGTTTATTTTTATTTGAGTTGAAGTTTCTTCGGCTGTCACAGAACACAAACTATAATACCATTTTTGGTTGAGAATCTTCTGAGTCGGAAAGCAAGGACAATAAAAGAAATACTCGAAATTGTGAAACTGAGAGATAATCTATTAGCTTTGAGTTAGGATTTTATTTTGGTTTGACAAGTTTTTTCTAGAAAACTCAGTTTTATTATGTAAGATTGAAGCTGTAAGATGCTGAAAGTAGGATTGACGGGGTCAATAGCAGTAGGGAAATCCTACGTTTGTGAGGTCTTTAGAGAGCTTGGAGCTTTCGTTCTAGATGCTGACTTGACGGCTCGTCAGGTAGTTAAACCCCATACACGAGGTTGGAATTTGATAGTCAAGAATTTTGGTACGGAAATACTTAACCCTGACGGTTCGGTAAATCGAACAAAACTAGGCCAGATAGTGTTTTCCGATGAATCAAAGCGTCTTTTGCTAAATTCAATTGTTCATCCTTTGATCATCGAAGCTCAAAATGAATGGTTAAAAGAGTGTGAAAGAAAAAATCCCGATGGAATCGCTATAATAGACGCTGCATTGATGATTGAATCAGGGAGTTGGGTTCGATTCGATAAAATTATCGTCGTTTGGTGCGAACCTTCAGTTCAGTTGGACCGTTTGATGAAGCGTGATAATTTGACTGAAGAAGAAGCACTCAAAAGAATCCGGGCGCAGATGCCACAAGAAGAGAAAAAGAAATATGCCGATTTTCTAATTGATACGTCGGCAGGCTTTCAGGCAACCAGAGAACAAGTCGTTAGGGTCTTTGAAGAACTCAAAACTTTGCAACGCCTGAAAACTTAAAATACTGACACAGGTGGGTACATGGGACTAAATCTTTTCTTAAAAACTATTAGGATAAAATAAGTTTGCGTCTGATAACGTATGAACTGTTATCGTTATCATTTTGCTTCCGATAAGGCCAAGTTTTTAGCACCTTACCTTTCCTTTGTGTCTGATAACATCGTGTTTGTCTGCTTTCTTTTCCTTGCTTCTGACAGCGCTAATTTCTTGTTGGGCGATTTGTGTTGTTTGTGTTTCTTAGCTATAGAACTGCCTATGTAGATTATTTATTTTGTTTACTTGCGGTGCTCTTTCCGCGACGGTGTCGGGCAAAGAACAAGTGAGGTGAGGTCATAGTGTGTTCGAATCGGTGCTTTTTGGAATTTGTATAAAGAAAATTAGAGCAATTTTTTTATCTTTCCTGTTTTGACATAGGAAATGGCTGTGTCTGTTAGAGTGTGACTTGCAGCACCGAGCCATGTTCCGAGGAAGAAAACAGATAAGACATTTTCTCCAAAGCTTGCTTGAATGAAATCAATTAGCATAGACCAAGATTTAATAAATTCTACCAAGTGCGGTAAATCTTGCTCTCTGTAGATGGTGACAGCGTAAGCCAAGATGAAGGAAAAAAGCGTCAATACACCTGCAAAATAAACTATTCTGAAGAGAGTTCCAAATAAAAGTCCATGAGACCAACGAGAGCGATGTTTGAAAAACGCTTGATATGGATACCAAAGGAACCTAAAAATTCCCCACCGGTAGTATTGTTTGCTAGTAACATCTAGGTCAGGACCAAAAAGAAGCCCGCCAAACAAAAATCCGATCACTGCTGTAGCTGCGAACGAGAGATCATTGCTGATTTTCCACACAAAAGCAAAAACGGGAACAGAAAGTAAAATCGTTATAGCATCGTGAGTTTTTCCTGACGGCATCGTTCATCCGATTATAACATTATCAAAAAGAGAGCGTAGCAAAGAGGAATCGGTAAATTGAGAACCTGAGAAGTAAAGAATACGTCTGATGACGTTAGGGTGATTTTTGGGTGAAAACGTTTTGAGTGGTTTGTCTGATGACGCTTGGATAGAAATGGAAAACATGCTCGATTTTACAGAGCAAAAAACTTCGGCTTGAATAAGTCAAGTTCGGCGTGGTAATGCTCAAGCGATTTGTGTTTGCATTGGGTTAGGATTAACAAGGGAGCTTAATAGCCGAGTATTGATTTTTAGCTCCGTTTGGATTTTTTGCGAAAAAAATGGTAGAAATAATTGCTGATTTGTTGACAGGATTATGACGATAAAATCTGATAGCTGGATATGTGAAATGGCTTCAAGGCACGGTCTTATAGTGCCGTTTTCACCTTCATTGATTCGTGCAGTTGAGAGTAACAAAATAATCTCAAAAGGTTGTTCAAGTTACGGTTATGATATTTCTTTGGCCGATGATGGTTTTCGTGTATTTTCGCCAGTTTGTGGTTTTGAGATAGATCCGAAAAATTTCGACGAATCTTCACTAATAGAGCCGCCTTTGAGAACAGCCGAGGATGGATCGAGGTATTACCTTCTACCACCACATTCTTACGGCTTGGGTATCTCGGTGGAAACATTCAACATGCCTAGAAACGTTACCGCAATTGCGGTAGGAAAATCAACTTATGCCAGAGCAGGGCTTTTGGTAAATACAACACCGCTGGAAGCAGGTTGGAAAGGACGATTGGTAATTGAACTTGCAAATCTTGCCAATCTACCACTCCGGGTCTACGTGAATGAGGGAATTGCTCAGGTGATATTTTTTGAATCCAGTGAGACCTGCATCACTTCGTATGCCGATAGAAACGGTAAATATCAAAATCAAACAGGATTGACTTATGCAAAAGTTTAATTGAAAGTCATTGGATTACGGAAGTCTTAAGACTTCAACAATCTTGAGTGTTAAGGAATCTAGCGGTCTTTGAACTGACAATCTTGAAAATCGGTGGTTTTGAAGTTTTATCGGTTTTAGCAGATTTTTAGAAAACTTCTGAAAAAGGAGGTTTTAGAAGAGATGTTTTTCGAGATCATGGTCGTTTTGAGTTGGATTGTGTTTGGGGTGATTGTTGGGTTAGTTGCGCAAGGATTGATGAGAAGCCGACATACTGGCAGTTTAAAAACATCACTTGTTTTGGGAGCTGTTGGTGCTCTTATCGGCGGGCTTTTGGGAAGGGTTATTTTTGGATTTGGTTTCAAAGTACCGAACTCCCCCGAAGATTTAACCATTCCGAGCTATATTTTGAGTCTTGCTTTTGCTGTGTTTGGAGCTATAGTTCTCGATTCTGCCTATAGAATTGCGATTGACAGAAAGCAAGCTGATGGCTAGTGGCTTCTTGCTCGTTATTCTTTGCCTATTATTCTAAGTAAAGTCTTTCGGTCAATTTTCAGTATTCGAGCAGCAGCTTGTTTGTTTCCTTTTGTTGAAGCAAGCACTGCTTTAGCATACTTTTTCTGCATTTCCGCCAGGGAAAACCATTGGCCTTGTGCGGTTTTGAAGAATCTCTCGAAAGGATCGGTTTCTTCTTGTGTTGGTAGAGTTTCGAGAATTTGTTTCTTTTCTTCTTTAACAGATGCAACTATGTTTGAAGGTAGGTGTTTAGGGCGGATTAGGTTATCGGCTAAAGAAGCGGCACGAAGGATGGCGTTTTCTAGTTCACGGACGTTCCCAAACCAGGGGTAGCTTTTCAAGATCTCCATAGCCTGTTGTGATATTCTTATTTTTCTGCCTGTTTCTTCGGCTACTTTTGAAGCGAAGTATTCAGCAAGCAAAGGTATGTCTTCGACTCTTTCACGTAAAGGTGGAAGGTGTATTGTGATAGCATTGAGTCTATACATCAGATCTTGGCGAAATCTACCTGCTTTGACTTCTTCTTCTATGTTGCGATTTGTTGCCGCTAAAACACGAGCAGTTACTTTGCGAGTTTGGCTTGAACCAATAGGGCGAATTTCGTTTTCTTGCAAAACCCTTAGTAATTTAACCTGAAAAAACGGAGTTGTTTCTGTTATTTCGTCTAGGAAAATAGTTCCACCGTTAGCTTCTTCCCAAAGTCCACGTCTGTCGCGGTCAGCGCCTGTAAATGCACCTTTTACGTAACCAAAGAGTTCAGATTCTATCAACTCGCTTGGAACGGCTCCACAGTTGACGACGACAAAAGGCTTGGAAGAGCAGCCACTGCGTAAGTGTATAGCACGTGCAACTATTTCTTTTCCTGTGCCTGACTCTCCGGTGATCAAAACCGGTAACCTCGATTTGGCAATTCGTCCAACTAGCTTTAGACATTCAACAAACTTCGGACTTTTACCAATCAGTGGAATATCGGAAACATAAGCAGTAGTTTCAGCTTGCGGATGTTCTTCCTGCAGTCTTGATGCAATGTAGCTTTGGCTGGCTTCTTCAGCTATTTTCAGAACTTCGTCTACCGTGAAAGGTTTTACTAGGTAATCATGAGCGCCTATTGCAGTTGCATCTAGAGCTCCGACTGCCGAGCCAAAGCCTGTCATCAATATAAAAAGTCCTTTGTAGCCTTTTTCGTTAAAGTATTTCAAGATAGAGTATCCATCGTTTTCTTTAAGCAGAACATCGCAGAAAATCAACGCCCATTCCTTTTCTTCAAGTGCTTTGACAGCTTCTTCAAAAGTTGCAACACCTTTAGTGTGCCAATCTGCGGTTTTCAGTATATCTGCAATAAGCCCTCTAATCTGCGGATCATCGTCTATTACTAAAGCATTTAGCTCTATGTTCATCGAAAGATTATACCATGAATGAATTATTTTCATTTCTTGTATTCAAACTCCTTGTAAGTTCCAAGGGGAGTTTTTTACAAGAAGAAAGCACCAGGAGCAAAGAACCTGGTGCTTTTGATCAGGAGAAATTCTAAGGTAGCAAGTGAGGAGGTTGACCGACTTGTTCAGGACCAAGTCTACCAACCAAAAACAGCAAAGGACATGCCAATCCAACACAAGTTTATAAGATACCCCGTAGGTTTGGATTTTCCCGAACTTATCAAGAAAGGCTACGTTGTAATATCACCTAAACGGAAACCTTCAGTGGGGAAAAGATCTTAGGAAATTTTGACAAGCTCGGGAAAAAAGCAACACTTCTTGATTTTTGTCTCAGGTTTTCGGGAAGCGGAGCGTTCTTTCCTGTCGATTTTTGCACCGAATTGTTAAAAACTTAAGTGGCATTGAAGTTGCTGTTTTAGTCCCGTTTTTTAAATAGATGAATTTTTCCGAAGGAGAAGGAATGGTAAAGGACTTTTTGTTTGAAATCATAGGCAATCCTGAGAAAAAGAAACCGAAAATTTTGATTATAGATGATGAGGAGTTGATACGTTCGCTTCTTTGCGACTTTTTAGGCGACAAATACGAATGTGTTGGTGCAGACTCGGCAGAAAATGCATTTAAGTTACTAGACGAAAGCGAGTTCGATCTTCTGATTTGCGACATAAATTTAGAGGGCATCAGTGGGATTGAGGTTGCAAGGCTTGCTAAGGTCAAATTTCCAGAGTTAGTAGTGGTGATGATAAGTGGCAAAGCCGATGTCGAAAGCACAATACAAGCTATAAGAGTGGGAGCTTTCGACTACATAAAGAAGCCTTTTGAGCTGGAAAGTGTGGAACTGATAGTTGAAAGAGCATTAAATCATCGTAGGTTGATTGTTGGAAAGAGACTTTATGAGGAACACTTAAAGCGGCTTCTTGAAGACAAAATGAAGCAACTGGATTATATTTCTTATTATGATTCCATAACCAACTTACCAAATAAGTTTCTATTTGAAGACCGATTGACGCAAGCCATAACGCAAGCCGAGCATGATAAAAACCCAAGCAGAATGATTGCTATTATTTTGATTTCGCTTAATCAGATGAAAAGGGTTTACAGCACCTGGGGAGCGGAGGTGGGTGATCTGGTTTTGCGAGAAGTTGCTTTGAGAATGAAAGCTTGCATCGGTGCTGAAAGCACTATGGCAAGAATGGAAAGCGATGAGTTTGCTATATTTCTTCCCAGAATCGAGGGTGAGCAGGAAGCTGTTGAGGTTGTAGAAAAGATAAAAGATGCTTTGAAATCTCCGATAGTTGTAGAAGGCGAAGAGATTTTAATCACCATTTCTGCTGGGATCAGCATTTTTCCGAAAGATTGTAAAGATGCAAAGGAAGCCATCAGGAATGCCAACGTGGCACTGAGCCGTGCAAAAGAAGGTGAGCAAGAAACTTGGTTTTTCTTTACAGAGGAACTAAACGAAAGATTGCTCAGAAGAATGGAAATGGAGATGAGCCTAAGACGAGCAATTGAAAACGGGGGGTTAGAACTATATTTTCAGCCTAAAGTTGATACACTTACGGGTAGAATCGTTGGAGCCGAAGCCTTATTGCGATGGAATTATCACAAGACTGGTATAATCATGCCGTCTGACTTTATTCCATTAGCCGAAGAAACCGGTTTGATAATCCCGATAGGAGATTGGGTTCTAAAAAATGCATTTCACCAATGTAAAGTTTGGGCTGATAAAGGCTACAACTTGACTGTAAGCATTAATATTTCGCCTCGACAACTAGCAGAGAAAGGATTTGCGGAAAAAGTTGAAAGAATAATTCAAGAGACGGGAGTTAATCCTAAACTGTTGGAATTAGAAGTTACGGAAACTCTTCTTATAAGAGAATCAGAGGTTTCGGCTGAAGTGTTGAGCAGATTAAGAAAATTGGGAATAAAAATCTTGATAGATGACTTTGGAACCGGATATTCCTCTTTAGCTTATTTGAAAAAATTGCCTATTGATGGCGTGAAAATAGATAAGTCTTTCATTCAGGACCTTTATTCTGGTGGTTTCGGTGAAAGCGCTGAATTGGTTATGGCGATAGTGAATTTGGCTCATAATTTTCGATTAAAAGTAATTGCTGAGGGAGTTGAAACCGAAAGTCAGCTTAGATTCTTGCGCCTCGTTAGATGCGATGAAGCCCAAGGCTATCTTTTCGGGAAACCCGTTCTTCCGGAAATGTTTCCTAACTTTTCGATATAGGAATTTTTCGATGTAGGCATTGTTTTGATGCAGTAATTCTTTGGTTTTTGCAACGTAAAGCCTTTTTCTAGTCAGAGCTTACGGGCTTATTTTCTAGGATTTCTTTTATTTTTTCTGTTAGCGAATCGTAGGAAAAAGGTTTTTGTATGAAAAAAAGATTTTTATCTTGCGTAGATTTCAGTTTCTCTAGGTGATCGATAAACCCGGACATGAGAAGAATCGGAACTTTCGTGCATTCTTGTCTGATTTTTTCTACGAAGTCGTAGCCGCTGACTTTGGGCATTACGATATCGCTGATTATAAGGTCTATATTTGCCCCTTCTCTTTCCCAGAGAGATAAGGCTTCTCTGGCATCGCAAGCTTCAAGAACCTTGTGTCCGCATGATTCTAAAATTTGTCTCGTTAAATCTCTAACAATTTTTTCATCTTCGACAAGAAGGATTGTTCCTTTTGCACTTACGGTTTCTAGCTTTTCCTGCTCTAGAGCAATGTTGATAGTGCTTGAGGCCTTTTCGGACAAAGGTAAGAATATCTCAAAGACGGTTCCTTCACCAATCTTACTTTTGCAAGTTATAAAGCCGTTGAGTTGTTTAATTATGCCGTAAACAGTCGAAAGCCCTAGTCCCGTTCCAACTCCTATTGGTTTGGTCGTGAAAAATGGCTCAAAGATATGCTCGAGAACTTCTGCATCCATGCCGTGACCAGTATCTTTGAATGAAATTTTCACGTAGCGGCCGACTTTAGCTTCTATTTGTTTTGCAACGAATTCTTCGTCTAAAAAGACATCTTCTGTTTCGATTGTAATCATGCCTCCGTTCGGCATTGCATCACGTGAGTTTGTAGCTAGATTTATCAGAATTTGAGAAAGTTGAGACGGATCGGCTTCAACAAATCTTAGTTTCGATTTTAGGGAAGTCGCTATTGAAATGTTTTCACCGATGAGATTTTGAAGTAAAAAGATGGTGTCTTTTATGACTTGATTTATATCCAGAACCTGTGTTTGCATTACCTGCCGACGGCTGAACGCCAAAAGCTGTTGAGTTAATGCAGAGGACCTTTCGGCAGCTTTTTTTATTTCTTCAATGTTGTGTCGCAAGGATATGTTATCATCTTTCAGTTGTCGCAAAGCTAGATCGCTGTAGCCTCTTATGGCGGTAAGCATGTTGTTGAAGTCGTGAGCAATACCGCTGGCGAGTCTACCGATAGACTCAAGTTTCTGAGCTTGCCTTAGTTGCTCAAGGCTTTCTTGTAGGGCTTTTTCGGCTTCCTTTTTGTCTGTGATGTCTTGAATTAAGCCTATAACCGCTAATTTTCCTCTTTCGTCAAGAGCTAAAGAAAGATTGTAGGAAGCAACGAATTTACTTCCGTCACGCCTTTTCATTAGTATCTCTCCTGACTTTGCACTGCCCTTTACGACTTCGGCGATTACTTCTTTGGCAAAACTTAGGGCATCATCTGGAATTATCAGTTTCAAAATTTGTTTTCCGCGGATCTCATCAAATTTCCAGCCGAAAAGCGATTCGGCAAACTTATTCCAGTGTATTATGCGACCTTTCAGGTCAGTAGTAATTATTGCTTGATTAACCATGTTCAGGAGATTTGCTTGAAAACGTATTTCCCTTTCGGCTATTTCTTTTTCCGTAATGTTTATCATCGTGCCGATGAATTCCCGGACATTTCCTTCTCTATCAAGCACAGGGAATCCTTTTAGAAGATATTTGTGATAATCTCGTTTCTCGGGATTGAAAATTCTGTATTCGGCTTCATAAGCTTTTTTCTCTTTTGCAGCTTTTTTCAGTTCTTCAAGCGCCTTTTCGTAATCGTCCGGATGAAAACGCTTCTTTAGTTCAGTCTTTGGGTGTTCTAGGTCAAAGAGAATGGTTATTTTCGGCTTTTCGTTGCTGATTGAGCTGACCCATACAATTTGATTGGTTGATTTAACGAGTGATGCGAACCTATTTTCGCTTTCTTGCAGAAACTCAAGAGCGAGCTGGATTTCTGTGTTATCGAGTATGAATAGAAAACAACCACTAACTACACCTGCTTCGTCAGTGTTTGGGATATAGTTTATTAAACAGTATTTGGTTTGACCGTTTTTCTCTAATTTTTCTTGCTTCGAGAAGGCTTTACCACCCATCAAAATCTCCTTGATGCAAGGCATCATTTTTTTGAATATCTTTTCACCGACAATCTCGGCAAGATGCTTATTGAGAACTTTCTCGATCGGCAAACCACAACTTTTCAAAAAAGCTTTATTGGCGAAACGACATACAAGTTCTCTGTCAACGTAGGCTATCATTGCCGGGACGGCATCAGCTATCAGACGGATTAAAATTTCAGTTCGTTTCAATCTTTCTTCACTTTCTTTGCGCAAGGTGATGTCCTGAACAACCCCGATAGCTTTCCGAGGTTTTCCTCTTTTGTCATAGTCTGCCTTACCGGAGGAGGCAAGCCATATCAAACCTTTTTTAGGACTCAAAAAGCGGAATTCAACATGGAATGGCTTTTTGGTTTCAATAGCTTCTAGGGCTTGTTTGTAACTTTCTTCTGTGTCTGCAGGGAAAACAAGCTTCTGATATTCTTCAACGGTTCCGGCTGGTTTCTCAAGTCCCATTGTTTCTAAGGCTTCAGGCGAAAGGTATATTTCATTTGTCGAAAAATTCCATTCCCAAGTTCCTATTTGGGCAGCTGATAAAGCGAGCGTTAGAAGTTTTTGATGTTTCTCGGTGTCTGATTCAATCTCTTTTTTTTCTTCTTTTGATTTGCTTTTCAAAATTTCTTTCTCGATCGCTTCAGGAAGCCTGTTTAGATTTTCTCTCAGCAGATAATTGCTTGCACCTTCGAGCATCGCTTGAACGGCTATTTCCTCGCCTTTTAGGTCGGAAATGAATATCACGGGAATTTCTAGATCGTATTCCCTCAAAACCGATAAAACCTGGTTTTTTATCTTTTCTAATCCGTAATTGCAGAGAATTATATCTGGATTTTGTTCGAGGAATTTTTTCGTGGAGAATTCAGAGTCACAAGTGATTAAAATATCGAGTTCGTAGCAACTTTTTGAGATGTGTTCAAGGATTTCTTTTGCTGGCTCTTCTGATTCTTCTATCAAAAGAATTTTTGTTTTTTCATTTTTTTTCATTTTTGGTGTCATCAAAGAAAGAATTTAAGAAAAAATTTTCTGTGAAGATTTGAAATTTGGCTCAGCTACCTTGTTTTTCGCAAATTACATCCGCACTTCGTTTCTTTTGAGTTTCTTCCTTTTGTTCTCTTTCTATCGTCAAACCGTTGCTTTGGTAAAGGGTGATTAGTGTTCTTGCAAGTTTCATCGCATTGAAATCTACTTGCTGAGAGATTTGCTCCCGAATTTTGTATAAGACTTCCGAAAATTTGGTTTGACGATACATCATTTAAGATAGTAAATCTTTAACTTAAAATGGTCAACCGCTTTGCAATTTTCTTGCGTAAGTCTCAAAATATAGCTTTTTTGGGAGTTAAAACTTATGAAACAAGTTTACGTAAATGAACTCAAAAACTATGTGGGGCAAGAAGTTACGCTAAAGGGCTGGCTTTACAATTCTCGCTCAAGCGGGAAAATACTTTTTTTGCTTGTTCGTGACGGCACTGGTATAGTGCAATGCGTTGTATTTAAGCCTAACAATGAAGAACTTTTCGAGAAAGCGGAACTACTCGGTCAAGAATCTTCCATAATTGTTCGTGGAAAAGTTAGGGAAGACGCTCGTTCACCGATAGGTGTTGAGTTAGACGTTACCGATCTTGAAGTTATACAAAACGTCCAAGGCTATCCTATAACGCCGAAGGAGCATGGAACAGAGTTTTTGATGGATCATCGGCATTTATGGATTCGTTCGCGCCGGCAACATGCGATTTTAAGAGTTCGTCATACGGTTGTAAAAGCAACGCGCAACTTTTTCGACGATCGTGGTTTTATTTTGGCTGATGCTCCTATCTTCACACCAAACGCTTGCGAAGGAACTACGACGCTTTTTGAGGTCAATTATTTCGATTATGACAAAGCATATTTGACACAAAGCGGACAACTCTACAACGAAGCAACTGCTGCTGCTTTTGGAAGAAGCTATTGCTTTGGACCGGTTTTTCGCGCTGAGAAATCAAAAACTCGCAGACATTTAACGGAATTTTGGATGGTAGAGCCTGAAATGGCGTATGCTGATCTGGAAGACGTAATGAATCTCGCCGAAGAATTGGTTTGCTACGTTGTCGAGAAGGTTCTCGAAGAAAGACTGGAAGACTTGAAAACATTGGAAAGAGACGTATCGAAGCTTGAGAAAGTCAAAGCTCCATTTCCCAGAATTCATTACGACGAAGCTGTTAAGATTCTTCAGGAAGGCTATGAAAAAGGAGCTTTGGAAAGCAAATTCGAGTGGGGCAGAGATTTCGGCGCTCCTGATGAAACTTATCTTTCAAGCCAGTTTGAGCTTCCTGTTTTTGTTCATCATTTTCCAGCTTCGATCAAGGCATTCTATTTTGAAAGAGACAAGGACCGTCCGGAGCTGGCTTTAGGTGCAGATTTGCTCGCACCAGAAGGCTACGGAGAAATAATCGGCGGCGGACAAAGAGCATTTGATTTGGAATTTTTAGAAAAGCAAATCGCCGAACATAATCTTCCAAGAGAAGCTTTTGAGTGGTATTTGGATTTGCGCCGCTACGGAAGCGTTCCTCACGCTGGCTTTGGAATGGGAATAGAAAGATGCGTTGCTTGGATTTGCGGAATAGAGCATGTGCGCGAAACCATACCATTTCCTCGAATGCTTTACAGATTGAAGCCGTAAAGGTTTATGTTCGGAAAAAAGAAAATTTATTCGTAAACAAAGAAGCATTCGTATCTGATGGAAATGCGTATATCACAAAAAAATTTTGGTTTGAGATCGCCGAAAATACTTGATCATGATTTGAATCGTTATTTTCCTGAGTTACTTCAGTTCGATTCCACCGAAGAGCTTGAGAAAAGCAGTGTTTTCCAAAAGATCAAGCCTACTGTTGAAAGAATTTTGAATGCAATTGTCCAGGAAAATTTTGCAGGAAACGAAAAAAGAACTGAGAAAGGTTTTATTAGTGCAGTCGCGTGGAATCTTGAAAGAGGCTCGGCTTTTGAAGGAATTGTTCAAGCCCTGAAAACTCATAAAGATTTGAAAGACAGTGATTTACTGCTTCTTACGGAACTCGATTACGGCATGGCAAGAAGCCGAAATCGTTTTGTCGCCAGGGAATTAGCTGAACAACTCGAACTAAACTATGCTTTTGCTCCCGTTTATATTGCACTTCAGAAAGGAAGTGGGGTGGAAAAGTTTGCCGAAGGAGAAAATACAAAGTCAATTCACGGACTCGGCATTTTCTCGAAATATCCCATGAAAAACATTCATGCAATTCCGCTTCCGAACGGCAAGGACAAGATGAAGGGGGTGGAAAAGAGAATTGGGCATTTGAGAGCTTTAGTTGCTGAGATAGAACATCCTTTAGGAACTTTCCGTGCTGTGACGACGCATCTGGATGCTCATTGCTCACGTAAACATCGTTGTTTGCAGATGAAAATCATTCTTGATCATTTGGAGACACTTCCCCAAATGCCAACTCTTATCGGCGGTGATTGGAACACTACAACTTTTAACTCACAAAATGCTTTTAGGGCGATCTTAGGCTATTGGCGAAGAGTTTTTATGGGGATAAGGAACGTAGCTGAAAATCATTTCCTGTATCCCGACAGATACTTTGAAAGGGATTTGTTTGCCGAACTTGAAAAGCGCGGTTATGAATACAAGCGATTCAACCAACTGGGAGTTGGAACGCTACATTATGACATCAGAAGCATTGAGAAAAACACGAATTTACGTGAGTGGGTTCCAGCCTGGTGTTTTCCTTTTATATTTTGGGCCGTGGCAAAAGTCGGTGGAAAAGTTTCGGTCCGTTTGGACTGGTTTGCAGGGAAAGGCATTGAAATTGTTGGGAATCCCAAGACTGTTTCTGATTTGAGAAATTCAGAAGGCACACCTCTTTCGGATCATGATGCAATAGCTTTGGACTTTAGGCTCTCAAAGGGTTAAAATCAAAAATGCTCTGAAGAAAATTATGGAAGTATCATTTTGCAAAACTGTTAGTTTCGATTTTGAGAATTTTCAGTATCAAACCGTCGCAGAAGAAAACGGCAGAGCTGTTACAATAAAATTTCCGATTGATGAAAAAGCCTACAGTCCTGGTGATGTTGTGGTTGTTTTGAAAGGCTCAGACGTAGTTTTTCATGCAATGATCAGGGCCATAGAAAACGGGCTCGCATTAGCGTCAGATCCAAGAGGCTCGTCTTTGCCAGTGAAAAACCGAATTTCTTGATGTTGGGATTTTCACACAAGAAAGATTCTTTCGATTTGAAGATTTTTCGCTGAAAGCTCAAATTTGAGCTTTTTGGAGACTAAAAATTTTCGTTTGCCGAAAAAAATTTCGTTGTGCTAGAATCCTTTTTGCTTAGGATTTGAAAAGTCGAAAGCTTGAGGTTTCAAAATTTGAAGTCGAGAAGTTTGTAAAGTTGGTTTTGAAGGTTTGCGAGAGGTGAGTTTTTGTTGAAAAGGTGGGGCAGTAGCTCAGTTGGGAGAGCGCAACGTTCGCAATGTTGAGGTCAGGGGTTCGATCCCCCTCTGCTCCACCAAAAAAGCAAAGATACAGCCAAAAAACTACGCATTTCTTTTTTTACGTCAGGCACATGATCATTGTTTGATTTAGTAACCGCAGGGAATCTCTGTATCGTTTATCCCACTAGATAACTTCCAAGATTTTACTAGGTTTTTATCGGATTGAAACTTCGGTTTGGAATCACAAGTTCCTTAAAATTTCTGCAGGTTTCACGCGGGAAGCATGGAAAGCGGGATACATGGCTGAAATCAGACTCAAAACAAAGGCTGATACTATGATCAATCCGATGTCGAAAAGCGATAGACGAAGAGAGATGCTAGAGACGGTGTAAATTTCTTTCTGTAGACTGATCAATTCAAGACGATTGGCAGTAAAACACGTAATCAGTCCCAATATGAAGCCGGCTATGATTCCGCTTGTTGCAAGCATCACTGCCTCAAAAAGAAAAATCAAAGTCAAGCTTTTTGCTCTTACTCCTAAAGCTTTCAGAACAGCAATATCAAGCCTTCTTTCATTAACGAGAAGTGAAAGCGTTGCAGTGATGTTCATGCTTGCAATCAAAACCAGTAATGAAACGATCAAGAAAGTAACTTTTCTTTCGAGTGCAAGAGCGTTAAAAAGAGGTTGATTGGCTTTTTGCCAATCCAGAATTTCAAATTCCTCTCCCAAGTCATTCTTAATCTTTTCGGCGGTTTCGTTTGATGAATAAACATCTTTTACAGATACTTTCAAAACGTTTGGAGAGAATTGTTTTTTGCCAAGAAGTTCCCCAAAAACTTCAGGTGCTACGAAAATCCACGTGGAATCGTAATTGTAAAGTTCGGTCTGAATTATTTCGTCAACTTGAATTTCAAGCTTTTTTATTTGATTTTCGTCGAATAAGATCAACTCAATTGTACTTCCGTCGGAGACCTTGATTTTCTTTGCCAATTCTTTTCCTATTGCAGTTCTGTTTACATCACTACGAGCTTGAACAACGCAATAGCTTATTTTACCGTTGCCGATGACGATGGCTTCTTTGTAATTTACAGCCTCGACCGACACAACATTTCCGATGTTTTCAATTTTCACTTTTAGCTTTTCCCAATCTTTGATTTCATTGCCGTTTCTGTGAAATACGTTGATATGAGGAGTATTGAGCAAGATTTTTTGTGTTATTTCTTCGGCGAAACCTCTCGAAAGTCCTTGAGCAATTATCATAACTGCAACTCCTAAAGCCAGTGCAATGCGTGCAATCATTGATGTCCAGCGCACAATCGACTTGCGCCTTAAACGAAAGTATCTCCATGCTAGCTTTGCTTCAGCTCTCATTACGAAGAAAGCTCAAGGCTTTTTCTAAAATTTTTTGATGATAAGGGCATTCGGTTATCGATTGATGAATGCGTTTTTTTGTGAAGAATGCATTATTTTACTGCTTTTTGGTTTGGTAAATAAAACCGCATGTTGCTCTTCAAGAAATTCTATCCGTCTAAGTTTCGATTCATGTTGATTTTGCTCTAGCTTTTGATTTAAGTGCAGAAAGTTTGTTATATTGGCTTAAAGTTTGTTTCGTCAAAGATCTTGAACTACAAAGAGGTGAAAAAAAAAGATGGCTACGGCTTCTGAGAGTTTAGATACGAAAGGCAAGAGTTTTGCAGGTCATCCGATAGGTCTTTCCACACTCTTTTTCACGGAGATGTGGGAGAGGTTTTCTTACTACGGAATTCGTCCGTTGCTGGTTTTGTTTATGTCGGCAGCGATTATGGACGGTGGTTTCGGTTTTGAAAGAGAGCAAGCTTCGGCTATCGTAGGGATATACGCTGCTTGCGTTTATCTAGCAAGTCTTCCTGGTGGTTGGATTGCCGACAGGCTTTTAGGGCTTCAAAAAGCCATTCTCTACGGGGCCATTTGTATTTCAGCCGGACATATTTCGATAGGGATTTCCGCATTTTTAGGCGGAAAAGTAACCTTCTTTCTTGGTTTGGTTTTAATTGTCATCGGAACAGGACTTCTAAAACCGAATATTTCTGCGATTGTCGGTGATCTCTATCCAGAAGGTGGTTCTAGGAGAGATGCTGGATTTTCGATCTTCTACATGGGCATCAACTTGGGCGCGCTTCTCGGTCAAACGATCACAGGGTTTTTGGGCGAAAAAATCGGATGGCATTGGGGATTTGGTGCAGCTGGCGTTGCGATGCTACTTGGATTATTCGTTTTCGCAACCAAAAGAAAATCTACTCTAGGTTCTATAGGAGCTGAACCAACAAGACATCCCGACCCGCAGGTTCAAGCAAGGACGGAAAAAATTATTAAAATCTCCATAGCTGTTTTCGTTGTTCTTCTCGCTTTGGTATTCATTCTTGCGTCAACCGGAATTATCACAATCAATGCCGAAGCTGTTGCTCAATCAATGACCTACATACTTGTTGGTGTAGTAGTGCTTTATTTCTTGTATATTTTCACCTTGGGTAGTATTGAAACCCCTTTAACTGTTGATGAAAAGAAAAGAATTCTTGTTATAGCGATTCTTTTTATGGCAGCGGCGGTTTTTTGGTCGGCATTTGAGCAGGCTCCAACTTCTTTGAATCTTTTTGCAAAGGACTTTACACAAAGAGAAGTTTTCGGTTTTGAGATTCCCGCAACATGGTTTCAATCTATTAATCCGCTTTTGATTATTCTTCTGGCCCCTGTTTTCGCATACATTTGGACATGGCTTGGACAGAGAAACATGGATCTGTCAAGTCCTGCAAAATTCGCTCTAGGGCTGTTTTTTGCAGCTATTGGTTTTTTGTTTATGATTTTCGCGGCTAATGAAGTTTTGGCTAGCAACGGTCAAATGAAAGTTTCCATGCTTTGGTTAGTTGCAAGTTACTTCTTTCAAACTGTCGGTGAACTTTGTCTGAGTCCTGTTGGACTTTCTTCGATGACAAAATTAAGCCCACGTCGCTTCGTCGGTCAGATGATGGGAATATGGTTTTTAGCTGCTGCCGTCGGAAATTTAATAGCAGGACTTGTAGGTGGTCACGTTGATCCGGAAAAACTCGATCAGATGCCAACTTTGTTTACCTACACAACCTTATCGCTTTTGATCGCCACCGCTGTTTTGGCAGCCTTGATAATTCCAATCAGAAGAATGATGAAAGATGTAGATGTTTGATAAAAAAACAAAACCCTAATTGTTTCGATTGAACCAGTCGTAAAACTCTCAGCTGGTTTTTGGTCTTGAAAGATTTTGCTTAGAGTAGAGATCTGACAGATTTAGCTTGCCAGATGTTCCGATGGTTCTTGATGTTGGTTGGCTGGTTTGGATAAGAGTATTTTTTTGTAAATTTCTGGCAAGGTTCTGACTTTTTGGTTTGAGTCGGTTACAACATGAAGAGTTTCACCCTCGGCAAGCACGGTGTTATCTGATTCTCGAAAAATTTGATAGATGAATCTTACCGAACGACTGCGGATTTCACCTATTTTTGTGCGAATTGTAATTTCATCTTCGTAAAACGCAGGGGCTTTGTAACGACAGTAAACTTCGGCAACGACCAGAAGTGTGTTATCTTTCTCTTCCATGTCTTTGTAAGAAAAACCCAGTGCGCGGCAGTATTCACTACGACCTATCTCGAACCAGATGGGATAATTTGAGTGATGAGCGATTCCCATTTTGTCGGTTTCTGCGTATCGAACACGAATTTTTGTTTCATGCCAGCTCATTTTTATATGAGTCTCTATTTGCAAAAAACAAGCCGACCTCGTTTTTTATAAAAGTCGGCTTAAGCAATAGAAGTGGCTGGGAGACAGGGACTCGAACCCCGATTTCTTGAGCCAGAGTCAAGCGTCCTACCATTAGACGATCTCCCAGCTTTAGAAAAATAATTTAAGGTTTTGAATATGAATTGTCAAACGATGACAAAGGTGGTTTCTGAATAGAAGCTTGACGCTTTTCGATTGTTCCTAGGAAGGTTTTCAGAAGCAAATTTCTGGTAAATTCAGTTTTTGGAATGAAGAATTTAGCAACCTTTTTAGAACCACTTGAATTATAACAACATCGGTGAGAAGAGCCATTTAAGATGCAAGCAAGTCTCTGATTAAAGAAGCAGCGATTTTAACGTCTCCAACACTCAAAGAGTAACAAGGAATCCGTTTAACAACTTCTACAACCTCACTAAGATCAGCTTGCCGAAGTGGTTTAGAAAGAAAAAGTTGGGAAATGAACTTAAAAGCGGCATGCCCGGGTTTTAAGAATTCTAGCTTTGTTTGTCCATCAGAAGACCACTGAGGAAATATAATACTTCCAAGTGGTAATGTGGCCTCAGGTGCTAAAGATTCGGGAGAAACAATGCCGTAAAAAATCTGTCCCTCTTTGGAAGGTTCTGGAAAAAGTCGGATAAGTTCTTCCTGAATCTCAAGGTTTTGTAGCATATCTTGACGAATGTGCAAGGGAAAAAAACAAGGGATGACTTTAAGTTTTTTGAGGTTTATGAGAACACATTCATCCGAGCAGTATCGAAACCCTTGTTTGAGTAGTAGGACCGTTAAGGTTGTTTTACCACTTTGACTAGGAGCAGGTAGTAATAATACTTTTTCCCGATATAGTAATGCAGCAGCATGCAAGAGCTTCAGTTTTTCGCGGTAGATAAGTGATAAAAGAAGATGCCTTCTGATTAGAGGCCAGACTTTCGTTCCTTCGACTTGAAAAGGTAAAGAAAATCCGTTTACCTGAATGCTGTAGCTGTCAGCTTCTTTTTCTATTTTGTAATAAAAGCGTTTAGATGTTCTCTTCGGGAGTGATGGAAACGCATTGATAAGAGCTGTAAAGAGTTCTCTCAGGTTTTGATCGCTAATTTCGATGATGACTTGTGCGTCGAGAAGTCGAAAGACTAAATTTTGCTTCGAGAAATGCTTTTTTGTTTTTTGAGATTTATTAGGGTTCCAGCAAACCATAAGTTTCAAATTCTTCCAATATCCTCTTGACATCTGCTAAAGCGGTGTCTGTTGATACTGATAAAATGCTTGCAATTTCAGCAGCGATTTTCTCGGGGGCGTGGTGACCATCACACAAGTCGAAAACGACGGCTGCTGTTTCGTTTAGTAACAACACCTTGTCACCTTCGGGATGAAGACAAAGTAAATCACCTTCAATTTCTTCCGTGATTAAGTCCGCTCTACGCTTTGGATAAATTCCCATATTCTCCTATGACTAAGGGATAGTTACAATGTGAATTCTATAATAATCGGGTTAAAAGAGAAAATGCTTATGGTTGAAGTTTAAACATAAATTAGATTACTGAAGGTACTAAAGTCACTTATGGTATTTAATGGGAGACTAGGTTGTGTCAACTGGCTTTTCCTTTGCTGGAATTACAATAGGTTCTTCAATCAGATGAGGTTTGAGATCTTCCTTTGGGTGGTAACGGCTTCCTTTTGGTTGGGTTGTATACTCCCAACGTCGAGGAACTTTGTCAATTCCAATGGGATAGATTGTAAGTGTGCCATCGCTCGCTAGATGAAGGCGAAGAAAGTTCTTGTAGTCCTGAATACGCAGTGAAGAGAAGGCTTCGTTGGAGTGTCTCTTGAAAACATTCAGCGAGATTAGCAGATAAAGACCCATCACTTCTGACCCTACAAACCATCCACCAATGAATGTCAAGGATGAGACATAGAGCGAATACCACCATAAACTAGGTGAGATACTGCACCAGTGGACACTTACGTAATGAGCTCCCCATGCAACTATTAGTGCTGCCAGCAGATGCGCTAGTGCATGGGCGGTTCCGCCTAGTAGCTGATAGCACCTTTTATGTGTGTCGGTGAAGAGGACGAAAGCAAAAATAACAAGCAGAGACCACACTAGGCCTGAAGGAGTGTATCCCAGATTTTCTATAGATTTCCAAACGGCTTTCCCAAAATTCTCTGCTTTATGCAAATCATGTGGCATGACCCAGTTCAGTATTGTGTAAACTGCTCCTGTTAAAACCCCGAAATAAGGGTTCAAAAATGGGAAAAAAAAGATTTAAGAAAGTAAGACAACAAGTAATTTTTCGTTTGGGATATTCAGCTTTTTGTTTGAACTTTTCATTTCCGTATTCGAGCTCATCCACGTTATGTCCATGAGTTGGGTGCAGGAAAGCTCCTCCCCCGCCAGCAGTAATAAGTTGCTTGCGCAAGCTACCCAAACTTAAGCTTTCGTGCCGGCGATAGTGATGAAAATCGCCTGAGAGTTTCAAAACAACCTGAGCACCATGAGATGCAAAAACTTCTTGCTCGAGGTAGAGAACTGAATCTTTCTGTTTAGAGGTATCGTAAGTTTTGAGGCAGGGAACTGAATCTTTCTGTTTAGAGGTATCGTAAATTTTACTGTAAAGCCAGTTTGGAGTTGGTGTGCAAAGAATGATTCGGTCTCCATTTTGCATTTCCTTGGCAATTTGCGATAGGTAGTTTAGTTGTGGGATATCAATATCACTTTCTAGCTGGAGGTCCACACCTACAAGCCACCAGTTGTGAGGAAGCTTTAGGACGAAATAACTTCGAGTTTGATGAAGAAGCCATCCTCCAATCCGTCGGTTCGATTCCTTTTGACAAAAAAGACGTATGAAACTGGCTAAGCCGTCATACCAATCGTGGTTGCCCGGAATAGCAAAGAGATGTGGATGTGGCTCTTGAGACTTATGAAGGGCCGCTTCATAAGGTTTGATTAGCCTTTCATGGTAGTTTTCTTGACTAGCTACAGGATAAACTTGATCTCCACCCATGATAAGAATGTTTCCGCGTTGCGTTTTGTACTCCTTTCCATCATTTCCTCGTATCGTCAGCCCGTTTTGAGCTAATAGATATGCCACAAGTGTAGGTTGGATTCCAGCCATCGCCAAGGTCAGCTACGTAATCTATCCACATCTCTGACCGATCGGTATAGTCGAAGTATTGGGGTGAATTTATCGTCTCGGGATCTGATATCATCAAAGGGAAAATCACTCGCGGATCCACTCGTGAAACTATTAACATCGAAGTGATTAACTGGGCACCAGTCTTAGCAAGCTGGCGTGGATCATACCAGCTGATCATCTTCGGAAACTTTTGACGACAGCTCAACCGGCCGATCATCTTCAAGAACTTTTGACAATGGTTCAAGTTGCTCATCATCGTTGTATACTATATGGTAACGGGTTGAGTGTTAACCTTTATATCGATAACTCAACTGGATAGCTCTCTTCAACTTTATTTACGAATAGCAATTTTTCGGACAGCTTTTGTTACTTGGTCTGCGTAATCGAGGACGGGTTCTAGAGTTTTCATCAAGTTTGAATCTGAATGGATTCGGGCACAGAGTTGACAGGGACTTACATATTCAGAAGTGTCAGGAAGCTGTTTTGCCAGTTCTGGAAACTTAAAGCGACATAAGTCATAGAGCTGGTTGAAGCCTTCTTCTGTAACAAGGCGAACATATCGGTTTGTGTAGATACGTTCTACAATGCGGTGTAGTGGTTCTTTTTTGATATTACCCATTGAGAGTTTTGCTTGAATATTGAAACCACCAGAACAGCATGGATAAACTTCTCCATCAGGATAGACGGTTATGCTGTGGGTTTTAGGGTGACCACACGGTCCAAAGCGCTCAGAACCGAGACGGTAATCTTGTGGTTTTACCTGTTTTTTTCTGCCTCTACCAATGGGAATAGCAAAGTGTCGCGTAACATTAACTCCTTCTGGAACGTGAACAACATCTTGTACTTGGATGTCTGGGTCCCAAAACACCCCGGCTAACTCTGTTGCTAAACCCAATTCTAATGCTGCTTTGGCCGCGTTTTCAACATAACTTGAAGGCACGAAGACTTGATGAGAAGGATCAGTCGAAATACTCAGTTCTGTCAGTCCTACTTCTTTTAATCGGGCAAGCTTGCTTTTAGCCTTTTCCAAACTGAATGCCCAGTAAGCTGATGTAACTATCCTGAACTTTAGCCCTGTTTCTGCTGTTGCTCTCATTATAGAAATGATTTCGTTGTAATAAACGAAGGGTTCTCCCCCGGTAAATACTACAAGCTTTATGGATGGAATGGATATGGCTGAACTAATCCATTGTATTACTTCATCCGGGTTCATTTTCGCCGTTCCGAATTCTTCTAACGGGTGACAACAAAAATCGCAGAGCAACGGACATTTGAATCCGTAAACTAGGACAAGCGAATCAGAGAATTTCTCATCTGTGTTTTTTGAATAACCGTTCGACATACACTATCCTACGCTGACATTTACTCTAACTCCTGGGACAATTTCGATCCCAGGTCTTATTTGCACATTTTGTGACTGAGGTGGAATCAACGGCAGGACCAAAATAGCAGGAGGAACGTAAAGAGTCATTCTCAGTAACCTTCGTCTAGCACGATCCAGATTTTCTGACTCTTGCTCAGAGTATTCTTTTTTTCCTTTCGGATCGATCATTTCTGTATTAACACGCTTCCATATCTATATTCGCCTGCAAGCATATAGTAAGCAGATTTTACTTTTTTGTCAAAAAAAACGTTAAAGAATATGGTCTGGTTTTGAAAGATTTTTCGTCAAAACTCTTCATTTTTTCTCGAGCGAGGTTGATATTTACTTTGTTTTTTTGTAGCCTTATGAAAAGCTGAATGAAGATTCATTCAGTTGTGAGTAAAGCAAATTCGCTCGGATAATTGAAATGAAAACAGCTGTAGGTGACAAAAGAGAAGCTATTTTGAGGGCGGCTATTAAGGTTTTTGCAGAGAAAGGTTTTTTTAACTCAAAGGTTTCTGACGTGGCAAGAGCAGCAGGTGTAGCTGATGGGACTGTCTATCTATATTTTAAGAATAAAGACGATATTTTACGATCGATTTTCGATCAAGCTATGGCTTTGTTCATAGCCGAAGCCAGGAAAGAAATAAAGCAGTTTGAAGATCCAGCGGAAAAGCTACGTCGGATTGCCGAGCTTCATCTTGAAAAACTAAGTGCGGATAGGGATTTGGCAATTGTTTTTCAGGTTGAATTGCGAGGTTCAACAAAGTTCATGGAAGAATTCTCAAACGCAGCTTTTGCTGAGTATCTTAACATTATCAAGGAAGTTTTCGTTGAGGGGCAGCAAAAAGAGGTTTTCCGTGATGACTTGAATCCTACTGTCTGCGCAAAGATCTTGTTTGGCGCTTTAGACGAGATGGTCACAAACTGGATTTTGTCCAAGAAGAACTATCCACTTGCTCCGATGGCGGACATTGTAATCTCGGTTTTTTTCAACGGTGTTCTGCGAAAGTAACACAAGCGAACGATTTAAAAAGCAGGCGAAATTTTTAAGGAATTACAGATATGACGGGCAATATAGGCTTTGAAACCAGGCGCAAGAGAGTAGAGAGGATACCACTTCTCGAGTCAGAGCCGAGAACGATAGGAGAGCTTTTCCGTCAAGCTGCTTCAAAATATAAGAATCCGACGGCGTTAAATTACAAATTAGGCGACAAGTGGGTTCCGATTTCATCTGAACAAATGCTAGAACGTGCCGAAAACATAGCTTTAGGGCTATACGAGTTAGGTCTTAGAAAAGGAGATCGCATTGCGATTCTCTCTGCAAATTCACCTGACTGGACTTTAACTGATGCAGGTTGTCAGATGATCGGCATTATTGATGTTCCGATCTATACGACTCTTGCATCGGAATCTGTTAAATACATTCTCAACGATGCAGGTGTTCGGATATTGTTTTTGCAAAATGGTGAGGCCTACGAGAGAATAAAAGAAGTTTTGAACGAATGCCCATCGGTTGAAAAAATAGTTTTCTTCGATTCAAGAGCACAAAAGCTGGAAAGCTCACTTTTCATTTCTGAATTAGAGACTTTTGGCAAAAATTTGAAGACTGCTCAACCTGACTTGTTGAGAGACTTGGAAGAGGCTGTTCGATCGGATGACTTGGCGACTTTGATCTACACTTCTGGGACGACTGGAGAGCCTAAAGGAGTGATGCTAACGCACTCGAATATACTTTCAAACGTAATAGATGCAGTCGAAAAATTTGATTTATCAGAAAGAGAAATTCCGTTATCGGTTTTACCGTTGTCACACGTATTTGAACGTTCGGCAATGTACACATACATTTTCAACGGTATGTCGGTTTATTATGCTGAATCTATTGAGAAGGTGCCGGATAATTTGCAAGAAGTAAAACCGACAATTTTTGTGGGAGTACCGAGAATTTTTGAGAAAGTTTACCTGAAGGCAAAAGAAAGAGCTGCTACAGAAAGTTCTTTGAAGGGAAAGATATTCGATTGGGCTATTCGGGTTGCAAAGGATTATGCAATGAAAATTGAGAAAAAAGAAAGCATTCCTTTTATTTTGTCAATAAAACATAGCATTGCCGACAAACTGGTTTTTTCTAAATTCAGGGCATTTTTCGGAGGGCGTTTGAAATACTGCATCACGGGTGGAGCAGCTCTTTCAGATGAGATTTATTTGATTTTTAACGGCGCGGGAGTAAGGATAATGCAAGGTTACGGATTGACGGAAACTTCTCCCGTGGTCTCAACGAACAATCCAATTGAAAACAAACTCGGAACAGTTGGAAAGCCTATTCGCAATGTTCAGGTGCGGATTGCTTCGGACGGTGAGATAGAAGTAGTCGGACCTAACGTCATGCTCGGTTATTACAACAAACCGGAGGCTACGCGCGAAGCATTCACCGAAGACGGATGGTTTAAGACTGGAGACATCGGCGAAATTGACGAAGAAGGATTTTTGAAAATAACCGACAGGAAAAAAGAACTTTTCAAAACATCTGGCGGAAAATACATCGCTCCGGCACCGATTGAGCAAAAAATAAAGGCCTCCATTTATGTTAATCAGGTTGTCTTGGTCGGTAACGAGAGAAAATTCCCTGCTGCGTTGGTTGTCCCAAATTTCGACGCATTAAAGCACTATGCAGAATCTAATAGAATAGAATTCAGCTCAAAAGCTGATCTTTGTCAAAACAAAAAAATAATTGAGTTCATACAATCGGAGATTGATGCCTTGACAACAGATTTGTCGAGGTACGAAAAAATCAAGCGAATAGCCTTACTAGACAAGGAATTTACGGTTGAAGGCGGTGAGCTAACGCCTACTTTGAAAATAAAGCGTCGCGTTATTGAAGAGAAGTATCGCGATGTAATTGACAAAATCTACCGGGAAGCCGAAAAAAGTTGAAAAATTAACGGTGGCTTATTAGTGTTTGTTGTGATTCCGGATTATCTTGATTTTAGGGCTTCTTTCATTGTAGCACCTATATCCGCCGGAGATTTGACAACTCTTATTCCTGCTTCTTCGAGGGCTTTCATCTTTTCAGTAGCGGTGCCTTTCCCGCCGGAAATTATTGCTCCTGCGTGTCCCATTCTTCTTCCCGCAGGTGCAGTTTGTCCAGCAATGAAGGCAACTATGGGTTTTCGCTTTGCCAGTCCGCTTTCCTTTACCCATTCAGCAGCTTCTTCTTCAGCAGTGCCTCCGATTTCACCGATTAAAATTATTCCTTCCGTTTCGTCATCTTCTGCAAACATTTGTAATACGTCTCGATGAGTTGTTCCTATAATTGGGTCTCCGCCGATGCCTATTGCAGTAGATTGTCCTAAACCAACCGCAACTGTTTGTCCAACGGCTTCGTAGGTTAAAGTTCCCGAACGCGAAACTATACCGATACTGCCTTTTTTATGAATATACCCGGGCATAATTCCGATTTTACATTCTTCCGGAGTGATAATTCCCGGACAATTCGGACCTATCAAGCGAGTCTGGCTTCCTCTGAGATATTCCTTCACTTTAACCATGTCGGCAACGGGAATTCCTTCTGTGATTGCAACGACAAGCCTTACTCCAGCATCAACTGCTTCCATTATTGCATCGGCAGCAAATGCCGGTGGAACATAGACGACCGTAGCATCTGCTCCCGTTTCTTTTACTGCTTCGGCAACTGTATTGAATACAGGAACTCCTTCATGTTTTGTTCCGCCTTTTCCGGGTGTGACGCCACCGACAATTTTCGTTCCGTATTCAATCATCTGTCTTGTGTGGAAAGTTCCTTCCTTTCCTGTTATTCCTTGAACTACTACGCGGGTATTTTTGTTTACCAGAATACTCAATTTTCCAAATCCTCCGGAAGTTTTTATCAAAAGCAAAAGTATAGATAAGCTTGTTGACCGATTTCAACTTGCCAAAACCGATGGTTGTCTGAAAAAAATACGTTTTCGGGAGCCGCTATGAACCGGAAAAGTGCGCCGCTTTCAGATGTTTTCCGATTTTTACAAAATGGGTTAAATTAGTTTTGTGGAAAAAACGCATCTTGCAGGGTTAACGAAGAAGGAACTTGTAAAGTTTGCCGAGGAGTGTGGCGAACCAGGTTGGAGAGGAAAACAGCTTTTCAAGCAAATACAATCTCGAAGGGTTTTTTCATTCGATGAAATGACGGATTTACCGAAGGGATTTAGGCAGACTTTGCAACGGGTCGCCACAGTTTCCATTCTGAAACTTGAATCACGCTTTATCTCAACGGATGGGACACGCCGTTATCTGATGAAAACTCATGATGGATTTCCTGTAGAAACCGTTTTCATACCGAGTGAAAATCGCGACACGATTTGTTTTTCTTCGCAGTCGGGATGCCCACTGAAATGTGATTTTTGTCTAACTGCCAAACTTGGACTTCTACGCTCACTTTCAACCGGAGAAATCGTCGAACAAATTCTAGTTGTTTTGAACGATATTTACGGTGTAGGAGGTGAAACTCCTCATGGAACTAATCTAGTAGGCATGGGAGAAGGTGAACCTTTTTTGAACTTTGAAAATCTGATAAAGGCTATTGAAATAATCTCTGACGGTGACGGTCTTGCGATCGTGCCGAATCGGATAACAATTTCAACGGCCGGAATTGTACCGAAGATTTATGAGTTTGCAAAACTGGAAAATCGTCCTCATCTGGCTATTTCGCTATCTGCACCGACAGATGAACTTCGCAATCGCCTGATGCCTATAAATCGCCGGTGGAATATCGAAACACTTATGCAAGCTGCATTCTTTTTCCATGAAAACCTGCGTCCTAGAGAAAAACTTACTTTTGAATACGTTTTGCTGAGCGGTGTTAATGATTCTGCAGATCATGCCGTTGAACTGGTGCGTTTACTAAAGAGACATAAGTTAAAGCGTGTGAAAGTCAATTTGATTCCTCACAATTCGGGAGAAGGTCTAAACTATCTTCCGCCTGATGAGAAAAGAGTTAAGCGTTTCAAGACTTTGTTGGAAACTTACGGTATTCCGGCTTACATTCGACGTCCTCGCGGAAGAGATATTTATGCAGCCTGCGGACAGCTTGCTGCCAAAATAAACCTGAACAATCAGTAGGTGTTTTATGGAGATTCTGATTTTGGGAATTATTTTAGTTGCAATAATGGCTTATCTTTCGACCAAAATAAAGGCAGCCAGCCAAGCCGCTTATGAGGAGGAAAAAATAGAGACCGACAGTTTTTCACTGATAAAGCCAAAAGATTTTTTGCATCCTTACAACGAAAATTCAAAATATGCTTTTGAAGCCTATTCGAGAGAATACGGCGAAGGTAAAGCATCGAAAATCAATCAAGCAATGATTTTTGTAAGCATTTATGAAGATATGATAGGAAAACCTGACGAATCATCAGAGTCGGAACAAGTGGAAAACGGGCTGAAATTTAAGGTTTTAAGAAAAGTTTTGCAGAAAGGAAATAAAACTTTTGAGCTGGAAGTGTTGGTTTTGATGGAACACTATCAAGACTATAAAGAAAAAGTCAAGCAAGTAATGGAAAGTTTTAGGATTAAGTAGTTGAATTTAAGTGCTGAGTCTAGGGCAGAAATTATTTTCCTTTATCTTCCTTTGTCTTACAATTTCATACAAAATTATGCCGGTAGCAACGGAAACGTTCAGGCTTTTTACTTTTCCGAAAATCGGTATCTTCACTAAAGCATCGCATTTTTTCTTTGTCAGTTCGTGTAGGCCCTTGCCTTCATTGCCTAGAACGAGTGCTGTACTTTGGGTCCAATCCCAATCTGTGTAAAGCATTTCAGCTTCCGAATCTGCGCCTACGGTCCAAATGTTTTTCTGTTTGAGTTTTTCAATCAGTCTGTTGATATTTGCCGATCTTGCAACCTTTACATTAAAAATCGCTCCGGCAGAAGTTTTTGCAACGGTTTCCGTTAATCCGACTGCTCGCCTTTCCGGAATGAAAACTGCGTCAATACCGACACATTCGGCCGTTCTCAGAATCGCTCCAAAGTTTCTTGGATCTTCGATTCCATCCAGTATCAAGCAGAGCGACTGATGCTTTGAGGTAACGTATGCGAAAAGCTCATCTTCATCACAGTAATCGTAGGAGGCTAAAAAAGCGATTACGCCTTGATGATTTGAATTCGCACTTACATATTTTTGCAGATGCTGGCGACTAACGCGTTGAAATGGTACCTGATTAAGCCTTGCTAGCTTGCAAATTTCACTCAAAACCTTACCACTTCTCCCTTCCGCAAATAAAATCTTTTCCACTTTTTGCGGAAAGGCTTTCAAAGCTTCAAGAACAGGCATCACGCCGAAGACGACTTGCCTTTTTTCCAGTGCGCTCATATCTGACCCAATTCATTTTTCACCGATGGGCTCTTCACATAATTCGTATTTGACTTGTAAGACTTTGCAGACGGGAATATTTTGTAAATTGGTCTAGATTACTTACAAAAGTTTTACTCATCAATTCGTATCCACCAAAGCTTTTTCTTCTTAAACCAAACGAATTTTTTTGTTCCTCAACATGCCAAACTTTTCCAAGAAGATGACGCAATTCGAAATAGTCATCAATAAATTTTATATGAGGCGCAAATTCGCAGAATTTTTTGATCAGCTTCGGAATGTTTTTATGAGCTAGTTTTTCCTTCTGGTTTCCAAGCGCAGAAGAAAAATCGAAACCGCTCGTAGTGATCCGATAGCCTATGTGGTCTTGCGTTGTGTAAATATCAATTAAAGTTTCGTCTTTATCAGTTTCAGAACTTTCTTTAAGCTTATTCTTCTTTTTCTTTCTTTCTTCGATTGACTCTATTTGGCGTTTGAAAATCATCCCAAGCACCAGTAAGCTCAAATTTTCGCTTTCGATTTTTACAGAGTCATTTGAGTTGAAAAGAGTGAAAACCGCAGTTTTTCCGATGAATTCAATGCAACGAAGTCTGCGCGGAGGTTTTTCGATTGATAAGTTTTCATCAGGGATTACCAAAGTTATAATGCCTAAAGATTTTATCTGCTCTTTCAAAGCTTCTGCTTCACGAGTTGATTCGACACGCGCTATGGGCAATGATTTCCCTTCATATATTACCTTTCTTAGTTCCTCTTCTTTCAGATCGGTAAACTTTGACACTTCTTTTAGCTTCGTTTCGTTGTAGTTTTCGCTGAGTCCAGCAAAAACAAGATTGAAAGCTTTTTCCCAAGCCTCTATCTTTCGCTTTTTTCTCAATTGCAAATTCTCTGCTGTCAAAGGGAGATCTGCTCCGCAATAAAGACATTTTGTTCGATTGGGTGGAGACGCCCGATGACAGCGCAAGCACTCTATCATCTGTTCAGAAGTGAATCTTACAAGTTCAAGATTCTCATCCATACTTTCGGCTTTTTTCATTATACGAAATTTTTTGCTTTGAAAAACAAAATAGACAAAGTTTAGTTTTTGACTGAGTCGTCTTGACCGACCCAGAAAAAAGTAGGAAATTATAAGTGTCTCTGTTGAATTTCGTCAAGTCAATCAAATGATCATCAAAAATGGGGTAAGGAAATAAAGTAAGAAAGGAGGTATTTTTTCAATGAGATTGTCAGAAAGCGGTATATCTTGGAGTTTTGGGGATCGCGGGAAAATTGCGATTTTTATTGATGGCAACAATCTTTTTCATGCGGCAAGGTTTCACAATATTGATATTGACTATAACAAACTCTTGAGAGTTTTGCTTGGAAACGGCAGATTGCTTAGGGCTTTCTTTTACACAGGCGTTGACGCCGGATCAGAACGTCAGCATGGTTTTTTGCTTTGGATGAGTAGAAATGGCTTCAGAGTAGTTCAAAAAGAACTGAAAACTTTTTATGATGGAACACGCAAGGCAAACCTAGATGTTGAGATTGCTGTTGATATGTTGAATTTAGCTGGAAAATACGATACGGCGGTTTTGGTGTCTGGAGACGAAGATTTTGTCTATGCGGTCAATGCTATTGCTTACAAGGGGTGTAGGGTGGAAGTTGCAGGCTTTCGTTCAAATACTGCTCCACGTTTGATAGACGCTGCCGATTATTTTATAGACTTAGGCGAAATTGCCGATCTTATCCGCAAAGACAGTTTGAGCGAACACAACGGAGTCCCTTCTCAGGTTCTACCTGAAGCAAACTTTGGAAATAAGGTATCTCAGATTTCGTCCCAGTCAGGCAGGAGCTTAGAAATTTTGGAAGGAGAAATGGTTTCTGAAGAGAAAAGAGGATGAAAATCTCAGGAGAAATTAAAGTTTCCCTTGATCTTTCAAGAAATTATTGTTGATTTCTTCAACTAAATTCTGATATTCTAAACGGCAGGATTGAGTATCTAGCAGGTTTGAAGGTGTTATGATCTGTCCCGGATGCAGGAAAAATCTGTCTTTGGCACTTTCTGTTTGTCCAAGTTGCGGCACAATGATTGGAGATTCTGTTCGCGAAGAATTGGCATCAAAAATTGTACCACTCCCAAAAGCAGAAAAAAACATTAAGAATTCGGATACGGATTTCTCTAAATCAACTAAGGTAGAGCTGCAGAATGAAAGGACGAATAAAACTGCTGTGGGGAACGAACCCGGTAGCTTAACACTAAATAAAGAGACTTGTTCTCGGAAGATCAAAACTTCTGAGGTAAATGCAAAATCTACCGATCCTACTTTGGTTGAGTTTCAAAGTAAGACAGCAGTAGTGCCTGAGTGGAGGCTTCATCTGCGGAATGCAGTAAGAAGACGATTTGATCAAAACCGGCCAAGTTCACAAAGCCAAAATCTTTCTCTCCAAGTTTCAGATCAGACTTTAAGCAAGAAAGAAAAATCTGAAGATAAGAAAAATGCTTTGCTCGAAAGGGCTTTGCGTCGGATTGAAGAATCACGCTCAAGATTTGCTCACATTTCAGAATCAAAGTCTGATCAAACTTCGGAATCAAGATTTTGTTACCTTTCGGAAGAAAAATCTGGTGTTTCAGTTTCTAACACTGATATTTTCAAGACTAAGGTTGAAGATAGACCGTTCAAAAAAACGGAAATAAAAACTTTTCCGATAATCGAAAAGCGAGAAGAACCGAAAAAGTTTGAAACAACCAAATTACCACCGATTTCTGAGATTATAAGAGATCAAAGTGATGTTTTAAGAGATCGAAGCAAAGAAACACCTTGTTTTGTTACCGAAGACGAGCAGATTGGAACAGGTAATTCTGAGACGTCCATAGGCAAAAATCAATTTTTGTGTGATGACAAGCCCTCGGAAGACTTTGTTGAAGATTATGCTCCGCTTTCTCAACGCTTTGGTGCCGGGCTTTTCGATTTTATTTTGTGTGTTTTTCTAAGTTTTGCTTTGCTTCTACCTTTCATAATTTTAGGTAAAAGTTTCTTCTCGGTGGAAACTCTTCTTGCATTTCTAACTACAATCGCAATAGTTATGTTCATTTACCTGACCACGAGCATTGCTTTTTTTGGAAAGACTGTAGGAATGAAGATGTTTTCGCTTGAGATAGTCGATGTTGAAGAAAATGATTATCCGACATTACATCAAGCTGCAATAAATACAGTTGCCTATTTGATTTCCATATTGACTTGTGGCTTAGGTTTTTTGCCTGCTTTGTTTAATCAAGAAAAACGCGCTATGCACGATCTGATTGCAGGCACTATTGTTGTTAAAGAGTTCAAATGAATCTTATTCACAATTCAGAAATTTTTAAGCTTAGGATACGAATAGAATGCAAAATTGTTAGAAAAGCCGAATTCAAGAACGGTCTAACGCCAATGATAAAAGAAGGCTGATTGACGAAGTATAAAAAGATTTTTCGGTAAAATTTTGTTTTTTCTAGTTTTGCTTTGTATTTGCAAAAGTTTTGTGTTCAAGCTGCATTATCCAATATGCGAAACGCTATCGAGCCGAAAATATCGTCAGGATAGCAAATTTTGTTCAAGCGTTTTCTTTGTTTATTGCCTGCGATAATTTTGTGTCCTAAAAGCTTTTCAGGCTAAAAAAGCTAGCATAAATGTGTTAGACAATCTATAATCAATTTAGCTTGGAAATTGAAAATTATGTTTGAGCGTTACACCGAAAAGGCAAGGAGAGTTATATTTTTTGCTCGATATGAGGCACTTCAATACGGCTCGCGATATATTGCTCCCGAACATATTTTGCTTGGGCTGATGCGTGAAGATAAATCAATTCCGACTCGATTCTTTCCTCACCACTGCTCCATTGATACGATACGTCGGGAAGTAGAAAATCGAATTATTCCAAGAGAGCGAATGCCACAGTCAACGGAAATTCGTCTTTCGCCCGAAACCAAGAGAGTTTTAGCCTACGCAAACGAAGAAAGCCAGAGGCTACACAGCAAGGTAATCAACACCGAGCATTTGCTTTTGGGAATCTTACATGAGGAAAATTCAATTGCCGCAGAAGTGCTTTATGAACAAGGTGTTCGGCTTCAAAATGTTCGGGCTATAATCATGAGAAATACAAACTATCAGAATTTCTTGAGCGAGTCCAGAAAGGAAGGTTCGGCACTTTACGAATACACACGCGATTTAACGCAAGAAGCTGTCGAAGGAAAACTTGATCCGCTTATAGGACGAGAAGAAGAGCTAGAACGCTTGATTGAAATTCTATGTCGTAGAACGAAAAATAACCCTGTTCTAATAGGTGAAGCAGGGGTTGGCAAAACAGCAATAGTGGAAGGCTTAGCACAGAGAATTGTAGAAGGAAAGGTGCCTTCGTTTTTGGAAAACAAGCATATTTTGGCTTTAGATTTATCGTTAGTAATTGCAGGCACGAAATATCGTGGACAGTTTGAGGAGCGTTTGAAGCTGATAATGAAAGAGCTTAAAGAAGATAGGCGGAACATAATTTTCATTGATGAGCTTCACACGTTGGTTGGTGCAGGGTCGGCAGAGGGTTCACTTGATGCTGCAAACATTCTAAAGCCTGCGCTTTCGCGTGGCGAAATTCAGTGTATCGGTGCAACTACTCCATCGGAATTTCGCAAAACAATAGCAAAAGATAGAGCCTTAGAGCGGAGATTTCAGGCGATAAAAGTTCTCCCGCCGACTGAAGAAGAAACTTTGAAAATTCTTGAAGGTTTGGTTGAACGTTATGAAGCATTCCATCAGGTAAGATATTCGAAAGAGGCATTAGAAGCGGCTGTTTATTTGTCAAATCGTTACATAACCGATCGTTTCTTGCCTGATAAGGCGATAGACGTTTTAGATGAAGCTGGTTCGCGAGCGAAATTGCATAATCAAGTCGAAACGGAGCCGTCATGGCGCGAGGCGATTGAGGTTTGGAGGCGCGATAATGTTAGCAATGAAGACAGATTACTGGCTTTGGAACTACAGAAATTGGGAAGCTCATTTCTCACGGTCGAGGTTACCAAAGAAGACATCGAGGCAGTTGTAGCAAGACAAACGGGGATACCTGTTCAAGCAGTAAAGCAAGACGAAGCTCAGAAGCTACTGAAGATCGAAGAAGAACTTCACCGAAGAATAATTTCTCAAAGAGCGGCAATTTCAGCTTTGGCGCGTGCTATTCGTCGTTCTCGTGCCGGCTTGAAAACACCGAATAAACCGATAGGGAATTTCTTGTTCTTAGGTCCGACTGGTGTTGGAAAAACAGAGGTTGCACGTGTTTTAGCCGAGTTTTTGTTTGGTTCGGAGAAAGCTTTGATTAGGTTTGATATGTCGGAGTTTATGGAGCGCCATTCGATAGCGAAGTTAATCGGTTCACCGCCAGGTTATGTTGGTTACGAAGAAGGCGGGCAACTGACGGAAAGACTGCGCCGACAGCCTTATTCGGTCGTGCTTTTGGATGAAATCGAAAAAGCTCATCCAGACGTTTTTAACATTCTGCTTCAGGTTTTCGATGACGGAATCTTAACCGACTCGCAAGGAAACACCGTTGATTGCAAGAATGCGATTTTTATTCTAACTTCCAACATCGGTGCAAGGTTTATTCAGAAAGGTTCGGCAGTAGTAGGCTTCAAAGGCAGTGAAAAAATTTCTCGTGAAAAAATAGAGAGCGAAGTGATGTCGGCAGTTAAGCAAATTTTTGCTCCGGAATTCTTAAACCGCTTAGATGAAATAATAATTTTCGATCAGCTAACCGAAGAAGATTTGTTCCAAATAATAGATTTGCAAGTGAAGCGATTGAACGAGATGCTTTCAAATAAGGCGTTAGAAATCAGGCTCACCGATAAAGCTAAAAAGTGGCTTATTGATAAGACTTGCTCTGACAGAAAACTAGGTGCAAGACCCTTAAAGCGCGCCTTGCAAAAATACGTCGAAGACGAGCTTTCGGAAGCGCTGTTGCGTGGTGAAATCACACCTTCAAGTATGGTTGAAGTTGATGTTGTAGATAATCAATTAAAATTCCAGATTTGCCTGGGGATTGGTCATGAAATCACAACCCGATGAAAGATACCTTCCGTTTAGAGATTTGACCTCCGCATAAACAAGAATTGACAAATCAAAAACGAATTGCGACCTATTCGAATTTCCAAAACTTCTCGATTAAGCGCTAAAATCTAACTATGTTTTTCAAGGTTGGAAGTGTTGAATTCGGCGGCGACAGTCTGGCTTTTATTTTAGGTCCTTGTGTCATCGAGAGCTTAGAGCATGCGCTTTTCATGGCTAAATCGATAAAGCGAATTTGCCAAAATGTCGGGGTGAATTTTGTTTATAAATCTTCTTTTGACAAGGCTAATAGAAGTTCAATCGAAAGCTTTCGCGGTCGTGGAATGGGGTTCGGTTTAGAAGTTTTATCTGTCGTGAAAAAAGAATTAGATATTCCGGTGACGACGGATGTTCATGAAACGTGGCAGGTTGAAAAGGTTGCCGAAGTTGTTGACGTAATTCAGATTCCAGCTTTTTTATGCAGGCAGACAGATCTTCTGGTCGAATCGGCGAAGACAGGAAAGCCAGTGAACGTCAAAAAGGGACAATTCTTAGCTCCTTGGGATGCAAAAAACATCGTCGAAAAATTGCAAAAGGCTGGGGGTGAAAAAATCATTTTGACGGAAAGAGGCACAAGTTTTGGCTATAACAATTTGGTAGTTGATTTTCGTTCTTTCCCAATAATGCGTTCCTTTGGGGTTCCTGTTGTTTTTGACGTAACCCATTCGTTACAACTTCCCGGTGGGCTTGGAAAAGCGACTGGTGGTCAAGCAGAATACATTGAATACTTGGCGCGTGCTGGAGCGGCTTGTGGTATTGACGGTGTCTTTATGGAGGTTCACGACAATCCCGCAAAAGCACCTTCTGATGGGCCTAATCAACTTCCACTTACTCGCTTGGAAAATCTCTTGAAGCAACTCAAAAAGATTCATGATACAATTAGATCGTTTGAGCAAACGCCAAAGGAAATTTCAGCCTGAAAAATGATAAAATTTAGTTTCAAGGAAGACTTCGCAAAATGGAAGAGAAGGTTTTGATCGAACGTTTCATAAGCAGGAAGAAGAGGCGCCTGCCGAAACCAGAGTGGTTGAAGATCAGACTTGGAAATCCTGCCGTTCAAAATGAGGTTTTGAGTCTGATAAAAGGCTTAAAATTACACACGGTTTGTCAAGAGGCGAAATGTCCGAACATTTTTGAATGTTGGAGTGATCGAACGGCGACTTTTATGCTTGGAGGTGACACTTGCACACGGCATTGTGGGTTCTGTGCCGTCAAAAAGGGGAAACCTCAACCGCTCGATCCTGAAGAACCGTCGCATGTAGCTCAAGCTGTGAGGCACTTGAACCTAGCCCATGCCGTAATAACCTCGGTCAACCGTGATGATCTTCCCGACGGTGGTGCGTCTCATTGGGCCGAAACGATCAGAAGAGTCAGAGAGCTAAACCCGAATTGTAAGATTGAAGTTCTGATTCCGGATTTCAACGGTGATGAAGCTGCACTGATGACGGTTTTAGAAGCTCGTCCCGACGTTCTTAATCATAACATGGAAACGATAGCCAGACTTTACAGGCGTGTGCGACCTGATGCAAATTATCAGCAATCTTTGACTTTACTGGAGCGTGCTGCGAGATGGCGTGATAAATTTCATCCTTCGATGCTCACAAAGAGCGGAATAATGGTAGGTCTTGGCGAGACTTTTGACGAGGTGATCGAGTTGATGAAGGATTTGCGAAGGGTAAATTGCGACATCATGACAATTGGGCAATATCTTCAGCCTTATGAGAGAAGACTGCCTGTTGAAAGATATGTTACGCCAGAAGAATTCGCCGAATGGAAAAAGATAGGTATGAGCTTGGGTTTCAAACATGTCGAATCATCACCACTGACGCGCAGTTCTTATCATGCACGCCAGCAAGCAGAAAATGCTTGACTTTAGACCGGAAAACAATCTCGGTGTTTGTTACACATATTGACCAACCCCGTTTGTTCGCTTTTTGATTTTGACTTTACGAAGAGCCTAGATAGGACTTTAATGGATTTTCATCGAGAAATTAGAAGTTCTAAAGAATCAAAAAAGCGAAATTGAATTTGCAACGGTTTGGAGATTCTATAGAACGGGGATATTCTATAAAAGAAATGGAGATAGCGACAGAAATTCGGAAGTCTGAAGAGGCTAAAGGTAAAGTCGATTCTTTGAAAGAGAGGATCGCCGCATATTTTGAACTAACAAAGCCGCGCATTGCATTCATGCTTGTTTTAACGGCGGCTGTTGGATTCTATTTAGGTTCAAGACAATTGTTTGACTGGTGGCTTTTTGCCAAAGCGATTGTCGCAATCACTTTACTGGCTTTCGGTGTAGCGTCTCTAAATCAATTTCTGGAGAGAAAAACCGATGCCTTAATGGAGCGAACTGCTGGCAGACCATTACCTTCAGGAAGACTTAGTAGCGTCGAAGCGTTGATTTTTGGCATTGTTCTTTGTGTTGCTTCTGAGGTTTTGTTTTTTACGTCGGTAAATGCATTGACTGGTTTTCTGGGTTTATTGGTGATTGTAGGTTACGTTTTGCTTTACACGCCACTCAAAACAAAAACAACTCTTTCTACTGCGATTGGAGCTATACCGGGAGCGATGCCACCGTTAATGGGATGGACTTCGGCAACAAATCAGATTTCACTTGAAGCATGGCTTTTGTTTGCAATCATACTTTTGTGGCAGTTTCCGCACTTTTTGGCCATTGCTTGGATTTATCGTAGTGAATACGAAAAAGCTGGGGTTCTGATGCTACCTGTAATTGACAAAGAAGGGAAATTAACAGTTCGGCAAATGCTGATTTTTGCTATACTGCTTTTCATTGTCAGCCTTTTGCCGTTTTTTATAGGTTTAGCAGGCTTGATTTATCTTTTCAGTGCGTTTACTCTGGGAGCATATTTTCTCTATTGCACGTTTTTGATGGCCAAGGAAAAATCGGTTGCAACTGCAAGAAAAGTGCTCGTTGCTTCTGTTATCTACTTGCCTGTGATTTTCGCATTGATGGTTTTGAGTTTCTAGCATTATGGAAGTAAAAGTAGGGCAAATTGAAACTGAACTCGAAGAAAGAAAGCGAAAGAAAAAGAGACTCTCTTCTAGCATTGGCAGTGGTTCAGGTAGTAGAGGCGGAAAGCGCGGTGGAGGAGGTGGCGGTGGAGATGACCCAAACGACAAAAGTCCGTTTGAAGAAATTGATCACTTCCGCCCGGGGAAACTACGTGTCGGAATGTGGTTTTTGTTAGTTATTGTTTTAATGACTTTTGGCTCTCTGATAACCGCTTACATAGTTTTGGCAACAAACAAAACCGTTGAATGGAAACCGTTTAGTTTGCCCTTTCAAGTTTGGATAAGCACTGCTTTAATTTTAGCAAGCACTTTCACAATAGAAGTTGCACGCCGAAAAATCTATCAAAATCGGCAGTCGGAAGCGAAAAATTGGCTTTTAGCTACGACAGTTTTAGGTGCGGCGTTCATTGCATCTCAGTTAATGGTTTGGTTTCGACTTTGGCGTTTTGGTGTTTATGTTCAGAGTAATCCTTACGCAGGGCTTTTTTACATCTTAACAGCGATTCATGCTGTTCATGTTCTTGGTGGAGTAATCGGATTAGGCTACATCGTTTTGCGTTCGTGGTATAAAACATTGGATAAAGAAGAGCTTTTGAGAAGACAAACTTCCGCAACCGTCGTGAGTTGGTATTGGCATACGATGGACGGGCTTTGGATAGTTTTATTAGCGCTTCTAGCTTTCTATCGTTGATTTTTTCTTAAAAACCCATGCACCAATCTGTTTATCTTAACAAAAGAGCTAATTTCTTAATGAACATAGTTTCCATCGGTATCCCGATAATTGTTGCGATTTTGCTTTCAATGCCGAACAAGTTTTACTTCGGTGAATGGACTAAATTCTTACCACATGCAATCGGGATAATAAATTCATTAACGGTGATTTTTTTAATTGCAGGCTTGATTTTCATTAAACAAGGAAAAATCAATTTTCACCGATACTCAATGACACTATCATTCATTTTAGGTGCGTTGTTTTTAGTTTGTTATGTTATTTATCATCTCTCAAATCCACCGACAAAATTTCTGCATGAAGGGCTGATTCGGTATTTTTATTTTTTCATTCTAATCACTCATATTGCATTTTCTCTGATAGTTTTACCTTTGGTGCTGAGAGCGATGTTTTTTGCTCTCAGCGAACAATTTGAACGTCATCGGAAGACGGTAAAAATTGCCTATCCTATCTGGCTTTATGTTTCTGTTACAGGTGTTATGATTTATATTCTGGCGAGGCTTATTTAGTTCGAGTTCTGCCCTTTGCTGAAGAATCTTCTTATTGGTTGTTTTGATTGCTTTTTGTAAATATCGAGAAAGGACTTAAGAAGTTGGTTTTAGCAAATCTGGATTCATTGCCAGAAAGCATGAACGACAATACACAGGCTTGCCTTGTGTTGGATAGAAGGGAACAGTTGTAAAGATACCGCATTTGGCGCAGTAAACTGCAACTTCGATTTTTCCTTTCGGATGCCTTTTTTGTAATGCAAGTATGGCTTCGATTCTCTCATTTTTCCGTTTTTTGCATGTACTGCATCGCTTTGGAGGATTTTTCAAGCCTTTATCACGAAAGAAAATCTGCTCCTCAACTGACCAAACAAAAGTTTGCCCACATTCGACGCAAACTCTTTCGACATCCGTCAATTCTTCTTCATTTTTCTGGGTTGCCGAGGGCACCGAATGGCTACTGGTTGTCGGATTCGTCATATTTCCTTCCTTTCATTTTTCAAAAAATTAAGTGAAGCTAATTTATATTTTAACGCTTTCTGATTATGGCAAATCAAGCCTGAGCAAATACTTTTTTCCGAACTTGCTTCTCGACAGAATGAATATAGAATTGAAACTAAGTTACGCATAAAAGGTAGTTTTAAGTTTTATGATCGAGGTTCCGATATGAAGGTTTTGGTTGTTGGTTCAGGTGGGAGAGAACATGCGATTTGCTTGGCTTTCAAAAAGAGTGGATGCATGGTTTATTGTGCTGAAGGCAACGCAGGAATAGCGGAAATTGCAGAGTGTGTTAAAATCAGTCCAACTGATATTGAAGGTTTAGCAAATTTTGCCAGGAATGAAAAAATCGATCTTACTTTTGTCGGTGGCGAAGCTCCTTTAGCTTTGGGTATTGTAGATGAATTTGAAAAACAAAACCTGAAAATAATTGGTGCAAGCAAGGCAGCGGCTAGACTAGAGTCTTCAAAAGCTTTTGCAAAAGATTTCATGAGCCGTCATTCGATACCAACGGCAAAATACAAAGTCGCAACTTCTGTTGAAGAAGCAAAGCAGATTTTAGAAAGTGGTTTTTTTGGGGAAGCTGATGCTCCCGTTGTAGTCAAAGCCGATGGACTAGCGGGAGGGAAAGGTGTTGTTGTTGCAGAAAATCGCAGTCAGGCTTTTGATGCTCTCGAGAAGTTGGAGACTATAGCCGGCAAAGAAGCTTCCCAAAAGATAGTGCTGGAGGAAAAACTCTCCGGCAAAGAACTCTCGCAACTGCTTTTTGTTGATGGGAAACACTTTGTTCTGATGCCGCCCGTTCGAGATCACAAAAGGGTATTTGAAGGAGATAAGGGACCAAATACAGGTGGCATGGGGACCGTAGCAGATTTAGAGATTCTGACACAGGTACAAGCAGGGCAGATAGTTTGGGATATTGTTGAGCCAACGCTGCGTGGTTGTTTAGCCGAAGGTTTTAAGTTCAAAGGTGTTCTGTTTTTAGGGTTGATGCTTGAAAAAACGGGTGGAGTGAAGGTTTTGGAATACAACGTTCGCTTCGGCGATCCTGAGGCTCAGGTTATATTGCCGCTTTTAGAAACAAAAATAACTGAAGTTTGTCAAGCAATCTTAGAGGAGAGTCTAGATAAAATCGAGGTAAAATGGCATCGCAAAAGTGCAGCTTGTGTAGTTTTAGCATCTGAAGGTTATCCTCAGAAACCGAAAACGGGTTATGTGATAAGAGGGCTGCAAGAGGCCCAAAAAATGGAGGACGTTTTTATTTTCCATGCCGGAACAGCCAGAAACGAAAAAGGCGAATTCATAACCGCGGGCGGAAGAGTTTTGGGAGTGACTGCTGTCGGAGATAATCTTGAAAAGGCACTAAATACGGCTTACGAAGCTGTTGAAAAAATCAGCTTCGACGGCATGCAATTTCGCCGTGACATCGGAAGATAAATTTCCAAAAATCTCGCAAGTTTAGACTTTAGTTTCGAGGTTAAAGCAGAACTGTTCCGAGGCAAGAAGCTCGCCCTTAAATCTTTTTAACTCTTTTGAGAGTTTTCAGGGGAGATTGTTTCGAGAAAATTATGCGGAGAAACTACAAATACTACGATTTCTTAATGGCGGCTTTTGTTGCTGTTCTTCTATGTTCGAACCTAATAGGCGTTCACAAGGTGACTTATATAAATTTGCCGTTTTATGGAGAATATGTTTACGGTGCTGGAGTTTTGTTTTTCCCGATGAGCTATCTCTTCGGCGACATTTTGACAGAGGTTTATGGTTATGCTCGTTCAAGAAAAGTTATATGGAGCGGATTTGCTGCACTCGCGTTCGCATCTTTTATGTCCTTTATCGTGATAAATCTTCCGCCGGCAAGTGTTTTTCCGTCTGAAAACCAAAAAGCACTTGAAATGATTTTCGGGCAAACTCCGCGAATTGTTTTTGCTTCTTTGACCGCCTTTTGGGCCGGAGAGTTTGTAAATTCTTTTGTTCTGGCGAAAATGAAGGTTTTAACTAACGGAAGATATTTGTGGACTAGGACAATTGGTTCCACAATTGCAGGTGAATTCGTTGATACGATGATTTTTTATCCGGTAGCATTTTATGGTTTTTGGTCGAATGAGCAACTCATAAGCGTTATGATTGGAAACTATATCATTAAAGTTTTGTGGGAAGCGACTGCTACGCCTTTTACCTATTGGGTTGTAAATTCACTCAAAAGAGCCGAAAATGAAGACTACTTCGATCGTGACACGAACTTTAATCCGTTTACTTTGGAAGCCTAATCCGGAGTAGAAAAATGCCGATAGTGATGAAATTTGGCGGAACTTCGGTCCAAGATACAGAGGCTTTTGTTCGAGTTTCTTCGATAATCGAAGCCGAGAAGGAAAATTCTCCTGTTGTCGTAACTTCAGCAATGGCAAAAGTGACGGACGCGTTGATTCAAGCCTTTGAGACCGCAAAAAGAGGCAATGCCAAAGAGGGTTTCCAAATACTTGAAAATCATCTTCGGAGGCACGAGAAAGTTTCTCAGGACCTGCTCGATGAAGACCAGCAGAAAAGATTTGAGCAGGAATTAAGCTTTGCAAAACATGAATTGAAAGATTTGCTGACACGCGTTTCGCGTCGAAGTTTACCGCTTTCGATGCTAAAGGATGCAATCGTCTCTTACGGTGAACAGCTTTCTTCGAGACTTTTAACGGAGGTTCTGCTGGCAAAAGGCTTAAATGCTCATCACGTTGATGCTAGAAGTCTGATAGTCACGGATGATGAGTTCGGTGCTGCCAATCCGATTTTGGAAGAAACCAGGGAGTTAATCAGGTTGGAACTTTTGCCTCTTTTAGATAACGGGAAGATACCGGTTTTAGGTGGTTTCATTGCAGCTAATCGAAGTGGAGAAACCACGACCTTAGGACGCGGTGGTTCTGACTATTCTGCTGCACTGATAGGAGCCGCAATCGAAGCAAAAGAAATTCAGATTTGGACCGATGTAACCGGGGTTTTAACTTGTGATCCACGTTTGTGTCCGGGTGCCAGAACTTTGAGAACCTTATCCTACGAAGAAGCGGCGGAACTTGCTTATTTCGGTGCAAAAGTTCTGCACCCGAAGACGATTCAACCAGCGGTTGATCTTCAAATACCTGTTCGGGTTTGTAATTCGCATCAACCTCATGAGCCAGGCACTATCATATTGCCTTCGTCACAGTCAACACCGAGAAAAGTCAAGTCCATTGCATACAAAAAGGGCATAACGGTTTTGCGGATTACTTCAGCACGCATGTTAGGAGCTTTCGGTTTCATGAGTGCTATTTTTCAGATTTTCGAGCGATACAGAACTGTTGTTGATGTGGTTGCGACTTCTGAAGTTTCCGTTTCATTAACGCTTGACAATATCAGCTCGCTGGAAAGCATAGTTAGGGAATTGGAAAGAATCGGCAAAGTCGAAGTTGAGCATGGAAATGCCGTCGTTTGTGTTGTCGGTTCGGGATTGAGGGAAACAGCAGGTGTTGCGGCTCAGATTTTTAAGGCTATTGCCGATTTCAACATCTCTTTGATCTCACATGGAGCCTCAAGCGTTAACTTGACTTTTGTTGTCAAGGAAGATGTTGTTGCCGACGTTGTCAGAAAACTTCATGACGAATTTTTCGCCAGAGAAGAAACAACACAAAAGTGAACATCTGTAAATGATTCTGCGTCTTATAACGATTCATTAGTGGTTCTCTAATGGTTAATGTTTTTGTAACTGTAGATTTTTTGGAGCAGGCTAAGTTTTTATTCGTCAATAATCGGTTCTATGCGTCGAGCTTTTCTTTTCTCTAATCGCCAGCGCCGGCGCGTGGCTTCGACGTCGAAAGGTGTTTTCGTTCTGTCACGCAAATTTTCGACTTCATGTTGAACACGCGCAGCTATCAAACGATAGGCTTCCGTTTTCGGAATCCCTTTGACCATTTCGGAAAGTTCCTCGTATTCGAGAAAATGCCCTATTTTTGCGCCTATTGTTGCGCCGAAACTTTCTTTCTTAGGTATCACCGTTCCCTTCGGATAAGCCTCGTATGTTCCCCAGATATAGACTGGCAAAATACCGACTTTGCAGTTAAGCGCCAGATAGCCTATTATCGGCTTAAATTCGTTGATCTGTCCTGTTAAAGACCTTGTGCCTTCTGGAAATATCAATACGTTATAACCTTCTTTGAGAACGCGAGTGACGTGACGCAGTGACTGACGTAGGTTTCCGCTTCTCTCTATCGGAACCAGAGTCGTGAAATTGTTCATGTAGGCGCGTTTTAGCTTTGTGTCGAACCAATAGTCAGCCGCAGCTACCGCAACCGTTTGTTCTGCAACTTCTTTTCCTAACGCCTTTTTGACAAGTCCTGTGTCTAGATGCGATGCGTGATTCGGTGCAACAATGAAGTTCGTATGAACAGGCACATTGCTTCGTCCCTCGATTACCGTTTCTAAAATCCCATCGTAAAGAACTGTTTGTGCAAGATCGATCATGCAACTGCCGACGCGTCGAATTATCCACGGGAGTTTGATGTCTTCATCTTTTTTCTTCTCTTCGACTATCGCTTTATCTGTAATCTTTTTGCCTTTGTCTATTCTTTCGACCATCGAAAGAAGTTCTGCTACAGTTTGAACTTCATTGAGTTTATCGGGATTCAAAATTCGCCCGCCTGCATCTTCAATGGCCGCTTGTAGCTCTACGAACATCAGGCTATCGAATCCTAAATCAACCAGCTTGCTGGTGAAAGTGACTTCAGAAAACGAACGGTTCGATACGCTTGCAACTATCTTTCGCAACCACAAGCCGGTTTCATCGCCGTTAATCTCGGTTTTAAGTTTTGCAAGGCGTTTTTCTTTGAACTCCATCTGCTGTAAAATCTTCGCTACTTCCTGACGTTTAACTTTTCTTGTTGCTGTGCGCGGAAGTTCAAAAGGCGTCAGATGCAGGACCTTTATTCTTTTGTAAAACGGTAAGGAAGCAGAAACTTCTCTAAAATGCTCTTCGACTTTCTGGTTTATCTCGGTTTTTGAAAGCGAAGTATCGTATTCATAGTTTGGCACGACTAAAGCTGCAATCTTTTCGCCACCGTTTTCGTCCGGCAAGCCTACAACTGACAATTCCTTTATGTATGGCGATCCACTGTAGATTTCTTCGATCTCATCTGGGTAAATGTTCTTTCCGTTCGAGTCAATGATTACGTCTTTCGAGCGTCCTACAATGTAAAGATTCCCGTCTTCATCAATTCTTCCTAAGTCGCCTGTTCTAAGCCATCGGTCTTGTAGAACGCTTCGAGTTGCTTCTTCATTTTTATAATATCCAAGCATTACGTTTTGCCCGCGTGCTAAAATTTCGCCGACACCGTTTTCATCGGGATTATCAATCTTGATTTCAACTCCGGGAAGAGGTTTTCCGACGCTTCCTGCTATGAGTTTATTGCTCGGACGGGCAACGGTCAGAACCGGCGAAGATTCGGTTAGCCCGTAACCTTGCAAGATGTTGAATCCAAGGCCGTGCAATTCTCTTTGGACTTTTTCTGAAAGAGCCGATCCACCGGAAATCAAATATCTCATTCGCCCACCCATGCCCTGATGAATCGGGAAGAAGAGAATTGGACCGAGATTAAAAGGAGTGTGGTCGCGAAGCCATGCATTGAATTCAATGATATTATCGGCTATATCAGCAAGCCAATCTCCATGTTCTCTGAGTCGCGTCTTTATTCTTCTATGTAGCATTTCCCAAAGTGCAGGAACTCCTATCATTCCTGTGATATTTCCACTTTCGATTGCATGTGCAAGTTCTTCTGCCGAAAGCTCTTCTAGATAGGTTATCTGAGTTCCGTTTGAGAAAGGCGTCAAGAAACCAGCAGAGAATTCAAAAGTGTGGTGTAGTGGCAGAACGGAAAGCACGCCGTCGTTAATGTCCATTTCCAGAATACTGGAAAGCATTGAAACCATATTGACAAAGTTTTTATGCGAAAGCATCACAGCCTTCGGCGTGCCCGTCGTGCCTGAGGTGAAAATTAAAGAAGCAACCGAGTTTGCTAAGATTTTCTTCGGTAGAAGTTCGATTCTTCTTTGTTCTTCTTGTTCGGAGACAAGTTCGTAAACTTCATCGAATGTCCAAACAGGGATTTTCAGGTCCAATTGCTTGAGTTTTTCGGCTAAATCTAAATTCTCATCGGCGACTTTTTGAGAAATGATTATTGCAGAAGCATCGCTTAGGCGTGCGAAATTAGCTATTTCTGACGAAAGACTATTAGGGTCGATGGGAACGGCAGTAGCGCCGGCTTTGATGATGCCGAAATAGGTTATTCCCCACTCCGGCATATTGTGTGAGCAAAGCACGACTTTATCGCCTTGCTTTATGCCCTGGGATGCCAAAAACCCGGCTGCTCTTAAAGCCAGCTCTCTGATGTCTTCGTAGGTATATTGCTCTTTGCGTCCGTTGCGTTCTATTTTCATCGAAATACGTGTTGCAAAGCGTTTGGTCGCCGTATCGAAGAGATCGCACAAATCGTTGTAAGTGTAAACTCTTTTCTCTGGCTTTTTGAGTTCTTCTTCCAGAGTTGGTAGGACCCATTTTCTAACACCCGGAAAATGAATCTTGAGCCAGTATTCAAACCAGTCAATTTTCTCTGGATACCAGGGTAGCAGATGTTTTTCTTCATCAGCGATTAATGCCATCAATTCTCGAACGTTATCGGCACGAAACTCGTATTCATTGTCAATCATGAAAGGCTTGAAAAGCGCAAAGGCATCAATAGTTTCTTTGGTTGATTGTTCAAATTCCTCAACCGATTTTTTTAGGCTCGAAACGACATCAGAAAATCTCCCACCTGCCCATTTTGGCTTTGCCTTGTCAAGGATTTCGCTTGCTTTTCTAGCAAGTTTATTGAGCATCGGAGCAGAGAATTTCTCGTAAGTTTCTTGTGAAACCGGCAAAGCCTCGATGCTGGCGGAAAGCTTGTTGAAAAGTTTATTTCCTGTTTGTTTTTCCTCGTAGTATTGGCGCTTATAAAGTCCTAGCAAGCCTACTATGCGCTTCATGTCAATTGGATTCGAGTCTCCTGAAGAAGCCTGAAGAACCAAAGGAGGATTATCATCAACGAGGGCTTTTGCTGTGGCTGCAAGTATCACGCTTGCAACCATATCAACCGGAATTATGTCCAAAACCAATTTTTCGTTAACCGGGATCAAGGGTTGACCGCGAAGTGCGATAAAGATCAGCGGCGCTGTCGTTGTGAAACCTTCGTTCCAACCAGCGAATGGATATTCAACTGCTGATTCAACGATGCTCGGACGAACTAGTATTTTTACGATGTCATCTTGTTGTGCAATTATTTGTTCGGCAAGGGATTTCGAGTAAGTGTAAATGTTAGTCCAGCCCCAATAATTGGCTCTTTGTGCTCCCAATTCCGTCGTGCGTTCGCGAATCCACATTCTGCGTTCGCGAAAGATAGCCGATTTAAGTTCAGCTTCATCGTCGGGGTCTCTACCTTCCTCTTCAAAGCGTTTGCGTGCAGCTTCTCGGAATTTGGCTATTTGTATTGCATCATCGGCTTCCTGACGGGCTTGCTCTGAAAGACGCGCACAATCTTCGATTTCTTTGTTGACATCGAAGATTGTGCCGATTAGTTCATCTTTTCTTGGGAAATAGCCGACTACAGGTTCGTTTTCCCAGATTGTGCCACTGCGTTTTCCTGCGACAAAACAAGTTGAAACATGTACCAGACAGGGACGCCGCATCATGCGCGCCATCTGAATTATGTTGTTTGAGCCTACGACATTTGTTCTCAACGCACTTTCCAAAGGCGGATTGAAAGTTACATTACCTGCTGCATTGATTATAACGTCGCAATCAGCCATTATCTGCCGAGCTTCTTCTTCCGAAAGCCCTAAAAACTCTTCGCCGACGTCGCCGTTTATCGGAATAACTTTGTCTCGTATGAAGTTTTCAAAATTTCTACCTAGCTTTTCCCTAAGTGGGTCAAAAGGCGGACTTGTGAGAATACTTGTCCAAAAGCGATTTCTTGATTCTTCTGCGTTTCGAGCGCGAACGGTTGCATAGATTTTGCCGACTTCGGGAAAGTTATGTAAAAGCATCGAGAAAGTTACTTTCCCGACAAATCCGGTTCCGCCGATGAGAAATATCTTTTTGCCCTTGAAAATTTTAGTCGGTGATAGTTTCATACTGATTCTAAACTCGATCGAATTCAAAAATTCTTTCAGTCCGTTACATTGCAGATTCCTATCATTGGCTGATGAAGCATTGTAATTTCGGCGTTTCGGCCCATATACGAACGTGCCATAGCGATTGCTTCCGTTAGGTTATCGGCGCGTTCCCACCCCAAAATTTCGGGAACATGCGCATTTTCTGCTCCGGCAACGATGACACGCCCAACATGCTGGCGCCCGTTTTCGCCCCAATACCACATGAAAAACGGGTGTGCTCCATGATAGGCATTCCCACGCCGATACATCTCGATATAAGCTGGATTTTCGGCAAATTCGCGTTCGTATTTTTCCCTTAGGTAAAAAGCATCGCGTGACTCTGGTAATAATCGGTGAAAGAATTCAATGTATGACGGATGGAACCTGTGATCGAATTCGTCAAAACACGGATGAGTAATAATCAGCACACCACCTTTTTTGAGGAGCGGTTTGTTGCGATACATATTGAAGTGATAGCCAAGTGCCATTACCTGCACAAGCAAAGGATTCAACGCAGAGTAAACGTTGTAAGGCGAAATATCGGGAATGCCCGTTATCAATATGTCACATTGACCTTTGACGGGAATTTCATATTGCTGAAAGTTTTTTTCGAGGATTTTTTGATGCACAGGCTCTGTAGCCCCAGCATAACAGGCGATAAGCTCATATTGCGCAGGTATCTGATGAAGTAGCTTCCTGCGCGCAATTCTAGGAAGTTTGGAAAAAGTTCTTTTTATTGCTTCCCATTTCAACCTATCTGAGAGACTGAATTCGTCTTCGTTTCTGGTCAAAATATCGTATCCCTCAGGGAACATCCGGTTGTTTAGCGCAGTTTCGATATGAAAAACATTCAAATTTTCGTCAACTAATTTACCAAGACGGGTAATTTTGTGGTTCAACTCCGAGCGTTGCGGGTCCATGTATGAGTTTGAGTTAAGAATTGTTTGAGGTTCATGATGCGCACGGAGTGATTCGTAATCACATAAGCCGACTGCCACCGATTTATGTCCACCATCCATCGGCACGAGATTAATGTTCAAATAAATCAGCAGATCACTTTCGGCACAGCGACGATTTATTCTCAAAGGCTCGCCGTGTTTTGTATAGCCGATGGTAACGAGATTTTTTTCATCTTCGGCATCGTGGTTGTAGTATCTGTCAGGATAAAATTCATCAAAAATTTTTTTGCCGACCATTCGACGCATTTCCCATTCGGTCATTTTGCGGTGCAGAGAATTTGCGATGACCAGATGAATGTCGTCAACTCCGTTTGCAGCACAGATGTCTAAAACCACTTCAAGCATTGTTTGCCGAAGATCTGGTGTTGCCATCGGTGGTAATGGAAGGGAAATATCGTCCATTGCTATCGTGACCTTCATTCCGGGTCTGAGTTGAGCATATAGAGGGTCTGCGTCTAAAGGGTGATTCACAGCGTATCGGATTGCGGCTTCTCGGTTCGGCAAACCTTTGATCGTCGGATTCGGATAAATAACCCTTGTGCCTACCGGAAGATATTCCAGAATAAAATCTTCGCCAAACGGGATAATGCGTGGCGCACTGTCTTTGTCGATGTAAACTATTGATTCATGTGTTTTTCTGCGCAGTTGCAATGCCATAAGTTCTTACTAAAATAAGTAGTTTTTCAGTTTTTAGATTTTCAGGTCAAATCCAAAATTGCCCAATCGTGTTGCAAAGCGACCTGTCTTAGTCGAAAATCCGGATTAACGGCTACGGGATGACCGACGATTGAAAGCATTGGCAAATCTGAGATTGAATCGGAGTAGGCAAAGGATTCAGAAAGACTAATACCTTCACGTTCGGCGTATTCTCTTATCCATTTTGCCTTTGTGGCGGAAGCCATCACAGGCGGTAAAACTCTTCCTGTAGCATAGCCGTTGACGAATTCCAATTGATTGGCTTTGTAATCATCAATTTCCAGATACTTCATCAGCTTTTCTATTGTGAAATCGAGCGCACCTGTGAGCACAACCTGTCTGAGTCCGATCTTTTTTGATTTCTGAATCAAATCGCGTGCTCCCGGGTATACTGCCGGTTTCAGAACTTTCTCGAAAAGCTCGTCGGCAAAATATCGAAGTCTATCGTAGGATTGGCCTTTGTAGCTTTGAAAGAAAAATTCGTTGAAGACATTGCGCGAATACAAATCAACCAAGCCAAAAGCGGGAAGTTTCACCAAAGTTTCAGCACTTTTCTTAAAAGTTTGCCATAAGCCTTGCTGGCGAAGAGCGTAAAAAGCAAGCGTATGAACCAGATTTGTTCGGATCAACGTCCCTTCCAAATCATAAAATGCCGCCGCTTTTTTTTCCCGACTCTTTGCCATAGTTTGGAAACTGTTTATTTTCCTAAATTAAAATCGTTTTGGAAATTAAAATATAGCAAAACTTACGGCTTTCATTAACAAAATTCCCACAAAGACGAGAAAGTTTTACGAAAATATGACAAAAAAACAGAAAATTAAACTTCGAGCCGTTGGGATATTTCGATAAAAAATAAATGGCGAATTCTTTTTAGTAAGTTTTCTGTTTAAATGCTTTGTTTAATCGCCTTTGCCTGAATCAGATGCAGAAAAGTTTTATTTATTTTATTGACCAGCTTTCTTTTGATGGAAAATAATCGGATTTTAGCGGCATTATAGTTGCCTTGAGAAACATACCTTTTGATGAATGTAGTAACGCTTTGCGAACTTGACGTTTTCGGTGCTGAATTTATAATAAGTTTTTGGTTGGCTGGGTAGCTCAACTGGTTAGAGCGTGGGATTCATAACCCCAAGGTTGGGAGTTCGAGTCTCCCCCCCGCCACCATTTTATTTTATCTGACAGCAAGTTCTGGCTTCTTGCTTCAAGGTAAAACTCTAAAAGCTCTTGAACAGAATCAAGCCTAACCTCAAAAAACGTTTAGTAGAGTTTCAATTTCTTGATATAATACTCGGCGATGAAAGCCTGCCCGAAGTGTCACTCTTCATATTCAGATGAAACTCTGAATTTTTGCCTTATCGATGGCACTCCGTTGGTTAAAGTAGATGTTTCTCGTGACGTAACTTCTGGCGTGAATCTAGGAGAAGACACACTTATTGATTCAAAAATTCATAACTTAAACTTAACGGGAAGAGAACGGCCAGATCTGCCGACTCAATCTACCGGTAGTAGCCGCAACAAAAAGTTTCTTTTTCTAGGTTTAATCGGATTAGCAGTTTTGGGGATTTTCTTTTTCCTGCAAGATAGAATGCGACCTTTATCAGAGCCTGCTGATGTTCCGAAGCAAGTGAGTATTTCTACCAGAAAAAATGATAACTCCATATCCTCAGATCAAATGGACCGAATAAAAGGTGAAATTGCCGAGATGTTGGCAAATTGGGCGGCAACAAATTCAAATAAAAATTTAGAGGCGCATCTTGCTCATTATGTTGACACTTTGGAGATTTACTACACAGAAAGCAACAAAGATAAAAACCATGTTAGAGCTGATAGACTCAGGGCCTATCAAAAGTATGATAGCATCTCGATTCAAGTTCAAAACTTGCAAATATCGCTTGATTCAGAGCAAATGGCTATGGTTGTTTTCGACAAAATGTGGGTAATGAAAAGTCCGCAGAAAATCTCTACCGGTGCCGTTCAGCAAGAAATGAAACTTGTGAGATTGAATAATAGATGGCTAATAGCCAGCGAAAGGGATTTGAAAGTTTATTATATCAACAATCTCGAACCTCAATCGGCTAGCTCAGACCTTTAGCAGTCGAATCCTAATTTTCTCAGGTAAACTATGAAATTTGTTTTCTCGCATTCTTTCTATTTTCTTTTGAGTTTGGGATTGATTTTCCCGCTTTTTTTCTGGCAACTTCCGATTGCCAAAACTTTACTTTTTGCTTTTAACGTGTCGCTCTTTGCTCTTGCGATTTTCGATTATTTTATTAGTCGAAAGAAAATCGTAGGAGTGAAAATCTATCGAGAATTCAGCAATCGCTTTGCCATTGGGGAGAGAACAACCGTTTATCTTGTTGTGGAGAATAATTCTGATAAAAGCCTTTTCCTTCACGTCAAAGATGAATATCCGCCGCAGATGCACTTAATCGGAGAAAGAGAGGCAAAATTGAAGATCCCACCACACAAATACGCTAAGATAAGTTACGATTTGGTTTCGTCTAGACGCGGAAAATATGAATTTGGCTTCACTGCCGTTCGTTTTCTATCGAACTTTGGGCTTGTTTGGTGTCAGACTTCTATGAACGCTCAAGAATTCGTAAAGGTCTATCCAAACATCTGGCGTGCCAGAGAGATATTTCGTAAGGCCTTAAACAGGCAAAGCCTCGTTGTTACCGAACGTAAGACACCCAAAAGAGGGGAAGGCGGAGAGTTTGAATCCTTGAGGGATTACGTTCAAGGTGATGAGTTGAGGCACATATCATGGACGGCAACGGCAAAAAGAACAAAGTTGACAACAAAACAATATCAGATCGAACGAGAACAAACCATGCTGATTGCAATAGATTCAGGACGACTCATGACCGGCAGAATCGAAAATGAAACGAAATTCGACATTGCAGTTCATGCAAGCCTCGCTCTTATGTTGATGACGGCGCGTGTTAGTGATAATTCAGGTCTGATAGTTTTCGGTAGGAGAATCAGACGTTTTATTGCGCCTGGCAGGGGCATTAAACATATAGATTCGGTTTTAGAAGCCTTATACGACTTGGAGCCTGAATTGATTGAGCCTTCGTATTCGCGAGCATTTCGGTTTATTGCCTCGAATATAAAAAAGCGTGCGTTGATAGTTGTGCTTACGGACCTGATTGACAAAGATGCTTCTCAAAGACTTTTAAATGCGCTAAGACTTTTACGTCCGCGTCACTTACCTTTAGTTGTGACCGTCGGTGACAGAGACCTTTATTCTGCTTTGGTTTCAGCACCGAAAGATTCAAAGGAATTGTTCTTTCAATCTGCTGCCGAGGAAATCGTGTTCCAAAGAGAAACTGCACTTAGAATGGTTGAATCAATCGGTGGTTTGGCTCTAGATGTTACAGCGCCCGCACTTGCACCTAAATTGATAGAAGCTTATCTGAGAATCAAGGAAAAAGCCCTGATCTGATATCATCTCGCCGTAAATAGCATTCCTATCGACACCATAAAAAGCTAAGGAAAACAGATTGTCGGTTCACCTTATTTAATATTTAGTCCTTTTCCATAAGGATAAAAGGGTGCATTTGTTTTATAACGGTAGCCTCGGAGGGAGCATTATACTATAATTCTAAAAACAACACGTTAGTTAACTGCTTCAAAAGCTTGCTGGTTTTGGTGAGTAGATTTTATTTGTTGTTGTCTTGAGTTGATTGTGATGTCATACCCGTGAGAGAGGACAGACTTTCTCGAAGATGGCAAGCGAAAGGTTATGAATCCAGGCTCGATTGTTCGCTGCCGCAATCGCGAGTGGGTGTTATTGCCCGCTGAAACCGATGATGTCTTTGCGCTCCGGCCGCTCACTGGCACCACAGAGGACGTGGTCAAAGTGCACCGTGGTCTGAGCAATCTCGTTGGCTACGACCTTCCCTTCGAGCGTGTCGAGCCGGCCTCATTCCCGATGCCCACAGATACGGATGTTTCCGACGCTACGAGCGCGCATCTTCTCTGGCAGGCAGCGCGGCTCATGCTGCGCGAAGGAGCAACACCCTTCCGCTCCTTGGGACGCATTTCCATCCGGCCGCGCACGTACCAATTCGTGCCGCTCCTGATGGCGCTGCGTCTGGACCCAGTGCGGCTGTTCATCGCAGACGATGTGGGAGTCGGCAAAACCATCGAGGCGTTGCTCATCGCGAGAGAACTTCTGGACCGAGGTGAGATTCGGCGATTCTGCGTGCTGTGCCCACCGTACCTCTGCGAACAATGGGCCAAGGAACTCGCCGAGAAGTTCGACCTCGAGCCAGTCGTGATACGCTCGGGCACGGTAGGGCAACTCGAACGGCAAACACCTATCGGAAAGAGCATTTACGAACACTTCCCAGTCCAGGTAGCGAGCATCGACTTCGTCAAGACCGATCGCAACCGCCATCAATTCCTCCAGTTCTGCCCGGAGCTGGTTATCGTGGACGAGGTGCACGGCGCTGCCGCCGCCCAGGCTCGCACCCAACAAGAACGCCATGCACTGCTCGAGGAGGTCGCCAAGGATCCCGCACGTCACTTGATCCTACTGACCGCCACACCGCATAGTGGCATCGAGGAGGCGTTTCGCTCCCTGCTGGGCCTGCTGAAACCTGCTTTTGCCACGTGGAACTTCTCGGACTTGACTGAAGAACAACGTATCGAGCTTGCCCGCCACTTCGTCCAGCGCACGCGCCGCGACATCAAGCAGCATTGGGAAGCGGCGACCTGCTTCCCCACACGCGAAGCTGCCGACGAGACCTACCAGCTTTCCGAATCCTACCGCCAGCTGTTCGACTACACGTACGCCTTCTGTTCCGAGATCGTTCGGACAGGAGCGCAGCTGGAAGAACGCAAGCGTCGCGTGCGCTATTGGGGAGCGCTAGCGCTTCTGCGTTGCGTGATGTCGAGTCCGGCTGCAGCCCTTGCGGCGTTGGCCAACCGCGCTGGCTTCACCCCGGGAGATGAGGACGAGCCAGCCTACAGCCCTTTCGTGTTCGAGTCGGGGGACGATCGCACCAAGGACGAATCGCCCAACCCACCGGTGGAAGCCACGGCGGCTACACTCGCCGAGGCCGAACGCCACAAGCTTCGCGAGCTTGCGCGACTTGCCGAGCGACTTCTGGGCACACGCGAGGACACTAAGCTCCAGCAGGCCATCAGCATTGCCCAGCGATTAGTAGACGAAGGTTTCCATCCCATTTTCTGGTGCCGGTACGTAGCGACCGCAGAGTACCTCGGCGATCACCTCAGGCGATCGGTGAGCGGCGAGCGGCGAGCAAGCGACGTTCAGGTAGTGGTCATTACGGGGCGGATGGGGGACGACGAACGGCGTGCAAAGATCGAAGAGATTGACCCCGATTGTTCCCGCATCCTTGTGGCGACCGACTGCCTCTCCGAAGGCGTGAACCTTCAGGAAAAATTCAATGCCGTCGTGCATTACGACCTGCCGTGGAATCCGAACCGGCTCGAGCAGCGCGAGGGACGCGTGGACCGCTACGGCCAGCATGCCGAGCGGGTCAAGGTGGTGCGGTTCTTTGGTCGGGATAATCCCGTGGACGGCGTAGTGATCGAGGTTCTGCTCGACAAAGCACGCGAAATCCACCGCACACTAGGCACACACGTGCCCGTGCCCGAAGAAAGCGAAAGTGTCACCCAGGCCGTGCTCGAAGCGCTCTTCCTTCGCGGTGACCGCAAAGCGGATACGCGGCAGCTTGAACTGAACTTCGGGCTGCCACAGGTAGCCGAATTCCATCGGCGCTGGGAACGAGATGCAGAACGGGAGCGGCTTAACCGAACTCGGTTCGCCCAGCGGGCGCTCAAGCCCGAAGAAGTCCAGCGCGAACTCGAAGCCACCGACGCGGTTCTCGGCGATCCGAGCGCGGTGCGCGAATTCGTCCTTGCCGCCGCCCAGCGCGTGGGCGTATTCATCACCAAGGATCGCCGTGAAGGCGCGTACCGAGTGGCCGTCTCACCCGAGGCCGTCGCAACCGTCCCCGAACCGATCAAATTCGCCCTACTTGCACCTTTGTCGGCTGACCATTCGCGATTCGCTATTCGCCATTCGCCGAGCGATCGCTCGCCATCCTGGCTCATCAGCTTCGACTCCCCCACGCCCGAAGGCGCCGAATACATCGGCCGCAACCACCGCTTCGTGGCCGTACTAGCGCGTTACCTTTTCGAGGAAGCGCTCGTTGCCGCGAATAGCGAATGGCGAATGGCGAATAGGGAGAGGATCGTGTCTCGGTGCGGTGCGGTACGCACCAGCACGGTGGAGGAGCTCACCACGATCCTCCTGCTCCGTGTGCGCCACCTGCTGGAACAACCCCAAGCCCGGCCTCTGATCGCCGAGGAAGTGCTGGTGATGGGCTTTACTGGCGCGGGACAACGTGACTCCGAATGGCTCGACCCTCAAGGTGCGCAGCGGCTACTTGCTGAGGCCAAGCCCGATGCCAACATCCCGATGGAGGAGAAGCGAGAGCTGGTGGCACGGGTGCTCGAATCTGTAGGCGAATGGCGAATTACGAATGGCGAATGGGGGAAAAGTCATCCGATACAGTCCCGGATACGGGAACAAGTTACCCATCGCGCGCATGAATTGACCGATGCCCACAAGCGCATCCGTCAAGCTGTGTCACTGCGTGTGCGAGGCTTGGAGATAAAACCACTGTTTCCTCCAGACCTGTTGGGAGTGCTTGTTTTACAGCCAGTGGTGTCACCATGAGTCATTTTCCGGCAATCCGCATCGAAGGTGGAATACTCGGACCTGACACACTCGAGCAACTTCTCGCGGGCGATCTTCCGGGTCTGAAACCGAAAGACTTCGGACTCGACGGCCGCCGCACGCTCACCGATGAAATCGCTGCGGTCTTCGCCGACGCCCGCGCCCAGTGGGAACTGTTCCAACGCCGGCTGGAACGCCTGCCGGAAGACGACCTTGCTACGTCGGTCACGCGCGATGCCTGGATGATCCCGTTCCTGAGTCTCTTGGGCTACGAGCTGCGCTACAACACGCGCGCCTACGACGTCGACGGCCTCACCTTCGCCATCTCCCACCGCGCCGGCGACGCCGAGGACGCTCCACCGGTGCACATCGTCGGCGCGCGGCAGGAGCTGGGACGCCTAGCTCCCACCGGGCGGCCCCGGCTGGCACCGCACTCCTTGCTACAGGAGTACCTGAATCGTACCGAGCACCTCTGGGGAATCGTCACCAACGGCCTTACACTCCGTCTCCTGCGCGACTCGACCTACGTCCGCCGCCAAGCCTACGTCGAGTTCGATTTGCGGCAGATCTTCGATGAACAGCGCTTCACTGATTTTGCCATCCTCTACCAGCTCCTCCACCGTAGCCGCCTGCCGCGCACCGCTCACGACGCACGGGATTGCTTGCTCGAACAATACCACCAACACGCGGTGGAACAAGGCGGTCGGGTCCGCGACCGGCTGCGCGACGGCGTGAAAGAATGCATCGAGCGGTTGGCGAACGGCTTTCTCTCTCATCCATCCAACCAGTCGCTTAGGGCCCGGGTGTCACCCGGCTACGGTGAGGCCGACCGACTGTCCCCCGAAGAGTTCTACCGCCAGCTCCTGCGCTTGGTGTACCGCCTGCTGTTCCTCTTGGTCTCCGAGGATCGGGGGCTGATCAGCGACGATCCGCTCTACCGCGACCATTATGGCGTGGGGCGGCTGCGGCGGCTGCTCGACCGGCGGAGCGCCTACACCGAGCACGACGACATCTGGTGCAGCCTCCGCGTGCTGTGGAAGGTGCTTTCCAATGAACAATTCGCGGCTTTTCTTGGCGCAGTACCACTGAACGGCGAACTCTTCGCGCCGATCGATCTCGACGCCTCTACGATCACCAACCGCGACTTCCTGAAGGCGTTCTGGCATCTGGCCTACTACCATGAATCGCTCTCCGCACCACCCCGCCGAGTCAATTACGCTGCCCTCGACGTGGAGGAACTCGGCTCGGTCTATGAGAGCCTGCTCGAGTACCACCCGGTGATTGAGGTGAATGGCCAATGGCGAATAGCGAATGGTGTAGAAGCAGCGAGTAGCGAGTGGCGAGTAGCGAGTGGTTTGCGCTTCGAGCTGGCCTTCGGCTCCGAGCGCAAGAGCACGGGCTCCTACTACACGCCGCCGGAACTGGTGGCGGAGCTCATCCGTTCGGCGCTGGAGCCAGTGATCGAAGAACGACTCGCCGAGGCAAAGCGATTGGCGACGGAGTTACAGCGAGTGGCGAGTAGCGAGTGGCGAGTGGTAGAAACGGTAATTCATCGATGGAGAGAAACCGATGCAAATTCGATCCTATCAAGACTTGGAAGTCTAGCAGAAAGCCATGGAGCTGGCCGAACAAGTCTATCGGCTCACGAAAGACTTTCCGAAGGAGGAGCTTTTCGGACTGACGAGCCAGATGCGCCGAGCAGCAACGTCGGTCCCAGCGAATATCGCCGAGGGTTGGGCACGACGGGGCACGAAAGAGTTCCTCCAGTTCCTGAACATCGCCTCGGGCAGTCTGCGGGAGCTGGAAACATACCTCCTGCTCGCAGAACGGATTGGCATCCTGAACCAGGCACGCGCCCAGAAGATTCTTCAGCTGCTCGAAATCCTGAGCAAACAGATGGTCAACCTCCAACGCAGTCTCAGGCAGAGGTAACGCGATCCATCTCTGACATCTCTGCGCTGTGGAATTCTTTACCGCTCGCCACTCGCCACTCGCTACTCGCTCGTGTGCTCGCCGAGCACGCCATCCTTTCCATCCGCGTCCTCGACCCCGCCTGCGGCTCCGGGCACTTCCTGCTTGCGGCGGCCCGGCGGCTCGGCAAGGAACTCGCGAGGATTCGCACCAGCGAAGACGAACCCGCCCCCGAGCGCGTCCGCGAAGCCATCCGCGACGTGGTCGCCCACTGCATCTACGGTGTGGACAAAAACCCGCTGGCGGTCGAACTCTGCCGCGTCGCCCTGTGGCTCGAAGCCCACTGCGCGGGCAAACCGCTTACGTTCTTGGACCACCGCATCAAGTGCGGCGACTCGCTCGTTGGTGTCCTCGACCTCGGCGTGTTCACAGCCGGCATCCCCGACGAAGCGTTCGCTCCCGTCAGCGCGGATGCGAAAACTACTGCAGCTCAGCTCAAAAAGAGCAACCGCAGCGAGCGCCGCGACCTCGAACGCGGACAGATCCGCATCCCATTTGCACCCACGACCGTCATCGCAGACTTAGGTGAAAAATCCCACGACATCGAATCGATCGCCGACGATTCCCCCGCTGCCATACGCGAGAAGAAGAACCGCTACGAGCGCTTGCTTGCCGACCCGGAGCGGCTCCGCCTCGCCCATGCTTGCGACCTCTGGACCGCTGCGTTCTTCCAGCGCTTGACGTCCGAACTGGCTCGATCGCCTGCCGCCATCACCACCGAGGTTGTCATCGATCAACTCGCCGGCCGAGTGCACCCCCAAGCATTCGCCGCCGCCCAAGCAATCGCCAGCGAGCAGCGCTTCTTCCACTGGCCACTGGAATTTCCGGACGTATTCGCAGCGAGCAGCAAACCACATACACCACTCGCCACTGGCCACTCGCCACTCGCTGCTCCTGCCGGCTTCGATGTCGTCCTCGGCAACCCGCCTTTCATGGGCGGACTCAAGATCAGCGGGAATCTAGGCGACAAATACCGCCACTGGTTGGAAGTCGCATACGCTCCCTATCAGGGCACGGCCGACCTGTGCACAGCGTTCTTCCGGCGCGCCTTCGGCCTGCTGCGCCCCGGCGGCCGGCTGGGCATGATCGCCACCAACACCATCGGCCAGGGTGACACCCGCGAGAGCGGCCTTGCCGTCATCTTGCGCCAGGGCGGCACCATCACCTTTGCCAAGCGCTTCATCAAATGGCCCGGCGCTGCCAATGTGGAAGTCAACCTGGTTGCCATCCACAAGCGAGCGGCGAGCGGTGAGCAGCGAGCAGTCTCGCCGCTTCTCGACGGCCAGCCCGTCCCCGCCATCTCCTCCCGCCTGGACCCCGAGCCCGAAGCCGAGCCCGTGCGCCTCAAGCAAAACGAAGGCAAGGCGTTTCAAGGCGACATTGTGCGCGGCATCGGCTTTGTGCTGGAACCCCAGGAAGCTGAACGACTGCTTGCCCAGGACCCGCGCAACGCCGATTGCCTCTTCCCCTACCTGAACGGCGAAGACCTGAACAGCCATCCGGAACAGCAGCCCAGCCGCTGGGTGATTTGCTTCCACGATTGGGACCTGGCACGCGCCCGGCAATACCCCGACCTGCTGCGCATTGTGGAAGAGCGGGTGAGGCCGGAGCGCGAGCGCATGAGGGGGCCGGGCGACAAGCGCAACCGCGAATACTGGTGGCAGTTCGGCGCATACCGGACGGGCATGCGCCAGGCCATCGCCCCCCTGCGGCGGGTGCTGGTTGTCAGTCGGGTCACAGAATATCATGCAATTTCCTTTGTACCTAACGGCATTATCTTTGCGGACAGACTTGTTATCTTTGCATTTGATGAGCCTTACCACTTTGCGCTGCTTCAATCCTCGATACATGAAATATGGAGCCGGCGACAAGGTTTCACATTAGAATCGCGATATTGCTATGCCCCAACAGATGCTTTTGACACCTTCCCGTTTCCCCCGTTGGAGTACGAGCATCTGGCAAGCGGTAAGTGGCAGCTGGAGCAGATGCCGCAGGCCTTTCAGCAGGCGGCGCAACTTGGGGCGGCCTATCACGAACACCGCCGCCAAATCATGCTGGCGCGGCAACTGGGTCTCACCAAAACCTACAACCTCTTCCACAACCCCGCCTGCCAGGACGCCGACATCGTCCGCCTGCGCGAGCTGCACGCCGAGATGGATCGCGCCATCCTGGCCTGCTACGGCTGGGACGACCTGAATCCAGGCCACGATTTTTACCAAAACGACCGCGGGCAAACTCGCTACACCCTCTCCCCCGCCGCGCGGCGCGAGGTGCTGGCGAGGTTGGTGGGGTTGAATTTGGAGATAGGGGGGAGGGAAAAGTAATGCAGTCAACGCTTTTTGGTGACAATGCTCGCCAAACGGCCCGCTATCTGGTCTTCCATGATGAAAGCGAATCCATTGCCAATAAAGGTTGGCTGCTGATTGGGTTACTGTTTGTGAGAGCAGAGCGTCTTCGCAATATCGAAGATACGCTGAACTATCATCGCCGACACGAAAATTACGATGGCGAAATCCATTTTTGTAAATTACCCAAAAGCTTTGGTGGTGAGTTTGGAGCAAAAGCACGCGTCGCCAGGCGCTGGATGAAAGCATACCAGGATGGTATATGTCAGGATGCGCTTTTCACCTGCCTGGCGGTCAATCGCGCCAGCCCAAAGTTTGAACACAAACGTTTCAAAGAAGATTTTCATGCCTATAACCGCTTTACTGCTATGGCAATCAAGGCTGGTGTTTCCTGGCTGTTACAACCACTCGGTTACGATGTCATCGAACTAACGGTGGTTTCCGATGGCAAAGACCGAAAATCTCGCCCTGAACAAGGGATAGTGGATAACTTTGAAAATTATCTGCCGTATCGTGTGGAGTTGGACAACATCATGACGCAGTTAACCACAGAACGGAGTTATCCAACTGTCAAAATGCAGCCAATCCAAGTCATCTCTTCCAACCAGAGCGACTTGCTTCAACTAACGGATTTACTACTTGGCAGTCTGCAAGCGGCCATGCTTGGTATCTCCAATCGGCCAGTCAAAAGAGAATTAGCAAGAATGGTGTCATCCTGGTATCAGGACCTTCAACTTCCTCCCTGGAAACAACAATACAAAATGCACCGCAAATTCAACGTTTGGGGCTTTCCCGACGATCAGGGCAAACCCTTCAACCACTTTTCAATGGTAGTCTCCCCCAATGCAGCAGAGCAACTTTCGTTTTTTTGAACTGTTTTTCCCCGGCGAGACGTTCCGCGTGCTGAAGGAGAAAGAACAGCGGCAATACGGCGAATATCGCACGCGCCGGCTGGTGCTGCAGGCGTGGGAAACCCATGTAGGGGCGAAAAATTTTTCGCCCCTACGACCAACGCCACAACCACCGACCGATTCGCCCCGACCGTCCGCCGATTCGCCCCGACCACCCGACGACACGTCCCACCCATCCGACGATACGCATCGAATCAACGGAGGCACGGTATGACACGCCGCCATGGTCGCCGCCGTTCGATTCGCCTGAAGGGATACGATTACACCCAACCCGGCGCGTATTTTGTGACCATCGTGACCCATGACCGCGCATGCCTGTTCGGCGACATCGTGGATGGGCAAATGCGGTTGAACGAGGGTGGGCGGGTTGCGCAACGGTGTTGGTTGGACATCCCGTCGCATTTTGCCCATGTGGCATCGGATGCGTTCGTTGTGATGCCCAATCATGTGCACGGCATCTTGTGGATTGTGGAATCACCCAATGTGGGGGCGATGATTCCCACCGTAGGGGCGAAAAATTTTTCGCCCCTACATTCGATGCCACAACCACCGACCGATTCGCCCCGACCGTCCACCGATTCGCTCCGACAATCCGACGATTCGCCCCAACAATCCGACGATTCGCCCATACTATCGGGTACGCATGGTACGCCCCACCCATCCACCTGTTCGCCCCTTCAATCTGGTCCGCCCCTCGATGATGCGCCGCGCCTGCACGGGACAGCAAAAACTATCGGGTCGGTGGTGCGCGGATTCAAAATCGGTGTCACCAAATGGTTTCGTCAAAACACCAATGTCGACAACCTCTGGCAACGCAACTACTACGAACACATCATCCGTACCGACGAGGAGTTGAATCGCATCCGCGAATATATCCTAACCAATCCTTTGCGTTGGCACCTGGATCGGGAAAACTCGGCGGCAGCAGGTCTTGACGACGTGTGGGAATCGCTCTTCCATCGAGCATCGGGCCACCAATCACACGCGGGAGGATAACCATGAGCACAATTTTTACCCTGCACGAGGCAACACTGGCGGACTACCGCGACTTTGTGCAATCCTTTCTCCACATTGCCGACGAACGGGCGCGGGCGTTCGTGGATCGCGCGCCGAAGGAGTGGGCGCGCGAGGCCGCGCCGGAGCTGAAGGCGCTTTCCCCGACCCCGCGCGAGGCGGTAGCCTACATCCTGGACCAGTTCCCCATCGTGAAGCGCAGGGACGAGGGGCGGTATGGCGTTTATCAAACGAAGGAGACCATTTTGAAACGATACGACGAGATGTGCCGATGAAACGGCATGAACACGTCAGGGCATGGCATGCCGTACCCCTATCATGCACTCTTTGCCGAAGATGTGGGCAGGATACCCGCGCTCCTAGGAATACTGCTCGCAAAACGATGTCTGTGCGCGCAGTGTAAGGGCAACTCAGGGAGTTGCCCTAACAACAACTACTACCATTCGCTATTCGCCATTCGCTGCTCGCCAAAGAATGCCCGTGCTCCCAGGAATACTGCTCGCCCTTCGCCATTCCCCATTCGCCACTTACCACTCGCCGCTCGGCTATATCCTTACGACAAGGACAATGTTCGCGCATTATATCCTTGTCATAAGGACATGAATCTAGTAATATGGCCGTCATGGCACTACACCCGGTGCTTCAAGAAAAGCTTGTCGCAGGGTTCGAGCCGGTAATCTTGGAAGGCCTCACCCAGCGGGATACGCGGCTTCCTGCCATCAAGAACAAGGTCCATGCAGTGCTCGGCATGCGGCGGGTCGGCAAAACCACCTTCTTGCGCCAAGTGCAGCAGGAACAGCAACAGGCGCTTGCCCCCGAACGGGCGATATACGTGAGCTTCGATGACGATCGCCTGGCGGACCTGCCGCTTTCGCAGCTCGATGCACTCTTGGAAGAGTACTACCGCACCTTTCCCCAGTTCCGTGGCCGCGAGCTCGTGTGGTGGTTCTTCGATGAGATACAGGTGATTGCAGGCTGGGAGCGATTCGTCCGCCGCTTGATGGACACGGAGAAGGCCGCGGTGGTGGTCTCTGGTTCCTCCGCTCGTCTTCTCTCCCGCGAGGTCCATACTTCCTGCGGGGCCGAGGGTTCGAGACGGTTCTCCGCCCCTTTAGCTTCCGCGAATTCCTTCGTCACCGGAACGAAGAGCCGACCAAACCCGTCGCCCGACTGAGTGCGGCCGAGCGGTCGCTCATCGAGAAGCGCTTGCTCGAATATCTGCAGGTGGGTGGTTTCCCCGAGGCTCAGGGGCTGGATATGCGCTTGCGCATTCAACTGCTGCAGAGCTATGTGGACACATTGCTCTTGCGCGATGTGGTCGAGCGCTACCAGGTGAGCCAGATCGCTGCGCTTCGCTTGATTACTCGGACTTGTCTGCGCAATCCAGCCGCGCTCCTCAGTGCGCACGCTATCTATCGCGATCTCAAATCCCAGGGATATGCCGTTTCCAAAGACACGGTACACGCCCTTCTCGGATACCTGGTGGATGCCTTTTTGCTGACGCTCGTGCCGCTGGCGACGGACTCTGAACGGCAGCGTAATGCCAATCCGCGCAAAATCTATCCTGCTGACCCAGGGCTGATTCATGCGTTCGATACGAGCGGTCGTGCTAACCTGGGACGTGCCTTGGAAACAGCGGTGCTAAACGCCTTGGTCTCACGAGGGGCGGAGGTGGGCTATGTGAAGACTGATGAAGGATTCGAGGTAGATTTTCTCGCACGCGTCCCCAGCAAGAGGGAACTACTCATCCAGGTATGTGCGGACCCGACCCAGCCAGAGGTTCTCGAACGCGAATTGCGTGCACTCGACGCAGCAGCTCGCACCCATCCTCGCGCCGAGCGGATTCTGATTGTGCTGACGCGAGACCAAGCAATTCAGTTGTCAGCTGACACCATTCGGGTGTGTGCAGTATACGAATGGTTTCTGGAGGAAGATCTATGAACACTATTTTTGATCTTCATTCTTCGGTCCTAGCTGACTACCGCGATTTTGTCCGTTCGTTTTTCCACATTGCCGACGAACGGGCGCGAGAATTTGTGGAACAGGCATTGGACCAGGAGGCGCATCTCTGGCCCGAGCCGCTCGTGCAATTGAGTCCAAGCTATGCGCCTGGTCCGAGCGTGGACGAGCTGGCCCGCCAAGGGGTCATCGCCGACGAGACAGCGCGCATTTTCTGCAGGCCGGACGGGACACCCTTCCGACTCTATCGCCACCAGGAAGAAGCGATCCGCAAGGCACTCGCCGGGGAAAGCTTCGTCGTGACCAGCGGCACGGGCTCTGGCAAAAGCTTGTGCTACTTCCTTCCCATCATCGACAGCCTTGTCCGGCAGCCAGATACGGGCGACCGCGTCGCTGCGCTCGTCGTCTATCCGATGAACGCGCTCGTCAACTCCCAGTACCAGTCCCTGGTCGCCCTCAAAGAGCGATACGAACAGGCTCTGGGACGACCCTTCCCCGTCACCTTCGCCAAATACACCGGCGAGACAACCGACGCAGAACGTGAGGAGATGAGGCGCCATCCGCCGCAGATTCTGCTCACGAATTATGTGATGGCCGAGCTGCTCCTGGTCCGTCCCGAAGACCAGCGGTTTTTGGAGCGTATAGCCAGTAGCGAACAGCGAATGGAAGAGACAGGTGGAAAACCATTCGCTATTCGCCATTCGCCATTCGCAACCCCTGGTTTGCGATTCCTCGTCTTCGACGAACTCCACACCTACCGTGGCCGGCAAGGGGCCGACGTTGCGATGCTCGTGCGCCGACTCAAAGAGCGTTGCGCCGCGAAAAATCTCGTTCATATCGGTACCAGTGCCACGATGGTGTCTCGACCAGATGCCACACCACAGGAGCGCCGCCAAGCCGTAGCTGACTTCGCCACGCGCTTCTTCGGCCATCCGTTCAGCTCCGAGCAAATCATCGAGGAGGCGCTTGCGCCGTTCACCGACGGGGGACTTCCTTCGACGGAAGAACTCCGAGCAGCGCTTGCGAACGTGCCGCCACCCGATCTTCCGGGTCTGCGGCGCCATCCGGTCATGCGTTGGCTGGAGTACGAGCTGGGCCTCGAACGCCAGGCCGATGGCTCCCTAAGGCGTCGCGTGCCCCGGCCCCTTTCGGATGTGGCCCGACAGCTTTCCGAGATCACCGGGTTCGAACCGGAGCACTGTGCCCAGTACGTGCGTGACCTCCTCGTACGTGGGGGCACGCTCCTCGGTGAGGGTGGTACCAGGGCTCTTGCCTTCAAGTTGCATCAGTTCGTCGCTCAGGGCCGAACGCTCTACTCAACCTTAGAAGCGCGCGATAGGCGAGAGTTCTCGCTCGCAGGCCAGCTTCAAGCAGGCGACGGAAAGCTGTTCGTGCCGGTCAAGTTCTGCCGCCAGTGCGGCCAGGACTATTACCACGTGCTGCAAGTAGAGGACCGCTATCTCCCCCATCCTGTCGGAGAGGAGCCCGACGAGGAGGAGGGACACGCCGGGTACTTGATGCTCGCCCCCGACGAGGGCGATTGGTCGCCGGATCAAATCCCCGAAGATTGGTATGACGCGAACGGCAGGCTCAGGCCCACGTGGAGAAATCGGGTTCCGCAGCAGGTATGGGTTCAGCCCGACGGGTCCTTCAGCTCCACACCGATGCCGGCCGCGCAGAAGATGTGGTGGCAGCCGCACCCGTTCTCCCTTTGTCTTGCCTGTGGCGAGTATTACACCGCTCACGAGCGAGAATTTGTCAAACTGGCGTCTCTTTCGAGCGAAGGGCGTTCGAGTGCCACCACCATTCTCGCTTGCTCGCTGCTCCGCCATGCACGCAAGACCCGAGCGGCTCGCG
>Ga0197142_1000003_pt1 | contig 237575 bp, 212 predicted proteins | sample GBS60_MetaG_FD_148614 | JGI IMG/M metagenome (GOLD analysis project Ga0197142, IMG submission 148614) | Sediment microbial communities from Great Boiling Springs, Gerlach, Nevada, United States - GBS 60_MetaG | ecosystem: Environmental > Aquatic > Thermal springs > Hot (42-90C) > Sediment... | reverse complement strand
CGAATACTTGCTCATTCGTCAAGATAAACCCTTCGTGGAGTATTACGCCAAACTCGCCGAACATAAGTGGCTCTTGACCGAAGTCGAAGGCTTATCGGCAAAAGTTCATCTCAAACATCTCGGCATCTCAATCCCCCTCGCTAAAATTTATGCCAACATCGAGTTGGCATCAGCGTATTGACATCTTGAAAATTGACTCGTTCAAAACCCAAGAAGCATGAGCGTTGCCGAAAAATTATCCAAACCGATTTACACCGTCGAAGAGTATTTGGCTCTCGAACGCGAAACGCACGAGAAGCACGAGTTCTACAAAGGCGAACTCTTCGCAATGGCAGGCGGCTCACCAAACCACGTGGTTATTACAGGAAACATCTTCAGAGAGTTAAGCAATCGCCTTCTGCCAAAAGGCTGTCGTGCGTTCAATAGCGAAATGAAAATCTACATTCAACCCTTTGACCTCTACACCTACGCCGATGCTTGCGCACTCTGCGGCACACCAAACTTCCTCAAAGAAACCGATGCCATCATTGATAACCCCTCGCTCATCGTGGAAGTGCTCTCCGACTCCACCGAAGATTACGACCGAAGCAAAAAGTTTCTCTTCTACCGTGCCTTGCCCTCGTTCAACGAATACTTGCTCATTCGTCAAGATAAACCCTTCGTGGAGTATTACGCCAAACTCGCCGAACATAAGTGGCTCTTGACCGAAGTCGAAGGCTTATCGGCAAAAGTTCATCTCAAACATCTCGGCATCACGATTCCGATGAGCAAAATTTATGCGAATGTTGTATTTGCTTCCGCGAGTGGATTAGGCTTGTGATTTTGATTCTTGCACTTCTTCGGCTTCTTTTGCAGTGGGCAGTTTCGGGAAGATGTTGTAGCACTCACGGCGAATGAGTTCCTGCTGTTGCTGAATGAGTTCAGGCTCAATTTTGAACTGTTGGAGCAAGAGCGAGAAAATTTGAATTGCGGTTTCCAACTTTTCGGTAACGACGGTGCTTGCGCCCGCCTCGTAAAGCGCGGGGATTTCCTGCACGTTGCGCGTTCTCACAATCACAAAGGCTTCATTGTTCATAGAGCGAATGGCGCGAATGCACTGTGCAATCGCCTCTCGGTCTGAAATGCCAATCACAACCGCTTCGGCTTTATCTGCACCGACTTTGAGGAGTTTGCTTTTTTCTGTGCAATCACCTAAAACGATTGGCTCACCTAACTTGGCGGCTTTCTCGACAATTTTTCGGTCGTTTTCCAAAATCGCGTAAGAAATGTTTGTGGCTTTCAGCACGGCGGCGATGTTGCGTCCGTTGGTACCGTATCCGACAATAATCACGTGGGGCTTTGTTGCGGAACTTTCTTCGGTTTTGGCGCGCACCTTGTTTTTTGCGGTAAGAAAAGAAAATTGGAAAAAGCGATTCGTGAGCGGAATGAACTCGAGCGCGGGCGCAAGTCGCTCGACCATTCGCGGCGCAAAGGCAATAATAAGTGGCGTGATAATCATCGTAATCACAATCGTTGCCAAAACGGCTTGAAACATCTCATCGCCAATGACATTGCTCTGCTTGCCCGTGTTCGCCAACACAAACGAGAACTCACCAATTTGCGCCAGCGTCATACCTGCCATTAAACTCTCGCGCATTGAGTAGCCCAAAAGCGAACTAATCACCGCTACAATCACGAACTTCAAGATAATGACACCAATCGCAATGAGCAGATAAATGGGCAATAATGCCCAGTTGATGTTGAAGAGCAAGCCGACTGAAACGAAAAAAAGGCTTGTGAGTGCGTCGCGCAGTGGCTCAACGCTATGAGCAATTTTGTGGCTTTCGTCGGTGCTGGCGATAATGATGCCGGCGATAAATCCGCCCAACGCAAGCGAGAGCCCCGCCAGTGAGGTCAGATACGCTGAACCGAAGCAAAGCAGAATCGCGCCAAGCGCAAGGGCTTCTTTGGCGTGAATTTCCGCCAGCAATCGCACTAGGCGCGGCATGGCGAGTTGAAAGCCGATGATAATCGCCACAGAAAACAAGATGAGCAATCCTAAATCGCGGGCGATTTTTACAAGCGACCCATCAGCCGTTGGGCTTAAAAACGTTACCGCAATCACCATTGGCACAATCGCCACATCTTGCAAAATCAAAATGCCGAGCGCAATTCTGCCATGCGGAAGCGAGAGTTCATCTCTATCGGCAAGCAGTTTCAAGCAAATCGCCGTGCTACTTGCCGCAATCACAATGCCAAGAAAGACGCTTTCACGCCACGACAGCACAATGCCAAAAAGCGGAAAGAGAAACAGAAGCAAGAGTGCGGCAACACCAATCGTTGCAACAATCTGTGCCGTGCCGCCAATCAAGACAATTTCTTTCAGTCGTTTCAATTCATCGAGCGAAAATTCTAATCCAATCGTGAAAAGCAACAGCACCACGCCGAGTTCAGCAAGAATTTCAATCAGCGTTAAATCTTTGATGATTCCGAAGACCGATTGCCCCAGCAAAATGCCGGTGAAAATCAATCCGATAACGGCAGGCAGTTTGACTTTTTGAAAAATCAAAATGACCACGATTGCCGCCGCCACAATGAGAGAAAGTTCGCCCAGAAAGTCGAAGTGGTGCATCTTCTTTATCGCTTTGGGATTGACTTGGAACTCTAACGGAACTGCTCGTTTTTGTAACTTTGAACACGCATTTTCAATTTCAACATTTCATTTCAACCATGAAAAAACTTTTTCTTCTCATCACCGTCGCGTTCTTTTCCTCGATGTTTTTCTCTTCAACGCTTTTGGCGCAATTTATCTCAAACGGCAAACAACTTGGAACGGTCGGCATTGGCGGGTTTCGGAGTGCCACGCTGATTGGCGGGCAGTGGGAAATTGGCGTGGGCGAGAAAGTCGGCATCGGGCGGTTCGGTGTGGGTGCGCTCGGCGGCTTGTATCTGACGGGCGGCGATAACGCCTTCGGCATCGGCGGACAAGCCAACTACCACTTCGACCTCAACGCGCCACGCTGGGATTTATTTGCCGGCTTGAACTTTGTCGCTATCATCACGGGCGGCGGCGGAAGCGACTTGGGCTTTCAATTTGGCGGACGCTACGCCGTGCAAAATAACCTCTCGATTCTCGTGCAACTCGGCGCAGGCGGATTCGCCTCGTTCTTCGCAGGGGTTAGTTTCGGGCTTTAAGGCAGGAACTATCGCAGTTCGGTTTCATACTTGATGCGAAACCGTCCGTCCGTTACCGTAATCACGCTATCGCCGAAAATCCTAATCGGACGCCCAAATTGGTCGAGCGAATCCAATCGCGTCGTGGTTTCTCGCGCTCGAAACCTAAACTCGCCTTCCATAATGCGTTGCACGGTGTCTAATCGGGTGATTCTGAGGACATTCTGCGGGTCAGGCATTAACTCAAAAGAGCGCATTGCTGATATAATTACAGGCATAGGCGGATTTTGGAGCGGCGGCGGAATTGATAGGCTTGCGTCCGTTAGCACCATTTCTCCGTTTTCTTGGTGAAAGGCTCTTACATTAAAGAAATCTGGAAAAGTAAAGAGTTCAACTCTGCGTGGAATCCCCAGCATCAACGAACTGCCATTGTAGATTTTCGTCGCCGCCGATAATGGTGGACGTCCGGGAGGTGAAACTTGAAGAGTCATATCCCCAATCCACTGCACGCCATTCACTTTGGCTTCAAAAAATTCGTCTGATGCACTTGGATTGGTTGAGGAATCACTACAACGATTCAGCAGAAATTATTGCTAATTTGCGGCGCATGAAAATCTCCTTTTGGTTGTGAGTTGTTGCTGAAAAATCTAACACATTTTCAAGCAAAAAAATACTTCATTCTCGGATTCAGCACGGTTGCTATGACCTTTCAAGCGTTACTCGCCTCGCCCTTTCTTCTCTACCAACTGTTCATTTTGGCGTGTTTGCTTGTTTTCTTCGGCATTTTGCTGTTCAATCTTGTTGATGTCAAATTGATGCCGCGTGGCGTGCCAAGCGCAACGCCGTTTGTGTCGGTCTTGGTGCCGGCGCGCAACGAAGCACGCTCGATTGAAGCCTGTGTGCGCTCGCTTTGCACGCAATCGTATCCGCAGTTTGAAGTGATTGTTTTGAACGACCACAGCACTGACCAAACGGGCGAGATTCTTTCAGGGCTTCAATCGGAATTTCCGATGCTGCGCGTCGTGTCGGGCAAGGCACTGCCGCACGGGTGGGTGGGCAAATGTTGGGCGTGCTTTCAACTTTCCAAGTATGCCAAAGGCGACTTCCTGCTCTTCACCGATGCCGATACCATTCACGATGCTGATACGCTTCGCCGCGCTGTGCGGTCGTTAGAAGACACTCGCGCCGATATGCTTTCGCTTGTCCCATATCAAACGCTCGGCTCGTTTTGGGAACAAGTCATTGTGCCGCTTGTGCATTTTTTGATTATGTGCTTTCTGCCGATGCGCATGATTTGGAACAGTCGCAACACGGCGTTCTCTTTTGCCAACGGACAGTTCATTTTGTTTCGCCGTGCGATGTATGAACAGATTGGCGGACACGAAGCGGTCAAGTCGAACATTGTCGAAGATGTTTGGCTCGTGAAAGCCACCAAACGTGCGGGCGGAAAAGTCATGGTCCTGAACGGAATTGATGCCGTGCGGTGCCGAATGTATCACAACTTGCAAGAAGCCTTTCGCGGATTTTCCAAGAACTTGTTTGCAGGCTTGGGTTACAATGCGGTTGCGATGCTTTCGGTGTGCATGGTGATGTTTCTTTGTTTTGTGTTGCCGTTTTACTTTGTGCTGATGTCGCTTTTTGAAGGTGTGTTCTCACTTGAACCCTTTTGGCTTCCGCTTATGCAGATTGGGTTAGCCATTCTGATGCGTGTTTTAATTGCGCTTAAATTCCGCTTAAATCCGCTGTATGCCCTTTTGCATGGGCTTTCAATCGTGATGTTTATTGCGATTGCGTTGAACTCAATGCGATGGATTTATTTCGGCGGTGGAGCCGAGTGGAAAGGTCGGCGATATGATTTTTCAAAAGCGTTATGACGACGGAACTGCTCTTGAAGTTTGAATTTCTTGCTTCTCATTCGCTTTCGGTGCGTGAAGAGCCACACCTTCACTTGTGGCGTATGGAAGTGGTGCTTTCAGGCGAGCCGAGAGACGGCATGATTGTGAATTTGCCCGAAGTGCGCACGGCGTTTGAAACCGTTGTTGCCTCGCTCTCACAAACCTTTCTCAACGAAAATCCTTTGCTTGATGCATCGGCGAAAGCCACGCCCACGTGCGAGACGCTCTCGGCGTATTTTTTCCGCAGGTTTGAAGATGTCTTGCATCGCCAGTTCCTTGTGAAAAATCCAACGCTCAAACTCAAAAGCGTGCAAGTGGCGATTTGCGAGCCCGATGGCTTTGAGTGGGGCGCGGCGAAGTTGGTCAGAAGTTAAGGTGCTTGTAGAGGTTTGCCATTTCAATGGCGGCAGCGGCGGCTTCCCAGCCTTTGTTGCCGGCTTTTGTGCCCGCGCGCTCAATGGCTTGTTCAATCGTATCGGTCGTGAGCACGCCGTAAGTTACAGGCACGCCGGAATCGAGCGCGGCTTGTGCTACGCCTTTGGTCGCTTCGGCAGCAATGTGGTCGAAGTGTGAAGTCGCCCCGCGAATCAAAACCCCAATCGCAATCACGGCATCAAACTGCTTTGACTCCGCAACTTTCTTGATGACCATCGGCAATTCAAACGAGCCGGGACAGCGAAAGAGCGTGATGTTCTCTGCACTGCCTTCGTGCCGCACGATGCAATCGACTGCGCCCTCAATGAGCCGCGCTCCAATGAAATCGTTCCACCGCGAAGCGACAATCGCAAACCGTAATCCCTTTGCCGTGAGATTTCCTTCAACGATTTTCACTGCAGTTCAAGGTTTGTGTTCGTGGCTTATTTACCAAAGTAGCCGAAGTTTTCTTCGACGAGTTGAATGATGATGTGTCCAATCGTAATGTGGCACTCTTGGATTCTATCTGCGGCACCGATGTGCGGGACGATGACTTCGACATCTGCCATGCCTTTCATTTTGCCGCCGGTGTTGCCGAGCCATGCGAGTGTTTTCATCTTGTTGGATTTTGCATACTGCAAGGCGCGAATCACGCTTTCCGAATTGCCGCTGGTGGAAATGCCCAAGACGACATCGCCTTCTTTGCCGTAGGCTTCGACCAAGCGTGCGAAGACATTGTCGTAGCCCAAATCATTTGCACCACCCGTGAGCGCGGAACTATCGGTCGTGAGTGCAATCGCAGGCATTGCAGGGCGATTTACCGAACTGCGGTAGCGAATGGTAAATTCTGTTGCAATGTGTTGTGAATCTGCCGCGCTGCCGCCGTTGCCGCAAATGAGCAGTTTGTTTCCCGACTTGAATGCTTCGGTGATGATAGTTGCCATTTGCAAAATTTCGTTGGCGAAGCGTTCGGCCACTTGCTTTTTGAGTTCTGCGCTGTAATGCAGGGTTTCTTTGATGTAGGCCAGTTGAGCCGCCTTTTTGTCTGTGGTTTCAATCATTTGCTAAAAGTTTATGTTACGCGCTTGTTCTGATTTTGCGACAGTGCTGATTTAGAACGGCACCTCTTCTTCAATTTCGCTGGTGTCGCGGTGTTGAATTTCCTTGATAATTTCAATGCCTTCGGGCGAAAAGCCAAAGAGTTCATCGGCGGTAAAAATTTTGCTGTAATCGCTTGGCTTGAAAAAGGGTTTGAACTTTTCGCAAAATTCATCTAAGCGTTTGAGATAGAAGTCGACATTTTGGTCCGGTTTTTCAGGATTCCATTCAGAAGCGAGTTTGCCTTTGTCATAGAAATTGCCTTGAAATCCTGAACCTGTCACATAGTAAGTGATTCTATCGCCTTTGGTGATGGGCAGATTGGCGCGGATTGCCAGTTCATATGTAATGGACTTAGGGCGTTTGCCCGCGTGGACTTCGCGTTGGTATTCTTCAATAGTGGTTTTGAGGGTTTCGGTTCGGCTAAATTCCGATACATCCATTTTGCGGTTCAAGATGCGAGTGCGGTAATCAAGGTAGAGTTTATGAAGTCTTGAAATATCTTCATTTAGGAGACACTCGAACCCCTCTCTTATGAAGTCCCGACCGAATTTTTCGCCGCTTCGGCTTACCAGTGCAGAGCCTTTCATTTTCAGGGTGCCGTCGTAGCCAAGCAAGACATAATTTTTTTTCATGTAGGAAATCATCTTTTTGTAGCGGCCGTCATAGGCAATTGAGATGCCTTCGGGCATTGTCGCTGAGACTTCTTTCACCAATGTTTCTTCTTGCTCTTTGGTTTGCACATTGGGCGGCGGAATGAACAAAATGCCATCGGTGTCGACTTCCACGATGCGACAGTTTCGCGCTTCAAATTCGCGAATCATTTTCTTGGCAATCTCTTGTCCTGTGGTAGTGACCTTGTCGGCTTGTTCGTAGTCATTGAAGATACCGGCTCGGAATCCGAGATAGCCATACATTGCGTTGATGAGGATTTTGAAGGAGTTTTGCATGGCGTCGTAGACGTCTCTTTCGCTTTGGGTTGTGGCGGTTTTCATGCGTCCTTTGGCGGCAAGGCGCAAGGCTTTGAGGTCGGCAAGAATTTTCGGGAAAAGCTTTCGCTCATCGCTTGCCGGGCGAATGTCGTAGGTGAGCATAATCGAGGGATAGAGCGACTCGACATCGGCATAAACAATTGGTCCGAGAATGCCTTTTAGGAAGACTTCCGTGAAACCGCCAACGTTTTGCTGTCCAATTTGCGGGCGTGGAATGGAGTGCTTTTGGCGGAGATATTCGCGCACGAAGAGGGCTTCGATTTTTGCCGCCGGTCCCATTCGTGAGACTTGTGCGTAGCCGAAGGGCATCATTTGTGTCATGTAAAAGTTACTGCCTGAAAGCATGGTAGCCAGTTTTTCGGTTTCGCGCACATCGTCAAGGGCGTATCGGAGCAATGTTTCAGGTTCTTTTTCCCAGACTTCGGCGATGTCGGCATGGTCGATATAGGTTCGGCTTTCGGTGGCAAAGCCAAAATACTTTGCCGCTTCTTTGAGGCTATAGCTGGGCATTGTGCGTTTGGTGGCATCGAAGACTTGCACGAGCAGGAGCGTATCAATCACATGCCGACCTGCAATTTCGCAGTGGAGGTACTCGCGCGTGCGTTCAGCAAGGCGAATGGAAGCCGGGTAACTGCGCGGGGTTGAGCCATCGCGCCCAACGGCGAACTTCACGCCGTTGATTTCACATCGGCGTTGAATAAATGGCAGGTCGAAGTCGAAAATGTTATGCCCCTCAATGACATCAGGGTCTCGCTCTTGAATCAACTCCACCAGTCGTTGGAGCATGGCCTTTTCGCTTTCGTTGGGGAATTGGCGCAAGTGCAAGACTTCTTCCCAGCCTGTGTTATCGCGCAGCGCAATGACAATAATCTTTTCGCGTCCCAGTTCATTACGACTTCGCAGTTGTGCTTCTTTGTCGAAATAGGTCTCAATGTCGAGCTGCATGCGGCGCAGGTCAGCAAAGGTCATTCCCTTGAAAAGGGTTTTCCCTGTTTGGAACAGATATTGCGAAGCGGCATCGCCTCTGGCATAGATTTCATCAATGTGTTTTCCGTTGAACTCATCCTCATCTTCTGCTACGAAGACATCTTTTGGATTGAGCCTGCGCTTCATGTCAGCCACATAATCCTGGGCGGCGCGGTAGTCTTTCCAACTTTTGAAAATTGCCAGATATTTGTAGTAGTTTTTGCCTGCCAATTCTTTGAGCCAGTAGTTGGACGGCGTTTGAAACCCGCGTAGAAGCCCCATGTTCGCAATGAAGAAGAAGGGATAAAAGGGTTCATCGCGCCAAGTAACGGTATCTCCGTTGCGGGTGTAAAGTCGCACGTGCGTATCAGAAATTTGATGCACGGCGACGAGATGTGTTTCGCGGTCTTTGCCGTAGAGCAGTTCATTTTGCAGAAACTTTGCTGCAAGGTTCTCTGCCTGCCCGTTCAGAATCTTGTTTTCAGTTTCAACCATTGGTGATGTTTTTTGGTGATTTCACGTGGGAAATTTCAGCGCATCCCGATGTGCCCTACGCGAATTTCGTTTATGTTTCACGTGAAACACTATGATTATCGACCTAAATGAATCATTAACACCGACACGTCGGAAGGCGTAACGCCTGAAATGCGCGCCGCCTGCCCTAACGAGGTCGGTCTTATTTTCTTCAGCTTCTCACGCCCTTCCGACGATAAGCCCCTGACGCGCTCAAAATCATATGTCGGCGGAATCTGCACATCTTCCAACCGCGCCAGTTTTTCCGCAATCTGCAACTCCCGCTTGATATACCCTTCATACTTCACATCAATTTCCACCTGTTCATAGACACGAGCATTTTTGGAAATCCGCTCAATCTTTTCGCGTAACTCTGGCAAGGCGTCCATCAACTTTGCAAAGGTCATTTCTTGGCGACGAAGCACATCAATTGCCCGCTCATTTTTCTTGAAAGGCGAACCGCCTAAGGCTTCAAGCGTCGGATTGATGTCTTCCGCTCGCACCAATTCTTCTCGGAGCAATCGGTCAATCTGCTCGATTTCCAATTTCTTTTGTAGAAATTTCCGATAGACTTCAGGCTTCACTAAGCCAATTTCGTAGCCCTTGTCGCGCAGTCGGCGGTCGGCGTTATCTTGCCGCAAAATGATTCGGTATTCAGCCCGCGAAGTAAACATCCGATACGGCTCATCGGTGCTTTTCGTAATGAGGTCGTCAATCAGCACACCGATGTAGGCTTCGTTTCGTTTCAAAATAAATTCTCGGTGCTCGCCTCGTGCTTTGAGCGCGGCGTTGATACCTGCAATTAAGCCTTGCGCCGCCGCCTCTTCGTAGCCCGATGTGCCATTAATCTGCCCCGCAAAGAAAAGCCCTTCCACTCGCTTCGTTTCCAAAGTTGGCTTCAATTGATGCGGATGAAAGTAATCATACTCGATTGCATAGCCAGGACGAATCATCTTCACCTTCTCGAGCCCAGGAATCGTGCGCAAGCCCTTCAATTGAATTTCTTCGGGAAGCGAGGTCGAGAAGCCATTGACATACATTTCATTCGTATCAAAGCCTTCGGGTTCAAGGAAAATTTGATGACGGTCTTTATCGCGGAAGCGAAACACTTTATCTTCAATCGAGGGGCAATATCGTGGGCCGACGCCTTGAATGATACCCCGAAACATGGGCGATTGGTCAAAGCCAGATTCCAAGATTTTGTGTGTTTCCTCATTCGTGTAGGTAATAAAACACGAGAGTTGTCGCTTCTTCTGAAATTCTACTTCATCGGTTTCAAACGAAAAGGGCTGAATGACCTCATCAGGTGGTTGAACTTCGACTTTGCTGTAATCAACGCTACGGGCATCAATGCGAGGCGGTGTGCCGGTTTTCAAGCGTCCTGCTGTAAAGCCCAGTTCTATGAGGCACTCGGTTAAGCCCACAGCGGCAGGTTCAGCCATTGTTCTGCCGCCTGAATAGTTTTTCAAGCCGATATGAATTTTACCGTTAAGGAAGGTGCCGTTGGTTAGCACCACGGCTTTTGCAGTGATTTCTTGATTGCCACGCAAGATAACCGATTTGATTTTTCCGTGTTCAACTTTAATGCCGATTACGGAATCTTGTCGCAAATCGATGTTGGGTTCGGCTTCAATGCGTTTGCGCATTTCGATGGAGTATTGGACACGGTCACATTGTGCGCGAGGTGAATGCATTGCTGGTCCTTTGCCCCGGTTCAGCATTCGGAATTGAATGCCTGCGGCATCGGTTACTTTGCCCATTTCGCCGCCGAGTGCGTCAATTTCGCGCACCATTTGTCCTTTGGCGACCCCGCCAATTGCCGGGTTGCACGACATACGCGCAATCGCCAGCAAATCCATTGTAATCAGGAGGCATCGTTGCCCCATGCGTGCGGCGGCAAGCACGGCTTCACAACCCGCATGCCCTGCCCCAACAACAATTACATCGTAGTCCGTCATGGTGCTGATTTCTCTGAAAATTTTACACTGTTTCACGTGAAACATCACGGTCATTCACCCCAAAGTTTTGCGATTGTTTCACGTGAAACATCTCGTTTCAAATTTTCTTTCAACGCTGAAAACAAGCGATTCTCTGTGTTCGTTTTGCTATCAAATTTTCAATCCAAGCTTCACATTTGCTTAACTTGATTTGTCCACACATAACATTTCAACGGCGCGTAGCCCTGCCGCCATTTTGTTCATGGTTTCCTGATACTCACCTTCGGGCGTTGAATCAGCGACCACGCCACCTGCCGCTTGAAAATAAATCGTCTCATCTTTGACCACCATCGTGCGAATCGCAATCGCCGTTTTGATATTGCCATTAAAATCAAAAAAACCCACTGCACCGCCATATAGCCCGCGCTTCTCGGCTTCCAACTCGGCAATAATTTCCATTGCGCGAATTTTCGGCGCGCCCGTCAAAGTGCCTGCGGGAAAGCACGACCAGAAAGCGTCCAACGGCGCAAGCGAGTGCTTCAATACGCCACGCACATTGCTGACAATATGCATCACATGCGAATACTTCTCAATCACCATCATTTCATTCGTTTCCACTGTGCCGATTTCTGCGACCTTCCCAACATCGTTGCGCGCAAGGTCAATCAGCATCAAGTGTTCGGCGCGCTCTTTTTCATCGGACAGCAACTCATGCATCAAGGCTTCGTCTTGTTCAGGCGTTGCGCCGCGCCGCCGAGTGCCCGCAATCGGGCGCGTTTCCACGAGATACTTTCCGTTCCGTTTCGTTACGCCAACCAAGAGTTCAGGCGAAGAGCCGACAATCTGCGCCTCACCTAACTCAAAAAAGTAAAGATAGGGCGACGGGTTAATCGTGCGCAAGGCGCGATAGACATCAAACGGCTTGGCATGCAATGGGCGCGAGAGCCGTTGAGAGAGTTGCACCTGAAAAATATCGCCCGCAAAAATATACTCTTTCGCCCTCTCGACTTTTTGCAAATAGGCTTGCTTCGTGGTGTTCGATTTCACCTGTGCCGCACGCTCTTTGGACAGCGCAATTTGCGACGGCTTCAACGCAGAAAAAATTTTCTTGCGAATCCGCTTGATTTTCTTTTCGGCTCTCGGCTTGTCTTTGAGAGAAAGGTAATTAGAGACAATAAAAATTTTCCGCTTGATGTTGTCAAACACGACCAGTGTGTCGAAGAGCATCAAGAACACATCGGGCAAGTGTGCAGGGTCGCTCTTTTTCGGAAGTGGAATGGGTTCAACGAATCGAGCGGCGTCGTAACCCACATAGCCAAATGCACCCGACGTTGTAATCGCCGCATGCTCTTCATGATTTGAAATTGCAGAAAGCAACTTCGCCATCGCCTCTTTCGGCGAAACTATTGATTTGACAAGGGATTTCAGCGCGCTAAATTTTTTATCAAGAATTTTGAGTTTGAACTTGCAGTCTTCCGTGCCATCAATCGTCGCTGAAAAAATAGCGAAGGGTTCAAGACCGATGTAGGAAAAGCGTGCCAAGCGTTCTTCGCCCTCGACCGATTCCAGCAGGCACGAGTATTTGGATTGGAGTTTGAGATAGAGCGAGACGGGCGTTTCGGTATCGGCGAGCCACTCTTCTTGAAGCGTGTGAAAAATAAATTGGGGTGGTAAGGTTTGCGGTTTGACTTTGGATTTTGACTTTTGCATTTTTGAACGACTTGAACGTGAACCTGACAAAGTTATGCCACTGGACAAACAATTCATACGCGAGAGCAAGTCTGTGCGCATCGGATTGTTTGTAGCCTTCTTGGTCAGTGTTGCAGCGCTTTTCCCCCGAAGCAAAATTTCATCGTTGAACTTCGAAGTTGGCACCACGTGGTATCATCAAGATTTAATTGCGCCGTTTGCGTTTGCGATTCAGAAAAATAAAGCCGATTACGAACGTGAACAGGAAAAGGCACGTCAGAGCGTTCTGCCTGTCTTTCGCCGTCAAGGCGAGCGTGTTTCCGTTGAACTTTATCACGCCTTTTACAATGCGCTTGCCGATAGTTTGAAACTGGCTCTTCTCAAGGGCACGCTGGATTCTGATGCGCTGACTCTGCCTTTTGAATTGAGCGCCAGCGAGCGCTTGCTACTGATAAGCGACTTCGCTTCCTCTGTTGAAAAACATAAAGTTCAACAGTCGCTCTTACTTTCGCTTCCGCGTTTCCTGCAAACAACGATTCATGCCTTGCTAACGGATGGGATTCTCAACGAGCCTAAAAGTTCGTTTAAGCATAGCGAATTTGTCATTCGCTCTCCAAACGGACGCGAAGAAAAGGTTCTGAAATTTTCTACAGTTCGCGATAGCCTCGAAGCCTACGCCGCTCTTCGCGACTTGCTTTTGCAAAAGTTTAACTCGCCGACAAACGACACGCTTCAACTTGCGCTTAAACTTGCCTTGCCGTTTTTGCGCCCAAACATTTTTTATGATGAAGCCCAAACTCTTGCAGACCAAGAACGCGCCGCCAATCAAGTGCCGCTTGGTGCAGGCATCGTAAGGCAAAATGAGAAAATCATCTCGCGTGGCGAAATCATCACGCCTGAAATCAAACGCAAACTTGATTCCTTTATCCAAGCCAAAATGGAGCGCGAAATGCCCGCTGGCGCGCTTCAACTCTACATCGGAAAAATTCTCATCATTCTCATCATTATCGGTGTCTTTACCACTTACCTCTACATCGCCCGTCCGAAAATTTGGCGCGACAACGCCATGCTCTTGCTCCTCTTCAGCATTACGCTTGTTGAATTGGTTGCCGTTTGGTATTCGCTTCAATTCGAGAACCTTTCGCCCTACATTGTGCCGATTGGTTTAGCCTCCATTCTTTTCACGGTGATATTTGATTCACGCGTGGGATTTTTTGCAACGGTTACGGTCGCCTTGTTGGCAGGCACCATTCGCGGCAATGATTTTCCGTTTGCCTTAGCCACCATCTTCGCCGGCAGTCTTGGCGTTTTTGCCACGCGTGGCATTCGCAAACGCTCACAAGTCTTCGCGCCCGTTCTGCTTGTGTTCGTTGGCTATGCCGTCTCAATTTTAGCCTTCAACTTTTCTCGTTTGGCAAGCCTCAACGAAATTTTGAACGACCTTCAATTTGCGGCGATTAGTTCTCTCCTTTGTTTTCTCGTGTATCCGATTTTGCTGTTGATTGAAAAAGTCTTCGGAATCACAACCGATATGACTTTGATGGAACTGAGCGACCTCAATCACCCACTTTTGCGCGAGATGGCAACCAAAGCCCCCGGCACCTACGCACACACCATGCAAGTGAGTTTGCTTGCCGAAGAAGCGGCAACGGCAATCGGCGCAAATCCCTTGCTCTGCCGAGTTGGCGCGTATTTTCACGACATCGGCAAAACCGCCGAAGCCGAATACTTCACCGAAAATCAAAACGGAAAAAATCTGCACGACCACCTGCAAGCCGTCACCAGCGGGCGCATCATCGCTGACCACGTCAAACGCGGTTTAGTTATCGGACGACAACACAAACTCCCCGAAGAAGTGATTGACTTTATCCCCGAACATCACGGCACCACCGTCATTCACTTTTTTTATGATAAAGCCTTGAAGACGCTTCCGCCTGAAAAAATTAACATCGAAGACTTCCGCTACCCCGGTCCGAAACCGCGCCGCAAAGAAACAGCGATTGTTATGCTTGCTGACAGTGTCGAAGCCTCCGTCCGCTCGCTCACCAATCCAACCGAAGAAACCATCGGTCAAATTATTGATACCGTGATTCGCAAACGGCTCGACGAAAATCAATTCAACGAGTCTGACTTAACTTTCTCCGACTTGGAACGCATCAAGCAAAGTTTCATCAAAACGCTTGTCGCCAATAAACACAAACGCATCAAATATCCGGGTCAGAAGATTTGATTTATCATTTTTGCTCCCACTTTGCCCTAACTTTTTTGAAGTAATCAATTCGCTCTGATATTTTTTCTATCTCTCTTGGATAAAACTCAAGCATAACATCACACAATCTCAGCATCCACTCTTTGCGCGTTACCTTTTCATCAATAACGAGCCGATTGGCATTGGCAATTTGAATCTGCCCCCAACCCAAAGCTCCAATTGTTAGGCATTCCCACGAAAGAAATTCAATGGGAACAAAATGCACCTTATTAACTGAAAGAATAGTTCCCGATATCGAGTATCGTATAAACAGAATTGAGAAATAATTCTTGTCGTCTTCGTAGAAACGAACCAATCTTTCAACAGATGTCAAATTAGGCATATTGAAACTTGTGTTTTCGCGGTGAGTTTTCACATCAACAATACAATAGTTTTCATCAGCATCAGTAAATGCAAAGTCCGCCATAGCGCGACGTGCAAACTCAGAAGAGTAGTTTTTTGAGAACGGCTCGACGATGCTCGCAAAGTTATCTGATAAGATTTTTTGAAGAGCGTCTCCAACTGCTCTTGGACTGCTTGCCGTTGCTTGTGAAAGAAATGCTTTTTGCTCATTGATAAGAGCCTTGACACTAATCTCAATTTTTTCACGATTCTTTTTCTGAAAGACTTGTGCGTTTTTCACAGCAGTTTCTCTTGAATTGTTGAGGAATCGTTTTTCTTTTTCTGCTTCTTCTGCACGCTGAATGAATTGCGCTCCCAAAACACACCATCTGCATAGCCTTGAATGGTCTTGTCGTGTTCGGCAAGGTCAAGGCGTTTGAGTGCCAAGCATACATACTCATGCTCTTTTTCAATCCCAACGAAACGGCGATTTAACTTTTTTGCCACGACTGCCGTTGTGCCTGAACCAAGAAACGGGTCAAGCACAAGGTCGCCTTCGTTTGAACTGGCAAGTAAGAGTTTCGCAATCAATTTTTCGGGCTTCTGTGTGGGGTGGTCGGTGTTTTCAGGCATTGACCAAAATGGCACGGTGATGTCCGTCCATAAATTTGAAGGGGCGGTTAATCTAAAATTTCCTGTTTCGGTTTCTTCCCAATCTTTCGGAACGCCGTTTTCACGATACGGTGCAATCACGCGCCGTTTGAGCCTGACGGCATCAGCATTGAAGGTGTAAGTGTTGGAGACGGTGCAAAACCAAATGTCTTCGGAACAATTTTTCCAATTTGCGCTTGCGGCTCTGCCCTTTTCGCGCTCCCAAGTGATTCGGTTTCGGACGATGAGATACTTTTCAAGCACGAGTTGTAATGCGCCCGACATGCGCCACTCGCCACACACATACACACTTGCCGTTGGCTTCAAGGTTCGCAACAGGCTTGGCAACCACGATTCAAGGTAGTCGATGTATTCGGCAGTTGTGCGGGCTTCGAAGCGCGTGCCGTTGAAGGATTTGGTAAGGTTGTAAGGCGGGTCTAAAATGAGCAAGTCCGCAAAGGCATCGGGCAGAAACTTCAACGCATCAAATAAATCGTTGTGAAGAATTTGGTTTTCAATGTCTTGGCGTGAGGCTTTCGCAGTCAGCGTGCGGAGCCGCTTTGAACATTCGGCGTAATCGCTTTCGGAAAGCGTGATGGTGCGATTTCGTTCTGCGCGAGGTTTTGGCATTATGATTAGGTCGTGTTGACAAAATTAAACTTGAACGCACCGTAGAAAGTTGAGAGTTGAGAGTTAAAAGTTAAGAGTCGATGCTACGAATCGATGCACAACTTTTAATTATTCACTCTTAACTCTTAACTCTTTTGGATTCCTTCGCTTCGCTCGGAATGACCAAGAACGTGTGCAGAATGCGATATAATGACACTTTCGCTTTCGTCATTCTGAACGGAGCGTAGCGGAGTGAAAGAATCCAACCTAATGAGTAACGAAGAGTGAGTAATGAGTATCGAAGTTACTCTCCATTCTTCATTTCTCATTTCTCATTCTTCATTAATCGAACGCACTCATTTGTCAACACACCCTAAATCCTCTTTTCAATCGCAATGCGTTTAAGCGACTTGATATTTTTTGCACCAACGAGGAACATGGTTGCGCGAAGGTCGTTCATCAGGCGCAAGGCAAATTGCTTAACGGCTTCTGTGCCTTCGGGTTCAAAGGCGGCTTTGAGAAAAGGCTTTGCCAGTGCGGCAAGGTCTGCTCCTAAGGCAATCGCTTTGGCAATCTCGACACCGTTTGTAATGCCGCCCGATGCAATCACTTCGAAGCCGTGTGCATTTTTTTTGCGTCGCAATTTTCTCAACGCTTCTAAACACTCGGCGGTTGGAATGCCCCAGTTCAACAGTTCGCGCACGCCCTCTTCGGTAAATCGCAGGTCGCTATGAAATTGCTCGGTGTATCGAATGGCTTCGACTTTTTGCCAATTCGTGCCGCCTGCACCTGCGACATCAATCACGCGCACGCCTGCCTCTAACAAGCGTTCGGCAACCTTGCCCGAAATTCCACTTCCCACTTCTTTTGCAATCACAGGCACAGCAAGCGATTTACAGAGTTTTTTCAATTGCGCTAAAAAGCCCTTGAAGTTTGTGTTGCCTTCGGGTTGAAACAGTTCTTGCGCCGCGTTGAGATGCACAATTAGCCCATCGGCACGCACAAGGTCAAGCAGCAACTTGCACTGCGCTTTCGTTAAACCTGCCGCAACTTCCGCCGCACCAATGTTTGCAAACACCAAGATGGATGGCGCAACCCGACGCACCACTGCAAAACTTTCGCGATAGGTTTCCGACTCCAACGCCTGCCGCATACTGCCCACGCCAAACGGAATGTTCAACATTTCGCACGCTTCCGCCAGCACGGCATTCACCTGCGTTGCGCCGTTGTAGCCGCCCGTCATTGATGAGACCATCAACGGATAGTTGATGTTCCGATTGAGAAATTTCGTCGAAAGGTCAATCTCGTGAAAGTTGAGTTCAGGTGTCGCATTGTGTTGAAAGTCGTATCGCTCAAAGCCATTGCGCTTGATAAAATCCACATCGCCTTCGAGGCAAAGTTCAACGTGGCGTTGTTTGCGTTCAACCGTTTGCGTTTCAGATTGCACACTTTGCATTTTTACTTCTGCTTTGTTAAGGGTTCAGCAACCGAAAGGGTATTGAGAATTTCCGTTGCGTGTTCGAGTTCTTCAATCCACTGTGCGGGAATGTTTTGAATGCCGTTGAGCAAGGCCAGTGCGCCGCCCGCGATTGCACCTGTGAGCGTTGTTAAGCCGCCCATGTTGATGGTTGAAAGCACGGTCGTTTCAAAATCAGTGTGATTACGAAGCAACATGGCGAGCGCAAAATCAACCGCATCGCTTTCGGTCATGGCTTCATCAAATTGCATTACTAAATCGGTCGGGAAAAGCGAGAGCGACTGCAAAATTTTCTCTTTGGACTTGCCGAAGACTTCTTCGCTTAAATGCTCTGCCCTTAACTTGCCTTGTTGGAGAATTGACTCAAAGAGCAACCCAAGCCGATGCATTTGAGATGATGGGAAAAATAACGTTGTCCAAGCCTGAACAATATGCTTGTTAGGCAGTTGTTGGAGCAAAGCGAGAACCTCTTTTGAATTTTGCCCTTTGCGCAAGCCTGTCGGCGTTGCGGTTGAGTAGTATTCATCGGTGTATCCTTTAATGCCCTTGAAATACATTCGGACAATGTGATGCGGCTTGCGATTGATAGGCAAGCCAAGTGCGTCGCCAACTATTGTGCCAAGTATGAAGGCTTTTTCCTTTTCGGTCATTCGTTAAATTTTTGTTACTTAAACTTTCAAAAAAACTGAACCAATGGCGCGCTCAAAAAAATCATTCAAACTTTCTCCCGCACTGCTTACCGTTGCTGAAAAAAGCAATTACACCGCGACTTCCAAATACGATGATGTCAAAGCCTTTTTGTATGAACTCAAATCGCACACGTCACAAATGACGCTTCACACTTTCGGCAAAACGACCGAAGGGCGTGAGTTGCTCATGGCAGTTTTTTCCGACTTGCCGATTTACTCTCCGATTCAAGCCTTGAAATCTCAAAAGCCGATTGTGCTTCTGCAAAATAACATTCATGCGGGTGAAGTCTGTCCGAAAGAAGCCTCCATGATGCTGATGCGTGAACTCGTCTTCGGCAAGTTGAATGAACTTTTGAAGCAATTGATTGTGCTGGTGATTCCAATTTACAACGCCGATGGCAATGAACGTATCAGCGATGCCAATCGGCTCTCACAACTCGGTCCTGAAACCGGCGTTGGTGTGCGCACCAATGCACTGGGGCTTGACCTTAATCGCGACTACATGAAAATCGAAGCGCAAGAAACTGAACATCTGATTCGCGATGTCTATATCCAATGGTCGCCCGATGTGATTCTTGACGGACACACGACTGACGGCTCACGGCACGGCTATGACCTCACCTACGGCTTTCCGCAAAATCCCAACGCCTACAAGCCGCTTATCGACTTCACCCGCGACACCATGCTCCCCACTGTGCGTGAGCGCATTAAGAAAGAGACTGGCATTGAGATGTTTTACTACGCCGATTTCGTCGACTTCCGACACCCTGAAAAAGGTTGGGCAACCTATTCGCACCACGCGCGCTACGGGGCTTCCTACGGCGGCTTACAAAACCGCATCGCTATTCTGATGGAAACGTATTCCTACATTCCCTTCAAGCGGCGCATCAACGCGGCGTATCACTTCATGCGCGAGTGCCTTGAATTTACTGCCCGAAACGCCAAGCAAGTAAAATCTCTCGTTCGTGAAGCCGAACTTGATGCCATCACACGCGGCACTTTCTACGATGAAAAGAAAAACATCATCGGCATTGAGATTGAAAAAATTGCCTTCGAGAAACCTGTTACCGTTATCGGCTACGAAATCAAAGAGAAGAACCATTCAGACGGCACGATTACCTATTTGCCCACAAACAAAAAGAAACTTTACACCGCACCCTATTTCGGAAAGTATCGCATCACGCGCGCCGTTGCAAGACCCTTTGCTTATTTGCTTCCGAAAGCCGAGCATCGCATCATCAAGAAACTCAAACAGCACGGCATTGCGGTTGAAGTGCTTCTTTCAGAGTTCAGGGCAAAAGTGGAATACTTCAAGGTGCTTGACATCAAAGTTTCCGAGCAGTGTTTTCAAGGGCATCGCGAAGTGACGATTTCCGTTGAGCGCATTCCGATTGAAAAGACTTTTCACGCAGGCGATTTCATTGTGCCAATGGCGCAACCTGCTTCGCACGTGGTTGCAGGCTTGCTCGAACCCGATAGCGACGACAGCCTTGCACATTGGAATTACTTTGACAACTATCTCACCGGCAAACTGCGCTACGAAAAAGATTTCATCACTGAGTATGAATACAACCTGATTGATTTGCCACGCACACGCGAGATTTATGAAAACTTGATTGAGAAAAATCCTGCGCTGAATGAAGAAGAGAAGAAGGCGGAGAAGATGAAATTTTTTATGACCGCAGTCGGCTACGAGAACGAGTTTATGAATCAAATTCCCGTCTTTCGCTTGATTGAACAGAAGGCGTATTCGGCTGTGGTGGGTTAATTGGCTGAACGGTTATCCTAACTTGTCGGAAACAACCCACAGCACCAGCATGCTTCTCACGCTCCAAGCCACCGTGCGAATCCAATTCGTTGCAACCAGCGCGGTATGCACGGCGGCGTCGAAACCTGCGCTCAACGCGTTATGCTTCGGCACTTGAATGAACATCGTTGAAATCCAAATCATGCCAAGTAGCAGTGCGCCAAGCCACAGTCGCCAATCTTCTTTTTCGTTCAGAAGCAACAGCCCTGCGGATAAGAGTTCGAGCATCATGGCGGGAAAAACGACAAGCGTTGTGAGCGTAGCGTGTTGCGATTCATACATCGGGAACATATCTGAGCCAGCGCGGCTGAAGAGCGGATAATGCACCACTTGCACAAACCATATCACGCCCGTCATAAAGAGCGTGCTTGCGAGATGTAGAAGCCAGAGCAGTTTCATCGTGTTGAAAAGCAGAGTGCCGCCGCGCCCATCACGCCTGCGCGGGTGCCCAGTTCAGCCGGCAGAATTTCTAATCCCTCGTGCATGGCTTCAAGCGAAAAGCGTTTGGCTTGCTCGAGTGCGGGCTTCAAGACGAACTCGCCCGCGCCTGCCACGCCGCCACCAATGATGAACTTGCGCACATCGAGAATCGAGATGAGCGTTCCGATTCCCACGCCCAAAATTTCTCCAACAAATTGCCACACTTGCAGTGCCACTGTATCGCCTGCTTTTGCCGCTTCGGTCAAGAGTTTCGGTTCGAGTGCGGAAAGGTCGCCCTTGCACAGTTCCAAGATGAGCGATGAGGGCGAGTGTGCGAGCAGTTTTTGCGCGAATGCCGTGATTTGTCGATGTCCAATCAGTCCTTCAATCGTGCCGCGAATGCCCGCGTGAATGGTGTCGCTGTTGAAATCAACCGTGATGTGTCCCAATTCGCCTGCGCCGCCGGTTGAGCCGCGAAAAATTTTTTTATTGAGAATAATTCCGCCGCCAACGCCCGTGCCCAGCGTTATCATCACAAAATCGTTGAACGGCTTGCCTGCACCAAAGGCGGATTCGCCCAGCGCGGCGACATTCGCATCGTTTTCAACAAACACTTCTGGCGCAGCTCCGAACTTTTTTTGCATTTCCGATTGTAAGAGCGCGGCAAGATTCGCATTGTGCCAATCAGGCATGTTCGTCAAGGTTTTGATGATTCCGTCGTAACCGACCACGCCCGGCACGCCAATGCCAATGCCCATCAACGCAGAGCGGTTAAGCCCTTCCATCACGGTTGAAATGCCTTTGAGCAGGTTTTGAATCACAACGGATTTTCCCTTTTCGCCTTCAGTTGGATTGCATGTTTCGGAAAGAAACTCTCCTGTTTTGGAGATAGCGGCGAACTTAATGGAGGTTGCGCCGACATCAATGCCAATTGCAAATGGTTGCATAGGTTAATGCTTCAAACAAGCAATTCCTTTGTGTTTGTGAAAAGTTAAATAATCTCGATATTTTATACCTTTACAGTCAGCGGAACACTTTTCGTGATGCAACATGATATCCAGTTCAGTTATTCATATTCTTGACTGCGCCGGTTTGCCTGCGTCCGTAACACAGGATGGCTTGAAAGCTTTAGGTTATGCATTCCAGTATCATCGCTACCAGTCTGGCATAGCCTATCTTCAAGCGCAACATGCGGAAGGCAACACGATTGCCGATGTGCTACTCTTGGTTGATGCCACTATTGTTCATCGTGCTAAAAAACTTGTTCCAAAAGAGATTCGCCGCAATTTAGCGATTGTAGCGCTCGGTTCCCATGAAGATTTTGCCGAACTTGGCGGCGTTAGCGAAATCATCAATCGCTTCGGGGTGGTCGATATTCTCGAAGCGCCTGTTACCTCGTTTGCCTTCAATATGCTTCTGCACCGCATCGAGCATTTTTTCCGTCAGCAACATCGCTTTATGCTATTTCAGCGTGAGCTTTCGGAATTGCAAAATGAGTTGCAACGCATCAGCGATTTAGGGGCGGCACTTTCCAACGAGAGCGATACGGAGAAACTGCTGGACACGATTCTCACTTCTTGCATGGAAATGACAGGCGCAGACGCTGGCAGCCTTTACTTCATTGAGAAAAAGCCCGACGTGGAGCCCGACGAGCACGATTACTTTGCCGATAAGCAACTGCGCTTTCGCTACGCCAAAAATATGAGCCGCAACATCCCCCTTGAAGGCTTCGTTATGCCCATTACGCCGAAAAGCATTGTTGGCTATGTTGCCCTGTCACGCACGCCACTGACCATTCCTGATGTGTATCATCTTCCCGAAGGCGTGCCTTATAGTTTTGGCGGTCGCGCCTTTGATGAGAAATGGAATTACCGCATGAAATCTATGCTCACCGTTCCGATGCTGAACCGCGAGCGAGAGCCAATCGGCGTCATTCAACTCATGAACAAGAAGCGCGACTACCGCGTGCCTCTCCCACAAAATTTAGACGAGTGGCAAAACTTGATTCTTCCCTTCACCAGACGGGACGAACTCTTCATCTATTCGCTTGCCTCACAAGCTGGCATTGCTTACGAAAACAAACTTCTTTATGACGAGCAAAAGAACTTGCTCGAGTCGTTCATCAAAGTGATTGCCGATTCAATTGACAAGAAATCGCCCTACACAGGCGGGCATTGCAATCGAGTGCCGGTTCTTACCGAAATGATTGCTCGTGCTGCGTGCGAATCCCAAGAAGGCATTTTTAAAGATTTCAACCTCACTCCTGAACAATGGTATGAACTGCACATTGCCGCTTGGCTCCACGATTGTGGCAAAATTACTACGCCTGTGCATGTGATGGATAAAGCTACCAAACTCGAGACCATCTATGACCGCATTCATACCGTCAAAACACGCTTCGAAATTCTACGACGAGATGCCTACATTGACTACCTAAAAGCTCTCTTGCACCACAACGCTTCGCCGGAAACTCTTGAGGCTGAATACAAGGCACGCTTAGCCCAAATCAATGATGATGAAAAGTTTATTGAAGAAGTCAATATCGGCGGCGAGTATCTGGAAGACGAAAAAATTGAACGGATTGCCAAAATCGGTGCACAGAAAATCGTGCTCAACGGCAAAGAGCAGAACTTCCTAACAGATGATGAACTCTACAACCTTTCCGTGCGCAAAGGCACGCTTACACCCGAAGAACGCAAAATCATCAACGACCATATCGTTGTAACAATTCAAATGTTAGAGCAACTGCCCTTCCCGCGCAATTTGGCACGCGTTCCCGAATATGCAGGCGGGCACCACGAAAAAATGGACGGCACCGGCTACCCAAAGGGTCTGCGGCGCGAACAAATGTCCATCCCTGCTCGCATCATGGCCGTAGCCGACGTCTTCGAAGCCCTCACTGCCATCGACCGCCCCTACAAAAAGGGCAAAACTCTAAGCGAATCCATGGCAATCTTGGCCAAAATGAAAGCCGAGCACCATTTAGACCCCGATATTCTCGATCTCTTCGTTAAATCAGGCGTCTACAAGGAATACGCAAAGAAGTTCATGCTACCTGAACAAATCGATGAAGTCGATGAAGAAGCCTTTCTTGCAGTTAAGCCAAAGCCGCTAACGCCTCAACTCGAGTCAACGCTTCAACCTGATGGACAACTATGAAACCCTTGCTCCTTTTCTTGCTTTTCGTGGCTATTGTTCCGATACGCCTTTCTGCGCAATCTGCTGCATCCTTCTTCCCGACGCAACTTGGCTACAAGTGGCACTACACGGTTGCCACATTAGACTCGCTTCAAAACATTATCCCCGGCTCCGAACGCTCACGCATTGACTCGCTGGCAGGCGAAATGATGTATCAAGGCAAACTTGCAAAGGTCATCCTTACCTTGAACGACTTGCTTCCTGATACCTCATTTGTCAGCCTCGAAGGCTCAAATGGCTTTCAATATATTGGCACTACGTTTGCACTGGGCATGCTTCCTCCTGGAATCGCTGATTCTTTGCAAACGCTTTTCGGCTGGTATTCTACCTTCCGATTTGCGCAGCCTATCAATCAAACTTATACCTTGCTCACACGCTCCTTCACCGTGCCATTAGATTCTAACACAACACTTCCGCTTGTTATTACCATTACAGGCCGGCGACTCTCCGACCAGACGGTCAGCGTCCCCTTTGGCACCTTTACAAATGCCAAACGTTTCCTAATCACCACCAGCGTCGGCACGCAAGTCCTTCCGCCGCCGTTTCCACCGCTTCCACTCTTCTCAATTCCTGATACAACTTGGATTGCTCAAGAGACTTGGATTGTCAAACGCATAACCCCAAGCGTCACCATTAACCTTTCTACCTTTGGATTTCCGCCGCTCACGCTACCTGGACAGCGCATAGTGCTTTCTACGCCATCGCTCTCCGTGCCACACCAGCACACATCAAGCACCTTCGAGCTTGCGCAGAACTATCCAAACCCATTTAATCCAACGACCACTTTTACATATCGCCTTCCCAACGCCAGCCATGTTCGCCTAGAAGTGTTCGATGTACTCGGAAGAAAAGTCGCAACACTGGTCGATGCTTGGCAAGGCGCTGGCAACTATGACATCATGTTCAATTCAGCCCAATTTAATCTGACCAGCGGCGTGTATTTTTACCGATTAACTGCGGGCGCATATTCAGAAACCCGAAAGATGATTCTCTCCAAATAACCTATTCGCTTTTTTCATACTCGAATACTTATGATTGGCATTTTAGGTGGTGGACAATTGGCGCGCATGTCAGCATATGCCGCCTTTCGCTTCGGAATGAGCGTTGCCATCTACGAGCGCACCGCCAATAGCCCTGCAAGTCAGATTACTCCACACTCCTTCATCGGTGAGTGGTCGGATAAGTCCGAACTCATCAAATTTGCTGAATGTGTTTCGGTCATCACATTGGAAAATGAGTTTGTTGCGCCCAGTGTCTTGGAGTATTTAGAATCGCTTGGCAAAGCCGTCTTTCCAACTTCCAAGACGATTGCACTCGTTCAAGATAAACTTGTTCAAAAGGAGACACTTCGTCGATGCAATTTGCCTGTTGCTGATTTTGTCGCCATCCACTCAATTGATGATGCGGAACGCTTTGGACAAATACATGGCTACCCCTTTCTTTTGAAATCGCGCATTGGTGGCTACGATGGCTACGGTAATCGCACCATACAGACACCCCGCGATATTCCCAATGCAATGAACGCATTAGGCTTTCCTACTCGTGCCTTGATGGCAGAAGTCTTCGTGCCCTTTGAAAAAGAACTCGCCACAATTGTGGCACGCACGCGCAATGGGTCTGTCCAAGTCTATCCAATCGTTGAAACCCTTCAAGAAAATCACATTTGCAAAATTGTCAAAGCCCCTGCCACAGTCAGCGAAGCGATTAAATCGAGAGCCCAGAATTTAGCTCAAGTTGCCATCGAGTCCATCGAAGGCGTCGGTGTCTTTGGAGTCGAAATGTTCATCAAAGCAGATGGAGAAATTTTAATCAATGAGCTTGCTCCACGCCCGCACAATTCAGGACACTACACGATAGAAGCATGCGTTACATCACAGTTTGAAAATCATATTCGTGCTATTTTGAATTACCCTCTTGGCGATGTCTCTATGCATGCGCCTGCCGCTGTAATGGTCAATATCTTGGGCAAGCAATCTGCGCCTGTCGCGCTTGATTCATTACCTTCGGCCCTGCGCTTTCCAAAGGCAAAGGTGCATCTTTACGGCAAAGCTAACGCTCGCATTGGACGAAAGATGGGACACATCACGGTTGTTGGTGACACTCTCGATGAATGCTTAGAGCACGCGCTCGCCGCCGAAGCTAGCCTTGTGATTTAAGCCACTCTACGCTCGACTTGACAAGATGAACAGAAACCTTTATCTTTGTGTCACTTTTAGCACTCTCCTAAGTTGAGTGCTAAAAATTTGAAACTTTGCATTCTAATCCGTCGTTTAACAGGCGACCTGATTGCAATTCACAACAAACATCGTAACAAGCTAAACTTTGGAGGGACATCACATATGAAACTTCAACCATTAGCTGACCGCGTCGTAGTCAAAGCAGCTCCCGCAGAAGAAAAGACGAAAGGGGGTCTTTACATCCCTGACACAGGAAAAGAGAAACCACAACACGGCGAAGTTGTGGCTGTTGGTGCAGGAAGAACCTCTGACAACGGCACCGTGATTAAACCCACCGTCAAGGTCGGAGATAAAGTGCTCTACGGAAAGTATTCCGGCACAGAAGTCGTCATCGATGGGGAAGAATACCTCATCATGCGTGAAAGTGACATCTTTGCTATTCTGAACTAACCTATAACCACCTAACCAAACCTATCCAAAACTATGGCTGCTAAACTCATTTACTTTGATGCAGAAGGACGTGCCGCACTGAAACGTGGCGTAGATAAACTTGCTGACGCCGTTAAGGTTACACTTGGTCCAAAAGGACGCAATGTCATCATTGAAAAGAAATTCGGCCCCCCGACCGTAACGAAAGATGGCGTTACCGTTGCCAAGGAAATTGAACTCGAGGACCCAGTTGAAAACATGGGTGCGCAAATGGTGCGGGAAGTTGCCTCCAAGACATCAGACGTTGCTGGGGATGGCACTACCACCGCTACAGTCCTCGCCCAAGCTATCTTCCGTGAAGGGTTGAAGAATGTAACTGCAGGCGCAAACCCCATGGATTTGAAGCGCGGCATTGATATGGCTGTTGCCTGCATTGTTGAAGAACTCAAGAAAATTAGCCGCAAGATTTCCGACAAGAAGGAAATTGCACAAGTCGGCACCATTTCTGCAAACAACGACCCTGAGATTGGTAACCTCATTGCCGAGGCGATGGAGAAAGTTGGTAAAGACGGCGTCATTACCGTCGAAGAAGCCAAAGGCACAGAAACTGAACTCAAGGTCGTTGAAGGCATGCAGTTCGACCGCGGTTACCTTTCGCCTTACTTCGTCACCAACCCAGAAACGATGGAAGCCGAGCTGGAAGAGCCGTATATTTTGATTCACGACAAGAAGATTTCCTCAATGAAAGATTTGCTTCCTATCTTGGAGAAAGTTGCACAACAAAACCGCGCTCTGCTTATCATCGCCGAAGAAGTCGAAGGCGAAGCCCTTGCTACGCTTGTCGTGAATAAACTTCGTGGCACACTTAAAGTTGCTGCCGTTAAAGCCCCAGGCTTTGGCGACCGTCGTAAGGCGATGCTCGAAGATATTGCCATACTCACTGGCGGCACAGTCATCAGCGAAGAAAAAGGCTACAAGCTGGAAAACGCTACCCTTTCCTACCTCGGTCAAGCCAAGCGTGTTGTGGTTGACAAAGACAACACCACAATTGTCGAGGGCAAAGGCAAAAGCAGCGACATCAAGGCTCGCATCAATGAAATCAAAATTCAAATCGACAAAACCACTAGCGACTACGACCGAGAAAAACTACAAGAACGCTTGGCGAAACTTTCAGGTGGCGTAGCCGTGCTCAATATCGGTGCCAGTACCGAAGTTGAAATGAAAGAAAAGAAAGCCCGCGTCGAAGATGCCTTGCATGCAACACGTGCGGCCGTTCAAGAAGGTATCGTGCCTGGCGGTGGCGTCGCTCTCATTCGTGCCTCAAAAGCCCTCGATAACCTGAAACCTGAAAATGCAGACCAAAAAACAGGTATCGAGATTATCCGACGCGCCGTTGAAGAACCGCTCCGCATGATTGTTGCAAACACTGGCACCATGGATGGTTCAGTCGTGGTCCAAAGAGTCAAAGAAGGCAAGGATGACTTTGGATTCAACGCACGCACTGAAACCTTCGAAAACCTCATTGCCGCTGGCGTCGTTGACCCAACGAAAGTAACACGCACGGCTCTTGAAAACGCAGCCAGTGTTGCAAGCCTTCTGCTCACAACCGAAGCCGTCATCTCTGAAAAGAAGGAAGAAGAAAAAGCTCCTGCAACCCCTCCAGGCGGCGGAATGTACTAATCGTTAGCGTTCTCAACTTACAGGCTGATTTGCACTTGGCAAGTCAGCCTTTTTTTATTATTTCATAAAAAAGAGGCGGACGCAAAGCTTTCCCTCAAAATCAGAGATATTTAGCGCAATCCTTGCCGAAAAGACTTCGAAATGAGTGACCTCTGTTTTATCTTCGCTTTCTGAACGCAACTTTTTCTGGCCTAAAATGAAAGACGCTTTCATTCCACTCATCCTTGGAACGCTTGCTTCGGTAATGATTGGCCTTGCCTTCTCAGGTTGCTCGGGCTGTGCAGGGTGTCAAAATCAAGCAGATATTGATTTGAAGCGTGCGCAGGATTTAGCGGCTGTCGAAGAACAGCGTCGGCGCGATTCTATCGCTCGGGCCAAGCGGCTTTACGATGCGGCGCTTGCCGAAAAGAAACGAATAGATGACAGCCTTGCAGCCATTAAAGCTGAAGAAAAAGCCCGCACAGATACGCTCCCACCCGAAATCGCAGGCAAACGCCTCGAGCGCGATATGCCCATCGATGTCGACAAAATGAGCGAATCGACTGCTGACCTAGAAGATGAACTTCGCCCAACCATTGAAGCGGCCAAGCGCCGCTTGGACGGCGTGCGTGGTTATGTCTCATTCAAACTTGTTGTTCTGCCCAACGGACGAGTTAAAGAAATTCAGTGGGAACACAATGACCTAGATACCCAAGCCGAGAAAGCTATTCAAGCCGTAGTGTATCGACATCGATACCCTACCTGGGACGGCAGTAAATTATCAGAGTATCGGACGCCGACAATTAAATTTTCTTTTTAGAATTTGCGTTTTCACCTTGCTCTCTACAATGAGTTAGAGTAGCAACCTAATCTCAACTTTTATCAAATATGGCAAACATCAACTTTGGATTTGAGTATTACGCAAACAAACTTTTTGACCCGCGTATTGAGAAAAGTATCAATCAAATGCGCGGTATGCTTGTGCCTATGGTGATTGAAACTTCGGGGCGTGGCGAACGTGCATTTGACATCTTTTCTCGTCTCTTGCGCGAACGCATTATTTTCTATGGTACTCCTGTCGATGATCACTCTGCAAGCTTGATTATTGCGCAGCTCATTTTTTTAGAGTCCGAAGATCCTGAACGCGACATTTATCTTTACATTAACTCGCCTGGTGGCAGTGTCTATGCAGGTTTGGGCGTGTATGATACGATGCAGTTCATTCGTCCGGCTGTTGCGACCGTTTGCGTCGGCATGGCGGCATCGATGGGAGCATTGTTGTTATGTGCTGGTGAGAAAGGCAAGCGCGCTTCGCTTCCACATTCGCGCATCATGATTCATCAACCTTCGGGCGGTGCCCAAGGTCAGGAAACCGACATTCTCATCATGGCAAAAGAAATTCAAAAAACACGCGCCATGCTCGAGGAAATTATGTCAAAGCACACTGGACAACCTGTCGAGAAAATCCATGTTGACGCCGAGCGTGACAACTGGATGACCCCACCCGAAGCCAAAGCCTACGGGCTCATTGATGAAATTTTTGAACGCCGTCCAAAACCTGACGAGAAAAAATGACTCTTGCCACATCTTGCCAATGCCTGATTTCAGCCGCTATGTTTCTTACTAGCGGTTTTTTCTTTTTATCTTCACATAAACCTTTTTCATATGCGCATTGGAATTGGCATTGATATTCATCCACTTGTTGCAGGACGCAAACTCATCATCGGTGGCGTGGAAATTCCTCATGACAAGGGTTTGGACGGACACAGCGATGCTGACGTGCTCCTGCATGCGATTTGCGACGCTCTTTTAGGTGCGCTCGCGCTTGGCGACATTGGCAAACACTTTCCGAACACCAACCCTGCTTACAAAGACATTAACTCCCTCTTGCTCCTGAAAAAAGTTGGCCAACTCATTGAAAAACATGGCTATAAGCCCATCAACATTGACACTATGCTCTTGCTTGAGAAGCCGAAAATTGCACCGCACATTTTACAAATGCGCAAGAACATTGCCCGAGCCTTGGAAATTGAACTCGACGCTGTCTCCGTAAAGGCTACAACATCGGAAAATCTGGGATTTGTCGGAAAAGAAGAAGGCGCAGTCGCACATGCCGTTTGCTTAATTGAGAAAATCAAATAAGAGTCTCGCGCAAAAATCTTTACCTTTGTATGTTTTCGTAATCAAAAACCTGTCTTCATTATGCCAGTCATTGAAAAAATTATTGCTCGTCAAATTTTAGATTCTCGCGGCAATCCCACCATAGAAGTTGATGTCTTCGCTGGCAGTGTGCTTGGGCGCGCCGCTGTGCCATCAGGTGCCTCAACGGGCGAACATGAAGCCGTTGAACTGCGCGATGGCGATAAGACAAAATACCTCGGCAAAGGCGTTCTCAAAGCCGTTGAACACGTCAATACCCTCATCCATCACGCTCTCAAAGGCATGCCTGTTACAGAGCAAATTGCAATTGATAAAAAACTGATTGAACTGGATGGCACCGAGAACAAATCGAGGCTTGGCGCCAATGCTATTTTGGGCGTTTCGCTGGCATGCGCAAAGGCTGGCGCACAGTCAACCGGCTTGCCACTTTATCGCTACATTGGCGGCACTATGGCAAATGTGCTCCCTTCACCTATGATGAATGTGCTGAACGGCGGCGCACATGCCGACAACAATGTCGACTTCCAAGAGTTCATGATCATGCCGCTTGGTTTCACAAAGTTTAGCGAAGCACTTCGATGCGGCGCAGAAATTTTCCACGCGCTGAAATCGCTCCTGAAATCCAAAGGCTATCACACTGCCGTCGGCGATGAGGGCGGCTTTGCGCCCAATCTGAAATCTAACGAAGAAGCCATTGAACTCCTCATCGAGGCGGTTGGCAAGGCTGGCTACAAACTTAAAGACGAAGTGATGATTGCCCTTGACCCTGCCGCCTCTGAACTTTACGACAAAGAAAAAGGCAAATACATCTTCAAAAAATCTGACCAGCGCGAACTCACGCCGCTTCAAATGGCCGAGTATTGGGAAAATTGGGTCAAAACTTATCCTATCCTCTCCCTCGAAGACGGTATGGCAGAAGACGACTGGGATGGCTGGAAAATCCTAACCGATAAACTGGGCAAAACCGTGCAACTGGTCGGCGATGACCTCTTCGTAACCAACACGAAACGCCTTGCCCAAGGCATTGAAAAGGGCATTGCCAATTCCATCTTGATTAAAGTCAACCAAATTGGCACGCTGACGGAAACACTCCAAGCCGTCGATTTAGCCAAGCGCCATGGCTACACCAGCATCATCTCGCACCGAAGTGGGGAAACTGAAGACACCACGATTGCACACATCGCCGTTGCAACCTGTGCTGGTCAAATCAAAACCGGTTCGCTTTCACGCACCGATAGAATTGCCAAATACAACGAACTTCTACGCATTGAAGAAGAGTTGGGCAACGAGGCAAAGTATTTAGGACGCAAAGCCTTTCGAATTTGAACGCTCTCCGAGATGACACTCGACGCCTTGAAATCCTCTTTCAAAAGTGAGCGTTTAAAGAAGCTTCATCTGCAACGCCAGTCAGGCTCAAACGAGAGGGCACCCGTGTGTTTCATTACAGGCGCTTCAGGGCGATTAGGCAAGGCAATGGCGCTTGCTTTAGCCAAGCGTGGTTGGCGCATCTGTTTTACTTATCGCTCGTCACGCCAAGCCGCCTTAGAGACACTCTCCGAACTTAAAGCCTTTGCGCCTGATGCCAAGATGGTTCAGTGCGATATTTCCAAAGTTCGTTCAATTAAACGCGCCTTTGTGTTCTTTCGCCGTCGCTTCGAGCGATTAGATTTGATGATTTGTAACGCCTCTAACTTCTTTCCAACCCCTCTGCCAACCGTTACCGAAAAAGACTGGGATTCGCTTGTCGACACCAACCTTAAAGGCACATTTTTCACCATGCAAGAAGCGGCAAAAATCATGATGAAACAAGAGTTTGTTTCCAGAATTATCACAATGTCCGATGTCTCGGCAGAGTTAGTTTGGCGAAACTATGCGCCCTACACAGCTTCCAAAGTTGGCGTTCAACACCTGACCAAAATTTTTGCCAAAGAATTTGCACCCAAAATCCTCGTGAATTCAATCGCTCCTGGCACTTTGCTCTTGCACGAAGAACGCGACAAGCCCTACGAGAAAGAAATCATTGAGAAAATTCCTCTGCGCCGCATTGGCTCTCCAAATGATGTTGTTAGCGCCATGCTTTTTCTCACCGAAAATGATTACATCACAGGACATATTTTGAGCGTCGATGGTGGGCGCTTGCTTTATTAAATTCTGCGACCGCCATTCAGCCAGCCAGTAAAGCGATTGGCTCCAAAACCGAGCACCAACAAGCTAACTTCGGCTGTATTTTGCTCACTAACTCAAGCCCTGTCGGTAAGCATCTGAAAGATACACACACCTTAATACACCAGCCGCGAGGGCAGAATGATTTTCTCATCGACGAGCACGCGCTTGGCTTCTTCAAGCCGCCTCTCACTATGCGAAAGCAGTGCAAAGGCCAGCTGCCGATTAAAATTAATGTAGCATGCAAAAAAATCCCGCTTCTTGAACTCCTCTATCTTACCCCTTATTGCAACTGCCTTGTCTTTTCCATTATCAAACGACTCATCATAGACAACCAGCAAATTCTCATCAGTGGCGCACAAGGCTATCTCATCGTAATGCACATATCGGCTTTTCTTACCTTCCTTGAAACTATCTTTGATGCCTGTGTCAGGGTCAATGAAGATAATCCCGAAACCTTCGGAAGTTAGATTCTGGAAGTATTCTTTCCGCTTGGCATGTTCGAACTTTTCGGTCTTGATTTCATCAGCATTTGTTACGTGCTTGTAGAATGCGAGTTGTGCTTCATCGGGCACATCGGTGAACATAGGTATGGCATAGACTTTTTCATGAAGTCCTGCTTTGAGCGTCTTCAAGATGTCCTTTTTGGCAAGGTCGTGTGCGTCGCTGAGATGGTGCGTGTTCATTTGGTAAAGTGAAAACAGTTTGTTTAAGCATCAGGCGTGATAAAGACTTCTTGCAACAGAATTTCAACATCAGGAAATGCAAGCAGTGCGATTTTATCGCTTGGCTTCAAGATATGGCCTTCACCGTAGGTCTCCCCCTTCGGCGTGCGATAGACGAGCACAGTGCTCGCCACCTCAATTATGGCATAAATATCTTGTGCAACTCGGCTTACCTGAAAAGTAATCATCGCTCCGCCCTTGCAAAATCGCAATGTCCGGTTCAGGCTCCAAATCCTTACTTAACTGCGTGGAAATAATTGCGCGCCTATTCAATCGCTCCGTGAAGATGCTTGAGAGCCGTATTACATGCGACATGTGCGGTGCGTTCGTGGGTGCCACTTTGAGAATCTCTCTATTGATGAGTTCCAAGCGTTCCTCTGGCTTGAACACACCCGCTTCACACATCAAATCATATTCCTCTACCGTAATCCTGTAGCGCGTAATCACTGGCTCAGGTGTTGCTTCCGTTTGCATCGCTCGTGTCGGAATGTTTTCTCCCTAAACGTCTTACTTCAATCACATTTTTCCAAACATAACTAAATCCGCCGTAGGTGAGCATGCCGCTTGCAATGCCGATTAAAAATCCGCCTAACACATCGGAAGGATAATGCACGCCGACATAGACACGCGAAAGTCCAACAAGAAACGCATAGAGACTCATCACCCACACAAAGCCTCTATCAAGCCGTGTTGATTTCGAGAAGAAGAAAAAGAGCACGGTCGCAACAGCCGCCGCATTTGCCGCATGCGAGGAAGCAAACGAGAACGAGCGCGGTTGATTGATGAGCAAATGCACATCGGGCAGTTCAAAACACGGGCGCGTGCGTTGAACAAGAGGCTTAAAGAAATGCGAGGCCGTTTGGTCAGCCAGCACAATCGCTACTATGCAAAGCAGGAGAACGGTTATGCCCTCCCACTTACGTCGCACAAAAATAAACACAGTGGCAAGCGCTACCACCCACCACGATTGATTGAACTTCGTCAAAAAAATGAAAAAAGTATCAAGAAACGCCACGCCCGTTTGGTTATTCACAGCGCGAAAGAGCGCAACATCAAGAGCATAGAGTGTTTCCATCAGCCTTGGCTTGAACCCTGAACTCTTGGCGTCGGTTCTCTGCGTCCGAGCTCGTCGTCAGAAAGTTTCTTTTCTTTCGAGGGTTTCCACCGCTGCCGCTCATTCAAGAATTGCAGTTGCGATTGAAATTACGCGACTTTTTCCTTCTTTTTCTTCTTTGCTCCGTTTGGCAACACAGCATGGGCAGACTTCGCAGCAGGCTTTGGAAGTCTTATGTTGGTGTAAACCTGCTGAATTAGCCCAAACACATTAAACATAAAGTAATACAGCCCTAACCCTGCAGGCAGGTTATTGAACAAGAGGAGCATCAAGATAGGGAAGATATAGGTCATAATTTTCATTTGCTCTGCTGCTGCACCTGATTGTTGGGGGGTGATTTTTTGCTGAATGTAAATAGAAACTGCCATCAGAATTGGATAAACAGCGATATGGTCGCCATAGAGCGGGATGGAGAACGGAAGATGAACTACGGCGTCGGGCGCAGAAAGATCATCAGCCCATAAGAACGGCTCTTGGCGAAGTTGAATCGATGCACTAAACACATTATACATTGCAATCAGGAGCGGCATTTGCAGAAGTATGGGCAAACACCCCGAAAATGGATTGACTCCCGCTTCTCTGTAGATTTTGCTTAGTTCGTTTTGCAGTTTGACAGGGTCGTTTTTGTATTTTTCCTGAACAGCTTGCAGTTGCGGTTGCAAGGCTGCCAGTTTTTTCATTGAGTTTGTGGAAGCCGCCGTGAGTGGATACGTTACAAGTTTGATAAGCAATGCAAAGATGATAATAATTATCCCATAGTTCGAGATGTATTGATTGAGGAAGTTGAAAACAGGCACAATAAGCCATTCGGCAAAGGGACGCGTGAGCCATTCCCAACCGAAATCTAATGCACGTTCCAGCCCAACATCGTTATCTTTGAGCAAGTCATAATCCAGCGGTCCGACATAGAGCGCAAAGTTCCCCTTCACCTCATTTTGCTTAAACGGCAAGTCTTCACGAAGTGCAACGACGTAATCTTCAAAGACCAGCTTTTCATCATCGCTATTGCGGTAGCCTTGCAGATATGCGCCTTTGCTTTCTGTTTCAGCAATGATTGCCGCAATAAAGTATTTGCTTTGAACAGAGACCCATTTCGTTTTGCCATCAGGGCTTTGCTTTTTGGTCTCGCCCGCCTTATCGGCATCTAACTTCAAGAGTTCGCCTGCTTGCATAGCATGGGCGTGGGAGCGCATAGCCTCGTCAAGCTTATTTTTCTCGCTGTGCGCTAGGCCACCGTTCCAGACGACTTGATATTCACCATTTATCACAACATCGCTAAGTCCAACCAGGTTGGTTTGATAATCAAACCGATAGGAATTCCCAACAAAGGTATAAGTAATTTCAATTTTCTTGCCGTCAGGAAGCACCAGTTCGAAAGGAATTTTCTCCGATTGTTTCCCTGTAAGCGTGACTTTTTCTGCGTTGGTTTTTGGTGTAAAGTAAAGGTCAGTGGTCGTGATGTTTTTTCCATCGCGTGTTTGAAAGAAAAGCGCGGTCGCACCACTTGGCGAGGTAATCAAATCAAACGGCTTACGCGCTTCGTTAAGATACTTTTTCTGAACGAAGGATTTAAGCGTCGCACCTTTTGAAGACAGCACGGCGGTAAAGAGGTCGGTCTCAACGGTTATGAGCCTTTCTTCACCTTCGGCAGCAGGACTGAACATGCCCAGTGCATTTGCCTTTTGGTAGGCTTTCAGTCTCTCTAGAGAATCTGAATCAACTGTTGTCGTCGCTGTCGTATCAATCGTTTTTAGACGCGGTTTCGGCTTTGGCTTTGACGGCGTAAGCAACTGCATCCAGACAATAAAAATAAGCCCAATGAGAAGTAGCCCAATCAGTGAATTTCTATCCATTTTTTGATGATGACTTTAAGTTTCGTGGCGGCACAGGGTCGTATCCGCCTTTGACAAAAGGATTACAGCGCAGAACGCGCCAAAGTGTAAGCCCTAACGCTGTAAAGAAGTTATGCGTTCTGAAGGCTTCAAGCCCATAGTTGGAACAAGTGGGGTAAAACCGGCATGAACCGCCAAGATATGGAGAAAGCACTATTTGATAGAGACGAATCAGCACAATCGGAATCGCATTGAGAAGTTTCCAAACTCTGTGAAGCTCATTCTTCATGACTCTTCGGGCTGTGTTTTGTTGTGGCTATGTTCGCCACTAATTTGCGTGACCATTTTTTCTATTCCTCTCTTCAAGACAGCTTTTATCTTCTCCGTACTGACGCCTTCGCTGGATGTTGATTGAAAGAAGAGGGCAAGTCGTACTTGACCAATAGACGGGCATTTTTGGGCTATCAACGAGAAGATGTCATGCTTCGAAAGCCTGTAAGCTTCACGCATGCAACGCTTGATGCGATTGCGCTGCACCGCCTTTTTTACCATCCTTCGGCTGACCACAAACATCACCTGGATTTTTGGCTTTACCTCACTTCTCGACTGAACTTGGTAAAGAATTTTGAGGGGAAACATTCTTACAGGCTTCCCCTCTCTAAAGAGCGTCTCTATGTCGTTTTTGCGCCGTAAGATTTCGCACTTTTTGAGTGAGGCACGTGGCTGCATTTCTTGGCGGCAGATTTCCGTCCTTCTCCCACAGAGGAGCCCTCAACTCAAGACTGCTTCGAGGTATCAGCCTTTGACGCTCTTGCGCGGCTCATCGCTGACTGTCAGCTTGTATCGCCCTTTCTTGCGGCGTGCGGCAAGAACCTTTCGCCCGCTCTTGGTCGACATACGCTCCCTAAACCCATGTTTATTGCGCCGCTTGCGGTTCGACGGCTGGAAAGTGCGTTTCATCTCTATTGCTCCAGTTTTCAATGCTCTGAGAAGGCTCCGAAGATAGGTATTCCTTTCCTCAAAAACAACTTTTTATGTTCCGCGCTTTCTCGTATTATTACGCTCTTTTCTCTGCCTTTTTAGCGTATGCCCGACCTGATACAAAATGTGAATAAGTTGTTAAAAAATCACTCTGATTCAGGTCTAATCGACAAGCAACTTTCAAAATTATCCATTCGAGGTGTTGATAACTTTTAGAGATTTCTGATAAGATAAGAAAATAGGAAGCTTATGATTAAGGATTATTTGTGGATAACCTTAAACTTTTGACTTCCTTAAAAAGACTTCGAAGCATGTTTTTCAATTCTGCCCGTTGAATCAAGAAGTTCCATGTTGATAAGAGGGCTTTTCACTGTGAACAAAAAAATTAAAAGCAGACGCACATGACCCTTGAAAGCCAATCCGTCGATAATGAAAAGGTTGCTGCCGAGATTGCTTGGAAGAAATGTCTCGAGATTATTCGGGACAACATCAATAACCAACAAAGTTTCAAGACATGGTTTGAGCCTATTGTCCCCTTGAGGTTGGTTGGGGAAGAGATTACGATTCAGGTGCCGAGCCAATTTTTTTATGAATGGATTGAGGAGAATTACTACACGCTCTTGAAGCGCACCATCATGGATGTGATTGGTCGCAACGCCAAGCTGACCTACTCGGTTGTTGTTCAGCAATCGCCTGCTGAACCCGTTACCGTTAAACTGCCTCAGCAGCCAACCGAGCAACCCATAGTGCGCGAGGTCAAAACCTTGAGCAGTGCATATGACTTCTACAAATCTAACGTGCATCGCTACGAAAGTTACCTCAACCCGAGGTATGTGTTTGATAGCTTTATCAAGGGCGATTGCAATGCGCTTGCTTTTGCGGCGGCAAAATCGGTTGCTGAAATGCCGGGCAAAAACACCTTTAACCCGCTCGTGCTCTATGGAGGTGTCGGGTTAGGGAAGACACATCTTGCGCAAGCTATTGGCAATGCCGTACGCGCCAGTCGCAAAGTGGAAATGATTATCTATGTCTCATGCGAAAAGTTCACACTGGATTTCATTAACGCCATTCAAACCAATCGGCGCAACGAGTTTTCTGCATTTTATCGCAATGTTGATTTGCTGATTATCGACGACATTCAGTTCTTTGCTGATAAAGAGAAAACCCAAGAGGAAATTTTCCATATCTTCAACGCTCTTCACCAAGCCAATAAGCAGATTGTTTTAACCTGTGACCGTCCAATTAAGGAGCTGCGTGGGTTAGAAGAGCGATTGCTTTCTCGCTTCTCGTGGGGGCTTTCGGCTGACCTCAAAGCCCCTGACTTTGAGACACGCCTGGCTATTCTTCGCAAGAAGATGGAAGATAACGGCGTAACGCTTCCAGACGACGTGGTTCACTTCATTGCCACTAATGTTGTAAGCAATGTTCGGGAACTTGAAGGATGCTTGATTAAACTCATAGCGACCGCGTCGCTTTACGGTTGTGAGATTAATCTGCCACTTGCGAAGACAGTTTTGAAGGATATTATTCGCGACCGAGCTGTCAACATCACGCTTGAAATGATTGAGAAGGTTGTCTGCGATTACTACAAGGTTTCGCCTAACGACCTCAAAGGGAAATCACGCAAGCAGGAAGTTGCCTATGCGCGTCAGATTGCTATGTTTCTCGGCAAAACCTTAACCCATTCATCGTTCAAGACGATTGGGTTGCACTTTGGCGGGCGCGACCACAGCACAGTTATTCACGCTGTCAATACGATTGAAAAAGAACAAAACGAATCGCCTGAAGTCCGCAGAGACCTGGAAGAACTCAAGAAGCGTCTTGAAATTCTCGCACTCTAACATCAACGCTGTGAAAGACCTTGTGGAAAAGCCCCAAAAGATGTTGAAGAAATGTGCGTAAGATGCTAAATTTCGGTTTGCTTGCTTGGCAATGTGCATAGCGCTCAATACCCTTCACACTTTTTCCACATCGGTCCAAAGGAGCGAGCGTTGTAACACCTTGTTTTACAAAGACTTACAGAGAAAGAGAAAAGTTATCAAGGTATTCACACAGCATGTTTCATAAAGAGTAACATTAAAATAAAAGACTACCGAATGAAATTCACTTCTTCGATTAAGCCGCTTTCTGAAGCGGTCAGCAATGCAGTACTTGCCCTGCCGCCAAAAGCAACCGACTTTCGCTACGAATCGATCACGATGACACTGGACAAGAAGACACTTTCACTGTTTGCAACGGACGGCGATGTCTCATTTGCAACTTCTGTTGCAGTGGAATCAGGAGATAAAGGCACAGTAGCCTTGAGCGCAAAACGCTTCCAAGACATTTTGAGGAATATGTATGATACTGTCGCTGAGTTCAAGACCGAGAAAAAAGATGGCGAGGGCGAAGTGAGCTTTTCAATTAAAACCGATAGAGGGCTGTATCAAATTTCGGGCAATACCCTAAAGGGTGAGAAAGAGGAAAAGGTCGGTAGTTTCGATGTGGAATTTGCAATTGCAGGAGGTGAGTTGAAAAAGATTGCTGAAACGACACTTTTTGCGGCTAGCACCGATGCGATGCGACCAGCCATGATGGGTGTTTTGTTCGAGGTGAAGCCGAATGAATTACGCGCAGTGAGTACGGACGGGCATCGGCTGGTTCGGGTCATAAAGGGAATTGAAGCGAAAGTGAGCGACAAGGTAAAGGCGATTGTCCCTTCGCGTGCGCTATCTATCGTTCAAAGATCGCTCTCGAGTAGCGAAGAAGTCAAGGTGTTCATCAGCACCAAAGAAAGCAGAGTGCAGTTTGTTATTGGTCCAACAAAAATCACAGCGGGATTGATTGCGGAAAATTATCCGAACTACGAGGCGGTAATTCCGCTTGAAAACGATAAGCACATGGTTATCAACCGTGTGGACATGCTGGGGGCAGTTAAGCGAGTTTCGCGCTTTTCGTCTCGTGGGGATGTGCGGTTTCAAATTGAGCCAAAGAGCATTCGGATTTCAGCGGAAAATGCCGACGAAGGCGCCGCCGCAGAAGAAACATTAGCGTGCGACTTCAAAAGCGAAAGTTTATTGATTGGCTTCAATGCGAAATTTATTGAGGATGCGCTCTCGCATATTGAGTCTCAAGAAGTCAGGTTTGAGTTTAGCACCCCGACGCGCGCAGCTATTGTCAGGCCTCAATCTGATGAAAAAAGTGAGCATCTCCTGATGCTGATTATGCCTGTAAGAATCAATGTATAGCGCTTGAAACTGCTCACGATTCATATTCAAAACTTTCGCTGTCATACGGATGCAAGGCTATCGCTTAGCGATGGCGTAAATATCCTTTATGGGCGAAATGGTACGGGCAAGACCAACTTTCTTGAAGCCATTCATTATGCTGCCTTGACAAAGAGTTTTCTCAATGCCAGCGATGCGGAGTGCTTGAAGTTTGGGGCTGAACACTTCGAGATTGATGCGCTTTGGCAGAGCGACAGAGGGGTTGGTGCAAGCGTGCGCGTTTATTTTTCCAACGAAAGTGGCAAGGCAGTGTTTATGAACAAATTGCCGCTTGATGCGTTCTCAAAAATTGTGGGAGCCTTCCCATGTGTTGCGCTCTCGCCCTTTGATATTGCGCTGGTTCAAGGGGCACCACAAGAACGGCGGCGATTTTTAGATGCCTCTATTTCGCAAACTAACAAAGCCTACTTGGAAGATTTGCTGGCCTATCGACGCCTGCTTAACCAACGAAATCAATTGCTAAGCGACATAAGAAACCAACGGCAAAGGGCTTATCACGAGCAGCTGGCAGTCTGGACCGAAAGCTTCGCCGTGCTGGTTGCTGCGATTATGGTGCGCCGATTGAAGTTCGTAAGCGAATTTTCTGACGAACTGAAGAAAGCCTATCGGCTTTTTCACTCGTTTGATGAAACCCCAACAATTCGCTACGAGAGCGATGTGAGTGTGGACGAAAAAGCAACAAAGGAGGAAATTCTATCAGCCGTCCGCTTGAAGTTAGCTCAGCTTGAGAGTGAAGAAATTCAGCGTGGCATTACACTGCTCGGCACGCATCGCGACGATTTAAGCTTCTACATCAACGGGGTTTCGGTGAAAAAATTTGCTTCGCAAGGTCAACAAAAAACCTTTGTGGTCTGTCTGAAACTTGCGCAACATGCGTATATTCAAAGCGTTTTGAACGAGAAGCCAATTTTCCTTTTAGACGATGTGTTCAGTGAGCTCGACCGAAGCCGCGCCGACGACCTCATTGAACTGCTCAAGTCAATGGGGCAATCCGTAATTACAACCACCGAGAAAAAACAATTCAATGGTATCAGACAAATTCTAGTTGAACACAATGGCTTACACACGACCACCAGATAAGCTGGTTAGAGTTTTTGAGATGCTTTATAAGCAACTCAACTTTGACCGTGCATCAGAGGAATTTTCTATCATGAAAACATGGAAAGAGGTTGTCGGCATTTACATCACCAAAGTCTCACAAATCGAGAAAATCGAGCACGGCAGGCTCTATGTGAAGGTAAAAAATGCAACATGGCGCAATGAACTGGTGTTCAAAAGGGCGAAGATTGTTGAGGAAATAAACAAGCGGCTCGGCAAGGAATGTCTCAAAGACATTATCTTCAAGTAAATAGAAGTGAGAACATAACCCAGGTTGAGCAATCAACCATCTTAATCAAGGTGCTCTCGAGAAGCGAATCTCTTGAAACTTAAACATTCTCATAGCTAATGGAATTGTTTGACACAGAAGAGTCCAAAAATACTTCGGTTGATGCCGAGTATAGTGCAGAGAACATTCAAGTTCTAAGCGGCATTGAGCATGTGCGCAAGCGCCCGGCGATGTATATCGGTGATGTGGGCATTCGTGGGCTTCATCATTTGGTTTATGAGATTGTGGATAACTCGGTCGATGAAGCACTTGCAGGCTATAATGATTACATCTATGTGTCTATCAACGCCGATGGTTCGGTAACGGTGCAGGATAGGGGGCGCGGCATTCCAGTTGGAATTAAGAAGGAGACGGGGAAATCGGCGTTGGAGCTGGTGATGACCGTTATCGGTGCAGGCGGGAAGTTTGACAAGAGCTCATACAAGGTTTCGGGTGGCTTGCACGGTGTAGGTGCGAGCGTGGTGAATGCGCTTTCAGAGTGGTGCGAAGTTGAAGTTCAACGCGAGGGCAAGATTTACTTTCAGCGTTATCGGCGCGGGGTGCCAGAAAGCGAGGTAAAGGAAATTGGCAAGTCAAAGCAGACGGGCACGCGCACGACCTTCATGCCAGACCCGCTGATTTTCAAGCACCGCGAGTTCCGATTTGAGACGCTGGCTGAACGCATGCGCGAGCTGGCCTATCTTAACCGTAACCTCACTATTGTGATTGAAGACAAGCGCAATGGACAACGCGAAGAGTTTCACTTCAAGGGCGGCATTGCGCAGTTTGTTACCGACCTCGACAAGGAAGCCAACCGAATGGCTATCACGAAAAAACCAATCTACATCGAGGGCGAGAAAGATGGCACAGTTGTCGAAATTGCGTTCCAATACAACGATTCATACCAAGAGAATGTATTTAGTTATGTCAATAACATTAACACCCATGAAGGGGGCACGCATCTGACGGGGTTTCGCAAGGCTCTGACGCGCACATTCAACAACTATGCGGCGAAGAATGACCTGCTCAAATCGGTAAAAAACTTGCAACTGACGGGCGACGACTACCGAGAAGGGCTGACGGCTGTTATCTCTGTGAAAGTGCCTGAACCGCAGTTTGAGGGGCAAACCAAGACGAAACTGGGCAACAGCGAGACCCAGACGATTGTTGAGACACTGGTCAATGAGAAACTTGGGGAGTTTATTGAGCAAAACCCGGGTGTGGCGAAAATCATCATTGAGAAAGCCATTGGTGCGGCGCAGGCACGTGAGGCGGCACGCAAGGCAAAAGAGCTCACACGCCGCAAATCGGCACTCGATTCCTTTTCGCTTCCAGGGAAGCTGGCGGATTGCTCCATCACCGACCCTGAACTTTGCGAGCTTTACATTGTTGAGGGCGATAGCGCAGGCGGTTCGGCTAAGCAAGGGCGCGACCGACGCTTCCAAGCCGTTCTGCCGCTCAAGGGCAAAATCCTTAACGTAGAAAAGGCGCGCCTGAACAAAATGCTCGAAAATGAAGAAATCCGAACCATCATCACTGCGCTGGGCACAGGCATCGGCGAAGGCGACTTCGATACCGATAAACTTCGCTACGGGAAAATCATCCTCATGACCGATGCGGATGTCGATGGCTCACACATTCGCACACTCCTGCTCACGTTCTTCTTTCGCTACATGCGTAGCATCGTAGAAGCCGGAAGGGTTTATATTGCTCAACCGCCACTGTATCTTATCCGATGCGGTAAAGAGAGCGTTTATGCGTGGGACGACGACGAGCGCAATGAAGCCATCAAACGCTTTGAAGCCAAAGGCAAGGAAAATATCGTTGTCCAGCGCTATAAAGGGCTGGGTGAGATGAACCCGGAACAACTTTGGGAGACCACCATGAACCCTGAAACCCGCACGCTTTTGCGGGTAGGTATTGATAATGCTATTGAGGCTGACAAGATTTTTTCGACGCTGATGGGCGATGAGGTTGAGCCACGGCGTCAATTCATTGAGGCTAATGCGCGCTATGTCCGCCGCTTGGATGTTTAAGGCATGGTTTTTCCACTCTCCTGTGCTGGTCAACTGTGTTACGCCGCTTTTGAAGCGGGTCTGATGCAGAGGAAACCGGGGGTTGCTATGCTTCTTAAATGACTCAAAACAGGGATATAGGGTATGTCGGTAAAAGAAGCTTTGGCTGCGCTGGGGGTGGTGTTACCCGAGCCACCAAAGCCACTTGCGGCATATGTGCCCGCGATTCAAGTGGGCAACTTGGTTTATTCATCGGGGCAGTTACCATTAAGTGATGGTGTGCTGGTCCCAGGCGGCAAGGGCAAGGTTGGACTTGCTGTTACGAAGGAACTGGCAAAACAAGCGGCAAGGCAGTGTGCAATCAATGCGCTTGCGGCTATGGCGGCATGTGTGGGCGATGTCGAACGCATTGAGCGCATCATTAAGGTAACGGTCTTTGTGGCCAGCGAGAGCGGATTTTCAGAACAGCCATTTGTAGCCAATGGAGCATCCGAATTTTTTCAAGAAGTCTTCGGGGAAAATGGACGCCATGCGCGCAGTGCTATAGGCGTTGCTGAACTGCCACTCTTTGCCAGCGTAGAGGTGGAGGTCATTGCGAGCCTTAGGTCCTAACCAAAGGGCTTAATCGTTGCGCAGTTCATTGAGCAAGGAGCGCTTGAGATTGGCCTCGAAAATGAGTGTCTCGAGGTTTTGTGTGATGGTTAATTCGCCGAGAATTTTCTTAATGGCCGGGCTTGGTCGCTGGCTAAACTGCTTTGAAACCCATGCAGCAAGGCGCACCAATCCGCCAGCAAAGAAGGCATCGGTGCGAGAATGATAGTGCCAAATGCTCTCAACAGTAATGCCGTCGGAGATATGAGCGCAAAGTGTCAATTGCTCGACTCGGCTGATATTACCAGACGCTGATAAGCCCTCACTTGAAGCTGTCAGTCCACGCAAAGCCTCCATAGCCCATCGAGTTGAGCCTAGGGCTAACCAGAACTGCGATTTGTAGCGCACTTCATCAAGAAGGGGTTTCATCACGGTATCTGTGGCAAAAAAACTTCCTTCGGGTGCAACATAGTGCACAATTGAATTCACATCGTTTGCGATAACAAGTTCGGTTGGTGAGATAAGACTAACCCACTGTTGTTCATCAAGCCGAAACGCAGTATAGGTCGGTGGAATCGCTCTGTGCTCTTTGGCAAAGTGCTTTAAGGCTTTGAGCGTCTTTGCAGTGTCGAAGGTAGCCAGCAGGCTGATGAGAGTAAGTTCAGGTACATGGGGTCGATTGACCGCGGCATAGATAAGTGTATCGGTGTCGCATGTGAGGTTGAAATCAGCAAAGCGCATCAATTTGCCAACTGTGCTGGAATCAGAAATAGGCGATTTTGATTTGATGCTATCGGGGAGAAATGTCTGCCAAAAGTCCGTTTGGCGTATTCCGTGAAGGTTGATGAATGCAATCACATTCGTGCCGAGCGGCAAGGCATCCAATTTTTTTTGCAGATACGGCGAAAGCGCCTCGGGTTCAGGACGCGACGCAGGCAGATTAACAAGAAGCGCAAGCCATCCAAAAAACAGCACAACCAGCACCACAAACATCACAGCGCACCCGCGATTGCGATTTGGGAAAATGCCACCCGAAGCATCGCTACTGGCAGGCAAATCAGGAAGTTGCTCTGGCGGAAAATTAGACTCACTCGAGGCTGACTCCGGCGAGGCATTTGACTTATCGTCCATAACAACTCAGGGAAAGGTTACAAAAGTCTGTATCAAAGATACAAGATTAAAATGCTTGTAGAAAAGGTCCTGTGAATGGCAAAAGTTTCATGGTTTCTTGCAGTTTATTTCCAACAAAAGTTGTTTGAAATGCTTAACTTCTCATCTCCAAGAATGTTCTTCAGGAAGAATGTCTTTTGATTTGCTCAAATACTACGGTAGCGTGGATGTGTCGCGGATTTTAATGACCTTCAAGGGTGCGATTTCGCAGGAGCTATTGGTAGAGTTAGGGTCACTGGTCCGCAACCAACTGCAACACGATGAAAAAATTCAACGCATTTTTGCTGTGTTTGTGGAAATGGCGCAGAACATTTTGCATTACTCGGCAGAGAAAGACTGGCTACCACATGTTGGCAAGGAAGTTGGCATAGGCATCATCGTCATTAGTGAGCAGGAGGAGATGTATACGATTAGTTCGGGAAACGCTGTCACCAAGGCAGATGCGGAGCATTTGGAAGCGCAATGTCGGTATCTTAACTCGCTTTCGAAAGAAGAGTTAAAGAAACTTTACCAAGAGCGGCGCAAGCAATCGCCTCCCACAGGAAGCAAGGGCGCAGGATTGGGACTGATTGACATGGCGCGAAAATCCGATAAGCCCTTTGAGTTCAGCCTGCAACCACTCACAGACGACCTGCTGTTCTTCACGCTGAATGTCAGTATCTATAAAGGTGCAAAATAACGCAATCGGATTCAGATTTCTATGAACAATTTGGTTATAGCCGAAACGAAAACCACGCCCAGTGTCAACTTCGACGCACAAACCGGCGTGCTTAGCATTACAGGTGAATCTTACCCTGACTCTGCCTTACAGTTTTATCAACAACTGATCGACTGGCTAAATGAATACATTGAGACCTCGACACAGCCGATTACGCTCAACTTAAAATTTTCTTACTTTAACACCAGCACTTCAAAGTGCATTTTGGATATGCTAAGTCTGTTGGAATCGGCACATGCCAAAGGTCGAGGGGTAGAAGTGGTTTGGCATTACCGCAAAGACGATGAAGACATGCAAGAAAGTGGTGAAGAGTTTGCACAGGATATCAACCTGCCGTTCAGTTTTGCAACTTATTGAAGCAAGTAAGGTGGGGTGCGAGGTCTTTCCCAGAAAGAACTATAAAACCGAACGTGACCTTGTTAAAAGCACAAGAAAACACTTTGCATGGGCGAGATGCTGAGAGTGTCTTTCAAGCAGAAGTCGAGTTTGCTAAGCGAGCCCGCAAGATTGCTTCGAGGACCTCTATCACTAAAAGAGAGCTTCAAAAGGAGTATGAGACGCTCATTGAGCGATATGAAAAGCTTTTACAACAGACCATCAAAATCACGCGCATCAGCGATAGCACGCAACTCAAGTTGCGTCGTACTCAAGAAACTTTGAATGCGCTCAATGGTGAACTGGCTCGTGCCCTGATGACTGCTGAAGCCGAGAAACACCGTGCTGAGGAAGCCAGCCGATTCAAAACCGAACTGCTCTCGATAGCCGCTCATGACTTAAAGAATCCGCTTCAATCCGTTATTGGCTTTGCAGCCTTGATACAGGAGGTTGCTGAAAATGCCGAACAAGTGCAAAGCTATGCAGTTACGATTCAAACTGCGGCTCAGCGCATGCACGTGCTTATCGATGAGCTCCTGAACACGACAGCAATCGATGCTGGCAAGCTCACACTTCACCGATTTCCGTGTAGTTTGAGCGAATTAGCCGCTTCGGTTGTTGCCGCCAATCTTCAGCAAGCAAACCGTAAAGAACAGCGTCTTGAGTTTTATGCAGAGCCGGGCTGTATTGTTGAAGTGGATGTCGAGCGAATGCGCGAAGTTCTTGATAATCTTATCAGCAATGCCATCAAATACAGCCCAATTGGCAAAACCATTTGGGTGCGGGTTACTCGTGATGTCTCGAGTGTCGATGGCGCGGCAGTTATCCGATTTAGCGTGCGTGATGAAGGGCAGGGGCTCACCGAAGACGATATGAAGAAACTCTTCGGGCGGTTTCAACGCCTTTCTGCAAGACCAACTGGCGGTGAATCATCGACAGGGTTAGGGCTCTCGATTGCTAAGCAACTTGTCGAGCTACATGGCGGAAAATTGTGGGCAGAATCGGCGGGAAAGAATCAGGGTGCAACCTTTATCGTGGAAATTCCTACTTTACTGAAAGACCTATCAGAACACGGATGAGATGCTCCGACTTGTTTCACGAGGCTTTTGGTTTCTCTTTGTAGTGTATCTCTTTTCGTGTGTGGAGCCCAATACGGAAGAAGACCCGATTGAGAACTTTACGCGCACGAACCAGAGCGGACAGGTGTTAAGTGAGGACCCGAATGATTGGCGCATTGCCGCACGCTTTGCAGGCGAAGTGGAACTGCTTCAAGTTGCGTTTCCAAATCCCACTCGCCATGGACAGGTGGAGTTGACCTTTCAATTTCGCTCCTCTGTGGGGTTTTCCCGTCTTGATTTTCTTGGTATCACGCGCGATGGCTTCCCGGTTCGTTATCCTGTCGTTCTCGAAACGGACACAAATGTGCCGAACTTTGGGGCGAAAACGTATCGTCTCGATCTTGTTAAGATTTCTCCGAACCGTAACCTTGCAGAACTGCGTGGGCGGCTTTTTCGCGTGCGGGTTGTTGACCTAACAGGCAACACCATTACCTACGGCGATGTGTTGGTTGAGTAGGTTGTAGCTCTTTGGGTTCCAAGTTCTCACTTGTAGTGATTAACGAAACACAGCTGTGTCGGAAGTTCAACCGTCGTTTCGCATTAAGCGCAAGGCTGCGCTCTCGCCAGCCGAATATGTCGAGGGAATTTTGAGCGGTAACAGGACGGTGCTGTCTCGGGCCATCACATTAGTGGAAAGTCAACGAGCCGAGCATCAAGCAATTGCGGAGGAAGTTGTCAGTGCGTGCATAAGGCACAGTGGAAAGTCGATTCGCATTGGAATCACGGGGGTGCCTGGCGTTGGCAAGAGCACCTTCATTGAAGCCTTTGGGTTATCGCTCATTGAAGCCGGGCGTCGCGTGGCAGTGCTGGCTATTGACCCAACGAGTCAGAAATCAAAGGGAAGCATTTTGGGCGATAAGACTCGAATGGAGAAGCTGGCAACCCATGAGCATGCGTTTATTCGTCCATCGCCTTCGTCGGGCTCACTTGGTGGCATTGCTCCGAAAACACGCGAAGCCATGCTCTTGTGTGAGGCGGCAGGTTACAATGCCATTCTGGTTGAAACGGTGGGTGTGGGTCAGTCCGAAATTGCAGTTCATTCCATGACCGATTTCTTTCTTTTGCTCATGCTGGCAGGTGCAGGTGATGAGTTGCAAGGCATCAAGCGCGGCATCATGGAAATGGCCGATTTAATTGCTATCAACAAAGCCGATGGGGCTAACCGCGACAAGGCAAGGCTGGCTCAGCAAGAATATCAGCATGCCCTGCATTTTTTCCCGCCGCATCCAAACGGCTGGCGACCGAGAACGCTGACCTGTTCGGCGCTAACTGGCGAAGGCATTGTGGAGATTCGCGAAGTGATTTTTGAGTTCGAGAAGAAAATGTCCAAGAACGGTTGGATTGAGCGACAGCGCACGGAGCAAGCATCCTACTGGCTACGACAAGCATTAGAGCATGAACTGCTTTCACGCTTTTATGCGTCTGAGCAGGTCAAGGCCAAGTTACCCGAACTGGATGCGGCAGTCCGCAAAGGTGAAATCAGCCCGTTGCGTGCGGCCAAGGCCTTGCTTAAACTTCTGCCCCAGTAACAAAGTTTGGTTTAGTTTATAGCTTCTTCATTGACCGTTTCGTCTGAAATGCGTTTAGGCTCGGGCGTGATTTTCAGGGTTGAAGTAAGATAGGCGAGCAGTTTTTCGCGCATAGCCCGTTCAATCACATAGTGTTGCATATCTTCTCTGAGGTAGGCTTGGATGAGTTTATCTGCAGGCAGTTCCATTTCTTTAGCGTCGGTTTCGGCAAGGTCTCGGATAGCTTGTTCGTCAATTTTGATGCCTGCGGCTTCGGCGAGCTTGTAGCGAATAAGCATCCACTGGGCTTGGCGCTTGGCACTGGGGCTAATTTCCCGTCGGAAGGCTTGCACATTGAAGCCTTTTGGGAGTTTTCCGCCTAGTCGTCGAGTTAAGTTTTCAATCATCATCTCTTCAAACGAGCGGATCATGGTTTGTGGTACATCGATGGGGTTGTCCTCAATGAATTTTTTGGCGATTTCTTCCAGTAAGTCGTCTTCGGCTTTTCGGTTGAAGGTAGCTTTCAGACGTGCTTCAATATCGGCGCGGAGTTCAGCGGCAGTTTGCAGTTGACCTTGTGTGATTTCTTTGACAAGTTCATCAGTTAGTTCAGGCAAATCCAATCGTTTGACGTCCTTGATAAAGAATTTGTATTTCTTTCGGACGATTTGGTTGCTGGCTGGGTCGCGCACTTCGAGCTCAAGGGTGCGTTCATCGCCTGCCTTAACGCCAATAAGTGCAGTGCGCAAGGGCGACTCTTTGCGAAGGCTGTTCAGAATGAACTCTTGATTCTCAAATCGCTTGCCGATAATAGGCGTGCCGCTCTCATCTAACTGTTGCGAATCGGCAACGACTAAATCTTCTTCGGTTGATTCGCCGTCTTTGCTCATCCATACACCTTGTTCTTTCAGGAGATTTTTCACTTCGCGCTCCACATCATCTGGCGTGATTTCATACTCGGCTTTCTTGAAGGTATAGTGTGCATAGGGTGCAAGTTCAAATTCGGGCTGGACTTCGTAGGTAAGGTAAATGTTCAGCATTTGGTCGGTGTTGAACTCGTAATGCCGAATGCGTGCGCGTCCCACAAGTTTTATCTTCTGCTCTGAAACCACTTTGGGGAAAAGTTCATTGGCTATGGCTTCGACGGTCTCTGACTCAATCTCTTTGCCGATGAGGCGTTTCACCATCGCCATAGGCACTTTGCCCTTGCGAAAGCCTTTGATTTGAAGGTTCGCTTGTGCTTGCTTGTAATTTTCATCAAGTTTTGGTTGATATTCTGACGGCTCGAGTGTGAGCGTCATCTCTTGCTCCGTAGAGCTAAGCGGTTTGATAACGTGTGTCAATGCAGTCAAAAATTAAAGGTTTTAAGAAACTGACTCGAGGAGCACTTGGCCGCCTCGAACGCTAACATAGAGTTGATTAAAAGCTCGCTAAGGCTTCGTCGATGGAGTTGAATGTGTCAAACACTTTGACAAGGTTTGTAATCACGAAAACGTTCTTGATATTTTTTTCAATGTTGCAGAGTTTGAACTTTCCACCGGCTTGCACCACTGTTGTCAGGCCTGAAATCAGCATGCCAATGCCCGATGAGTTGACATAGGTTACATCGCTCATGTCGATGAGGATGTTTTTTTTGCCTGCATCGAGGATCGACTTTATTTTTTCTTTGAATTCGGTGATGTCGCTGCCGCCGAGCAAATCACCTTTGAGGTGCAAAATTACGACGCCGTTTTTTTCTGACTCTCTGTATTTCATGATGAGAACTGGTTAAAATTTGAGACTTCTTTTGAGAGTTCTGTGCCAAGTCTGATGATGAGGCTATGAATTCGGGCGGGCAGGACAATGCGCGATACTCCGACAAGATACAGGTTTTGACCGATGGAACGGATAGCCACGACGCCGTCGGTGTACTCTTTGGTAACTGTCAGCAAGCCTATTAGGTTTGCCGCCTCGCCTTGTTCAGTAACTGCGTGAATTTCATCGCTAATGATTGAAGATAGTCTGGTTAGCTCGTTAGGCTTTGAGGATGCATAGACCAAAATGGTTCCGCCTTTGCTCATCAGGATGGCGTGTTCGAGACCTTCGTTTTCTAACATTTTGCCGAGCAACTCTCGGTATTTCTGGAATTTTTGGCGTACTTCATCGGGAATAATTTCAGGGGTGCGCTCGGGGCGCGGGCGAATTTCTGCTTCAGCAAGTGCGAATGAGTTCGTGACAAGTTCATCTTGTGTAGGTGCGGCAGTATCAAAGGCTGGGGCGGCAGGTCTGTGTTTGAAGTAGTCTCGCAGCTCAGGTCGCTCTTTGAGCAGGTGGATGACTAATGGGCGAATGGCAAGCATAATTTCAGAAATGCGCGTTACGGCACACTGTGGATTGATGCGCACGCACATGGAAATGGTACAGTAGCCTTCAGGCTCTTTACAACGGGCGCGCTGCTGATATTTCGCTGTCGGCTCCAATCTCGAGAGAATATCGCTACGTGAAATCGGTGTCTTGGCTGTTCGCGATTCCTCGATTAGAAAACTCCAATACTCTTTTTGAATCTCTTTAAGTTGCTTGGCGTTAAGGCGGCTTAGAACTGACCTGTATTCCGCTTCATTTTCGGCATTCTCCAGAAGGGCTTGCTTAGCAGATTCTATGTCGTAGAGGGTCTCGTTCATCGTGCAATTCGTGTTTGTCGAAAGTAACTGCGAATTTAAAGATTTCTGCAAAATTGTCTCTCACCGAAGAGAGGAAAGAAGAGTTAAAGCCGCACGTAGGGCTTTGCCACGATGGCTAATGGTGTTCTTTTCCTCGAGCGAAAGTTCGGCAAAGGTCTTTTGTGCTTCATAGGAAAAGAACACGGGGTCGTATCCGAATCCATGCATGCCGCGTGCTTCGGTGAGAATCTCGCCTTCAGCGATGCCTTCTACGGTGGTTTCAAGGAACTTGCCATTCCAAGTGCCAACAAGGGCAATAACGGTTCGAAAGCGTGCAGTGCGGTGCGTTACGCCAGACATATCGCGCAAGAGTTTTTCAATGTTTTCAGTGTAACTGGGGGTTCTTCCCAGTTCAGCTTCGGCGTAGCGTGCAGAATAAACCCCGGGTGCACCGTTTAGCGCCTCAACTTCCAAGCCTGTATCATCCGCAAGTGCTAGGATTTCTCCTAATCGCAAGGATACGAATCGATAAACTTCACGGGCTTTTTTGAGCGCATTGCCTTCAAGCGTTGGAGCGTCCTCAATGACATCAGGCACATCGGGCAACGCCGCGAGCGAGAGAACTTGAATCCCCAAATGGTGATGCAAAAGATGCTGAAGTTCTCTAACCTTATCGCAGTTGTGTGTGGCTAAAACAAGTATTCCCATAGATTGGCGTCCAACAGTGTGAAGCCTTTCCTAGTTGAGCTAAAGAACTTATCAAGTATAGAGCGCAATATCAAACTTGCCCAAGGCACAAGCGCCATGGTATATTCGCCTGAAATTACGCTACTCTATGAGCACTTTGGATGAAATTGCCGATGAATACATTCTGCTTTCACACCGTTTAGAAAAGCATCACGAAGGGCTTGTCGATGCACATTATGGAAGAGCATCTGAACTGAAAACGCTGGTTGATGCTGAACCTGTGCAATCGCTCAATGCCTTGCATGCTGATGCTGAACATCTTTTGAAGGCGCTCTATGGCAATGGATCTGAACGTGCTGGCTACCTTCGGCGCCAAATCCTTGCTCTCAAAACTCTTATTGAGAAAAAACAGTATCAGAATGTCTCGTATCGGGATGAAGTGCGCTTATGCTATGGCATTACATCGCTTGAGTATGAAGACGAAGCCGAATTTCGTAACACGCTCTTGGAAATTGATGAACTGCTGGATATGCGCATCTTCGGCAACGGCAGTCTGTCTGAACGCTTTACTCAGTGGCGCATGCGGTTTGAGCTTAAGGGTGATGAACTTTTGCAGTTTGTTCAAGCTACGATGGGGTTTGCGAAAACCAAAACAGAGTCGCTCTTTTTGCTTCCTGAAAGTTCGGTCGAGGTTAAGCTTGTGCGCGAGAAGCCTTGGGCGGGCTATCATTGGTATCGCGGCAATTATCGTTCGCTCTATGAGCTTAACACTGATGTGCCAACGACTATCTGGGGTGTATTACACACTACCACACATGAAACCTTCTGTGGTCATCACACTGAAGCGGTTGTCAGAGAGCATGAACTGGTGCATGGACAAGGCTTCCATGAGTTCAGCATCAGTTTGCTTGGCACACCAAGTAACACAATTTCCGAAGGGCTTGCTGAAGCGGCAAGTTACATAATCTTTGGTGAAATGCCCAGTGTTATTGAGTGGCTTCGAGATCACTATGCGTGGCATCGTCGAGCGATTTCTGAACGTGATGCGCGCATCATCACGCTTGTTGAGGCACTTGGGCGAAAGCCCATAATCAATGCGGCCTTGTTGATGTATGACGAGAACGAAGATGATGAGACGGTCTTTGCCTACCTGCGCCAGTATTTGCCAAATGAAGATGCGTTGATTCGCAGCACTATCTCACGCTTGCGAGACAAGGACTTTCGCGCCTACATGCTCACCTATCCTATTGGCAAATCTATGGTTATGGGTGAGTTGCATCGCTCGCCAGACCCCATTCAAACTTTCTACAACATACTTAAATCGGTTAATTATCACTTTTCATGCGGTTGAAACATAAACTGCTGTTTATTGCATTGCTTTTACTTGTGCCGTCGTGCGTGCGTCGCGAAGGCGGCTTGTATCTCATTTCTCAAAACCGTCAATACGGCTACATAGATAGGACAGGCAAGGTTATCATTGCCCCGCAGTATGATGCCGCTATGCCCTTCTCTGAAGGACGCGCAATTGTGGGACAGAAAGGCAACTTTGGTGTCATAGACGAAGATGGCAAGCTGCTTACAGAGATTCGTTACAGCGATATTCGTCCTTATTCTGAAGGCTTGGCTGTGGTGCGTATTGGTAAAACATTTGGCTACTTCAATGCCGAAGGTCAAATCGCCATTAAGCCTGACTTCCGAGACGCTATGCGGTTTAGCGAAGGACTTGCCGCTGTTCAAACAATGGACTCAGCAAAGTGGGGCTTTATTGACAAGGAAGGTCGAAGAGTGATTCCACCGCAGTATGAATTCGCGACTTGCTTCTCACAAGGACGCGCTATGGTAATAAAAGAGGGCAAGTGCGGATTTATTGATAGACAAGGCACCATGGTGATCAAGCCACAATTCGATGATGCGCGCAATTTTTCTGATAGCCTGTGTGCAGTCCGCATCGGAAAGTTGTGGGGTTATATCAATTTTGGCGCTAAGGTGGTAATTGAGTTAAAGTTTGAAAATGCTCTTGCTTTTAGCGAAGGGCTTGCCGCTGTATTAGATACGGCTACTCACCGATGGGGGTTCATCAACAAACAAGGCACAATGATTATTCCACCGCAATTTGAAAGTGTAATAGAATCCTTTCATGGCGGCTATGCGTCGGTCAGGCAAGAGGGCAAGGTCGGCGTTATTGATACAAGCGGCAAATGGGTAATTGAACCTAAGTATGACTTCGTTGGCAAATTTGTCGATGGACTTGCGCAAGTGTTCGTAGAAGGGGCAATCGGATATGTGGACACAGCAGGTCGCACTGTCTATGCGCCTGTTGAGTAGAGTGCTCGCATAGTCGCCAGCCTCATTCAATAGCAAAGAAAATAAAAAAGGGCGACACTAAGTCGCCCCGCAGTTAGCAAGTGTCCCCCACACCACTTGCCATAGTAGGCAAGGCGCCTACTATTTTACTGCTACCCTAAAATAGCGGAGAGAACCGCTATGCAACAGTAGGTGTCCCCCACACCACCTACCACAATGAGCAGGGCGCCCATTGTTTGTTGCCATTGCAAAGATACCACACTCTTATGAATTTTTCAAGAGGTTCTAGTTTTTTTTCGCTATGCTCTTCTCGACATGCCTGGGCAACGGCACTGCACAAAATTTTGATGATTCCTTCAAGCCAGTCTTCTCGAGGCAAATGCATTTTGGTATCTTTGTCAGTCATCAACCGCATGCACTGCTATGCACGAAGAGCATGAGATTCCCTTTATTCTACTCATACCCTTTGCGCTGCTTTTAGCGGCAATTGCAATTATGCCATTGGCGTTTGCTCACTTTTGGGAGAGCAATCGCAATAAACTGATTGTTGCGCTCACATGCAGTGTGCCTGTGCTTAGCTTTTTGATTTACAACAAGATGTGGGGTGAGCTCAAGCACACCTTGCTGTTCGATTATGTGCCTTTTCTCATTTTGCTGGGTGCACTCTTTGTAATTACGGGAGGCATTAACATTTCAGGCGATATTCAAGCAAAGCCGGTTGTGAACATGACTTTCATGGCTGTTGGAGCGGTGCTGGCATCGTTTATGGGCACTACGGGTGCGGCGATGTTACTTATTCGTCCGCTTTTGGAAACGAATGCGGAGCGGCAGTTCAAAGTGCATACGGTTCTCTTCTTTATTAGTGTGGTCGCCAACTGTGGTGGATTGGTAACGCCGCTTGGCGATCCGCCACTATTCGTGCTCTATTTGCGTGGGGTGCCTTTCGAGTGGTTTTTGAATCTGCTACCTGTGTGGCTGTTTACAAACACGATATTGCTGGCAACCTACTTCGGCGTAGATTCCTACTACTACTATCAGAAAGAAAGCTTAGCGGCGTTGAAGCGCGATGTTGAAACCATTCGCCCAATAAAAATCGCAGGCGCTATCAACTTGCTCTTGCTTTTAGGCGTAGTGCTATCCGTAGCGTTCTTGAACGAACAATACATTCCTCTCTTTAAGCAAAACGAATATGCAAAGTTTTTGCGTGAGGCTGTAATTCTGACCTTGCTTGGACTTTCACTTTGGCTAACAAAAAAGGAAGTCCGAAAGGCAAATAAATTCTCGTGGTATCCAATTGAAGAGGTGGCTTACTTATTCTTAGGCATTTTCATCACTATGATTCCATGCCTGTTGTTTCTTGAGGCCAATGCACCGTCGCTGGGGATTTCAAATCCTATTCAGTTTTACTATGCAACAGGGTTTTTGAGCGGGGTTTTGGATAACACGCCAACGGCTGTCACCTTCTACTCGCTGGCATTAGGGTTGGGCAAGCAAGACTTGGTAATGATTGCGGGCATTCCTGAAAAGTTGCTCAAAGCAATCTGCATTGGTGCCGTGTTTTTTGGGTCGTTGACCTACATTGGCAATGCGCCAAATTTCATGATTAAAGCCGTTGCTGAAGAACAGGGATTAGAGATGCCGAGTTTTGTTGGATACATTGTAAAATTTTCGCTGTTGGTGCTCCTACCGCTGTTTGTGCTTGTGCAGGTTATTTTCTTTTAAGGCTGTCTGGCGGCTTCGGTGATGGTGGGCTCTGTTTTTTGAGGGGGTGTGCGTTTCCAGCGGTTGTGAAGCCAGAACCATTGTTCAGGATAGCGGCGGATGTAGTCTTCAATCGCACGGGTATATCGCTCTGCTAGGAGTTTGATGCTATCGGGTGAAAAGACTAGGTCATCTGTCTTAATTTCGCTAAGCTCTAAGCGATGCCTGCCAACACCAATGCGGCGCGCCATGGAGAGCATCATTGGCACTTTGGTGCGAAGTGCAAAGACCGCAGCGCCAAGAAAGATAGCGCTTTGGCGACCGAGAAAGGTTGTAAAGTAATCGTCGCTGTGGGCCGCTTGGTCGCTAAGCAAGACCAGAAATTTGCCTTCACGCAGTCGTCTCAAGCCTAACTTTGGGGCGTCGTTCATTGAAATAAATTCATTGCCGCTCAGCGTGCGCCAAGCCAACATTTGCTTCTCGAGCCATTTATTAGAAAAGGGCTTATAGACAATTACACATGGCTTTGCTAACAGCGCCCAACACATAGCGGCTAATTCCCAATTTCCGAAGTGCGCCGATACAACTACAGCGCCTTTACCTTCTGCGTAGCAGTGTTCTGCAAGCGCCAAGTTTTCCACTTCAAAGATCTGTTCGGCATCGGCTTTGGAGCGAATAAGCGGTGCGCGCATCACCTCGAGGAGCGATTGCGCTTGTTCAACATAGACCTGACGCGCAAGGCGTGAGCGTTCGGTGTCAGATTTCTCTGGAAAGGCTAGGCGTAGATTAGTTTCTACCAACTGGCGGCGCAATTTCACGCATTCATAAAGCCACACCCCAACCTTCTCACCAAGTCGATAGACGCTCTCGAGCGAAAGCCGACGAGCCAGCACGGCCAAAAGCATCACAATGCCATAAACAAAGGCATCAACAAAGGGTTTAAGCATGCGTTTCATCTCGGGTCTTGAAAAATTTTAGCAAGAAGAGGCGCACTTTTGTATCTTGCCACACCTCATCTACGCTATAAACCGTGAAGATACAATGACAACAGCACTTTCAATCGACTTGGAGAAACCCTTTTTGACACTGGAAGAAGCAAAAAGATTGGTTGATTTCCATCAGCAGCAAGGCCGAACAGTTGTGCTGACCAATGGCTGTTTTGACATTTTGCATGCTGGGCATGTGCAGTATTTGAACAAAGCCAAAGCACTTGGCGATGTGCTGGTTGTGGCTATCAATAGTGATGCATCCGTAAGAAGGATTAAAGGCAACAAGCGACCTATCAACACACAGGAAGAGCGCGCTTACATTCTGAAAAACCTCAAAGCCGTTGATGCGGTTCTGCTCTTCGAAGAGGATACGCCGCTGGCCGTTGTTGAAGCACTTGTGCCTGATGTTTTGGTCAAAGGAGCGGATTGGTCTATTGAGACCATCGTGGGCAGAGATATCGTTGAAGCCCATGGGGGCATTGTCCAAACAATTCCGCTTTTGGAAGGGCGCTCGACAACAAGTCTTATTGAAAAAATTTTGAACATGTATCTATCGAAAGAATCTTCGTGAGTTCATATGCCTCGCATTGTTACGCTACTGCGCCGCATGCTCTACATGCTGATGACAATTCTGTTGCTTGCGCTCACAGGACTTTATGTTTTTTTGAACACTTCAATGGGCGAGCGGATTCTCAAATCGTTGGCGGAAAGGCAATTTGCAATGCACTTCAACGGACGGCTGACGATTGAGCGTGCGGAACTAAGCTTGCCTACCTCGCTGACGCTTCATAGAGTTAAAGTGTTTATCGCTGATGATTCCACAGAGAGCATATCTTTTGAACAACTCTCGTTGAGCATTGCACGGGTTTCATTCTATCGCAACATTGAAGAGGGATTGATTGAAGAACTGCATATTGGCAGAGTGTGGCTCCATAGGCCAAGAGTGCTTTTGGTTCAAGAGCGCGATAGCACTTTGCGCTTTATGCGGCTCTTGAAGCCGGATTCCACGGCAACGGGGCACATGAGCGAAAGCAGGCCGATTAAATTTCTGATTGATGAAATAGCGATTCGCAACGGTGAGGTTTGGTGGATTAATCAACTTGCGCCAAAGCCTGACCACGAGACCGCAGTAGCCATAGACTCACTGCGAAGACAAAACATTACCCCGATTCACTTCGATAGCCTGCATCTGGCAGATGTGAATTTACTCCTGAAAGGAGAACTCAATGGTGATGCTATCGCCGCAACTCTTCAAGAACTCTCGTTTCGCATTCCTGAAGCTGACTTTTCAGTTTCAGAAGCAAGTTGTCGCTTTTTGCTCACGCCTCAGCGCGTTGAGATAAGAGAGTTCGTGCTGAAAACCTTGCGTTCAGAGGTGCGGATGTCGGCCGCATTGCATCAATACAACCGCTTTGCGTCCAGTTCTGAAGAGAGGTTCAAGCAAACGGGATTTGAACTCGAGCTCAATGTAGCACAACTTGCACTCAGTGATGTCAAACGGCTGTTGCCAAAGGTTTATTTCCTTGATGGGGACTTGCGGGCAAGAGCGGTGGCACAGGGCGTGTTGGATTCGTTCAAGGTCGAAGAACTCTCGCTTCAAGTTGCGCGTAGCCGAATAGGCCTTTCAGGCACTATAAAGCATGCCTTCACGCCTGAAAAGTCAGAACTCAATGTGGTTTTGCAAAACACCTGCTTAACCCTTGCAGATATTGCCAGTCTGATGCCGTCAATTGAGATGCCAGATGTCAGCGAAGTGGGTCAAGTGGTGCTAAGTGGGAGTTTTAATGGTCGGCTCGATCGCTTTCGTTCTCAACTTGCGGTGCAGTCGCAAGTCGGAAACCTCACTGCAGATGTGGAAGTTGTGCTACCCAAAAACCAAGTTCCTGAATATGCTGGGGTGTTGAGGCTTGAACATTTCAACCTTGGCAGAGCCGTAAAGAACCCTGCGCTTGCCAGCGATTTAAACCTCTCTGCTAAACTTTCGGGGAGCGGTAACTCATTAGAGACCTTGCGCGCCAAGTTTATAGCAACCTTGAAACAATCGCAGTTCGGAGAATATACGCTCTCCGAGGTTGAGGCAAATGCCAGTGTCGCAGAACGGCAAATTGAAGGCAAACTCTCCATAGCAATAGGCGAACAACTGGCAGAATTTTCAGGCACGCTTGACCTCTCCAAAGAGACGCCAATCTATTCTGGCCAAGGGCGGTTAGAAAGGGTTGACATTTCTCCGTTCATCAAAAATGACAGTCTTAGAAGCGCGCTCACGCTGAGATACACGCTTCATGGACGCGGCTTTGGATTGAGCGACATGAACTTAGACTTTGACATGGAACTCGATTCATCAGTTATTGGCAAACTGCCAATTCGCAAAGGCACAAGGGCAAAAGTGAAATTGGTGCAAAACCCGCTCGACTCCTCTGCAATGATTACCTTCTACAGCGAATGGCTCGATGTGGAAGTCGAGGGGAAATTTGATTTAGCGCAACTTCTTAGGCTGGTGGAATTGGAGTCGGGCGTCATAGAGCGCGAGATTTATAAGAATAACATTTTCCGCACCCAAGCACAAGAGGAAGCCTTTCAGGCAGTTAGCAAAAGGGTGAAAACATTGGAGAAATCGGTTAAGGCAAGAAGCCATAAAGTAGAGTTCCCAACGATAAGCGCCAAGTTCTACTTCTCGCTCAAAAGCCTGGAAACGGTCTCGCTGATTGCTAAAGCGGGCTATTTCAATGCCAGAGGGCAGTTGCAAGGGAGAATCTCAAGTCAGCCGAATGAATGTGCGATAAGTGTGCGTCTTAGCGTTGACTCTACGACTTACAGCGATATGTTTTTTACCCAGAATTTCAACGCTGTGTTTGAGTATGCCGATGTAATTGCAGAGCAAGAGCATAGCTTGCGTGCGAAGTTGTCTCTGAATGCTTTTCGCTTAAAGATGGGCAATCAGCGTTTCTTGGATACTAAGCTTGAAATGCGCTACGATAGGCAAGCCATACAGGTCGAGCTCAATTCGTCTCACATCAACACGCGCGGCAAGTTGGAGATGGAAATGCTGGCAGGCGTGTTTAACCAAGAGTACACGATTTTATTGGAGAAGTTTAAGTTTGCTACAAACGAGTTCAGTTGGGAAGCCGACGAACATGCTGAATTGCAAGTTAGCCCGCAGAAAGTGCGTTTTAGAAACGTGGCCTTTCGTAACAAAGACCAAGAGCTCGTATTCAAGGGCTATCTTGAATTTGATGGTGATGGTCATGTGAGTCTTGCGCTAAGGAATTTCAACCTTGCGGACCTGCGCAGGTCGTTCCTGCCCGAGTCGTTCAATGCGCCGTTTGGCGGCAGAGTCAATATCTGGCTTGATGTTACAGGCAATCTACAACACCCTGAAATTAAGTTTGAGTTAGACGTGCGTAATCTGATTTACCGCTCTGTTAAGGCTGGGGACCTTAGGCTTCAAGCGGATTATCGCAACAAGTGGGTGGAGTTTGTGCTTGCCGCAAACCTTGATACGGCAGAGAAATCGCACATATTCAGAGAAGGCGAGGTAATGAATCGCCTGTCGGGGCGTGGGAGAATTCCTATCAATTTAGATAGCGATGGCATGCCGTTTGGGTTGGTGGAGGGACAAGAAGTATTTGCGGAGATTCGTTCCGACGACTTGGCGGCATCGGCGCTGGAAGCCTTTGTGCCCGTTGAGCGCACCTCGGGTTTTATCAAACTGCGGGCGACAGTTCGTGGTCGCTGGCCCAAACCCGATGTGCGCATCAACTTAACGATTGACCAAGTCAAAATCACCCCAGTGGCCACGAAAGTAGAATACACGATAAGCGGTGAACTTGTCGCGACACCAAGCGGTGCACGATGGGCAGGGCTATCTATCAAAGACCGCTTCGGTGGCGAAGGTCTAAGCAGCGGCACAATTAGAATGAACAACTTCACTGTTGAGTTCATCGATATTGCCTTTGTGTTCAATCGGCTCCATCTGATGCGCAAGCCTGAAAGCAAAGACGGTTCGCCCTTTGGCACTCTGGTTGCCTCATCCGATAACCTGCGCTACTTTGGCACGCTGGAAGCGCCGAAACTCACAGGGCAGTTGCTCATCAACAATGGCGACCTAAGCTCCTTCGCTAAGAATGCCAGCAACGCTACGGAATTTGCTGAAGCGGCGAAGTTTATCACCATGCGCCCACGCGAAGACACCACGCTCACGCTCGAAGAACGCAACCGCATCAAGAAAGAACGGCAACTTCGTGAAGAATTTTCCATGAGCGAAGCCCAAGAGCGCCTCCAAGCCTATCAAGTTACGCTTTACGATTTGCTAACCATGGACTTGCGCATCCGAACACAGCGGCGAATGCTTTACACCATCATCTTCAACAAGTATCTCGGCGAGCAATTGAAGGTCAGCCTTGAGGATGTAGACATTCGCCTGCGCAAGCGGGGCATCTCGCTCGAGGCCTTTGGCAGTGCGACAATTGCAGGGGGAAGTTACACGGCATTCACGAAGAACTTTGAAGTCAAACCAGGCGGCAAAATTTCATGGAACGAAGAAGAAGTGTTGAACGCAACGCTGGATGTAACGGCTGAAACGCGCATACGGGCGAATAATCCAGACCCGCGCCGTGCGGGTGTTCAAGCCGAAGTGTTTCTGATTGTGAAAATTACAGGCAAAGCCCTTGCGCCAAACATGGCAATGGGCTACCGCTTTGAAGAGCTGGAGTTCAAAATGCCGAATACAGACTTACCTGGCCTTGAAGACCCAAACACTGTGTTAAACTTTGCTTTGTTGCTTTCAGCGGGGCAGTGGTATTCGCCACCGGTTGAACTGGGTGGAAGTGGCAGTGGGCTGGGTACAGGCACGGTCGCAAGCGCGGGTATCGGAGCCGGCACGGGATTGCTCTCGTCGCAACTCTCACGCGTCGCCAGCACCATTGCAGGGGTTCAAGCCGTCAACATTGGCTTAGCGCGTGATGCCAGCGGGGCTTTTTCAGGCGTCGACCTAACCGTCGCATATGCTGTGCCTGGCACTGATGGCAAACTCATCATCATTGGCTCGGGCTCCTTTGCCAACAACGACTCAGCACTGGTGCGTGGGGGCAACATCAACTCGCAAAAATTAGAATACCGAATTAGCGATAAAGTCATCCTCGAAGCCTTCCGCATATTTGGGCAAAATAACTTCACCATCTTCAACCAAGAAATGCAAGAGCTGTGGGGGATTGGTATTGGCTATCGTGACAACTTCCACACGTGGAGCGAGCTTAGCGACCGCATTTTCCGACGCAGGAAAGCGCCGCTCAATTTGCACTTCCAAAAGAAGAAAACCGAGCAACTGCCCCCGCCCGATGAACCGACCGATGAACCTGAACGCGCCAGTCATCAACCTGAATCCAAATCTGCTCAAGCAAATGACTGACCTTTCTGGCAAACATATCCTACTGGGTGTCAGTGGCGGCATTGCGGCTTATAAAATTCCAGCCCTTGTTCGCCTCTTCAAAAAGGCTCATGCAGAGGTGCAAGTGGTGATGACAAAATCTGCCGCGCAGTTTGTCTCGCCGCTCACGCTGGCAACGCTTTCTGGGCGAAGCGTGCTAACGGATATTTTTCCAGACTCGACAGATACACCCCCTACGTGGACTGCCCACATTCACTTAGGCGAATGGGCTGATGGCTTAGTGGTGGCTCCAGCCACGGCTCACACAATTGCCAAACTGGCTAATGGCTTTGCCGACGATATGCTAGCGATTTGCTTCTTAGCGCTGCGTCCGAACAAGCCAAGATTGATTGCCCCATCTATGGACGGCGATATGTTCCATGCGCCTGCTGTGCAGCGCAATTTGAACACGCTTCGACAAGATGGATGCCTGATTATTGAACCTGAAACTGGTGAACTGGCTTCAGGCTTGAGTGGCAAAGGGCGATTGCCCGAACCTGAGACGATTTTCCATCACGTTGCCGATGCACTGGCACCGAAGGAAAAAACGTTGATGGGCAAGCAAGTGGTGGTAACCGCAGGCGCAACACGCGAAAGAATTGACAGCGTGCGATTTATCTCAAACTATGCATCAGGCAAAATGGGCTTTGCGCTGGCCGAAGCGGCCGCTGAACTCGGCGCAGAAGTCATCCTGATTACAGGCAAAACTGCCCTGCCAACGCCGCCAAAAGTGCAACGCATTGAGGTTGAAAGTGCCGAAGAAATGCTCCAAGCGGCACAACCGTATTTCGAGACGCTCGACTGGTTTATTGCCGCTGCCGCCGTTGCCGATTACCGCCCAGCCCACACCTATAACGGCAAACTGAAAAAATCCGCGCCATCGCTCACGCTTCAATTGGTCAAAAATCCCGACATCCTGCTCGAATTTGGCAAGCAAAAAAAGGCGCACCAACTGTCCATTGGCTTCGCATTAGAAATGCAAAACCCGCTTGAAAATGCAAAAGCTAAACTGAACGCCAAGAATTGTGACCTCATCGCTCTCAACCTCGCCCAAGAAGCAGGCGCCGGATTTGAAGTTGACACCAACCGATTAACCTTGCTGTTTAAGGACGGCACGCTCGAGCAACTCCCACTGCAAACCAAGCGCGCCGCCGCAAAGATGATTCTGGAAAAAGCAAATTTTTTCTTTCAAAAAAGTTCCTTAACATCATCCTTAAGACACAAATAAAGCGCACAAGGCTTTTACGCAACGCAACCGCACCACGAAATCCTTTGCAGGTTCAAACTCTTGAAACCTACTGAACGATAATGAAACAAGGCGGATTGTTTGACGAGCTGTCAGCCTTTGAACCTTCGCCAGAAGACGACTTAAAGCGCTACAAAACGCTTGCTGAACTCTACGAAGCAACCAAGACTTGCAAGAAATGCCGTTTGGGCGAAAGTCGCAAAAATTACGTCTTCGGTGATGGCAATGAACAAGCCAAGGTCGTCCTGGTGGGCGAAGCGCCCGGCGCTGATGAAGATGAGCAAGGGCTACCGTTTGTCGGTAGGTCAGGACAGTTGCTCAACAACATTTTGGCGGCCATTCAGTTCGAGCGCAAGGATGTTTATATCTGCAATGTGATTAAGTCGCGTCCGCCAGACAACCGCAGTCCCGAACCCGATGAAATCGCCGCATGTTTGCCCTATCTGCATCGGCAGTTGGAGCTTATTCGCCCCAAGATTATTCTGGCACTGGGCAGAGTCGCCGCAAACGCCCTGCTCGGAAACAACCTTTCCATGCAGGCCTTGCGCGGTAAAGTGCATAAATGGCGAAATATAGACGTCATCGTAACCTACCACCCTGCGGCGCTCTTGCGCAACCCTAATTGGAAACGACTCTGCTGGGAAGATGTCAAGAGGCTCCGACAACTTTATGATGAAAAATGTGCCACAGACCAAGCGCTCGAGCAACCTTTAACTTAAACTTCTCCACGCCAAGATGAGCGGATTAATTGAACGAAGCCAAGAAATAAGCGGCAACTACCCTTTGCAAAAATTTACAGGCGTCCGCAAAGCCTTTCGCGAAGAAGTTGAGATTAAAGATGGACGCACACTACCCAACGCAGTTCCAGTCGAGCAAGAAGTGCTTGGCGGCATTATGATTTCTACAGATGCTATCGAGCGAGTGATTGCCATCTTTGGCGAAGATTCTGAAACCATCTTTTACGACCAACGGCACCGCCGTATCTACAAAGCCATGCTACGCTTGTATCAACGCCGCGAAGTGATTGACTTGGTGACGCTCACTGATGAACTGAAACGTTCCGAAGAGCTAGAAGCCGCTGGCGGATACCATTACTTGGCCGAACTGACCAACAAAGTAGCAACTGCTGCAAATGTTGAGTATCACGCCCTAATTGTCAAAGAAAAATACCTCTATCGTCGCTTGATTCACATTGCCACGCAAATTTCCCAAGTCGGATACGAGCAATCATTGGATGTCTTTGAGCTAATTGAACGCGCTTCGCAAGAAATCTTCAAAATCTCGCAAGCCGGCGTCAAGAAAAAAGCCACAGATGTCAAAACATTGCTCAAAGAAGCGGCAAAATTGATTGAGGTCTTGCAAAGCAAGAAAAGTGCAGTAACGGGTGTGCCATCAGGCTTTTCGGATTTGGATAGAATCACAGCAGGCTTTCAGCCATCGGATATGATTGTCGTAGCGGCGCGTCCTTCAACAGGTAAAACGGCACTGGCTTTGGCCTTTGCTCGAAACGCCGCCGTTGAAGCCAAAGTCCCAGTCTTATTTTTCAGCCTCGAGATGTCCGAGATTCAATTGGCGATGCGACTGCTCTGTGCCGAAGCACGCGCAGATTCAAACCTGGTCAGAACTGGTCGCATTTCGCCCCAAGAAATGATTCGCATTGTTGGGCAATTAGACCCACTGTCTAACTCGGAAATTTATATTGACGACACGCCAGCGATTTCCATCATTGAGCTGACGGCAAAAGCCCGCCGAATGAAGCAAGAAAAGAACATTGGCCTAATTATTGTTGATTACCTGCAACTGATTACGCCAGTGCGCGACGGTAAATCGACCCGTGAGCAAGAAATTGCGCAAATTTCGCGCTCGCTAAAAGCGCTCGCCAAAGAGCTCAATGTGCCAGTGATTGCGCTGGCACAGCTCAATCGGTCTATTGAACAACGCGGTGCCGATCGCAAGCCCCAACTTTCTGATTTGCGCGAATCGGGCTCAATTGAGCAAGATGCCGATGTGGTCATGTTCCTCTCGCGCCCTGAACGCTACGGCGTGCAAAATTTCCCAGATGGCTCTTCAACCAAAGGGATTATTGTCGTCGATATCGGCAAGCAACGCAACGGACCAATTGGCGAAGTTAAACTCCGTTTCTTGGAGCAATACGGTCGCTTTGAATCGCTTTCAACCATCTACACCAGTAGCAATTTGCCGCCTGCTGACGAGTTCCGAGCAACTAAAGCCGCTAATGATATTCAGCAAAGCCAACTGCCACCGCCCGAACCGCCGCTCAACCCTGATGATGCGCCGTTTTAAGCCGGTGGGGCTCTTCATTGTTGTCAGCCCTGTCCGCTTCACACGCCCTACTAGCTCAAGCCAGAAGAATGATGAGGTCAAAGTGGCGGCGATGGTTCACTTCACTGTATCCGATGCCGAGGGTTTGATGCGATACAACACCGCGGGCGGAGTGGCAAGCGTCATCATCGGCTCCAAGTCCGGTGGCGGATTTTTCACATCAAAGAGAAATCGAAATTGCGGACGAAGGTTCGCCTCGAAGTAACTGTAAAACAGATACGACGCGCCTATTTTTCGGGCTTCGGCAATAAGCTCATTGTAAGTTTCTACCATTGGAAATCCGCCCATCTCTAAATTCAAGTAGTAAGCAATGTGTGGCTTGCGTGCCATGATGATTTCCTTGTAATGCGTGTTTGAATCGCGCCCAGTGAGTTCAAAAAATTTCTCACGAAGCGCAAGCATTTCCTTAGGTCCTGAATCAATGTTTTGGCGATGAAATTGTATGCTTTGAAACAGCGCAACGGCAAGCGCAATCGGAAGCGCGTAATGCACCACTTTCGGCACGGCGTTCCACTTGAAGAACAACATCATGAACACCGTGAATACGGGAATTGAGTTGAGCGAATATCGTGCGCCATAGGCTGTAAGCAACAACACCCCAAAATGAAGCACAGCAAACAGACAATACGCGACTTGAACGCGCGTCAAATTGCGTTGCACCAGCGCAACAATAATTCCGCCACTGACAAACACACCAAAGAACCAAGGCAGAAGGTCGGTCATGTCGTTAAAAAAATGCGCAGGAATGTTGGAGAGCAAGTTGACAAAAAATTTTGTCGGGTCAGCAAGAATCACATCGCCAAGCGAATTAAACTCCTTTGCTTGCTTAAACCAGAATGTCTCCCAATTCGTCTCGCGTCCAAAGATGTCTCGTGCGATGTTGAGGTGGTTCAGACTGTAAAAAAACTTGCCTTTCTCTTTCAGCGTGTAAAAGCCGTAGGGCGCATAGAGCGCGAAGACAATTCCGACGAGCGTGAGCGCGTGAAGAATTTGAAGTTTTAACGGTTGCCGAGACGGATTAAGCGCAAAGTATGCGAGTAGAAATCCGACGATTAAGAAGAACGCATTTTGCCGCGTGAGCAATGCTATGCCCGATAACACACTTGCCAGCACCAGCCACTTGAAGCCTTCGCCGTTCAACGCTTTCAAAAACCCATAGATTGCAAGCGTGGCGGTAAGATTGAAAAACATATCTGTGCCTGCCGAGTAACTGTATTGAATGAAATGGCTATTTGTGGCAAGCACCAGCAACACAGCAAGGGCTTCGACTTTGCCGAAAAATTCCAACACAAGTCGGTGTGTGAAAAAAAGCGTTGCACCTGCGCACAAAATTCCGAGAGTAACGCCCGCCGCAAAGAAGTCTTGAACGATAAAGGCAAAGAGTGCTAACGCAATCGGATACATCGGACCACGAAAGCCGTCAATCGGAAATGTGCCGCCGTTGCCTTTGAGCATCTCTTGAATCGTGCGCGCATCGGGAGCATAACTCCAATAGAAATCGGTCTCGACACCGTAGTCACCAACGCGATGATACATGTGCGCCGCAATGAGCAATATCACGGTGTAACTTGCCGAGAGTGCAAGTGCCACGCGCCAATCGCCTGCCCACGCTGACACACGTTCCGAGAAAAGAAACGAGGTCTCAACTTGTTTTTGAGCATTCTTGTTGGATTTTTTCGAAGGCTTTGTCGTTGTTGCTCCCATAACTTTTTTTCAAACTGTGTGCGCAAGTTAAACACACATTGTTAAATTGTTCTGCGAACGATGTCAAAAATTTCTATTTTGATTGTGTATTGATAAAACCTTAAACTTGGTATCACTATGCAGAAACTTAACCTCAATCTTTCAGAATCGCTTACGCAAGAGCAACAAGTTGAAGCGTATTTTGATACGGTCAATCAAAGGCTCGTTGTGGCGCTTGCGGTCAATCCCAAATTTTTTGAAGAATTAAAATTCAAGATTGTGGTCAAGGAAGAGCGTTAAGCGATTCTTCTAACGATGGAATCTTGAAGGGCAAGCGCGAATGAAGTTCCTTTGAGTTCAAGCTGACGTCTTTTGGACGCGGCGGTGTTGATGGCTCGTCGCTCGACCATGTGCTTTGAATTAGGTCTTGATTGAATTTCCATCGTGCCGCAATTTTTCTGCCCAAATCTTCTCGCGACACTCGCTCCCTGCCGCCTGCGTGAAATAAGCCTGTGGTCTCCGACAATGTGCCTATCGCAAATTCTTCGATAATCCTCGCCAACACATCGGCGAAAATCGGCGTGCGGTATTCATCACAAAACAGGCGCACGGGGTTTCCCACTTTGAGTGCTTGCACGAGTCGTTCATTGACACTGCGAGTGCCTCTGGGTGAAATGCCGAGCAAGAGCGGCACGCGCAAAATCACATGATTTCCAACAAGTTTTTTCACCAGCAGTTCGGCTTCGAGTTTGGTTTCGGCGTAGTAACTCATTGGGTTCGGCGCATCGTCTTCGCTGTAATTTCCTTTCGTGCCATCGAAGACCAAATCGGTTGAAATGAAGATGAAGCGTGTGCCGAACATCTCGGCAAGCGTCGCCAGCACTTTGGTGGCTTTGACATTCAGCGCGTAGGCATCGTGCCGATTCCATTCGCAGAATGCGGGTTCAGTGTGCGCCGCCGTGTGAATGATGATGTTGGGTTGAACGGTTGAAACGATGTTCCAAACGGCAGTCTCGTCCGTCAAATCAAGTGCGAAGGCACTTACGCCTTGTGCGAATGTATGAGGAATTGAGAAATCAGGGTCGCGATGGGTGGCGTAGAGTTGCACATTGGGATTGCGTGCTAATCGCGCCAAGCAATTTCCGCCAAGTAAGCCACTGGCACCGGTCAGAAGCACTTTCATGAGTGCAAGCGTTCAAGCAGGGCGTTTGCCGCACACAGTCCCGACACTGCCGCACCTTCAACGCGAGGGGCAACAAACCCATCGCCCACAAACACGAGCGGCGCAGGCGATTCCACCATCACAAACGGTTTATCTAACACCGACTTGGCGAAACTGTATCGCCACCGATGCACTTGCGAAAGTTTCAGAGGCGTGCGAATCCAAGTTTTGAGCGGTTGAAGCATGGCTTCCACAATCGTTTCATCAGGCGATTGCCAATGCTCTGCGCTGAACATCGGTCCAGCGTGAACAGTTACGGTTGGCACGGGCGAAATGCCTTTGCGGAAGTTGTCGCACGCCCACGCAATCGGTTCGCCTTGAAACCAAATGCCGCAATAGGGTAACGCGGGCTCAATGCCTTCAAAGAGAAGCATCGTGGCAATGCAGGGGTGATAGTCAATCGTTTTCAGTTCGGCTTCAATGTCAGTTGGAATGGGAATGTTGGATTGAGTTAAGAGTTCAAGCGACTGCGGCACGGGCGGCGAAAGCACAAGCGCGTCAGCAGTGAAGGTTCTGCCCTTGTCGGTTTCGGCAATCCAATGCGTGTTGAAGGAAAGTTTATCGATGCGTTCAGCAAATGAGACGCGAAGCGAATCGGCGAGGTATTTGGTGATGGCGTTCATGCCCGTTGCGCCGATGTAGCGCGGCTCATCGCTCAAAGCAGGTTCGCCATTTTCGCGAATGAGGGTTTCATCAAGCGGCTTGATGATGCCAAGCGCGAGCCATCGCTCGACATACCTTGCAAAATCGGCATTGCTTACAGTGAAGTATTGCGCGCCATGGTCAAAGTAGGCGCAAGTGTGGTCGAGGTCTATGCGTCGGGTCGACATTCTGCCACCTGCGCCACGCCCTTTATCGACAACAATCACATCAACGCCGTTTTCTTTCAATACGGTTGCCGCTAACAAGCCCGAAATGCCTGCGCCAACAACGAGAACTGTTTTTGACTTCATGGATTTAGGTTAAAGTTTCCACGATGCGAATTGCGTTTGAAAAAATCCACGCCTTGCCGTTTAGGAAGCACTCCACACGATACACGCCTGCGTGATGAATCTCGTAATCCAGCCGTTCAGCAGTTTTTTCAATCAGTGCTTTTCCATTCGCAATCAATCGAATCGTGCATTCTCTTGGCGCAACGATGTGCAGGTGAGTCTGCTTGTTGGAAAGTGAAATCGTATCGCCTATTTCAGCCGTATCGTTCTCAATCGTTGCCCAAAATCGGAAGCCTTTTGCCGAACCAAGATAAGAGTTTGAAATAAACGAATGACCGTCGCGCAGAGCATCATAAATTTTCTGTCCTTCGGTTTCAATCGGTCGTGTAAGGTCAATCGGTTCTTCGAGAAGCACGTGCATGTGAATGGAGCGGAAGCAGACTTTGTAAGGAAAAAATTTGAGCGTCAGCCCAAGCACGTTGAGTTTGTGCGCGTGTGCGTCGACACCGCCAGTGGCAATCACTTTGCGCTCTTGATTGACCTTATCCCACAGTTCAAGCGTTTCGCGCGGTGGCGCAGTGATGGAAGCAAGCGGGTGAAAGGCACGGCGAAATCGATTTTCAGGCTTTAAGCCTTCCATCCATTCTGACATTTGATTCCAAATTTCAATGCCATCGAAACTTGCTCGCCACTCGGTCCAAGGAAATGGCGGATATTGCTCGTAGGCTTCTCGTTGCTCATGCGGGTGCGCAATCACACCAAAGCCACCGGCTTCGCGCACAGCTTCTACATAGTCGGGCGCAAGCTTTTTCTTATGCACAGTCTTCGCAACGCCAAACGCGAGGTAGTGATTTTGGTCATAGAGGTCGTTGGTCTCATAAGAAATCAAGCACAGAGTTGGGTGTCCGTCTTTGTTGAAGTAATAGCCTTCGTAGCCGTCGGTGCGCGCTTTGAGCGTGTTGTGGTCGGTGATGATGGCGAAATCAAGTCCGAGTTCTGTTGCCGCTTGCATGATTTCTTCAATCGTGCCACTGCCGTCCGAATAAACGGAATGAATATGCACCACACCTTCGTATTCGTATGCTCGCATGGTGTTTTGTTTTATCGTCATGGGCAAGAAAATACACAAAACCGAATAGAATCAATACGCGGTAAGCGAAAGCAGTGAGATTGCCAATGCAATGCCGAGCAAGTCGGCGGCAAGGTCTTTGAGGCTGAAGATGTTGTTCGGATTGAGGTCGTCAATCACTTCCTTCACAAACCCAACCAGCAATGCCGCTCCAACCGCACTCGTGCTTGATGCGGCACGGTCAAAGTTCAACACTTCCTTTGAGCCAATTTTACCTGCAATCACAAGCAAGCATGACACCGAAAAGTGTTTGACCTTATCCGAAGCGAGCCATTTATCTGCCTCGTGAATCGATTGTTTGACATCGGGCTGTGCGTGACTTACAGGTTGCGCATTTGCAAACGGCGAAAGCGACACGCGATACTGCGCGTTGAGCGTTCCGAATCCAACCAGTAGGCTTACCAGCAAAAGTGCAGGTTTCATTGGTTCAAAGCGATTGAATTTCTGTAATCCACGAGCGAAGGGTTTGAATCGGCAATGGATTTTTATCGACGACATCTTTGAGAAAGTTCATGACTTTTTTGTTATCCCTCACGCTTCGTTTTGCTGTTATGCTATCGTGCAAGTCTTTTGCTGACTTGGGCAAATAATACGGAGGCTGTGCAGGATTTATTCCAACGGAATGAGCCGCACTGTATATCCAATCTTCCAGTCTTGGTCGGACTACAATTAAGATATGCTTGCTCTCAAGCCCTTGCTTCCAAATCAAATCGTCCTGTTCTCTCACATCTTGAAACCTTTGCAATCTTGATGGTTGAGAGTTAGTTTCATTCAAATCAACAAATCCGACCGCCTTGCTGTCGCGATACACTTCTTGACCAAATTTTTTCATAACATCAGCAATATCAGTTGCTTTGTTAATTTGCTTTCGAGTTACGCCGAGTAAAAGGAGCAATTCTTGGTCTAAAAAACATTCGGGGAAGATGTAACGCTTGTTCACGGAAGATTTTTTTCCTTGATAAATTCATCGATGTGGAAAAATATATCCATACCGTAGTTCATCAGTTCGCTGATGTCCTCTTCTTGCAAGTGAATCACTTTTGTTTGATAATCTTCAAAATCCACGACAAATACGGCTACATCTTCTTTCTGCGTTTTTTCCAAAATCGTGTTGAAGAGATACGGACTATGCGTGGCGATGAAGAATTGATTGCTGACGCTAGTTGCAATTTCAAGTGCAATGTGCTGAATGTAGGGCGGAAAGGAATGCGTTTCTGGCTCTTCAAAAATCAAGATGCTTTGGGAATTGGTTTTGATGGCGGCTAAATAAAATATCAGCCGTTGAAGCGTATCGGCGACCAGCGAATACGGCAGCTGATAGACACGATGCCCCACTTTCTTTTGAATCAACAGCGAGTCATTTTCTTGATTCAGCACCAGCGATAAGCCGTATTGCTCGAGGAGCGGCGCAACTTCATCAAACAACTTTGGATTCGTTTCCAAGACGTGATAAATGTTCTCTCCAAACGGAACTTGAAGCGATGAGAATGGCTCGACTTTATCGCTCAAATTCGCTTTGCGAAATGAATACTTTTTGAATTGATATGCGGATTTTCTATCCAAATGCAGAACGGCACGACTATCGGTGAGCGAACAGGCTTGCTCAATAGGAGTTTCGCAGTTAGGTTCTCTTTGAAAAACGGTAAACTTAAAAGATTCTTTATCCTTTTGAATCGTAATAGTTTCTCTCGAGTGGAGCTTTCTTTCACTTTCAGCAACAACTTGAATAGACTCATTAAGATTGCCATCATAAAACAAGTGGCGGAGTTTCTCGAATCGAACAAAGTCTTTCAAGTTGCCACCTGGCAGAGCCGAAAACAGCGAGAGAGCTTCCAAGATGTTGGATTTTCCTGTGTTCGGCTTACCTACAAACACATTGACGCGCTTTGGCTTCAATTCCAACATTTTGATGGACTTGAAGTTCTTAATTCCCAACGCATGTATCATCGAATCTGCCATTGTGCGTGGTTTAGGTTTGGTTGAAGATACTTCGATTTGTGCGATTTCGTTGCTATCTTCTTTCAACTTCTCACAGCAGAGCGATGGACAAGCAACTGCAAGACGATTACCTTCACGGCTTAACGGCGGAACAGCGCGAAGCGGCAACATATCTTCACGGCGGGTTGCTGGTGCTTGCGCCAGTCGGCACAGGCAAAACCGAGACGATGGCGCGACGCGCCGCATATGCGATTGCGCACGGGATTCCTGCTGAAAAAATCCTCTGTCTTTCTTTTACCAATCGGGCGGCGGGCGAAATGAAGTCGCGTATTCAAAACTTGCTTGGCGGATTCGGACTTGCCGACCAAGTGCGCAACCTTACCGTTTGCACCTTTCACAGCCTTTGCGCACGCATCTTGCGCCGAGAAGCCGATAACGCAGGCATCTCGCCTGACTTTTCTATCTACGACGACGAAGATAGCATCGAGATTATTTCACGCTTGCGAGAACAGGTTCAAGTCAAGGTTGCCCCCAACGCCACGCGCAAACTCGACCGCACCTACTACAACTTCATCTCACAAGCCAAAATTGAGCCGTATCAAACCAAGTCGCCTGAACCGTTAGAAAAAATTTTTTATCGCTATCTCAACACCTCTTGCATTAAAGAGACAGAGATTGACCTGCGGCAAAATTTTTTCTTATCGGAAATTCTTGATGGCTACAACGCCGCGCTCCGTGACAGCAACGCGCTTGACTTTATCGACTTACAAACCAAACTGATTGACCTGTTCAGAGAGAATCAAGACGCGCTTGACCGATGGCAATCGGCGTTTGAGTGGATTCAAGTCGATGAAGTGCAAGACACTTCTATTCCTGAATACTGGATTCTCTCGCTTTTAGCAAGCAACCATAAGAACTTGGCGTTTTTCGGCGACACGCATCAGACCATTTACGAATGGCGTGATTCAAAGCCTGATATTATCATTCCGAGATTTGAATTGGATTTCGAGCCTGTGCGAAGAATTACCTTGCAAAAACATTATCGCTCGACGCCGAATTTGCTCCAAGCCGCACAGTCGCTCTTCGATGCAAATGTCGCACAACTTCTTACTGACCTTTCCGACTACGAAATCAAGCGGCGTGGCGAAAAAGTCAAAGTGCATGAGGCGCAGTCGCTTGCTGATGAAGCCTTTTGGATTGCCGGCGAAGTTCGCCGCTTGCACGAGCAGGAGCATATTCCCTACCACGAGATGGCGATTATTTCTCGCCAACATGAGCTCAACGAAAAAATTGCGGGGCATTTGCGTTTTTGCGGCGTGCCGATTTACCTTGTCGAAGATTCCAAATTTTTTCAGCATGCGGAAATCAAAGATGCCCTTGCCTGTTTGCGATTGCTCGTGAACCCTCTGGATATGCCAGCCTTTCGCCGTGCCGTGCTGGCTGTGCCGAGTGAACTTTCTGCGCCCCTGCTCGATGAGATTTCCGCAACGATACGCGAAAGCGGCTTGCGGCTCTACGACTTCCTTAATCCACTTGCACGCACGGGCGATGTCTTCAAACCCTTGCTCGGCGCTTACGGGCGCAACGCGTTGATTGCGATTGATACGGAATCCACTGGACTCAATCCATATCAAGACCAAGTGATTGAACTGGCGGCGGTGAAGTTCGGGCGGTCGGGTAAAGTGGCAGAGTTTCATCGCTACATTCTGCCAACAAAATCTGTCGGTGATTCTGTGCGCATTCACGGCATTTCAGATGCGTATTTGAAAGCACATGGAAAAGATGCGAAAATTGTTCTCGGGGCATTTTTAGATTTCATCGGTGAGTCACCGGTGCTGATTGGACACAATATTCGCTTCGATGTAGAATTGTTGAAAGAAAATTTGCGCCGCATTGAACTTGACCTTGTGGACTTTACGGCGTTTGATACGTTTGACCTTACTCGGCGATATGTTAAGCTTCGTGATTATAAGCTACTCACGATTTGTCAGCACTTTGGGATTGCGCTTCCAACACATCGAGCCTTGAACGACGCGCTGGCCGTTGCTGAACTCCTTGAGCACCTGATGCCTATATTAAGTGAGGATACAGCGCTCCGTGAGCAACACCTCTTTGAATACTACGGTTACTTTGAAACCTTCGCACAACACTTTCAAAAGTGGCAGAAAGGGTTAGAGAACGCACGACCACAAGTGCTGCTCGAGCGCATACTGGACGAAAGCGGACTGCGCGCACATTGGTGCAAACAAAAAGACGCCCAGACGCGACTGGCCCGCTTGCAAGACCTCTCCCAACGCTTCTCTGCTGCCGAACTCGACCGTAAAGTTCATCCAAAAGAATCCTTGCTGTTCCTGCTTGAACAAGCAAAGTTAGGCTTCGGCGGGCTGGAAATCTACGAAGAAAAAGTGCCTATCCTAACTGCGCACCAAGCCAAAGGATTAGAGTTCAAGGTGGTCTTCATTGCAGGAGCGAACGACCGTAACTTCCCGCACTATTTGAACCAACAAACGGAAAAGCATATTGAACAAGAGCGAAAACTTTTGTATGTTGCCATGACAAGAGCCAAAAAACACCTGTACCTATCCTTTTTCACGCGAGACGAGAAAGACTACAAGCAGAAACCGTCTCGCTTCATCCAACAAATTCCGCCTAAACTATTAGCGTGGAGTTAGGTAATTCTTGCCATACACCTGCATGGTGTTGATTGGCTGATAAAAAAACACATGGTCTAGCATGGTTCAGTTCATTGATATTGATTACATTCTTTACCTCTCTATTCTTCTGCTGGTTATTGCCGTGCTGGCTTCGCTCAGGCGGTTATGGGCGTTGGCTTGGAAAAGTACGATTGGCAGAATGACGCGCCTAACCATTCACCCAATTGTTGAAAAGGACAAGACAAAGTATCAAGTCGAGCTTCAGTATGAATTTGAAGTTGATGGGAAAGTGCATACGGGGTCGTCGTATCTGAGCGGTGAGCGCGGGCACTGGCTCAATAGCGAGGCAGAAGCAAAGCAATTTGCAATTGATTACGCACCAGACTCTCGAGTGGTGGTCTATTACAATCCACTGCTTTACACAGACAACGCTCTCAAACGTGGAAAGTTTTTGAGCAAAACCTCGTGGGTGTTTATGGCGTTGAGCGCAGTCAGTTTTTATAGTTACTATCTTTTGTGGGAGAAAGATAATAGCCCCGAGGCTATCAAGATTTATCGTTCAACGATAAACTACTCGCTCGAGGTAGCCAGCCGAAAGCGTGAGCGTGCTTATCAGATTGACCAGTCGTGGCGCACGCTTCAGACAATTCCCAGAGAATTGGAGCGCTTTCCTAACCTTGAAATGCTGAACCTAAGCCACAACTCAATTTCTGAAATTCCAAAAGGGTTCAAGTTTCCTGCATCACTCTTGCGGCTAAACCTTTCACACAACAAGTTCAAGCGCCTTCCCACAGGCTTAGAAAATCATCCTCGCTTGTATCACCTTGACCTTTCAAACAATGAGATTGAATCCGATAGCGGGGCGAGATTACCGCGCTCGCTACGTGTGTTAGATTTGAGCAACAACAAGCTCAAAACATTAAGCGAATACTTGGTGCGCAACCCTTATTTGGACACCATCTACGCGCGCAATAATCAGATTGAACTTTTGCCCGATCGGCTGTATTACGATTCGTATTACGACAAAGAGCCGCCGTCGCTTAAAGTGCTCGACCTACGCGGTAACCCCATTCCGCCCAAAGAGCAGAAGCGGATCTTGGCTCAAATGCCACAAGTGCTGGTTCTCATGGACCCGCCGCCAGAAGCGCCGCCCCCCGCGCCAACAAAACCAAAACCTCCAACGAAGCGCAAAAGAACCCTGTCGCCCCGATGGGGGCTGTGAACCAAATTGCTCTCCAAGTCATCGCAAAGGTGGGCAATGTGGTTTTTTCCAAGCTTTTTCTTACGTTAGAGTTTGCCTCGACAAGCGGAAATAACCTAAAACACTTCAACAACGGAGGAGTCCATTTAATGAACAGCCAGTTCCCTTTTCGTTGCACTGCAAGTATCATTTCAGCTATTGCTTTGAGCGCATGCATGATGAGCGCCTGCGGCAGTTTGCGCGACCCGATTGTCGCAGAAATGAGGCAGGGCAATTGGAAAGAGACAATTTCGCTAAGTGAATTCGAGAAACGCTACACCGAAAACAACCGCACGCTTGAAGCAGCCAAAAAAGATTCGCTCCCGCAATACAAAGAGTTCTTGGAGCGTTACATTGATTTTCGTCTGAAAGTGAAAGATGCGCGCGATTTAGGTTTGGATAAATCGCCAGAAGTGTTGAGCGAGTTGGAGCAATATCGTCTCTCTATGGCGCCAGCGTATCTGACCGAAAAAGAGGTCATGGAAGAAGCAATTCGCACGCTGTATCAACGTCGCAAAGAGGAAATCAATGCATCGCACATCCTCATTCGCACAGCGTTCAACAGCAAGCCCGAAGATACGCTCAAAGCCTACAACAGAATCATGGAGATTAAGAATGAAATTCTCTCCAAGAAAATTACGTTTGATTCGGCCGCTGTGAAATACTCCGAAGACCCAAGTGCGCAGCAAAATCGCGGCAATCTTAATTACTTCACCGCAGGCATGATGGTGCATCAATTTGAGGATGCATGCTATGAAGCAAAGAAAGGAGACTTGGTGGGTCCTGTGCGCACACGCTTTGGCTATCACCTCATTGAGGTGAGAGACCGTCGGCCGAGAGAGCAAATTTTTGTGTCGCACATCATGGCGTTCTGCACGCCAGAATCTTCGCCCGAAGATACGCTCAAAGCCTATAACAAAATTCTTGAAGCACAAAAGCGTTTGATGAACGGCGAGCCATTTGCTGAAGTGGCTCGCAACCTTTCGGACGACCGGCAGACTGCCATAAACGGTGGTGATTTAGGGCCGATTGGTCGAGGACAGATTCCAGCGCCAGAATTTGAAGAGGCGGCATTTGCCCTTAAAAATCAGGGCGATATTTCACCGATTGTGCGCACGCGCTTCGGCTATCACCTCATTCAACTGACGCACAAAGGCTATAAATCGCTCGAAGAAGAGCGCGACATGCTCAAGACGCTCCTGAAGCGCAACCCCGAAAAAATGAACGCCGAAGATGAAAAACTGATTGCACGCCTGAAAAAAGACTACCGCTATACCGAAAACCTGGCGAATGCCTTAAGCCTTGCCGCAAAAGCAACCGAAAACATGAACTTTTCACAAATCGATAGCCTTGAACTTTCGCCCCAAGAAAAATCTGCTGTGGTGTTTAGTTTTGCCAATCAAAAATTTACTCTGGATAGCCTCATCCGATACATCAAGGAAAACCAAATCGGCGTGCCAATTACGCCAGAACACATCATTGAGCAAGTCAAAGCCTATGCTAAGCAGGCCTTGAAGAACTATGAGATTTCGCGCTTGGAAGTTCGCTCGCCCGAGTTTGCACGCTTGATGGACGACTATCGTGATGGCATTCTCTTGTTCAACATTTCAGAGAAAAAAGTGTGGGGGCCGGCACAGCCAAACGACAGTGTAGCGTTGCTCTATTACGAAGCGCATCGCGAGCGGTATCACTTTGGTGAGCGTGTGGCGATTTCGCAAATCGTGGTCAGCAATAAAGACCTTGCCGATAAGCTTTACGAGGAAATCACACAAGGCAAGCGCACGCTCGATGTTGTTACGGCGCAAGATGTCAAGAAGCAAAGGGCAGAACTACGCAAACAATTGGCGCGCCTCAAACGCAAGAACAAGAACGACTCAAAGGACCGTGCTGAACTTGAGGCGAAACTGGCCGCCCTAAAAGTTGATGACAAGGTGCGCACGTTTGAAGAACTGTCGCAACGCTATGGGCAGCGCTTTGCTGATGATGACACGCTCAAGCTCGGCTTTGTTGGCCTGTTCCAGAAAGGCGAGCACAAGTCGGCCGATGTGGTGTTCGGACAGCCCAAAGGGTTTGTCAACCCGCCTGTGCAACTGGATGGGGCGTTCGTCATCATTCGCGTCGAAGGTCATGAGCCGCCTCGTCCAAAAACCTTTGAAGAAGCTCGCCCCGAAGTGTATTCGCAATATCAGGAAGAAACCTCGAAACGCTTAGAGTCAGCGTGGGTTCAATCGCTACGCGCAAAGACAGAAATCAAGATAGATGACGCAGTACTGGCAAGAGCGTTCCGACTGGTTGAGTTGAAATCTAGCATGCCAGCAAAGGGCAACACAACCGCAGCGCTGAATGTTGAAAGGTAAAGCACATTGAGCTTGAATGTCCTCGCACTAAATGTTTTGCGGTCATTGACCGCAAGGGCAAGATGGGGTTGGCTGACTGCCTTGCTCTGCATAGTAGGATGCACATCAGCAGAGCGCGCAGCCCCTGAACAACCCCTTCTCAAAATTGGCAACAGCGTGCTGTTCCCAAGTGAGCTCAGACGCGCCATTCAGTTCAATAATCCCAGCGATAGCGCTGTTCAAGCGGCTTTGTTTCTCGAGGACTGGTGCCACTACACTTCGTTGTATGAACAAGCAATTGAGGCAGGTGAAGACCAAGATGAAGAAACGCAGCGCATCGTGGAGAAATCGCGCCGCCGAATCATTGCCGAGCGATTCGTTGAACGCAAACTGCGGCAAGCACTCGAGCAAGGGTATTTTCGCATTGACTCCACAGAGGCCAAAGCCTATTACGAGCGCATGAAAGCAACGATGGTCTTTCATGAAAATCGGTTCAAATTGCTACGCCTGTATGCGCAGAGAGCTGAGACGGCGATGCGCTTGCGCCAAGCCCTTGCTACATATCTGGGCATCGACTCGCTCTTCAAGCTGGCCATGCAGAGTACGCCTGAAATCGCTATGCTTAATCAGTTGGCCTTTGAAAGCGCAACCCAGTTCAAAACCTTAACACAACTTCATTTGGAATCTGAAAACTTACATGCCGTATTGGTTCAGATGAAAGCCAAAGATGTCTCACCTGTGATGAAGGTGTCTGATTCGCTCTTTGTTGTGATGCGTTTAGAAGAAAGTGTGGCCGCTGGTGAGCCAAAAACGTGGGCACAAGCTTTCCCAGAAGTTTTAGAACGCTTGCGCCTAATGAAGCAAAAGAAGTTTGTCGATAGTTTAGCCTCACGATTAAAGAACTCGCTTTGAGTATGACCTATCGCATCGGGTGTCTCGTTCTCTTGCTGTGGGTAAATCCATTGCAAGCACAAGTGCTGGATGGCATTGTCGCTATTGTTGGGGATGAAATCATCTTGAAGTCCGATATTGATGAGCAGTTAAAATTTGTGGTTTATCAAAATCGGATGTCGCCCGATGATGAGCGTTTGCCTAGGTTATGGCGACAGATATTGGAGGAAGCTATCAATCTCAAAGTGCTCTTCACGAAAGCAAAACTGGATAGCATTTCTGTGCCGAACGAGGAAGTGGAAGCGCAAGTGGAACGGCGCTTAGAGTTTATTAAACAGCGTTTGGGAAGCGAAGAGGCAGTCAGAAACTACTTTGGCAAATCTATCACGCAACTGCGTGCCGATATGCGTGAAGAAATTCGCGCCGCTTTGATGGTCGAGCAATTGCGCCGTAAAAAATTCAGCACCCTGACCATTTCCAATGAAGAAGTCATAAAATTTTATGAAACCTACAAGGATTCGCTGCCGGAAGTGCCTGCCGAATTCGAGGCGGCTTTGATTGTCATTCGTCCGAAGGTTGATTCCGCGGCTAAAAAAGTCGCTTACGACAAGATACTCGAGGTTCAACGCAAGTTAAAAGCAGGTGCAGATTTCGCCGAGTTAGCCAGAACCTACTCGGAAGATGGCTCGGCACGAAATGGCGGCGATTTGGGCTTCGCCAAGCGAGGTGAATTCGTCAAGCCCTTCGAGGAAGCCGCTTTCGCATTGAGAGAAGGGCAAGTCTCCCAAATCGTCGAAACGGTCTTTGGCTATCACCTCATTCAACTGCTCGAGCGGCGTGGGGAGTCGGTTCGCACTCGGCACATTCTCATCAAATTTGATAGAAGCAAACTCAACGCCGATAGTGCGATTGCACAGCTCAACGCCATTCGTGAGCGGGTCTTGACAGGCAAATCCAGCTTTGGTCTTGAGGCACGGCTTCACTCCGAAGATGAAGAATCGGCGCAACAAGGTGGGGATATCATTTCGCCGCAAACCGGTTCAACCCGCGTGGCATTCGACGAAATTAAAGGTGACATGGACCTAAGGCGCTTGCTGGAAAGCATGAACGTCGGTGAAATCTCCGAACCGCAGCGCTACCAACTTTCTAACGGCGAATACGCATATCGTATCGTTTGGCTCAAATATCGCGCCGAGGCGCATAAAATGAACTTGCAGCAAGACTACACACGCATTCGAAACCTCGCCCTGCAAAAGCGACAAAATGAACTCTACCAAGCATGGATAGATGAACTGCGAAAGCAAGTGTATTGGAAAATCCTGTATTAAATCGTCACTCGCTCTGGCGTCTTGAAGTCTATGCAAAGCCAGGGACCTTCAAAGTAAGCTTCATCCGATTTCATGCCAGCAAGGAACACAGGGAGCGAGATGGTCTTTTGGTTGTCGCCAATGCGAATCGTCATGTCATCGCCGTGCTGCTCGAGGGCAATGCGCATATTGATGTCGTGAAGGAATGGAAGCTTAACACGCATCTGGAAATACCCTTCGGGGGTCTTTTTAATTTCAATAGGATTTTCTTTGAAGAAAATCTCGAGCGGGTTTTCAGAACCATAGACGGCATCGGCCATCATGCGGAGCATATCCATGCCGACCACTTCGTGCGAGAAATACGGCACTTTGGAAATTGGAATTGGGGCGAAGGCGTGATAAATCTCTTCGATATACTTATGCTGGACCTTCTTCCAGTCGTTGAGATAGCCAGAGTCTTTATCTTCGGCAAGAACACGATTGATGATGATGCGGTCGACCGTGATGCCATAGAGGTTGAGGTAGGTGAGTGCACGCATGGATTCTTTAATGACCATTTTTTCGGGGTTCATCACGAGGCGGACCGTCGTTTTGGAGTTGTCGCCAAGCAGGTCAATGATGCCTTCAGTGGCCGTAAAGAGGTTATCGATGGCGTTGAACACTTCTGGCGGGGCAACCATTTTTTCGGTCTTGTTGGAGATTTTGGAAAGCGGCCGGATAATGGGCTTGACCGCATATTTTTCCACATTGCGTATCAATTTCATAACCCAGCCGAAGGTTTCTGGTAGTGAGAGCAGACGCAAGGTTTCGCCAGTCGGAGCGCAGTCTACCACCAGCAGGTCGTATTTGCCCGACTCATTGTATTGCTTGATGTAGGAAAGTGAGAAGAGCTCCTCCATGCCAGGCAGAATACCAATTTCTTCTGCATAGACGCCCTCGACGCCCTTGTTGCGCATAAGCTCGGCAAAATGAGCGCGCACCACTTCCCAATTGTGGTTGAGGTCGCTAAACACGCTAACCTCTTGAGCTTCTAAATTCGGTGCAACGGCAATCGGCTCTGGCGAAAGCTCTCTATCCAGCGAATCACCAAGACTATGCGCGGGGTCGGTGGACATAATCAAAGTGCGGTAACCCATTTCAGCGGCGCGTAGAGCAGTACAGGCTGCAACGGATGTTTTCCCGACGCCCCCTTTGCCAGTAAAAACAAGGATTCTCATGTTTTGAACATTTAACTTCAGCGATAACCTTGCAGTATAAGTTCAATGAAAAAGAACAGTTCACGAGCGCATACGCGGTTTTGTGGTCAGGTGCGATTTGGCATCTCCTGACGAACCGCTGTGTTTTTTCATTGGGCGTTGCTGTCGCATGGTTTTAATGCAATGGGGAAGCGCATCGAGGACCGACTCCAACGCCATGCATGCGTTTTCAGGATTGCCCGGCAAGTTGAACACAAGCGTTTGGTTGCGAATGCCACTCACGCCACGCGAGAGAATCATGTTCGGATTTTTTTCGCGATTGGCGAGGCGAATGACTTCCGAAATGCCAATCACTTCCCGCTGAATAACATTCCGAGTGGCTTCGGGCGTAACATCGCGCAGCGAGCACCCTGTCCCGCCTGTCGTTACCACGATATCCACGCGCTCTACATCTGCACAACGAATAATCTCATTGGAAATGGCTAACACATCATCCGGCACAATCTTCATGACCACCACATCATATTGCTCCGCAGGAAAGGTAGCCGCAACCTTCGGACCAGATTCGTCTTTGTAAATGCCTTGATACGCCCTATCACTGACAGTAATCACAGCAACGCGAATCAGCCGTTTCTCTTGTGTTGAACTCGGCCGAGAGATAGGTGCCTTTGTTGCTTGAACACTCACAGGTTTGCTTCGGTTTTATACTACGGTTCAACATTGCTTTACTGCTTGACCGAATATACAACTCCCTTCAAACTTCACGACCCGAACTGCATCGTGATAAATAGCACCAAGTATCTCTACTGGCGCTCAACGCAATAAGCACGCTCAGAAGTTTGACTGGACGTGCGGTTTCAAAATTAGTAAATCAGTTTGGTAATCTCATATTCGAAAATCCCTTCAGCGCCAGCGCGCTTTAGTTCAGGAATCAGCATGCGTATCTGCTTTTCCTCGACGATAATCTCCACCGCCACCCATTCCTCGGACGAAAGCGGCGAGACCGTCGGGTTGCGAAGCGCTGGCAATTTGGGCACTAAGGCCTTTAAATTGCAACGCAAAATGTTGAACTTCAAACCAACCTTGCCCGTAGCGTTGATAGCCCCCTGCAACAGCATCGCAATGTTCTCAATCTTCTCCCGCTTCCAGGCATCGTTCCAGGCCTTTTCGTTGGTAATCAACTTCGTGTTAGATTCCAAGACGGTATCCACAATGCGTAACTTATTGGCGCGAAGCGAACTGCCCGTTTCCGTAACCTCTACAATCGCATCCGCAAGTTCAGGCGGCTTAACTTCAGTGGCGCCCCAACTATACTCAACTTCCGCATGAACATTGTGCTTGTTCAAATACGCCTTGGTGATATTAACCACTTCAGTGGCAATGCGTCTGCCTTCTAAATCCTTCGGCGATTGAATATCAGAGCTTTCAGGCACAGCAAGCACCCAACGCACAGGACGCATAGAAGACTTGGAATACACAAGGTCAGCAACTTCAATAACAGTTGCACCCGTCTCAATAATCCAATCTTTACCTGTTAGGCCGCAATCAAACGCGCCTTGTTCAACATAGCGCGCCATCTCTTGCGCCCGAATGAGAATCGCAGAAATTTCATCATCATCAATCGAGGGAAAATATGAACGCTCGCGAACAATAAAGTGAAACCCAGCCTTGGCGAATAAATCCAGCGTCGCCTCTTGTAAAGAACCTTTTGGAAGACCTAATTTGAGCAAACGCGACATGGAGTTAAACTTGCAGAATGACTGTTGAACGCACTAAAGCAAAAATAACATTTGCGACACCGTTGCCAAAATTAAATAAAGAGCGCCTTGCTTTTCCAGCAAGACGCTCCACCCCAGATAAGTGCAATCGGGAACTGAAACCTAATCGGCCACCTTACGCTTGACTGTTCACCAGTCATCTCTGACTACTTCAACAGCAACATCTTCTTCGTCGCTACAAAGTTCCCCGCTTTTAAGCGATAGAAATACACCCCACTTGAAAGACTGCTTGCGTTGAAATTGAAATGGTATGTGCCTGCTTCTTGACGTTCACTGACCAAAGTGGCTACTTCTTTGCCCAACACATCATAAACTTTCAGCGACACCTCGCTTGCCACAGGCAGTTGGTAACTGATGACCGTCGTCGGATTGAACGGATTGGGATAATTTTGCTCCAATGCAAACTGCTTCGGTGCACCGGCATCGACCTCAATGATGTTGGAGTATTCAAACCGTCCGTCAAAGTCAATTTGCTTTAAGCGGTATTGCACCTTGCCCGTTGCTGTGCGGTCAAGGAACGAATACGATTGCGCTTCGCTCGTCGTGCCTCTGCCTCTCACAAAGCCCAAGACTTGCCACTCGGCACTCGCTCCTGGATTCTTGCTCCTGCGTTCTACTTCAAAGCCTGCGTTGTTCAGTTCGGTGGCTGTTCTCCAATAGAGTTCGATTCCAGAATCCACCTTCCGAAATCCAAAATCCGTGAGTTCTACAGGGAGTTGGTTGCTGGGGTCATTGCTTCCCAAGATGAACTCGCTGAACTCGGTGGTGGTGGCACGCACTTCGTCAGGCGCAGAGCTACTGTAAGTGTTAGTCAACGAGCTAAACACGCCACTACCAGGGTTAGGCCGGCGATAGACAAGCACCGTTTGCGGATTAGCAATCCCGCCGTTGAATGGCAACTGCGTGCGATTGATGCGCAGTTCGGCTTCTGAAAAGGTGAACCCTGATGCCGTGATGACAAAACGGTATTGGCTTGTGAAGGTCGGTGGTGTGCCAGTGAAAGAAAGGTTGCTCGCAGGCGCGTCAAAGCGTTGCACGGTGCAAGTGCCAGTGCCTGAAACACCCGTAAAGGAAATGCTGACCCCAGTTGGCGGAAATGAATAGACCACACTGGCAGAAACGGGTTGTGTCGCTTGCGCAGAGGGAATATCAGAAGTGGAGAACCGTCGGAACAAAAGCTGTGCGCGTGAAATCGGTGCGTTGTCGCTGAAGGCAGAAGAACCGGGCACAGGATCGTGCTGATAGACGATATTGACAAAGTTGTTGTCAGGATTGAACTCCGCAATGCTCGGATAGCGGAAATCTTGCGTCGGGTTATCTTCTAACAACACAGGATTGCTCCACGAGAACCCGCCATCGGTAGAACGCGTGTAAGCCACCGTGTAGTAGTTCCAGCCTTGTGCTGATATATCACGGCGTGCTACGGCAAAGACACAGTGCAAATGCCCATTCGGCGTTACCCCAATTGACGGATAGTCAATCGGAAAATGATTGACTTGCTGGGCAGCACCCGCCGGAAGAATATACCCCTCCCACCCCGGGAAAATCGCTTGAATCTTGTTCGTATCCACCACATTCACAAACCCTGTCGCTTGCGACCAAAACCAAATGCCTTGTCCTATAAACTGATAGCCTTGTCCAACATACCGCCCAGTTGAAAAAACAAAAACAAGGTCTTCACCACGATACACGGCATCGCACCCAATCCACGGCGCAATCGAGTCAGTTTGCGTTGTAATGACACCAATGCCAGGGCTTGCAGGGGTTAGTTTCGTCAGACGTTTGAACAACGGGAAAGTCGCCCCACCATCGGTAGATTCGGAAAAAGAAATGTAGTTTTCCTCAGGTCCGCCCAAATGATACATCGTTACTTTGTTGCCACTTGGCGAGACCACCACATTGTAGCGACCGCCTGAGTCTAACGTATCACCGTCTTCAGTTACCAACAAAGGTCCGAAGCTACCAAATTGCCCCAGTGCGCCATCGAACTGCACCATGTGCACCGTGCCAAGTCCGCCTGGCAATGACGCCATCATAAACATTTTTGAGCCATCTGGTTTCGCAGTGATGTAGGGCCAGATGGGGTAGCCTTGTGCTTGACCAGTGGATGGCTCAAACACTGTGAAAATTAGTCCGCCTTCTGAGCCGTCAATGTAGGCACGCGCAAGCAATTGCTGACCTGTTGGTTGGTTGTGGCATGCGACCACGCCCAAGTGTTCGGAGCCTGTGTTCAGAAGTGTCAGCGACGGAAACCCTTCGCGGATGCCGCTTACGCTGGCGATAGAATTCCAAGTTGCGCCGCCATCACTGCTGAACGCATAGCCTGTGCGACGGGTCGCATTCGCATCCGCCGAGTCCGTTGAGAGCATGTAGGTCACGTGGATTTTGTTAGGGTCTGTGGGGTTCACGGCGATGTATTTTACAGCACCGCCGTTGCATTGGTAGTCGTAAAAGCCTGTTAAGCCTGTGGGTGTGCCGTTGAAGGTTACGTTTTCGGTGGCTTGCACGAAGCCGTTTTTTTCAAGGGTGCTGGCGGTTGCTGCCGCGGTTGCTTCATCAAATTTTACGATTTTTGCGGTCGTTTCGGGGTTGCGTTTCCTTTCTTGTCCGCTGGCAGAGGTTGCCACGCTCATCAGCAGCAGTGCAGATAAAAGCAGGGTAAAGTGTTTTCGCATTGTGTTTTCTCCTTTCTCATAGATTTTCGTTTCGTAGACAGTCGTGATGGGTTGCGCCTACGAGGCACAAGTGCCGCATAGGGAAACAACATTGGTGCAAATTTATGAGCTTGAAGAACAAAAAAAATAAGCATCGCTCACGATTCACGATTTGGTTGTTATCTTCGGTTTGAACTTCAATCACATCAATGCGCTACGTCGTTTTTCTTCTTGCTTGGGTTTCTCCGCTCGCTTCGTCGCTTTTAGCACAGCCGATTTCAGACTTTTCAGCAAAGCCACCGCTCACGCCTGAAATTTTCGCACAGCGTTGGCAATGGGCGGATTCAGTGCTTTCCGTGATGACGCTTGAAGAGAAGGTTGGGCAACTTTTTTGCGTGCAAAGTTACACGCGCTACAAGAGCGATGATGAAGAAGTGTTCGTCAAAAATTCCGAACTCATTCGGCAGGGCAAAATTGGGGGTGTGATGTTTTCGCGTGGCGATGTCTATGAAGCGGCGATGCTTGCCACACGCTATCAACGCTTGGCGAAGTTTCCACTGCTCATTTCTGCCGATATGGAGTGGGGCGTTTCCATGCGCATTGACCGCACAACTGAATTTCCATGCGCGATGGCACTTGCCGCCACACGCAATCCTGACTACGCCTTCAAAGTCGGGGAAATCATTGCCAAAGAAGCTCGCGCACTGGGGATTCATCAAAACTACGCGCCAACCGTCGACCTCAACAACAATCCTTACAACCCTATCATCAACACGCGTGCATTCAGCGAAGATATTTCACTCACCGCCACAATGGCATCGGCATTCATCAACGGCACACAAAAAGCCGGCATGATTGCCACGGTCAAGCACTTCCCCGGACACGGCGACACCGACATCGACAGCCACAAAGATTTGCCCGTGCTGAACTTTGAAAAATCCCGCCTTGAAAACATTGAACTCAAACCGTTCAAGTATGCGATTGAGGGTGGCGTGATGAGCGTGATGGTCGGACATCTTGCCTTGCCCAAACTCAACAGCGGCTCATACATCTTGCCTGCCTCGCTTTCGCCAAGCATTACAACCGACATTCTGAAAACGGAACTTGGCTTCAAAGGCTTGATTGTAACCGACGGCATGGGCATGCGCGGCGTGAAAAAAAATTTTGCCGCAGGTGAAGCCGCCGTCAGAGCCTTTCTTGCAGGCAACGATGTCATTCTGCTTTCGCCTGATTCCGATAGTGCTTACAACGCTGTGCTTGATGCCGTCCGCAACGGCACGATTTCCGAAGCGCGGCTCAATGAATCCGTTCGCAAATTGCTCGTGCTGAAAGAGTGGCTCGGACTGCATCGCAATCGTTTCACATCGCTCGATTCTATCTCGGCAATCGTGGGCATTAAAGCGCATAAAGCCCTTGCGCAAGAAATCGCCGACAAATCCATCACCCTGCTTTCCAACAAGAATAGCCTTTTACCGCTTGGTGAGTATGAAGGCAAAATCGTCAACATCTCGCTTCAAAATTCGGCTTCGTGTGAGGTCGGCAAAATTTTTCATGAAGAATTGCAAAAGCGATTTCGCAACACGCTTCGCTTTCAACTGGGCGCGCAAAGCAACAAAATGAACTACGACATGGCACTCTTTTCCGCCGAGCGCGCCGATGTGGTGATTGTTTCAAGCTACGCCGATACGCGCGCATGGCAAGGCAAATTCGGGTTGGATAAAGAGCAAGATAAATTTCTCAAAAAACTCATGGAGCGATTGAAGAAGAACGGCACGCCGCTTATCTTGATTTCTTTCGGCACGCCGTATCTCATCATGGGGTATAGCGAACCTGATGTCTACATCTGTGCCTACGCCGCCGGCGAAGCCAGCGAAACCGCTGTCGCAAAGTTGCTCAAAGGAGAAATTCAACCGTCAGGCAAATTGCCCGTTACCATTCCCAACCGCTACAAGTTCGGCGACGGAATCAGTTGGAAGTAAGTCGTAAGTTTACTACAAAACGCTTGAACGGGTGCTGATTGCATTTCACAAGCCCTACGGCGTGCTTTCACAATTTAGTGCTGATGGTTCACGGAATCGCACGCTGGCGGAATTTGGATTTCCGAAGTCGGTCTATCCGATTGGTCGGCTGGATGCCGATAGTGAAGGGCTACTGTTACTTTCTGACGAGCGGCACTTAAATGCGGCATTGCTTTTGCCTGAACATGGACATCGACGCGTTTATTGGGTGCAGGTTGAGCGTGTGCCGTCTCCGCTCGATTTATCAAGGCTCGAGCAAGGTGTAGTGATTCAAGGTTACAAAACAAAGCCGTGCAAGGCACGCCTCATGGAGCCGCCGAACCTGCCTGAACGCACGCCCCCAATTCGCTTCCGAAAAAGTGTTCCCACAAGTTGGATTGAATTAGAACTCACCGAAGGCAAAAATCGACAAGTGCGACGCATGACAGCGGCGATTGGCTTCCCGACACTTCGATTGGTGCGCGTGCAAATCGGAAATTTTCAGTTGGGCAGTTTGGAGCCGGGCAAGTGGAAAGTGCTTAGCGATGCAGAACGGCGCGCTGTGTTTGAGATTTAGGTCGGAACACTAATAAACGGATAAGACCGATAAAGACCGATAAGCTTTGTATCGGCGCACATCTGCTTAATCCATGTGCCTGTGTCATTCATACCGCAAGGCTTCAATCGTATCCGATGAAGCGGCTTTTTGGGCAGGATAGAGTCCGAAGAAAATGCCAACCAGTCCGCTAAAAAGAAAACTCACCAAAATTGGTTCAAGTGAGATGACAGTTCGGAAGGTTGAAACACGTCCCAAAAATTCCGAAACGCCGATGCCGAGCAAGATGCCAATCACGCCGCCGAGTAACGCCAGCAGAGTCGATTCAATGAGGAACTGTAAGAGAATGTCGCGCTTTTTGGCGCCGATGGCTTTGCGAATGCCAATTTCGCGCGTGCGCTCCGTTACCGTCACGAGCATAATGTTCATAATGCCAATGCCGCCGACAATGAGCGAAACAATCGCTACCGAAGTAAGCAAAAAAGCCAAAATCCGAGAAGTTTCGGAAAAGGCGGAAACAAGGTCGCTTTGATTGCGAATCGTGAAGTCATTGTCCTGGTCAGGGCGCAAGCGATGCTGTTTGCGAAGAATCTGCTCGACTTCGACGAGCGCGTCGTTCATTTTGTCTTCGGAGACCACTTTAATGGTGATACCTGAAATCCATGTGGCTCCGGTGAGTCGCTTCTGCACAGTGTTAAGCGGCGCAAGAATTTGGTCGTCAGGATTCTGCCATCCCGAAGAGCCTTTTTCTTCCAGCACGCCCAGCACTTGAAAGCCAATGTTGTTAATGCGAATGGTTTGTCCAATCGGATTAGTGCCGCGCTCAAAGAGGTTTTGTGCAACGGTCGGACCAATCACGCAGACAGCGTTCATGGCTTTGTTATCGGCATCGTCAAAAAATCGCCCTGCGCTTAAAGTCGCATTGCGCACGAATTCATATTCAGGATAAACGCCGACAACCGTTGTGTTCCAATTCTTGTTGCCGAACTTGGCTTGAACGCTACGCCGCGATTCAGGTGAGAGCGATTGCACATACTTGGCTTTGGCTCTAATCGCAATCGCATCATCTTCGGTGAGTGTAATGCTACTGCCTGTGCTGATGACAACACCGCCTGACAGCTGACTGCCGGGTCGGACAAAGAGCAAATTAGAGCCGAGCTTCTGCAAATTTTCTTTCACGCTGACTTGCGCCCCTTCGCCCAGCGCAACGGTTGTAATCACTGCACCAACGCCAATGATAATGCCGAGCATGGTCAGCAGTGAACGCATCAAATTCGCACGTAGCGAAACAACGGCACTGAAGAAACTTTCCGAAACATTCATCGTTTTTCTGTCTTGAATTTTTTAGGGTTCGTAACAATAGCACTTAGACTGTAAAAATGTTTGAACGAGTTTCGGCTACCAATCTCGCTCACCGAGTTCCTGTTTGAGACGTTCAATTTGGTTGAGATGGGTTTCAGCGTGCGAAGCACAATGCTCGACAAGTTCGCCAAGCGTGAGTTTGCCGCGCTCTTCGTGCATACCAAATTTGTCGAACATCTCATTAGGTAGACTTTTCAGAATGGCGGTTTGATGTTTGCGCAAGGCTTTGAAGAGCGAGAGTGCAAGGAGTTCATCTTGCGTGTTGTAGTGCGAGCGTTCTGCCAATATCTCTTGGTCATAAGCCACGAGCGTTGGCGGCGTTGCGCCTGACGCAATGATGAGATTCATGCGAGCAACAGCAATCACTTCGGAATCGGTTAAGTGCAAGATGACTTCGCGAATAGACCACTTCTTCGGGTTCGGCTTCCAGCGCAGTTTGGAATCTGGAAGCTTTTCAACCGCAAGTTCTAACTTCTGCGGCGCGGCGGCATAACGCGCAATGGCGTCTTTGAATGAACTCGTTTCGCTTTCGCCGAAAGGATTTTTCACTTTTGCCATTTTCTAACAGGTTAATGGTTCAACGAAAATAACGAACTTCAATCATCTATGCCGATTTGGCTTCAAACCATATTGCTTTTAACCGCGTCAAAATGTCTTTATGACCTTTGCGTGGTATGGGCATTTGAAAACCTTGCAATCAAGAGCATGGTATGTGGCGGCAGTGGTCAGTTGGGGCATTGCCTTGTTTGAATACCTTTTGCAAGTGCCTGCGAATCGGATTGGCTATCAAGCGCTTTCGCTCTCACAACTGAAAATTTTGCAAGAGGTCATCACGCTTGCGGTGTTTGTGCCGTTTGCGATGCTCTACATGAAACAGCCGTTCAAGTGGGATTTTGTGTGGGCGGGGCTATGCTTGCTTGGTGCCGTGTATTTTATTTTTCGTTCATAAGGAAGCCCATTCTGCACCTTGCCGCTTGGCAATCGTCAAAAGTTTATTGGGGAAAGGATAAACCGAGATGAACAGCGACACCTCACCGAACGGGTCTATCGCGAGATGCTCTTTTCGCGCACGCCCGAAGAGCGGTTCAAGATGGGGCTGAATGCGTGCGATACGGCGCGCCGATAGGTCTTAGCCTCGCTTCTGCCTAACCTTGACGAAACAGAACGCCGTATCGCGCTTTGTCTTCGCTACTACAACAACGACTGCTCACCTGAACAGCGCGAAAAAATCATCATCCCAATTCGCAACGACGCCAAACGCGCCGCATCTCCAACAACTTAACTCATGCACTTCGCTCACTTTGGCAGAAGTTCGGTCTTTGGAAAATGTCGGCGTTGCAACTCGTCAAGATTGGTGAGGAACATACGTAACTCGCCTTTGCGCCACAAGGGCAGTTGGTCGTTGTAATGCGGGCTGGCAGGCTCGCCGCTATTGCCGCCAGGCAAAATGGAACGAAATTCATTCGGATTGCTCAAATCAATCACGCGGCGCGAACTGGCACCAACCTTATGCTCCACATTTACAAGGGCTTTGCCGTCGGGGTCGAGTTGTCGGAAGTAGTATTCGCCGTTGTTGATGGTTGTGGCCGTTCCAGCGGAAGGAATCGTCTCGAAGTTGAAAAATTTTGCGATACCGTCATTAGACCTTTGACCAAACAAATGTCGCACGGTGAGCGTGTGCCATTTTCCCCATTGCCAATTGGCATCGTCAGGACTGATTTTCTCGCTTAGAATTTCAATTGCTTCGGCAAAACTTTTGCGAATGATGTCGTCTCGTGTTTCTTTCACATCGGGTGTTCTGACATCATCGAACCAATCGCTGAACGCTACTTCTTCGACAAGCCCTGAATCGCGCTGAACGAGTTTGAGCGTGGAATCGGCAAGCAAGCGTTGAATGGTGCGCGTGGGCGAATTGATGAGCGCAAGGTAGTTTTGATAGGCATCGTCGCCGAGTTCATCGTGAAACGTATTGCGCAGGAGTTGCTTCAAGAACTGGGCAAAAATGGTTGGTGCAATTTCCTTTTCGGAAAAATCATACGTCCAATTTTTGAGATACTGAATGGCACGCTCGTGCTTTTGCGTCGTGTCGCTTGCGATAGCGTTCATCAAAAAGGGCATGAGGTCGCGTGCCATAGGCGAGACCACATCAACCTGCATGGCTTGAATCTCGCTTGGGCTTAATTTTTCTTTTGCCAGAATCAGTTCCGTGATGCGCTCGGCACGAGAGGGCGGTTCCCAAAGCGCCGAAAGGTAGTATGGGTAGTCATCCCCCACGATTTTGTTATTGGCATTGACGATAAAATCGCTTGGCGGATTGAAGAGGTGCGGCAAGGAATCAAACGGAATGAAGCCCTGCCACACTTGTAAGGAATCACTGGCGTTGCGAAGCTCGAAGCCCTGTTTATCCAATCGAATCGGAATTTTAGCGGCAAGTTGATAGCCAATGTTGCCGGCGGTATCGGCATAAAGGAAGTTCTGACCCGGCACGGCGAAGTAGCGAAGTGCGTTCCGAAACTCGTGCCAGTTTGAAGCTCGAAGCACATCAAGCATAGCTTTTAGCTCGTCCGATTTCTCAAAGCCTGTCCATTGCATCACAACACACTTTTTTTCTCTTGCAAGTGTCGGGAGAAGTGTTGTGCGTAAGCCTTGAAAACTGCGCCGCACATCTTCCGAAATCACTACACCTGAAACGCCGTTTTTGTTGTAAAGTCTCACAAGTAGCGGCACAGGGTCGGCGTTTTTGACTTTGATTTCTTCTACAATTTCTGTGAAGAGGGTATCACTGGTGAGAAAGAAGTCGCAGTCATCTGCCATGGCGTTCGTTAAGCCCCAGGCGAGGTGGTCGGTTTTGCCCAAGACGAGAGCGGGCGTTCCGGGGAGCGAACAGCCTGCAGCGTTCAGATTTTCTGCCTGACAAACGAGATGGACTTCATACCAACGCGAGGGTGTCATGAAGCCCAAGTGTGGGTCGTTGGCAAGAATGGCTTTGCCTGTGGTGGATTTGGAGCGGGTAACTGCCCACGCATTGCTCCCAATGTGTGAGCCCAGCGCGCCAAACATGGCACGGAATTCCGAGTCGAGTTCGCGAAACGCCGTAAGCGCTTGAACGGCTTGCGCAGAGGGTTTTTCTGCAACGATAATCGGTTTGCCGTTGGGATAATCGGGGTAAAGTGTCAAGGCTTTGGCTCTGCCAAGTTTGTGCTCAATTTCGGCAAGTGCAATGTCAATGTGCCAAGCGATGTTGAGTTCCCAGCCCATAAGGCGCACAATCGCAAGGCAATCTTCGGGCGTCCAAGGTTCGGGTTCATAGCCCAGCACATCAAATTCAATCGGCAGGCTGGCATCTTTTCTGCGCACTTCATCGAGAAAGGCGTTCACGCCAGCGCAATATGCGGAGAAGACTTCGCGCGAGTCAGCGGAAAGTCCGTCCCACGCCCACAGGGCTTTTGCCAAGCGATTGATGCCAATGGTGCGAAAGAGTTTATCAAATCCGATGGCTCCTTCGCCCAAAACTTCGGCAAGTCGTCCGGTGGCGGCGCGGCGTTGCAGTTCCATTTGCCACAGTCGCTCGCGCGCATGGGCGTAGCCTTGTGCAAAAAAAAGGTCGCGCCTGGTTTCGGCAATGATGTGCGCGGCTTTGAAGTCGTCGTAGATAATTTGAACTGGTGCAGAAAGCCCTTGCAGGTGCTTGGTTGTGTCATAGTTCGGAATGCTTCGCTTAATGAGGTAATTGACAGCGACGGCGCCGCCAATTGCAATCAGCACAACAGCCAGCGCAAGACCGACAGCAATTTTAAGGATGAGTGACTTCATGTGGCAAGTTGGGATTCTATTGTAGAAGAAATATACGCATTTGCGTTGAAGCCTTTTGGCATTTTGTTCAGAAAAGCATGGGAGTTTTGGCTATATTCCACAAGTGCAAGTCGTAACCGTGAAAAAGGAGAAAAGGGTTTGCAGTGAAGAATACATCTCTTGACAACGCAAAGTCAGCCACCGAGCCGAGCCAACTTGAACGTCTTGCTTCCGCATCGGGCATTCGGAACACACGCCGTGCTGAACAGCCTGCATCATTTGCCGAGACGCTTCTCTCATTTCTTAAACCGATTACGTGGATTCCAGTGATTTGGAGTTTTGTGTGTGGCGCAGTGGCAAGCGGGAAATTTGGGTGGGCAAATTTAGGCGATGGAGTTTTTTGGCTGGGTATTTTGCTGACAGGACCGTTAGCGACAGGCACGTGCCAGATGCTCAACGATTACTTCGACCGCGAGATTGATGCTATTAACGAGCCCACGCGTCCAATTCCCAGCGGCGCAATCTCACTGCGTAATGCGACAATTCTCATCTCCATTTGGTCGGTCGTTACCGTGTTAGTGGCGTGGCTGATTCACCCTTTCGTGATGGCGCATGTGATTTTGGGCATTATCAACGCCCATCTTTACAGTGCCAATCCGATTAAACTCAAAAAGCGATTGTGGTGGGGCAATATCATCGTAGCATTTTCATATTTGCTTTATCCATGGCTTTCGGGTGAAGTGGCGTATCGCGGTGAGATTACGCTTCACTCGGTTGTGATTGCGTTCTGCTATGCCTTTGCCAGCACAGGCACAATGACGGTCAACGATTTCAAGTCGATTGAAGGTGATGTGCGCGTAGGGATTCGCACGCTGCCAGTGGCATTTGGCGAGCGACGGGCGGCAATGATTGCCGCTTTACTCATTGATGTTGGGCAGGTGCTTGCCTCGCTTTATCTGCTTCTCTTAGGTCAGTATGTTAATGCCGTGTTAGCCTTCGTGTTCATACTGCCGCAAATTGCCTTGCAGGTTCGCTTTGTTTCTGCGCCGCGCAAGTATGATGTGTGGTATAATGGCATTGCACAAAATTTTTTGGTTGCAGGCATGCTGGTCTGTGCGTTAGCGATTGCAAAGCTGTAATGCGAGTGGAAGTGTATCGTTCGGATTGCTTCTTTGCCAGATTCTAGTCATGCTGAATTTAGAAGTTCGCCTTTGCTTCTGCCGTCGGAGGTCCAATTTCCAGTTCACTTTGGCGTCGATGGTGCGATAGACAGGGCACTCTGCCACCATGGCACTGTATTTCGTATGATGTCCCTCAATGAAGTAGTTTGCCTCAATTTCCTAAAGCCTTTATCTTCTTTATCTGCTAAGCGGTGAGGGCAAAGTAGTTGATTGTGGCAAAGGGTTGCAGTCAAGTTACGGTTTCGCAGATAGACAAATGACTGGGGACTCGCGTCCAAGTTACAGCATGCCCCCTTCCAAAGAACGAATAGACGAGCACGACCAGCAAGCCCATAAAGACAGTCCAACCCATAACTCATGAAGCATGAGACAATCGTGCCAACGCCAGTTAGCTGTGCCGTGAGGTAGGTGAGCGAGACAAGAATGGACGAATGCTGCCAATGACGCGTGCAGGATTTCCGCCATATTGCATACCAAGAAAATCGGGAATGGGGTGTTGCCCAAACTTACGGAGATAAGACATCAAACTGAATGAAACAGAAAGGCGGGTAACTTGCGACTTTTGTTATTAACTTTTTATATTCCTTCCACTACACGTTGAACGATACCTGCTGAAGACAAATTCTATTTTCGGGCCAACCTTGGGAAGCAAAGTGAAGTGGCCCGCAACCTAGTAAGGGAAGGGTATGATTGTGTTTACGCCCATAGTGGCACTGCTGACGGTATTTCTCTTGACCCCACTTGTACGGTGGATTGCACTCCGATTGCAGGTTGAGGACATCGCCACAGAGTCTCGCAAAATTCACCGAGGCACAATCCCAACAATGGGTGGTATGGCTATATACTCTGGCATTATGGTGGGAATTGTAACTAACTATTGGTTCTCGCCTGAATTTACTCATTTGATTGACAACGGTTTTTGGGCAGTGCTTTTAGGGGCGAGCGCACTCTGCCTTACGGGTGCAATTGACGATGCAGTGGGATTGAATTTTGCCATCAAGTTTGCACTTCAAGTAGCAATTGCGGTTTTCACGGTTGTCTTTGGAGAGCACTGCATCACAGAGATATGGAATCCGTTTGGGGAAAACCTCGTGCTGATTGAACCGTTCTCGTCGATACTGACCGTGCTTTGGATTGTCGGCATTTGTAATGCCGTCAATCTGGTTGATGGCTTAGACGGCCTGGCGGCAGGAGTGGTAGGCATTGGGGCGGCAACCATGCTAATAGTGTCTCTGCTGTATGGGAACGACACGCTGGCATTAGGCTACGGAGCACTTGCTGGAGCACTGTTCGGTTTTTTGCGATACAACTTCAATCCTGCGACAATCTTTATGGGTGATACAGGGGCGCTCCATATTGGTTACCTGATGGCGTGTTTGCTGCTCTTTCACTCACCTTCGGCGAAAGATGAACTAATCTGGATTCAAGCGCTGGTTTTGGGATTTCCTATTGTCGATACGCTGTTAGCGCCTGTGCGGCGCGGGCTTTCAGGCTCACACCCCTTCAAGGCCGATAAAGAGCATATACATCACCGTTTGATGTTTTTTATTGGACTATCGCACAAACACACGGTGCTGTGCCTTTATAGCGTTACGATTATGCTATGTGCTGCCGCGCTACTTGCAGTTTTGACTGTGCAAACTTTAGGTCGGATGGGCACAATCGTCGTCTGTCTAATTGGCACTGCCGTCGTGATATTGGGGGCCGTGGGACTCAAGCGACTGGGCTATTTCACGACTGCTTGGCAACTGCCTACTGTGCAACACTTCAGACCGAAACGCCAACGCATCAGATACATACTCAATCGCATACTTCACGTGTTCACTCGAGCCTGAACGAACACCAAGCCTTTACCGCCATGGATTCAGGTCGAGCGATTCTGAAACAACACCATGCCATTTTGAAGGCCTGATTTATAACTTTGGCGAACAATATTAGCGCCATGGACTATGCAGTGCTATCGCAAGGGGTGGGTTGCGGGGGGTGTGGCATTTATCATGCCTCTCATGTTGTATGTTTTGACGCTGGCACCGTCCGTGACTTTCACCGATTCGGGTGAACTGGCGGCAGTTTGCACGACGCTTGGGGTGGCACATCCAACGGGTTATCCGCTATTTGTCATCCTCGGCTTTTTATGGACACAACTGCCGCTGCCTTTCACGCCGGTCTTCAAACTGAACCTCTTCGCAGCTTCTTGCACAGCAATAGCGAGTCTGCTCTTTTATAGATTGGTGCTGTTTTTCTTATCCGCTGTTCAGAGCGCATATTGGCAAAAAGGCGAAGGAGAGACAAAAAAGAAAAAAAGCAAGAGCAAGAAAGAACTAACGGCGGGTATGCTGGAACAAGAGAGGCTTGTCTGGATTGCGCTCGCAGTCAGTTTGCTCTTTGCCTTTTCAAGAACCATTTGGGCGCAAGCCACCGCAGTTGAAGTCTATTCACTGCATCTGGTTATGCTGGTGCTATCAATCCACTTGTTTCTTCGCTTCACGCTGGCAAAAGAGCCACAGCGCAAGGATGCATTGCTATGGGCATTTATGTTAGGGCTGGGCTTTACCAATCATCTCACGATGGTGTTGCTTGCGCCTGCTATGCTTTACTTCTACTTTCATCGCTATGGCTTCACAAAAGATGCCTTCATGCGCATGGCAATGATGTCCGTTCCGTTTGCGTTGGGGTTGAGTCTTTACCTTTATCTGCCGATTCGCAGTTCCATGTTACCTGAATTTAACTGGGGAGAAGTGCATCGAAGTTTTGACAAGTTCTTCTACCATGTGAGCGGCAAGCAGTATCAAGTTCATCTCTTCAATGGAAATTGGGAGCCGCAGGCAAAAGTATTCTTCTCACTTCTGCCTTTTGAACTGGCATTTGTGGGGATTTTACTGGCGATATACGGTGCCATGCGTTTGTTTGAAGCCGAAAAATCGCTTGCCTGGTTTGTGATGCTTCTGGTGCTGGGCAGTGCGCTTTACGCCGTCAATTACAATGTTCACGATGTAGATTCTTATTTCTTGCTCACCTTTCTCGCCTTGATTTTACTTGTGGGAACGGGCCTATTGTTCTTGGCACAGCAGCGAAAGGCGGTTGCAACCTTCTCTTTAATGCTGCCGTTGATAGCGATTGCCATCAACTTCAATTACAACAACAGGCGAAACGAGACGCTGGTTTTAGATTACACTAAAGCGATGGTCGAGCCCCTTGAACCTCATGCGCTCGTGCTTTCGGCGCAGTGGGATTATTTTTGCTCGGCGTTTTGGTACTTGCAACGCTTTGAAGGGCTTCGTCCCGATGTGGTGATGATTGAAAAGGAACTTCTGCGCCGCACGTGGTATGTGCGTGCTGTTCAACGAAAATACCCTGAAATGACAGCAAAGTGTCAAAAGGAAATCGAGGCGTTTTTGGAAGATTTGGAGCAGTTTGAGTCAGGAAAGCCGTATAACCAAATCCGCATTCAGACCCGATGGATAGCCATGCTGAATGCGCTGATTGAGAAAAACATGCACGAGCGCCCGGTTTATCTTACGACTGATGTGTTGCAAACAGAACCCGATGTTGCAACAGGCTACAAAAAAGTTCCGCAGGGGTTTGCGTTGAGAGTAACGACGCAGGATACGCTCTTGCCTATGAGCGATTTTCGGTCTTTGGCATCATTTCTTTCGGCATCGCCACGCAATCACTTGGAAGAAGGAATTTTGCAGACTGCATCGGTGCAACTATCCAACGCAGCGCGCTACGTCGATGCGCATGGCAATCGACGCGAAGCAGAACGACTGTGGAGACTGGCGCAGCAAATTCGTGCAAGGTTGCCACTGTAACCGACACTAACAAGTCAAACAGATTTTGGTATCTTGGCTCTATGAAGAATAGCAGCATAAGGCTTTACTTCCGCGTGCTCAGATTTTTAGCGCCTGAAAAGTATCAGATTGCGCTAACGGTGATAGTGAACTTTCTTGCCGCACTGTTTAGCGTGGTCTCGATTGGCACGCTCTTGCCGCTCTTGAATGCGGTCTTCAGCACAGAAGCTGTGCCGCAACCAGCCGCTACGGCCGCACCTGTTGCAGAACAGACAGACTTCTTCCGAGAAAAAGTCGATAGTTTCAAAACCGAAGTCATGCATAGCTTTCAGCAATTGGTAACGGCTGAGACGCGCGAAGGCACACTGCTCAATGTCTGTTTGCTCCTCATCGCTGCATTTCTGCTAAAAAATGTTTTCATCTATTTCAGCAATCAAATTGTGAACCGAGTAGAGACGAAGACACTCAAAAAACTGCGCGACACGGTGTTTGCAAAGATTATCGAGATGGAACTGGCATATTTCAATCGCAATCGTGTGGGAACACTGATGAACTATGTGATGGGCGAGGTCAATCTTGTGCATAGCAACATCGGTGCAAGTTTCATTAGTTTCCTACGCCAGTGCTTGAACGCGACGTTTTTTCTTGCAGTGCTCTTTGTCATCAGTTGGAAGCTCACCTTGTTCGCCTTTGCAGTGTCAGGCATAAGCTTGTGGTCAATTCGCATTTTAGGACAGAAAATTCGCGCACAAGCCGATGTGATTCAAGCACAATCAGGCGATATGAATTCACTACTGCAAGAGGTGTTCAACGGCATTAAAGTTGTTAAGTCTAACGCTATGGAGTGGCGCGAGGCGATGCGGTTTAATGCATTTACGGATACCTATCGGCGGGCAAATTTGAAGGTCAATGCCCTGCGCGGCATGATTAGTCCGTTCAACGAAACGATGGGCGTTGCGGCAATTGCACTCGTGTTGTGGTTTGGTGGCAAGCAAGTCTTCGCCGGTGAAATCACATCGGTTGAACTGATGGTCTTCGCCTTTGCACTGTATTCGGTCATGAACCCAGTTAAATTAATGGCTGAAAACATTGCACGGGTGCAGGAAGGCTTGAGCGCCGCAGAACGCCTGTTTGCACTTCTTGACCAGAAACCTGCCATCAAAAACGGCACGAAGAAAATCGAGAAGTTCGAGCACGAAATCCGCTTTGAAAATGTCTGGTTCCGCTATACCGACAAACCGGTGTTGAAAGGGGTCTCATTTACGGTCAAAAAAGGTGAAATGGTTGGCTTGGTAGGTCAGTCAGGTTCAGGCAAATCGACGGTTGTGGAGTTGCTCTTGCGCTTCTATGATGTTGAACAAGGGCGTATCTTAATTGACGGCACGGACATCCGTGAGTTTGATATTGCCTCACTGCGTCGGCTCTTTGGCGTGGTCAATCAAGAAGTGATTTTGTTCAACGACACGATTGCTAAAAACATTGCCTACAGCCTTCCGACCGAGGCAACCCCTGCACAAATTGAGGCGGCTGCGAAACTTGCCAACGCACATCGATTTATCTTGGAGAAACCCCAGCAGTATCAGACCATGATTGGCGATAGGGGAGTGCAACTGTCAGGCGGGCAACGTCAGCGCATTTCCATCGCACGTGCGATGCTGAAAAACCCACCCATACTCATTTTCGACGAAGCCACATCAGCACTCGATAACGAATCGGAAAAAATCGTTCAAGCCGCAATCGAGAATGCTATGAGCGACCGCACCGCCATCGTAATAGCTCATCGACTCTCCACACTCAAAAACGCTGATAAAATCATCGTGATGGAGCAAGGCGAAATTGTGGAGCAAGGCTCGCACGATGACCTGATGGCAAAAGGCGGTGCCTACAAGCGACTCTATGAAATGCAATTTGCAACGCAACCCGAATCAATCTCAACATCGGAATGAAAAACTTTCTAAAAAGACTTGAAGGCTGGAACAGAGCCTTCTGGTACAAACTGGTCTTCAAGCCACTCTTTCGTAATCAACCATTTATTGGCACAATTGAGATTAGCAAGTGTCAACGCTTGCTTCTGATTCGGCGCGATATGTTCGGCGATATGGTCATCACATCGTCTTTTTTTACAATGCTCAAAGATTTGAACCCAGAGATAAAATTAGATTTAGTTGCCTCTGTTAAAGGCAAAAGTGTAGTGGAGTTTGATGAGCGGTTAGAAAGTGTTTTTGCCTACAACAGCAGTGTTTGCGAGTTTCTGAAAATGTGCTCTACGCTTCGTCAGCGCCGTTATGATGCAGTGCTATGCCTTTCGCTCAACGGCATGACCTTAGACGGATTGCTGGCGAACATTCTGGCGCCGCACGCACCGAAAATTGCCATCTATGTCTGTAAGAGGCATGACTTATATAGGATTCTGTTTAATGCGCTCATTCATATTGGCAAAGAGGATGTAAGCATGCCCGTCTGGCGACAGTTGCGACTTTTAGGTGAGAAACTCTTCGGCGTTACCTATCCCGAAAGCCGATTGCGCCAACAGCTCTTTCTTAAACCAGGCGCGGAAGAAAAAGCACTGGCTTACCTTGACGCGCAAGGACTGGGATCTAAGCAATATATGATGCTCAACATCTCTGCGCGAATGGCGTTTCGCAAGTGGGGCGTAGAAAATAATGCCACACTCTTAAAACTCTTGTTGGGAAAATATCCTAACCTGAATATCATCATTTCATCGTCGCCCGAAGACAGAAAGACGGCCGAAGCAATCCTCAACAAAGTTCAGAACCCGAGTGTAAAATTGCAGCCTGAACATTTCGGCTTACACGAAATCATGGCACTCATTAAACATGCCACCATGCTGATTTCGCCTGACACGGCAAATGTCCATATTGCCGCTACCTTCGGCGTGCCGTGCGTCATTCTCTGCACGCCAATTTCATCAGGAGTCGAATGGACCCCGCTAAATGTAGAGCATATCAATGTCTATACAAAAGCAGTTGCCCCAATTTCTAAAATTCCACCCAGCGAAGTCTTTGAAGCCTTTGAAACCTTGCTTCACAAACAAATTTCGGCTACAACGATGATGTCATGATGAATATCCATCAACCGTTTATCGGAAAAAAAACGCCCGAAGAATATGTTCTCGAGGAAAATTTAAAGCGATTGAAAAATGCGACTATTTCACAACGCATTCGGCAACGGGTTCGGCGAAAAATGGTCAGGCTACTGGTCATATTAGCACACTGTATTTTCAAAAATGCGCCCATAAAGGAGAAAATAAAGCCGACACAGCTCCAGCGGGTATTGGTGTTAAGATGGGATTTGATTGGTGATATGGTGCTGACCACGCCAGTCTTTAACTTTCTCAAATCCCTGCAACCCTCCATAGAAATTGATGTGCTCGCCTCTAAAAAAAATGTCGGAGTAATCAAAGGCGATACAAGAATTTCCCGTATCTTCATTCTCGAGAAAAATATATCATTTCTAAAAACCATCTGGCAGATGAGACGTCGAAATTATAATTTAGTATTATCGTTTATTGAAATTAAGCCGATGGCAGATGGATTGCTCTCTAATCTTCTTGCGCCAAAAGCCTTGAAAGCCAGTGCAAAGCGAAAAGCAAGGTATCGACCCTTTTTTAATGTATGTTCAAGCGCGGGAGTAAGTCAAGCCCATGCTGTTGATAAATTTCTTGCAGTGCCGTTAGCCGCTATTGAAGCACAGCCGTTTGAGCCGAAACTATCTCTGTTTATCTCTGAATCGGCAAAACAATCTGCAAAAGATTTTATCTACGAGAAGAGACTCTGGCAATTTATTTTAGTCAATATCTCGGCGGGCAGTGCCTATCGCCAATGGGGTACATCGAATTATATTGAATTTTTAAAGACCGTTTCAGAACAGAACCCATCCTTACAATTTGTTATCTTGTCTGACCCAAATAATGTAGAACCTGCTCGCCAGATATGTGCAGCAGTCAAAAGCGAGCGCATCGTCGTTTTCCCGCCCCAAGACGATATTCAAGTCATTTCAGCACTGATTGGAGAATCGCTCTGTGTCTTCTCACCTGATACCTCTATCGTACATATCGCTTCTGCAATGGGAAGACCTGTGATAGCACTCTATACTATCATGGGAACAGTCCCAAGCGAGTGGTTACCATACCGAGTGCCATACCGCGCAGTGCTGGCTGATGGGCGAGTTCCCATTTCATCAATTCCTGTGGCAAGTGTGGTAGAAGCATTTAACGACCTTATAAACGAACTTTTAGATTGCAACCGATGCGCATGAATGTGTTATTTACAAGCCACTACGAACACCTACGAATGGGCGGGCAACAAAGCATGCTGGAAATTATTAAGCATATCGACCGAAATAAAGTACATCCTTTTGCGCTCATAACTGCGGATGGCGAGTTAAGACAAGCACTTGAAAACCATGAATGTCCTACTACAATCTTCACTTTGCCTGATGTCCGACGCCAATTCTTCCTGAAGCGATGGTTACCTGAAGCAAGAAAGGTATTTGAAACTGTAGAAAAGATTCGCGAACTTATTAGAAGTCAGAACATTCATATTCTTCATGCGGATGAAGAAAGTGATGCAGTAATGTGTTGCTTAGCTGCAAAAGGTACACACGCAAAGGTTATCTATCACGGAAGGGTTTCAGCGCCTCATAAATTGGATTCTATCATTGCAAAAAAAGCAGACTATATTTTGGGGGTCTCCAATTCTATTTATACTTGCCGCTTCAAAGAAAAAAATATCGATAAGAAATATCAAACTATCTATGACGGAGCAGATACTGGACGTTTCTATGCTTTGGAAGACTCTCGTGCATTAAGAAGACAATTAAATCTCCCAGAAGACAGATTTATTGTACTGTTTGTGGGGCAAATAAAGCTTGGAAAAGGCATTTTAGACTTAGTGGACGCGTTCAAGATTATAAGAGACCAACAGCGTTTTGAAAAAATGCCTCAATTAGTGGTTGCTGGCAGGGCTTTAGAGATATCTTTTCAAGAGAAAGTGCATGAGAAGATAAACACCAATGGGTTAAGCGATTGTGTAACACTTATAGGTCAACAGCCTCAAATACAGCTTTGGATGCAGTGCGCTGATGCAATTGTGCTTCCCTCTCATGAAGGCACAGAGGGATTGGGACGAGTGTTATTTGAAGGAATGATGTGCGGCGCAGTTGGAATTACCACAAATATATCAGGAACAAACGAAGTGGTCTCAAATGAAGTTGGCTTTTTAGTTCCCGAAAAGAATCCACTCGAGTTAGCAAATGCGATTACTCACCTTGCAAAAAATCCCGAATTAAAAAAAGAGTTGCGCCAAAAATCTATTAAAAGTGCGCTAGAACGATTTGACATTCGCGTCCACTGCAGAAATATAGAAAAAATTTATAGCCTATTATGCAATCAGAACCGAGAGTAGTTGTCATTAGTTCAAATACAGGCAGATGGTCGGCAAGAGAACGATTATCTGACTATGAAACACAAAACGGCGTCGAGGCATGGGTTCACGCCTTTCAAGGCGATTATATTGGCTACGAGATTGTCTCTAAGAGAGATATTCAGAACTATGATATTGTTATTGCCAACACAACACATATTGGCCTGAACCACCTCCCAAAATTAATATCTCTGGGAGAGTCTCGTCCAGCATCGGTCAAATGGGTAACTTTGATAGAAGGGTCTGCAACCGATTATCTGAAGCCCAACAAAGAGGTTGTGAAATCACTAAACTTATCTGATTTAGTGAATGTCATTAATCGCTACACGGTGTCTTTTTTTCAAGCAATGACTCATGTTAAGTGCGCATATATTGGCATTCCCTACCCTGTCGAGCATATCGCAAAAATGGCGTTGCCAGTTGAAAAACGAAGGGCAAGAGCCTTATTATGCACAAGGCTCGCAAGACGATGGAGCGATTATTTTGTAGCCAACGCAATCGGGATAGAGAGTTATGGGTATGAACAGCGTATCTCTCGTAAACTGAAACGCATCCACGAGACATGGGCGTTGCACAAAAGCCTCAATCCTAATAAATACTTTAAAGTGATTCAGGAGTGTTATCGAGATAACGATTTAGAAGTGCGACGCGATGTTGGACAGCGGGAGTTCTTTATTCACAACGCCGATGCGTTCATGTGGATTAATTTAGACGACAGATACACGTGGGGGAGGTATGTATTAGATGCGGCGGCTTTGCGGATTCCTATCATCACGACTCGGTCGACAGGGCACGGTGAAGACCTATTTCCTGAGACGACCTTAGAAGACGAGTTTCAGGTTGATAAAGCGGTTGCGATTGGGAAACGATTACTCTGCGACCCCGACTTCTACCACTATGTCGCAACCTATCCCATCGGCAAAATGGAACACTTGAAGCATCAACCCATGAAACTAAAATTATTGAGTCATCTGACCTAAATGGCACTATCTTTTTCCAAAGAGCGCGTGTTGGTAATGGGAGCACTTGGCGGACGATGGTCAGCCAAAGAACGCAAAGAGGCAGGTTGCTGGGAAACAGGAATCTACGCATGGGCATACGCCTTCGATGGGGACTACACACAGTATGATTTAGTAAAAGATAGCGACATACGCAACTACGATATTATTATTGCGAACACAAACTATACAGATGGAAAGTTGTTCGCGAGGCAAATCCATCTGGCAAACCAACGTCGGGCAGATGCGAAATGGGTCGCATTGGTTGAAGGATGCGCATCTGACTACACTCGCCCAATGAAACTTTTACGAGAACTCTTTGCCGCATCTGATTTCGTAAATGTAATTAATAAGCGAACAGTTGCGTTTTTTCGGACTCTCACCGCTACGCGCGTAGAATACTTAGGGATACCTTATCCCGTTGAAAATGTTCAGGCATATTACAAGCCAATTCAAAATCGTATTAAGAAAGCTTTAATTTGTTCGCGCTTATTAAATCGACAAAATGATTATTTGGTCGCCAAACAACTCGGAATAAATTACTATGGCTATGAGCGGAGAATACCAAGAAAATTGCCAAATATAATGAAACTGCTCTGCGAATATCATAGTATTAAACGTGAAGGTCCGTTGCTTAAAGCCAACTATCTATATGAAGATAAACAATTAGAAATTCGCCATGAAGTTCCCGCAGAATTGTTCTATAAGCATAATGCCAGCGCATGGATGTGGATTAATTTAGACGACAGATACACGTGGGGGAGGTATGTATTAGATGCGGCGGCTTTGCGGATTCCTATCATCACGACTCGGTCGACAGGGCACGGTGAAGACCTATTTCCTGAGACGACCTTAGAAGACGAGTTTCAGGTTGATAAAGCGGTTGCGATTGGGAAACGATTACTCTGCGACCCCGACTTCTACCACTATGTCGCAACCTATCCCATCGGCAAAATGGAACACTTGAAGCATCAACCCATGAGAATTAAACTATTAGAGTTTCTTTCTGGAAAATAAGTAATTGCTACTTTCAGAACGCTTGCCTAAAGAACCAAGCCGAAACTTGATACTACTTCTTTAATCAGTTGGGAAGTACAGTTATTTGACCTAAACGTTATGAAGATTCTATATTTTACTTCTCCTGACCCTGATAATCTACAAGATGCCTATTTGCATGGACTACGAATGCTCTACGGTTCAGAGTTAGTAGATTACCCAAAAAAGGAGGTTATGTATAAGGGCTGGAATGCGCGACCGCATACTGAAATGTATGGCAGACTGTTCACAATTTGGCGCACATTAGACGACATTCCAGTAGATAGAACGGACATTGACAGCCGACTTCGAAAAAATTATTACGACATTATTATCTTCGGTTCTATTGAACGCACACTTCCATTTTATCGATTTTACCTGCCATATTTGAAATTCAACAAGACCATTTTACTTGATGGAGAAGATAGGCGAGCTTTCAATCCAGCGTTTGCCCGTAAATTTCTATACTTTAAGCGCGAACTTCAATCCAAAGCCAGCTACTACTACAACTATAAGCTTTTTCCAAAACCACTCTATAAGCGCACCACTTGCCATCGTAATGTGCTTCCCATCTCCTTTGCGATTCCAAAAGAAAAAATCACTAACGGAATAACAGAGCAGCACAAAACGCGACTCTTCCCCTCTCAAATTGTTGACTTGGAGTTAAAAGAGCATCCCAAAGTCAGGCAATATGCAAAGAATGTGGATGCAACAACACACATTTTTGATAATGAACTCGATTACTATCGTGATTTACAAAGCGCGAAATTCGGGATTACCACAAAGCGAGGCGGTTGGGATTGTTTGAGGCATTACGAGATTGCCGCAAACGGTGCAGTGATATGCTTTCGCGACCTTCTCAACAAAGAGCCGCTCAATGCCCCTCACGGTCTGAACGAAACCAATTGTCTTGCATATGCTTCAGCAGCAGAACTTCTTGAAAAAATTGAGTCCCTCACTTCCGAGAAATACGCATCACTGCTTCATGAAGGCTACAAATGGATTCATTCACAGACAACAGAAGTAAAAGCCGCTGATATGCTGAAAAGAGCATTTGATTTTTGGAAAAAATACGCCTGACGCGGCCGCACAATGTTTCATGGACGCTCCTCGAAATCAAGCGAAGCAGAGTTGATGCAGTAGCGAAGCCCAGTTGGCGTTTCAGGAGCATCATCAAACACATGTCCCAAATGCGCATCGCATCGGGAGCAATGAACCTCAATGCGCGTCATGAATAGACTTTTATCAATTGAAGTGCCAATCGCACTCTCGCTAATAGGCTTGTAGAACGACGGCCAGCCTGTACCTGAATCAAACTTGGTCTCTGAACTAAAGAGCGGTTGACCACAACAGACACACTTGTAAATCCCGGGCTTTTTATTGTTCCAATACTTGTTGGCGAAGGGGAGTTCCGTGCCATGCTGGCGTGTAACGCGATACTGCTCGGCAGTAAGTTGCTTTCTCCATTCTTCGTCCGTCTTGATAATCTTGTGCGGCGCAGTTTGTTTCATAGTTGAATTCGATTGGGTTTGAGAAGCGGCTTGATAAGCCATGCAGGTCAAAAGAACGATACAAGTAACAGACACGGTTTTCCACATGGTTAGAACTTTGAGTCTTGAACACCGAAAGCATGCTGAAACATTCCGCAGTTGTAAAAAAATCGTTATCTTACTACGGATTCTTGAAACCTAAAACCGTTGAGAAGAAATGAATGCCATCGTTTTATTTTACGGCGCAGTGCTTGTCGTGCTTGGTGTTGTGGGCTATGTGCAGTCGGGCAGTCCAACCTCGTTCATTGGCAGTGCGGCGGGCGTTGTGGTGCTGATAGGAGGTTACTTGATGCCGTCGCAAGCATGGGGAAAGTGGTTGTGCCTAATCGGTGCAGTGTTGGTGTTAGGCGGTCTCGGAGCGCGCTTGCCGGGCTTGATTCAAAAACTTTCATCCGGCGAAGAAACGCTCGGCGGCGCATGGGTGCGATTAACTATGATGACGCTTTCCCTATTGTTTGTGATTTATTTTTTCGTTGGGTTAAAATCACAAAGCGAATCTACTACTTAAAAACTCGCCAGAACCCTAAACTTGTTCTAACTATGAAGAAGATACTGGTCTTATTTCTGCTGGTCGTGGTGCTGAATGTAGAAGCATCGGCGCAGTTCCAAAAAGATGTGCCAAGCTCGACGATTCAATCTTCACAAACCATCTTTGCGCCACCAGCCGATTTTTCAATTGGCAGTTTGATTGGAAATATCTTTGATGACAAGCATTTTCAGATGCATCACTCCTACACGCTCTCCTACAACTCCATACTGGGCAACACGACAGGTGAGTATGTGAATACGATGATTTACAAGTTTGATGCGCCGGTCTTGATTCGTGCCGACGTTGGCGTTATGCACCAGCCGTTTGGCGCGTCGCAACGTCAACTGCACTATGGGTTCAGACCAAATGATTTTTCAGGCATCTACCTCAAAAACGCTCAAATTCTTTGGCAACCGACAAAGAACATGACAATTTCTGCCGCCTATCAGCAGGTTCCGCCTGGTCAGTGGTTTAATCAGATGGGCTTTTGGGGCAACAGATTCGGCTTCAATCAATGGGGTGGCTTTAGCGGTTTGGGCGGCGCAGCCATGTGGCAAAGCGGTAAATAGCTTAAAACAGCAGCACAAGCCCAAACGAGAAGTTGGTCTGACCGTCTTGTTCATGATTCAGATGTAGAACGAAGGTATCTTTGACGTGTGCAAATCCCGAGTTCCCAGATGATACATGAAGGCACTTCATTTATCTAATGCGCGGCTCAATGAAGAAATTGAGCAATTTCTTGTTGACTACCTTAAAGAAAAAGGCGCAGAGACCAAAGGCACCTATCAGCGTGCCTTGCGCACGTTTGAACAGTATTATGCCCGAGCAAAGGCATGGTTTCAATTTCGCCCCGAAGATGTAGAGCAATACAAAAAATACTTGATGGAAGAAAAGAAGCTCTCGCAGGTGTCAGTCTCAACGTATCTGACCGCACTGCGTCGGTTGCTTGATTTTTTTGTTGTGCAAGGGTTGCTCGAGGAAAATCCAGCAAAGAAAGTGAAGGGCAATCGTCGACCAACTTACCACACAGTTGGCGCGCTCACCGAAGCTGAAGTGCAAAGGTTGCTGACTGTGATTCCAACCGAAAAACTGCAAGACCATCGCGATTACCTCATAATTCGCCTCATGCTGGAAGCGGCCGTGCGCCTGCACGAAATTGTCAAAGCCAATGTCGAAGACCTCAAAAAATTCTCAACGCACTATGTCTTGTTCGTGCAGGCCAAAGGTAAAAAAGCCAAAGATGATGCCGTAGAAGTGCCATTAGCGCTGGGGCAAGAAATTGAAGCCTATCTGAAGCGGCGACAGAATGTTCGACCCACATCGCCACTTTTTGTTAGCAACAGTCATCGTGTGAGCAATATGCGATTAACCACGCGGGCCCTGCATTATCGAGTCATGCATTGGCTTCAAGTGGCTGGCATTCATCGGGCGAATATCTCACCCCATAGCCTTCAACACACGGCGGCGAAGCTGTGGATTGAGCGCGACAAACTGCCTATCGATGAGGTCAAACGCCGCATGCGGCACGGGCTGATTGCAACCACGAAAATCTACACTGGCGAAGGCGTCCCACAACTCCTGAACGATGACTAACACCGTGTTCCGTGTGAAGCCGAGCAAGACGTGAAAGGCTTGCTCGGCACGGTTGAGACCAGAGAAGGTGCTTAACGGTGCTTAGACAAGTGCCCCTTGCTGTTGGAGTTTAATCAAGTTCAGCGCAGAGCCAGCTTGGAACCACTTGATTTGTCCTTCGTTGTAGGAATGATGGGCTTGAATTTCCTCAACTGTGCCATCCTTGTGCCTAAGCCGAATGGTAAGCGGCACATGAGGCGCAAAGGTGGTTAGGCCGAGAATATCAATCGTGTCATCTTCTTGAATTTTGTCGTAGTCATTTTTGTCGGCAAAGGTGAGAGCAAGCACGCCTTGCTTTTTAAGGTTCGTTTCGTGAATGCGTGCGAAGGATTTGGCAAGAATAGCACGGACGCGCAGGTGACGCGGTTCCATGGCGGCATGTTCGCGGGAGGAGCCTTCGCCATAGTTTTCATCGCCGACGACGATTGAGCCGATGCCCGCAGCTTTGTAAGCGCGTTGGACTTTCGGCACTTCATCGTATTCACCCGTGAGTTGGTTTTTCACCCAGTTTGTCTTACCGTTGAACGCATTGACGGCACCAATCAGCAGGTTGTTGGAGATGTTGTCCAAGTGCCCGCGATATTTCAGCCACTTGCCAGCCATAGAGATGTGGTCAGTGGTGCATTTGCCCTTGACTTTGATGAGGAGTTTCAAGCCAATCAGATCAGTGCCTTCCCAGGCAGGGAAGGGTTCTAAAAGTTGCAGGCGTTCAGATTTGGGGTCAATAATCACTTGAACGGTCGAGCCGTCTTCGGCAGGGGCTTGGTAGCCAGTATCGCGAACATCGAAACCGTTGGGGGGCAGTTCATAGCCGCTGGGTTCATCGAATTTGACTGGCTCGCCTTTTTCGTTGATGAGTGTATCGGTAATCGGATTGAAGGTTAATCGCCCAGCAATAGTCAAGGCGGTAACAATTTCAGGCGAGGCGACAAAGGCGTGCGTGTTCGGGTTACCATCGTTGCGACCTGTAAAGTTGCGATTAAAGGAAGTGAGGATAGAATTTTTTTCTTGTTTTTCGGCACCGTGCCGAGCCCATTGTCCAATGCATGGTCCACAGGCATTAGCTAACACAACACCTCCAATTCGTTCAAAGACTTCCAACAGTCCATCACGCTCAATGGTATAGCGCACTTGTTCAGAGCCGGGCGTGATGGTGAATGCGGCTTTGGCTTTTAGATGTTTTTCAAGGGCTTGTTTAGCAATGCTTGCGGCGCGGGAAATGTCTTCATAGGAAGAATTGGTGCATGAGCCAATCAAGCCGACATCGAGTTTTTCAGGCCAGTGGTTTTTGCGCACTTCTTCGGCAAATTTAGACAAAGGCGTGGCACGGTCAGGCGTAAAAGGACCGTTGATATGCGGTTCTAATTCGGAGAGGTTAATTTCAATGACTTGGTCGAAATACTTTTCGGGATTAGCGTAAACTTCGGGGTCGCCAGTCAGGTGTTCAGCGATAGCGTCGGCGGCTTTGGCTACGTCGGCTCTGCCGGTGGCAATCAGGTAGTGGCGCATTTTCTCGTCGTAGCCAAAAATGCTGGTGGTTGCGCCGATTTCTGCGCCCATGTTGCAAATGGTGGCTTTGCCAGTGGCAGAGAGGGTCTTGGCGCCATCGCCGAAGTATTCAACCACCGCATCGGTTCCGCCTTTTACGGTTAAGATACCGGCTACTTTCAAAATCACATCTTTGGCTGATGTCCAGCCACTCATTTTGCCCGTAAGTTTAATGCCAATGAGTTTCGGGAATTTGAGTTCCCAAGGCAGTCCGGCCATCACGTCGCAGGCATCAGCGCCACCAACGCCGATAGCCATCATGCCTAAACCACCAGCATTGACGGTGTGCGAATCCGTGCCAATCATCATACCGCCGGGAAAGGCGTAGTTTTCAAGAATAACTTGGTGAATGATGCCAGCACCTGGCTTCCAAAAGCCAATGCCATATTTTTTAGAAACCGAGGACAGAAAGTCATAAACTTCTTGATTCTCCTTGATGGCTTGCGCTAAATCTTCTTTTGCACCAGATTTGGCTACAATAAGGTGGTCGCAATGCACCGTGGAGGGCACTGCAACTTTGGCTCGTCCAGCTTGCATGAATTGAAGGAGTGCCATTTGTGCCGTGGCATCTTGCATAGCTACTCGGTCGGGGGCAAAGTCTACATATGACTTCCCTCGCGCAAAATCTTGCAAGGGTTGCTCGTGCCACAGATGCGCATAAAGAATTTTCTCGGTGAGTGTCAGCGGACGAGATAAAACCGCGCGAGCGGCAGCAATGCGTTCAGGAAGGTGTTGATAAACAGCCTGTATCATGTCAAAATCAAATATCATATGACAACTCCTTTTTGGATTTGGATGGCGTGTTAGACCTTTTGGCAAGATAGCGAAACCGAATGAAAAAAATGCAATTGCACGAACAAAGCGCTTTCGTATATTACACTGTTCAGCGTGCTGACGCAACGTCAAAATGGGTTCAAACGATGGTTAAGCAGTTTCTTATTGACGGCTACAACGTGGCGCATAAACTGGGCATCAACATCACAAAACAAACTTTGCAACAGGTGCGCAACTCTCTTCAACAAAGAGTTTCAAGATACATGACGCAAAAGAGGTGCAAAGCAACACTGGTCTTTGATGGGTGTGGGGTGTTGGATAGGGTCGAGAGTTATCCCAACCTGACTGTAGTGTTTACGGCAAGCGGGGAGAGTGCGGATGCACGTATCAAAAGAATTATTGATGAAACGCCGGGTAAAGCCTCGCTATGTGTGGTGAGCTCCGACAACGAAATTCTGCGATACGCCCAAGTCTCACGCACCAAGACCATGTGCGCTGAAACGTTTCTCTTACAACTGAATGGAACTACAAAGCCACTGATGCCAAAACAAGCCAGCGATGCTGACACAAAGCCAGATAGTGCAGATTTGGGAGATTTCGAGACTTGGAAGAAACTTTTTGAAAGGCAACGAGAGTGAGATTGCCAACAACCACCAATGCCTAAGCCGCATTAGGATATGAGTGCCAGAAACAACAAAGCTGTTCTGTTCAGCTTAGATGTCTTAACAACGCGGAAGGCAGAACGCGAAAGCTTAAATGTGCGTCTGACACTGCCGCTCAAAACGCCCTGTCCAATACTTTCCCAAACGCTCAAGCCAGAAGAAATCTTGACAATGGCTGAACGCGTGATTTTGATATACAACGCCATCGTTGAGCAAGCACTCCATGCTGACGCGCGCCCGCCAAATCTCAACATGCTGGTCGAGAAAGCCTTGATGCACGTGCTCAAACGCGAGCCCTACCTCGAGGAAACACAAGAAATCATCGGCCTGATTGCGGAAGAAGTCTATAAGCCCTTATCCATATCGCCTGAATACAAACGCATTGTTCAGCTCCTTTACTCCACGGGACACATGCTGGGCATTGTCGCAAATCTGCCAATACCGGCCAGTTTTCTGATGGATTTCTTCACCAAGTCTGGCTTGCTCGGGTACTTTGAGACCATCATTACCTCCAATGATGTGGGCATCTTCAAACCCAGCCAAGATATGTTCCGATTCGCCATCAACTCTATGGGCATCAAAGAGAAAGATGTGGTAATTATTAGTTCCAATTATGACCGCGATATTCAGCCGCTTCATGACCTTGTGGCTACAAAAGTCTTTCTGACGAAGCGGACGAAAACGAAACTGCTCCCGACACATATCCGAAAAATTCGTGCGCTTGAAGAACTTAGAAACATCGTTTGAGGCCATCTTGGCACTGACCAATAATCGGCCTAAATGACATCAGCAAGGCGTGAGGGCATAGAAGAAACCTTGCACAAGGTTACGCAATCCGGCTTGATGAACATCCAAGTGACAACCATGGCGCCTGAACGCAGGCGCTATCAGACCCGCGCCCAGTAAAACATGGAGTGTTCCTAACACGGTTAAATGTCGTCATGTTATTGCGCTACGCGATTTTTACTCTTGTCGTCATCTTCGCTGTAGCCTTGAGTGTGCTAAGTGCGGGTTACATTTATCTGTTCAAATCCTCGCTGAATAGCTTTCAGTATGAGGAGCCGAAGTTGATTAAAATTCATCGAGGCTATACTTATCGCGATGTGGTCAATGAATTGCACAAGGCAGGCATTATTAAGCACAAGCTTCCGATGTTGCTCTTAGCACGGTTGATGCCAGAGACACGGCACATCAAGCCAGGTCGCTACTATGTGCCCAGTGGCATGACGTGTTCGGAACTGGTGCTTTATCTTTATTCGCGAAAGCAGGATGAAGTGAAGATTCGAATTCCGGAGGGTTGTTATGGCTGGGATGTGGCCAAAATTATGGGTGAAAGTTTGGACATGGATTCTGCCTCGTTCATGCAGGCCTTTTCTGACCCGAAGTTGCTCAAAGAATTAGGCGTGGAAGCGCCGAACTTCGAGGGCTATTTGCTTGCCGATACTTACAACCTGCCGTGGGCTACGACGGCAGAAGATGCATTGCGCTTTCTTGTTGGACAATTTCGGCAGTTCTACAATGATTCCTTGCGTGCACGTGCCGAACGCATGGGCTTAACCGAGCTGGAAGTGCTCACCTTGGCTTCTATCGTGCAGCGCGAAACCAGCCTAAAGGAAGAAATGCCGCTGGTGGCAAGCGTCTATCTTAACCGCTTAAGAAAAGGTATGAAGCTGCAAGCCGACCCGACTTTTATTTATGCGGCTATTCTTGCAGGCGATTACGACGGCAATCCTAACACGCCACGCCACCGCGAGCGCGATTCGCCTTACAACACTTACAAATACACAGGCTTGCCGCCAGGTCCTATCGGCAATCCCTCACGCGAAGCAATTCTGGCAACGCTCTACCCGAAGCAAACCGACTATCTGTTCTTTGTAGCCACAGGCTACGGTGGACACAATTTCTCGCGCACCTACGAGGAACATAACCGCTATGCGCAACTTTATTATGTGCGCCGTCAGCACATGCGCGATAGCCTTGCCCGTGCTGAAAAAATGCCATCCGAAAAATAGCGCATGACTCGGGCGACCCCTCTGCCTGCCAGAAGCACACGACACTCATTGCGTACGCCACATAAAACCAATATCTTTGTTGAAAAACCAACCAAATCGTCCAACCGATGTTGATGAGTTTCATGCAGTGCAATTATGAGTAGTTTCTTGTCATCAGAACGGTTCAAGAATTATTATGAAGTCTTGCGTGTGCGCCCTTACGATTCACCGGAACTTATCCAAGCGGCTTTTTTAGCACAAATCAAGCAGTGGCATCCTGACCGTTTTGCGAATGCAGACCCGCTCACGAAGCAAGCAGCCGAAGAGCGAGCGAAGTTGATTCTCGAAGCCAAACAAATTCTCTTGACGCCCTCACTGAAAGCCGAATATGACCAAGCCTTTGCCACACGCTTCCCGCGCCGATGGGAAAAACTGTCAAGCAAAGAACGTCCAAAACAGCGTCAAGTTACCGTAGAAGAGTTGCTGAAAAACGGCGTTCCGATTAACCCACTGGCGCAGACCCTGCCGCAAGACTTAAACACCTTTAAGTGGCTTTCGTTTTCCACGCGTGTCAATTACAAAACGCGGCGCGTGGTCTTCAGCGTCTCGCATTTCTTCAAGTTCAATCCCGATTGTGAAGTTCGATTTCGATTTCACTATAATCAAGATTGGACACCGTTCAGCAAACAAAAACTCTACACCGTTGATTACACAGACGATGTGGCGCTGGTAGAAATGCAAGCGCGTTATGTGGTTTCGCCTAAGAGGACGCTCTACTCGCCATGCATTTTCAAAGTCGTTGTGCTGTCTGACTATGAGCAAGCTATGCGACGCAAAGACGAAATTCAGCGCCACATAACTCGAAGGCGCAACCGAATGAGCCTGAAACTGATTATTGTGATGCTCGGCTCGGCACTGTTTGCGACCGAAACGCTCGAGCATCTGCTATCCTATCACACACTTCTTCTCTGAATCACAGCTATGGCCTTTTCACTATCAGACCTTCGCAAGGATTACACGCTGGGCGGATTACACGAGAGCGATCTCCACCCTGACCCGTTTAAGCAATTTGAAGCATGGTTTCAAGATGCGCTTGAGGCTCAAAAAAAATTCAACGCACAGCACTTTGAGGCCAACGCCATGACACTGGCTACAGCAACAAAAGACGGCAGACCCTCGGCACGAACCGTGTTGCTGAAACAACTCGATGAGCGGGGTTTTGTGTTCTTCACCAACTATGAAAGCCGCAAAGGGCAAGAACTTGCCGAAAACCCATATGCCGCTTTGTGTTTTCATTGGGAGCTTCTGGAGCGGCAAGTCTGTGTTACAGGTCGCGTGGAAAAAATCTCAACCGAAGAATCTGAAGCCTATTTCAAAACACGCCCGCTGGGCAGTCGCATCGGCGCATGGGCATCCAAACAAAGCTCGGTAATTTCCGGGCGTGGCGAATTGCTGAAACGCGTCGCCGAAATTGCCTTGAAGTATCCTACGGGCAACGTGCCCCTGCCGCCATTCTGGGGCGGCTATCGCGTCGTGCCCGACGAAATTCAATTCTGGCAAGGACAGCCCTCACGTCTACACGACCGCTTTCGATACCTCAAACAGCCCGACGGCAGTTGGAAAATCGATCGCCTTGCGCCATGAGACGCTAAAAGTAACCGATTTGGCCGAAATGGGGTCTAACAGTCCTTCTCCACAGCCTCTTGCCGTTGTCGTTTTCAACAGCTTGGGTGCATTTTTCTTTGCAAAGAATTGCGTATTTCGTTGCAGTTTTAACTGGCAACACATTGCTGAATTGAAAAAGGAGAAGAAGTATGCTCACCCGAGAATTAGGTCTCGACTCGCAAAAAATGCCGCGCGTAATCATTTACTCTGGCAAAGGCGGCACAGGCAAAACCACTGTCTCTTCTTCCACAGCCGTTCAACTGGCACGACAAGGCAAGCGCGTGCTGATTCTCTCAAGCGACCCTGCACACTCGCTTTCCGATGTCTTCGCCTTCAAAATCGGTCGCAATGAACCCGTAGAAATCGAGCAAAATCTCTACGGATTGGAAATCGACACGATATATGAACTCAAAAAGCATATGTCGGGCTTTCAAAAGTTTGTGGCCGATTCTTACAAAAATCGGGGCGTGGATTCAGGCGTGGCATCCGAACTGACCACACAGCCCGGACTGGATGAAATTTTCTCGCTCGCTCGCCTCGTCGATGAAGCCCATTCAGGCAAATACGACGTCGTGATTTTGGATACCTCGCCCACGGGCAACACGCTGCGCTTGCTGGCTTATCCTGAAATCATCATCGGCGGCGGCATGGGCAAACAGTTCTTCAAACTCTACAAAAACATGGCGTCGCTTCAACGCTCCTTAGGCAATCAAAATATGCCCGAACCCGAGTTCTTTGAAGAAGTCAACATGCTCTTGAAGCAGATGGAAGACATCAACAAGTTCATCTTAAAGCCCGAAGTAACCTTCCGCCTTGTCTTGAATCCTGAAAAACTTTCCATCTTGGAAACCAAGCGCGCTTATACCTTCGTGCATCTTTACGGCATCAACATCGATGCGATTGTGGTCAATAAAGTGCTCCCCACCAGTAGCACCGTTGGCGAATACTTCGAGTTCTGGTCAGATTTGCATCGCAAGTATTTGATGGAAATCGATAACTCCTTTCATCCTACGCCGATTTTCCGTTGTGAAATGCAACGCACCGAACCGATTGGCTGCGACGCTTTGCATGCACTCTCCAAGAAAATTTTTGGCGAGAAATCGGCTGATGAAATTTTCCAACAAGGCAAAAACTTCTGGATTGAAAGCAAAAAGGACAGCATGCCGAATCAAAATCGCGAGGTGCTCTGCATTCGCATTCCCTTCCTCAAAGAAGCCGAAGATGTGCGTGTGGTGAGAATGGGAACAGACATTAGCGTTACGGTTGACCGCAATCAACGCCTGATTACGCTCCCGCGCGTGCTCTACACATTGGAAATGGAAAACTTTGTGCGCGATAATGATACACTCCGCATCTTCTTCAAAGAACAGCCGCAAGAGCGGCAAGAGTTAAGTGGCGTCAATAAAGGCGTGCTGAATAAACTGCGTGCAACAAGAAAAATTGCGTGAGGTGGTTATGGAACTTCATCTTGCACATGCACCCGTTGAGAGCCCGTCGAGCGCAGGGAAGAGGCGTACGAAAATCGTCTGGAAACGCATGGCGATTCAACTGACCTTTATTTTCATTCATGTTGTGCTCATCAAATTTGCGATTCCAAATGTGCTTTGGGCAGTCATTGGCTTGGCATTTTGGGGGACGCTCATCGTGCTGGCGGCGCGAAGCGGGCGGTGGGTCTGCTCAACCTTCTGCTGGCTCGGCGGCATTCAAGACCTCTTTTACGGCATCGCTAAAAAGCGGGTGAGTTTCAATCCAAAAATTTCGCAAGCAGTTATGCTTGTGATTCTCTTTGTGTGGGTGCCGCTCGCGTGGGCAGTTCATTCCGAAGCCGTGCTGGATATGTCGGAGTCGCCCATTCACAATCCGCTCGCTTCAACGGAAAATCTGCTCGTGCAAGCCGGGCATTTCTTGGTGCTGATGTTGGTCGGGCTTTCGGTTACGGTGCTTGGCGCACGTGGCGCGTGCCACTACCTCTGCCCTTTCGGAACGGCGGTTCAACTCTTCCGCAACCAGCGATTGAAACAGCGCAACGCTGAAACGGTTGCAAGGTGAGATTAAGCCAAAACTATATCACGATAAAGTTCCGTCATCGGAATTGAAAGCTCAAGCGATTCAATCGTGAGCATTTGCTCCAACCCAAGCACATCGCGCAGAATCCATGCATCGTTTTGGCGGTGAAAGAGCGACGCTCCGACTTTGTCAAAACTCACAAACACAATCTCCTGCACACTCTCAATCGCACGGTAGTAGTCTAATTTCTTTCCGAAATCATACTCGCGTGTAGAATCGGACAGCACTTCAATGATGACGGTTGGATTGAGAAGCGTCGGCGGATTGTCATTTGAAAATTCAGGCTTGCCACACACGATTGAAACATCAGGGTAAAAGTATCCAACTCGTGAAGCGGATGATTGCACGGCACGCACGCGCTGGTCGCTGTTGAAGACACGGCACGGTCGTCCTTTTTTAATAAGTTCATTGCCGATTTCACGAATCAAATTCACGCAGAGCGTGTTGTGGTTGGGGTGTGCACCCGCCATTGCGAAAATGTCGCCATTGAAAAATTCGTGTTTAGTCTCTACCAGTGCCGTTTCTAAGGCAAAGTATTCGTCAAGCGTGTAGAGTTTCTTTGTGGCAATCTGTTGCATCGGTAGTGAAGAATTTTGACTTTCGAAGTTATCGCCAACGCCCTTGCAGATTCATGTGTGAAACAAAATTTATTCTTCTTCTCTATCCAATAAAAAGGAGTTTAAGTTGCTTCTAAGCCAATCATAAAAATCAATTTCCAAATACTCCACGAACTCCTGCAACTGTTGCTCTGAATAGTTTTCAGATTCTTCTTTTAGAAATTCCCTGATGGTTTTCAAGTTGATGATTGTTTTTATCTTTTCCATTCTATGTGTCCGTTGATGTTATACTTTTCATACACTTTTAGCACTTCCTCACAAAACTTCTCGTTATGAGCATCGCCGATTTTTCGAGCGACTTCCCACATACGAATAAACATCTTTTTACCGCTTTCGGTCTGACCATAGTTTTTCTTTCTGAAATTGCAGATTGAGCACAGCGTTTGACCGTTATCCACCTCTGCTTTCCCTCCCCTGTCTTTTGAGACAACATGGTCAGCGTGGAGTTCATATCCTTCTTTGGCACTGCGACCGCAAATAATGCATTGATAGCCATCTCTTTCAAAGATGATGCGTTTTTGTTCAGGCGTGAAATCTTCCAGATTCCTATTGGCTTCAAGGTCAGGGTCGTATCTATAAACGCCTTTCTTGACCTTCACGAGAAATCCTTCCTGATGCAGTTTTCTAATAGTGCGCCATGTATCTCGCGGTTTCTTTTGGTAGAGCGCGAGGTATTGCTCCTCTACCCAGTCAACGACTGGTGCGTGTTCTACATCTTGAAGCGGATGTGATTTGAAATACTCAATGACGAAATCCCTAATGCTTTTAGGCTTTTCCATTGCTTATGGTCAAAGCATCTGTTTCGGATAAAATTCGCCGCTTTGCTAATTCGCAGTAAGTAGAGTCAATTTCAATGCCAATGCCAACACGATTGGTGTTTTGAGCAACAATCAATGTTGAGCCGCTTCCGGCAAATGGGTCAAAGACAACATCGCCCACATAACTGAACAGTTTGATGCAACGATAAGGAAGTTCTTTCGGAAACGGTGCAGGGTGTCCGACACGCTTTGCGCTTTCGCCGTTGAATGTCCAAAGTCCATTTGTCCAAGCCATAAACTCATTTCTGCTAATATCAGATTGACGAGAGCCGTTTGTTTTTTTCCACTGCTCTTTGTAGAGGACGACGATTAACTCCACAGGGGAAATCACCGTTGGGGCAGACGCTGACATCCACGAACCCCAAGCCGTTCTACGGGAAATGTTTCCTTCGTTCCAAACAATTGTGAATTGATATTTCCACCCTACTTCCTGTGCAATGCGCGTCAAATCGCTACCAACACTCTTTGCGCCGCCCTTGTTTTTATCAAGCGGAATGTTCATTGCCAACCGCGCCTGCGGCTTGCTCCACTCGTAGCAATTTGATAACCACTGTCGTGAAAAGGACAAGTAATCCTCATAATTGAGTTCATCGTGATTCGAGTTGTATTCAATCCCGACATTGTAGGGCGGCGAGGTTACAATCAGGTCAATAAACGGCTCGTCAAATAAGTGCGGATTGGTGGAGTCGCCTTGATACAGCAAGATGTTATGATGCCGCAAAACCTCTCGCTTTACGGCTTGTTCTTTCACAGAATTATCAATAATAATTTCCATAGCCTCTTGCTTTTTTTGAAATGTAGAAGAAAGATGTTCCGAGTGCAAATGTGAAACCTTCTTCACTCTTTGTAAGTTTGCGGCTCTACAAACCGATAGAAAATACGAATGAATCTGGCTGAAAAATTAGAGTTTGATAAAATCCTTTCGCACGTCAGCAAACTGTGTCTTTCCGAGATGGGGCGTGCGCGGCTTTTAGAATCCGAACCGTTCCTCACCTTACCTGCACTTGAAACTGAATTGGAACGGGTGCGCGAGCTCAAACTCCTCATGGAATCAGGCGAAGAATTGCCCATCGCAACCTTGCACGACACACGTGACATCTTGAAGAAACTTGCGATTGAAGAAAATTTCCTTCAACCTTCTGAATTGCTCAAAGTGGGTGCGTCGCTTCGCACGGCATCGCAACTCAAAAAATTCATCTTCAATCGCAAAGAGACTTTTCCGACGCTCAACGCGCTCACGGAAAACTTGTGGATGGAAAAATCGCTTCAATATGAAATTGCGCAGAAGATTGATGAGTTTGGCGAAGTGCGTTCAACGGCTTCCGATGCGCTTCAATTCATTCGAAGTGAGTTACAGAAAAAGCGCGAAGCCTTGCGGCGCAAATTTGAATCGCTCCAACGCCGCTACGCGAGCGAAAATATGCTGATGGACGAAGGCATCACGATTCGCAACGGGCGGTTGGTGCTGGGCTTCCATGTGGCTTACAAATATCAAGTGCCGGGCTTCATTCACGATTTTTCGCAATCGGGACAAACCGTTTTCATTGAGCCTGCCGAAACGCTTTCGCTCTCGAATGAAATTCGCGATTTAGAAATTCAAGAAGTACGTGAGATTGAACGCATCTTGCGCGAGTTGGCGCGTGCCTTGCGAAAAGAGTTAGACAATCTTCTCTCGAATCAAGAAATTCTCACCCAGTTCGATGCCCTTTATGCGAAGGCAAAATTTGCAATCGAACTCAATGCGATTCGTCCAAATGTTTCGCTTGAAAAGAAACTCAAATTAGAAAACGCATTTCACCCTTATTTGCTTCTCACGCATCGCAAGGCGGGGAAACCTGTTGTGCCGCTCTCGCTTGAATTGGGCTATGAAAATCATGTGTTGGTGATTACAGGACCAAACGCAGGCGGGAAATCCGTTGCGCTGAAAACCGTTGGCCTGCTTTCCTTGATGCTTCAATATGGCTACTTGCTACCGTGCGGCGAAGGTTCAAGGCTGACGCTCTTTGATAACATCTTTATTGAGATTGGCGATGAGCAATCGATTGAAAACGACCTTTCCACATTCAGTTCGCACCTGAAAAATCTCAAAGCGATTTTAGACAACGCCACAAGTGAAAGCCTCGTCTTGATTGATGAAATCTGCTCTGGCACCGACCCCGAAGAAGGCGCGGCGATTGCAACGGCAGTGCTGGAAAGTTTGCTTGTGCGCAAGGCAATTACGATGGTTACCACGCATCAAGGGTTGCTGAAAGCCTATGCCTATCAGCGCGAAGGTGTCCTCAACGGCTCAATGCAGTTTGATGCGCGGGAACTGCGTCCGACATATCAGTTTCAGATTGGGGTGCCAGGCAGTTCATTTGCGCTCGAGATGGCACGTCGCATGGGCTTTGCGCCGCATGTGTTGGAGAACGCAAAAAAGTTCTTGGGCAAATCTAAACATGCGCTTGAGGAGCTCATTGCAAAATTGAACCTTGAACTCCAACGCACCGCCCAAGAACGAAAGAAATGGCAAGATGAGCGAGAAGCAGCGGAACGCCTGAAAAAACAATACGAACAAAAACTGCGCGACCTCGAAAACGAAAAACGCGAACTCCGCCGTCAAGCCCTTCAAGAGTCCAAACGCCTTTTGGCACAATCGAGCGAACTGATTGAAAAAGTCATCAAAGAAATCAAAGAAAGCGCAGGCGATTCCGAGAAAATCAAATCGGCACGCAAAGAAGTCGAAAAAATGCGCCGCGAGCTGGCTAACGAAGAAACTAAAATCAGTGCAGAAAAGCCAAAAGAAACCAGTGAGATTGCCGTTGGTGATAAAGTCAAACTGCTGGATACACACACCACAGGCGAAGTACTTGAAATCAAGGGTGACGATGTCTTGGTCTCGTTTGGAAACTTCCGCATGAAAACCTCGCTCCGAAATCTCGAAAAAATCTCAAACAAAGAAGCCCGAGAGCTGGAACGCAAACAAACCGTGCAAGTTACCTCAAGCGCACTGACCGAAATCAAAGATGTCCCAACACGCTTGGATTTACGGGGCTTAATGGGCGATGAAGCCATTTTGCGCGTTGAGAAGTTTATTGATGAATCCATTGCCAATGGGTTACATAGGTTCGACATCATTCACGGTAAAGGCACGGGGGCACTGCGCAAACGCATCACTGAGTATTTGAAAAGCGATAAGCGTGTTAAAAGCTTCCGTTTAGGGAACTGGGACGAAGGCGGCACAGGCGTAACCATCGTGGAAGTGGAGTGAGTAGCTTTTGAAAACCGCGCCAATGAGGTTCATCCAAAAGGCTGTGTTTAATGCTGTTTGTGTAGTTGTTGACGCGGTTGGTCAATTCATCATGCCTTATTGACCCAGACGGTTTTCACATTAACGAATTCTTTAATGCCGTAGCGGCCGAGTTCGCGCCCGAATCCTGATTCTTTCACGCCGCCAAAGGGCAAGCGCGCATCGCTTTTGACCATTGCGTTGACGAAGCAATTTCCGAACTCCAATTGCGTGATGGCACTATCGGCACGCCATGCATCGCTGGTAAAAATCGCAGAGCCTAACCCGTAACTTGTTGCGTTGGCAAGTTCGATGGCTTCATCGTCATCTTTGACGGTAACGATTGCCGCCACAGGTCCAAAGGTTTCTTCATCAAACGCCGCCATGCCCGGCGTTACGCCCGTCAGCACGGTGGGCGGATAAAAGTAGCCTTTGCCCTCGTAGAGTTTGCCGCCACACAGCACCGTCGCACCGGCTTGAACGCTTTGCATCACTTGGCGATGAAGGTTCTCCATTAAATCTTTTCGTGCGAGCGGTCCGACATCGGTCGTCTCTTCCAAGGGCGAGCCGACTTTTTTCGCGGTCATGTTCTCCACGACTTTTGCTTCAAAGGCTTCACGGATTTTTTTTGCAACAAGAAACCGTTTTGCCGCAATGCAACTCTGACCCGAATTCTGCAAGCGTGAAGCGACACAAATTTCTGCGGCAAGTTCAACATCAGCATCATCAAGCACAATGTAGGGGTCGCTACCGCCGAGTTCGAGCACGCATTTTTTCAAGGCTGCGCCGGCTTTTGCGGCGATGAACTTGCCAGCGCGCGTGCTGCCAGTGAATGTAACGGCGCGCACAAGCGGGTGCTCGATGAGTTTGGCAATGCGTTCAGGCACATGGTCGGGGGCAATATCAAGAAAGTGAATCACAAATTCGGGAAAACCTGCCTCGCGAAAGAGCTTGTCCAACGCGTGGGCACAGCCTGTTACATTAGGTGCATGTTTGACCAGAGCAGTGTTGCCAGCCATCAATGCGGGCGCGGCAAAGCGAATCACTTGCCAAAATGGGAAGTTCCAAGGCATGATGGCTAAAATCACACCGAGCGGTCGGAAAATCACCTTGCTTTTGGCGGCTTCGGTCGGCACAACTTCATCGGCTAAAAACGCTTCGGCATGTTCAGCGAAATAGTCGCAGGTCGCCGCACATTTCTCGATTTCTGCAATGCCCTGCCTGATGGGTTTGCCCATTTCCAAAGCCATCAATTCAGCCAGTCGCGCCTTGCCTTCGCGCAACTTTTCTGCCAGTTTTTTGAAACATGCGCCTCGCGCTGGAAACGATAAGCTGCGCCAATGCTCAAAAATTTTGTGCGATTGCTTCAACGCCGATTCAATTTCCGAAGGTGAATGCTCTTGATAAGAAGCAATCAGTTCTTCAGTGGTCGGGTTGATAGAATCAAGCATCATAGAGCTAGACCGTGATAGGTTCAGGTGATTCAGAATAGAGAACTTCGCGCGTTTTGGCTTTGATGAGTTTCATCTCTACGCCATCAAAAACGGCGTAGGTCGGCATGCCGCCAATCCACGTGCCGCAATTCACATAGAAACTTTTGCCGTTGCGAAGTCGGTGCAGTTTAACGACGTGTCGATGTCCGCAAACGAAATAGTCAAACGGTTCGCGTTGGAGTTCTTCGTTAGCAAACACGATAAGGCGTTCTTTTTCGCCGTAATCTTTTTCGGTGTAGGTATGTTTGCGCGAGAGTTTGGAGAGATAATCCATGATGCCAACGCCGAAATCGGGATGGAGCCAGCGATACCAAGCAAGGTTGAAGCGGTTGCGCACAAGCGCGCGAAAGAGTTTGTAGCCTATATCGCCTTTGCCGATGCCATCGCCGTGCACGATGTAGAACTTTTTGCCATCAATTTCATGCAGGAGCGTGCCGTAATGCGTTTTCACACCGAGTTCTTCGTCGAAGTAAGTGCCCAAATAAAAATCGTGATTCCCTGCAAGGTAATGCACTTCAACGCCAGCGCGCACAAGTTCGTAGAGCGCGGCAAAAAAACGATACTGACCTTTGGGCACGACATGCTTGTATTCCATCCAGTAGTCTAAAATGTCGCCAACCATGTAGAGCCGTTTGCCCTCGTGCTTAATTTCATTGAGCAGCTTCAGCATCAAGTCAGTTTTGGCGACTTCAATAGGCCGCTCTTGCAAGCCGAAATGCACATCACTGAAAAAGTAGGTTTTCTTCATAATGAAAGGGTGCAGTGTAAAACCTTCAAGTGCTTTCCTGTTGGAACAACTGTTCAAATCTACAAATTCTATTGGCAGAGACTGGTCAGACAAATTTTTCCGAACCTGTGGGGCGAAAGCCCCTTAGAAAATCGCTGGCAGGCATGCGTTTTCTGCCTTCTTGTTGGAGCGAGAGGATTTCGACAATGCCCGATTGGCATTGCACATAGAGCGTGTTGTCGCCCAGAATCCATTGTCCAGGTTCGCCAGTTGCGGTTTCAGAGAAAAGCGCAGCGCGGTAGATTTTGAACTGTTTATGGTTCAAGGTTGTCCAGGCCGCTGGTCGTTCTGAAAGACCACGAATGAAGTTAAAGACTTCCCGTGCAGGTTTTGTCCAATCGATGCGTGTGTTCTCTTTGGTGAGTTTGGGGGCTCTTGTAGCCTGTGACTCATCTTGTGGAATTAAGGTGAAGTTGCCTTGTTCAATCAGGCGAAGCGTCTCGACGACGGCCTCTGCACCCAGTTCAGAAAGGCGAACGGCAAGTTCAGTAGCGACTTCTTGCGGTTCAATCGGCAACGATTTTTGCAAAATGATGTTGCCTGTATCGACTGTTTCTTGCAAGAAGAAAGTGCTAACCCCAGTTTCGGTTTCACCGTTGATGATGGCCCAGTTGATTGGGGCTGCGCCACGATACTTCGGCAAGAGCGAGGCATGCAAATTGAACGCCCCTTTTTGAGCAAGCGTAAAAATTTCTTTCGGAAGAATTCTAAATGCTACAACGACGATGACATCAGGGTGGGTCTCACGAATGGCGCGTTCAAAATCGGGCGACTTCAACGCTTGCACTTCCAAGACGCGCAATCCAAGTGTTTGCGCCGTTTTTTTAACGGGCGTAGGTTCAGGGTCATCGTGTGCGCTCTGGCGCGGCTTGTCGGGACTGGTGACCACAAGCGAAATCTTAAAACCCGACTCAACAATTTTTTTGAGCGAGGGAACGGCAAACTCTGGCGTCCCCATAAAGACAAGGTTCATTTCAGAGCAAGAGAAGTGTGAAGTACAAGTTACAGCGAAACCATGCAAAACGCAGCGCATGCGTTGAATTAAAAATCGCGCCGCATGACCATTTCAGCAAAAGCAATGAGTCGGTCGCGTCCTTTAGGGTGTGGCAATTTCAAGGCAAGAGACTTGGCTTGCTCAAAATCTTTTTGAATGGCTCGTTGTGTTTCTTCAATGACGCCACATTGCTCATAGATGGCCTTGACTTCCAAGATGCGAGACTTATCAATGCCTTTGTTTTTGATAATAGATTTCAGAAGGGCGTGGTCTTTGCCTGTGGTGAGTTCAAGGGCTTTGAGCAGGAGAAAGGTCTTTTTGCCTTCGATTAAGTCGCCGCCCAAAGTTTTGCCGAACTTTTCGCCAGCCGTGATGTCAAGCAAATCGTCTTGAATTTGAAAGGCGCGTCCGACATGTTCACCGATTTGACGGAGCAGTTTAGCCTGCGAGGGAGTTGCGTTAGCGGCAAGTCCGCCAAGCTCGAGCGAGGCCGCAATCAAGCGCCCAGTCTTGAACGAAACCATCATCAGGTAATCATCGAGCGTAACATCTTGGCGGTGCTCGAAGGCTTTGTCGTAAGCCTGACCATCACAGACGCGAATGACGCTTTCAGTAAAGAGTGAGAGGATTTTTTGTAGATGTTTGGATTTTGTGCGAAGTGCAAGCTGAAAGGCAGTGGCATGCATCATATCCCCAACGAGAATCGCCGTATCAATGTCCCACCGCTTGTGCACAGTGGCTCTGCCGTGTCGGAGTTCGGCTTTGTCCATAATATCATCATGAATGAGTGTAAAGTTGTGCAAGACTTCCACGGCCAGCGCAAGCGGCATGGCATTTCTTGAACTGCCTGAAATGGATTCCGCACCGAAGAGCACAAACATCGGACGAATCCGCTTGCCTTGTCCCTCGAGAATGTATCGCGCAGGTGCGTAAAGTTCATCAGGCTGGTGATGGAAAAGCTTGGAGAGCGCGTTGTTGATAGCCCGGCGTTTGGCCTCATAGTCTTTGGCCAAAGCCATCGTTGAAAGAGCGCGTTTCATTGAAAAAGTCTAATCAATTCAACTGAAAATCAAGGAGATAAAACCCAGCACGTAAATTCACCCAGTTCCGATTTCGCACAAATACATACTCAACCGCAAAATCCCACAACCCTCGATGATAGCCAATGACGGGAACAACTCCGAATTGATACTGCTCCTCGAAGCGCACGCCACGCTTGGCTTCAGTGGTGCCATAAAACCCACCTAACTCGAGCGAAACATACATATTGCGCCACACATACAGCTTCGGTGCTGCCGTAAATGCAATCATCGTGAAGTTCTCAATCTGGTCATTTGGCTTGGCACCCCAACGAAGATACGTGATGTCAAAAGATACACTCCACTGATTAGAGAATACATACTCGTTCATCGCCGATATGCCCCAGCCAATTTTGAAGTCGTTCCCAAACATACCCACAGGCGGGGCAACCTTGAACGCAACCCCGCCAAAATCCTCGCCAGAACGGCGTTCTTGGGCAACCGTGGAAGAGATAATCATCGCAAAGTAACTGGCTACGGAAATGAAGCGAAGCAAACACATGAGCCAGATGGTCCGATTTTTTTGGAGCGAAATATACTGGTTCTTAAGCATAACGTCGCAGGCCTTTGAAGGCTTTACCGCAAGGACAAAGCCATGACAGAAAGCCGTTGTGCCGACCGAACAGCTTGGTGAGCACGGGGCAGGCCCCATCTTTTATCAACATGTCAAGGACTTCATGTTCCAAAGTGAAAACACAGCGACCACGAAAATCGAGATTTTGATTTTGACGCTCACCTCAGCAGTATTCGGGGTTGGGTTATGGGCGGGTGTGAGCTTCGCTTAAGGGAAAATAGAGCCGAAATGCTGTGCCCTTACCCACTTCGCTCTCAAGCGCAATAAACCCTTGATGATTCTTCACAATCCCATAGACCATGGAGAGCCCAAGCCCTGTGCCTTTGCCAACTTCTTTCGTGGTGAAAAACGGCTCAAAAATTTTCTCTTGAAGTTCCTTAGGAATGCCAACGCCATTATCTCGGACCGTCAGGCAAACGAAAAGCGGTGAACCGGATGGCGCATCGGCAACAAACGATTTCGGCAGTGGCTCGCAAGTCAACGTGAAGGAAATTTCGGGGGGTGTGATGTCTGAACGTTTTTCCATTTTTTCCATTACAGCATCCCGTGCGTTGAAAGCGAGATTTAAAATCACTTGTTCAATTTGACCTTTATCGCCGTTCATGACACAACTGCGCTCATCGACTTGAAAATGGGTGGTGATGCGGATGCGTTTATCGAACGTTGGCTCAACGATGTTGATAACATTATGGATGCAGCTGCGCAAGTCGATTGCCTGAACTTGCAGCTTGCCTTTTCGCGCAAAGCCGAGCATTTGTTTAACGATGGTGGCGGCTCGCAGTGATGCTGTTTGAATTTGAGCGATGCGTTTTTCAGCCTTGGGATTTCCCTCCACCTCTTTTGCAAGAAGGGATATGGAGCCTAAAATGCCCGTTAAAATGTTGTTAAACTCGTGTGCAATGCCACTTGCCAACGTGCCAAGTGATTCCATCTTTTGCAATTGCAAGAGCTGTTGATACAAGGCTTCCTTCTCGGCTTCTAATCGCTTTTGCTCTGTAAGGTCACTCACATAGCCGTAAATTTTGAGAACTTGGCCTTGTGCATGAACAACCGGTACCCCATTAAAGCGAAGCCATTTTTCTTTGCCCGAGGCTGTTATAATTGGGAATTCAATCGTGAAACGTTCTTGATATGAAATTGCCTTCTCAATCGCAGTTTGCAAGAGTGTGTGGTATTGTAACGGCATAACATGCAACAATTCTGACATCGTGATTGCGCCCTGTGTTTTGTTGCGCTCATAGAGGCGGTAAGTGCCATCCGAACACTCCATCGTCTGAGTGGTAACATCATAGCTCCAACTGCCTATGTTCAACAGCCGCTCTGTGTCAGAAAGCATGTTGCCAACTTTCAGTTGTTCTTGCACTTCGCCTTGAAGCGTATCAATCCTGCGTTGAAGTCTCACCTTAACGTCTTCGAATTCAGAAAAATAAGGCTCGAGTAACTTCTGAACCTCTTCAAAAGCAACATCATCCTTGCAGAGAGGTTTCAATCGCGAAAGCAAAGAGAGGTTAAGTGACATTATAGAAAGAATGGATGCTTAATAATTGTGGCTTTGGCGTGATGAGTAAAGCAAAGATAATGCGAAAGAAGCGAAACTTCGCATCGTTTGAAAAGAAGCACACTTCTTAAAAGAGAGGGTATTCCAACTTGATGCGTGGAGGTTCTTGCGCGAAATTCTTTCTATGCGTGTTATTGGTATGCCTATTCTTGCGAGCGAGACTCTCTACTCTGCAACGCTCTGAAGCTACTTCGCCTCGATTGCTGGCTTAGAAGTTGGCGCACCGTTGATGCGATAGTAGGTCTTTAGAGGCAAGCTGTAAATCTTGATGAAGCCAGCACTGGCTTTGTGGTCAAATTGGTCTTCTGCGCTGTAAGTTGCAAGGCGTTCATCATAAAGCGAGTTTGGAGACCAGCGCGAGAGCAATGTGATGTTGCCTTTGTAGAGTTTAAGCGTTACGACGCCATTGACCACTTTTTGCGTTTCCTCAACGAAGGCGCTAAGTGCATAGCGAAGCGGCGAGAACCACAAGCCGTTGTAGATAAGGTCGGCGTAATCATGGGCGATTTTGGCTTTGTAGTGCATGGTGTCTTTATCCAATGTGAGCCGTTCTAATTCGCGGTGCGCGAAGTGAAGCACCGTAGCGGCAGGGGCTTCGTAGAGTTCGCGTGATTTGATGCCAACCAAACGATTTTCAATCAAGTCTAAGCGTCCAATGCCGTGTGCGCCAGCAATCTCGTTGAGTTTCATGATGAGTTCAACAGGCGGAAGGGCTTTTCCGTCAAGCGAAATTGGCACGCCGCTTTCAAATTCTATTTCAACCGTTGCGCTTTCGTTTGGAGCTTGTTCAGGCGAGACCGTGCGCTGATAGGCGTCTTCGGGCGGTGCAACGCGCGGATTCTCCAAGATGCCGCACTCAATTGAAGTGCCCCACATGTTTTCGTCAATGGAGTAGGGATTTTCTTTTGTAGCTTTAACTGGAATACCGTGCCGTTGGCAGTATTCAATCTCTTCTTGACGCGATTTGAACTCCCACTCGCGCAGGGGCGCGTAGATTTTGAGGTCGGGCGCAAGCGCAGCAATAGCGGTTTCGAAACGCACTTGGTCGTTGCCCTTGCCAGTGCACCCGTGCGCAACGGCTGTGCAAGCTTCAGCTCTGGCAACCTCAACCAGCGCTTTGGCAATGAGCGGACGCCCAAGTGATGTCGCCATTGGATAGCTCTGTTCGTAGAGCGCACCAGCTTTCAGTGCAGGGAAAATATATTCCGTGGCAAATTCTTCGCGCAAGTCCAAAACAATCGCTTTCTTCGCGCCCGTCTTGTAGGCTTTTTCTTCAATCCCAACGAGTTCCTTTTGCTGTCCAAGATTGGCTGATACTGTGATGACTTCGGCATGATATTGCTCTTGAAGCCACTTGGCGATGACCGATGTGTCTAACCCGCCTGAATAAGCAAGAGCGATTTTCTCTTTCATGTGAATAGTTCGTTAAGGGATGGTTATTTCGCTTCTGTTTGAAGCACAATTTCTTTGATGCGTTTGACGAGAGCAGGAATTTTCTTTGAGGAAGTTGGCGCAATGAAAATGGTGTTATCCCCAGCAATAGTGCCAAGAATGTCGGGAATTGCGAGTTGGTCGAGAATTTCGGCCACGCCCGAGGCTCTGCCGCGCAAGGTTTTGATAATCACCAGACAGTCGTTGGCTTGAATCGTCTCAATCTCATATGCCAGAAGCGTTTTAAGTCGCTGGGCTTCATGGTCAGGCTGCAGTTGATACCGAGCCCCTTCCGCCGTAATCACCTTAGCAATGCCGAGCTCCTTCATGTCGCGCGAGAGTGTAGCTTGATTAGCCTCAAAGCCTCTGCGCCAGAGCTCCTTAGCCAGTTCTTCTTGACTGGCAATGTCCTTTGTGGCGATAATTTCTTTGATAGCCAATTGTCGTTCTGCTTTGCCCATAGTAACGCTGATGGAATTTATCGGTTCATTCAGGTTGGCCGCCATGGTGATGAAATTCATCGTTTCTTTTTTGCCTTGGGTTTGGGCGTTGTGGAAAAAAGAGGCGCTTCGCCACGCTCGAGCAGCTTGGTCATGATGGCTTTTTGAATGTGGAGCCGATTTTCGGCTTCATCGAAGACAACAGATTGGGGTGAGTCAATCACTTCGTCGGTAACCTCTTCGCCGCGATGCGCAGGCAAGCAGTGCATGAAAACTGCGTCAGGCTTGGCATAGCCCATCAGGTCTGAATTGATTTGATATGGCGCGAACTCTTGTTTGCGCTTGTCGTTATCGGCTTCTTGTCCCATGCTTGTCCACACATCGCCATAAACGACATCTGCGTCCCACACTGCCGCTTGCGGATTATGAACAATCTCAACTTTGCCTACGCCACTCGTTTGCACAAGGTTCAGCATTTCGCGGTTTGGCTCATAGCCTTTCGGCGAGGCTAAAACAAAGTGAATCGGCAAGAGCATCGCAAGTTCGAGCCACGAATAAGCGACATTGTTCCCATCGCCTACGAACACGACTTTCACGCCGTCGAAGAGTTTGCCGTACTGACGCAAGGTGTAAGCATCGGCGAGAACTTGACATGGGTGCGACAAATCCGAGAGCGCGTTAATCACTGGCACGGTCGCAAAGCGCGCCATTTCGGTCAGAATTGAGTGTTCAAAGACGCGAGCCACAATCATATCGTTGTATCGCGACAGCACACGCGCCACATCGGCAACGCTTTCGCGCTTGCCAAGCCCAATCGATTCTTGCGCAAGGCTAATCGGATGCCCGCCAAGTTGCACAATGCCAACTTCAAACGAGACGCGCGTGCGTAGCGACGGCTTCTGAAAAATCATTGATACCGTTTTCCCTGCAAGCGGCTTCGTGTTGTCGAATTTGAGTTTGTCGGCAAGTGCAAAAAGGTCAAAAATTTCTTCTGCCGTAAAATCCAAAATCGAGAGAAAGTCTTTCATCGCTTACTTGTTACGTTAATTGTTGGATTGAGTTTTTCCGTTTAATTCATCTGCAATCTCGTGCGAAAGAAGGCGGCTTGCCTCGTTCTCGCTTGTGATTTCCGTGCCGATACCATCGCTTGTGAAGACTTCAAGCAAGAGCGAATGTTTGATTCTGCCATCAATGAAGTGAACTTTTTTCACGCCCGATTCAATGGCTTCAAACGCCGATTGCACTTTGGGAATCATGCCGCCGTAAATTTTGCCTTCGGCAATGAGCGCGTTGGATTGCGACTTATTGAGCGAAGGCACGCGCGCACCATCGACCATCACGCCTTCAATGTCGGAGAGATAGACGAGTTTTTCGGCTTTGAGCGCAACGGCAATCGCAGAGGCAACCGAATCGGCGTTGATGTTGTAGAGCTCGCCACGCTCGCCCATGCCGATTGGCGCAATCACAGGAATCATCTCATTCTTCATCAGCAGTTCGAGCAGTGAGGTATTCACGCTTGTAACTTCGCCCACGAAGCCTAAATCGACCTCGCTTTGAATTTTTTTGGCTTTGATGAGTCCTGCATCGGTGCCGCACAGCCCAATCGCGTTGCCACTGTTTTTTGTAATCAAGCCTGCCACTTCTTTGTTGAGCGAACACAAGCCCATCAGAACGGCTTCGAGCATTTTTTCATCGGTGTATCGCAGTCCGTTGATGAACTTGGTTTCAATTCCGAACGCCTCTGCAATTTTGGTGATTTCCTTGCCGCCGCCATGCACCACCACGATGTTGATGCCGAGCTTTTTGAGCATGGTTACATCTTTGGCGAAGGTGTGCTTCAAATGCTCTTCGACCATTACGGCACCGCCAAACTTAATGACGAAGGTTTTGCCTTCGTAGGTTTGGATATACGGCAGGGCTTCTACTAAAACTTCTTCTTTCGTCATTGAGCGACAGAGGCGTTAGACGATTGTTCTGAATCAATAGCGCCGAGCAGTTCGGCTTCTTTTTCGTAGAGATTTGGCACAAAAATCTCCATAATTTTTTCAGGGTGTTGCGGTGCGGAAAATCCGAATTGTTCGTAAAGCCCGTGCGCATGGGTCGTTACAAGCATCCAGCGACGAAGCCCTTGCAGTTCAGGGTGCTTCATAATTTCAGTGAGCAACTGCTTCGATAAATCATTGCCGCGATGCGATTCCAATACGAACACATCAGAGAGATAGGCAAACGTGGCAAAGTCAGAAATCACACGCGCAAAGCCGACTTGCTTTCGCTCGCTATCAGAAAGTTCATAAACGCCAAAGCAGAGCGAGTGCTGAATCGATTTTTGCACCAGTTCGCGAGAGATGCCTTTCGCCCAGTGGCAGTTCGTCAGAAACCCATGAACAACATCAAGGTCGATGAGCGATTTCTCGCAACTAATCAAATACTGTGGTTGCATCAGTATTCCCTGTTGAACGGTTTTTTTAGAAAGTTTTATAGAAACAAAAAGCCCGACATTTCAACATCGGACTTTGAACTCAAAAAATTGACTCAACGCAATTATGCACGTTGTTGCATAATTATGCAAGAATTTGCATAAAAAATTTTTCTCGGATTTAAGTTTTCAAGGTAAAAGACGAAAATCACCTTAAAAAGTAAGGCAATCAAGAGCGGTAACTTGCATTAATTTGCACATATTTTTCTGAAAGGTCACAGGTCCAAAATGTAGCGGAAGCGTTTCCTAAGTTCAGGTTGATTTTCACGGAGATGTCTCGCTTTGAAAGTTCGGCTTTGGCTTTGGCTTCATCTAACACGATTTCAAAGTTTGGTTTAAGAATGGGCACATCGCCGAAGTGGATTTCAACTTTTTCGGGCAGGAACTCAATGCGTGAGTAGCCAAGCGCGGCAAGGATTCTACCCCAGTTGGCATCTTCGCCGTACAGTGCGGTTTTGACGAGGCTTGAATTGGCAACAGTTCGTGCCATGACTTCAGCATCGTGTTCGCTTCGTGCGCCGCTCACGGTGATTTCAACGAACTTCGTTGCGCCTTCGCCATCGCGCACAATCATCTTGGCAAGTTCCGTAAGCACAAATTCAAGTGCCTTCTCGAACTGCTTGTAATCATCGCTGTTTTCGACGATAGGTGCATTTTCAGCGCGTCCGTTTGCAAGCACGAGTGCCATATCGTTGGTGCTTTCATCGCCATCAACACTAATGCGGTTAAAGGATTTTTGATTGGCAACGCTCAACGCCTGTTGAAGCAATGGCTGTGAAATCGCTACATCGGTCGTAACAAACGCGAGCATCGTTGCCATGTTGGGCGCAATCATGCCTGAACCTTTGGCGACTGCACCCATGCGCACCGATTTCCCGCCCAGTTCAAATTCAATCGCCAGTTCTTTTCTTACAAGGTCGGTGGTCATAATTGCTTCGGCAACATCACTTGCGCCGTCTTTTGAAAGGAGCAGGGCAAGGCGCGGAATAGCAGATAAGATGTTTTCAATCGGTAACGGCTGACCAATCACGCCTGTCGATGCAATCAAGACTTGCGATTCAGGAATGCGGAGTTCTTCGGCAGTTTTGCGCACGATTGCCCAGGCATCGTTTAGCCCTTTTTCGCCTGTGCAAGCATTCGCATTGCCCGAATTGACAATCACGGCTGAACAGAGCGAAGATTTTTTCAGTTGCGCTTTGCAGACTTCAATCGGTGCGGCGGCGGCACGGTTGCGCGTGAAAACGCCCGCAACAGTAGCAGGCACTTCGGAATAAATCAGCGCAAGGTCTTTTTTGAGCTTGCGAATCGGCACTTGAAGCGCACTTGCCTTAAACCCTTTGGGTGCGCAAACGCTCCCTGAAATTGTTTTGTAAAGTGTCATAAAATTACATCAGAGATTCGGTTTCATTAAATCCGAAAATGAGATTGAAGTTTTGAATCGCCTGTCCTGCCGCGCCTTTAACGAGGTTATCAATCGCCGCGCATAAAATCACTTGGTTGGTTTCCGATGAAATCCGAAAGCCAATGTCGCAGAAGTTTGTATGCACCACGCCTTTGAGTTCGGGAATATAGTCGCGGAAATATCGCACAAACGGCGTTTGCTTGTAGTAGCGTTCATACGCCTCAAAAATTTTTTCGGCGGTTGTGCCGCCCATCAGCGTTGCGTGAATGGTCGTGTAAATGCCGCGCGTGATTGGAATTAAATGCGGCACAAACGAGAGCGAAACGCTCTGCCCTGTTATGGTTTCAAGCGTTTGTTGGATTTCAGGCAGATGTTGATGCTCGGCGACTTTGTAGGCTTTGACGGAATCATTGACTTCGACAAATGAGAGCGAGAGGTCGGCTTTGCGCCCTGCGCCTGAAACGCCCGACATTGAGGTAATCACAATTCCGCTTGGCGAAATCAAGCCTTCTTTGAGCAACGGTAAGAGCGGCAAGAGCGCGCTGGTTGGATAGCAACCGGGGTTCGCAATCAGGTTCGCCGATTTAATTTGTTCGCAGTTCCACTCTGCTAATCCATACACTGCCTTCTCTAAAAGATGAGTTGCGGTATGCTCGTGCTTGTAAAATTTCTTGTAATGCGCCACACTTTTCAAGCGGAAGTCGCCGCCCAAATCAATCACGATTTTTCCTGCTTCAAGCAAAGCGGGAGCAAGGTTCATGGCTTCGCCTGACGGAAGGGCAAGAAAAACGCAATCGCTTTCCTTTGTAGCTTCGAGCGTGTAGGATTCAAAGCGTTTGTCGAGTCGGTTGCGAAATTCGGGATACAGGTCGGCAAGCGATTTTCCTACTGATGAATTGGCAAAGAGTTTATCGATGCGCACGCCTTTGTGGCGGAGTAAGAAGCGCAAGAGTTCCGCGCCGGAATAGCCTGACGCGCCAACGATAGAAATTCCAACAAGATGACTCACAAGTAAAAAGTTTTGATTTCAAAAAATGGAAGTTATGGTGCGGGATTCAGTTGTTTAACCAATTTGCCGAGCGTTAAGCCTTGAACGAGAATTGAGAAAATCACGATGATGTAAGTTACCGACAAAATCACCTCGCGATTCATTTCAGCGGGAATTGAGAGCGCAAGTGCGATAGAAATTCCGCCGCGTAATCCGCCCCAAGTGAGAATCCAATCAACTTTGGGAATAAAGTTCGTGCGCGAGCGCAGAGCAAACAGCGGCGCAGAAACCGCAATCCACCGCGCTAAAAGCGAAATAAAAATCGTGATGATGCCAAGCCAAAAGTATTTGCCGATGAATGTGAGTAGCACGATTTCAAATCCGATTAACACAAAGAGAACAGCGTTCATAAATTCATCGACGAGTTCCCAAAATTTATCGAGGTAAATAAGGGTTTGTTCGCTCATCGCACTGTTGCGCCCTGTATTTCCAATGAATAAGCCGCATGCCACTACCGCCAGCGGCGCAGAAAAGTGTAGCGCAAGCGCAAGCGCGTAAATGCCCATCACCAATCCTAACGAGAGCAAGACTTCGGTTTGATAGTGGTCGATGGATTTCATCAATTTGTAAGTGAGCCACCCGAACAGCAGTCCCAGCCCGATGCCGCCGAACACTTCCTTTGCAAACAGGATTGCCGTATCACTCATGGTCGCTTCGCTTGCACCGAACTTGGCGATTTCAAGTATCGAGAGAAAGACAACCACGCCCACACCGTCGTTGAAGAGCGATTCGCCTGTAATCGCAATTTCAATGTTCTTCGGGACTTTGGCTTCTTTCAAAATGCCCAGCACGGCAATCGGGTCGGTCGGCGAAATCAGCGCACCCAACAGCAACGCATAGAGATAAGGCACAGGATAGCCGAAGACTTGGCAGGCATAAAAGAAGAGCGTGCCTAAAATGAAGGTTGAAAGAATCACGCCGACCGTTGCAAGCGAAAATATCACCCACTTTTGTTCGGCGAGTTTATCCATATCCACATGGAGCGCCCCCGCAAAGAGCAGAAAGCTCAACATCACTTCCAAGACGATTTCCGAAAAATCGACGCGGTTCATAATGCCCGTAACAAAGTCTAAAACTGTTGGATTGACTTTGCCCAAGACAATCAGCATCAGCGAGAGCGCAAGGGCGAGTGCCATTAAGCCAATCGTGTTAGGCAATCGCAGAAAGCGAATGTTGATATAAGAAAAAATCGCGCTGACAACGGTGATGATAGCAAGTAGGGCAAATAAGTCTATTTGTGGCATGGATTGTAGAAGAAGCGTTGTGCAAAGCCGAATTTAGTTTTGGGAAGCAATCCCGTGCAAAATAAAAGACCGAATGTGTTCATTCGGTCTTTGTGCGAACTATCCTTTTTCCCTTATTCGGGAAGCCCTTTTTTCAGGCGCACAAACCTTTTTTTCGGGCAGATAATTTATGCGAGTGTTTCATCGCGCTATGGTGCGGACGGCATCACCCGTTTCCGCTATGTCAAAAAAGAACTTTGTGAACGGGTTGCACTATCGTTATTGTGCGTAAAGGACTTCAAATTGTCCTGTTCCGCCTTTGCAGATGTGCTCAACCCATTTGGCGTAGGTACCTCCATACCATTTGTAAGTTTCGCCGATCTGAGTTCGATACTGTGGCGCGGCATAACGAATTTTATAGCCAGGTGGCAACGTGATGGTCAGTTGCGTATCCACACGGAAGTCGTTGTATTTACCGACGATGCCGTGATGGATAATGGGTATGAGTGGGTGATTCAAGATACGGCGCAACCCACCGCCCGCATCAATCGAGATACCGGGCAAGTTGCCGTCGGCCTTGACCTCAATGCCCTGTGAGTCCGAACGGAACGACGCTTCAATTGCCGCCTCGCGCCCCAGCAATTTTTCCACAGGGAACAGCTCAGTCCAACGGCTAATGGCATCGACAACACCGGAGCCTGCATTCGAGAATCGCCAGTTGGAAACGCCAAGTGGCGCATCTGGCGTGCCTTGTGTGCCGATACTGACCACTTCCAAGTTGGAGATGCGTTGTCCACCTTCATCAAGGGCGTTGCGCGCTGGTCCAATGAACCAGAAGTCGCGAATCCAATCCCCAAAGTTCGGTCCTGAATTGCGAATACTCGAAAGCGTCGCTTCCCAAGTCTGTATCAGATCATCGTTCTCGAGCGGAACTTTCATCAGAATGTCGTGGAATTGCCGCCCTTGCAAATATCGTGGGTTCGGAATGTTGCGACGAATAACGTCGGACTTGTAGTAATACAAGTTGACAACCGACCCTTCAAACGAGAAGGCATGCGAGAAATCGCCTACGGTAACAACTCCGTCGCCGACGGCAACCCGACGCTCTTCGGTTTCATTGGCAATATCAGCCTCAACCGTGAGTTTCTTGACCGTGCTGTCGACAACGGTCTCAATCAGGCACGAAAAGCGCACCACATCCTTGCTATCGCCAATCGGCTTACATTTGAGCTTGATATTAAGGTCCGTCGGAAGAAGCGGAATTGCCGGCGTAACATTAATTGTGGCACGAGCCTTCAATTTGCCCCATGTGCTGGTGCCACCTTCAAGGACGACTTCATAATCAGAGCGAGCAATAGTCGCTTCTGCTGCACCAAAGAGAGCCATAATGTTTTCTCCTGTTTACCTATTGAACATCACTGACGCTTACAGCTGACTGCTGTGCTGTTGAGCGTTCTTCTTTTCGCTTGAAACTTAACATCGCTACTGCCCTTTCTTCAAAGGCCTTTTCGTATTTTTGCTAAAAGAAAGAGCCGAAATGGTCGTTTCGAAAAACAAGGTGCGTAACTAAGCTTGTGCAAAGCAGGCAATTAAAATTTTGAACTCAATCAGCGAAGCTTGAAGCGCCCGAGCCCAGAAAGGTTTTGAGCACTACGGCGTTTATTGCAGCCACGCGCCGCCTCATTTTCGCACAAGAGACAGCATCTTAACGACACATGCATGGTGCAGGTAACCAGAACTCGTGGCAGAGTAGGCTTCAACACATCAAAGGAATGGTTTGAAAATTGAAGATGAGCTCAAAGTGATGAGCAAATGGTTAAATCGTTACCCCGTCAATGAATAACCTCATATCTTGGCTTTCCTCCTTCCGAGCATCGCTCATAGGTGGTGCGTTACTTGGGCTATCCTTCGTGATGTATCCCGGCTTTCAAGCGCCGTTCTTGGCGTGGATTGGCTTCGTGCCCATTCTGTGTCATTTGAAGACGCAAGACAAATTTGGGGCGTATTTCCGTGCGACGTATCTCTCGCTATTGTGCTTCACGCTGGTATCGGTGTGGTGGGTTGCGCTCTCGACCGTTCTGGGGGGATTCCTTATGTATTTTGCGCAGACGTTTTTCATAACTGTGCCGTTTCTGCTCTTCTACCTTGTCCGAAAAGCCTTAACGTGGAAGCGCGCTTTGTGGACATTCCCATTTCTCTGGACTGCATGGGAATGGATTTACCTTGATTTGGAACTGGCTTTCGGCTGGATTACGCTTGGAAACTCACAGGCAAATCTTTGGTGGTTCATTCAATACATTGAACTCTTTGGTGTATGGGCCGTGAGTTTTTGGATTGTGTTGCTTAATGTGCTGGTTGTGAAACTGCTTGAAGCGATAAGTCAGCAAGACAGGCTTAAAGTTAAAGTGCTATCTGGAAGCATTGGGGCAATGTTGGCATGGCCGTTAATCTACTCGGGGTTTGTCTTCTTGTCTCCGAAGCCTAACCCGATTGGCGTGATTAAGGTGGCGGTGATTCAGCCGAACATTGACCCGTTTGCAAAGTGGGAAAATGCAAATCGGCGCGCTGTGTTAGAAAAACATATTCTCATCAGCGATTCGGCGGCGCGCAGTGGCGTGGATTTAGTCGTCTGGCCTGAAACCGCCATTCCATACTTTATTTTATATCAACGCGGCTCGGAAACATGGACACGATTGCAAACGAGCGTTGCACGCTGGCAGGCGCCGTTGCTGACCGGATTTTCCGATGCAGTTTATTACGCCGATAGCACCCAGCGACAGTTCGGTGCAAAATATGACTACAGCGCCAAGCAATACTATGATACCTTTAATGCGGCGATGCTACTGGATTCAAACGGCACCGCACAGGTCTATCACAAGATAAAACTTGTGCCGTTTGCTGAGCGCGTGCCCTACATGAGATATCTTCCCTTTCTGTCATCGGCAACCTTCGCCGTAGCCGGCATTTCCAGTTGGGGTGTCGGTAAAGACACACTGAACTTTGTCTTCACCACAAAATCCAACAAGAGCGTGCAACTGACGCCGCTGATTTGCTACGAATCTATTTACCCTGCCTTCACAGCCGAATTTGTCCGACGCGGCGCAACCATGCTCACCGTGATGACCAACGACGGCTGGTTTTCAAAATCTTACGGACCGTATCAGCACGCGGCATTTGCAAAACTGCGTTGCATCGAGTCGCGACGAGCAATGGCACGAAGTGCAAACACCGGCATCTCACTGTTCATAGACCGATACGGCAGACCTTACGGCGAAATTGAATGGTGGAAAGAAGCCTACACCGTAGAAAACCTTGAGCTCTATGGGGATGAAAGTTTCTATGTGCGCCATACCGATTGGTTTCCGAAAGGCTGTTCGTTTATCACCTTGCTTGCCCTTGTTGCCGCTATGCTTGCAGCCATGCGCAGAAAATCGGAAATTCCACAATAGCCCATCGAACCTGAACAGGCTCAAACCTAGAACGATTGCGCTTAGACTGCGGCGAGCGCCACTTTTCCCACAAAGACATGTCACGATGAGCAAAACAACCGATGCCATTCGGCTATTGAGAACTCTCATTTACGCTGGGCGCCCTGCGGAGCAGGTTGCCCGTTGCAAGAGATGCCACAATTTTAGCCGTAAAGTGCCGTCAGTTTTTTCTACATTTCGACCAAACTTTCTCAAGAATACACGCTTCCTTTGGCTATGGAATCAACCAAGAGTACGCACATTACTTGCGATATGAAAGCCGTTCAGATTCGGACTAAAACCGCTTCGGATGTAGAGTGGGCGGTAAATTTTCTGAAACGGCAATTTGTCTATTTTCCCGAACCATTCAGCGAGGAAGACATTCCAAGACTTTCGGGCTTGGTAGCTGAAATGGAGGATGAGCCAGTGGGATTGCTCACTTACCACTGCGAGGGCGATACATGCCACATTGTGAGCTTCAGTGTCAGTCGAAAGCGTTTAGGAGTTGGTGAATCGTTGCTCAAGCGCCTTGAAGCCGAAGCAATCCAGTGTGGATGTCAGAAACTAAGCTGCACCATTAGCAACGATAATCTCAACGCGCTGCGCTTTCTGCAAAAGCGGGACTTTGGACTCTCGGCTTTGAAAGCAAAAGCTATTGAGGAAAGACGAAAACAAAATCCAGCAATTCCCCTCATCGGTGAAAATGCAATTCCGCTCCGTGATGAATTGATACTGGAAAAAAAATTAGTCAAGTAGCCCATACGGAGGTGTCTGGAACGGAGCACAATTCCCTGTTCAGCGGCTTGAAGGAAATGCTCTCAAGCCATCAGAGCCGAGCTTTTTCAAGAAAGCTAGTGTCAAAATGTCCGCTTCGGAAGAGTTTGGATTTCATGATTTTTTTGTGCAGGGGAATGGTGGTTTTCACCCCTTCTACGATGAACTCGTCTAAGGCACGGAGCATGCGCTCAATAGCTTCGTCACGCGTGGGAGCATGAACAATAAGTTTAGCAATCATAGAGTCGTAGTAAGGCGGAATGTGATAGCCTGCGTATGCATGTGTTTCCACGCGAACTCCGTGTCCACAAGGCGTGTGAAAGACTTTCAATTCACCTGGACTAGGGCGAAAGTCGTTATCGGGGTCTTCGGCGTTGATGCGGCACTCGATTGCATGGCCATGAGGCACAATTTTGCGTGTAGAAAGTTTTTTACCAGCGGCGATTAAAATTTGCTGTTTGATTAAATCAATATCGCAGATTTCTTCGGTTACAGGGTGCTCGACTTGAATGCGCGTGTTCATTTCCATGAAGTAAAACTTGCGATGTTTATCGACGAGAAACTCGACCGTGCCTGCACCTTCATAGTTGATGGCTCTGGCTGCGGCTACTGCGGCCTCGCCCATAGCGGCACGCAGTTCTTCATTGACAATTGGGGAAGGCGCTTCTTCAATCAATTTTTGATGCCGGCGCTGGACCGTGCAGTCGCGCTCGCCTAAATGAATCACATTACCATGCTGGTCGCCCAGCACTTGAATCTCAACATGGCGCGGCTCTTCGACAAATTTCTCAATATACACGCCCGGATTCCCAAAGGCTTTTTCGGCTTCGCTACGTGCAGTCTGAAAGGCTTTTTCCAAATCTTCTTCGCGCTGAACCACACGCAAGCCTTTGCCCCCGCCGCCAGCCGTAGCCTTGATGATAATCGGATATGTAATTTCTCGTGCAATTTGTTTGGCTTCGTTGACATCTTCCACCAATCCGAGGCTCCCTGGAACCGTCGGCACATTGACACGCCTGACAGTTTCTTTGGCGGTCTTCTTATCTCCCATGGCTCGAATCATTTCAGGAGAAGGACCGATAAACTTGAAGCCCGAAGAGGCACAAATTTCCGAGAACTCGGCATTCTCGGAAAGAAACCCATAGCCAGGATGAATAGCATCTACATTGGTGATTTCAGCGGCGGCAATGATGCGTGGAATGTTGAGATAACTCTCTTTGCTCATGGGGGCACCAATGCAGACTGCTTCGTCAGCATACTTAATGTGAAGCGAATCAGCATCGGCAGTGGAATACACAGCAACCGTTTGTATGCCCATCTCGCGGCAAGTGCGAATAATACGCATCGCAATTTCGCCGCGGTTGGCAATGAGGATTTTTTTAAACATTGAAAAAAGTGATTTCGACGTTGCAAAGTTACTCCACTAAGAAGAGCACTTGATCAAACTCAACAGGCTTGCCATTTTCAACAAGAATCTTGACGATTTTGCCATCCACATCGCTTTCAATTTCATTCATCAGTTTCATGGCTTCAATGATGCAAAGGACTTTGCCTTTAGTAATCACATCACCGACTTGCACATATGGATTAGCATCGGGTGCAGGTGCACGATAGAAAGTGCCAACCATCGGAGAACGAATTTCCTTGTATTTCTTGGGAGGGTCGGCAGGAGATGTAGCGGGTTCATCCGCCTTGGTCGTGGTTGGTGGAAGTTGCGCCGGTGGCGCTGGTTGTGCAGGCTGTAACGGTGCAGGTGGTATCGGAAAATACTGCGGAGGTAACATCATAGGCGATGTAGGCGGAACAGGCACCGCTTTCATTAACGATGATTCGGCCGTCTTCTTTAGCGTAAGCTTGAACTCACCTTCTTCAATGGTCACTTCATCCAAACTCGACTCGTCGACCATCTTAATGAGTCTTTGTATGTCATCGAGATTCATCTCGCCTCCAAAAGTTTTTTTACGAAAGTTAGGATCTTAGTAAGGTCTGAACGCCTTGTCGTGCGTTCAAGCCGGTTACTTCTTATTGACTCTGTCAACATATTCTCCTGTGCGGGTGTCGACGCGCACAATGTCGCCCGTCAAGACGAACATCGGTACCTGAATAACTGCGCCAGTTTCGAGCGTTGCAGGTTTTGTGCCAGCCGTTGCGCGTTCATCTTTAGTGCTTGGACTGGTATCAATGACGGTGAGCTCGACAAAGGTCGGGGCTTCAGCTTGAACAATTGAGCCATCGTTAGCATAGACAACTTCAACAGTCATAGATTCTTTAAGAAACTTGGCTTGGTCCCCAAAGGCTGACACAGGCACATGGATTTGGTCAAACGTTTTAGTGTCCATCAGCACAAGGTCATCGCCATCGCGATATAGGTATTGGAAAGTTTTGCGTTCGGTCTCCACAACATCAACCTCTTCACCAGAGCGAAACCGATTTTCTACAATTCTTCCATGTCGCAGGTTGCGCATCTTGACTTGATAAAACGCACGCAAATTGCCAGGCGTGCGATGAATCACTTCTTCACAAACATGTAGCTCGCCGTTAAAGCGAATGATTACACCTTTTGCTAAGTCGCTCGTGGTTGCCATAGTTGTTTGGACGAGTTGTAGTTGAAGAAGATGCTACACACTGAAAAAGTTCGCAAATATAAGATTAGCGATTTCAACCGCAAAAACAGAGGAGAAGAGGGTAGGCACCTGAAATCGCTTGATTTTACAAGGGATTTGAGACCATATGGCTTGCATTGTTCGATTTTTTCTGTATTTTTCGCCCAGCCTCCAAGAAGGTTTTCTTGTGAGGTATTACATTCAACAACTAACTTGTAGAACAACATGTCAAAAGCCGACTTAGTAGAAAAAATTGCAAAAGATGCGGGCATCTCGAAAGCCGCCGCTGAAAAATCTGTCAATGCCTTTATTGAAGGCATCAAGGCTTCACTCAAAAAAGGTCAGCCTGTTACCTTAGTTGGATTTGGCACATTTAGCGTGAGCAAGCGTGCAGCGCGAAAAGGGCGAAACCCTCAAACAGGTGAAGAGATTAAAATCAAAGCCAAGAAAGTGCCACGCTTCAAGCCCGGTGCCAAACTCAAAGAGGTTGTCAATAAGTAAGTGCTGAACCTCACTTGCAAGGAATAAACCGCAACGCCCGTCAGCAACCTTTGTGACGGGCGTTTTGCTTTTTGACGCTCTACAAAAGAGACAAACCTTGCTCATTACAGTAAATACCCTGAGGGAATGCAAAGAATTAAAAGCCCATCAAGGCTGATGGGCTTTTGGAGTTTGAAAGACACAACGCAATCTCGCTTGAAGTTACTTGGCTAAAATGAGCTTCTGCGTCTGCGTCACGCTTGGAGTTTGAAGCCTAAGGAAATAAACCCCAGATGCTAATCCATTCGCATAAAACTGACGCTGATGTTCACCTGCGGGCAAGGTTTCATTGACTAATTGAGCAACTTCTTGCCCAAGCGTGTTGAACACGGAAATTTTCACAGGTGATGTTTCATGAAGTCTGAACGTAACTGTTGTGATTGGATTGAACGGATTCGGATAGCTTGAAAGCAGTTCTGTTGGTTCAGGCTTGTCGGAAAGTGCTGTTCCAGGTTCATCGCCCGCTTTAACCACTGACGCAGGATAAGCGCTGGTGCTCACATTTCGGGGTGCTGTATAAGTTGCTTTTACCCATACCTTTTCAAGCGGCGCTGAAGACGATGACGAATGCCGCACACGAATCGTGTAAAAGCCTGTTGCCGCAGGCGTATGCGTGAGCGTTAGAGTCCCTGAACCAGATTGCGTGGCGACAATCGTGCCCGAACTATTGTAGAGATTGAGTGTGTGCGAACGTGTCGTTACAGATGGATAAAGATTAACTGTGATGGTTTTTCCGGATTCGGCAAAAATTCTGCCTGCGGTTCGTAGTGCTGTAGAGTTTGCAGGAAGTGCACCGCCTTGTTGCAGAGAAGAACTGTGGCTATCGCCCAAATCTTGTGCAAGTTCCCATTCTTGCGTTGTCGGGCGTTGCGGCGGGTTGAACGTGTTGCCATCGTAGCCAACAGGACCGATAATGCAATATCCGCCATATGTGCCGTTTGAAGGTGGAACATTCACATAAACACGACGGTCTGCTGGCACCGTGTAAGTCCAACTGCCGTTCGCACCTGAATAATCTTTCAGCACCGTGCCAGGGGCAAAATCAGTATCAATCCAACAATTCATCCAACTGGACCCATTGTCATTGACACCAATAATGGCACGGGCGCTCCGCTCAATCACCAGAAGGTCAGGGGCTTGCCAACGTACTTTGTATGCTCCTGCTTTGAAGTTAAGAGTTTGATGACACCAAATGATGTTGGCAATTTTAGGACGAACGGGTAAATCGGTGGGGCTTGTCGGCAAGTGTGTCCATCTCTTCCCTGTGCCCCCAATGTCAAACAAGTCTTCAAAGAACACTTGCGGCGAACCATCTACCGCCATCATCACGGCATATGCGGCAGGCAAGCGAACATCAAACGGGTCAATATGCGGTGCCAGTTCATCGCCAGTGTTCCAGCCAATATAGTTCCCAGTCGAGGATAGACGTGGTCGGAATGTATCGTGATTATTAACAAACGGAACTGTTCGCAAACGGCGTGACTGCTGCCGGCTTGGAATAGAGCCAATGTTAAAGAAGCCATTGCCAACGACCATGTCGTAAATCGCAGACCGAAGCGAAAAATCAAACGTGCCACACAGTTCCTCTGAACCGCCATTGCTGTATTGAACATTATGAACCCAAGTGTCTAACTCCGATGCTCCACCCACGTATTCTCCGACCGCAAACATTTGCGCCCCACCGCTAGCCCAACCAGCATTATACTTCACATTCCAAAGTACATCCTGTGTGATGTAGTGTGGGAAATGTTTGACGGCATCCAAACGGAAGCCATCGACGCCAGTTTGCTTTTTGAGCCAAATCATCCATTGGCGCGCTTGGTCGCGCATGTAAGTCGAGTTTTGGGGTGGATTATAGGTCGCATTCGAGCTTAACCCTGAACAATTCGGATAGAAGGCGTTGTCTGGACCGAATAGTTCGTTGTTCCATTCCGCATCTGTGTTAAAGCCATTGCCAGGGCTTGGATTAAAGTTCTGCCAATTTTTGGGCCATCGCCCCTTTCTCGCCAAATAGTTAGAGGCGCTCTCGTTTAGAGCAGGCGTTTCGTAGCAGACATAGCGAAAGTTTTTATACTTATTGCCCGCCGCCGCAGGGTCAATGCCCCCATCGCCTGTTGCCGAACCCGCACCATTCGTGTGGTTGAGAACAACATCTTGAATCACATCGATTCCATTGCATGCATAATTGCAACCATGCGCAAATATTCATCTTTGTTGCCTAAGCGCGTTTTCGTTGTCCCCTTTTGATACTTATCGCCTAAATCGTAATGGTCAAAAATTCCGTAACCATTGTCGCCAGTGCCGTTGGCACCTTTGCTCGTCGGCGGAATCCAGACAGCATCAATCCCCAACGCTCTCAAACGAGGCGCTAAGTCTGAAAGGTAATTATACCATCCGTTTGGATAGTTGTTGTTCCAGTAGTCCCACCAAAATGCTTGCAATATAACTTTGCCGTTCCAAGGATTTTGAGCACGTAATGAAGCAAAAGAAAATGACAACGAGAGAAAGAGAAGGAGAAAAAACAAGTGTCGTCTTAATTGCAAAAGCATGGTTCGGTTCTCCTTTTTGATTTTTGTTGATTGAAAAAAAACAGAACAATCAAGAAGGGTTCTAAGGAAGCGTGGAGGCACAACGGGAGAGAGGTCAATGATGCGCTTCTCATGTGTTCTGTTAATTGATTTTGTGCTTTAAGAACGGCGTGAATATGGTGTGAAAAAGCAAAATGTGCAATAGCAAAAACTATTTAAACGATTTAATCAACAAATTAAAATGAGTGCAAAAGCCACTTTTTTAAGCCTAAAAAGCTCGTTTTTTCATTCATTTATACGATTAACCTCGATTTAAAAAGTAAGCGAAGAACTACGCAAAATTTCTTTTCTCTTGCAAGGGAATTTTATTTTCCCACAAAAAAATTCTAAACCTAAACTACACATGGTAAAGTATGCTCCCCATACCGTGCTTCTTGCGTTGCTGATGATGGTTTCACTTATACACGCCCAAGAAGCAGAAGACAACATTCCCACACAAACCCTCGACCGCCTCTTAGACCTCTCCGATGAACGAAGCGGCAACAGCGAACTCTTGGAACAATTCAATTTCTTGCGGCGACAAAAAGTGAACCTCAACACGGCAGATTTTTCTCGCTTGCTTTCAATTCCGTTTCTTTCGGCAAAAGATGCACAGCGCATTTTAGCCTATCGCAAAGAAGTCAAACTCATTCCAAGCGTTGAATCCCTGCGCGAAATTCTCGATGAAGAGACCTACCGACTGATTGAAAATTTTGTAACCGTCGGCGACCCGCGCCTCTATCGCAATCCCTTTGAGCCTGCGTTCATCAGCGACTACAAAAACGGTATGCTTCAAGAGCAACTGCGGCTTGATTACATTGCGCGCAGCAGTCTGGAATCGCCCGTCCGACAAGGTATTCTGAACGGACGCTATCAAGGCAGTGCGCCAAAATTTTACAACCGAGTTCAAGCCTTCCTTTCAGAAAACTTTGCTCTTTCCGCGCTCACCGAAAAAGATGTTGGCGAGCCAAATTTTGCTGACTTCTATTCCGCCAGTTTTCAAGTGCGAGATATCTACAACTTGAAAACACTCGTCATCGGCGACTACAACCTTTCATTCGGACAAGGATTAGCGATAAACAGCGGACGCGCCTTTTTCAAAAGTGCCGAAGCCGTTACCACCGCAAGAGTTTCTCGAAATCCCGTCAGACTCTACACCTCAACCGTTGAACAAAACTTTTTTCGCGGAGTTGCCACTGAACTCAAATTCGGCGACCTTTCCACGACGCTCTTCTACTCCAACAATCGCCTTTCCGCAACCACTAACGACAGTGCCTTCACCAGCATTGACTTTTCAGGCTTGCATCGCACGCAAACCGAACTCAACCGCAAAAACAGCGTCGCACAAACCACCTACGGCGGACACCTCGCCTACGGCTTCGGCACGGCGCAAACCTTTTTCAAACTTGGCGCAACGCTCTTTGAGTCAGAATTTTCCTTGCCGTTTCAGCCTTCACCAACCCTTGCAAATTCCTTTCGCTTCAACGGCTCACGCATCAGGGTTGCTTCAACAAATTGGGACATCACGCTATATGATTTCACGGTTTTCGGCGAAGTGGCGCGCTCTCTCGAACAAGACGCTCACTCGCTCATCGTGGGCATTGAAGGCAAATTTCAAAAGCGATTAAAGACCGTTTTACTTGCGCGCAAATACTCACAAGCCTTTTATTCGCCTTACGCTAACGCCTTTGCCGAGCGCGGTTCACAGGCGCGAAATGAAGAAGGGATTTATTTTGGGGTGCAGATGAAATTAAGCGATGAAGTCTCGGTGCGCGGTTACTACGATATTTTCCGCATTCCGTTTATCAACGCAAGCACCGTGCTGCCGTGGTCGGGCGACGATTTGCTCTTTCAACTCTCCTACAAGCCGACGCGCCAATTTTTGATTGAGCCGCTTGTTCAATTCAAATACTCGGAAGACGCGCTCACGCAGGTTGATAATTTTAATCGCGAGTATCGCCTTGCCGTTCCGGTCTCGCTTTCCCGAGTGCGCACCGATTTTGTCTATCAAGTGTCTGTGCAGTTGCGCTTGCGCACGCGCGTGGAATACAAACAAGTCGAGAAAACTTTTGTGAGTGGGAAAGAAGCCTTCAACGGTTGGCTGGTGTATCAAGAGGCAAACATTGATGCGTTTCAAAATCGGCTCTCGCTCGATGCGCGTGTGGCGTTTTTCCAAGTCGATGCGTTTGATGCGGCGATTTACGCCTACGAATATGACCTGCCGCTCTTAGCCACAACATATGCGCACTTCGGCACCGGGCGACGGCTCCTGCTCAACATGCGATACCGACCGTTCCGACACCTTGAACTTGCGGCACGCTTTGCAAACCTCTATCGCGATGGCGTTCAGACGGTTGGAACAGGCAACGACCAGTTCAACACCAATTCGCCAAGCCTGTTTTCGTTTGGGGTCAGAGCCACATTTTAAGGCTCATTCAAAGCGCAAGGCTTCGATGGGGTCAAGTGAAGCGGCTTTGTAGGCAGGGTAGAAGCCGAAGCCAATTCCAATCGCGGAGCAAACGAGCAAGCCAATCGCCGCCCAATCAAACGGAAAGACAAACGGCGCGTTCATAAACGAGGCAATGATATTGCCAATCACGACACCGGCTAAAATCCCCAACAAGCCGCCTGAAACCGAAAGCACGGTTGCCTCAATCAAGAATTGTATCAAGATGTTCGATTTTTTTGCGCCTACCGATTTGCGAATGCCAATTTCCTTTGTGCGCTCGGTAACGCTCACGAGCATAATGTTCATAATGCCGATGCCAGCGGCAATCAGTGCGATAAAACTAATCACGAATGCACCGATGCGAATGACGCCTGCAAATTCCTGAAACTGTTTGATGAGCGATTCATTCGCGACGATTTCAAAATCGTTGATGTCTTCGGGTTGGAGTTTGCGTGCAAGGCGCATTGCGCCGATGGCTTTATCCATCACGCTTTGATAGGTGGCTTGTGAAGGGGCTTGAACCGTGATGTTGATGCTTCGGCGCATTCGTCCGTAGTTCGTGAGAAATCTTGTGATAGGAATGATGGCGAAGTTATCTTGTCCTTGTCCAAACGCGCTTCCTTTGAGTTCCAAAACGCCGATGATGATGTAGTTATATCCGTCAAACTTGATTTCTTTGCCGATGGGGTCTTCGGTTTCGAAGAGCGTTTTTTGAATGCCGTCGCCGATAATGATGACACTTCGTGCGTAAAGCACATCTTCATCGGTGATGTTTCTGCCGTAAGCAAGGTTGTAGCCGTTGTTGATGAGATAGTTTGCGTCGCCACCTGAGAGGTTCAGATTAGGATTTGTTTTCTTGCCTTGATAGACTGCCTGTCGCGCGCCAATTCCTATCTCGAGACCAATTTTGGCATCGTTGCCCATGAGGCGTTTGAAGGTTGTGGCTTGTTCGTAGTTAATATCACGACGGTTATTATACTTGCTTGCATTTGTTCCGCCGAAAAATGTTGCGGGCAATTTTTGAATTTGAAAGGTGTTTGTGCCAAGCTCCGAAAGTCCTGTTTCAATCGTGTTTTGCAGGGCACCGAGAATGGTCATGACACCGATGATGGAAAACACGCCGACCATAATGCCGAGCATGGTTAAGCCTGACCGCAACTTGTTGCTTTGCAACGAGAGGAACGCCATCAGCGCAATTTCTTTGTATTCCATGGTGAATCAATTCGAGTTATTCATATCGCAAGGCGACCACAGGGTCTAACTTTGATGCTGAATACGCAGGCGCAAAGCCTGAAATCACGCCTGTCAGAATTGATGCCAGCATTGCGCTCATCACGAGCGAGAGCGAAAACTCGGCGGGAAAGTTTGCGGCTTGCAAGGCGAAACTTAATCCAAACGCCAAAAGCACACCGACCACGCCACCAATCAAACAAATCGCAACGGCTTCAATGAGGAACTGCATAAGAATTGTGCGGCGGCGTGCGCCTAAGGCTTTGCGCGTGCCAATTTCGCGCGTGCGCTCTTTAACGCTCACAAAGGTGATGTTCATAATGCCAATCGCCCCGACAAAGAGCGATAAGCCCGTGATGAATAGCCCTGCCAGTGCAATGCCGTTTTTAATCGGGTCTAAAGTGCTTTTGAAGGCTTGTTGTTCGTTGATGGCGAAGTTATCGTTTTCTTCAGGAGAAAGTTGCCGAATGCGCCGCATGATGCCGGTGAGTTCATCTTTGGCTTCAGCAAGGCGCGCTTTGTCTTTGATTTTCACCACAACGCGGCTATCGCGTGAGTTGCCAAAGTATTTTTTCAAGACAGGGAGCGGAATGACGACTTGGGAATCAAAACTAAACAGTCCCAAAAATTTGCCTTGCTTTTCGATAACGCCAATGACAACGCACTGAAAGTTGGCAATTTGAATCGTTTTGCCGATTGGCGATTCATTCGGGAAGAGTCCATCGGCGATGTCGTAGCCAATGATGCAGACTTGACGTGCGCCGCGCACTTCGGTGCTGTTGAAGAACCGCCCTTCTTTGAGGTCAACGGTTGACACTTGCGGATAGTCTTCGGTTGTGCCCATAATGAAGACCGAGTTTACTTGTCGGTCGCCGCGCTTGACAGTAGCAAATTTTACGCCTTGCGGAACTGCCATAACGAGTTCAGTGCGAGGCGAACTTTCGATGATGCGGTTGATTTGGTCAGCGTAATCGGTTTTAATGTCGGGGCGATTGCGATAAATCCACCATGTTCGGCTGTTATCTGCCCAAGGCCATTTTTGAACATAAAGCACATCGTAGCCAATCATGGAGAGGCTATTTTCAAAGCCTCTATCAATGCCGTTGATAGCCGTGCCCATGAGCGTAACGGCGAGAATGCCAATCACCACGCCAAGTGCAGTAAGGAAGGAGCGCACTTTGTTTGCCATAATTTGCGTGTAAGCCATGCGGCAACTTTCGCTAAACTCGTAAAAGAATCGGCGCATCGGTTAAACTTTGGCGAATTCTATTTCAGAAATGAGTCGGTCGCTCTCGATGAGTCCGTCGCGCAGGCGCACAATGCGTCGAGCGTGCCGAGCAATGTCTTCTTCGTGCGTAACCACGATAATCGTGTGGCCTTGTTCGTAGAGTGCGTCAAAGATGTTCATGATTTCGGCACTGGTTTTGGTGTCGAGATTGCCTGTTGGCTCGTCGGCAAGAATAATGGCGGGATTGTTGACAAGGGCACGAGCGATGGCAACGCGCTGGCGCTGTCCGCCAGAGAGTTCATTCGGCTTATGATGAATGCGGTCGCCCAGTCCCACGCTTTGCAGTGCGGCAAGTGCGCGCGCACGGCGTTCTTCCTTCGGCACGCCTGCATAGACAAGCGGAAGTTCCACATTCTGCAAGGCAGTAGAGCGCGGAAGCAAGTTGAAAGTTTGAAACACGAAGCCGATTTCTTTGTTGCGAATCTCGGCAAGTTCATCATCGTCCATCGTCGCCACATCTTTTCCATTGAACTCATATCTGCCAGATGTGGGGGTGTCCAAACAGCCAAGCAAGTTCATCATGGTTGATTTGCCACTTCCTGAAGGACCCATAATCGCAACATATTCATTGCGGAAAATTGATAGACTGACGCCCCGCAAAGCGCGGACAATTTCTTCACCCATCTTGTATTCTTTCGTGACGTTCTCGATTCGAATGACAAGATTGCCTTTGGGTTTAAGCACACGCTGTTCCATAAACCTTATTTTTTCATTGTTGAAAATTCGATAGCGACCTTTGCGCTGTCTTTCAGGTCTCGGCTGATGGCGCGATAAGGTCCTGAGATGACTTCTTCGCCTTCTTTTAAGCCTGATTTAATTTCAATGTAGGCATTATCGGCAATGCCAGTTTCTACTTTTCGCATTCGAGCAAGGTTGCCTTCTTTGACAAAGACCACGCGAGTAAGTTTTTCTTTATTGGCGCGTGCTTGCAAGGCTTGACTTTTCTCGGAAGCCGATGTGTTGTCGCCTGATTGTTTGTCTTGCAGTTCGAGCCTTTCGGCAATTTCTTCTGCGCTTAATCCTTCATCAATGTTTCTCACTGTTACACTTTGAATCGGAACAGTGAGCACGTTCGTTGCGGTCTCGGTTTCAATATCGGCGCTTGCGCTCATGCCGGGGCGCAATTTGCCTTGATGGTCAAGGATAAGGATTTTGACCTCGAAGTTTGTAACCTGTTCCTGCGTGCCGGCGCCGGTGGTTTTCGCCGTGTTGGCGATTTCATAGACAATGCCCGTAAACTTGTGATTAGGATATGCATCAATAGTGATGCGTGCAGTATCGCCGTTTTTGACATGGACAATGTCGTTTTCGTTGACATCGACGCGCGCTTCCATTTTTGTTAAATCAGCAACCCGCATCACTTCGGTTCCCGTCATCATGCTTGTGCCAACGACACGCTCGCCGAGTTTGGAGTTCAGAAGTGTGACATGTCCATCGATGGGTGAATAGACCGTTGTGCGTGAGAGGTTTTCGCGCTGTTGGCGCAGTTGGCTTTCGAGGCGTTGGATATCGAAAAGCGAGGCTTCGTAGGTGGCTTTGGCAACTTCGGCGTTGGTGCTTGCCGTTAGGTATTCTGATTCAGAGATGAGATTTTGTTTGTAGAGCTCTTTAGCGCGGCGCAGTTCATCTTCGCGAAGCAAGAGTTGTGCTTTGGCTTGTAGGCTTTGAGCTCTTGCGGCAGCCAATGCCGCAACCGCTTGCTCAACTTGCGCTTTCGTAACTGCGGGATTGATGCGGAAGAGCAGCTGCCCTTTTTTGACGGCATCACCTTCTTTGACGGGCAACTCAACGATTTCGCCGGAAACTTCAGGCGCCAGTTTCACTTCGGTTTGCGGATGAATTTTCCCAGTTGCGGAAACGATTTGTGTAATTGTGCGCAGGGTTACTTTTTCTGTGCTGACCAGTATTGGTGGCGTTTTTTTGCCGCCGAACACTGCAATCACAGTCAAAAGCAGAAGCGCGCCGCTGATGCCAATCCAAAGCCATTTGCGTCTTTGTTGCCTTTTCTTGCCAATGGGTTTCACAGGCGATTCTGCCGTCATCTTTGAGGCTTTCGATTCAACGATTGTCTCTGTTTCTGCCAACATGGTCATAAGTGGAAAATAGTTGAAAAATGACTCTAAAACTTTGCGTGAAGTTATCAGCGTTGTGTGCCAACTTCATACTTTCTTAAATCAATCGTGCCGAGATAGTATTCGAGAATTTTCTTCTGAAAGGTAAAATTGAACAGGGCTTGGGCGCGGTTGGATTGCGCTTGCACGAGTGCCGCTTGTTGCGTGATGAGCTCGACGAAATTAGCCGAGCCGACTTCGTAGCGCTTTGCTACAGTCTCGTAGGCTTGTTTTGCCGAAATGAGCCCTTTCTCGCTTGAAGCTAGTTGAAGTACGGCGGCATTGTAATCGCCTATAGCTTGTTTGACTTCGCCGATGATTTGAAGTTTGAGTTCCTCAAAAGCCAGAAGTGCATTTTTCTCATTGATTTTGGCCTGTTGAAGTTGCAACTCTCGTGTGAATCGGTCAAAGATGTTCCAACTTAAAACGAGGGAGAGGTTGTAGCTGGTTTGTTCGCGCAGTTGGCGCGAAAAATTCGGCAAGAGCGCTGGCGGGCGCGGCTGTCCATCAATCGTTAACCTATCTTGTGTAAACGCATTAGCCCCATAACTGAAATTCAGGCTTAGGCTTGGAAGATAATTCCCTTCAGCGGCGCGAACCGACCACAATGCCGCTTCAATGCTCTTTTCTCGGGCTTTAAGGTCAGCGCGTGCACCAAGCGCTGATTCAATCAACTGTGCACTGTTTTGAACATCGAGATTCAACAGCGCTGTATCGCTCGGCGGAGCCACAAAGACATACTCTTTTTCAAGGTCGGCGCGGATTTGCCGCAAGAGCAAAATCTTGCTGTTGCGAAGCGCATTTTCACGCTGTATGACCGTCAGTTCATCGTTTGCCGCTTGGGCTTCTTGTTGATATAAATCTGTAATCGCTCGTGAGCCGACGCGTGTTTGCTCCTGAAATTGGCGCAGGCGTTCTTGCGATGATTTTAAGTTCTCTTTAGCAATGCGCAAGAGTTCCTCGTTCAACAGCACTTGCAAGTAACTTTGAACCACATTGAACGCAATATCTTGCTTGGCTCGCGTGAGCGAGTAGGTATCCGCATCTTTTTGCTTCAAGGCGCGTTGCAAGCTGGCAAAGTCCGAAAACCCGTTGAAGAGATTAAGCGATGAACTGAGGTTGTAGTTTGCACTCTTGCCCTCCGAACCTCGCAAGTTGAAGAAGAGCGTGCTATCTAATGGATTCAACTGACCTTGCAGACTGTTGCTGACTGTGATAGGGGTAAAGCCTGCACTGACGCGCAAGTCAGGGAGAAATTGTCCATAGGCTTGAATGAGCGATGCACCCGTTAGCTCGAGTGTATTCTGCGCTCGAAGCACGGCAAAGGAATTTTCTATGGCAAGTTGAATACAGCGCTCCAGCGTCAGTGTATCGGGGACTGGTGATGATTGTGCAAGTGCCGAACAAGTGCACGAAAGCACACAAAGCCCAAGAAGTGCGATGTGTTTAGCCATTGATAAAGAGAGCAATGAGCCGAGTTTCGAACCGACTGCTGATTGATTTAGATTGAAGAATGTTTGAGAACTGCAGACCTTCTATAACGACAAGCAAGATGCAGTGTTTCGGGAAGCGATAAAAGAGATGTAAAACTTTGTGAATGAAAAGGTGTAGAGTAACATCACTTGGATGTGGCCATTTTCTCGCGCAGCATGTCGATGAGGATTTCATAGAGCGAGGCGTTTTCAGGTTCGCGTTCAGCGAGCATGTGGTAGACCTTGATGGCTTTGGCATATGCGCCTTGTGATTGAAAAATTTTCGCAAGTTGGCGAGTTGGTGTTTTAATTTCTTCGTCATCAGAAAAGGGCTTTCGCTGTTCGGAGATTGGCGTAGGGTCGTTGGTTTCTTCAACTCTGGGCAGTTGTGCGTTCATCATTTCGCGAGCGAGTGCGTCAAGGTCAGGCTCTTGACTGGAAGGAAGCGTAGCCGTTGGAGAGCTATGATGTGCTACATCTTGGTTCGTGGTGAATGCGGCAATATCGGCGCCTTGTGTCTGCATGGGTATTAATGCTTCTTCAAAGGAAAGTACCTGACTGGGAACGGTTGGAATAGATGCAGTCGAGAGTTGCTCAGCGGATGGCTGATGGGACGCTGAAGTTGAGGGTCGAGACTCATCTGCAACATAAGTTTGCGAGTGCGGGTTTGTCGGTGTGGCAGTGTCAGGTGTTGATGGTGGCAAAGACATACTGTCCATCATTTCACGGGCGAGCGCATCAATATCAGGCTCTTGTTCTAAAAGGCGGTCGGTTTGTTGAAAGGCCGCTGCAGCAGAAGAAGGAACTGCAGAAGGACTTGGCGCAGGTGGTTGAAGTTTAGCAGTTGGGGCGTCGCTGCTTTGCGCACTGCCAACCAAGCGGCTGAATACCTTTGACAGTTCTTCTCTATTGAGCTTGAACGTGGGTTGGGTTTCAGGTTCGGGTTCAGACTGTGCTGAAGGAACGGCGGTCGGCGCTGCTTCACGCTCCGAAGAAGCAGGTTTGGACAACAACTGCGGGAACGCCGTCAAGGCAATCAATTCTCGGATAGCGATTTCATTTTGCGGAGCAATGTGACAGGCTTTTTCATAATGCTGCTTGGCAAGCTCCATTTCGCCAGCATCACGATAGGCACGCGCCAAGACAAGGTTGAATCGATAAATGCCGCCGTAATATAGTTCAACGCTTCGCAGGCGTGCAATAGCTTCGCTGTAGCGCCCTTGAGCACAGAGCATTTCAGCAGCATCAATAATCGCAGGAGATTTCGGTTCGTCAGCAAGACGCATCAGAAGCACTTTCGAACGTGCATCATCACGGTTGAGTACTGATAGCATCGCTCATCTCGGAAGAATTTTAAGGATCATCCCTATTGGAGAAGAAAATAGCATCTCTCTGTAATTTGGCAAACTAACTTGCATGGCAATAAATTCGTGCGTCAACATAGCCATTTGAAGAGAAAAATGTTAACGCTTGTGCTTATTGCGCTCTGCGCTTACTTGCTGGGAGCAATCCCAACGAGCATTATCGTCAGCAAACTCTTGAAGGGCATTGACATTCGCCAATATGGAAGTGGCAATGCAGGCGGAACAAATGTCTTTCGGATTTTGGGATGGCAGGCAGGAGTGTTCGTAACACTCTTTGATATGTTCAAGGGGGTTGCGGCGGTTACTTTAATTGTTGGATATTTTACAGAGCATCCGATTGATGTGTTGCCAAGTGCGCCATATGTTCTTTATCAACTGCTTGCAGGTGTTTCCGCAGTGCTGGGGCACATTTACACGGTCTTTGCAGGGTTTAGAGGCGGCAAAGGTGTCAGCACTGGCGCGGGCGTGTGGATTGGCATTGCACCAATTACGATGGCGATAGTTGTGGCAATCTTTTTTATCACACTGCTCTCGACGCGCTATGTATCAGTGTCCTCAATGACAAGTGCTGTCAGCATTCCAATAATCATGGCAATTCGGCGATTTCTTTTCGGCGCAGAGATAGATGAGCAAGTTGTAATTGATTGCTTTGGCAACGAGTTTGTGCTACACGATAGCCTTGACAGCCTCACGATAGCCACAAGCCTTGTGATTGCTGTCATCATCATTTACACGCATCGTAGCAATATCGAGCGACTGCGCAACGGAACGGAAAATCGACTTTTTGTAAGGAAACCAACGACTGTCTCTCAATGAACATTACCGTTTTAGGTGCAGGCAGTTGGGGAACAACGTTAGCCATTTTGCTTGCCGAGAAGGGGCATCAGGTTACGCTGTGGTCGCACAATCCTGAAAAAGCCGCTCGCCTTGCCGCTGAACGCGAAAACAAAGAGTATGTACCAAATGCACGGTTTCCGGACACCCTGTCGGTGTGTGCCGATATTCTCAAAGCATCAAGTGGAAAAGACTTCATCGTCGTTGCCACACCCGCGCAAAAAGTGCGCGAAACATTGAGCAAACTCACCTCACTCGATCTCTCGAGAACTATCATTGTCAATGTCTCCAAAGGCATTGAGATTTCAACAGGCTATCGAATGTCGGAGGTAACCAAAGATGTGCTCCCGCAATTAAGCCACCGTCAGATTGCGGCACTCTATGGACCAAGCCACGCTGAAGAAGTTATTGAAAAGCATCCAACGGCAGTGGTGGCCTCGAGCCTAGACGAACAAACGGCGGAAAAAGTTCAGGAAGCCTTCTTTACGCCAATGTTTCGTGTGTATGTCAACACCGATTTAATCGGCGTGGAAGTGGCTGGGTCAGTCAAAAATGTCATGGCGCTGGCGGCAGGCGCAGTCGACGGCATCGGCTATGGTGATAACGCTAAGGCGGCCCTCATTACCAGAGGCTTGGCAGAACTGTCAAGACTTGGCCTAAAACTTGGGGCAAACCCCATGACCTTTGCAGGACTTGCAGGAATTGGTGATTTAGTTGTGACTTGTAGCAGTCGCCATAGTCGAAATCGTTACGTCGGCGAACAAATTGGCAAAGGCAGAAAATTAGATGATGTGCTTCAAGAAGTGAAAATGGTTACCGAAGGCGTCTATACCACCAAAGCCGTCGTTGAACTCGCTCGTAAGCTGAATGTCGAAATGCCTATTACGCAAGGTGTGTATGATGTGCTCTTCAACCATAAGTCGCCAAAGGAAGCGGTCATAGAGTTGATGACAAGAATCCCGAAGTACGAAAACCAGTAACCTATGCTGCCTACCTCTTGGTAAGTTTCGCCAAACATCATAACTTACGAAAACGATAAAATTTATGCAGCCATCACAGTCAGATAGTTCCGCAGCGCACTTGCACACTCTGGTGGGGCATTCCTTGCGAGTAAATTCCATGGTATTCAGCACTGATGGTGAACGACTGGCTTCTGCCAGTTGGAAAGTTTTAATTCACAATCCACACACTGGCGAGGAAATACAGATGCTCATGAGCGGTTCAGCACGAACCTATGTGGCTTCGGTTGCATTCAGCCCCGATAGTTCCTTGCTCGTCTCGGCAAGTAGCGATAAAATGGTGCGAATTTGGGATGTGAAAAATGGCAAACTTCTCTTCGAAATTAAAGCCCACAAGCAAGCCGTTAATTACACAGAGTTCAGCCCGGATGGCAAAATGATTGTGTCGGTCAGCAGTGATAGAACCGCTAAGCTTTGGAGCGTTAGCGATGGCAAAGAGATTGCGACATTTCCCAAGCATAACGATGGCATTAACTGGGCAAATTTCAGCCCGGATGGCAAAACATTAGCAACCGCCTGCCGAGACAAGCGCATTTATCTCTTTCATTCATCGACGCAGAAGCCCATAAAACAACTTGCAGGGCATACGCACAATGTAACTGTCGTGAAATTCAGCCCCGATGGCTCAAGGCTGGCCTCTGCCAGTTGGGACAAAACCGTAAAAATCTGGGATGTAACCACAGGCACTTGCACAGCGACACTCGAAGGGCACCAAAATGGTGTAGAGTTTTTAGAATGGATGCCAAAAGGAAATGCGTTGGTTTCAGCCAGTTACAACCGCCTCGAGAATAAAGGGACAGTCAATCTGTGGAATGTACAAACAGGCAAACTGATGGATACGGTATCTGGCGAGTTTTATAGCATTGCCTTCAGCCCAAGTGCAAACCTGCTCGCCGTAGCGCGTAAGAATCGCACCATTGAGCTCTGGGGACAACCGATTATCGTAACGGATAAAGAAGGCAACATCGTCACAGGTGTCGTTAAAGACCGCCGAGTAAACCCAGACCGTCGAAAGTCCAATGCCGATGGGGAAGTTGTCGAGCGTCGTGTCAAAGAGCGCCGCGGAAATTTTTCCGAAAAAGACTGATTCCCAAAACTTCGGCATGGTTCGTTGAATATGGGTTTACTGACTCCTATCATACTGCTCTATTAATGCTCTATTAAGCCCACCTACCACTGATTGGTCACCCGAAAAGCGTGAAATGGTTGCGCCTGCGCGTCTTGCAGTTGGAGTTCTTTGAAGTCCGTTGTGTTATTCGTTCTGTGCAGTGCGTGTTGCATTTCTTTTCTTCTGGATGACTCACAAGGCCGTTCAAAGTGAGCGGTTCTCGAGGTATTGCAGAGGGTTTATTATTTTTTACATTTCAACCTTCTTTACACTTCCGATTGTGTTCAAAATTATTGACTACAAGCAAGACGCATTATTTTTCAAGTCGTTTCTTCTGCGTCGATACACCTTTGACGCTTCGGTAGAAGCAACGGTGAAAGCCATCTTTGCCGATGTAAGAGCGAATGGCGACGATGCCGTGCGGCGATATACCGAACAATTGGATGGTGTAATGCTTTCATCGTTTTGCGTTTCCCAAGACGAGCTGAACAGTGCCTTCAAGAACGCCGATAGGAACCTGCTTCGCATTTTAGAACAAGCGGCGGCAAATATCACGCGATTTCATCAGCACGAATTAGAGAGAAGTTTCTTTTATGACGATGGCGATGGTGTCTTAATTGGTCAGAAAGTAACGCCAATTGAACGTGCGCTCTTCTATGTGCCAGGGGGCAAAGCGGTCTATCCTTCTTCCGTGTTGATGAATGTAATTCCGGCAAAGGTCGCTGGTGTTTCGGAAATGTATCTGACTTCGCCGTGCAATAAGGATGGACATATTCACCCGAATGTTCTGCTTGCGGCACAGGTTGTGGGTGTCAAAAACGTCTTCAAACTTGGGGGAGCGCAAGCGATTGCCGCATTTGCTTTTGGGACGGAGTCGTGCCCGAAGGTCGATAAAATCACTGGTCCCGGAAATCAATATGTTGCAATGGCAAAGCGGTTGGCGTTTGGCGAGGTGGCCATCGATAGCATTGCTGGCCCGAGCGAAGTAGCAATCATTGCCGACGAGGAGGCTAACGCAACCTTCATCACGTTCGATCTCTTTTCACAGGCTGAACATGATGAAGAGGCCTCGGCTATCTTAATTACGCCGTCGCGCCAATTGGCAGAGCGTGTGCAAGAAGAGGCGAAGCGGCAGCTTTTGCGCCTACCGCGCAGGGCGATGATTGAGTCGGCGATTCTGAATCATTCGGCAATTATCTTGACGAGCAATTTAGACGAAGCATGCGAAGTGGCTAACTGGCTAGCACCTGAACACTTGGAAGTTCAAACTCGAAACCCGTTTGAACTGTTGCCCAAGTTGAAGCATGCAGGAGCCATTTTTTTGGGCGCTTATTCTCCAGAACCAGTTGGCGATTACTTTGCAGGGCCGAATCACATACTGCCTACCAGTGGCACAGCGCGTTTTTTCTCGGGGCTATCCACAAAAGATTTTCTCAAACGCACCTCAATCCTATTCTATACCAAGTCGCGATTGATGAAAACAGGCGAAGACGTGGCCTACTTTGCCGATACTGAAGGCCTGCAAGCCCATGCCGAAGCGATTCGCGTGCGTCTCAAAGGCAGGGGCGACAGTCTATGAAGCTATTCGTGCTTGGTCTCTTCTGCATCAATGGCATGAAGATGCAAGGCTTTGAGCGAAACATAGCGCAAGGCCGCTTCGTGCGTAGCCTTCAGAAGCACTTTGGGTGCAAGTCCAGCATCGAAGGCCTCTTTCCAACGTAGCGCACATAAGCACCACTTGTCGCCATGTTTAAGTCCAGGAAATCGATATTCAGGACGCGGCGTAATAAGGTCGTTGCCCATGGCACGTGAAAATTTGAGAAATTCATCAGTAACAATCGCACAGACTACATGGCGACCATAGTCATGCTCATCGGTGCGGCAGAAGCCGTCGCGGAAAAAGCCTGTCATTGGATTGGTGCAGCAACATTCTAATTTGCCACCAAGCACATTTTTGGGTTCAGTCATAGGCAAGAAAGTGAGTTAAGGATATTTTGTGACGAGTTATGCGAGCGAGAATCAAGTTACGAATCTCGCAGGTCAATCCTATAAACAGCGGAAGATACAAAATAGTGCTGATTCAAAAGCAGAAGCCATGTTTTGTAGCAAAGAATTTCCGAAACGACGAGAAAGGTTTTATTTTAAGTGCGGATTGAAAGCAGATTGTCTATGAACATTTTGAACGAACCGCAGGCACGCTCAACAGAGAAAGCAATAGCCGAGACACTTGCACAGGTTGAAGTCGATGAGACGCGTCGCCAAGCCATTTTAAGAGCATTGGAAAATGTAAATCGCAAAGGTTTTTACATTGAAGCGAAGGCGGTTGTGATGTTGATGAAGCCAGTGACGTGGTTCCCGCCGATGTGGGCGTTTTTGTGTGGAGCGGTCTCGACTGGCGAAAGTCTTTTGGAAAATTGGCAGGTCTTGGTTGCAGGGTTGATTTTAGCTGGCCCGCTGATGTGCGCGATGTCCCAGACGATGAACGATTACTTTGACCGTGAGGTCGATGCAATTAACGAGCCATATCGCCCGATTCCAGCTGGACAAATTTCCAAAGATGCTAGTTGGATTATTACCTTCACGCTTATCGGTGTGGCTTTTGCGGTATCGTATTGGATTCACCCATATGTGTTGTTGATTTCGTTTGTCAGCGTGCTGATGTCGCACATGTATTCAGGACCGCCGCTTCGGGCAAAGCGTAATGGCTGGTTTGGAAATCTGATTGTTGGATTGGCCTATGAAGGCGTAGCGTGGTTGACGGGCAGTTTTGCGTTGACCAAAGGCGTTCCATCAAGCGAATCGATTGGGCTGGCCGTGGTGTTCTCGCTGGGTGCGCACGGTATCATGACACTGAACGATTTCAAATCCATCACGGGCGATAGAATTCGTAATGTGCGTTCTATTCCGGTTCAACTTGGTGAAAGAAACGCCGCGGTTCTGGCCGCAGTCGTCATGAACATAGCACAAGCCACTGCAATCGTCATTCTGACCCTCGAAGGCGCTTGGATTTGGGCTGGGCTGTCGCTCCTGCTCCTGATTGCACAACAACCAATGCAACGCATCTTGATTGCACAACCCAAAGAAAAAGCTATTTGGTATAATTCCTTCGGGACATTGCTCTATGTGATGTCAATGATGATAGCGGCAATTGGAATTAGACCTTAAACCTCAAAGACGTGCTTTGGCGAATCGTATTCCTTTTCGTGCTTTTTTTCTTATCTGCTGTAAAATTGACCGCACAGCTAAATGTGGCGAACAGCGTCATGAGTGCAATGGGCAGTAGCGGTTCGGCATATGTTGGAGGAGTGCTGGCGTTTGGGGTCAATCCCTCGCGCGTGCTGGCCTATGAATTTCACGAGCAAAGAGCCACCGTTACGATTTTCCCAGCAGGCCTGATGCTCAATAGCAATGCAATTAATCTCGAACTTTACAATGCACTCTTTGGCAGAAAAACGCGCGGCGTTGTAGGCGATGAAACTGAATGGACTGATGATGACAAGCGTAAACTGCGTGATGCAGTTGACAAGACATTAGAACTCAACGGTCATGCGAGCGTGATGCTGTTCGGCGCAAGCTATTTTCACAACGAAGATAAGTGGGGGGCATTTGGCTTTCACATTATCGATTGCTTCGGTGGTCGCGGCAGTTTGAATCGGGAGTTTCTGGAATATGTGCTCTATGGCAACGAGCAGTTTCTGGGGAGAAATGTGGGCGGGCGCAACACAACCTCGAACGCCTATTGGTATCGCGAATATGCACTCTCTTATGCACATAAGTTCTCAACGTCCTTTCGCGCTCGCAACCTTCGTCCAATCGAGAGCATCAAGGTGGGCGCAAGCATCAAATGGATTGCCACACATGCCTATGTTGAGTTGGAGGATGAAAGCAGCATCTACCACTCGCCAACAGGCGATAGCCTTGCAGTCACGCTACGCTACGCAGTGGCCTCTGCTGCACGAGGGCGCTTGCAAGACCCAAACTCAACCGAAAGCTTCTCTCCCTTCCCAAAATCTGTTGGCAATGGGCTCGGGCTGGATGTAGGCCTCTCGTTCAACTACCGCGAAAACATGACCTTTGCCATCTCGCTAAATAATCTGGGCTTTGTCTCGTTTGATAAGAATACACTGCTCAAAACCGTCGAGACCACCGTCATCTTTACAGGGTTGACTGACCCAATCAGTGGCGAGAGAAATGAACAACAGTTGGATAGTCTAGCTCATAAGGCACGAGCGCAAACTCGGAGCACAAACGGCTTTACACGCGCTTTGCCTACTCACTTACGCATTGGATTTGCTTGGATGTCGGATAAGGAAGTGAGTATTCCCGTGGTGCTGGCGGCTGACTATGTGCAAGGCTTCAACAATCATTTTGGCAACACAGGCGTTCCAATGCTCGGCGTCGGCACAGAAATTCGCCTCGTTCGTCAGATGCCTATTCGCACTGGCATACAACTTGGCGGCAGACAAGGCTTTGTATGGTCGTTTGGACTTGGCTACGACCATCAAAATCTCGCCATTGACTTCAACACGGGCACTATCGCATGGCTATTTGCACCAAGCCGCGTTAGACACCTCGCCTTTGGACTGGCTCTCCGCATCAGATTTTTGGATGTGGAAAACTAAAGCCAGCCTCGGGATGCAAAAACATGCAGAGCCGGGTTGAGGCTATCAATCTGAAACGGCTTCTACTGACACAACCAGTGTGCGTTCAAAGACCTCTTCAAACAGGTCCTTAACGCGAGAGACAGCCCAGATTTCAATTTCGGCGTCGCTTGTAATTGTGAGGCGGAGTTCAATTTTTCTCGTGGAGATTTTGGCTTTAACATTGCGCACATTTTGCCGATGAGTTCTATCAAGCGCATTAGCAATGCGCAAGATGGCCGCACAGAACTTTACCACTTGCTTCTGCCGTGATGAAAGGGCTTGAAAGGTAGTGTGTTCAGGCTTCGGCGGGGACTTACGATGATAGCGTGCAATATGTGCTATGACTTGAATTTCATCGTTGTTGAACCCGCGCAGGTCGCCGTTAAGAATGATGTATTGACTATGCTTGTGATGATTGGAGGGCGAAATGAAATAGCCAATGTTGTGTAGGAGCGCCGCATATTCCAGAAGCTCACGCTCATGAGCGGTCAACCCATGCAGGGGTTGGAGTTCATCGAAGAGTTGAAGGGCAAGGTTCGCAATGTGTTTGGAACGCATCTCATCCCAGTGGCAACGGCGAGCAAGCTCAATCACACTCCGCCGACGCACATCAGGTATGGCGTAAATCAAACGAAATTCCTCAATATGCTTGGAAAGATAATCAATCACCATGCCTTCGCGCAGGGCAAACGTGGAAATGATGATTTCTTTGAGATTGAACAGCCGAAACACCACATCGAACAAAATCAAACCAGGGATAATCAAATCTGTACGTTTAGGGTCTAGACCTGCAATGGTTTTGCGCTCGCTGGATTTCATCGGCAAGAGCCTCTCGTATAGTTTCTGGAAACTTTTGCGCGAGAAGGCATTAGCATTGAGCGATTCAAAAGCCAGCCCATTTTCTTGAAAGAAAATCATAGAAGCAATGTTTTCAGCAGTGCCGCTGGAAGCAATCGCCAAGTCGTAGCCGATGGACTTGGCTTGCGTAGCAAACGGGGTGAGCTGTTCAATAAAAAATGCCGTAAGGTCGTTGCATTCTTTTTCGATGGGCGGGTCATGTTTGATGAAGCGTTCATACATTCTGGCCACGCCAAGTTTTTTGCTTTCCTCGAGATAAAGCGTTTCGCTATCGCCAATCATCAATTCTACTGAACCGCCGCCGACATCAATCATAAAAGCCTTACGCTTGCCAATATCAATCGCTTGGCGAATGGCAAGGTAAATCAAGCGTGCTTCTTCGTCCCCAGAAATGATGCGGGTTTGAATGCCAACCCTTTGAGAAATCATTTCCATGTAGACGCCGCCGTTTTTGGCCTCGCGAATAGCACTCGTCGCGAAAGCAATGATGTGATGCGTCTCAACCCCGCGCTGTTCAGCCAGTTTGCGAAAGCGAGTGAGGGTCTCGAGCCCTTGCTTCATGGCTGCGTCCGAAAGCATTTTGGTTGTCAGGCTTCCATCTCCAATGCGAATCATCTCTTTGGCACGGTCAATAACCAGAAAACTCATATCAGGCAAAAGTTCCACAATAATCATGTGAAATGAGTTCGTGCCTAAGTCAATGGCAGCAAGTCGCATCGGATGTTGTGAAAACGACATAGATAGAGTTCCGCATTAAAGGTTAAATAACAATGTGGCGCGAGCGTGAGAAGAGGGGGAAAGAAAAAAGCCTCGTTGGTTGCGAGGCTTTTGACAAGCAAGCGTGTTATTTGGACTTGGCAAGGGCTTCGGTGGCTTCAGCGTTCTTGCCAACGCGAGCGTAAAGTTGCCCCAAGAAACGCCAGAAGTCTTTGCTGTTGCTGGCTTCAGCGGCAGGTTTGAGAATCTCGATAGCCTGCTCATAAAACTTATAGTGCCCCGTGTATTCAGGGGCTTTTTTACCGCGCTTTTTGTTTTTGGGCTTATTGGCTTCTTCATCGGCTTCAGCAAGTTTGAAGTAAGAGACTGCCGCATTGTAGGAACAAGCATAGTCAAGATAAGACGGATTTTTGGCAATCACTTTCTTGAACTGTGTGATTGCCCCGTTGTAGTCCTTCTTTTCGTTCAAGAGCGTGCCGTAGAGATAAAGCATCAAGAGATTTTCAGGCTCATTTGTCAGTACTTGCTGGATGACAGTTTCAGCGGCATCATAGCGCTTGGTCAGAAAGTAATTGGTGGCTAATAAGCGCATGACTTCGGGTGAGCGCAAGTTGCGGTTGTAGGCTAATTCGAGCGTGTTGAGAGCTTTGGCAGTGTCTTTGAATTCACTGGCATAGATGTTGGCTAATTGAACATAGTAGCCAGTATCGGTTGGCGCTACTGTGATAGCTCTTTCAAGCGTTTCAACGGCCCCTGTGAAGTCTTTAAGCAAGACTTTAGAGTTAGCAAGGGCGCGATAGGAAGCACTGCTATCAGGCTGAATAGCAATTGCACTGTTGAGCTTGGCGATGGCTTGGTTCAATAGGTTACGCTTCAAGTTTTCGTCACTCTTTTCGGTGTAGGCTTGGTTAAAAAGGCTCGCCCCTGCGTTATACTCAAGGCGCCAGACTTCGGCAAGAAGCATTGCCGCATCTTGCTTATCGTTTTCAGAAATTTTCATGCCTGGCGCAATGGCTTTTTTGAGAGCCATGGCAGCAGAGTCGTTGTATTGTTTGACATAGTAGGCTTTTCCTAAAATGTAGAACGCTTCTCCATTTGCTGGGTCCGTAAGGGTAGCATTAAGTGCGGCTTTGATGGCGTCGTCGGCATTGCCTTGCCGGAGATACAGTTTTGCACCTTCAACATCGGCACTTCCACAACCGCCGTCAGCGGCAGCAAGTATACCGAACAAAGCGATAGCAAGAAAAAGGTAAGTCAGTTTCTTTGGCATTTGATAGTGAAAAATTAAGATTGATAGAACCAAACTGCTTGTAAGAAGTGCGATAATAGCAAATTCGGCACGCTTTTTCAACTTGGCACAACGGATTTTTCTTCCTACTTTGCAGAAATGTGCTTTCACCACAAACTTCAATGAAGTCTATCAATAAACCCTCGCTGAAGACAGCAATGCCCCGTAGTTCAGGGATTCCATCGAGTCGGTCTCCGAAAAAGTGGATTTGGGGTGCGATTGGCGTTGCGTCGGCCATGATTTTGGGCATAGCAGTTTCGCGCCGAGGCTGGCCGTTGTTGTTCCGCAAAGCGAAAGCTCCAAGCAAAACGGTGTTGCCAACTGCGCTAACTACCGAGTGGCAACTGATTGAGAAAATCGACAGCGTCCTCCAAAAAGCCCACATCAAAGGCATTGAGGTATATGTAAAAATGGTAAAGTGATGCTGGTTGCCGCACCTGAAAAGCAACATGAACTCTCGAGCGCACGCAACCTAATTGCCACACTGGCGGGCGTAGAATCAGTTGAAATCTCGATTAAAGCCCCGTCTCTGGGTGCCTCAAAGCCAACCTGAAACGCCGCCTTGTATGGTCTATGAAAATTGCATTGCTTTATAATCAGAAGCCCAGTCTTCCTGAACACACGCCACGCTATCAAAGCGATGAATTTGCCGAGTGGGATAATCCCGAAACCATAGAAGCCGTCGTTGATGCCCTGCGTGAGCGAGGTGAGGTCATCAAGATTGACTGCAATCCTGCGCACCTGCCCCACATTGTTGCCACATTGCTCGAGACCAAGCCAGATATTTGCTTCAACATTGCCGAAGGGCTTGGCAAGGCAAGTCGTGAGGCGCAGATTCCAGCCTTGCTGGACATGATGGGCCTGCACTACACAGCCTCTGACCCGGCAACCATGTGCTTGGCGCTTGACAAGGCGCGCACCAAGGAAATTCTTGCCTACTATCAAATTCCAACACCGTCATTTCGCGTCATTTACACGCTTGATGAATGCAAAAAGTTCTTGCACAAGTCGCCTCACTTTCCGCTCATGGTCAAACCGCTTCACGAAGGATCAAGCAAGGGCATCTTTGAGCGGTCGGTCGTTGCCTCGCCCGAAGAACTCTTATGCCAAGTCTGTGAAGTCCACGAGCGCTACAAACAGCCCGCACTAATTGAGCAATTCCTTCAAGGTCGAGAGTTCACGGTTGCGCTCATCGGCAATGGTGCATCCGTTGAAGTGCTCCCTATTGTTGAGATATGCTTTGAACATTTCCCCAAAACATCACGGAAAATTTATTCCTATGAAGCAAAATGGCTCTGGGATAACCCTACCAATCCCGTTGAGGTGTTCAAGTGTCCAGCCCCGATTTCCAAAGACCTGGCTGACGAAATTGCCATGCTTTGCAAACGTGCCTTTTGGGCACTGCGATGTCGCGATTGGGCGCGCATTGATGTTCGGTTGAACGAAACCGGTCAGCCCTATATCCTCGAAATCAATCCACTCCCAGGCATCTTGCCAAACCCTGATGAACATTCGTGCTTTCCTTTAGCCGCACGTGTGGCAGGAATGGACTTCAACGCCCTCATTAACCGTGTGCTCGACGAAGCCCTTAAACGATACAATCTTCTGACCACTTGAGCACTAAAACCGTCTAAACTATCTTCTTAAAACAAGAAAAGAACTTTTATATCTGAAAAAGTGTAATACATTAGCCACACAACTCATCTGCTGTCGTAAGAGCTTATTTCATCACGGCTTATTGAAGGACTGATATGCCGGTCACTTTCGGCAAGTGCATAGGCTTCTATGAGTTCAGTGCGCACTCGTAAATCACGTTTCCTCAAATAAGACTGTGGTTGTAGCACAGTTAAAAAGCGAAAAGAACCTTCTGAAGCGAACATTATGAACGCAAGAGAAGTCGCTGTCAGAGTCCTGCGTGAAGTGGATGTTGGCGGAGTAAAATCCGATACCGCCATTGCCATGCACTTTTCCAGCGCGCCACTCGATGCTGTCGATAAAGCCTTCGCTATGCACATGATTTATGGCACTTTGCGCGAGAAAATGAAAATCGATTACATCATCCAGCAGTTTTATCGGCATGATTACAGCAAGATGGACCCTGATGTGAAAAACATTCTGCGTATTGGGGTCTATCAACTCTTCTACCTCACAAAGGTGCCAAAGTGGGCGGCGGTTAATGAATCGGTGGAGTTGGCAAAGCGGCTCAAGAGCCAATTTCTTGGCAATCTGGTCAATGGGGTGTTGCGCAACATTGCAAACAACATCGAAGCCATCAGTTTCAAGATTAAAGGAGGCACATTTGCGGACCAAATTGCACTTCAATACTCGCACCCCAAATGGTTACTTGACCGATGGTTGGAGCGGTTTGGGTTCAGCGAAGTGCAGGAGCTTATGTCGGCAAATAATCAAATTCCGAAAATTTCTTTCCGAGTCAACACGCTGAAAACCAGCATTGAAGCGTTGCGTGAACGGCTTAGGCAATCCAACCTTTCGTTTCAGGATACTCCTGTTGAAGGCTTTATCACGCCCGAGCGCTTCTTCGACATGGAACCGTTCTTGAAAGAGGGATTAGTGTCTGTTCAGAGCGAATCTCAAGGCATGGCGTGCTTGCTGCTCGAGCCGAAACCCGGTGAGCGCATTTTAGATATGTGTGCCGCACCCGGCGGCAAGTCAACCTGCCTAGCCGAGAAAATGAACAACCAAGGGCACATCACGGCAATTGACCTCTATGACAATAAGCTCCAACAGATTCGCACGCTGGCCCAAACGCTTGGCATTACCATCATTGAAACCCTCAAAGCCGATGCGCGAAAATTTGTCCCCAGCGAGAAATACGACAAAGTCTTGCTGGATGCACCGTGTTCAGGCACAGGCGTCTTAGCACGACGCGCCGAACTGCGCTGGCGATTGTCTCCAAACGATATTACGACCATGCAAAAATTACAGCGCGAGTTGCTCGAAAATGCCGTCCGTTGCGTCAAAGACCATGGCGTTATCGTCTATGCCACTTGTTCGCTTGAACCCGAAGAAAATTACCGACAAATCGAATCTTTCCTTGAAGCGCATCCCGATTGGCGCGTGCAGAGCGCAAGCGAAATCTTGCCGGCTGAACTGCACCAGTATGTCTGCGAGTCGGGTGCCATTGAAGTTCTGCCGCATCGGCATCATATGGACGGCGCATTCTCGGTGCGCTTGGTGAAAAGGTAACAGCTACGCTGATTCGCGTAACTCAATTCGGCCTTCAAAGACAATCTCGGCAGAGCCAATCAGGAACACGTCTTGGAAATCTGGGTCAAATTCTACCTGCATGCGCTCGCCACTTTGGACTTGAAGCGTGACCGTTTGGGAGCGGATTTTCCCGAGCCGATAGCTGACCACTGCGGATGCCACGCAACCAGTTCCGCAAGCGAGCGTTTCGTTCTCGACGCCGCGTTCAAAGGTGCGAATGCGAAGCGTATCAGGTGAAATGACCGAAAGAAAATTCACATTGGTCCCTTCGGGAAAATAGGTCTTGTTCGAGCGAAGTTTCTTTCCTTCGCTGAACACATCGAGCGTTTCCACATCGGGTAAGTAAATCAACAGATGTGGCGAGCCTGTGTTAATGAAATAGGCTTCGTAGCCTTCAATGGTGAATTGATCACGGAACGCTGTAGGCGGGTTCATTTTCAACTTGACGCGTCCATTGGGCAAAATTTCAGAGTGATAAATTTCCCCATTGGCTTCGAAGGTAAATTGTGTTTTCTTAATGCCGCAGTGATAGGCAAAGCGCGTGATGCACCGTCCGCCGTTGCCGCACATTGAGCCTGGTTTGCCGTCGGCATTGTAATAGCGCATAGAAAAATCGTAACGAGCCGAGGGCTCAAGCAGAATCAAACCGTCGGCACCAATGCCGAGGCGGCGCATGCACCATTGTGCAATTTGGGCTTCCGAAAACGAGCGCTGTTCGGCGCGATTGTCAATCATAATGAAATCATTGCCAGCGCCCGACATTTTCGTAAAATGAATCGTCATGAAACCCTTGAATTGAAGTTATCTATGAACCGATTGATGTTTCTCTGGTGGCTGATAGTGCCCAGTTTAGCCGCGCAGAATCGGGGCGATTACCAGCTTGCCGAAAGTTTTTTTCAAGCACAAAATTACGAACAAGCGGCAGAGCGATTTCAAAGGCTGTATGAACAAAATCCCGCGTCGCAATTTTACTTCGATCGTCTTCGGGTCTCGCTCTACGAATCGCGTCAATACGATAAGGCTATTGCGGTGATTAGCAAAGAATTGAACCGAAAAGAAAATCGAGAAGCTATGCTGCTGATGCTGATGCAATGCTACTACGCCAAAGGTGATGTCAAAAGAGGCGATGATGTGCTCCAAGAACTCCAAGCGCAAGCGCAAGACTTACCACAGTTTGCTTCACTCATTCTTGCCCTTAAAAAGGAACGAATGATTGACCGTGTGCCGAAAGTGGTCTTAGAGGCGCGCCAAAGACTGCGTTACCTTGGCGAATCCGCACAGAGACTCTTTGCCGAAGACCTTGCAGATGCCTTCCTCTTTCTCAATCGCTACAACGATGCCACACGCGAGTATTTGAAGCTGCTCGATAGCGACACGCCTGACTTTCAGCGTATTCGGGCGCAAATTGCCAGTTACGCCCAAAAATCAAACCCAGCCTTGCTACGCCAAACCATCCAAACCATAGAGGAAGAAAAATCAAAATATCATGACCTGCCACGCCAGCTGATTTCACAACTGTTGCTCTCGCTCTACATGGAACTGGGCGATTTTGACAGTGCATACAACGAAGCCTTGTCTTACGACCGAGAGCTCAACGCCGGCGGCGGACAGCTCATTGCCTTTGCGCAATCGGCACTGGCACAGAACGCTTTGTCAGCCGCACGCCGAGCCTTCCAAGCCGCTATTGCCATGGACGAGAGCGTGCACGCTATCCAAATGGGCAAATTAGGACTGGCACGAGTCTTGGAAGCCGAAGCCCGTCAAGCCGCGCAAAACCAAGCCCAAAAAGCACACGAAGCCATTCTGGCCTACAAAGACTACGCCAACACCTATCGCCAATCGCCTGAAGCTCCAGAAGCGCTCTTGAAGGTGGCCGAACTGCAATTCCAACTCTTGCGCTTGCCATCGGAATCGCAAACAACGCTCGAGCAATTGTTTCAACGCTATCCTGATGCCCCCACAATGCGCCGCGCCGAATTGCTGTTGGCGCACATTCTATTAGTCCAAGATAACTTTCCAGAAGCCCGCCGCACCTTAACCCAGATGCTGATGCGCCCGTTTCTAACCGCACGTCTCAAAGCCGAGGCGATACTCTTGCTTGGACAACTGGCCTACTACGAAGCCGAATTTGAGACTGCGCTCAAGCATTTCTCCGAAATTGAATTCCCCAGAGAAGCTAGCAACGATGCGCTGTTGCAACGCATGATAATCTTGAAAGGACTTGGCGACACGCTCAGAAATCCAAAGGCACTTGAGGCACTCCGACGCTTTGCGCTCATTGAAAAACAGTTGGCACAACAAAAGCACACTTTGGCGCTCGAGTGGCTTAAATCTTGGCTCCAAGAGTTCAGTGGCTCAATTCTGACCGACGATGCGCTCTTCAAGAAAGCAGAGCTCGAGGAAACCCTTGCGCCAAATGCCGCCATAGAAACTCACGAACACCTATTGAACGCATATCCAAAAAGTTATTATGCCGATAAATCACTCTTTCGGCTTGGCAAACTCTCTGAACTGGTCTTGAAGAACCGCAAGAAAGCTATCGCTTATTTGGAACGGCTGATTAAAGACTATCCGCGCAGTTTCTTGATAAAATCGGCTCGTGAAGAACTGCGCCGCTTAAAACAACCAAGTTGATGCTTCTTCACAACAAGAATATGCTCACGACAGAACGGATCGAGAGGCGTCCAGCCGCAATTTCACTTGGACGAGGGTTGGATTTGAAAAATCCAGTCTTGCTGGCCAGTGGCACAGCCTCCTACGGCGAAGAGCTCTCTAAGCTAATTGACCTTTCTTTGCTAGGCGGTATTGTAACAAAAGCCATCTCGCTTGAAGAGCGCGAAGGCAATCCACCGCAGCGCATTGTGGAAACCCCAGCAGGCATGCTGAATGCAATTGGACTGGCAAATGTGGGCGTAGAAAAATTCGTTGAAGAGAAAATGCCATTCTTGCGCACGCAACATCTGCACACAATTGTCAACATTGTGGGTAAATCTATTGATGACTACGCCGAAGTGGTGCGCCGATTAGAAGAAGTCGATGGCATCAGTGGCTATGAAATCAATCTCTCCTGTCCAAATGTCAAAGGCGAGTGTATGATGTTCGGCGTTGATGAACGCGCAACATTTGAAATCACCAGCACGCTACGCAAACTCACCAATCGGCATCTGATGCTAAAACTCACGCCAAATGTAACTTCTGTGGCAACAATTGCGCTTGCGGCAGAACGCGGCGGTGCAGACTCCGTTTCGCTCATCAACACCGTTGTGGGCATGGCAGTCGATTACAAGACGCGTAAGCCTTTGCTCAAAAACATAACAGGTGGACTTTCAGGCCCAGCCATTAAGCCCATTGCGCTCGCAAAAGTCTGGGAAGTCTACAACGCCGTGAAAATTCCAATTGTCGGCATGGGCGGCATCGCAAAGTTTGAGGATGCTATGGAATTCTTTCTTGTTGGCGCAAGCGCAGTGCAAATCGGAACCATGAACTTTGTTCATCCAACCATTAGCACGACAATCGCCAAACAAATTGAGCAGTACTTTTCTGACGAAACTCACGGCAAATTCAAAAATTTCATTGGCTCGCTGAAGATTTAACTCCATAAATCTGCAAAATTACGCCACACTGTCAAAATTTTACCTTTCCTTAATGCAACTCTACGCAACCCCTGTCGTATAATTGTGCCAGTTCAGGTAACTGTTCTTTCCCACTTCAAAGACTCTGATCCCTGCTTATCAGAGCCTCCTTTGTTGTTTTGTTGATAGAGGGACTCGGCTTAGGGCGGCCGAGTCTTTTTTTTTCATAAATTTTGGCACGCAAATTGAGATACTTTTGTTCTGGTAAAACACAAACTGCTTCAAAGCATGTATTTCGGTTTCACACTTTAATCTCAAACAAGGAGGAACATCATGAGCAAGAAAAAGTTCGAATTTCCGACAGAGGAAAAATTTCGAGCGGCCATTTTCGAGAACACAGGGATGGCAATTTGCGTAACCGATGAGCATGGCTATTTTGTGGAAGTCAACGACGCCTACCTGAAGCTCTACGGCTATACGCGTGAGGAATTGATTGGCAAGCATTTTACAATGGTCGTGCCCGAACATTATCGCGCTGAAGCGGCACGGATTCACGATGCATTCATGGCAGGTGCACCTGAAATGCCCGCTGAGTGGGTCGTGGTGCGTAAGGACGGCGAACTGCGAAACATTTATGTTGTGCCAACTTTGATGGTCAAAGATGGTATAAAGTGCAAGGTAACCGCTATTGCTGATATTACGGAGTATAAACGCATGCAATCTTTGCTCAAAGTGCATGGCACAAAAGAAGACACGCCCGCACCTGCGACTGCCGCAGTAGAAAAGTAAGAATTCAGCAATAGTTGCTCTCAAAGAGGCGTTCAGTTGAACGCCTTTTTGTTTGACATCTTCTTTTTATGCAGTAGCCCGAGCAAGGAAAGTTCGGCTAAAATGTTCGGTTCAATCGGTCTTTGACGCGCCCGCTCAACTTTTTCACGATATTCCTTGCCTCACTCGTGCTGAACCGTGCCGTGCTTGAAGGCTTGTTCGGATTTCGTTTGGAAGCAGTTCGGACATTGGATTGTTTCATATTTCATGAGATTTATATTCCGACTCATAACACCAACACTTGTCTTTATGCGGTTCATCGTGCTTTTTCTCTTGGCTCTTGCACCCTCTTTGCTTTCCGCACAGTTGCTTCCTGAATTTTCACTTCCAAGCGTTGAGCCTTCGGCACACATGAAGTTTCTTGCCGCTGACGAGTTGCAAGGGCGAATGACAGGCGAGCATGGCAATAATGTGGCGGCACGCTACATTGCCACACAATTTCAACGCTATGGGGTGAAGCCGCTCACGCCGAATTACTTTCAGCCAATTCCGTTCATTAGACGCTTGCCGCCGAAGATGCTCTCCTTGACACTCGGCAAGCGCACAATCGCAAGCGAGGACTTGCTACTGTTGACAGGTGATTCAGTATGGATTTCTGCGCCAGTTGTGTTTGTGGGATTTGGGATTGTCGATAGCATCGGCGGACGCGATGATTACAACGGTATTGATGCAAGAGGCAAAATTGTCGTAGCCCAAGTCGGCACTTCGGAAGAAGACACGCCGCGCATGCTCTTCGGCGCTTTTGAGCAAAAGCAAGAAGTAGCCAAAGCCAAAGGCGCACTAGCCTTGATTGAACTATACCGATTTCCATTTCCCTTTGCACAACTCAAACGGTTCTTCGGAGAAGTCCGTTTAGCAATAGACGACAGCACCGAAAGAACCTCATCATTCCCACATCTGTTGCTAAACGATAGTGAGGCGGAGTTTAGGACTTTGGTTCGGAGCAAAAAGAAACTTTCTGGCGTGCTTCAAACCGATGGTTATGCTGTGCAAAAGGTAATCTCAAACAATGTGATTGGTATGATTGAAGGCACAGATTCGAAGTTGAAAGAGGAATTTGTATTGCTCTCTGCACATTACGACCACATTGGCACAAGCGCGACGCCGAACTCAACCGATTCGATTTACAATGGGGCGCGCGACAATGCGATGGGCACAACCAGCTTGCTGTGCGCAGCAAGAGTGTTCAGCGAATCACCCCCAAAACGAAGTCTACTGCTACTGGCTTGCACTGGAGAGGAAGTCGGACTTCTGGGGAGCAAATACTATGCTGAACATCCGCTCGTGCCGCTACACAAGACGGTCTTTAATCTTAATGTCGATGGCGCAGGCTATAACGATACGAGCATTGTAACCATTATTGGATTGGAACGCACCACGGCGAAGCAAGATATTCTCGAGGCGTGCAAAGTGTTCGGGCTCACGGCTGTTGACGACCCAGCGCCCGAACAAAATCTCTTCGAGCGCTCCGACAATGTCAGTTTCGCCCGCAAGGGAGTGCCAGCACCAACATTTAGTCCCGGCTTTCGCGCCTTTGACGAGGCCATCAAGAAGTTCTATCATCAAACCACAGACCAGGCTGACGAGAATTTTGACTTTGCCTACCTCCACCGATTTGCCAAAGCCTTCATTCACACAGCGCGACGCATTGCCGACAATCCAACACCGCCACGATGGAAATCAGGCGATAAGTATGAACCCATCGGAAAGAAATTGTATGGCAAGTAGACAAGCAACCATCGGGTTTGTGCTTCTTTGGCTGTTCGTTGCATTTGGCTGTAAGCAACGCAACATGCAAGTGGTCATCAGTTCTGAAAAAGAACTGCCAGGCGCATTTGGCGGCGAACTCTTTTTCAAGTGGGGCACGCGCAAGACGGAAATTGTTCGGGCCATGCTGTTGCGTGAGAATGTGCGCACCGATTCGCAACATGAAAAAACCTTTGTGACGCCTGAACTGCACTTCAAAGGAGGCTCACTTTACGGCATGCGTGTCGCTTCGTGGGCATTTGCTTTTGGCGATTCCGTGCGCGCCGACTCGCTCAACTCGATTGGGCTGTATTTTGCACAAGTGATTTTTGAAGGCAATGAAAAAATTGATAATCACTTCAAGCAGCTCGATAGCCTCATTTGCGCACAACACGGATTGCAATCAGCCATCACCGAATCAACAGGTAAAGTAACCTACCGCTTTCTGAACGGCGATGAAATTGTGTTATCCATTGTTAAGATTGGCAAGAAGCCCCCAACAATTGCGCTCGAGTATCTCAATCTACAACGGCTCAACGAAGGCCTTGCATGGGCAGAGAAGCTGAAGGCCAACGCGAATTAGTCGGTCTCAATGAGTGCGGGCGTTTGTGCCGTCGTGGGTTGCACGTCTTCAACACGGTGAATGTGTTGGACTAAAAAGATGCAGATGATAGTTGCCAAAATCGCCAGTGCTCCGACAAGGTGATAGTTCGTTATGGAGCCGTCCGACGCTTTGCCGAGAATTAACCCTGCCACAAAACTTGATGCGCCCGAAGTCACCTGTTGCGCCGATGAATTGATGCTCATAAAACTGCCGCGCGATTTCGGCTCAACGCTTGATGTTACGAGGGCAACGGCAGGCACAAGTCGTCCGTTCATCGTAATCATAAACAGTGTGGTAATCACCAGTGCAAGCACCAGAGGCACTTTTGGAAGGTTCGTGATAGCATAAATCACTGCGATTGAACTTACTGACATCAGCGTAAAGACCCTTGCCTTTCCAAATCTATCTGCCAGTTTTCCAACAAATCGCGAGGTAAAAATCGTTGCCGCACCGCCAAAAAAGTAAATGAGCGGCAACTCTGATTCGCTCATGCCCACATTCGAGACACAATACGGGCTGATGTAGGGAATGACCGTGAATCCGCCCACCATCAACATCATCATAAGCACCAGTGCGTTGCGATGATTCGGTGTGGAGACGAGCGTGTAGAGTTTTTGCAGGGCTTGAAGCGGCGTTTCAGAAGTTGGCTTTGCCGAAAGGTGCCCGCGCATACTGGGCAGTTCTTTGTAAGCGAGTGTGAGCGCAATGGAACTCATTGCGGCAAGCATGAAAAAGGGAAAGTGCCAGCCGAAGTGATTGGCGAGATACAGTCCAAGCGGCACGCCCGCAACAGACGCAATAGAGAACGCACTCATCACGGTGCCAGTGGCCGTGCCGCGTCGGTGCTCAGGAATGCAGTCGCCAATGACGGCGAAGATGAGTGCGCCCAACACGCCGCCAAACCCGCCCGCAACAATTCGCGCCAGCATAAGCGCAAGATAAGTTGGCGCAATCCCGCAAAGAAATGTCCCAACGGTGAAGCCTGAATAAAGAAAGAGCAGTGCAGTGCGCCTATCAAATTTGTCAATGAAAAACGCACTCAAAAATCCTGTAATGCCTGCGCTGAATGTGTATGCTGAAACGATAAATCCAAACTCTTGTGGCGAAATCCCAAAGACGCGCATCAGGTGCGGACCCAGTGGCATCATAATCACAAAATCCAACATGTGTGTGAATTGAACGGCAACCAGCACCAAGAGCAAAAGCCATTCACGCTTAAAAGCGGCTCGTTCACGCAATGGGTTCACAGGTCTTACATGGAATAACGGTTTCAAAGAGACTACTACATAGAAGCCCGTTCGGGATTAGAATGTTTTTGGCACGCCGAAAATTTCTCTTGATGCCTTTCAAACGCGCGGGTCTGTCCCGTGTGTTCAGGTCTGAAAGCGAGCTACACGGCAATGAAATTACCCTTCGGTGCCGATTGCCAGCACTTTGGCGGTTTGCCAAAATTCATCAGGGTTGAGAATACGCAAGATGGATTTGTTTCGCTCGCCTGGTTTTTCAACGACTTCATAACTGCTTTGCACATGTGGCGACCAAATGACGACATCGCTTTTCGGTGCTGGCACTTCGATTTCAGTGGTTTGTGAAATATCAATGCGGCGCACATGGCGGTTTTGCGCTGGACTAAAATTGGGATTGAAGGCATTGCCAAAGGGACTGCGTCGCTCCAAGACCCCGTTATCGCGTAGGAAGCCCGTGCCACCCATAATGTAGTAGCCAGTGTTGAGTTTTTCGCGCTGTGCGTTGGCGGCGGCAACGGCTTCAGCAAGGCGCGACTTCAAACTGGCCGTTACACGGTTGAGGCTATCGACTTTGTTGCGAAGCGCGAGATTTTCACCTGCCAGTTGCGCGACTTGTTCTTTCAGGCGTTCATTTTCAGCGGTTAATTCGGCAAGTTTGGTTTCGAGTTTGCGGATGCGCGCGGTCAGTTGGTCAATTTTTTCTTTCTGCGATTTCAGCGCGTTCGCCACTTCTTTGATGCGGTCAATTGTGGTCTTTTGTTTTTCGGGGTCTTTTTCCGCCGATAAGTTTACGCCCAAACTTTTGGCGTAGGTATAGAGCTCATTGAACTCGTTCTCCAATACCTCGCGTCTTTTATACTCATCTTCAATTGCCTTATTGAGCGAGTCGGTTACTTGTTGCGAAGTTTTCAGAAGTATTTCAAGTTGTTTTTTTTCGTCTTTGCAAGCGGCTAAGCATAGTCCGAACATGACGAAACCAAAAAGCAGAGTGTTTTTCATTGGCGGTAAAATTTGGGTTAGAAATGCTCAAAGATACGGCTTCGAAATGAAAAGGCGACTTCGGTTGAAATCGCCTTTTATGAAGGTCTTTGAAGTTGCTTAGGCTGAGAACGAACTGCCACAGCCGCAGGTCTTGCGCGCATTAGGGTTGTTGAAGGTGAACCCGCGTCCATTCAACCCGTCTTGGTAATCAATAACAGTGCCCACAAGGTAGATAGCATGTCGCTTATCGAGCACAATCTCGACGCCATTGCTAGTAAAGACTTCATCGTTTTCTTTGGGTTGGTCAAAGCCTAACGCATACGAAAGTCCCGAGCAACCGCCGCCTGTAACGCCGACACGCAGCTTATAGCCCTCGGGGATGTTATTTTCTGCCATAATGCGCTTAACCTCTTGTGCGGCGCCCGCCGTGAGCATGATTAAGGATTCGGTTGAAGTATTCGGCGCCAAGGTTTCCATAACTTCTGCCATGTTTGTCTCCTTTTGGTAAGTTAATGTTAGTTAAGAAACTTAAAATCAGTGTGGCTTGTAAGTCGTTAGCCACAGGTCGGCTTTGACGATAGCGGTAACCAGAGCACACTTGATGATATCACCAGCGATAAACGGCACAAACCCTACTAAAATGGCTTGAACCACAGAAAGTTTCATAACGGCTTGAAGCCAAATTGTGCCTATAACCATAACCATTAGGCTGATGGTAAACAAACGTGCAAACAGGCTGTAAAGTGAAGTTTCAGCCGATATGTGGCGAAGCCAGAGCCCCACGAGAAATGCGGCAAGTGGAAATGAGAGCAAGTATCCACCTGTGGCACCAAAGAGCGTTGCAACGCCCATAGCGCCGCCAGCATAGATTGGAAGAAACAACCCTCCAACAAGATATATTGCTTGGCTAACGGTGCCCCAGTATGCGCCTAACAGCGCACCTGAGAGCAGCACGGCACATGTTTGCATCGTTATTGGAACAGGATACAGAGGCACTTCAACCCATGCGGCAAACGCAGTCAAGATGGCAAATGAAAACGCATGTAAAATGGGTCTTGCAAGAACAGAAGTGTAGCGAATAGCCGTTCGCATAAGTCAGCTCGTCAGATGTTTGAATTTAACTAAAATACGAGATGAGTGGTGTATTTCAAACCAAAATTCAGCATGAGGCGACTTCTCGAGATACTGGGCTTTGTCGTGCTGTTCTGCGCTGCATGTCAATCGGTTGCGCGATATGGTAAGCCTGTGTCGGGCAATGTGATGGAGGGGATGGCGACTTATTACGCAAGTGAGTTTCATGGCAAGCGAACTGCAAGTGGCGAACTTTACGACATGAACAAACTCACGGCGGCGAGCGTGGATTTGCCTTTGGGCACGCGCGTGCGGGTTACGAATCTCGAGAACCATAAAAGCGTCGTGGTGAGAATCAACGACCGATTGCCTAAAAACAACAAGGGCAGGATTATTGACTTATCGCTTGCAGGTGCGAGAGCGTTAGAAATGCAAGCCTTGGGTCTCGTGCGTGTGCGAGTGGAGGTGTTAAATCCGTAACGCAGTGGCGAAAGAGGGCGCATTTTGTCTGGTGAGGCGAAAAGGGAGACTTCACACTTAAGAACGTGATTTTGTCAAAGCAAGGTGTGCGGCGATAAGTTTGGCGCGCAATTTTTCTGCAGAAGTCTGAAATGCTTGGTCAGGGCTAATGATTTCCGCTGTAAGTTTAATGTTTTGATGCGGCGTAGCTTGATAGGTGCGGTGCTTCCTTGCCGCTTCCTCTACGGTTCGCGCAAAGAATTCTTCGCTAACGGGCTTCGTGATGTAGCGAAAGACTTGCACTTCGTTAATTGAGCGAATAGCCATAGGGGCATCGATAATATCCGTGAGAATGATGATGACCGTGTGGGGAAATTCTTTTTTGACAGTATTCAAAAAGTCAATCCCATTGTCTTCCCCAAAGTTCAGTTCGCTGATGAGAACGGAAACGGAATGGCGATGAAGTGCGGTGAAGGCCTCCTCGAGCGTGGTGGCATGTTCCAAAACAAATTGCATAGTGATTTTGGAGGTCAGTTTCTGAATCTCGGCGAGCGTATATCCCACGAACAAGAGCGTGGCGGGTGGGTCAGGCTCGGTTTTGGCCGTCTCGATGGCAGATTTCGTGGAAGTGGTCATTTGGGCTTCGTTCTGCATAGCCACAATGCGGTCGTGAATTTGAACCCCAAGCTCAATCATTTCGCGCAACTTTTCAACACTGCATGGCTTATTGATGTATCGAAAAATTTGCCCGGCATTAACAGAGTTCAGAATAGCGTCAAGATCGCTGTATCCTGTCAGGAGCAATCGCACGGTGTTGGGACTAATATCCTTAACCTTGCCCAAAAGCTCATGCCCCAGCATACCTGGCATACGCTGGTCGCTGACAATGACCTTGATTTTGTGGCGTTGGACTATGTCTAAGGCCTGCAGGCCGCTTTCGGCTGTAAAGACATGATAGTGAGGACGAAGCACTCGACTCAAAGAAGAAAGCAACAGCGGCTCATCATCAACAAGCAGAATGTTGGAAAGTGTACCCATAATTAGACTTGCACCATTTGAAGATTTGAAGTTGGCAATTGCAGGCTTTCGGTTACTGTGCCGTTTCGCCTTTGTCTAATAGGAATTTTGATTGTGAAAGTTGTGCCGACTCCAACATGGCTTTCAACCTGTATGATCCCAGAGTGTTTCTCAATAATCTGATAACAGATGCTCAAGCCCAAGCCTGTGCCCTGCCCAACAGGTTTAGTAGTAAAGAACGGTTCAAAAATGCGGTTGAGGTGCTCTGTTGGAATGCCCTGACCATTGTCGCTGATTCGAATGACTGCATATTCATCAACAACTGCTGTTTGAATTCTAATTTCGCCGTGGTCGTGTTCGATGGCTTGAACAGCGTTAGTAATCAAATTTAAAAATACTTGATTGAGCTGTGCAGGGTAACATTCGGCATAGAGTTTCGGAGCATATTCCTTAATCACTTTGGCTTTGTTCTTGATGATGTTGTTGGCAATAAGCAAGGTTGAATCAAGACCAGCATGGAGGTCAGCGTATTTGAATTCAGCCTCGTCAAGTCTTGAGAAGTTTTTGAGATTAATGACAAGTTCTTGAATTCTATCCAACCCGGTTAAGGATTCGCGGAGCATGTCGTGGAGGTCTTGGACGATGTTGGCTTGTTGCAAGCGTTGTTGGCGCATAGCCAGTTGGACAAGGTGATGGTCAAGGTTTTTGAAATCATGCTGCTTGAGGCATTCGCACACTCTGTCGACATCCTCGATAAGTGCGAAGATGTCTTTTTGGAACTCGGCCATGCCTTCTAAGTTGGTTTTCACGAATGCCAGAGGGGTGTTGACTTCGTGAGCAAGCCCAGCAACCATTTGCCCCAGAGCCGCCATTTTTTCGGATTGAATAAGTTGTGCTTGTGCGTTTCGCAACTCGGCTGTGCGTTCCTCAACCTTTTGCTCTAATTGCGAGTTTAAGATTTCAAGTTCATGTTTAGCCTTCTCGAGGCTGATGTTAGTGGCTCTCAACTGCTCCTGTGCGATTCTCAACTCGCGAGTGCGAACATCGACCATCTTCTCCAAGTTTTTGGAGTAACGTGCAATTTCTACGTCTTGGAAGCGTAACTTACGAATAAAATGGAAAAGCAGGATAAAAAAGTTGATGAGTGCGGCAATAATGCCGGTGATTTGAATGATGCGTAGCGTGTTCGATTTGTGCGAGAGTTGTTTCTCGGCCTCTGAAGTAATGACGTTCATCAAATCCAGAAGCAAGAGATTGTTGTTTGAAGCATACTCTACGGCATCTTGTAAATCTTCTTGGGGCACAGTGCCTTTGGCGGCAATGACACGAAAGAGTTTTTCCTTGAAAGGGTTCCAAATAAGAAAGGCGCGCTCGAGATAGACCTTAGCACTGTCGGTGGCCACAGGAATCAGCATCACGGTTTTGTAGTCTCCGCCCGTAACCAGGCGTCCATCGCGCAGTCCTTCAATCGTTTCGTCAAAAATTTTGAATGTGGTAGCCAGTTCGGTTTGAGGGGCTTCAATGCTGTGCCCAGCATGTTGCGCAATTTGAATTTGCAAGAGCGTTTTGACAATGCGTTGAGAAAGTTCACGTTGCCGTGAGGCAAGATTCACCGCAACCGCATCGCTCTCGAGTTGTCCAGTCGTAATCGAACTAACCACCAACACGCTCAAATCAAAAATGAGAAAGAGCGCTACTGAAATAATGATTTCCCGATATTTCTGAAGAGTCCCTAACACGCTAAGACCAATTGATGAACTCAAAGGTCAAAACTAAACTTCGGCACTTCAAACACAGTTTTGCACACAAGCCAAGACCTCACCGAATTGCTCCACGCAACTGATGAGGGCTAATTCTACTCCAACACTAAACAAATCATCTCTTCTTGTTGCACAACCGAAAGTCTATGCAGGTCAGCAATCGGGCACGGACCGCTGACACATTTTCCAGTTTCAGGGTCAAAGAGTGCGAAATGCTCTCGGCAAATCAGGTATCGCTTGTCGCTATTGAACGCTGATTGATTTTTTTCCGCAATGGGCTCGCCTGCATGTGGACATAAATTCAAGTAAGCATGAACCTGATTGCCAAACCGAATCACAAATGCTTCGCAGGGCTCATCATCTCTCACAAATGTGAAAAGATGCGACATGCCTTCATGCAGCTCAGAAGCGGCAATGATGGGAACGACTTTCGAAACGCCCCCTACAGCAATAGACAGCGGCGTTGACATTGGACAACCAAAAGTTTGTCTCTGAACAGAGTTCGTAACCTCATAACGAGCAAAGGAAGATAGAAAAGTTTTCTAAATTGTTGAACATATTTAGAAAGCAACCACTAACAAACTCAATGTGCTCTGGCTATGACTGGAAAAGAAGAAACACCTCTGCTCCAAGAACAACTCAATACTTTCTACGAGCAATTCAAGGACAGCCCGCCGTTTCAAGCGACCAAGCAAGTGGCAGAACAACTAAAGCGTTATGTTGAAGCGCATCCTGTGCAATCTGCCCTCATAGCATTAGGGATTGGATTTCTGTTGGGAGCGCTATTATCATCTCGTAAGGAAGCATAAGCCATGAGAGACGACCCACGATACAGGAAAAGCCTCATTGAATTGCTGGATGAGACCTTCTCGCAATCGCTGGATGATGTTTCCGATATGCTGACGGCAAAAATTGAGCTCGCAAAGTTAGAGGCCATCGAGCTGCTTGCAGGCGTTGCGGCAAACATCGTGCTGGTTCTGATTTCGCTGATGGGGGCTTTATGTCTCTTGATTGCGCTGGCCTTATATCTGGGCGAATGGTTTGGGCAACGCTCGCTGGGCTTTTTAGTCACGGGTGTAGGGCTCATTGGCGCTGTGCTGTTCATCACGGTCGCTCAGCCACTATGGGTGCGAAACTGGTTTCTGACATTGCTCTGGCACGAGTATCAACGGCGGCAACTTACAAAGCAAGAGCAGGGAAAGAAGTCATGTCGGTCCTAGAAGCCATAGCGGTGCATCGTCAAGCGTTAGAACGCACCATTCAGATCCGAAAAGGGCGATTGAAAATGCGCCAGCAACGGCTCAAAGCCGAACTGCAGGCACGCCTAACGCCGCAAGGATTGGCCACGCAATTTCCGATAACAACCTTGTTCGTCGGATTTGGCGTGGGTTGGCTGATAGGACGAGCGGTGCGCGCCTTGATAAGCGGGCACCGCTTGCCCTCGTTACAGCCCCAGAACCCAACTGTCAAGTGCCCCCGCTTGCGAGCTCAATCGCCGGTCATACAGACACTCAAAGACATAGCGCTTCAAACGCTGACCCGTTTAGCCCTAAACAAAATGCGTGAGTTTTTTGTTACTCACAGAACTTCACAGAGCTAAGCAACCCATCAATGAGCCAGACACGCATCATACCTATTCAAACTTTTTTTGAGAACAAGCAGAGTGCTTACACGGTAGCTTTTGCGCCAGATAGCAAACGCTTCGCCGCCGCAGGGGGCTTGCGCGCCGTCTTCGTCTATGAAGTGGGAAAACCCGAAGCCATCGGCGGACTTGCCGATCATCGCCAATCCGTCTACGCTATGCTCTTTTCTAAAAGCGGGAAATACTTTATCACCACAGGGCGAGATGGCATGGTCATCATCTATGATGCCCAAAGCTTTGACAAACTTGCAACTGTGCTTTCGCCACAACTGGGTGCGAATTACATTGCCGTAACGCGCCACCACAAGCCTGAACATGATGGGCGCGTGATGGTTTCGGACGGCGTAGAAACCATTGAGGTGCAAGGCATAACAGGCATCTATGACGCCCTGCGCTATATTTTCTACGAACTCAATAAGACAGAGCAAGAAACCGCAAGATGGGGTGCCCTGATTCGAGAGGCATTTGAAAAAGCCGGCAAAGCAACTTCACAGCGTGAGGTGATTTTCTCCAACCCGCATCTGTTGCCAAACTATGCGCTGGCGCTTAATCATGATGAAACCGAACTCTATGTAGGGGCATCGGGCGGCGCCTTGAAAGTGTTTCGTATGTCTGACTTCTCGCTCGTGCGCGTTCTGCCGCTACATGCAGGCAACATTCGCACGATTGCGCTCTCGCCTAATGGCGAGCTACTGGCCACAGGCAGTAGCGACCGACTCGTGAAAATTTTGGACGCAAAAACCTTTGAAGTGCTTCACACAATTGAAGGGCACGGCGATTCGGTCTTCTGTGTCAGGTTCTCGCCCGATGGAAAACTCTTCATCACTGGCGGCAAAGACGCTCGCCTGCGAGTCTGGACAGTCGAAGGCAAATCCCTCAAACCCAAAGTCAAAGTGCTGGCTCACACTTTCTCTATCAAGGGCATGACATTTCTCAACGGTGGAAAAGAACTGCTCACCGTAAGTCAAGACAAGACCATCAAACTTTGGGACATTCAAAATGCCACGTGCAAAGAAGTAATTGACCAAACCAACGGCGGGCATAGCTTCACCATCAACACGGTAGCGCTCTCGCCAGATGAACGCTACCTTGTAACAGGGAGCGATGATAAAACTGTTAAACTGTGGGAACTGAAAAAATAAGATGCTACTTCCCCGTAGCCACAGTTGGCCGATCAAGCCAAACGGTCTTGAAATCACGCCGATCCATGGCATTGACAGCGTAGTCACGAACGTCTTTTCGGACGATGCGCTCATCAATATCATAGACGGTTAGAAGTAGAGGCGCATCATCGAGCGCAAGTTGCTCGGCTTGAAGATACAGAGCGTTGCGTTGAGCATCGTTAGCAATCAAAAGCGATTTCTCATACAGTTCATCAAACTTCGGATTTTGATAGCGCGCACTGTTCGGATAACTGCGCGCCTCCAAGTTTGACGGAACCAGCTTGCCATAGCATAGATTGAGAAAATTTTCAGCATCGGGATAATCGGCTACCCAGCCCAATCGAAAGAATGGAGCCTTGCTGGTCTCGACAGTCTCTATGTGCATGGACCACTCGACCTGCAACAAGTTGACCTTAATGTTTAGATTTTTTTGGAGCATTTCCTGAATGGCTTCGGCGATTTTGAGGTTCCGTCCGCCGCCAGCGTTCAATTGGAGCGTGAGTTCGGGAAACCCACGACCATTGGGGTAGCCAGCTTCGGCCAGCAGTTGCCGAGCCTTTTGAACATCAAACTGATAGCCTCTGACTTTTGAGGTGTCGTAGTTAGGCATCAGTGGCGGCACAAAGCCCTTCGTAGCGGCAATGCCTTCACCTTTGAGAACATAGCGTTCAAGCTTATCGCGGTCAATGGCATAGTTCAGGGCAAGGCGCACACGTCTATCGTTAAACGGCTTGACCTTACAATTCATGCCATAAAACTGCACCGACAGCGCCGGCAAGCGATACAGCACAAAGTCTGACCTATACTTCTCGGCAAGTTCGTTTTGTTCAGTAAGCCACTCGCCACGCATCGCCGATTCAATTCGATACGACTCCGACAACCCGCCCTGCCTAAGCGTCATCATCTGGGTGGAAAGGTCTCGAATAAAAACCAGCTTCACATTGTCCAAAAACGGCAAGCGATTGCCGTGTTCATCCGTCTGCCAATACTTCGGATTGCGTTTGAGCAGAAGGTATTGCCCTTCTTTGAACTCTTGAAATTGAAAGGCCCCTGTGCCAACAGGATGCATGCGAAAATTTTGATTGTAATACCTAACCGCTTCGGGTGGAACAATGTAGCAGAATGATGTCGTCAGTTGCATTAAAAAAGGCGCATAAGGTTTGATTAAGCGAATTCGAAAACGCCGTTCATCAAGCACCTCAAAGCCTTTGACCTCTTGAACCTTGGGCTCGAGGGATTGTTGCGACTCAAAGTATTCGGTTGCACCCACAACCTTATCCTTGAACACCCAAAAGCCTTTGGTTTGTGTTTTCGGATTGCAGACACGCTCAAAGGAAAATTTGACATCCTCGGCCGTAAACTTACGCCCTTGACCCCGTGGAAAGCATACATCATCGTGAAAATAGACCTCATCGCGCAGGTAAAATGTGTAACACAGACCATCCGGCGAAATGTCCCAGTGAGTGGCTAATTCAGGCACGATTTGAAGCGTAGTAGGGTCAAGATCTACCAAGAGTTCATAAATCTGATGTGCCGCATGGTGCGAGGCCACATCACCAATTTGGACAGGGTCTAACGTAGGCAAATCGCTTGTCTCGTTGTAGATAAACGTGCCGCCATAGACTTTACCCCCATTTGCGGAACGAAATTCCGATTGGGGCTCTTTTTTATGGCACGAATAAAGTGTCAAAGTAACGCAAAAGAACAGCGTAAGAAACCGAACCGCTTGCATGGCTGTGAGCGAGATTGATTAACGGCGAAATTGGAATCACAGTTAAAAATTGCCAAATATAGCACTTTAACGCATAACTTATCAGAACACCCGACAGTATGGTAACGCTTGAACACGAAACTTCGCTGGACAGATTGTTGGCGTCAATTTGGGAGTCGCTGGAAAACGGCACGCGCTCACGCTTCCACCCATTCCACACAGGCGTCATTGCCACAGTTTCCGATGATGCGCCACAAGCAAGAACCGTTGTGCTCCGAAAAGTGATTGCGAAAACACGAACCTTGATGTTTCACACCGACCAACGCTCACAAAAAGTTTCGGAACTGACCAAGAATCCGAAAATCAGTTGGCTCTTCTACGACCCCACTGCGCGCGTTCAGTTGCGACTCTTGGGTAAGGCAACGCTCCACCACACCGACGCACTTGCCGATATTCAGTGGCAAAACACCAAGCTCACCAGCCGACGATGCTATCTTTCAATTCCACCTTTAACCCGACTGGAACGAGCAGGTTCAGGCTTGCCTGAACCGCTCTTGCGAAGAAACCCAACGCTCGAGGAAAGCGAAGCAGGACGAGCAAACTTCACGGTCGTTGAAACACACATCCATACGATTGACTGGCTGTGGCTGAATTCAACTGGACATCAACGCGCAAAGTTTACTTGGTTGCCAAACGACGAAGTGGTTGCAAATTGGGTTGTGCCCTAAATCATAGAAGTGGCTCATAGCAAGGCCGTGCTTCAAGTGTGCGCCATGTAAAGCACGCTTTCAATAGAGGCTGTCACTTCTTCAACGGACTTTGCCCCGTCAACATCGACAAGGGCGTTTTTATTGCGATAAAACTGCAACACAGGCTCTGTGTTTTGGTGATAGACTGCCAGGCGATGGCGTATAGTTTCTTCCTTATCATCATCGCGCTGAACTAAGCCAACATGGCCGCAACGGTCGCACCTGTTTTCGACTTGTGGCGGTTGGTTATGTTTGTGGTAAATCGCCCCACAGTTTGGGCAAGTGAGCCGTCCTGAAAGCCGCCGCACCACTTCCGCTTCATTCAGCACAAGGTTGATGGCTTTGTCAAGAGGCATATGCGCACGCCAGAGAATGGTCTCCAAGGACTCAGCCTGTGAAACCGTTCTCGGGAAACCGTCAAGCACATATCCGCTTTTCGCCTTTGGCGACAGCAACACCTCTTCAATCATCGCAATGATGAGGTTGTCAGGAACAAGTTCGCCCTTTTCCATGTAACCCTTGGCTGTAAGTCCAAGTGGCGTGCCGTTTTGAATGTTCGCACGAAGCATATCGCCAGTCGAGATATGGACGGCACCGTGCTTTTGCGATAAAATTTTGGCCTGCGTGCCCTTGCCCGCACCAGGCATGCCAAAGAGAATCAATTTCATGGTTCAGAAGAGGGTCGTTGAATCACAATGTTGGACGATACACCTTGTTTAATCCTGATGCGCGGTCGTGTTACAGCAGATTCAGGGGTTGGTAAATGGGGCGCTGTGGTGAAAACTTGCTCTGTAGCGCTCGAGATTGATGGGGCAGAGCTCATGGCGGCAACGGCTTGATCGAGCGAAAAGAGGAAAAAGGCGATGTTACGCCGGCATTCACCTAAATCACCTTTGGTGGGTGCTTGTGAGATGCACTTGGCATTGACAACGGTTGTAACCTCGTTGGCGGCATTGGGTTCTTCCATCATCCATACTGAAAGTTCAAGGCGGTTGCCGCCAAGCAAGGCAGAAAAAATTTCACACTTAAACGCCGACATGCCCCCCAAGTTTTTCTCGCGCGAAACTACACGCCAGCCAAACCAACGAGGCGGAAGTGAAAGCGCAATGTCATAGACCTCGCGCATCGGCACATGGTAGCGCCGTGTTTTGAGTTCAATGTATTCTGGTGTCTCGGAGGTTTCTGACACATTGGTGGTGAAAGCTTGGAGAGCTTTGCGCAACAGCGCCTCGGGGCTTAAATCAAACGGAAGTGCCATAACTATTCAGACCTCATTTTCAAGACGGGTTGAAGACGCTTGCTTGAAATCGAACGTGTAGCCAGTTGCCCACACGCCGCATCAATATCTTTGCCACGACTGCGCCGAACCGACGCAAAAAGCCCAGCCTCATGCAAAAGAGCACGAAATCTGGCTTTCCGTTCATCACAGGTGCGACGATAATCGATATTAGCAATCGGATTGTAATCTATCAAATTGATTTTGCTCGGAACGCTACGTGCGAATTTGATAAGTGCCCTAGCGTCCTCCTCACTGTCGTTGATTCCATCAAGCAAAAGGTATTCAATGAAAATCTCGCGCTGCGTCTTTGCATAATATGCAATGAGAGCACGGCGGAGTTCAGCAAGCGAGACCTCATGTGCAATAGGCATCAGGTCGCGACGCTTTGCTTCAATCGCCGAGTGTAACGAAATGGCTAAGTTGATTTTAGAAGGCATCTCGGCTAATCGATAAATCCCACTGACAATTCCAACCGTCGAGAGTGTAATATGCCGCTCGCCAATCTGAAATGGATAACGATGTGAAGTCAGAATATAGACCGCCTCCATCACCCGTTCAAAGTTGAGCATAGGCTCGCCCATGCCCATAAAGACAAGGTTGGTAAGGCGCTGATTCCAATGCGTTTTGCCCCACTGGGCCGCAACCTCTACTTGCCCAACAATTTCTCCAACCGTGAGGTTTCTGGTAAACCCCATATAACCCGTCGCACAAAATTTACATGCCATCGCACACCCAACCTGGGATGAAACACAAACCGTAAGCCGCTTCTGTGCATCGCTCTTGAAGTCGGGTATTAAGACTGTCTCAATCTCTCGCCCATCGTCTAATGAAAACAGAAACTTGACAGTTTGGGCACGTTCAACTTCTGACGAACCTAAGACGCATGACGGCGTCAGGCCAGCAATGAAAAAATTTTCTGAAAGCTTCTGGCGAAGCGACTTGGGCAGATTGGTCATTTCAGAAAACGCTGTCACGCCACGATAGACCCACTCTAACACTTGCTCGGCACGAAACGGCGGCTCACCAAGCCGAGACAGTACGTGCTGAATTTCAGAGAGACTCAACAACTTGAGATTCTGCACTTGACAATGAGATTGCGTTGCAAAATGACCTGATAAATTTAAAGACCGAAAATAAAAAAAGCCCGTTAAAAACGGGCTTTCCGCTTGGCGCTGGGGTGCTAGGATTCGAACCTAGGAATGTCGGCTCCAAAGGCCGATGCCTTACCGCTTGGCGACACCCCAATCAACCGTTCAGAACATCAAGAACAGACACACCTCTCAAATAAACGATGCAAATGCTCAAAGCATCTTAATGCAAGTAGAGAGTCATTGTATTTTTGCTTTGCCCTGCAAATAAGGGTTGAGCGGTGTGTCCGTCAAAACTTTTCGCAAAGATAACGAAGCAAGAACGAAAATCAAAATTTTTTCTAAATCGTTCATCCGAACCCAACAAGATTGCATAGCGTTCAGCACGCAATTTTTTAATGCTGTTTTCGGAAAAAGATTTTAACTTGCTACCGTCTATATCAACTCAAAGCTTTTTCCAACATCACATTTCCAAACGACTATGACGAATGCAGTTCTAGGGACTGAAGAAACCACTGCACTAAGCCTCTTTTCCGAGTTGGAAAAATACGAGCATGAGCAAGTGATTTTTTGCTCGGATAAAAAAGTGGGGTTGCGCGCGATTATTGCAGTTCACAACACAATGCTTGGCCCAGCGCTCGGCGGTGCACGCATGTGGCCCTATGCCAGCGACCTTGAAGCATTGACGGATGTCTTGAGGTTGTCGCGCGGCATGACCTACAAAGCCGCAGTCTCTGGCCTAAATCTGGGCGGCGGAAAAGCCGTTATCATCGGGAACTCGCAAACCGACAAGACTGAAGCCTTGTTCCGAACTTATGGACGCTTTGTGGAAGGGTTGGGTGGCAGATACATCACCGCCGAAGATGTCGGAACTGATGTGCGCGATATGGAATGGGTGCGCATGGAGACCAAGTATGTAACAGGCATTTCACGCGCGCTGGGCGGAAGCGGTGACCCTTCGCCCGTAACTGCACTCGGTGTCTATATGGGCATGAAAGCCGCCTGCGCTGAACGATACGGCAATGACAGCCTAAACAAAAAAAAGGTTCTCGTACAAGGCGCTGGGCATGTAGCCTACCACCTCTGCGGATACCTGCGCAGAGAAGGCGCAAAAGTCATAGTAAGCGACATTTTTGAGGAAAAAGCCCGACGCATCGTGATTGAATACGGCGCCGAATACGTCCCTGCTGACCAAATCTACGACATCGAAGCCAACATCTTCTGCCCAGCCGCACTGGGCGGAATTCTAAATGACGACACCATTCCACGGCTAAAAGTTGACATTATCGCTGGACCTGCAAATAATCAACTCAAAGATGAAACCATTCACGAGCAAATGTTGATTGAGCGAGGCATTCTCTACACGCCTGATTTTGTCATCAATGCTGGCGGGTTAATCAACGTGGCAAACGAGCTGGAAGGTTATAACCAAGAACGTGCGCTCTCCCAAGCCAGAGGAATTTACGATGTGATTAAAAACATTCTCAAGACAGCTAAAAAAATGAATCTGACGCCTAATCAAGCCGCAATTCATCTCGCCGAAGAACGCCTGGCAAAGATTGGTCAGATTAAGCAAATATATGCAGGGAAAAGCCAATACGCTGGTCGGCTGGGCGAAATGAACACGCGCGCAACTGCATAGCCAATCTTGAGTCTTCATCGGATAGCAATGCTCGTAGATATAGAGCCGAGTGCTGCTGCGTACAGCCGCATGAATGCTCTCGTTCAGCAGGAGTTTGAGCTAAAAAGCGCCACACTCTGATGTGGCTTTGCGCCAGCACCAGCACACAAAGTCAGCCAAATGGTCAAACAAAGAAAGGCGGTGTTGCCAAACAGAAATTTTTGACTAACTTTCACGCAAGACATCAACGCCAACATAAACAGTTCTTTCAATTTCAAACTATGGTTACTCGACGTTTTGTTCGCGAAGTGGTGATGCAGATTCTCTATGCATTTGAGATACGAAAGGAAGACATTCACAAGGTTGCTGAAGGGCTTATGCCAGAGGAGATTACCAGTCATCCGAAAGCAAGAGATTTTGCCTTGTCGCTACTTGAGAAAGTAACTTCCAACTTACCGACTATCGATTCAAAGATTAAAAGCCATGCTGATAATTGGGAACTTGACCGAATGGCAATTATTGACAAGAATTTGATGCGGATTGCGATTGCAGAAATGTTGTATTTTCCCGATGTGCCGCCGAAAGTCTCTATTAATGAAGCAATTGAAATTGCAAAGCAATACAGCACCGATAAAAGTGGGAAATTTGTCAATGGCATTTTAGACGCCGTGCGGCTTGAGCTAATCAAGAATGGCGAGCTGAACAAGAGCGGACGTGGGCTTGTGGATATGCCAGCAAAACGGTCAAAAGAAGCGCACCCGCCATCGGTTGTAGTCGTGAATGAAGTGCCGGCGCAACCCAAAGAAAAAACAGCGCCGCGCAACACATCAGCACAGCCCGCAAGTCCACAATACCGACCACAATCGCCAAGCAAACCGCAACCCAGCAAAAAAACATCACATAAATCGAGTCCAAATCGTAACAACCCAAAAAATGAACCTGAAAGACGAGACCGAGAGCAACAGTAACTCAAACTCTGAAAGCGACACCATGAACGAAGCCCAAGAAGATGCCCATACTGCGCGATATATTGCCATCGGAGACATTCATGGCTGTCTGGAGCCTTTGCAGCACTTAATTGAAACGCTTAAACCGAAAGCTACCGACACGCTCGTCTTTCTTGGCGATTACATCGATAGAGGTCCTGATTCCAAAGGCGTCATCGACTACCTTATTGAGCTGAAGGAACAATACACGTGTGTGTTTCTCTTGGGCAATCACGAGGTCTTGATGTTTGATTATTTGTCAGGCTTGCTAAGCCTTGCGGATTGGGAGCGCAATGGTGGCATAGCCACACTGCAATCTTACCTCAAGCATGGTGTGATGGAAATTCCTGACGCCCATATGGATTTTCTAAACAGTTGCTTGTTTTACTACGACACGCCCGATTACTTCTTTGTGCACGGCGGCGTTAAACCTTTCCGCACCATTGAGGAAAACTTGCAAAAGATGACAAAGCTTGAACTGGTCTGGGAGCGCAGTCACTTGGATGAAGACACACTGAACGCTAATGACTACAAATGGGAGAAGACCGTTGTCTGCGGACACACACCAATTCCACGCCCAATTGTTTCAGACAAACTCATTGCAATTGATACAGGATGCGTCTACAACCAGCATGACCAGATGGGAAGGCTGACAGCGATTGCACTGCCTGAAAAATGCATCACGCAGGTTGATAATCGCATCCGTCAATCCTTCATGCAACGCCTTTTTTCTCGCTGGTATCAATGACAAAAGCCGAAAAATTTGCTTTTGTTTTTGAAGCACTTCGCAAGAAATTTCCTTCGCCCAGAACAGAACTTTACTACGAGACACCGTTTCAACTGCTCATTGCCACCTTGCTTGCCGCTCAATGCACCGATAAGCGCGTCAATATGGTTACGCCAGCGCTCTTCAAGGAATATCCTGATGCAAAAGCCATGAGTAAACTTTCTGTCGAGGAACTCAAAGAAAAAATTAAATCCATCAATTTTTTCAACAACAAAGCCAAATACATTGTGGAACTGTGCAAGACACTGGTCGAGAAATATGACGGCGAAGTACCACAAACTCTTGAAGAGCTGACGGCGCTGCCAGGAGTGGGCAGGAAAACCGCACACGTTGTCATGAGCAATGCCTTCGGAAAACCTGTGCTGGCTGTCGATACGCACGTCTTTCGCGTGTCTAACCGGCTGGGATTAGTGAAAGCGGACAATGTGCTTGAAACAGAAAAACAACTCATGAAATACTTGAAGCCCGAACAAGTCAACCCTTTTCATCATTACCTTATCCTGCACGGACGTTATAGATGTAAATCGAAATCCCCTGAATGCCATCTTTGTGAACTGACCTGCGTTTGCTCCTACTACAAGCAACATGTGAAGCGACAGCAGAAGCAAAAGGAAACTAAAACACTCAAATAGTGCCCGTACTCCGTGCTCGAGAACTAGCGGTAGCCATGGTAATCTCGCCTGCAACGATATTCTTGCTGTTCTTGAGCTTGTTCCGAGTGTGTTATGTTCACTGGGCGGAACGGAATGCAAAGCCGATTGCAGAAGCACAATGGAGCGCAGAAAGCGGTTACGAAATAACGATTGATTCCGTCGAGGTCAGGCTGTCCGCCTTGAGATTTCTCAAGGTAAGAGTGTGGCAACATGGAGAGCAAATTGGTCAGATAGACTCGCTTCTGCTCGAGGAGCCCTCGCTGTTGTCTTTGATGGTCAAGCGACAACTGGTTGCGCGCCATGCCAAAGTCAGCGGCCTGCAAACGCATTGCAACGAGGTCCGCAAATTTTTTCAGTGGCGCAACTTTCAGCATTAAGCTTGGTAAAATCAATGTTGGAACTGTAAATTCTGAAACGACCATCACGGAAGCAAATGCTCTCAAGATACACTGTAGCGTTTAGGGCTATCTTTAATCGTCTCGCCCCTCAAAGGCTGTCTGTGCTGTTGATTGTGCTGGCATTGCCGACATGGGGTTACGCACAGACCATCTCGAGGGCTTACCCGATTACTCATGAGAAGCGAATTTCAAGCCGCCTAAAGTTAGGCTTGGTGAAACTAAAACTGGCTGCCCACCACTCGCCGAATGTGTTTGAATACCGCTACACTTCGCCTGACCCCAGCGACCTACACTACACTTACGACATTCTCGAAGACGGAACGGGCGATTTAGATATCAGCAACATTTGTTCAAAAAACATTGAAAACAAGACGATTTCCTTGAACAAAACGATTTCCCACCGCTTGCGTGATTGGTTCAGTTCAGATGAAGAAAAGCGCGAAGAACTGCCAACGCTCACAATCACCTTCACCGACCAACTGCCGATTGATTTAGCCTTGACCCTTACTGCAGGCGAACACGAATTAGATTTGTCCTCACTCAAAATTTCCTCGCTCGAGCTCAAATCCAGCGCCTGTCAAACGAAAGTGCAATTTAAGAAACCAAATGCCGAGCCAATGGAGAAACTAAAAATCGCCACAGGTGCCTCTCGCTTCATCTTGGAAGGATTGGGCAATGCAAACTTTAAGGAACTCAATGTGCATGGCGGCGCAAGCGATGTTACGATGGATTTTTCAGGCAAAGCAACATCAAAAAACGCCAAAGCCAAAATCTCACTCGGCGCAGGCTCGCTCACGGTGATTGTCCCTCAAAACGATGCCGTCAAACTCAATTACTCCGAAAACATTCTCTCGTCAGTCGACCTTCCCAAAGATTTCAAGAAAAAAGGCGATGTGTATGTCAGCGGCAACTATGGTTCAGGCTTGCGAACCCTTGAATTTGATATTTCTACGGGAATGGGCTCGGTGAAAGTCGAGTGGAAGTGAAGACAACTTCAACAGGATTTACAGGAACTTCGTTTTGAGCCGCTCCCGCCAATGATTACGCTATGATGACCGATTCGTCTAATCACCGTTCAACTTTGAAAGCCACACGCACTTGGATTGAAACCCATCGCCTCACGATTCTTCGCACGATAGACAACTGCCTCATCGTTTTAGCCCTGCTTGCCATTCTCTCACTAATTGCGCGTCTCGGTTTCTACCTTGACCACTCGCTTGAACGCATCGCGCATTTTACGGAAACCTTTATGCTCTACTTTTTCGCCGTTCAAGCGTTCATCAAATTAGCATTGGCGGAAAATAAGCGTCGGCACTTGCGCGAGCGTTGGCTTGAACTCATCATCTTCGCTGTGATTTTGTTCTATCTCATCTTCCCGCGTGCGATTGAAAAAATGCTCTCCACGCTCAACCCACAACTAACCCCTGAAACGCTTACCAGCGCGTATTTGATTCTCACGCAACTGTTCGTGGTGATTGCCCTTGTGCCGTCAACCTTGCGATACAGTGGGCGCATCATGACCGCAAGCGTTCAGCCATCGGGCGTGCTTCTGTTTAGCTTCGTTGTGCTTTCACTTCTCGGCGCAGGCTTCTTGCTTCTGCCAAAAGCCACCGTGCAGGAGTTATCCATCATTGACGCGCTCTTCATCTCAACCAGTGCCGTGTGCGTAACCGGCTTGGCAACGGTCAACATCGCCACATCATTCACCGACATTGGGCATTGGATTATTTTAGTTCTGATTCAAATTGGCGGACTTGGCATTATGACGCTTACCACATTTTTTGCCGTGATAACAGGCGGGAATCGCAATCTGAAAGAATACACGGCACTACGCGAACTCTTGGGCGAAGACAGTTTAGGAAAAGTGAAAAGTATTCTCTTTCAAATCGGCTTTTACACCTTTTTAATTGAAGCCATCGGCGCGTTTCTGATTTACTACACGCTTAACCCAGCGCACTTGCCAAAAGGCACGTCGCCGTTTTTCTTTTCCGTGTTTCATTCTGTCTCTGCGTTTTGCAATGCGGGTTTTTCGCTTCTCTCTGAAAATCTCTCCAACATTTATTTTTACAATCACACACCATTTTTATACCTCATCATCGTGTTGTTAGTCATCGGTGGGCTGGGCTTTCCCGTGCTATCGAGTTGCTCATCGTGGGTTGTTGGGAAAGTGTTGCGCAAGCCGAATGTACGCCTGACCGTTCATGCTCGCATCGTGCTGATTGCCTCGGCGGCACTTTTAATCATCGGCACAGTGGGATTTTGGGCGTTGGAAGGTCCGAGAAATCTATATCCCTTCACGCCGTTTGAGCAACTGACACAAGCCCTGTTTCATTCGGCAGTCTCGCGCACGGCAGGATTCAACACGTTGGATATTGCCTCGTTTTCAACGGCAACGCTCTTTTTTACGATTGTCTTGATGTGGATTGGTGCATCGCCCAGTTCAACGGGCGGCGGCATTAAAACGACAACGGCAACGCTCGCACTGCTGAACATCTACGCCATTGCATCGGGGCGAAACAAAATCGAACTTTTTCATCGCCGAATTTCCGAACTTGCCATTACGCGCGCATTTAGCACGGCACTCTTGTCGCTCCTTTACATCGCAACCGCTCTTTTCGTCTTGTTGATTACAGAGCAAGAGAAAGGCTTTTCATTTGAAGCCATGCTCTTTGAAGTCGTTTCGGCAGTCAGCACCGTTGGATTAAGCACGGGCATTACGCCACAGTTAAGCGATGCGGGAAAAATCGTCATCATTCTTTCAATGCTGATTGGGCGCGTGGGATTTTTAACCGTTGTTATCGCACTGACGCGCAAGCGCGCCGAAGCCGATTACGATTACGCCGAAGAATCTGTTTTAGTCTCATAAAAAAGTCCAACAATGAAACTCACTCTTACACTTTTCTTAACGCTCATGCCTGTGTTCAGTATGGCGCAACTCTTTGATGGAAAGCCACTCGTAACGCCGTCGCTTCACATTGGCACAACAGATTTCAGCCAGCCGTTTACGGTTGCGGTTCGTTTTCAAATCGCGCCCGAATGGCACCTGTATTGGAAGAATCCGGGCGACGCAGGACTTGCGCCAAAAGCACAATGGACGCTTCCCGACGGCTTCAGCATTTCCGATTTTCAATTTCCTACACCGCACAAAATCGCGACCGAAAGTGCCGTTGACTACGGCTACGACCGTGAACTCGTGTTGCTTGCCACGATTACACCGCCAAAAACTCCAACAAGAAATTTCACGCTTAAAGCCACTCTCACTTGGCTTGTCTGCCGTGAATCGTGCATTCCCGGCGATGCCACGCTCGAACTGAACCCCGCCTCGCTCACCCCAAAAGCACTCGCCGAAGCCAACACGCTCATCGAGCAAACACGCAAGAAACTCCCCGAACCACTTGCAAAAGCCAATCTCACGCTTGAATCTGCAACTGCAACCCAAAAAGACGGAAAAGCCTTATTAACACTGCGCTTTGCAGGCGATAACGCAAAAAATATCACAGACTTTTTTCCCGAAGAACTTTCAGGCTTCACCATCAATCACGCAAGCATTAGAGCCACAAATGGCACGGTAACCATGACGCTCACACCAAGCCGTAAAGACTCAAAACTCACGGAAGTCAAAGGATTGGTGATGCTGGGCGAAAAAGGCTACGAACTTTCGGCATCGGTGAAATCAGCCGAGATGGGCGGCGGCGGATTGCTCAATCAAGACTTCAAGACGGGCGGCGGTGAATCGCTCTCGATTTGGCTTGCGCTTCTCTTTGCCTTTATCGGCGGCGTGATTTTGAACGTGATGCCGTGCGTTCTGCCTGTGATTTCGCTCAAAGTCATGGGTTTTGTGGAGCAAGCCGGAAGCGGCACGTCGAAGAGCATTCAGCATGGCTTGATGTTCACGCTCGGCGTGTTGTTGTCGTTTTGGGTGTTGGCGTTGGTGGCGGTGGTGCTTCAACAAGCGGGTGAGCAAATTGGGTGGGGCTTTCAATTTCAATCGCCGGCGTTTGTTGTGGCAATGTCGGTCGTGATGTTTGTGTTTGGACTGAATTTGGTGGGCGTGTTTGAATTTTCCGCGCCAAGCGTTTCGGGCGAAGTCAGTCAAACGCTTTCACGGCGCGATGCCATAGGCTCTTTGATGAACGGCGTTTTAGCAACGACGCTTGCGACACCTTGCACGGCACCCTTTTTGGGTTCAGCATTGGGCTTTGCGTTCTCTCAACCGCCCTTTATCATTTTTGCAATTTTCACAATGGTTGGACTGGGGCTTTCAACGCCGTATCTCATTTTAGCCGCGAAGCCTGAATGGCTCAAATTCATTCCGAAGCCGGGCGAGTGGATGATTCGCTTTAAGCAAGTGATGGGATTTTTTCTTTTTGCGACGGTTGTGTGGCTTCTTTCGGTGATGGGCGCGCAACTCGGCGCAGAGGGCGTTGTGGCAACGGTTGCGCTCTTGCTTGGAATTGGAGTGGCGTGCTGGGCGATTGGCTCATTTATCGACTTCTCTTCAAGCACGGCGCGCAAAGCAATCGTGTGGAGCGTGGCTATCGTCATCGCCATTTCAAGTTACTATCTTGCCTTTGAGCGTTATTTGAATTGGCGAAATTTTGATGCAAAAACAATCACAAGCACGAAACAGGGAAGCGGAATCGCGTGGCAAACTTTTTCACTTGCAAGCGTTGAAGAAGCCGTGCGGTCGGGAAAGCCCGTCTTTATTGACTTTACCGCCGATTGGTGCTTTACGTGCAAAGTAACGGAGCAAACGGTGTTCGAGTCAGAAGAAGTGCAAGAGAAAATCAAAGCGTTGGGTGTTGTGCCTGTGAAAGCCGATTGGACCAATCGCAACGATGAGATTACGCAACTCTTGAAAAAATTTGGGCGAAGTGGTGTGCCGCTTTATGTGGTCTTTCCCGCTGGCAAGTTAGATGAGCCGATTGTGTTGCCCGAAGTGATAACGAAAGAAGCCTTGATTGAAGCATTGGAGAAAGCCTCGCCGTCGCTCTCGGTCAAGCAGTGATTCAGTATAAAAACGGAAACAATCGTTTCGTCTTCAAGCAATACTCGCGATAGGCATCGCCAAATTTTTCAACGAGCATGGCTTCTTCAAGCGAAATTCGACTGCCATACCAAATCGCTAACACAACAGCAAAGAGCAGGGCGCTCATCGGCGCGTGAAAGAGCGTGGCGTATCCTGCAAAGAGCAAGATGTAACTGGTGTAAATCGGGTGGCGAATGTGCGCATAAATGCCTTCGGTGATTAAGCGATGGTCTTCTTTGATAACGAGTTTATCCCAAAACTTTCCGAGTGCAGAAATCGCTAAGCGATTCACCATCAAGCCGAGAAGCATTGCCCCAACGCCAATTAGCGACAGCCATAGAAACGAGTCGCTTTCAGAAAATTCATACATCGCAACTGTGTGAGCGGCAAGTAATCCAACGGCACGCACGAGGGCGGCAATGCGTCCCGATGTGGTTTTGAGTTGTCGGTCGTCTTTATCCTTCGCCAATTTGCCGTGCTTGATGCTTCGCCACACTGCGCTTGAAAAAAAGACCACATAGAACGCAAACGCACACCACGTCTGCCACGCCGAAAGGTGATGGAATAAGTATGCGGGAAGCACAATTAGAATCGCTGTAAGTGCAAGCAATAATGCGAACAAGAAAACCGCGTGCCAGAACACGGTTGATACTCCTTTCTCTGTGTTACGTGTGAATGATGCCTTCTATTGGGCTTGAAGCGGTTGCGTAGAGTTTGCGCGGAATGCGTCCTGCCTCAAAGGCGAGTCTGCCGGCTTCGACCGCAAGTTTCATCGCTCGTGCCATTTGAACGGGGTGTTGGGCTTGCGAAATTGCCGTGTTGAGCAAGACCCCGTCGTAACCGAGTTCCATTGCGATTGCGGCATCGCTTGCCGTGCCAATGCCTGCGTCAATAATGAGCGGCACATCGGGCAAGACTTCGCGAATAATCTGCAAGTTATACGGATTGCGAATCCCCATACCTGACCCAATCGGCGAGGCGAGCGGCATAACGGCGGCACAGCCCATATCGCGCAACTTTCGGCATGTAATGACATCATCGTTGCAATATGCCAGCACCGTGAAGCCATCAGCAATCAGTTGCTCGGCGGCTTTGAGCAGTTCGACCGTGTCAGGAAAGAGCGTTTCATCATCGCCAATGACTTCGAGTTTGACCCAGTTGGTTTCAAGGGCTTCGCGGGCGAGTTGTGCCGTCAGCACGGCATCTTTGGCAGTGTAACAGCCTGCAGTGTTGGGCAAGAGAAAATACTTTTGAGGATTGAGATACTGCAAAATGCTTTCGGAGGATTTATCGGCAAGATTGACTCGGCGAATGGCAACGGTTACAATCTCTGCGCCGCTGGCTTCAATGGCTTGCATCATGGTTTGCGGATTTGGAAAACGGGCCGAACCCACAAGCAAGCGTGAAGTAAAGGCTTTTCCAGCAATGACTAAATTCGACATAAATCCAATCGCTTGAAATTCTACGTCCAAATTAAACACATTCACACTGCAAAAAAATCTTTGCCACATTTTTGAAATTGTTTCGTAGTGAAATGTAAAGATACTCGACGCATAATGGGGTCGAACCTTTAACCGAACATTTGAAAGGAGACGGGTTATGAACAAGATAGACAAAGTGAGTGTGGTTGCGCTCACGCTTCTGGGTCTAACGCAACTAATCCTGACGCCGATTTTCTACGATGCCCTCACGCAAGAAGCGGTTTGGTTCTTAGGGTCGGGGTTAGCACTGTTGTTTCTGGGCTTTTTGAACCTTGCACGACGCATATCGCATCACAAAGCCATTTTGGTGATGTCGGCAATTGCAAACACGATTGGCGTGCTGTTCATTATGGGCATTGTGGCAGTTTACACGGTGCCGCAATCGGTCATCGCGCTCTTTTTGATGGTTTCTATTATGATGGCGACGATTGAGCAATTAGTCATTTACGATAGCGCAGAGCATAAGCATTACGCTTGACCTCCTTAACAGCGGCACCTTGAACGGCGGGCACGGCACCCGCCGATTTTGTTTTTCCCCACGTACGAATGACTGGGCGCAATGCCGATATTTGTTTCTTAACCTGTAAACTTTCATCTTTACAGAAAGACCTTTAAGGCTCGGGAAAGAGATGGACAAAATGTTTCACCAATACACAGACAGCCTATCAGAAGGCGATTAAAAGTTGAACTTCACCACAAGGAGTAAGGCAGTATGACCGACTACAAACCGATGATTTTGAAGGGCTATCTTTCGCCCAAAGGACACCTGCGCGACATTGCGGACTACGAAGCGCAAGGCGGTTACCAAATGCTCAAAAAAGCCTTTGCCATGAAGCCCGAGGATATTGTCAATGAAGTCAAGAAATCTGGGCTTAAAGGGCGCGGCGGCGCAGGGTTTCCCACAGGACTGAAATGGAGTTTCCTTGCAAAACCCGAAGGCAAACCGCGCTATCTCTTGGTTAATGGCGATGAATCTGAACCTGGCACGTTCAAAGACCGACAAATTTTTGAGCAAAATCCACACCAACTCATTGAGGGCGCAATCATTGCCAGCTATGCATGTGGCATCAATGCGTGTTATATCTACATTCGCGGCGAATACGCCAAGTGGATTGAAATGGTCGAGAAAGCCATCGCTGAAGCCTACGCCAGAGGCTATCTTGGCGAGAACATTTTAGGGTCGGGCTTTAGCCTGAAGATGGTGGTGCATAAAGGTGCAGGAGCATATATTTGCGGCGAAGAGACAGGGCTGATTTCCTCAATTGAAGGCAAGCGTCCCTATCCGCGCCTTAAGCCGCCGTTCCCAGCGGTTGTCGGTGCATGGGGCTGTCCCACGATTATCAACAATGTAGAAACCATCACTAACATCCCTATCATCATAGATATTGGCGCCGAAGCCTACTCAAAAATTGGCGCGCCTGACCATCCAGGACCGATGCTCTTTGGTATTTCAGGACACGTCAATAAGCCCGGCGTCTATGAAGCCCCTAGTGGCACCTTGATTCTGGATTTGATTTACAAGTATGCGGGCGGCGTGCGTGGCGGCAAAAAAATTAAAGCAATTATTCCCGGCGGCGCCTCTATGCCTATCATTCGCGGCGAAGCGGCAGAAGGCATTGGCATGAACGCCGAAAGTCTCAAAAAAGCTGGCACGCTGATTGGCACAGCAGGCATCATCGTCATGGACGAAGACACCGACATTGTCGAAGTCATTGGGCGACTTGCACATTTTTATCATCATGAATCGTGCGGACAATGCACGCCTTGTCGCGAAGGCACGGGCTGGGTTGAAAATATCTATGGCAAGTTCCTGCGCAACGAAGCCGAAAAGCGCGATATTGATTTGCTTCTCTCCATTTGCTCGCAGGTCGAGGGTAGAACCATTTGCGCTTTGGCAGATGGCGCCATGTGGCCCGTGCGATACAGCATCATGCGCTTCCGTGAAGAATATGAAAAACACTGCAAAGCTCCTGACTCGCTTCCGCATGAGTGGAAGTATGTCAATAAAGCGGTAAGTGGCGTCTGACTCCATGAACCGAAAATTTTTGGGTAACATTATTCGCGGCTCGCTGCTGGAAGGGCTTGAAATGAAACTCTCGCCCGATGTGCCACTCGAACATATCAAAGCCGGGAAGTTCCTGGTCGTTTCAGGCGAGCAGTATGATTTCTTTTCCATCATCACAGACCTTCGTTTAGCGGCAACCAATGAACAATTGCTATCCAATCCGCCGAACTTCTCGAACGACTTGCTTCGCGAAGTCATTAGCGGCACAGGCACATATTCGGTGGTCTCGCTTCGCCCGATGCTGATGCTTGAACGCACCGCACGAGACATGAGCGAACGCAAACTTGAACCTGTCAAAACCATTCCCTCACATTTTGCTCGCGTCGAAGAAGCCAACGATGATGATGTGGCGTTAGTCTTCGGCAGTGAAACGCTCAATCGCGACTCTGACAAAAAGTATTTCTTCATCGGCACGCCGCTCGATATGGATCAGCCTGTCTGTTTAGACTTGAAAACATTTTCTGAACGCAGTAGCGCAGTGTTTGGCAGAACAGGCACAGGCAAAACCTTCATCACGCGCTTGCTCTTGGCAGGATTCATTCACACCGATGCCGCCGTGAATCTCGTCTTTGATATGCACAATGAATACGGCACAAAAGGCACATTCGAAGGCAAAGGGCAAAATTCAGTCAAAGGCTTGCAACCTTTGTTTGCGCATCGCGGAAAGGTGAAAGTGTATTCGCTCGATAAAAAAGGCACCATTGGTCGTGGCGCACAATGCGACCGTGAAGTGCGCATCAGCGTTACACAAATTGAACCCGAAGATATTTTGCTTCTTCAAGAAGAACTGCGGCTCAATCCCACCGCCGCTGAATACACCTACATTTTGAAAAATACGTTTGGCGAAGCATGGCTCACTAATTTTATGCAACTGATGGACAGCGGTGACCAAGACAAAATCAACGAATTCGCCGAACATCGCAACCTGCTCGTTTCATCAATGCAAGCCCTGTGGCGACGCTTAGACCGAATGCGCAGTATTTGCCGATTTTTGGACTTTAATCCTCGCAAAGAAAAAATTGATGTAATTGATGATTTGATAAGCGATTTGCTCAAAGGGATTAGCGTTGTGGTAGAGTTCGGCGATTACGACAACATGATGAGCTACTTGCTGGTTGCCAACATCATCACGCGCCGCGTTGAAGAAGCATACAAAGAGCGGACAGAGATATATCTCCGCACACAGAACGATGCTGATAAGCCGAAGCAACTCGTAATCACGGTTGAAGAAGCGCACAAGTTCTTGAACCCGCGCGCCGCCTCGCAAACTTCATTCGGAAAAATTGCTCGCGAATTGCGAAAGTATTATGTCTCGCTCTTGCTTGTCGACCAGCGTCCGTCAGGCATTGATGACGAGATTCTCTCGCAAATCGGCACGAAAATCGTCGCCGCACTTTCCGACGAAAAGGATATTAACGCTGTGCTTTCAGGCGTCTCCAATGCCAATAGTATGCGAAGCATCATAGCAAGTTTGGATACCAAACAGCAAGTGCTCATCATGGGGCATGGTGTCCCAATGCCCGTGGTAGTCAAGACACGCAACTATGACCAAGCGTTCTATGAAGCAATGGGTGTTCTTGACGGCGAAAAGAAGCGAGAGAAGGTTTCCGCCGACATAAGCAAAATGTCTGACTAAAAACTGGTCATGACCTTCTTCACGCGCCTGCTGATCACTTGGCTCATTAACGCAGTGGCAGTGTATTGTGCTGCTACCTTCATTGATGGCATCAACATTGAAGATTTAGGCACGACGCTCTATGCCGCCTTAATAATCGGGTTGCTGAATGGAATTGTTAAGCCCGTTTTTATTCTCTTTTCCGTTCCTCTGATTGCGCTCACATTTGGCTTGTTTTTACTGGTCATCAATGCTGTGTTGTTGATGATTGCAGCATATTTTGTGCCTAATTTTCATGTGGAAAGTTTCACCGATGCCGTGCTGGGCTCTATTATCATTAGCCTTGTTTCTTGGGTGTTGGGGATGGTGCTTCAACCGAAGAATTGACACGCCACCTGTCTGAACAAAGAGCTTGTGTCGGCGCTTTTAAACTTAAGCGTTGAGAGTTCAGGGCAAATCTTTGCCTTCGCCAAGAGAAGCAACCCTGCGTGATAAAACCGTGTGCAATCAGTTTGGGTTCAGTCGTCCTTATAGATTGCGACGAAAGGTTTCCCGCCTTGAACTTTGAAGGCGCGATACATGCCCGCAGTGTTAAACGGCATAGCGATGTTCCCGTAACGGTCAAGAGCGATGACCCCGCCTGTGCCACCGAGTGCGGTGAGCTTTTTCAGAACAACTTCTGCGGCGGCGTCTTGGAGCGAGAAGCCCTTGTAGCGCATGAGGGAGGCAATGTCATGGGCTACGACGGCGCGGATAAAGTACTCGCCATGTCCAGTGGCCGAAACAGCGCAGGTGGCATTATCGGCATATGTGCCCGCCCCAATGATGGGGCTATCGCCAACGCGCCCAAACTTTTTATTGGTGAGCCCGCCAGTTGAAGTTGCCGCCGCTAAATTGCCGTATTGATCGAGCGCAACCGCCCCTACCGTGCCATGCTGTTCCTTTTCCCATAAGTCCTTCGCTTTCGCTTTTTGAAGCGATTGCCAGCGCGCTTCAGTGAAAAAATACGATTCATCGACAAGTTCGAGGCCGTGTTCTTGTGCAAATTTTTCTGCACCTTCGCCAATGAGAAACACGTGCTCGGATTTTTCCATCACGGCTCGCGCTAAGCGAATTGGATTTTTGACATGACGCAAGGCTGCTACAGCGCCAGCCTTCAAGGTGCTGCCGTCCATGATGGAAGCATCAAGTTCGACTTTGCCCTCGCTGTTGAGCACAGCGCCTTTGCCCGCATTGAAGAGCGAATCATCTTCGAGTCGCTGAACAACGGCTTCAACGGCATCCAGGCTGCTGCCGCCTGTTTCCAGAATCGCATAGCCGATTTCGACAGCTTCAGCAAGCCGTGTGCGATAAAGCGCCTCTTGTTCGGAAGTCATAGAAGATTTCAGAATGGGGCCAGCGCCGCCGTGAATAGCAATCGCAAAGCGAGGTCGAGTGGGGCTGGGCGAAAAGGAAGTCGTCATCATAAAGAGAATCAGAAAAATGATGATGCGTAGCATGTGAACGGTGAAACGGGTTAGAAACATAAGCTCGGCTTTCAGGTCATGGACAAGCATTCGCATGGTTGTGCTTGGTTAAATGGTGATACGAAGACCGCTGGCGACTTTTATTGAGTCGCAAATTCGTGGTGGAGATAAGCCACTTGGGTTCGCCGTTTTGACCCTACATGATTCAGACTTGCCCTTTGCGCACAATGTAAAGAAACTCAGTGCAGTCAAGGTGATTCCGCCAAATCCTCCCGCCTTTTGCGAGAGACTCGGCAAGCCAGGGTCTTCGCAACTGCTGTGTGCGCTTCGTTGAAAAGAAAAGAGAACGTCGGCACTGCCGCTAAAAGACGCACAACACTGTCCATAACTGTAAATAGCAACTACTCAACTGTAACAGACTTTGCCAAGTTGCGCGGCTGATCGACATTGCATCCGCGCATCACGGCAATGTGATACGCCAAAAGTTGAAGCGGAATTGAAGTCAAAAGCGGCAAGAGCAGATCGAGCGTGTTCGGAATACGGATTACAAATTCGGCAAGGTGTGAGATTGCATCGTCGCCTTCGGTGGCAATCGCAATCACGCGTCCTTTGCGACTCCGCACTTCTTCAATGTTGCTGACAATTTTTTGATACGAACTATCTCTCGTAGCAATGAACACGACCGGCATATTTTCGTCAATCAGCGCAATCGGTCCATGCTTCATTTCCGCAGCAGGATAGCCTTCGGCATGGATGTAGGAGATTTCTTTGAGCTTGAGCGCTCCTTCAAGCGCAACAGGAAAATTCACGCCACGACCAAGGTAGAGAAAATTCCGTGCATCTTTGAACAAGGCAGCCAGATATTTGATGTCCTCATTAAGTTTCAAAATTTCTCTGACTTTATCGGGGATTTTGGCAAGTTCATGGACGAGCGTTTGGGTTTCGGCATCCGAAAGCGTGCGGCGTTTGCCAAGCGCCAACGCAAGTAGGGTAAGCACCGTCACTTGTGCCGTGAAGGCTTTGGTCGAGGCAACGCCAATTTCAGGCCCCGCATGCGTATAGATGCCGCAATCGGTCTCACGTGCAATAGAGGAGCCGACTACATTGCAAATGCCCATTACAAGCGCCCCGCGCGCTTTGGCTTCGCGCACAGCGGCAAGCGTATCGGCAGTCTCGCCCGATTGGGAAATAGCAATAACGACATCGTCTCGATAAATAATCGGATTACGATAGCGAAACTCCGACGCATATTCAACTTCCACAGGAATGCGCGCCAATTCCTCAATGAGGTATTCTCCAACCAATCCCGCATGCCAACTTGTGCCACAAGCAACAATGATGATGCGCTTTGCAGAGCGAAGTTTTTCCAAATGCTCTGAAATACCCCCCAATCGAACTGAACCTTCACGGACCAGCAAACGCCCACGCATAGAGTTAAGAATCGCATCAGGCTGCTCAAAAATCTCCTTGAGCATAAAGTGCTCATAACCACCCTTCTCAATTTCAGCAATGCTGAAGGTCAGTTCATCAATGGCTTTAGGCATTTCAATATTCTCAATCGTCTTAACCGTGTAGCCTTGGCGTGTGATGATGACCATCTCGCCATCAGAAAGGTAAATAACCTTGCGCGTGTGTTGAACAATCGGCGAGGCATCAGATGCCACGAAGTATTCGCCCTCACCAACCCCCAGCAGAAGCGGACTGCCATTGCGCGCCGCAATCAGTTTGTCAGGCTCACGCAAGGAAATCACGCAAATGCCATATGTGCCAACAACTTCTTTGAGAGCAAGGCGGACAGCAGTTTCAAAATCGCACTCGGCTTCTTTCCAAATCTCTTCAATCAGATGCACAAGCACTTCGGTGTCCGTTTGACCCAGAAAAGTATGCCCCTTACGCAAAAGTTCAGTCCGAATAGCAGCGTAGTTTTCAATGATACCGTTGTGAATGAGCGCAATATCGCCATCCGTGCTGAAATGCGGGTGCGCATTGATGTCGTTGGGAACACCATGCGTAGCCCAGCGCGTGTGCCCAATTCCCAGCGTGGCCTCAAGATTTCTGGGAAGCGAAGCCTCAAGGTCAGCAACTTTGCCCGCTCGCTTGTAGATTGCCAACCGATGGTTCAGCAAGGCAATCCCCGCAGAATCGTAACCGCGATATTCTAATCGCTTTAAGCCTTCAAGAACAATCGGCATCGCTTGCCGCATGCCAATATATCCAACAATGCCGCACATTTTTTATTTGAAGTAAATTGAAAACAAAGAAATCAAATTTTCGGTCAAAATGGATAACCAAGCAGCAGGAGACAGCCTTGACTACAATAACCAGTGGTCCCTGTAGGACTTGAACCTACGACCAAGCGATTATGAGTCGCCTGCTCTGACCAACTGAGCTAAGGGACCTCTGAAAAGATAGCGAAGATAACTACTGAACAAGCTTTTGCAAAATTATTCAGCCCGTTTGTACGTCTTTGCAAAGCAAGGGACATCTCCGCCGACGGACAATGTAAAGTTAAAGGTCTACATCAAACGAAAACAACCGATAATCACAGCCCCCACGCTCACAACCTCCCTGTCACTCTGCAACCCTCCTTTCCTTTTCAAGGCGAAGCACGAGCGAATGTCCAAACCTTATAGCACAAGTTTCCGCCAACTTGATGAAAAGCCATGCCACCATGCCTTAAAGCCAACTTGTTCATGCCTTAAAGTTGACTCGACCATGCCTTAAAGTCAACTTGCTTACGCCTTAAAGTCAATTAGACTGATTCCATCAAGCAGTGGATTTGTCTTAATCGCAACGCCTTATCCTTGACCTCACCCTGTTTCGGCGTTCGCCAAAACGTCCCTTTCCTTGTGATAAGGTTACACTCATGCGCCTTGCACAAAAGTGATGGTTTTGAACTAATTTTCTTCAACGTCGCCAGTCTAATGAAATTCAATGTGAGACCAAGTGTGGAAATGCTGACCGAAAAAACACACCTGACCCCTGCCGAATATCTCGCCTTTGAACGCCAATCCGAAGAACGGCACGAATACTATGGCGGCGAACTGCGCCTCATGGCTGGTGCTTCGCGTAGGCATAATATCATTGCCGGAAACTTGTTTGCGCTTCTTCATCAAGCGTTGCGCGGCAAGCCATGCCGACCGTTTATGAGCGATATGCGCGTCTGGATTCAAGCCGCACAGCGGTACTTTTACCCCGACATTGCCGTCATTTGCGGCATTGACCCCTTCGTTGAAGAGGATGTGGCCACTGATGCGACGGTCATCATTGAAGTGCTTTCCAGCACCACCGAAGCCTACGATCGCGGCATAAAGTTTGAATCATATCAATGCCTACCCTCGCTTCAAGATTATGTGCTGGTCTCCCAAGACCATATCCGCCTTGAACATTTCCACAAACTGGCTCACAACGAATGGCGATACCTTGCCTTGAATAAAGCCGAAGATATTCTGTATCTTGACGCTGTTGGCGTTCAACTGCCGCTCAAAGATATCTACCTTGATGCTGAACCTAACTTGAGCTGACGATGCGCATTGCTTCCCTTTTAGCCAGCGGCACGGAAATTACCGCCTTGCTTGGCAAAGCCACTGACCTTGTGGGCATTTCGCACGAATGTGATTACCCGCCGTCGATTCGCCACTTGCCTGTTTTAACCCGAAGCCATATCAACTATCATGCACGCTCCGACCTCATTCATCTTGAAGTGCAAGAACGCGTGCGCTTGGCATTGAGCCTCTATGAGGTGAATAATCCGCTTGTGGCAGAACTTCAACCCGATGTGATTATCACGCAAGAGCAGTGCGATGTGTGCGCCGTGACGTTTGATGATGTGAAGGAAGCCATTTGCACGATGCTCCAAAAAGAGGTGAAGATTGTCTCGCTCAATCCTACATCGCTCTCGGAAATTTTTGAAGATGTGCACCGCGTGTCGCGTGCGATTGATGCCGACCCCGAACCGCTTCTTGCCACCATGCGTGAGAGCATAGAGCGCGTAGAGAGTGTTACGCGTGCAGTGGAGCCCAAACCGCGTGTGGCAATTGTGGAATGGATTGACCCGATTTTCGTCGGCGCAAATTGGATGCCCGCACTGATTGAACTCGCAGGCGGCGTGCCCGTGTTCGGAAAAGACGGCGAAAAATCGTTCGTGATTGAGATTGCCGACCTTTTGCGCGAAAATCCTGATGTAATAATCATTGCGCCGTGCGGATTCAAACTCTCGCAGACGAAACAAGATTTGCACCTTTTGACGTCAAAACCTGAATGGCAACAGTTACGCGCCGTTAAAAACCACCGAGTTTATCTCTGCGATGGCAATGCGTATTTTAATCGCTCCACGCCACGCCTTTTGACCGAGTGTTTGCCACTGCTTGCAGGACTTATTCACTTCGAGCAAGGGCTCTTTTCTCGCGAAGTTGCGCTCAACAAAGCCAACGGCATGTGGGATTTCTACAACGCTCAAACTTCAGCAGACTATGCCGCCAATCTTGAATTTTCTTCGAAACGAACTCATTGAAGTCATCGAGTGGGTCGATGAGACGCGCGACACGGTGATTTGGAAATTTCCTGACGCGCAAAAAGACATCAAATATGGCGCGCAACTCATTGTGCGAGAGTCGCAAAACGCCATTTTCATGAACGAAGGACAAATTGCCGATGTCTTCATTCCCGGTCGCTTTGAACTTATCACGCAAAACATTCCGATTCTAACGAAACTCAAAGGCTGGAAGTATGGCTTTCAATCGCCCTTTAAGTGCGATGTGTATTTTGTCTCGATGCGGCAATTTACTGGGCTCAAGTGGGGCACGCCAAATCCGATTATCGTGCGCGACCCTGAACTGAAACAGGTGCGTGTGCGGGCTTTCGGCGTCTATTCCATTCGCGTGAATTCTCCGCAACAGTTTCTGCGTGAATTTGCAGGCACAAATTCCATCGTCAAAATTCAAGAACTTGAAGAAGCACTTCGCCCAAAGGTCGTGAGCAAATTCACTGATGCACTCGGCGAAGCGAATGTGTCCGTCTATGACTTGGCGCGCAACTTCAACGAACTTGGCGATAAAATCTTGCCGCTCTTGATGCACGATTTTGGCTTGCTGGGCTTGGAAATTCTCAAATTTCACATTGAGAGCGTGAGCGTGCCGCCTGAAGTCGAGCAGTTCCTCGACAAGATGACACAGATGCAGATGGCAGGCAATCTTCAACAGTTCTCACAATTTCAGATGGCGCAATCCATTCCTGACCTTGCCAAAAATCAAGGCGCGGGACTTGCCGCAATGGGCGCAGGCTTTGCGATGGGCAACCAAATGATGAATCAAGCGCAAGCACAACCTGCACAAAAAGAAAGCCGCGAGGAAATCATGAAAACGCTCAAAGACCTTGCTGGCTTGAAAGATGCAGGCATTATCACACAAGAAGAATTTGATAAGAAGAAGGCGGAACTTTTGGCGAAACTCTAACGCTGCATAGCCATGTCAGGAATTCGCGTTGGTCGTTGGGATTGCGCAGTGTGCGGACACAAAGGCAATCTTGGCTATGAGACGAGTTGTTCGCAATGCGGCGCGCCACGCGGCAAGAACGTGAAGTTCTATTTGCCTGACGAGAGCGAAGAAGTTCAAGACGAGCGGCAATTAGCACAAGCCCGCGCCGGCGTGGATTGGATTTGCGACTACTGCGGTGCCGATAACAAAGCCACTGACACGCACTGCCGCTCCTGTGGCAACGCTCGCACCGAAACTGACATAAGCCGCCAAACCCGCGAGATTCGCTTCGATGCGCCACCGCCTACGCTCGCCACACAAACGCAACCTGCACCTCAACCCAAATTCAACAAAGGCTACTATGTTTTTGGCGCAATCGTGCTTTTGCTGATTGTGCTGTTTTTGCTTTTGCGTCCTCGTGACACCACTGTAACCGTTATCGGTCATGAGTGGGCTCGCGAAATTCGCACTGAAAAATTTATCCCCGTCATTGAAGAAGATTGGAGTGTGCCCAGCGGTGCAAAGGTTGTGCAGTCGTTTCGCGACATTCATCACTACGACCAAGTGCTGGTGGGCTACGAAACCCGCTATCGTGAAGTGGAAAAGCCCGTAGGCACGAAGCGCGTCAAGGTTGGCGTGCGCGATTTAGGCAACGGCTATTTTGAAGACATCTACGAAACACAAACCGTCTACAAAACCGTGCGCGAAAGTTATCAAGAGCCAGTCTACAAAAGCGTGCCGATTTATGCAACGAAGTATCGGTATGAAATCTATCGTTGGAAGCCCGATAAGGTGTATCGCACAAGTGGACGCGACACTTCGCCGAAGTGGTCAGATGCCGTTCCACCCATCACCAACACGCATCGCGAAGCCGAGCGATACGAGAAATACGTGCTTCACTTCAAAGATGAGCGTGGCAATGCGTTCAGCGATGAATGTTCGTTTGAGCGTTGGCGCAGTGTGAAAGCCGGCGATGCTCTCAAGGCTGAAAAAAATGCGTTCAGCATTCGCCTGAAAAGTTTTGACGAATGACTTTCTGACGGTTGAGTGTTACATGTCAAGACAGATTAAGTCCTGTTTCTACGCACTGACGAAGGAGGTCGGTATCTAATTTTTTTTCTTGTGAGAGGTCATAATCGGCCAGCGAGATGGTGTCGATGTTATCGAGCATCAGGCGCGTGAGCGCGACGGTTCGAAGCAATTCTCTATCGCTGAATTTTGCGTCCAAATCGAGCACAACAAAGTCGATGGCTTGGGTACGGTCGTGAAATTCGCGGAGTTTGGCAAGGTGCAAGACTTTTGCTTCTTCACTGAACGACATAGGGAGCGAGGCGCTGACTTTGATTTTGGCTTTTGCTAATTGCATCATCACGCTGAAAATCTCGTCAATGCGGTCTGTGCCGAATTTGTGTGCATTGAAGCGCCCCGATGAGAAAGAAAGTCCAGCTTGGGCGAGTTGTCGGCAAAATTCTGCCACTTTCATAGAAAAAGCGGCGGAGCGGTCTAAAATATCTTGTGGTTTGAATGCGCCGACAGACACGTGTTGAGCGACATGCTCAACTGTGGCAAAGAGCGTCTTGGCGGGGAAGGTCGGCGGGAATTGCAGGAACACTCTATCGGCGTCACTGGCTTGAAGATGTGCTTCAAGCTCGGCAAGCGGTGTTTTGTTCAAGTCAATAACTTCAATATCGAGCCGTTGCCAAGCTTGACGAGTGCGGGCGGCGGCACGAGCAGTCTCAAAGAATTGCTCTACGCCTGAACGGTCAAGCATTTTCTTCGAAGCGGCAACCAACATCAAGGCTTCATCAATGCCGAGCCGCTGGCCTTTTTCAATTGCGGCAAGAATTTCATCTATCGTTGGTTTGGATTTGGCGCTGTTCATAGTTGGCGATTATCCTGTATTGCGAATGCCAGCGGCAATGCCGTTGACACTGGTGCGTAGGAGTTTGAGATAGGCTTGTTTTTCTTCGTCTGTCTTGGTTTGACTGCGATAGCGCTTGAGCGCAGCGACTTGAATGTAACTGATTGGGTCAATATAAGGGTCTCGCAAGCGAAGCGACTTGCGCAAGGCAGGGTTGTTTTCCAGTAGGTCATGCTGCTTGGTGATTAAAAGCACGTGCGATTTTGTCCGTTCAAACTCGCATTCAATCTGTGAGAAGAATTTTTCACGCATCGTTGCATCAGAAACCAGCGAAGCATATTCTCGAGCCACCATCAAATCCGTTTTAGCTAGAATCATCTGCACATTGTCGAGGAGCGAGCGGAAGAACGCCCACTGTTCATACATTTCTTGCAGGAGCGCAAGCTCAATACCTTTCTCTAACGCACCCTGCAATCCTGACCCCACGCCATACCAACTCGGGAGCGTTGCACGATTTTGCATCCATGAAAAGACCCAAGGAATGGCGCGCAGATCTTCAATGCGATTTTTAGCCGTGCGGCGCGAAGGGCGCGAGCCGATTTCCATTTGCTCAATAACATCAATTGGAGTGGCCTCGCGGAAAAATTGCGGAAAGTCATCGTGCTCATAGACCAAGTGCCGATAGGCTTTCATGGAAGTTACAGAGATGACTTCCATGGCATGGCGCCACTCTAACTTGGTGGCGGTTTTTTGGGGCATGGAGCTGGCAAGAATCACGGCCGAGGTTACCAGTTCTAAATTTCGTTCCGCAATCTGCGGAAGCATGTATTTGGCGGAGATGATTTCGCCTTGTTCAGTGATTTTAATTTTCCCGCCAACGGTGCCTGGAGGTTGTGCCAAAATAGCTTGATGGGCAGGTAAGCCGCCGCCTCTACCGACCGTGCCGCCGCGGCCGTGAAAGAGTTTGAGATGAACGCCGAAAGTATCAGTAACGGCTTTGAGCGCAATTTGAGCCTTGTAAAGTTCCCAACTGGACGCAATCAAGCCGCCATCTTTGCTCGAGTCGGAATAGCCAATCATGACTTCCTGCAAGTTGCCTCGCGCCTCGATGGCTTGGCGATAAATCGGAAGTGAAAAGAGTTCTTCGAGCAAACTGCCAGCGCGGCAAAGGTCATGAATGGTTTCAAAGAGTGGCACAATGTTCAGGTCGCACTCGATTCGGTCATCAGCGGTGTGGCGAAATAAGCCAGCTTCTTTGGCAAAGAGCAAACCCTCGAGCACATCGCTGGCGCTATCGGTGCCGCTAATGATGTAGGTGTCAATGGCGCGGCGGCTGATGGATTCGAGCGACTTTCGGATTTGGCGAAAGGTGGCAATCAGTTCGTTGGTCTCTTCGGAGAAGGGCAGTTTGTAGGGAATCATGGGGCGGCGCGACTGGAGCTCTGCCACAAGCCATTGGATGCGTTCCGATTCGGTCATCTCGCAATACGGCTTTGGAAGCAAACGCAAGTGCGCCGTGATGTCATTGAGCGCGGCTTCTTGTTTGCGCGCATGCTGGCGAATATCGAGTGTAACAAACGAGAAGCCAAAGATTTCTACTTGGCGAATGAGCGGCTTAATGAGCGACTCGGCAAGTGAGTGCCCTTTGTTTGAGCTGAGGCTAGAATAAATGATACGCAGGTCTTCAAGCAGTTCTTCTTCGTCCAAGTAGCCAATGTCCGAGTGCGTCTCATGTTTCAAGGCGTTCAGCATGGCTTTGAGGCGGTAGGAGATGAAGCGCAGTTTGATGCGATAGGCTTCGTTGTAATTGCGCCCAGCCCACTCGTGAGCGATGGCTTCTCGGCCAAAGCGTGCCTCGTCGAGCCTGATAGATTCTGCAAGTTCGGGCGAAATGTTCACGCGTGCCGTCGACATGGACAGATGCAGAATTGCGTTCTCAATTGCCGTGATATACTTGCCCAGCACGGCGGATTTCATCAGCTCGAGCGTCTCTTTGGTAACAGTGTGTGTAACAAAGGGATGCCCGTCGCGGTCGCCGCCCGTCCAAGAGTGAAGCGAAAGAAACGGTGGAATGTGAAACGTGTGGTGCGGATAATACCGCTTGAGCGCAAGCTCAAGCTTGCGATAAATTTTCGGAATCACATCAAAGAAGACGCGCTCAAAGTAGTATAGATGCCCTATCACTTCGTCTTGAACGGTCAGTTTAGAAGAGCGCACTTCGTCAGTTTGCCACAGCGAGGTGATAAGGGCAGTGAGTTGTTCTAGAATTTCCTCTCGCTCTTGCGGCGAGTGTGAAGGGTTTTCAAGTCGCTCCAAGAACAGGGCAACTTGGCGGCGCTTGCGCAAAATGGTATGCCGAAGGGCTTCTGTCGGATGTGCGGTTAAGGTTGGCTCTATGGAAAGTGTGTTCAAAAGTTCTTGAACCGCTTCAGCAGAAAAGCCGCTTCTGGCCAGTGTTTCTATGGTCTGCACAAGTGAATGCTCCAGTGTGCCTTGCGCAATCTCAATAGCTCGCGTCAGGCGAATTTGATGAAATTGTTCAGCGACATTGACCAGATGAAAATACGTGCCAAAGGCGCGCACCAAATTATCGGCCTCCTCGAAACTGATGCTGTCAATGAGTTGAACCAGTTCAGCACGTCGGGTCTGGCTCCCACTTTGGCGAATCTCTTTGCACAGCAGACGGATTTTTTCTTCAAGCTCTAAGAAAGCTTCACCTTCTTGCTCAATCAAGACTTTCCCCAACAAGTTGCCTAACAGGCGCACATCGCGTTGCAGTGCCTCATCAGAGCGTTCAAGGGGCGGGTGCTTAAGACGTGTCTCATGCATAGCACTTCCTTTAACAGCGTTCACGAACTTGGCGGAATATACAAGATTTTTCAGAGGCGATAGGAGATAAAAGCATGAAAAAAATTCGATTTGTAAAGAGAAATCGTTAGTTTTATATGAAAATTGGTTCGCAGTTTTAACACATCTTTCCGACTGGCTATGAACATTGGCATATTGGGCTTAGGCAACATGGGCGGCACACTGGGCAGAATTTGGGCGCAGAAAGGCAATAAAATTTACTTCGGCACACGGACCCCTGAAAAAATCTTAGAGTTAGAGCAATCGGTCAATATGCGCGCAGGCAATTATGAAAGTGCCGCTGTGTTTGGTGATGTTATCTTTATCGGCACGCCTTGGAGTGCGACGGAATCAATACTCAAGAGTCTGGCGCCAATGCTTGCGGGCAAAATCATTATTGATTGCACCAATGCGCTCGCCCCCGATTTGAAGTCGCTCGTGATTCCACCCAATACATCGGCTGGCGAACTTGTGCAGTCGTGGCTTCCCGATTCAAAAGTCGTTAAAGCCTATAACACCATTGGCGCAAAGGTATTGCTCAACCCGAATTATAACGGCACGGTTGCCACAGGCTTCTACTGCGGCAATGACCACGAAGCGAAAAAAGTGGTCGCTGAACTGATTGCGCAAAGCGGCTTCGAGCCAATTGACTGCGGCGACCTCACACAAGCCCGAAACCTCGAAGCCATGACGCTACTGTTTCTCAACCTTGCCTTCAGACAAGGCATGGGCGGGCAAATTGCCTTCAAACTCCTGAAACGATGAACCCAAAACCCAACCATGAAACCACAACAAAATTACGCCGTGCTCTCGTGCCAAGATTGCCTCAACGGTGCAGGACTCTCGTTCCAATTCTCGATGGCGTTTCAACCGATTCTGGATGTTTCTAAAAAAGAAGTCTTTGCCTACGAAGCCCTTGTGCGCGGCACAAAAGGTGAAAGTGCCTCATGGATTTTAGAACACGTCAATGAAAGCAATCGCTATCGCTTCGACCAAGCCATTCGTGTTAAGGCGATTGAACGGGCAACAGCACTCAAACTGTCTACACATTTAAGCATCAACTTCTTGCCTAATGCTGTCTATCGACCCGAAACCTGCATTCGTGCGACGCTTCAAGCGGCAAAAGCGTTCCACTTCCCAATTGAACGCATCATCTTTGAAGTGACCGAAGGCGAAAAAATCGATGATAAAGCGCATCTGATTTCAATCATTCAGGAATACAAACGGCAAGGCTTCAAGACGGCAATCGATGATTTCGGCGCAGGCTATTCAGGCTTGAACTTGCTTGCCGAGTTTCAGCCCGACCTCATCAAACTTGACCTTTCGCTCGTGCACAACATTCATCAGGATAAAGTCAAACAAGCCATCTTGCACGGCATTATGATTGTCTGCCAAGAAGTCGGCATTGACATCGTTGCCGAAGGCGTTGAAACAAAAGAAGAACGGGATTTTCTTGCGTCTTCAGGAATTCGCTATATGCAAGGCTTTTACTTTGCCAAGCCAGAATTTGAGACATTGCCCGTGCCGCAGAATGTGGATTGACTCACTCCTTTCCAAGCCCAACAGTGGGCGAATGCCGCACGCCTAACAAGCCATTCATCAATCCGCATCAAGTAAAACCAATGGATACCGTAGTCGATAGGAAAATGCGGTAGACTTCGCGTTCAAGCAGTATTGCCAATGCTCATGTGGTTCTGAAAATCGGATATTTTCAACCGATTGAGTCATGAAACTGACGACATCGATTGATTTAGGCAACGCTTGCTCACAAAGCCTTATCCTTGAGCTCTCCCTGTTTTGGTTTCGCTGAAATATCCCACTTCGTTTGCAAAGGAAGAGGCGCTACGCAGCAATGGGGTCAGGTTGCCTCACACTGCTTGCATAAGGTTGATGCTCGGTGCGTAGGTTCGTGTAGAGGCGTGCCGATGTTAGGAATCGGGGGTGTTAGAAAAGAGCATCTTGCAAATTGCACTATATTTACTCATAACTTCAACCTTTCTGCACATCCGTCTATGAAAAAAATCAATCTCATTTTCGCTACACACAATCACCAACCGATTGGCAATTTCGATTCGGTGTTCGTTGAAAATTATGACCGTGCTTATAAGCCCTTCCTTGATGTCTTCGAGCAGTTTCCGAATCTGAAAATTGCAAAACACTACACAGGCATTTTGCTTGAGTGGCTCTTGCAACATCGCCCTGAACTGCTCACGCGCCTGAAAACCCTTGTCGACAAGGGCAATGTGGAACTGATTAGCGGGGGGTTCTACGAACCCATTTTAGCCGTGATTCCTGACGAAGATAAAATTGGGCAAATTCAAAAACTTACCAAGTTCATCAAAAAGCATTTCAATTACGATGCCAAAGGTCTCTGGCTGGCGGAGCGCATCTGGGAACAGCACCTTGTGAAACCGCTCGCCCAGACCGGCATCAAGTATGTGATTTTAGACGACACGCATTTCAAATACGCAGGCTTGAGTGATGACCAACTCTATGGCTACTACATTACCGAAGAACAAGGCTACACGACTTACCTTTTTCCTGTCTCAAAAACGCTCCGCTACACAATTCCCTTTGAAGATGTCTCTGCCACGATTGAATATCTCCGCTCGATTGCAACAGACGATGGCGGGCGAATTGCTGTTTTTGCTGACGATGGCGAAAAGTTCGGTGGCTGGCCTGGCACCTACGAACACACCTACACGCACAACCACTGGCTCGAGAAATTCTTCAAAGCTCTTGACGACAACCGCGATTGGATTCGCACGATGACCTTTCAAGAAGCCCTCGCTGAACTCAAACCCATCGGCAGAATCTACCTCGCCAATGCTTCCTACGCCGAAATGATGCACTGGGCACTGCCCAACACGAAAGCGTTTCAAGACTACGAAACCTTTGAAAAGCGCTTGAAAGAAGAAGGACTATATGAAGAGTATCACATCTTCGTGCGTGGCGGGTTCTGGCGAAACTTCATGGTGAAATATCCTGAATCGAACCAAATGCACAAACGCATGCTCGAAGTCTCCAAGCGCGTCCGAGACTTGCAAGACAAAGCCTTAAAAGTCAGCCCGAAAACGCTCGATAAACTCTGGGCGGCGCAATGCAACTGCCCCTACTGGCACGGCGTCTTCGGCGGAATATACTTGCCAAACCTTCGCCACCCGATTTATGCCAACTTAATCGAAGCCGAATGTGAATTGGATAAGTTAGACAACCCCGATGGCGCCGTCATAGTGACAATCGAGGATTTCGATGCTGATGGTCAAGAGGAAGTAATCTTGAAAAACACGGAACTGGCGCTCTACTTCCAACCGTCCGAAGGCGGCAAACTCATTGAACTCGATTACAAACCTGCAAGAAAAAATTTGATTGATGTCGTAACACGCCGCAAAGAAGGCTATCACAAGCGACTCTTGCAAGCCAAACAGCACACTGGTGAACTCATTGCCGAAATGCACAACGCTGTGCAAGCGAAAGAACAAGGTTTAGAGGCACATCTCATCTACGACTGGTATCGGCGCGGCAGTTTGATTGAACACTTCTTGCCCTTGGATACCTCGCTCGATGAACTGCGTCGCAATCACGCCCGCGAACTCGGCGATTTCCTCATCAGCCCGTTTGAAGTCTCCACCAGTGGCTCAAAAACAAAACGCACCGTAACCCTGACGCGCAAAGGCAATCTGCACTTCAACGGCAACACGCACACGCTCGAACTCTCAAAAACCATCACGCTCGCCAAAGGTAAAGCCGAATTCGTGGTTGATTACACGCTCACGCTTCACAGCAACGAAAAAATCAACCTCTACTTCGGCGTTGAAAATCTCTATGCTTTGCTCGCCGGCAATGCACCCGACCGCTACTATTATTTCGACGACATCACACTCGAGAACAACCGCTTAAACAGCCTCGGCGAAGTGCGTGCCAAAATGGTCGGCGTGAAAGATGAATGGCTGAAAATCCACGCCCGATTGGACGCCACCGAAGAAGCCCGCATCATGCGCTACCCAATTGAAACCATTTCGCTTTCCGAAGGCGGTTTCGAGCGCGTCTATCAAGGCTCTTGCGTCGTGATGCTCTTTGAAGTAACGCTTTCAAAAAAACCTGTGGAGATTTCACTCGTGCAACGCTTTTCAAGAACTTAAACACTCACAGACAACCTTTTGAAAAGAAGGTATTTGCCAAATTGCTAACCCGTGAACTTGCAGGTATTCACGCTTGCCAGCACATGCAAGTTTGCACCTCAATCATCTTGAATGAGGCTTGGGGGTTAATAGGATACCGACCAATCCTGTTGAGCACATGGGAGTGAGCCTGTGTCTGACACCACTTTGCAAAACTTCAAACTCTTGTGAAGCGTTAAAGTGATTGAATGAAACTTAAACCGAATATGACGAACTTGCATCTTCACGGTTTCTGGCAACGACTTCGTTGGTATCACGGGTTTCTCTTTTACCTTGCAATGAACGGGATTTCGGGCGGGCGCTTATCTTCGCAGGCGTATTTGGATTCGGTAGGGCGACCGCCGTTTATGCCGCCGGATTGGGCATTTGCGCCAATTTGGATGGTGCTTCAACTGCTGATGGTGTGGGCAGGGTTTCACTTGCTTCAAAAAATGCAATCTGCAAAGCGATATGCCACGCTCTTTTGGCTTTATGTGGCACTATGGTCAAGTTTCTCAATGTTTAGTTGGTTTTATTTTGGCTTGCATAGCCCGATTCTCGGCTTTTTAACGACCTTGAGCATGTTCCTCATTAACGCTGTGAATCTTGGGTTGGGCTACCAAGAGCAGGATAAACGCTATGCCCTTTTGCTGACGCCGCTAATGGTTTGGCTGACGTTGGCATTAGCAGTGTCGGGCTGGCAATTGCTCTATACGCCTGACGAATTTTTTGCAACAGCGCCGCCGTTGAAATAGCCTGCCCCTGCGCCGCCCGCATATGCAATAATGCTGGCAACCCAAGACAACAGAAGCCCAAAAGCGCTTGACTACAAGGTGTTCTTTTTCAACGGCTCAATTCGATTCGCTAAGTTCCAAGCCACTGCAAACACCAATCGGACAACCTTTGACATTTTCTCAAAGTGAATTTTATCTACCTCGTCGTGAATGCCGTGATAATCGGCGTGAGTGCCGTTGAAGAAGAAAATGATAGGGATATTGTGCTTGGCGAAATGATAGTGGTCGCTTCGGTAGTAGAAGCGATTGGGGTCATCGTCGCGGTTGTATGTGTAATCCAAGAGCAAATTTTCCGTAAGTGCATTTTCGACGTTCAGGATGCTGTCTAAATCGCGCGAGATTTTATCTGACCCGATGACATAGATGTAGTTTGGGTTGTTGCTGTGCTCGTAGTCGCCGCCCAGTCGACCAATCATGTCGATGTTCAGGTTAGCGATAATCTTCCTGAGCGGGAAGGTTGGGTGTCGGGTGTAGTAATCTGAGCCGAGTAAGCCCTTTTCTTCGCCCGAGACGGTTAGAAAAATCAGACTGCGTTTAGGCTTGAGGGGGTTTTTGGCGAAGGCTTCAGCAAGTGCGAGCACGGCGGTTGTGCCACTACCGTCGTCATCAGCACCGTTGTAGATGTTGCCGCTGACGCCAAGACCGATGTGGTCGTAGTGTGCAGTGATAATAACGGCTTCATTTTTTAGAGCTGTGTCGGATCCTTCAAGCATAGCGCACACGTTTTCCGTTTCCACAATCTTCTCCGAGAAATCGACTTTGAGCGAGACGGTTACGTTTGGAATGTCAAACGAGTTTGGCTTTCCTGTTTCATCAATTTCACGGCGAAGGCTTGAGATGGTTTTGCCACTAGGTTTCAAGATGTGGTTGGCAATTTCGGACGAGATGTAAAAGACAGGCACGCTGTGTTTAGGCTGTGCAAGAGGCGAGGCCGTGAGCGATGGTTGTTCATCAATGAGCGACATGGTGCTCATCACCAAGGCATCGCGCAGTTCAGGGCTCAATTGCTCGCGAATTGGCACGCCGTTGAGGTCAGCGACAATCAGCACGGCTTTTGCCTTCTGCTCATAGGCGGCACGAGTCTTAACGCGAGCATCGCTCCACTTTGTTGGCGCTCGGCCTGCGAAAGTGCTCAACGAATCATCTTCTTGCGGTTCACCGCTCAGCACTAGAACGATTTTATGTTTTGCTGAAACGCCAGCGTAATCGGAGTAGTTGTAATTGCGTTCATCATCAATGCCATAGCCTGCAAACAGCACTGGGCCGCTGACCAACTTTGCTGCATCGCGCAAGTTTCTGCCAAAGCCATAAAAATCCTCAAAGAACTTATCATACACTTTGGTCTCGAGGGTCTGCTCAAATCGGTTGCGCTTGGAGATTGAGATGGTAATCGAGCTGCCTGTGCCAAGTTGCTCTTCTTTGACGCGAAATTTTTGGAAGTAAGTGCCGCTATCGCCCAGGGGTTTTAGTCCAAGCTTTTCAAACTCTGCGGCGATGTATCGTGCGGCAATTTTCTGACCACGCTTTGCTGTCTCGCGACCCTCGAGTTCATCGCTGGCAAGAAAGGACAAATGCGCTCTGAGAAGCAAGGGTGTAATGAGCGCATAACCAACTTGGGATTTAGAATCAGTGGAAACAACCGACGGCGCCAGCGCGCTGCGACAAGCATAGACAAGCAAAAGAAGAACACTGGAAAAGTGCCAAGAAACAAAACGCATATCCGAATTGGGTTGATGAAAAACACATTTGCAATGTAAAGAACTCTGCATAAACTTTTGTAAGCCAAACTTGCTTTTTTACGAACCGTGCTTAAATTCATATCACTTAATTGAACGCTTCATTGCTGGTTGTCTGTGTGACACTGAAAGCGTGGATGTGCTTGGAAAGCAAAGTATGAAGAAGGGTTGAGGGATGGCTGTGGCAAGAAACGAAGGTCACGCGACAGGTTGACGCAAGGCTTCAAATGCTCTGCCGCTCTATGCCGACGCTGTTGCTTGCCCGTTCAATGCGTTTTCAAATTGCACAAACGCACGACTGAAAACGAAAGCAATGCCCATTTATTATTTGAACGGCCGCCGATTGAAACACGGCATCGTTGCCAGTGCCGAACTGGTGATGCGACGACGAGACTACCTAAACAAAATCAACGTGTTTCCAGTGGCAGATGGCGATACAGGCACAAACATGGCGCTGACACTCAAGGCTGTGGTCGATGGGCTCTATGACTGTGACGACTCTACAATTGATGCCGTAGTGTGCTGTGCCGCTGATGCCGCACTGGTAGGCGGTCGTGGAAATTCGGGGTCAATTTTGGCGCAGTTCTTTCAAGGTTTGTATGTAGGCTTAGCCGGCAAAGAGCGCGCAACCGCATCCGAGTTCGCAAACGCCCTGTTGCTGGCTAAAAACTTTGCCTACGACGCTGTGGTGAATCCCGTCGAGGGCACCATTCTCACGGTCATCCGCGATTGGACACAAGCCGTCTATGAACTCTCCAAAATCACTTCCGACTTCAAGCATCTTTTCCACGAATCTTACAAGGCCGCTAAACAATCGCTCGCCAAAACACCTGAACTGCTCAAAATCAATGGTCAAGCAATTCTGAAAAAAGCAGGCGTTGTGGACTCTGGCGCACAAGGCTTCGTCGATATGATTGAAGGCGTTACGCGATTGATCTCTGAAGGAAGTTTGAAAGAAATCTTCAATCGCAAGGCGTTCCGAGTTGAAGATGCTCAAGCCGAAGGCGCACAAGTTGAAGCGAATGCTAACGCCATCACCTTTCAATTCTGTACGGAGTTTATCTTGGAAAATAGCACAGCCTTCGATAAAAAAGCCTTGCGGAAGGAACTCCTCAACTACGGCGATTCGCTCCTTATCGGCGGCTCATCTACCAAGACTAAAGTCCACATCCACACCAACCAACCGCAAACGATTTTTGAGATTGCCTCGCGATATGGGCGCCTGCAGAAGACAAAAGTTGAAGACATGAAGGCGCAACACGAGAACGCCTTCAGCAGAAAAACCATTGGCATTCTCACCGATTCCACATGCGACCTACCTGATGACTATCTCGAGGCTAACGACATTGCCCTTGTGCCGCTCACGCTGCGTTTGGGCGAAGAAGAATTTTTAGACCGAGTGACACTTTCGCCCGAAGAATTCTACCGCCAGCTTGCACAAGTCAAAGATTTCCCGCGAACCTCACAGCCTTCCACCGCCCAATTCAAACAAGCCTTTGAGGACTTGCTTCGCCGCTACGAAAGTGTGATTGCACTGACACTCTCGTCAGGCGTGTCGGGCACATATCAAAATGCAAAACTCGCAAGCAAATTTTTCAGAGAACGCAACATTGTGGTCATAGATAGCCGAGTGGCTTCATTAGGGATGGGCTTCTTGGTGCGCGAAGCCGTACGGATGCGAAACCGTGGTGAATCAATAGAAGCCATTGAAAAGCGATTAAATGACCTGAAAACGAAAATCAAAGCCTTTTTAAGCCTGCAAACAATTGACAACTTGGTGCGCGGCGGGCGACTTTCGAAATCCAAAGGCCTCATCGCAAAACTTTTGCAAATTAAGCCAGTCCTAACCTTTGATGAACAAGGAAAAGTGGTGCAGGGCGGAAAAGGAGTGGGCGAAAAAGGCGCACTCAACAAAGCCATTGAACTGGCTATCAACTACATAAAAGGAAAATCAACAGCGCAAGTCGCAATTGTTTATTCTGATAACCGCGCACTTGCCGAAGAAGCAAGAGAAAAGATGTTGACTACTCTTCCAACGCTTGCCGTCGAGTTAGCCCAAGTCTCGCCAGTACTGGGCGTCTACGGCGGAAGCGGGTGCGTTGCAATTATCGCACTCGCCGAATAACATTAACGTTGGCAATGAGAAGCAAAGGCGATGCGTCTTCCAAGCGTGTCGCCTTTGTGTTTTCGAGCGCAAGGCTCTAAAACCTGGGTCAAAAGGCTTCTTCAATGGTGATGTAAAACCCAGACGTGTGCTGACCAAATGCAAAATCCACCCTGCCGTTAAGTTTTTCTTTTTCGTTGAGGGTAAAACGAAGGCCGATACCAATTGAGGGTTTGAAATCCTTCGCTCTAAATGAAGTAAGGTAAGGCGCAACAGTGCCAAGACCAGCAAAGAAATTCACACCAAGGCGCCACCAGACAGGAATTCGATACTCGACTTGCCCAACAAGCAGGTGGTTGTGGCGAAACCGACCTTCATAATAGCCGCGCATCTGATACTGCCCGCCAATCATGGGCATCATAAAAAACGGCACCTCACCAGTTGAGAAAACTGCCAAGGCATGAAGTGCAATCACATGCGAGGCAAAGGAAGAAATGTATTGGCGAATGTCAAAAGCGTAACGCGTAAAAGCGTAGTGACTGGCAAAAAGGCGATGGAAGAGCATAGCCGAAACCTCAATGTTTTGACCGACCTGTGGAAAAAAGATATTATCTCGCGTGTCGTAATGAACCACAAAGCCAACGCCTGAGGCACGCCCACCCTGACTTCCAAGAACTGAACCAGACGCAAGCATGCCACCTAATGGCGCTTGTATGATTCTAAAGTCGCGCAATTCATAACGAATGCCGACATTCCAAAAGGGCAAGATAAAGTATGTTGCAGATAGGCGAAGGCGTACATATTCGGGCGTATAGTCTTCTCTGACCTGTTCGGGAGTGTCAGCTCCAATCCCATAAAATCGGTCAGGAAACCGCAGAAACGCCAGATCCACAAAGGTGCGGTATTTGCCCAAGTATGCGTCGCTCAACACTTCGGCAATAAATTGGCGGCGAACTGTGTAAGTTAGGGCAGCTTGAACTTTCGAGGGGCGGTTCAAGGAATCGTTGCTAAGGCGGAAAGTGTAAATCCCAGCAACGCCAAAGGCCACACTGGTTTCAGGCGTGTAATCGGCAAACGGCGCAGCCAACCAGTGAGCAGTGGTTTCAGCAGAACAGTCGTTTAGATGCAAAAGCAAATCTGCTTTCGCAAGCGCATGAAGAGTAGTCACGACCGTCAAAGAAAGCGCCACAGCATGCTTCATCGCTTACGATCTTTACGCTACGGCAATCGTGAGCCCTATTGTTTTAGCAAGAACCGTCTACGCAATTACGCCAAGTTCTTTGCCGATACGAATAAATTCTGTTACGATTTTGTCCAAGTGCCATTCTTCATGTGAAGTCATGTAACTGGTGCGGAGCATTTCCCAGCCGGGCATCACGCCTGGACGCACGAAGGCATTGACAAAGATGCCCGCATCGTAGAGTTTACGCCAGAAGAGAAGGGTTTTGTGTTGGTCGCCAATAATCACGGACACAATCGCTGTGCGGGAATCCATCAGCCGAAAGCCATGGGATTTGAGGGCTTGACGCACGCGGTCGGCATTTCGGATTAGCTTCTCGACGCGCCAAGTTTCTTCTTTCAAAATTTCCAAAGCCTTCAAAGCCGCCGCCACACTGGCCGCAGTCGGTGAGGCAGAAAAAATCAGCGCAGGTGTGTGATGTTTGATATAGTTAATCACGGCTCGATCGCCCACCACAAACCCGCCAAGCGACGCAAAAGTCTTGGAGAAGGTGCCCATCGTTAAATCGACTTCATGTTCCAAGCCAAATTCTGATGCCGTGCCGCGCCCGCCCTTACCAATTACTCCAACAGCATGAGCATCGTCGACAAGAATCTTGGCATTGTATTGTCTGGCGAGTTTGACAAGTTCTGGAAGATTGACAATTTCGCCCGATACCGAAAAAACCCCATCGGTGGCAATCAACTTAGCCGCTTCAAGTGGAAGTTTCTTCAACACCCGTTCCAAATCTTCCATATCGTTGTGCTTGTAGCGCTCGACGTTGGCCATCAAGCCTTTAGCCATCATGGTTGCCATCACCATACAGGCATGATTATCCTTGTCACTGATAACATATTCACCGCGTTGAACCAATGTGGGGATGATGCCTTGTCCCGTTTGGTAGCCCGTACTGAAGACTAGGCAGGCTTCTTTGCCCATAAATTCTGCCAATTTTTCCTCGAGCTCAATGTGCAAATTAACCGTGCCTGTCAGGTAGCGCGACCCTGAACAACTCGTGCCATACTTGTCAATCGCCTTCTTGGCCGCTTCTTTAACCCGAGGGTCAGAAGTTAGACCGAGATAGTTGTTCGAGCCCGCCATGATAACTTCCCGCCCTTCAATGCGAACCACCGGACCCTCGTTTTCTTCAAGCGGGCGGAAGTAAGGATACAGACCAAGCGCCTTGACTTCATCAGCCGTCGTAAAGTCATAGCACTTTTGAAATAAATCTTTGAGTGGTTTACTTTCAGAAACCACCGCGGCGGTAGTAACTTTCTGTTCTGCCATATTGTCAAGATGTTTGAAGTGCAGAATTGAACATTCGTGCTTGCCAATCGCCGAGCACAGGTGCGTTCTTGCGCAAGAAAGTCAAAAAAAGGTAAGCAAAGTTTCGTCGTTTAACGTTTCACATAAATCTCACACAAAAAGATGCCCAAAAGTCTGGTAACAGGCGCAACAGGGTTCATCGGTAGCCACTTGGTCGATGCCTTGTTAGAAAAAGGTCACGCAGTTCGAGTGCTGGCAAGAACAAACCGTCCATCAGAATTTTTGAAAGATAAAAAAATTGAAATCATAAAAGGCGATTATGCTGACATAGAGTCGCTGAAAAAGGCCGTCGAGGATATGGATTACATCTACCATGTTGCAGGCGTTACGAAGGCACTGGACGAAAAGACCTACATTCAGGGCAACGTGGTTGCTACGGAGCATTTGCTTCGGGCGACACTGGCGGCAAACCCAACGCTTAAACGCTTCTTGCACGTCTCATCTGGCGCAGCGGCCGGACCTTCGCCCTCGGCCGAACATCCCATCGATGAAACTGCCCCACCAAAGCCCGTTACGCTCTACGGCAAAACTAAACTCCAAGCCGAAGAAGTCTGCAAACAGTTTTTCCATCAACTCCCGATTACAATCGTCCGACCCAGTATCGTCTATGGCGAGCGCGATAAAGACCTGCTCGAGCACTTCAAAGCCATCAAACTTGGCATCATGCCCATCTTCGGACTAAGCGAAAAAAAATACGACTACCTGTATGTAAAAGACCTAATCGATGGCATGATTGCCGCAGCGGAATCAGACAAAACCAAAGGCGAAATCTACTTTCTTTCAGGAACAGCCCACAGTTGGGAAGAAATCGGCGAGGCGGCAAAAAAAGCATTAGGCAAAACCTTCGCGCTCAAACTCATTCTCCCCGATTGGCTATCGGCAACCCTGGCCGCCCTTGTCGAGGAGATAAACAAAGCACAGGGAAAAATCTCTATCTTGAACCGCGACCGCGCACGCGATGGCAAAGAGCGTTACTGGACATTCTCCACAAAAAAAGCGCAACGCGACTTTAACTTCTCCCCAAAAACTTCATTAGAGGAAGGCTTTCAGCGCACAGTCAAATGGTACCAAGAAAAGCATTGGATATGAAGTTTTTTTGCCTAAAATTGCAACAACTGTCCAAATCGTCCAAAGGCCATGAATAGGCTACCGCGCTCACTGGTAAGTCAATGTGTAACGGCTATTTGGTTGATGCTGTCCGGAATAAGCCTGCCATGCGTATCGGCCATCACCATAGAAGGCGACGTCTTCGCCGTAGAGTTACGCTTCCACGGCAATGAGGATACAACCCAAGCCGAAAGTCCGCCAAGTGATTCAGAAGCCAGAGCGCATCAAGAAGAACTGGCCATCCTGACCGACCTAAACCTACAACTCCCAGAACACAACTTCCGATACTTTCCCAAGTGCTCCGATAAGATGCTTAGCGGCACACGCCTTGACCTGATTATCCCGCCAAACATCTAATTCATAGCAGTAGATTGCCCATTCATCGTCATTAAGCTTGTCTCTTGTGCAAAGAGCAGTGCCGTGCCATTGAAAAAGGAGAATCAAAAAGTCTTGTTGCCAGCAGTGTTCTTTCATCAAGTTCTTTGCACATTAAAACATTATGCGCGCGCAAAAAGGCGTTCAGATTCGAGCGCCTTTTGCTTTTTCTGAACAAACATTGCCGATGGAATGTTATTTTTGAAACTGACTTAAAACTCTACATATCGCACAGTAATGAAACAGCACATCCTATACCAAGAAAAATTCGAAACCCGACACAACGCCTCTGCTCTGCAAGTCGAGGAAATGCTGAAAACGATTGGTGTATCAAGCCTTGATGAACTGATTGAACAAACAATTCCCAGTTCAATCCGTCTCAAAAAACCGCTCAAGTTGCCGAAGGCGAAAACCGAACAGGAGTTTCTGGCATCGTTCAAGGCAATGATGAGCAAAAACAAGGTTTTCAAATCCTACATCGGCACAGGTTATTACAACACCTATACACCAACAGTCATCTTGCGCAACATTTTGGAAAATCCAGGTTGGTACACAGCCTACACACCGTATCAGCCTGAAATTGCGCAAGGAAGATTGGAAATGTTGCTCAACTTTCAGACAATGGTAATGGATTTGACTGGCATGGAGATTGCAAATGCATCGCTGTTGGATGAAGCAACTGCTGCCGCTGAAGCCATGCATCTCTTGTTTGTGGCGCGTCCAACACATAAGCAGGCAGCTACTCAATTTTTTGTGTCTGAAAAGTGTCATCCCCAAACCATAGATGTGCTGCGCACGCGCGCAAGGCCAGTTGGTATTGACCTGGTAATCGGAAATCATCAGACCGTAGACGTGAGAAATCCCAATCTCTTCGGTCTATTGCTTCAATATCCAGGGACGGATGGTGGGGTCGAGGACTACACGAGCCTAATTGCATTAGCCCACGAAGTGGGTATAACAGTGGCGGTTGCGACGGATTTGCTTGCCTTAACCATACTCAAACCCCCAGGCGAAATGGGGGCTGATGTGGTGTTCGGCTCAGCACAGCGCTTCGGTGTGCCAATGGGCTATGGCGGACCGCATGCGGCCTTTTTTGCCACGAAAGATATCTACAAACGCCTCATCCCTGGACGCATTATCGGAGTTTCAATTGACGCCGATGGTAAGCGCGCTCTGCGAATGGCGCTTCAAACCCGCGAACAACACATTCGCCGTGAAAAAGCAACTTCAAACATCTGCACAGCCCAAGTGCTCTTAGCAATTGTAGCCGCAGCCTATGCGATTTATCACGGACCCAAAGGCTTGAAAGCAATTGCCGAAAGAACGCACGCACTAGCTTGTTTGCTCGCCGAAGCCCTGAAAAGATTAGGCATTTCGCCGCACCACGAGCACTTCTTCGACACCCTCTCATTCACAGAAGAAGACCCCGAAAGGCTACGCAAAATCGCAGAACGGGCAAGAATGAACTTCCGCTACGACGGAAATCGCATTGGCATTTCGCTGGATGAAACCACAACGCTCAACGACGTCGAAAAAATCATCACCGTAATCGCAAAAGCGCGAGGACAAACTTTCACAGCAAATTTGACCACGCTTGCCGAGACATTAGACACAAACTTGCCCGAGGCACTGTGCCGCACCACAAAATTTCTAACCCACCCCGTCTTCAATACATACCACAGCGAACATCAAATGCTGCGATACTTGAAGAAGCTTGAAAATAAAGACATCTCGCTGGTGCATACCATGATTCCGCTAGGCTCTTGCACAATGAAATTGAACGCCACAACCGAAATGATCCCGATTACTTGGCACGAAGTCAATCAATTGCATCCCTTTGTGCCCCTCGAGCAAGCAAAAGGGTATCAAACCATGCTCAAAAATTTAGGAAAATGGCTTTGCGAAATTACTGGCCTCGATGCAGTTTCGTTTCAACCGAATTCAGGTGCACAAGGGGAATACACAGGCTTGATGGTCATTCGTGCCTATCATCATGCGCGCGGTGAAGCGCATCGGAATGTCGCGCTCATTCCGCAGTCGGCACATGGCACCAATCCCGCAAGCGCTGTCATGGCAGGCATGAAGGTCGTAGTCGTCAAGTGTGATGAACGCGGAAACATCGATGTAGATGATTTGAAAATCAAAGCCGAACAGAATAAGGAATCGCTAGCATGCTTGATGATAACTTATCCCTCAACGCATGGCGTCTTCGAGGAGCGAATCAAAGAAATTTGTGATGTGATTCATAACCATGGCGGGCAAGTGTATATGGACGGGGCAAATATGAATGCACAAGTCGGCTTAACCAGCCCTGCCTTAATTGGTGCAGATGTGTGTCACTTGAACTTGCATAAAACCTTCTGTATTCCTCACGGCGGCGGCGGGCCAGGCATGGGACCAATTTGTGTGGCTAAACATTTAGCCCCGTTTTTGCCGTCGCACGTGTTTGTAAAAACTGGCGGTGAGAAAGCAATCACGGCCGTCTCGGCGGCGCCCTTTGGTAGCGCATCAATTCTAGCGATTTCCTATGCCTATATTGCGATGATGGGCGCAGAAGGGCTAACCAAAGCCACAAAACTGGCGATACTCAACGCCAATTACATCAAGGCAAGATTAGAAAAAGAATATCGCGTGCTCTATGTAAATCAAAATGGACGCTGTGCGCACGAGATGATTATTGACTTGCGTCCGTTCAAAGCCGTTGGAATTGAAGCAGAAGACGTGGCAAAGCGCCTGATGGATTATGGATTCCACGCGCCAACTTTGTCATTCCCCGTGTCTGGAACCATCATGATTGAGCCCACAGAATCCGAGCCCAAAGACGAGCTTGACCGATTCTGTGAGGCGTTGTTGGCAATCCGAGAAGAAATACGAGAGGTTGAAAACGGCTTGGTAGATAGGCACAACAATGTCCTGAAAAATGCGCCACACACCGCATTAATGCTGATTGATGAGCACTGGGATAAGCCATACTCGCGCAAGAAAGCTGCTTATCCGCTGCTCTTTGTGCGTGAAGCCAAAATTTGGGCAAGCGTGCGACGTGTCGACGGTGCATTTGGCGATAGAAACCTTATCTGTGCCTGTGAGCCAGTGGAGGTCTACTCGGAATCTGAAAACATGGAATGCACATGAAAAAAATGTGAGAAGGGAGTTGACAATTTGGAAAAAAAACGTATCTTTATGACCCGTTTGAAGATGCGCTTTCGGTTGCAGAGGAAAATCTTCAGAATCCTCTTGACAAACCGAAAGGAATACATTATCTTTGCAGTCCCTTTGCGACTCTCAGCAGTTTAGGAGAGAGCAAAGGCTGAAAGCAAGAGTTCTTTGAAATTGTTGAAAGTAGCCAAAAGTCAATTCCTTTGCAGAAATGTAAAGGGAGCACGGATCAGGCCAAAAAAATTTGAGATTTTTACTACGGAGAGTTTGATCCTGGCTCAGGACGAACGCTGGCGGCGTGCCTAACACATGCAAGCCGAAGGAAAGTGGCAACACGAGTACTTGGCGCAAGGGTGCGTAATATATAGGTTATCTACCCTTCGGTTCGGGATAACTTCGCGAAAGCGAAGATAATACCGGATATTGAGGAGACTTGAAAGATTGTATCGCCGAAGGATGAGCCTATATCCCATCAGGTAGTTGGTAGGGTAACGGCCTACCAAGCCGACGACGGGTAGCTGGTCTGAGAGGATGATCAGCCACACTGGAACTGAGACACGGTCCAGACTCCTACGGGAGGCAGCAGTGAGGAATATTGCTCAATGGGTGAAAGCCTGAAGCAGCGACGCCGCGTGGGCGATGAAGGTCTTCGGATTGTAAAGCCCTTTTGTAGGGGACGAAAAACTCGCTCAGCGAGCCTGACGGTACCCTACGAATAAGCCACGGCTAACTCTGTGCCAGCAGCCGCGGTGATACAGAGGTGGCGAGCGTTGTCCGGATTTACTGGGTGTAAAGGGTGCGTAGGTGGATGTGTAAGTCGAGGGTTAAAGCCTCTTGCTCAACAAGAGAAACGCCTTCGATACTGCATGTCTAGAGTGCCGAAGAGGAAACTGGAATTTCCGGTGTAGCGGTGGAATGCGTAGAGATCGGAAGGAACACCAGTGGCGAAGGCAGGTTTCTGGTCGGCAACTGACACTGATGCACGAAAGCGTGGGGAGCAAACAGGATTAGATACCCTGGTAGTCCACGCCCTAAACGATGGATGCTAGCTGTTGGACTTCGGTTCAGTGGCGTAGCTAACGCAGTAAGCATCCCACCTGGGGAGTACGACCGCAAGGTTGAAACTCAAAGGAATTGACGGGGGCCCGCACAAGCGGTGGAGTATGTGGTTTAATTCGATGCAACGCGAAGAACCTTACCTAGGCTTGACATGCTGGGTAAAGCGGATGAAAGTCCGTGTCCGAAAGGGATCCAGCACAGGTGCTGCATGGCTGTCGTCAGCTCGTGTCGTGAGATG